>OIFA01000014.1_pt1 | contig 200356 bp, 201 predicted proteins | sample 1581991 | NCBI WGS metagenome assembly OIFA01 (sample SAMN07501060, study PRJEB24779) | human gut metagenome | isolation source: stool | host: human infant | place: USA: Pittsburgh, PA
CAACGATAATGAAACCTAGAGCAGACGCCATTCCGTAGCTGCCCTGCTGCGTAAATTGAATCATCCACGTGGTGGCTATGTGTGTCTGATTCGCAGGGCCGCCTCCAGTCATGGCGTAGATGATGTCCGGGAAGTTAAATATCCAGATGACTCGCAATAGGATCGTGAGAAACAGGGTTGATCGAATAGTGGGAATTACCACCTGAAAAAGCGATCGCCATTTCCCCGCGCCGTCAAGAGCTGCAGCCTCTAGGAGTTCGTTAGGAACAGATTGCAATGCTGCCAGAATCATTATTGCGAAAAAAGTAACGCCGTACCAAATATTCGCGATAATAACCGCGATCATTGCATATCGAGGATTCGCTAGCCACGGCACAGGTGAGTCAATGATGTGGGCCTTCGTGAGGAGATCATTGATGACACCGAATTCGGAGTTAAACATCCAGCGGAAAAGAATTCCAATAAGGAAGCCGGATACTGCCCACGGGTAGAAGATGAGGGCCTGATATAGCCCACGAAATCTGAATTTTTCCTTCAAGCCTAACGCAATTAAGAAACCGATTACGAGTTGCGGTACTAGCGACGCGACAACCCAAACCAGCGAGTTGAGCATGGTCTTTGAGAAGAGCGGATTCTTAACGAGAGCCCTAAAGTTATCCAGTCCCACAAACGGCGTTTGCGTCAAGTCCCACAGCTCCCACTGATGGAACGCCATCTGACCGCCACGAAGGAGTGGATAGTAGGTGAAGAGCGCGACGAAAGCGCAGGCTGGCAGTAAAAAGGCAGCTATGGTCCAAACTTTGCGAGTTGAGATTTGTTGCTTGTTCGAATTGATGCGCTTTCCCGCACTGCCAGCCTGTCGCTTTTGCCGCTGTTGGATCGGCTTTACCCTGCCCACTTACTGCTCCAATAGGTATCCCAGCCTTTTAGAAGATCTGCGGTGGTCATCTCACCGATGAGGACCTGTTGCAAATCCGCTTCAGAACGCTGCATCCATTCAGTCCACCACGATGAGCCGCGAGGTTCTGTCACAGAAATCCATTTCTCAGGTGCACTCGTCATCTCGACATAAGCAGCCCATGGTCCCGTCTTAAAGAATTCATCCTCAGCTGCGGAGGTCTGAATAGGGACAAGCGAATTTTCCTGCGCAAACTTCACGGATGGCTCTTCGCCAGCAAGCCAGGTCACCAGCTTCATAGCCTCTTCACTATGCTCTGAGAAGGACGTCACACCCCATCCGGCAGTAGCCATAGGCCAAGCAGCCTTGCCGGTCGGGCCCACAGGATTCGGCGCTACAGCCCATTGATCTTCAGTTAATGATGATTCACGAACCGTCGCAATTACCTCTGGATCCTGTAACAAGAAAGCGGTGGAACCGTTAGTGAATCCCTGCACCATTTCAGAAAAGCCCCAAGAGACAGAGGAGTCAGGAGAGCCTTTGTGGAACAGCTCTATGTATTTATCAAGTGCCTCCTGAGACTCCGGCGTAGAGAAGATCGTCTTACCAGAATCCACCTTGTAAGCATTTTCAACGTCGAGATGATCCGCGTTGTAAGCCTCCAAAATAGACATGAGCTGACCTGCTGAATTTGACCCACCGCGGAAAGCATAACCGTACCTATTTTGCGTTGGGTCTTGGATAGCTTCAGCTTGTTCGACGAGCTCTTCCCAAGTCTCTGGCGGCCCATCGAATCCCGCCTCTTCTACAAGATCTGTCCTATAGAACAAGCTCAGACCGTAGAACCCATACGGCACCAAATATGAGTGGCCCTCTGAATCGATCGTGAATTTCTTAGCCTGCTCAGTTAACTTCTCGTATCCATCCCACTGCTTAATATGGTCAGCCATGTCCAGCAGCCAACCATTATTGGAGAAGGGGCCAACGGTCAAGTCCCTAACTTCAAGGACGTCGACACCAGTACCAGCCTGCAGCATTTGTTGAATTTTCTGATCAGCTTGCTCGGTCGGAGGAGAAATCAATTCGACTTTGATATTTGGATTCTCTTTTTCGAAGTCAGCAAGCAATTCCTTAATCAAGGCCGTTCTCGCTGGATTCGTTAAAGATTCGACCATCTTGAGGTTAACTGTGTTTCCACTATCTCCAGATGCTCCAGAGGTGCCAGATGAATCACCACCTGCTCCTCCACACCCGCTAAGCACCATGCTTCCTAAAGCAACAGTGGCGCCAATTCTGGCAAATTTCATACCCATAGCTCCTCCTTTGGAACTCGAAATGTAACTAATTGTCATGAACCGCTTGTGCCCATTGCTGCAACACAGGTATTCCTGCACTGACTAAATGGTCAAAGTCATCTTTACAAGTATACGCATGTGTCGAAAATCTCAGATAACCAACGCCATCGAAACTCGTGAACGAGAGTGCAATTTGAACCTTCTCAATGAAGGGAATCCTCAGAGAGTCAGCCTCAATCCTCGTTCTGCCTAAAGGTTCCGGGAGCGGAAGAATCCTCATACACGACACCGGACTTCCCACTCCCTCAAAGCGACCCTCAGGATCAAGAACTTCGCGCAGTCTACTTTCGCCATAATCCGCTATGTTCTTGGAATATCGATAAATCTCGCTCCACCCGATTTCTCTCGAAATATAGTCCCAAGCAATCGGAGCAACTAACCACGAAGTTACGTCCATTGTTCCTGTGTGATCAAAGCGCTGCGGGAAAGAAAGATCTGTGCCCCACGAATCAATCACGGGATAAAGGCGTTCTTTACCCGCTCGCGCAACCAAAACAGCACAGCCTGGAGGTGCGCACGCAAACTTGTGGAAGTTTCCTATCCAGTAGTCCGCCTCACGGCAAACTGGATTAGCTAGAATTCCGGGAGCATGGGCACCATCTACCAATGTGAAAATGCCACGTTTTCGTGCCTCTACACATATTTCCTCTGCGGGGAAATATTCCGCAGTCGCAGAGGTGATCTGATCAATAACCAAGATGGTTGGACTATATTGATCGCAAGCTGTCAGGACACTTTCTTGAATCTCTGCTTGTTTGAACGAAATAGGAATGCTAACGACATTAAATGACCCGCCGGTCAGTTCTGCGAGCCGTCTTGCCCCCATACTCACGGCACCGTAGCCATGATTAGTCACAAGGACATTAACTGGTTCTTTTCCAAGAAACGAGTCGAAAACTGCGGAAGCTCCTGCTGACGCATTTGCAACGAAGACTAAGTCTTCCTCATCTACACCTAAAATACGGGAAATCTTCACGCGCGCGTTTGCCACGCGACTGGGGAGACCGGCGAACCACGTTACGGGGTCGGCCAGCATCTGCGAACGAAGATTGTTCTGGATCTTTGCAACATACTCTGGTACGCCACCAAACGAGCCGTGGTTAAGCTGGCGAATCTCTGAACTTAAGGCCCACGCAACGTCCCCAGCCAAAGAATCTGAGCGCTTCGAGTGCACCATCGCATTCCACCTCCTTGTCTGACAATAGCACCCTAGCAGACCTTTCAAATGTAAGATAAAGACACTCTTTTAAAACTTTCATCAGACAATAGTGGGGTCAAGGCTATGACTGCGGTGGAGCAAGCACGACTCGGAATCTGCCATATGATTGCTTCCGGCGAGGTACTGCCAGGCGATCAACTTCCAAACGAAGCAGAGCTATGCGCTCGGTTCTCAGTTTCGCGCAGTTCCCTACGCGAAGCACAGAGGATGCTCACCGCCATTGGCGTACTGACCTCCAAACACGGCAGTACGGTTAATGTTTCGACCATGTCGGCCGCGCAAATAATGCAAGGTCTCGCAACTATAGTTCCACTACTCCCACTGGATAAATTTCTCGAGTTCTTGAATCTCAGAGCAATTCTCGAAGGATATGCTGCAGCACAATCTGCAGCTTCCTTCACTGAGATGCAAGCGAGTTCTCTCATGGAACTGGCACACAAATTAAGAGCAACTCCGCCTTCTGATGAAGCTCAGGTCCTTGACATGCAATTCCACACTGCGATCAACGAGGGGTGTGGGGATCCTATTATTACTGAGCTGTTGAGGACCATCCGCCGGCGAGGGTTAGATTACCGAATATACGAGCAGGAACATTCTTCTTCTTTGAAAGATGTTAGCGACGATGCGCATATACTTATTGCGAGAGCTATACAGGAACGTAAACCGGAGACAGCACGTGTTCTGTCCATGCAGCACGTTTTCACAACATACGGTTGGCTATCGAAGATAAAGCCCGACCCGACGGTTTTTACAGATGAGGCCGGGAAGAATCAGACTAAGTAGGCGCTTTTCAGCGCCCCACTCTTTAACCGAGTCTTTCGAACAATCGCTGTAAAGCCTCGATCACCGTATTCGAATCTGTCGTCGGCCACATCTGCGGCATGGTGGCGCGGATAAAGCTGCCATACGACTTTGTGACCAGTCGCGGATCCAGCACTGCCACAACTCCCTGATCCTGCGAGGAACGCAACAGTCGGCCTGCGCCCTGGGCCATCAACAGTGCTGCGTGAGGCAGTGCCACCGCGCCGAAACCGCTCACTCCCCGTTTCGCTGCATCGTTTTGCAGCGCCTGGAACACCGCGTTATCAGGATGAGGAAACGGAATCCGGTCGATGACAACAAGCCGACAGGACGGGCCCACAACGTCGACCCCCTGCCACAGTGACAGTGTGCCAACCAGACACGAATCGCGTTCGTTTCGAAAACGCGACACCAACGCCGACGTGGTTTCCTCTCCCTGCACGTACACGTCCAGAGATGTCCCCTCGCGAAGTGCTCGCGCACCGGCCTTCAGACCACGCCATGCTGAAAACAGGGCGAGTACACCTCCACCTGCCGCTTGAGTCAGGGCGACAAGCTCATCAAGCGCTTCCCCGCTCGGGCCCTCGCGACCCGGAACTGGCAGATGCCGCGCCACGTAGATGATGCCCTGACGAGCCACGTCGAAGGGCGAACCAACGTCAATGCCATGCCAGGGCACGTGGGAGACCATCAGCCCGCATTCCCGAGCCGCCGAATCAAAAGACCCGCCCAGTGCCAGCGTGGCAGACGTCAAGATCGCCGCACGCTCCCCCAGCCCGACCGCGCCGAGCGGTCCGGCGACATCCAGAGGCGCAATCTTCAACGACACAGCGCTGCTATCCGTGTCCCTCTCGATGTACGTAATCGTCTGAGCTGGATCGACATTCCATGCGTCGATCGCCTCGATGAACTCATCACACGCCGCCTGCGCCATGAGTTTCTGACTCTGCTCCACCGAGGACTGCTCAACTTCACTGGCCACGGTCCGCACCGTTGAATCACATACGCTGATCGCCTCAACTACCGCATCTGGCCTGCACACCATCAGCCCGTCAGGCTGCGCGTCGAGGGCATCCATCAATGCGCTCGCTGCCTGCTCGAACGGTTGAATATCAACGGATTTGACCAGCGTGCGCACTACTCGCGCCACGCGCGTACACAGTGCCTTGGATATTTCACAACAGGCTTGAGAGCGAACGCGGGAAGCAAGTTCGTGGCATTCATCAACCACCACATGATCCAACTCTCCAAACAGGTTGAGCGCACTCATCGTGTCAATACCGAAGAGGGAATGGTTTGAGACCACCACGTCAGCTTCAAGCGCTTCATCGCGCGCGAGGCCAGCAAAGCATTCCTCCACAAATGGGCAGTCGCGCCCCATGCATTCACGCTTCGAGACACTCACCTGTCTCCACGCCCGGTCGGAGACGCCGGGGATCAGATCATCACGATCACCTGAATCCGTGGTGCGCGCCCATTCTCGCACCCGCGTCACTTCTTTGCCGAGGTCACTGATTGGTCCCTGATGCGCGTCGGCAGCGTCGAAAAGAGTATCCAGCTGGGAGCGCCCACCGTCAGCTCGAAACTTGCAGACGTAATTCGACCATCCTTTGAGCAGTGCGACATGCGGACGCACACCCGTTTCATCCGCCACGGCGTCAATGACCAAAGGAGCGTCCTTCGTCAGAATCTGGCGTTGCAGTGCCAGCGTGGCCGTTGTGATCAGGGTTCGTGCGCCTGATTCAGCTGCCCGAGCCAGCACCGGAATCAGGTAACCAATCGACTTGCCCGTGCCGGTTCCCGCCTGAATCATCACATGGTGACCTGATTTCAGCGCGGCGGCGCCCTCGTCAATCATGCGAACCTGGCCGTCGCGCCGACTGCCTCCCATCGCGGTGAGCACTCGGGTCAGAATACGATGTTCAAGGGCAGTCTCCTGCTCGTCAGCCTCACCCATGGGGCGCGGCATTCACATGATGAAGTCGGTCTGCAAGCGCACTGTCGACGTGAGCAGTGATATGCGTGCCTGCTGCCTCGTAGTCTTCACTGAGGACCTCGCCCTGTTCGTGGGCGGCATGGACGAGGTCGCCGTGGTCGTACGGGACGACCACGTCAACATAGACGCGCGGACGCGGCAACGTGTCTTCGATGAGCTGGCGCAGCTCCTCGATTCCCTGCCCAGTGCGAGCACTGATCGCAACAGCTTTGGGAAACAACGTACGGTTCAGCGCCCGGCGTTCAGGCGAGGCCAGGTCACTCTTGTTGAGCACAAGAATTTCGGGAATCGTCTCCGTGCCGTCAATCGTGTCCAGCACGCCGCGCACGGTTTCGACCTGGCCGACCGGATCAGGGTGAGCCGCATCAACGACGTGGACGATCACGTCCGCTTCACCGACCTCTTCGAGCGTGGATCGGAAGGCCTCCACCAGTTGCGTCGGCAGATTACGGACGAACCCCACCGTGTCAGACAGTGTGAAGACCCGGCCATCAGAAGTTTGCGTCCGGCGGACAGTTGGGTCGAGAGTCGCGAACAGCGCGTCCTCCACAAGCACGCCGGCATCAGTGAGCTGGTTGAGCAGGGTAGATTTCCCAGCGTTCGTGTACCCGACAATCGCCACAGAGGGCACACCCATGCGACGGCGTGCAGCTCGTTGAGTGCGTCGGGCGGGTTCCATGTCACGGATCTGTGCGCGCAGGCGCGCCATGCGTGATCGAATGCGGCGCCGATCCAGTTCGATTTTCGTTTCACCGGGTCCTCGTGAGCCGATACCTTCACCGCCGGCCACACGGCCACCGGCCTGACGCGACATGGACTCACCCCAACCTCGCAGTCGCGGCAACAGATATTCGAGCTGAGCGAGCTCCACCTGTGCCTTGCCTTCACGAGATTTGGCATGTTGGGCGAAAATATCAAGGATCAACGTCGTACGATCAACAACTTTCACTTTGACGACGTCTTCCAGGCCGCGGCGCTGAGAAGCGGTCAGTTCACCGTCCACAATGACCGTGTCTGCCCTGCTATCCGCCACGATTTCAGCGAGTTCACGCGCCTTACCGGAGCCGAGGTAGGTGCCAGGATCTGGGGTGGGGCGCCGCTGAATGACGCCATCGAGGACGTGGGATCCGGCTGTATCAGCCAGTGCTGCCAGTTCACGCAACGAATTTTCCGATTCCTCCAGACTCTGCGTTGTGCGCAGGCCCACCAGGACCACACGTTCGAGACGCACTTGGCGGTATTCAACTTCACTGACTTCGTCAAGCTCGGTCTGGCTCGCAATGTCATTGACGCGGCGCATACCGGCGCGCGCCTCCCGTTCCAGGTCGCCAGCATCGTGCGTCGTGTCCTGAAAGCGCGTGGATGCCAGTGCTGTGCCCTGGCGGGCGAGGATACGCGCCACGACGTCTTCTGCTGCTTTGAACGATTCGTCGTCATGCGCTGAGGTTGAATCACGTGAGTCGGCCACTGATCTCCTTCGTTGCGGGTTCATCCTAGTGTGCCACGAGCAGACCCACCCGCGCAGATGAGACAGCGATGGGTGTGGACAGCTGAGTGATCCACTAGGCTGGACATCATGACTGACCAGTACTTCACCAACGCTGCTCCTGCCGAAGAATCTGAACTGCGCCGCATTGACGTGGCGCTGCGCGGACACGATTTTCGCGCCTGGGTCAGTGATCATGTTTTTTCTGCCAACCGTCTGGACCTGGGGACACGCCAGCTTTTGGCAGAAGCTCCCACGCCGCCTTCGTCAGGAACGTTTGTGGATGTCGGGTGCGGATGGGGGCCGATCGCGCTGGCGATGGCGCTGGAGTCGCCCGAGGCTCAGGTGTGGGCAGTCGATGTGACAGACAGGGCGCTCGATTTGACGCGCCGCAACGCCACAGCCGCGGGAGTGTCCAATATCACGGCGTACCGTGCGCCCGCTGCCCTGGCCAAAGCTCACTCCGAGAACGTGCGTTTCGACCTGATCTGGTCAAATCCTCCGGTGCGTATCGGGAAAAAAGCATTGCGTGAATTGCTGACTCAATGGCTCAACCTGCTGGCCGATGAGGGTGAGGCGTACCTGGTGGTACAGCGCAACCTTGGCGCAGATTCCCTGATCTCCTGGCTATGCGAGCAAGGCTGGGATGCCGGCAAGGTTGCATCCAAGAAGGGCTACCGCATTATTCGGGTCGCGCGCCGCTAGATCGCGATTCAGGCTGCGCAGCGCTAGAACGATTCGGGCTGTGCATCACTGAGTGCGCGCTCGATCAACTTCAACGCGTGCGCGCGCAGTGCCGCCTGATTGCACCCGTCTGCATCGATCCACATGATGCGTGGGTCCCGTCTGAACCATTTGATCTGTCGCCGTGCAAGCTGACGGGTGGCCAGTGCAACCGACTCAATCGCCTCATCACGACTCATATGACCGTCAAGCACGGACAGAGCCTGCGCATATCCCGTTGCCCGGGATGCCGTCTTGCCCTCGCGCAATCCGAGAGGAATCAGGTGGGCAACCTCGTCAAGCAGGCCCTCGTCAAACATGGCGTGCGTTCTGACCGCGATGCGCTCATCGAGGCGGGCAGGCTCACGCCTCATTCCGAGCATGACCGCCGGCTGGGCGAACTCGTAGCGCGGCAGGCGCGCTGAGAACGGCTCTCCCGTCAGTTCAATCACTTCAAGTGCGCGCACAATTCGGCGCGCGTTATGCGGGTCGATTCGGGACGCAGCAATCGGGTCACGCTCACAGAGCTTGTCCCACAGCCCTTGGACGCCCAGTGGCCCGTCGCCCTCAGCTTCAATGCGGGCGCGTACGTCGGGATCTGTGCCAGGAAAGTCGATGACGTCAAGGAGCGCGCGAACGTACAGTCCCGATCCGCCGGCAACCACGGCGATGCCCGCACGACGATGAATATCCGCGATGTCGCGTCGTCCTTCGCGCTGATAGGCGGCAACACTGGCCTCGTCTGTCACATCCAGGACGTCGATCTGGTGGTGCGTGATCCCTCGGCGTTCCTCCAGTGGTGTTTTGGCCGTGCCGATATCCATTCCTCGGTACAGCTGCATCGCGTCCGCGCTGACCAATTCGGCCTCACCGGATGTTCCCAGCAATGCCGGCAGATCCTGCGCAATGGTAAGGGCGAGGTCGGACTTTCCTGAGGCTGTGGGGCCGACGACGGCGATAATCGGAGTGTGGTCAGAGGTCACAGGTTCTGATCACCCAGCGGTTTGTACCAGTCCACGTCAATGGCAACGGCGCGAGCGTCAAAGTTGCGGTTGAGCGCCAATACTGCGCGGTTGGTCACGGCATTCGATGTCACGATGTGACAGATGTCGGGGCGTTCACGTTCCAGTGCCTGAGCATTGACAAGCTTGATCCACGCTGACAGTTTCCTGCCCCGGTATTGCGGGTCGATCAGCGTTGTTTCCTGGTAAGCGTAGCCGGATGTGTCGTCACGATACGTCAGCGTTGTCCAACCAACCAGTGGTCCTCCGGCTGGTCGAATTGCGGTCGTCATCCACTTGGTGCCGGCGCGGTAGAGTCCGTCCTCCATCAGTCGGATACGCTGTTCGTCCCAGATTGCGCTTTGATCAGTGGGTAGCGCACCTGAAGGGATGTCACGCGCGCACATTTCGTAGAGGCGCACCATCTGCCTGGCGAGCGCGGGCCGAGTGAAGGGTCCTGTCCACGTCACTGTTTCAAAACCGTCAGGCGCGACCGGTGCGGCTTCACGGATACGTTGGGCAGGAAGAACATTCACCCATTCACCGCACACAGGCTCATAGCCCCCGGCTCGCAGTGCCCGAGTGTCGGCATCCTCATCAAAATTGACGAGGGTGTCCGGCCGATCCGGGTGATATCCACTGACGTCAGCGATGGCTTCGGAATCCTCGATCTTGTGCCACGAGGTCGACACAACCCACGTGTCGATACCGGTGCGCCCATAGCGCCGCGCTTTTTCTTCACATCGGGCGCGAAGCGCCTGAGCGATCGCCTCATTGTGGGAATCTGCCAGATAGATGTCATACGTTGCCAGATGAGTGTTCTCCAGCAGCGGTAGCTCCAGATAGGCAAAGCCGATCACGCTGGCTCGATCGACGTCGACGGGCTGGGAACCTGCGCAGGCAACGATAAAGAGCTGAGCGCACGAATGACGAGCCGTGGAGAGCTGCTGGGCGGTCAGCGCCCACACAGATGTGCCAAAGATTCGCTGCGAATGTTGCTCCGTGAGAGCCGCCAACCGGCAGTAGAGATCAGCGTGCGGGTGTTCATTGTTGAACGGACGGCTGATTTGGGGGCGCACCTCAATAAGCGTGACGTCCTGGACGGCGTCAACGTCGCTTTGCTTCATGCATTCATGATCTCATGCGCAGCGTCGGCATTCCAAGAGTTACGCGTGGATCGGATGCCTCGTTGTGTGCACGCTGAACCTCCTGCCATGCGTCCCCTGCACGGGTACGGCGAACGTCGAAAAGTCCCCCGGTCAGGGCCGAGTCAGCGAGTAGATGGTGAGGCGCACCGTGCGTGACCGTTGCGCGCACCATATCGCCGGGTCGTGGCCTGTCCGCTTCTACAAGAGTGTCGGGCAGGGCGACATGTACCAGTCGGTTATCACGCGCGCGCCCCGTGATGCGTTGAGTGGCACCATCTTTGCGGCCTTGTCCTTCGCTGACGAGGACTTCGACGGCAGTGCCTTCGAGCTTCTCATTGTCCTGCGCGCAGATCTTATCTTGCAGGGCGATAAGACGGCTGTAGCGTTCGGAGGCGACCGCGGGGTCAACCTGGTCGTCGCGATCGGCTGCGGGCGTGCCGGGGCGCGGTGAGTACAGGAAGGTGAAAGCAGATGCGAAGCGTGCTTCTTCGACGACTTCGAGGGTCTGCTCGAAATCTTTTTCCGTTTCGCCGGGGAAGCCGACGATGATGTCGGTCGTAATAGCCGCGTCGGGCATTGCTGCGCGAACGCGTTCCAAAATGCCCATGAATTTCTTGCGACGGTACGAGCGGCGCATCTGGCGCAGCACCGTGTCTGAGCCTGACTGCAATGGCATGTGCAGGGATGGCATGACGGTGGGTGTCTGAGCCATCGCCTCGATGACGTCATCAGTGAAAGCTGCCGGGTGAGGGGAGGTGAAGCGTACGCGCTCAATTCCATCGACTGCGCCGACTGTGCGCAGCAGATCAGCGAAGGCTCCTCTGTGACCGAATCCCACACCGTAGGAGTTGACGTTTTGCCCCAGCAGCGTCACTTCGATAGCGCCTTGTGCGACAACTGCTTCGACTTCCTGGAGGATCTCACCTGGCCTGCGGTCGCGTTCCTTTCCGCGCAGATGCGGCACGATGCAGAATGTGCAGGTGTTATTGCATCCGACAGAGATCGACACCCATGCCGCATACACGGATTCGCGGTGTGTGGGCAGCGTCGATGGAAAAACCTTCAGCGATTCTTCGATCTCAACTGCTGCTTCCTGGTTGTGTTCAGCGCGCCGCAACAGTGCGGGCAGAACATCGATGTTGTGTGTGCCGAAAACGGCGTCGACCCAAGGTGCGCGTTCCACAATACCGCCGCGCATTTGCTGAGCCAGGCACCCGCCCACTGCGATCTGCATGCCGGGGCGTTCACGTTTGACCTGGGCGAGCTGGCCAAGATTTCCGAACAGACGAGTCGCAGCGTTTTCTCTGACCGAGCAGGTATTGATGACCACCACGTCAGCGCCCATGTCGCCGGCATCAGTGGCACGTGCTGCAGCTTCGGGTACTTGTGAGACGGGAACCAGTCCATACTCTTCCAGTAGTCCCGCCATGCGTTCTGAATCATGCTCGTTCATCTGGCATCCGAGTGTGCGCACCGCGTAGGTGCGTGGCAGTGCAGACGGTGCGGCTGGCGCGGAAAGATCGGTCAAAGAAGTCATCGTCTGAAGATTCTACTCAACAATGCCTTACTCCACCCTGTTGGGTTCGTCATGCCCGCGTGTGACCACGTCACTCACCAGCGTGATTGCAGCGTCCACAGCCGCGGTGCGCACCTGTGTGCGTGAGCGGTCAGTGAAGTGATATTCACGCTGCGTGAAGCCTTCTGGAGTGACACAGGCGATGTGGACGGTTCCTGCTTCGTGCCCGTCTGCCGGACCTGGGCCGGCCACGCCTGTGGTGGAGATACCGATATCGGCACCCATCAGGGTGCGTACCCCCTGAGCCATCTGAATGGCCACGTCCGCATCTACCGGACCGGTTCGTGCCAGGTGTGCCCGATCGACACCCAGAATGTCAGCCTTCAGCTCAGTGGCATAGGTACACACGCCTCCGCGCACCGCATCGGATGCGCCTGCAATGTTGACCAGTGTCGAGCACAGGAGCCCACCTGTCAGGGATTCAGCTGTCGCAATCGTCAGGTGTGAGTCGATAAGGTCGTGCACCAGGCGAAAAGTCGCATCATCAGATGTCATCGTCCGATTCTCTACTCCACTCATTCAACGCGGCGCCGACAACGCTGACGCACACGTGAGCCGCATATCCTTTGCGCGCCAGCATACCCGTCAGCCTGCGAAAGGCTTTATCGCGTTCAGCGCCGTCGAGCCCTCGTGACAGCACCGACCGTTTCTTCGCGTCGACAAGTTGTCGAGCCCGCGCCTGTTCATCCTCATGAGAAATCTCGCTCAGGGCCTCGTTAATCAGCTCCAGCGCAACTCCGCGTTTCGCCAGATCTGCTGCCAGGGCGCGTCCTGCTTTGCCGCCCAGCGAGAAGCGGTCCTTGACGAACATGGCGGCAAACGCGCGATCATCAACCAGTCCAACGCGTTCGAGCCGTTCCAGTACGTCATCGGCAACATCACTGGAAAAGCCACGCGACGTGATGGCCGTGTGCAGTTCGGCGCGTGATCGCGCCCTGGCGTCCAGCTGACGCAGTGCCACCTCACGTGCCGCTTCAATCGCGGCTGTCTCCGTTAAAGAAGCGTTGCGTTCGCGAATTCGCGCCATGCGTTGCGCAGCCGAATCCGCGGTTGCACGCCGACGCTGGTCACCCAGCTCAGGATGGTCTTCGGGATCCGAGTAGTTGACCACGTGCACACACCTTAGAATCCTGCATCTTCGGAGGGGTCAACGGCCGGCTCCGCTGTCTCCGAAGCCTCCTCGGACTGTGTTGATTCTTCTTCGGGAGATGCTTCGATGCCAACGGCCTGCAGGATCTTGTGTTCGATCTCGTCGGCAAGTTCAGCATTGTCAACAAGGAACTGGCGGGCGTTCTCCTTGCCCTGGCCCAGCTGATCATCTCCGTAGGTAAACCAGGAACCTGACTTGCGCACGATGCCGCTTTCCACGCCCATGTCAATCAGGGAGCCTTCACGTGAGATTCCCTTACCGTAGACAATGTCGAACTCCGCCTGCTTGAACGGCGGCGCCATCTTGTTCTTGACGACTTTGGCGCGGGTGCGGTTGCCGACGGGTTGATCGCCATTTTTGAGAGTCTGGATACGACGCACGTCGATGCGAACTGAAGCGTAGAACTTCAGTGCCTTGCCACCCGTTGTTGTCTCGGGAGATCCGAAGAACACACCGATCTTTTCACGCAGCTGGTTAATGAAGATCGCAGTTGTCCCTGTGGCCGACAGGACGCCTGCGATCTTGCGCAGCGCCTGACTCATCAGACGGGCCTGCAGGCCGACGTGCGAGTCACCCATTTCGCCTTCGATTTCTGCCTTGGGAACGAGCGCGGCCACCGAGTCAATGACGATGATGTCAATGCCGCCCGAGCGGATCAGCATGTCGGCAATTTCCAGTGCCTGTTCACCGGTGTCAGGCTGTGAAACCAGCAGGGAGTCAGTGTCCACGCCCAAAGCACGCGCATACTCCGGATCAAGTGCGTGCTCAGCGTCGATGAACGCAGCGTTTCCACCCGCTTTTTGTGCGTTGGCAACGGCGTGCAGAGCAACGGTGGTTTTACCGGAAGATTCTGGTCCATAGATTTCAACGACTCGACCGCGCGGCAAACCGCCGATACCCAGTGCGATGTCGAGGGCCAGCGAACCTGTGGGAATGACGCGTACGGGCGGGCGCGCATCGTCGCCCAGTCGCATCACAGATCCTTTTCCGAACTGCTTATCGATCTGCGCGAGTGCCACTTCCAGTGCTTTGTCGCGATCTGTGGTCGCTTGCTGCGCACGCGGGGCTGTTTTCCTGGCCATCGTGTTTCTCCTCGTCGTTGCGGGCTCTCCGCCCAATGGATCAGTCCTGGTCTCGGAATGCGGTCCCCTCGCCGGGGTGCATGAGTGACGATATGCCCGACCATAGGCATTTGGGATTCGTCGCGAGCAATCTGTGGAAAGCTGGAGCGAATCGGGCCACCTGTGGATACAGTAGTGGAACACGTGTTCGATTGTGAAACGACACGCTGATGTCACAAACGTGAGCCGCCTCGCCCGTCAATTCTCGCGCAGGCAACCGTTCGGCTCGCCTTCAGCGCTTCTTCTTCGGGCGCCTGTGCACCCAGCGGGCTTCTTCGCCTTTTCCGGTTTCATCGACGAGGGCGTCCCATATCACCTCAACGTCAACACCGGCATCCATCGCCTCACGGCCGCTCATTTTCAGCGGGACGAGGTAGAGGTCCTGAAACAGGGAACGCCCCAACGCAGGTCCATAGACCTGGTCAAGGGCGTTCCAGAATTCTGATTTGAGCACGAAGCTGAACCGTTCTAGCTCAACAGCGCAACCGACATCAAATCATCGGGTACCGTATCGGGCACCGTTGTGCTTTCAATGATCGCCATGCGATCTGACACGGTGCGCAGGACGACCCACAGCGGGACGCCTAGTGCTCCGGTAATGGCTTGCAGCAGTTCAGAGGAGGCTTCTTTCTGTCCCCTCTCAACTTCGGACAGATATCCCAGCGACACCTGTGCCTGAGATGAAACTTCGCGTAAGGTCCGGCCCTGGTCCTGACGCAGTGAGCGCAGCACGTCGCCGATCTCGGTGCGAAGCAGTGGTGCTGTTGCAGTTGTCGTCATGTTCTGACTGTATCCTCTCGTTGAACTCACATGCATCCTATGTTCACCAACTGGGAAGTTACTGAACACCAGCTTGCAATGCGCAGGATCATTTCCTTGTCTGATCATTTCAACGCCCTTGACGATGTCTTTATTCCCGGCAGTTGACAGATCCCTAATGTGGGGTACGTCTCGATTCGGGGAGTTGGTACTCCCCTGGCCGGCAGCGTCAGTGCGTGATTTCAAATTGTTTGAGCAGTGTGCGGCTGGCGTGCGAGTCTGTGGCCTGCAGCGCCAGGAGCTGCGCGTAGATTCCGCCACTGCGCGCCAGTTCAGCAGGCGACCCGACCTCATCGATCGTCCCGTTCTTCAAGGTGACGATTCGATCCACCGTTGCGATCGTGGACAGCCTGTGCGCGATGATGATCGTCGTGCGCCCATGCATGAGTTCGTCGAGGCCGGCCTGAACCTGCCGTTCAGCTTTGGTGTCCAGGGCTGAGGTTGCCTCATCGAGCACGAGGATCGGCGCGTCCTTGAGCATGGCGCGAGCAACGGAGATGCGCTGTTTTTGCCCACCTGACAGTTTGATGCCGCGCTCACCGATCTGCGTGTCGAAGCGTTCGGGAAGGCGCTCAATGAACGACAGGGCGTTCGCTCGACGCGCCACCTCGACAATCTCGTCGTCCGTAGCGTCGGGTTTGCCGTAGGTGATGTTGTCACGAATCGTGCCGGAGAACAGGCTCGCGTCCTGGAAAACAACACCGATCTGATCGCGCAACGTCTGAGTCGGCACCTGCGTCACGTCATGTCCGCGTACCCTCAGCACGCCTGAATCAGGCGTGTACAGCTTCATCAGCAGGTTGATCATCGTGGTTTTCCCACCACCTGACTCACCCACAAACGCGATGCGTTCACCTTTGCGAATAGCGAGGGAAATATCGCGCAGGACTGCCTCGTCGGTGTAACCAAAGTTGACGTGGGTGTACTCGACGTATGGATCCTCGCTGGACCAGTCGATTGTCTCGTGCACGGCGGTCAGCGGCTCGTCGGGTTCTGACATGACTTTGAAGTACTCGTTGGAGCCGGTGATCGCCTTTTGCAGGGTATCCACGTAGTAGCTCATCGACGTGACAGGCTGCTTGGCCATGTTGATCAGTTGGATCAGCAGCACCATTGATCCAACGGAGAAGGCGCCGCGAGCAGTTTGGATGAAGATAATCAGGTAGACCGCGAAGAACACCAGGTCCAGGCACACGCGACGAATAATATCCATGCGGTGCCAGTAGGCAGACTGGGAGCGCGTGATGCTGATTGCGTCGTCGTAGTGCCCGTCGAAGGCTTCCAGTTCGGAACGCTCACGCGTATAGGACTTCACGACGCGAAGCTGGCCGATGACTTCAGCAAAACGGCCACCCGAGATGTCGTAGTGCTCGTTCTTCTGATGCTCCCACACCTGCCATTTCACCGAGGTCAAAGCTGTAAGCCAGACGAACAGCGGGTAGATGATGAACAGGCACAACGCCAGCCACGGCGAGTGCAGGCCAGCCACAACCAGCACCGTGACGACGGTGAGGATCGTGGTGAAAAACGAATTGGCGAATACCTGCAGGAAGTCAGCCACCGAGGTAATTGAACGGTTCAGGCGCGAAATAATCGTGCCGGTCAGCTCGGAATCAAAATAGCGCTGCGGCAGGCGCAGCAGTTTCGAAAAATAGTTGTGCGACAGGATCGCGCGGATTCTCGTGCTCATCTGGTCACCCATATAGCCGGTGACGTTCGTGATCAACGAGTTCAGCACCATGAGTGCGAGCAGTCCAACGGCCAGCCACACCAGGGTGGTGATCGTCGCGTTCGTCTTGCCGCCGATCATGTCCACGACGATCTGCGTGCCCTGCGCGATAACGAAGGGGCTGAGCAGGGAGGTCACCGTCGTGACGATGGCGCCGATGATAATGCCAACGTAGAGCGGCCACAGTGACCGGGCGTTTGACAGGATTCGCCAGATATTCTTCATGTCTGAGATGACACCTAATGTTTGCCGAACAGTTTGACGCTTTCGATCACGTAGCCGGCTCCACTCCACAATGTGGCGATCAGAGTCAGTGCTGCAACGACGACCATGAACCATGATCCCGGCATAACGATGTTCGAAAAAGTGGACCAGGGCAGCAGCAGAATGAAGATCAGGAACATTTGCAACAAGGTCTTGAACTTGCCCGCAAGCGATGCAGCAACGACAACTGAGCGTTTGAGCAGGAGTGCACGCAACACCGTCACGCCTAGTTCTCTTGCCGCAATGACGATGGTGAACCACCACGGGAGGTAACCCGCGATGCTCAGCATGATGAAGGCGCTCAAGGTCAGTGCCTTGTCGGCAATCGGATCCATGATCCGGCCGAAATCGGTAATGAGGTCCTGCGAGCGGGCGATGTGCCCATCGAGCTGGTCGGTGACGCCGGCAATCACGAACACGCTGACCGCCCACCAGTGCAGGTTCCAGTCATGCTGCAGCATCAAGATGATGAGGATGGGCACCATGATGAGGCGAAAAACAGTCAGGATGTTGGGAACATTGACCCAGGAGCGCTTCGGCCCCTCATCCAACATCGAGACGTTTTCCGGTGCTGACTTCATCATGATGAATCCTATCGTGTTCAGCGACCAGTCAGTTGCCAGGCGTCTTCATTTGGACCTGACCCGTCGTCATAGTCCTTCTCATCGACCCAGTCATCAGGTGCGCCGATGCTGGTCAGGTCCCGGTGAGGGTGGGCGAACGGCCCTGCATGTGAGTCATGACCCATTGAGTCGCCGTACGCGTCAGGTGCGTGATCAGCGGACGAGGGCGCGCCGTGGTAGCCGCCCTGACTGGAGGCCGGATCGGCAGGTTGTTCCGGTTCGGAAGCATGTACGGAATCCGTTTCCCCGCGCAGCATTGCCAGCACGTCCGGCAAGGACTCAGGTGGAACCAGCACTTCGCGCGCCTTGGATCCTTCGGACGGGCCGACAATTTCGCGCGATTCCAGCAGATCCATCAATCGTCCTGCGCGTGCGAACCCGATGCGCAGTTTGCGCTGCAGCATGGAGGTGGAGCCCAGCTGTGTGGAAATCACCAGTTCGGCTGCCTGCAGCAGATCCTCAAGATCATCACCAATATCCTCAGCAACCTTCGGCTTCTTCGCAGGTGCCGTGACGTCTTGACGGTACTGCACTTCCATCTGCTCCTTCACATGCGTGACAACAGCATGGATTTCAGATTCAGTGACCCACGAGCTCTGAACGCGCAAAGGTTTCGCCGCACCCGCCGGCAGATACAGGCCGTCACCTTGACCGATCAGCTTTTCAGCACCGGTCTGGTCCAAAATCACGCGCGAGTCAGTTTGCGAGGCTGTTGCGAACGCGAGACGAGAGGGAACATTAGCTTTAATGCCGCCGGTGACCACGTCCACCGACGGGCGCTGGGTGGCCAGCACCAGGTGAATGCCGGCCGCACGTGCCAGCTGTGTAATGCGCTGAATGGACGCTTCCACGTCACGAGGCGCCACCATCATCAGGTCCGCCAGCTCATCGACCACGACCAGCAGGTACGGGTAGGGCTTGAGCGTGCGATCCAGTCCCGGCAGCGCGTGCACCTGCCCGGACAGCACGGCCTTGTTGAAGTCGTCAATATGACGGAACTTGTATGTGTGCAGGTCGTCGTAACGCCTGGTCATCTCTTCAACAACCCATTCAAGCGCTTCGGCGGCTTTCTTCGGATCCGTGATGATCGGTGCGATCAGGTGCGGTATTCCGTCATAGACCGTCAGTTCCACACGCTTGGGGTCCACCAGAATCATGCGTACCTGCTGCGGAGTGGCGCGCATCATGATGGACGTGATCATCGAGTTGATGAAGCTCGACTTACCCGAACCGGTCTGGCCTGCAACCAGCAGGTGCGGTGTCTTCGCCAGGTTGGTGACAACGTAGCCACCCTCGACGTCCTTACCCACACCGACCATGAGCGGGTGGTGATTGCGCTTGGCGACACCGGAGCGCAGCACGTCACCCAATGCGACCGTCTCGCGGTCAGGGTTCGGGATCTCCACACCGATGGCGGACTTGCCGGGAATCGGTGAAATGATGCGCACGTCTGCTGTTGCCACAGCGTAGGCAATGTTCTTCGACAGGTTCGTGATGCGTTCAACCTTGACGCCCGGACCCAGCTCGACGACGTATCGAGTCACCGTGGGGCCGCGCGAAAAGCCTGTCACTGTGGCGTCGACGTTAAATTCGGTCAATACGCGCTGCAGGGCCTCGATGATCTGATCGTTCGCGGCAGAACGCGTCTTGTGCGGCGCGCCGCGGACCAGAAGGGATTCGTCAGGCAGCGTATAGGAAATCGACTCGTCGAGCTCGGGCTGGAACGAACTGGCAGGCGGCTCGGTCGTGGGCGGTGCGGCCAGTGTGGAGGTCTCCTCCCCTGCTCCCGTATCTGCCTGTGGCAGGACCTGGGTTGCTGCTTCTGGTTCGTGGTCTGACGAGGGGGGCTCCGTTTCCTCGATGTCCTGGTGTTCTGACACATTCGGGACGGCGTGTGCGCTCTCGTGTGCACGGCGGAATGCTTCATCCGCGTCGTAGGAATCCAGCTGAGCGGTGGCCGCAAGCTCGTCCTCGTCACTATCGACATCGTCTGCATCAATGCGTTCACGCTGGTCCTGGCGTGACAGGATGCGCCACCATGAGCGCAGCACTGCGGGAATGTCACTGATTCGGGTGCGGGTGGCAAGCAGCAGTGAGTACAGGGCGAGCAGCACCAGAATGGGGATCGCTCCCCAGGGTGACAGCAGCTGAGCCAGCGGGCGTCCGATGAACCAGCCGGCAAGCCCTCCGGCTGCTTCAAGCCGGTCAAAGGAATCGATGTTCGGGTTTCCCGCGGTGATGTGGGTGATGCCCGCAATCGACATGGCCATGCCGATTCCACCTGCAATGTGGTGTGGCAGCGCGTGCTGGCCGGACCGTGCCTTGATGAGCTCGATCGACAAAGCCACGAACAGAATCGGCACCAGAACGGAGAACAGTCCGACCAGGCCGGCTACCGCGTGATGCACGATCATTCCTGCGGTCCCCGATATGCCGAACCATTCACGCAGGGCGATGATAATGGCCAGCCCACACAAGATGAATGCCAACGCGTCGCGTTTAAGCTGAGGGTCCGTAGCGCGCCACTGCTCGTGTGCGCTGCGAACCGCGTGGCCGGTTGCCGACGCTGCCCGTGCCAGTCCGCCTGGGCGTGCCGGAGCGTTCTCGGCGCGTGCAGAGGAGCGCCCCGAGGTTCGAGAGCTGCGAGTACGCGAAGATGATGCAGGTTTTTTGGCCATGATACTTCGACGCTACCGCGAACACTTTCCGATCCGTTTCAGACGCGCCGACCGACTCGCCAGATCGCCTCACATGGAGTATTTCACGCGCTTTTCCCGCAGGACTTCCTCGATCTGGCTGCGCGTGGGCACCGGCAGAGCCGATTCATGTGAAATGGTCACCGCTGCCGCGGCGTTGGCAATGCGGCATGCTTCGATCAGGTCATGCCCCTCCAACAGTGCGGCCGACATGATCGCGATATGCGTATCGCCCACACCGACCGTGTCAACGGTGATGGAATCGAATGCGGGAATCTGCACGCGCGGCGAGTTCTCATCGACCTGCACTTCGCACCCCATCACGCCCAGGCGACGCACGATTGCGGCGTCGGGGCGTATGACATGTCGAATCGCAGTGCCAGGCTCAGTAGTTGCCAGAATCCGGCTCAACGTGGAGGCCTGGCGGATATTCATGGTCAGAACATCCACACGTTTCAGCAGTCGGCGCCACGCCCACACTGGTACCTGCTCCACAGCCGGTGACACGGAGACCACCAAAGTGACATCATCGGGCAGGTCTGCTCCCCATCCGGACAGGACGCGCGCACTGGACTCGTTGACCAGGTCAGCGCCACCGATATGGACAAGGTCCCCCTCCTGCAGCTCAATACGGTCGAGGGCGGCACGCGATGGTTCAGATTCAACGCCTGACGTAGCGACGGACGTGGTCGAGCCGTCGTTTTCCACCAACATGATGGCAGCGCCGATGTCGCCCACCAGTTCATCAGTCACGATCTGGACGCCAGCGTGGGCAAGCTGGCGGCGCACGGTGAAGGAGTTCGGTCCGGTTCCCAGTGGTGAGGCCAGCAGCGCGGGGATCCCGTAGGCTGCCACGGCTGACAGCGTGGTGAAACCACCTCCCGGTCGTGACATGGCGCTGTCTGCCCGCACGGATGTTCCCCGCTCGGGGATGTGATCAACGTGCAGCGGGAGCGACAGCACGATGGAATCTGTCGAGATGAAACGACCGGTCATGCCATTACCGTACCTTCTGTTCCTGCGTGAGTCATAGGACGCACATATGGGAACGCCAGAATCTGACGAATCGTGCTGCCGGTCAACAACATGACCAACCGATCCATTCCGATTCCCACACCTCCGGTCGGCACCAATCCCAGGTCGAGGTCATCGAGAAATGCCGTGTCGATGCTCATTGCCTCAGGGTCTCCCGCTGCTGCCGCCAGCGACTGTTCAACGAAACGTTCGCGCTGGTCAATAGGGTCTGTCAGCTCTGTGTAGGCCGTGCCTAACTCCATGCCAAAAGTCACCAGGTCCCACCGTTCGGCAAGACGGGGGTCGTCGCGATGTTTGCGGGTCAGTGGCGAAGAGGATGCTGGGAAGTCGCGGTAGAACGTCGGCTGAACCGTTTGCGCTTCAACTAGGTCATCGTAGAGTACCGCGATCAGTGTTCCGTGGTCGACAACGGGTGGTACGTCAATGCCGTGCGCGTGACAGAGGCCGATCAGCTCATCATCGTCCGAATCCGGTGTCACTGTGGTGTTCGTGGCAGCACTGATCGCCTCATGGACACCAATCACAGGCCACTCACCTGACAGGTCGTATTCGACCATGTCTACACCGTCGTAGCGGCACACCGTCTGCAATCCCTCGGTACCGAATGACCCTGCCGGCCGCAGACATACGCATTGTCCGTTGACTTCCAGGGCGCAGCGTTGGATGAGTTCCTGGGCCAGATGACGCATCGTTGTGTAGTCGCCGCCCGCTCGGTAGGCCTCCAGGGAGGTGAACTCGGGATTATGGGTCATGTCCGCCCCCTCGTTCCTGAAGGAGCGTCCCATTTCGAAAATGGCGTCCATACCCGCCACAGCCAGTCGCTTCAAGTACAGTTCGGGAGCTATCCGCAAGAATACGTTGGAACCATAGGCATTCAGGTGTGTAGTAAATGGCCGAGCGTTCGCCCCGCCCTTAATCGGATGCAGGATTGGCGTTTCCACTTCGGTAAATCCGTTGTGCGCCAGCACAGCGCGCGTAGTGGCCATCACGCGCGAGCGTTTGCGCAGAAGATCCACCGCAGTGGAGTCTGTCAACAGATGTGTCACACGCTGGCGGGAGCGGGTCTGAGCATCCAGCGTCGTGCCGTGGGCAGGCAGAGGACGCAGCGATTTTGCCGCCATCGTCCACGTTGCCACCCGCACCGTCGGCTCGCCAAAGCGTGTACGTCCTGGGTGCCCTGTTACTGCCACCGAGTCTCCGATGTCACACAGGCCCCACAGTTCGAACACTGCCGGTTCCGTCGTGGATTGTTCCAGCATGATCTGAATCGTCTGCCCGCCTCGGTCAAGGTCGGCGAAGATGATGCCGCCATGATCTCGGATGGCACGGATGCGCCCACCGGTAGTGACCTCGTCAGGGGACCAGGTATCATCGGCACACTGCCGCGCTTGAGCGCGCACCTGATCAGGGAGAAGCCCCAGCGACAGTGACGGGGGCCACGGTTCCATGCCGCTTTGGCGCAGACGCTCAGCCTTGGAGCGGCGGACGCGTTCTTGCTCCGTGAGTGCACGCTGCGGCACAACAGCCTGATGGGCTTCCTGCTCGATGGCGTGCACTGCCCGGCGGTGTTCGTCATCAATGCCCCATGACTGTCCATGGTCAATGTCAGCCCATACGGGCAGGAAACCCTCTAGTCCACCGGCTGCAGCCAGAACATGTGTGATTTCTGCGAACGTGCGATAGCACATATAACGAGGAAACCACTCGGGGCGGTAGCGGGAATTGGATTCATACAGGGACTCGAGCTGCCACCATTTGGATGCGGCGCGCATGATGCGCCGGAGCAGCCGGGCACGCCACGTGGCATCAACCGCCTCGCCCTCGCGAAAAATGCGACGGAACATCGCAAAGTTCAATGAGATCGCGTTGATCGGCCCGTCAGCGCAGTCCGTTATCAGGGCGACAATCATGGCTTCAATGATGCCGTTTGTCGCTGTAGCTGATCGACGCATCAGGTTCAGTGACAGCCCCGTATTGCCCCACGGCACGAATGTCAGGATTGCTTCGATAGTGCCGTCACCTGCGCGGGCAACGACTACTCGTGTGCGTGAATCCACCGGGTCGAACATGCGGTCCAGCGCCATGGAAAAGCCGCGTTCGTCGCCTCTGCGATACTCGTTGGCGACCCGTTCCAGGCAGCAGCGTTCCTCGGCGTCGATCTCTCCGAGCTGGCGGATCGAAATATCGATACCGGCGCGTGCCACTCGGCGAACCGCATGGGCAAGGTCTTTCATGTAGGGATCACGCAATTCGAAGTCGCGGACGTGGACGATTGCTTCATCCCCCATGGCTCGCACGGCAAACCCCTGCTGTCGGTAGGCACGCGCTCCTGATTCGGAGGCAGAAAGAACGGCCGGAATCCATCCGAAGCGGGCGCAGCGCAGGCGCCACTGCGCGATCGCGTTCTGCCATGATTGGGGATCACCCAGCGGGTCGCCGGCAGCCATGCAGACACCAAACAGAACCGAATAGGATACGCCGGCACGTTGATCTGTTGACAGCACCAGGGACCGGTCACCACGGGTTGCGAAGTACCCGAGCGAATCTGTTCCCCAACGGGCCAGCAGTTCGCGCGTTTTCAGGTCATCTCCGCAAGTGCGTCCCGGAGTTTTCTGCCCGCGCAGGAAGTAGGCCAGTGCCAACAGATAGATCAGCGCTGACCATAAAGACAACGCCAGTGCAAGGGGGCGCGGCCCTATCGGCTCGCTACCGTCGGTCAGTGTCAGCGACACGAAGCCCAGAGAACGTGAAATCACCCATCCGGGTCCAGCAGTGGTATGCGACCACGGTCCCCACGTCACCAGCACAATTCCCCACACGATCGAAGTGCCGATCCCTGTGATCAGAATGACCAAGGCACCGACGAGGGACCCGCGCACAATGTGCGAGGGAAACGAGGCCCGATAGTGCAACAGCGCCACCATCACGATGAGCGCCACGAGCGGCGAGATCAGTAAGGACGGCATATCCAGCCACACAACGCTACCGTCCGCAACGAAAAGGATGATGAACAACACGGACGTGAGGGCGCCAATGATCTGGAAAAAGGCGATGGCCCATAGTACGACGCGTTTTCGTCGCGATGCGGCCAGCGCGATTGACCCACACACTACTGCTTCGAACAGGCCGGCACCCGACGGCAAGTTCAACGCGCTCGTGATCAACATGCCGATTTCAACGACGCGCGGAGCGATCAGGTGGATCAGCACCGACAGGAGGGACCAGATCATCGTAATGGCGTAAATGTCCGAGACGATGGTCGGTATTCTCAGCGCGCGGGCGGTGGCCTGCTCGCTGGCTGGTGGAAGCGGACTGCGTTTCGATGTGGACGGTGTTACGTTCACTGCTCGACCACGACAGGCACAATCATCGGCCGGCGACGCAGCTTGCGCGCCACCCACCTGCCCAGAACGCGCCGCATGGCCTGCTGCAGTTTGTAGGGATCCTGTCCTCCTGGCGCTGCTGCCTGGCGCAGTGCGTCATCCACATCAGGCAGGATCTCGTCGAAAACAGAATCGTCCTCAGCCATGCCGATCGCGCGGATCGTCGGCGGTGCGAGCACCATCCCTGAATCATGTTCCACCACGGCGTACACGCTGATGAACCCTTCGGCTCCCAGCGTGCGACGCGTCTCGAGTTCGTCGTCGGAAATTTCACCGATCGAGCGTCCGTCGACGTAGATGTATTCACATGGAACCGCGCCCACAACGCGCGCTTTCCCATCGATCAGGTCAACGACCACGCCGTCTTCAGCCAGCACGACATTTTCCGGGGAGACACCTGTCTTGACGGCCAGCTGTCCGTTGGCCACCAGGTGGCGGATCTCGCCGTGAATCGGCATGACGTTGGCGGGCTGCACGAGGTTGTAAGCGTAGATGAGTTCACCGGCAGAGGCGTGACCGGACACGTGAACCTTCGCATTGGCCTGGTGCACGACTTTTGCGCCCAGTCGAGTCAGGTCGTTGATGACCCGATAGACCGAGTTTTCATTGCCCGGGATCAGTGAGGAAGCGAACACCACAGTGTCGCCCGGTTCGATCGTGACGAATCGGTGCGATCCTACGCTCATGCGTGACAGCGCGGCCATCGGTTCGCCCTGCGAGCCGGTCGCCATGTAGACGCGCTGCTCTGGAGGCAGCTCCCCTATCATCGAGCGTTCGATCAGGACACCCTCGGGAATTGACAGGTAGCCTTTTTCTTCCGCGATGCGCATATTGCGTTCCATTGACCGTCCCACGAGGGCGACCCTGCGTCCACTGCGCGCCGCCGCATTGATGACCTGTTGGACGCGGTGCACGTGCGAGGCGAAGGAGGCCACGATGATCTGGCCGGTCGCATCTGAGAAAACCTGGTTGAGGACGGGGCCGATTTCGCGTTCAGGAGTGATGAATCCTGGCACCTCGGCGTTTGTGGAGTCCACCATGAACAGGTCGACGCCTTCTTCGCCGAACCGGGCGAATGAACGCAGGTCGGTCAGGCGGTGGTCGAGGGGCAACTGGTCCATCTTGAAGTCACCGGTCATCAGAACTTTGCCGGCGGGAGTGCGCACGAACACTGCGAGCGCATCCGGAATGGAGTGCGTCACCGCAATAAATTCCAGGCTGAACGGGCCGACCTCGGCAGTGTCATGTTCATCTACGACGTTCAGGGGTGGGTTCTCCAGGCGGTGCTCGCGCAACTTGGGCTCAACGAACGACAATGTCAGGTCCGACCCATAGATCGGGATGTCAGAGCGCAGTTTGAGCAGGTAGGGGACGGCGCCGATGTGATCTTCGTGGCCGTGGGTCAGTACCATCGCCTCCACATCGTCGAGGCGCTCCTCAATCCACGAGAAGTCTGGCAGAATCAGGTCAACACCTGGCTGACTTTCTTCGGGGAAGAGAACGCCGCAGTCGACGATGAGCAGCTTTCCGTCATATTCGAGGACGGTCATGTTGCGGCCGACCTCACCGAGGCCACCGAGGGGCACGATCCGCAGGGCGCCCGCGGGTAGGGGTGCCGGTTCGGTTAAGTTTTCGTACAGGGACTTCATGGGGCAAGTGTCTCACGCATTGGACCGCGCTGAAAGCGGCGGCGCGCGTCCAGATGTTTTCCCACGCTATTTCACAGCAGGTTCATGCGTTCCATGACCTGACGCAGGCGCGTGAGCTCCTCATCAGATGTCGGTACGAGCGGCAGGCGGACGGCCGGTGTGTCGATGATTCCCTGCAGTGCCAGTGCGGCCTTCGCCATCACTGTCCCTTGTCCGCCTCCCATGATGGCGTCGACCAGTGGGCGTAGTTCGAAGTGGATTTCGCGCGCTTCCCACACCTGGTTGTCATCCAGCAAATCAATCATCCGGCGGTACTGGGCGGCGGCAACGTGGGCAACCACTGAGATCAGTCCTGATGCGCCGGCCACCAGCCAGTTGAAGTTCTCACCGTCATCGCCTGAGTAGTATTCCAACCCTGTGCGATGCATACGTGCCGATCCTCGTTCCACCTGACCGGTCGCATCCTTCACGCCTTTGATGCGGTCGTATTGGGCTAGCTCATCGAACGTCTCGTCGCTGAACGCCAGGCCGGTGCGCCCCGGAATGTCGTAGAGCATGATCGGCAGGTCGGTCGCGTCCATTATGGCGCGCACGTGCGCAATCAGTCCAGCCTGGGAAGGACGGTTGTAGTACGGGGCGACGACCAGCAGACAGTCAGCTCCGCATGCCTGCGCTCCTTCCGCGATGCGCACGGCGTGAGCAGTGTCGTTCGAGCATGCGCCGCACATGATGTGAGCGCGCTGCCCCACAGCTTCCTTGACAGCTCTGGTCAGTTCGTCCTTTTCAGGTTGGTGAGTGGTCGGTGATTCACCCGTCGTACCCGACAGAAGGATCGTGTCGCATCCGTCGTCGACCAGTTTGGTGGCGAGCCTGGCTGCTGCCTCGGCATCAAGTGAGCCATCCTGGTGAAAAGGGGTCACCAATGCGGGGGCGAGGGATCCGAATGTACGTGACGGAAGATGTTTCATGTTTCACAGTCTAGGAGATGGCGTCACGAGGGGCCGCGTTGTTTCAGTTGGTGGATTCTGCAGGGTGGTCGCACCCTTCAGGGCCGCGAGCACCGGCGCTGTCTGCTTGCGCATTCGGCCTGCCACCGCCACCTGATCCCGCGGAGTCGAGTCCTGCCCACCACAGGTGCTGCGTCATCGGCGTTCCTGCCACATCGAGGCGCCTGAGCAGCCCTGCCGGCGCAAAACCTGCTGACTGGAAGAATCTGACGCGCGCTTCATCGTTGGGGCTGATCCACACCTGGAGACTGCGGGCAGACAGCCCCGCTTCCCGTGCGGTATCCACAATCGCGGCCAGCATGCGGGAGGCGTGTCCAGAGCGCCTGAATCTCTCGTCCACGTCGAGGGCGGCCAGCTCAAGGCCGTCTGGAATATCAGGTGCCTTCGCATGGTCAATGTGATGGGACGGTGCCGGCTGCGCGACCACGAACCCGACAACGCGGGTGCCGTGCAGCGCCACCATTGTGGAGCATCCCGGCGGTGGTATGCGTGAGAGCGTGTCATTCCAGGCGCGCTGCACCTCCAGAGGCGAAACGTCGACGGATGCTCCCCCTACGGCGCGGGCAACGCTGCGTAGGGATGCGACCTGAATGGCAGCAATGTCGGCTGCATCCGGGGCGGTTGCGGGGCGTACTGAGACGCGGCTATCAGCGTTGCTCATAGTGTCATGAGCTGATCGACACCGACGGTCAAACCAGGCTGTTCGTGCACGTGACGGATAGCGAACAGGACGCCGGGCATGAACGATGCGCGGTCAAAGGAATCGGTGCGGATGACGAGCTGCTCGCCCTCGTTTCCCAGCAGGATTTCTTCATGTGCGACCAGTCCACGCAGCCGCACGGCGTGCACGGGGACACCGTCAATGACGCCGCCGCGAGTTCCTTCAGGGTCGGTGCGGGTCGCATCGGGCATCGGATCGCATCCTGCTTCGCGGCGGGCGCGGGCAATGCGTTCAGCTGTGGCGCGAGCCGTGCCCGAGGGTGCGTCCAGCTTGTTCGGATGGTGCATCTCGATCACTTCAGCCGATTCGAAGTACGGCGCGGCCATTTCGGCAAATTTCATCGCCAGAATTGCTGACATCGCAAAGTTCGGCGCGATGATGACGGATCTACCTGCGCGTTCGGCGTGCTCCGCGACGCGCCCGCGAGACTCATCGGTCCAGCCCGTTGTCCCCACCACGACGTTTACGCCGCAGTCCAGCAACGCATGCACATTATCTTCTGTCACGGCCGGAGCGGTGAAATCAACAGTGACCGTCGCCTGGTTGAGTGTGTCGGTGGTGATCTGGTCATCGACGTCAATGCGTGCAACGACTTCCATGTCTGGTGCTGCGCTGACGGCCTCAACGACGGTCGCACCCATGCGTCCTCGTGCACCAACGACTGCAACTCGCAGTGTGTTCATCTCTCCTCCTCCTTCGCCGCGGTGGCCTGCGGCTGTCTTAGCTGCGCGCGTTCGGCAGCACGACCGCGCGGCCCTGCTCGGTGTTGACCAGCTCAGCTGCCAGCGCTCGCACGTCTTCCTGGGTGACTGCGTTGATGCGGGCCAAGCCCTGATCGACCGTGAAATACGTGCCGGTCAGCTCGGCGTTACTCAGCCGGCCCATCCGTGACAGGTTATCTTCCAGCCCCAGGGCGATCGCGCCGCGCACGTGTCCACGTACCCGAACGATCTCTTCCTCGGTCGGCCCGTCAGAAGCCAGAGCCTGCAGTTGTTCGTTCATGAGCTGTTCAACCTGCTCCACGTGTGCGGGCGACGTGCCGGCATACATCCCGAATGCGCCGGCATTCGAGTAGCGCATGTTGAAGGCATATGTCGTGTAAGCCAGGCCGCGTTTTTCACGGATCTCCTGGAACAGGCGTGACGACATCGACCCGCCCAGGATAGACAGCAGCACTGACATCGCAGGGATGCGGCCATCACCGACCTGCAGCGCAGGGCATCCGACGATCACATGAGCCTGTTCGACGTCGCGGTGACGTTCCTGGACAGTGGGTTGTGCCAGCTGTGCCGGTGTTGTGTCACGCCTGGGAGCAGGGCCGAGGCCTCCCTCGTCCCCACACCATCCTGCTCGGTCGAGCGAGGCGGCAACGAGGTCGACGATGTGGTCGTGTTCAACGTTTCCGGCAACGGAGACGATGAGGCGGTCGGGACCGTAATGGGACTGGTAGTGCTCCCATACGTCGTCGCGGCTGACGGCTCGGATTGCTTCTGGAGTTCCGCCGACCGGTTTTCCCAGCGCTGTGTCACCGAAAACAGCGGCAGCGAATGCTTCGTGGACTGCATCGAGCGGTGAGTCCTTCGCCATCGCCAGTTCGTCAAGGATCACGCCTTTTTCCACGTCGAAGGCGTCGGGCACCAGCGATGAGGAGGTCACCATGTCGGTGAGGACACTTAGCGCCATATCCACATCCGCGTCACGCACCCGCGCATAGTACTGCGTGTGTTCCTTGTCGGTTTCCGCGTTTGTTTCACCGCCGACCGCGTCGAATGCGACCGCAATATCGAGCGCACTCATCGTTGGTGTGCCTTTGAACAGCAGGTGCTCCAGGAAGTGTGTGGCTCCAGCGTGAACAGGGCTTTCGTCGCGCGAGCCGACCGGCACACACAGCCCGATTGCCGCTGAGCGCGTGGCGGGGACGTGCTGAGTGATGATTCTGACGCCGCGTGGCAGGATCGTGCGCGTCACCGTCGTTTCATCATCGCTGACGGTCATTGACGAGGCCGCTGCCTGCGCGCCGCCGAGTGGAAGATCGATACCAGTTATGGTTGGTGCGGTCACTAACGAGATTCCTTTGGTGCATTCGTTGATGTGCCATTTGACGCGGATGGCGTAATTGACGAGTCGGGCAGGTCAAGCGGGTCGGCACCCTGGCGCGCCTGCTTCGACGTCATCTTGGAGCCTTCAGTTGTGGAGGCACCGACAGGTGCGATGTCTTGTGGCGGATCGCTTTCCAGGCTCGAGCGGGACTTGTGCGGAGCCGTTGTGCGTGTTTTGGCGCTTGCCGTCTTGTCGTTGCGACCGGCTGAGGTGTCAGCGTTGGACTCCTTGGCGCTGGTGCCCAGCAGCTTTTCTGACGGGATGCCGCCGGTGAGTGCGATGATCAGAGCGATCAGAAGTGCGAGAGCCATGATGGCGAAGAACCACGTCATCCATCCGAATCCCACTTCAATGCCCCATGCAGATGTTGCGGCGCTTGCGATTCCGACGATCACGGCGGCGGCAACCGTCATGCACAATGCCCACATATAGAAGCTGCGTGGTGACTGGCGGGTGATAGCGCGCGCAAAGCCGAGAACTGTGGCAACCAACAGAGCTGGGCAGGCGATGACAATGATGCTGCCGACCGTCATCGGTGCGACGTAGCCGGGGTCTGCGGTTTCAATGCCGCCGGTGGACATCAGTATCAGCCATGCCAGCGTATCCAAGACAAAAAGGGCGCCGAATAAGACCGGATCCGTGAAGCGCTTCATGAGCTGTCCTTTCGTTGGTTCGCAGCTGTGTTGCACGCGTCAGACTTAGCTTATGCCATTAAGCCGCGGCGCACCTGCCTGTGACCATACCGGCGTTGTTCGAGGCAGGCCTTCGGCCAGCCCACGAAGAAGGCGCGGCACCCTCAGTCGGGTGCCGCGCCTTGCCGAGTCAGCATCACTCAGCGTTCAGACTTATTCAGCGTTCTCACTTACTCAGCATCGTCGGAGGAGTCAGTGGAATCTGACTGATCCTTCGAGTCTGCGTCGTGAGAGCCGCCCTCGTCGTTGTGATGACGACGGGTGCGGGTGCGCTGGCGACGCTCTCCACGGCCGCGTCCGCGACCGCGTCCGGAGCGCTCTGAACGATCATCCTGGTCCTTGTCGGACTGTCCGGACTTGTCCTTACGCGGTTCCGGCTCGAATTCAGCGGCCTCTCCGTCAACGACGGCATGCAGAGAAAGCTTGCCACGGTCACCGATTTCAGCGATCTCAACCTCGATCTGCTGGCCCACCTGCAGCACATCATCGACAGATTCGATGCGCTTGCCACCGACCAGGCGACGAACCTGCGAAATGTGCAGCAAACCGTCCTTGCCTGGCGTCAGGGAGACGAATGCGCCGAAGGATGTCGTCTTGACGACGGTGCCGACGAAGCGCTCACCCACCTCAGGCATCTGCGGGTTTGCGATCTGGTTGACCATGGTGCGTGCCGCTTCTGCAGAAGCACCATCGGAAGAAGAGATGAACACTGTGCCGTCATCTTCGATGACAACTTCAGCGCCTGTCTCGTCCTGAATCTGGTTGATCATCTTGCCCTTGGGTCCAATGACCTCACCGATCTTGTCGACCGGAACCTGGACGGTGATGATGCGAGGCGCGTTGGCGGACATCTCATCGGGGCCGTCGATCGCGTCGTGGATCAGCTTGAGGATCGCCAGGCGGGCATCGCGAGCCTGTGCGAGCGCGGAACGCAGGAGCTGTGAATCAATGCCGTCCAGCTTGGTGTCCAGCTGCAGAGCGGTGATGAATTCGCTGGTGCCCGCGACCTTGAAGTCCATGTCGCCGAAGCCGTCTTCTGCGCCGAGGATGTCGGTCAGGGTCACGGCCTTCTGCTCACCGTCAATTTCGCCGGTCATCAGGCCCATTGCGATACCGGCGACGGGTGCGCGCAGCGGCACGCCAGCCTGCAGCAGTGACAACGTTGAGGCACACACCGATCCCATTGAGGTGGAGCCGTTCGAGCCCAATGCCTCGGAGACCTGACGGATGGCGTAGGGGAATTCTTCGCGCGTGGGCAGAACCGGCTTGAGTGCGCGTTCAGCCAGGTCACCGTGACCGATTTCGCGGCGCTTCGGGGATCCGACGCGGCCGGTGTCACCGGTGGAGAATGGCGGGAAGTTGTACTGGTGCATGTAGCGCTTGGAGGTAATCGGGCTCAGGTTGTCGAGCTGCTGCTCCATGCGCAGCATGGCCAGCGTGGTCACACCCAGGATCTGGGTTTCGCCGCGCTGGAAGAGTGCTGAACCGTGGACGCGAGGCAGCAGACCGACCTCAGCGAACAGGGAGCGGATCTCGCGCGGATTACGGCCATCCATGCGGATGCCTTCACGCAGTGTGCGCTCACGAATCGTCTTCTTCTCCAAGGCGCGGAATGCAGCCTTGAGGTCCTTCTCGCCTTCAGGGAACTGTTCCTCAAGTGCTGCCAGAGCCTCGTCGCGCACAGCGTCAACGGCCTCGTCGCGGGCAAGCTTGCCTTCAGTCTTGAGGGCCTCGGCCAGCTTGTCACCCACCTGCTTTTCGAGGGCGTCGTACTCTTCGTCGGTGTAATCAAGGAAGAGCTCAAATTCGCCTGTTTCCTTGGAGGCCTTCTCCGCCACCTTCATCTGTGCTTCGCACAGCGCGCGAATGAATGGCTTAGCGGCTTCCAGGCCGTCGGCAACGACATCTTCAGTCGGCGCGGTGGCACCGTTTTGAATGAGTTCCCATTCGTTCTCGCCGCCGCCGGCTTCCACCATCATGATGGCCACGTCATCCGTGCCGTCCTCGTTGGTGACGATGCGGCCGGCGACCACGATGTTGAACACGGAGCGCTGCAGCTCGGACCAACGCGGGAATGCGACCCACTGGTCATCGATCAGAGCCAGGCGCGTACCACCGATCGGGCCAGTGAAGGGCAGGCCCGCGATCTGGGTGGACATCGACGCCGCGTTAATGGCGAGGACGTCGTATGCGTCATCGGGGTGAACCGCAAGAACGGTCTCAATGATCTGGACTTCGTTGCGCAGGCCCTTGACAAATCCGGGGCGCAGCGGACGGTCGATGAGACGTGCAGCCAGGATCGCTTCAGTTCCGGCGCGGCCTTCGCGACGGAAGAATGATCCGGGGATACGGCCAGCAGCGTAGGAGCGCTCTTCCACGTCGACGGTCAACGGGAAGAAGTCGAACTGATCTTTGGGATTTTTCCCTGCGGTCGTGGTGGACAGGACGACTGTTTCGTCGTCGAGGTATGCCAGCGTTGAGCCGGCAGCTTGTTGCGCAAGCAGTCCGGTTTCAAAACGGACGGTGCGCTTACCGAATTTGCCATTGTCGATAATGGCTTCGGCAGCGGTGATTTCTTCGCCTTCCATCATGGGCGTAAAACTCCATTTCTTGTTCTGGTCATGCGCCCGACGTCGGCCTTCGATCGAAGCCCACGGACCGGCATTTTCTGTTCATGCGTTCCGTAAGCCACTGTCGAAAACCGCTCGTTCAAGGCGCGCATTGTCGAGTCGGGATAGCAAAAGCGGCCCGGTTCCAGGTGGAGCCGGGCCGAGCTTTACTCAGCGACGCAAGCCAAGGCGGTCGATCAGTGAACGGTAGCGTTCAATATCGATGTCCGACAGGTATCCGAGGAGCCTGCGACGACGACCAACCAGCAGCATCAATCCACGACGTGAGTGGTGATCGTGCGGGTGCGCCTTGAAGTGCTCCGTCAGATCCTTGATTCGCTGGCTCAGCAGAGCAATCTGCACCTCGGGAGAGCCTGTGTCGCCCTCATGAGTTGCGTACTCAGCAATGATCTGGTCTTTAACATCTTTACTCAGCGGCACGTGTTCTCCTCAAATGTCTCGCTGCGCGGAGCATCGAAGCTTGTCTTCGTGCAATCCATCCCGCGGCCGATCTAACGGCGAATACAGGCTAACACGCCCCGCCCTCACTTCAGCCTGATCAGGGCGAAAATCACGCTGCGAGCGCGGTGAGATGGCGCACGTTCAGCTTTAATGTCTCATCATAAGAAATTCAGGTGGCGCCTGTTGATCAGGCAGGCTGAAATAACCATATGAGTATTGAATTGGATGGAACAGCGACATGGCTCCCTGCCCTCGAGCATCTCGATCTTCTCGCGGATCCTACCGCGAAGGCACTTCAGGAACTGGCCAAGCGCGAGCCGGAACTGACTGCGCAGGCCCTTGTAGCCGACATTGATCCAGACTACGCCGATACCGAGGCGATGACTGAGCACTACCAGATGAATCTGGCTCTGTCGTGCAACTGCGTGCTCATTGCCGGCAAACGCAGTGGTGAGGAGCGCGTGGCTGCCGCTGTCGTGCGCGCAACGACGCGAGCCGACGTCAACCATGTCATCAAGAAGACACTGGACGTGCGCAAGTGCTCGTTTTGGCCGCAGGACAAGCAGTGGAAGCCTCCGGCATGGAATATGGCGGCATCACACCTGTGGGCGTGCCGCCACAGTGGCGCCTGCTGTTGGATCCGCGCGTGACAGTCGACATGTGTGTCATCGGGTCAGGTCTGCGTCGCTCCAAGTTGGCGGTGCCCGGCGAGTTGCTGGCGGCCCTGCCCGGTGCCGAGGTGATCGAGGGACTCGCACAGCCGGTCAGCGAACAGGCCTGACGAGGCTCACATCCCATGCTGCTGTGAGCGACCACTCACATACGTGCTGTCGCCCTGCTAGCATCACGGTATGGATCCCGACGACGTGACCTTACCGACCAGCCTGCATCTGGGCGTCGCCACGTCCTCCCTTCAGATCGAGGGCGGCGACACCCACAACGACTGGCATGACTGGGCTCAAAAGCCCGGCACTATCCGCGACAACTCCGACCCCGCTACTGCGGTCGACCACTGGCAGCATTGGCGCGAGGACATCGAACTGATGCGCAACCTTGGCATTCGCGACTACCGAATGTCCCTGGAGTGGGCGCGCATCGAACCTGAAGAAGGTGTTTTCGACACTGACGCCATTGCCCATTACCGACACGAGCTCGAAGCACTCGTCGAAGCAGGGATCCGACCCCTCGTGACGCTGCACCACTTCTCTAATCCGCGCTGGTTTGCCCAGCGAGGTGAATTCACCCGCCACGAGAACATCACCTGCTTCATGCGTTTCGTCTATCGGGTAGTACGCGAATTTCGCAACCTCGTCACCGACTGGGTGACGATCAACGAACCCAATGTCTATGTCACGCAGGCGCACCTGTTCCAGGAAGGTCCCCCGGCAGATGTATCGTGGCGCAGCGTGCGCGCCTGCCTGCGCCACCTCGCTCAGGCTCACTGCCGCGCCTACATGCTGATCCACCGGCTGCAACCAGAAGCGAAGGTCGGTTTCGCGCACCACATGCGTGTTTTTGTGCCGCGCGTCGCCTCGAACCCGTCGCACAGGGTACTCACCCGCGTTGCCCGCTATGCGTTCCAGGACGCCATCGCACAGGCAATGCTGGTCGGTGAGTTTCCGGTCGCCCTCGGCACAAGTGGCGGAGTAAAACCGGGGCGCTACTACGACTTCCTGGGCATCAACTACTATTCGCGCAGCGCGATCGACAAGCTCGAAGATGGCACCATACCCGGTACCCCTGTCAACGACCTGGGCTGGGAGGTCTACTCTGACGGCATCGTGGAGGTGACACGCGAACTGGCTGAGCGCTACAACGCACCCGTATGGATCACTGAAAACGGCACGTGCGACAACGGCGATGCAAACGCCGATGAATCATTCCGCTGCCGCTTCATCTGGGATCACCTGAATGCACTGGCGCACAGTGGCCTGCCCGTCGAGCGCTACTACCACTGGTGCTTTACCGACAACTGGGAGTGGAGCGAGGGAATGACAGCGCGCTTCGGCCTGGTCAGTGTGGATCCTGCCACCGGTCAGCGCACGTGCAAACCCTCCGCCCTCATGTACCGCGACATCATTCGCGAAGGCGCACTGACACCGGATCTTTACGACACCTACGTTGCCGGCCAGCGTTACCGGGAGGATCCGCAATGAGCACCGCACCTGACCAGACCCACCACCACGATCACTTCGTTGATCCTCATGCGCGACCACCCGTCACCAAAGGCTGGATCGGTCGCTACGGATTGGCTTACCTGGGCATCAACCTGGCGTGGGCGGGCCCCAGCCAGCTCCTCATCGCCAAGCAGGTCCTTGACTTCTTCGGAGACAACGGCAAAGAGCAGTACCTTGCGCTGATCATGGCGGTCGGCGGTGCGGCCTCCATTATCGCCACCGCATTGTGGGGATTTGTCACCGACTGGACGCGTTCGCGTTTTGGGCGTCGATCCCCGTGGGTGCTGATTGGCGCGGTAACATCAGCTGCCTTGCTGGTGTGGATGGGCGGGGCATCCTCGTTCGTCAGTTTGCTGATCGCGTGGACGCTGTTCCAGATCATGATCGCAAGCGCCGTGGGAGCGAGCCAGGCGATGGCACCCGACCGTGTTCCGACCAACCAGTACGGCACGGTTTCGGGCGTCATGGGTCTGACGTACACACTCGCCCTGGTCCTCGGCACGGCAATCGGCACGGTCTTCGATGTCGCGCCGGCCTACTGGATTTCCGCGGCAGTCGTGGTGGTCCTGGTCGTACAGTTCCTGGTTTTCTACCGCGAGGTCCCCACTGGCGAGGGCGTCTTCGCGATCTCACCGACCACACCTGCCGCGACCGATGACAGTGATGAGGATGTGAAGAAACCCGTCGGCGCTCAGGCGAATGCCGACCGTCCATATGCAGACTTTATCTGGGTGTTCATTGCGCGCATGGCTGTGACCCTGGGGAACGTGACGGCACTGTTCTACCTGTTCTACTACCTGAGAGATCGCATCAAGCTGGACGATCCAGATACGGGCGTGCTGATCCTGACCGGAATCTATGCGCTGGCCGTGGTGGTGTGCGCCGTGGTGGCCGGGTCGATTTCTGACAAGATGCACCGGCGCCTGATTTTTGTGGCCGGATCATCCGTTGGGGTTGCGGCCGCCTGCTTAATCATGGCGTGGGCGCACGCGTTCTGGGTGGTCATTATTGCCGCGCTGATACTCGGCATTTCGTGGGGCGTGTACATGGCGGTCGATCAGGCGCTGATCAACGAGGTACTGCCAATCCCCGCGCAACGCGGACGCGATGTCGGAATCATGAATATCGCGGTTGTCACGCCAAATGCGCTGGCACCGGTCGTGGCAGCGGGAGCCTTGTCATTCCTGGGCGGCTATGCGGGCCTGTATATCCTGTCCGGAGTGCTCGCACTGACCGGCGCACTCGTGATTTATCGGGTGAAGAACGTGGCGTGAGCAGCTTGCCTGGTGCCGAGCAGATGTCTGCTCTCAGTCAGTTGGCCGTCACGGCATCAGGATCCACGCGTCCTGACACGCCGATTCCCAGCACCAATGCTGTTTGCCGCAGATCATCATCCATCTGAGCCGTCAGAGCATCGACCGAGTCGAACGCCTGCATCGCACGGATGCGTTCCACGAAATGCACCGCGATGCGCTCGCCATACAGGTTCAGGTCGGCGCGCCCCAGCACGTGCGCTTCAACGGTGCGCTTATCTCCACCGAACTGCGGGTTGGTGCCCACTGAAATCGCTGCCGGATAGAACTCACGCGCCGTCGTATTCGGCACCGAGCGTACGACCCATCCGGCATACACACCGTCCGCAGGCACCACACCGTCGATCCCCTCGGACAGATTGGCAGTCGGAAAACCGAGTTTGCGTCCGCGTTTGAATCCGTGCTGAACAACGCCACGCACTCGGTGCTGTCGGCCCAAAACATATGCCGCCTGAGCAACGTCACCCTCGTCAAGTAGTTCACGAACCCAGGACGACGACCAGCGCCGACCTTGCGGGCTGATGATGTCAGCGACCATCACCACATCAAAGCCGTATTCTCTGCCCAGTTCACGCAAGGTTTCGACCGTGCCGGCGTTGTCTTTGCCAAAACGAAAGTCCTCACCAACCACAACTTCCACAGCACCCAGTACCTCAACGAGCGTGAGCTGGACGAACTCGCGCGCCGTCAGCGAATAGAAGGAGCGGTCATAGTGGATGACAAGCGTGTGATCAAGGCCGGCAGCATCCATCGCGCTCAGACGATCTTCCAGTGGGCTGATCAGCTGCATATGCGAGTCGGGCTGGTGGACTTGCCGAGGGTGCGGGTCAAAGGTGCAGGCCACTGCCGCCACCCCGCGTTTGCGCGCACGGTCCACGCAGGCGGAGATCACACGCCGATGACCGCGGTGCATACCATCGAAGTTGCCGATGGTCACCACGGAGGCGAAATCTCGTGGCACTTGGTCAATTGACGTCCACACCTGCATGTCTTACCACACCCTTATCGTGCGCAGAGCACCGTTTTGTACCTTCACCAGGCCTAAAGGCCGGCCTTCACAATACACGCCGATCGGCTGGTCCACATTCATATCAGCCAGCTGCGCGCCGCTGCGTTCAGGCGGATTCCCGTGAGCAAAGCGCGCGGCCTCCTCCTGAGAAATCTCAAGGGTGTCAAAGAGTCTGCTGACGGCCTCACCAATGGGAATGATCGGCACGTCGGCTCCTTCAGCGGTCAGCGCTTCAAGCCGATCCAGTGGCGCAGCATCGTCCAGGGTGAACGCGCCGGCCTGCAGGCGGCGCAAAGCAGTCAGGTGTGCAGCTGTGCCGAGCTGTTCGGCAATGTCGCGGGCAATGGCTCGCACGTAGGTGCCGGCCGAACATTCAACGTGAATATCACAGTCCACCACCGGCACGCCTGCCTCCGCTGCGGTCGGGCGGAGCGGACCAGTCAGGTCAATCGCGCTGATATGAACCTCGCGCGGAGGGATGTGGACGTCTTCTCCTTCGCGCACCAGGGCGTGCGCACGCTTCCCACCGATCTTGATGGCAGAGACGGCAGAGGGCACCTGCCACCCACGTTCACGCACCACACGGGCAGCGTCGGTCACCTGATCGGCTGTCACATCGCTGGCTCCTGGGCACTCCGTGACCTGCCCATCTGCGTCCTCGCTGGTTGTCCCGATTCCCAGACGCATGGTGGCGTCATAGATCTTCGTACTGGCGCTCAGGTAGGTGAGCAGCCGCGTCGCTTTGCCGATACCGATCACCAGCACACCGGTCGCCATCGGGTCGAGCGTACCGGCGTGCCCGACTTTACGGGTGTGCGCCAGTCGTCGCACACGGCTCACCACGTCGTGACTGGTCATCCCCTGGGGCTTGTCAACGATCAGAATTCCCGAGGGTGGCTGTGGCTTCTGTTTCGAATCGGTAGGTGTCATGGATCTGGGCGGGCCTAGATTTCGTCGGTGTCGGCGTCGGCCTCGTCGATGTCTGATTGATCGACGTATGTGTCGTCAGTGCCTCCCTCGTCGGCGTATTCCTCGTCGTCTTCTTCGGGATGACGGTAGGGGTCTGCCTCGCCGGCATAGCTGGCACCTTGAGCACCGCGCGCAATCTCCTCATCACGCGCACGAGCCTTGCCCAATGCATCTTCAATGGAGGCGGCCGTCTCTGGAAGCGCGTCGAGGATGAATTCGAGCGTCGGGGTCAATCGAATGCCCAATGCCTTGCCCACTTCGGAGCGAATCAGCCCCTTGGCGGATTCGAAAGCGCGCGCCGTTGCTGCGCGTTCCTCGTCATCACCCAGGACGGTGTAGAACACGGAGGCGTGCTGCAAGTCTCCTGTGACGCGCACATCTGTAATGGTCACGAACCCCAGGCGCGGATCCTTGATGCGTCGGCCCAGCAAGCGGGCGACCGTCTGGTGAATCCGGTCCTCCACCTTATGTACTCGCGATTCATCTGCCATGGTGATGCCTCCTGTGCTGGTAAACAAACGTTGCGACCCTCTATCGTACGTGTCTGCGCCGTCGTGTTCCTAGTGATCGTGTCCATCACCTCATGTTCACCGTCAGCACATCGGCGGCTGCATAATAGGAGCCGTGATCACTGAGCCGCACGCAGATTTTTCCGCCATCCATTTCCTCGCGCTGTCCGCTGCGCGCCATGCCGGGCGCGACAATCTCATCGAGCTGCATCTGGATCCTGCAGCGCACACCTACTCGGAAGCCTCGCGCCGCACCCTGGCTCACAGCCTCGACGACGCGCTGCGCGCTGCTCAGGTCTTACTGGACTGGAATGTCGGGCCCACCTGCCGCGTCATTATCATGGCGCCGAACTGCGCCTGGCATATGCTCGTGCACGTGGCCTGCTCCGCAATAGGAGCCATCACTGTGCCGCTCGATCAGCACCTGCAGGCCGGGGAATTAGCCGCCATCCTGGTCAACTGCGAGCCGGATGTCGTCATCTGCGGGGATGCTCAGATTGACCGCGTTGAGCGCGCGACCACCTTGAATATCGACGCCGACAACGCTTCCCACCCGGCCCGCCAGCCACGCGTCGTGACAGTTGACCAGTGGAGTCGCGCGGTTGCTGAGACCTCTCCCCTGCCGCTTGCTGATGTGGCGGCACTGCCTGCGGACACGGTCGGCGCAATTTTGTACACCTCGGGAACGGCCGCTCATCCCAAGGGCGTCACACTCACCCATGAGAACCTGTGGTGGGGCACGCGCAATTTCCGCGACGTCTTCGAATATGGTCCACGCACCGTCGAAGCCGTCAGCGTTCCCCTGTCCCATATCGGTGGTTTCAACGGCACCACGCTGGACCTGGCGGTCTCGGGCGGAACGGTGATCATCGTGGATGCGTTCCATCCGGCTGCACTGGTCGAAGCCCTGGGCAGCTACCAGGTGGAGATGATGTTCGCCGTTCCCACGATGTACCGCATGATGTGTCAGGTTCCCACTTTCACCTCGGATGGGTTGCCCTCATTCACGCGCCCTTTGATCGGCGGTGCACCCGTACCGGCTGACCTTGCCGCCATGTTGCGCGAACGAGGCCTTGAACCGTTCAGCGTATGGGGGATGACTGAGCAGGCAGCGTCAGGTACGTGCCTGGTTCCCGGTCTTCCAGCCGACCGCTCCACAACCAGCGGTTTTCCTTTCCCGCACACACGTATCGGTATCGAGATGGTGGATGGGCTGGACGCACACGCTGTCCCAGTTGAAGGTACCCGGGCGGGCGAGTCCCCCTCGTTAGTTGCGAGCGTTCTGCCGCCCAGCTCGCGCGAGGGAGACATCCGTGCGAACACTATTGGTGAACTCATCTGCACCGGCCCATCCGTTACCAACGGGTACTGGAATGACGAGGAACTCAACGCGGCATCGTTGAGGGGCCCGTGGCTGCGCACCGGCGACTTGGGTTTCATTGACGAGGACGGCTTCGTTCACATCGTGGGGCGCAAAGTGGCCACGGTGAACACAGGCGGCGAAAAGGTGCTCCCTCACGAGGTTGAACAGGTTCTCACGCGCATGGACGGAGTCCGATCCGCGCATGTGGTGGGTGTGCCCGATGTGAAGTGGGGCGAAGCTGTCAGCGCGGTACTGGTCATGGATGAGGGGTGCGAAGCGCCATCGCTTCACGATGTACGTGAGTTTGCCGGTCGATATCTTGCGCGCTTCAAGGTGCCTCAGCGCCTGGCGGTAGTTGAGTCACTGCCGGTATCGTCCAACGGCAAGGTCACCGTCTCCGCGCTTCGCGCAGTGTTCGCACCAGGCGACTAGCAGGGCGGTGTGTGTACCGGAAGCGTGTGTACCAGACATGTGCGTGTACGAGGCACATTGGCATTGAATCCAATGAACGGGTGAATGTGCGCGCATACGCACGCGTCACGTTCTGTCGCAATGTGGACGCGTATCGGTAAAAGAACATTGCATGACGGTGCAGCGGCCGGTGTACGGAGCAAATGTAAATGTGCGGAAATTTGCTGTCAGGTATGGACAAAGGTCCTGTTTTCCGTTTACATTCCTAGGTGTGGACGAAATTGCACAAGCACAAGAGCGGGTCAAGCGTCAAGTGGCCCAAGCTCAACAGCACGCAGAAACCGCAACAGAATTTCGTCGCCGAGCAGAGAAGGTGACCGGACAGGGCACCAGTCGCGACCGTCTCGTGCGAATCACGGTGAATTTTCAAGGTCATCTCAGAAGTACAGATATCGATAGTCATGCCCAGGGCGTGCCAGCCGATCACATCGCCTACGACGTGATGGAGGCTTACAACGCGGCGCGCACGGACCTTCGCGGTCAGGTGCACACGATCGCGGGCGAACTGTTTGGTGAGGATTCTCCGATTGTCTCAAGATTGATAGGTGAAATGTGAGCGACCTCGAGATCAGAACAGACGAACTGTCCCAGCACAAAGCACACGTAGCACAGGTGGCCAGCGCTGTTGACCTGGCTAAGCAGGCCTCATATGAAGCGGGTATAGGCGGCACCGCTTTTGGGCTTCTCTGCACCCCGATCTTGCTGCCTCCGTTGTTGATCATGGAAAGCGCAGCGCGCCGAACCATGCAAAGCGCGACCGACGCCTTGGAGAGGACGTCCAGGCAGCTCGGATTGACCACTGAAGACTTCAACTCTCAGGAAGCGGACCTGACGCGCGGGTTCAAAGCTGAGGTAAACGTATGGGGTAAGCGGGGTCGCCATGAGTAATTCTTTGGTTGCTGAACGCCAGGAATCCACAGGGCAGCTGGCCGGTACGCTGCTGATCGAAGATGGTGAGGCCCTCGTCAAGGCCTTTGAATCGAAGGACTGGGTCAGTGGCGGCGTCGCGCTCTTTTCAACCGCGCTGGATATCGGTGCCGCGGTCCTCGACCCGCTGGGCACACTGATTGCGATGGGTCTGGGGTGGCTCATCGAGCATGTTCACCCTCTGGACGAATGGCTCGATGCGTTCACCGGTGATGCCGACCAGGTGGCCGCCTACAGCGCGACGTGGAAAAACATTCACGCTCAGCTCGCTGAAGCCGGTACGCTTCTGCAGAACCACACCCGCGTCGACCTGTCCGATATGCGCGGTGAGACCATTCAGGCGCTGAATGCCCTCGAAGGCGACATCGCCAAGACCGTTGAGAAAGCCGGACGTTGGGCAGATGCAATGGGCACGGCACTGGAAGTAGCTGCGTCCCTCGTCCAGGTCGTTCATGACCTGGTCCGCGACGCGCTCTCACAGATCATCGGTGCTTTTGCTTCAGCATTAATCGAAGCAGTCGCGACCGCTGGTTTGGCACTGCCGGCGATCATCCAGCAAGTCACCGCCAAAGTATCCAGCCTGGCCACTCGCATCAGCGAAACGATCAACAAGGTGATCGAGTCGATCGGCAACCTCAAAGGCCTCCTGGGTCAGCTTGCGGGCCTGTTCGACAAGGTAAGCGGCCTGCTGAATCAGTTCCTGGCCACCCCCGGTGGTCAGATTCTGAAAGATGTCGGCACCAAGCTTCTCACCACTGGTGGAAACGCGCTGCTCAACAAGATCACGGGTGGCTCACAGGGTGGCGGCCTCTTTGGTTCTCAGCGTCAGATGATGGATCCTGCGGCGTACGGTCGAGGCACCTCGTTGAACCGAGGTTCAGGATATTACGGTGGCGGAGCATATGGCGGCTTGGGTTACTCAGACTACTATGGCACCCACTACGCCTCAGCTTTGCCGAGTTCGTATCACGCAGGCTCCTACGGCATGCCAGGCTCCTATGACGTGTCGGGCGCTCATAGCGCGTCTGATGTGAGAATGAGCCACTCTGCTGCCTTCGCGGGTATCCGGCACAACGGTGATATCACTCCTGACTCACGCATCCCGGTGGCTCCGGCAGGTGCAGAAGCTGTCCACGCGTCTTCATCTGCTCCCACGCAGGCGGGCCGTCTGGGCTTCCACGCCGCTGAATCGTCAGCCGCGTCCTCTGCCTCCTTGGCAGCTCGTGGTGGCGCCGCGGCGACTGGGCGCGGCTTCATGGTTCCGCCGATGGCGATGGCAGGCGCCGGTGGTTCGATGGCGGCAGCAGCCTCGTCCGGATCTGGTTTCAGGGGAGCGCATGCGTCCCGGCAGATTATCAACGAGGAGAATTTTCAGTCATTGTTCGACGCGGAGCCAGAAGCTCCTGCTTCGAACGTGCCAGTCATCACTGGTAGCCATCACACTGAACACGCCTTCTCGCCGAGGTCATAACTTCTGGTTGCCGACGCACAACGCGCGCCTTGACTGGCTCATCAGCCAGCTTCAAGGCGCGCGTTGTGTAATGTATGAGGTTCCTAGAGGGCCGAAACCGGAAGCGGACGTCCTACCAGCGACCCGCTGGCAGGGATCGCAGGTTCGGCCGACGTTGAGTGAGCACACTCTGCCGGAGACATCCGTCCCACAACAGCTGAGGCTTCCTGACGCGCCGCACCAGCGGAGGCCAGTTCAACGAGGTCAGCATATTGGGACGGGATTTCCCGACCCAGGTTCTTCATCGCTTCGCCCCACAGTTTGCCTGAACGGTAGGAGGAACGCACGAGCGGCCCTGACATACAGGCGGGGAATCCCATCGCATACGCCACGTCACGCAGTCGCACGAATTCCTGAGGTTTGACCCATCGGTCAATGGGATGGTGCAATGCCGAGGGGCGAAGGTATTGCGTAATGGTCAAGATGTCACACCCCGCGTCCAGCAGGTCACGCATGGTGGATTCGATTTCTTCGGTCGTCTCCCCCATGCCCAAAATCAGGTTCGATTTTGTGACGAGGCCAGCCTCCTTCGCTGCGTTGATGACACTCAGCGAACGGTCGTAACGAAACGCCGGCCGGATTGTCTTCATCAGGCGCGGAACCGTTTCCAGATTATGAGCGAACACCTGAGGCTCGGATTCGAATATCTGTGCAAGGGCATGTGGATCGCCTTTGAAGTCATCGACCAGCAATTCGACACCGGTACCAGGCTGCATGACATGGATCTGTCGGCACGATTCTGCGTAGAGCCACGAGGCTCCGTCTTCAAGGTCGTCTCTACTGACGCCTGTGATCGTCACATAGCGCAGTCCGAGTTCTTTAACCGACTCAGCCAGGCGCTTGGGCTCATCCCGGTCGTATTCAGTTGGCCGTCCGGTGGCAATATCGCAGAAGTCGCATCGACGCGTACACAGCGCTCCACCAATCAGGAAGGAAGCCTCACGGTCCTCCCAACATTCATAGATATTCGGGCAGTTAGCTTCTGCGCAGACGGTGTGCAGTCCGCCGCGATGAACCAGCTGCTGCATATCCTGATATCCCGGCCCATTGGAAACGCGCGTCTTCAGCCATGTGGGACGTTGCTTTTCGATAGGCGTGTGCGAGTTGCGCTCTTCGACGCGTCGGAGCTTGCGGCCTTCAGGTTCTGGCAGTGTCGACAACGCTGGTCCTCACTTCGTTGCAGCTAGTTCAGATTCGTGTGCAGAGTATGTCAGTGGCTCCAGGTGGGCTGTCAGGGACGCGATGAGCGGGTCAGCCGCATCGGCAACGCTGACACCATCGACGCCTTCCCCAACGAGGGAGGCGACACCGCAGTCGTGCAACCCACAGGGAATGATACCTGTGAAGGCGCGCGAAAAGTCAGGATTGACGTTCAAAGCAAGACCATGCATCGTTGCGCCCTGAGCCACTTTGAGTCCGATGGCGCAGAGTTTGCGATCAGGGTCACGCAACCACACACCGGCTTTGCCCTCAATGCGAACAACCGGCAGGTGCCATGTAGTGCGGACAGCCTCGATGACTGCCGCTTCGACGGCGCGAATGTATCCAATCGTTTCCGTTGGATCTGCCAGGCGAATAATCGGGTAAATCACCAGCTGCCCGGGCCCGTGCCACGTTACCGATCCTCCACGGTCAACCGAAATGACCGGCAGGTCAGCATCGACGATATCTTCAGGCTTCGTGCGCCTCCCAGCCGTGTAGGTCGGTTCGAACTGAGCAACAATGAGCGTGTCATCGCAATGGCTCACCTTCACGTCATCGAAGGTCTCACGCTGGATTCGGTCACCTTCCATGTACGGGATCAGTCCGCGATCCAAGAGGTTCTTTACCTGCATGCTTCTACTCTACGCTGGCGAAACTTATCGCCCCACCCGAGCAAGCGTGAGATACGCCGATGTTGGCAGTACTGCGAGCGCCCTCAGTTCGCTACGATTCAGATATGACTGATCATGAACGCCAACGCGCGATTATGGAAGAACTGGAAGTTGTCGAAGATTTCGATGCGGCTCACGAGGTCGAGCGTCGAATCACGTTCCTGGCCGAATATCTCAAGGAAACTGGCCTGAAGGGCTATGTCCTGGGCATTTCGGGCGGAGTAGATTCTACCGTTGCCGGTCGCCTGTCTCAGCTGGCGTGCGAAAAAGTGCGCGAGGATGGTGGTGACGCCACATTCGTCGCGATGCGCCTTCCATACCAGGTCCAGGCTGACGAGGACGACGCGCAAGATGCCCTGTCGTTTATCGATGCTGATCAGGTTCTGACAGTCAACATCGGAGCGTCGACCGATGCCATGTGGCAGGCAGTGAGTGAAGCAGATGATGATCATGTCGATTCCTACACGGAGTTTGTCAAGGGCAACGTGAAGGCTCGCGAACGCATGATCGCGCAGTTCACAGTTGCCGGTGCTCGCGGAATGCTCGTCGTCGGCACTGATCAGGCTGCGGAAGCCCTCGTCGGGTTCTACACGAAGTTTGGTGATGGTGCTGCTGACGTGACACCGCTGACTGGACTGCCCAAGCGCCGCGTGCGGGAGCTGGGCCGCTATCTGGGCGCTCCGGCGACACTGACTGACAAGGTTCCTACCGCGGATCTGGAATCTGATAAGCCGCTGCGTCCTGATGAAGTTGCTCTGGGCGTCACGTATGAGGCCATTGACGACTACCTTGAGGGCCGCGAGGTGAGCGAAGAAGATGAGCAGACCATCGTCAGGTGGCACTCGCGCACCGCTCACAAGCGTGCACTGCCTTTGACACCTGGCCGTTGGGAGAAGACGCACTGATGGCACGACGCTCGCGTCAGCCTTCACCTGTCACATGGGTGTTAGCTGGTCTCGCGTGGGGCGCGCAGCTTGCAGCACTCTATGCCCCTGATCCGCGAGCTGTGACACGGTCGGATTGCGGCGCCAGCGGAATCGGCGTCACTGACGCTGATGACACCGACGGCAATGGCACCAATTACCTCAGCGATACCGGCACCAGCGATACCGGCACCAGCGCGGCCTGCTCCACTGGCGGAACCTGTGCCACCGACGATACCAGCGCCATCGACAGTGACGATCACGACAGCATCGCGGACGCCGTGTTGAAATCGATGCCGCGTGATGCCGACAAACTTGTGCACGCTGTGTTGTTTGCCGCAGGCACTGCCAGCCTCGTTGCTGTGGGAGTGCCGTGGTATGTGGCCGCTGCGGGCCAATGCGCGCACGGATGGATCTCCGAAAAACTTCAGGCTCATATTCCGGGTCGCGGTGCCGATTCGGTAGATGTGGTGGCCGATGCGGCGGGCGTCGCGGTGGGGACAGCACTGGGCGTGATCGCTACCCGTTGACGACAAGGAGTCACAATGGGCAGCTCTCATCTTATTGATAAGTATTCTCACTTGCACTAGTGTGGTGGTAACTTCACCGCCTACGAAAGGTGCACACCGTGCCCGCCATCTCCCGCCAACGATTCTTCCGATATGCCGGCGCCACCCTCGTCACTGCAATCATGACCATCGGCGCCGCACTGTCGACAACTCCGCCCACCCATGCCGCTCCCGATGACGGGAAAACCGTGGCAACGCTCGGACATATCGATGCGCCGAAAACGTATTGGGAAGGCGGAACCTTCGTCCTCAAGAACGAGGCGCATGGGAAGGTCTATCCGCTTGAGCAGACCGTAAACTGGGTCGGCAAGGGGTACAACGACACAACCCAGGCTCAGCAGTTTATCTACCACGTTCCTGACGATCCTGAGGTGAGATTCCTGCGAGACACCAGTGCCACGTGGTACATGGCTCCGCAGCTTCCGGGGTGGAATCAGGCTCCGATCTGGGCAGGATTTGGTGCCGATGCAGATATTCCGATTGAACAGTTTGCTGGTCGCACTTTCACCCTCGACCTGGTTGATTTTGATGGACCTGGTCGCATGGAACTGATGAATTACACGACGTTGGGGCCATTGAAGATTCTGACGCGCTTAATCTCCAGCCATAATCCGGATCTGCGCTCAACATGGTTGACTGCAGGATCTCACACGCACAATATGACGCTGTTTTCCAAACCCGGACGCTACACGGCGACATATCGCGTCACCGCACGCTCAGCTGACGGCACCCTGATCGCGTCAAGAAAGTACCCGCACGTGTGGCAGGTCGGCGGCAGCCAACCCGGAAGCACACCCTCTGCTTCGCTGTCCGATCAGTTTGCCGCGGCATCTGATGCTCCACCGCAGGCCGGTACCTACTCCTTGACCGTTCGCCCCCACCACGGGCGAGACAATGATGGTGATGATCAGCTGACGGATCTGGTGGCGAGCGTGCCTGAAGGTGCCAGCGGAACAGTGACCTTCTTGATCGACGGCTATTTCCTGGCGGAAGTACCTGTTAAAGACGGGCGTGCAACGTGGCCTGAAATGCTGGGGAACACCACCAGCTCCCTCCAAGCCGTTTTTATTCCCGCAGATGGCACACACGCCAGGTGGGTCTCACCCGAAGTGTCTTACTCGACAGGCGATGCTGCGGCAACGGTATCGTCTCCCGCAAGCGCTCAGGGGCTGCCGCAGCCCGCTTCACACGATCCGGCGCCTGCATTTTCGACCGACGCGTATACGCCCACTGACTTGGGATTCGCTCTCACGCTCACCCCGGAAGACGGGGAGACATTCAGCACGACTATAAGGTTCAATGACCCGAAGATCCGTGCGACGCTCCGTGGCGGATATTACGAGGCTGGCGCGAATAATCCCACCTGCGGTCTTGAGCCCTCGGAGATGGTGTCGGGGTCGAAGGGCGCAGCCACCGCTTCCATCACCTATATGCAGTCTGACTGCGATGGGATGTCACTGAAATTCACGGTGCTCCCTCACGCTCTGATCGGAGCGCTGCCGACCGAGGTCACGATCCCCACGCCTGTCAATACTGCTCAGCCGCTGACGTATTCAGGCACGCTGAGAGCTGCTTCTCCCGCAGCACCTGCCGATCCAGATTCCGATCCGTCCGACGCAGCCGGTACGGATGGAAAGCCGGGCGGATCCGAGACGGGGACTGATCCTGGCTCAAATCCCGGTGCGAAACCAGGCACCGCTCCCGGAACCGATAGCGACTCGCCGCACACACAGGCTGACCCGCGTCTGATCCTGAGCGATGGCCACGTGGATATTCAGGCCCGCCTGGAGGCAAATGGCCGTCTGGGGATCGCATTGAAGGATGACACCAGGCAGCATGCACATTCATCGCAGGTTCGCGAACTATCGTCAGTCGCGTTCGCACTGGATGACAATACGCGTCGGTCCACTCCGCGCACTCCGTCAGGCGCGGCGAACGGACCCAATTTCCTTCCCACACCTCCAGCCAAGTACTACCTGCTGGACCAGGAACAGCGCCAGGGCGCGTTGTGGCCAGGCTGGTCGACGACCGAGGTTGACGCTGAGCGTGCCGAGTCACTGACTTTACACCTTGAGCCGCGCTCCATTCCCAAAGGCGCCTCATACCACGTCTTTACCCTGGGAACCTTCGGTGAGACCACCGAATTGATAAATTCGACCCGCGAAATGACAAGCATCACCATGCCGGCGAACATTCACGCACATGCGGCGTGGGCATTCACCCAGCCTGGCGTGTATCTGCTCGATGCGTCCTACAGCGGGACGATCGATGGCGCGCCCGCATCATCAGGCAAGCAGTGCCTGACCGTACTTGTCGGTCACCAGGCAATCCTTGATCACAGGTCAGGAAAGACGCCCTCGTGCGCTGACACGCCCACCGCAGGCACTCCCACGCCAGATACTCCCGCTGGCGGGGCTCCCTCCACCGAGGCCCAGCCGACAGACTCTGGCGAGACAAAAACTGACAATGCAGATGCAGGTACCACACCGCAGGACGCGGCTGGCGCGCAGAGCACGGGCGAGCAGCATGCCTCCGCCTCGGCTTCAGGTGCCCCGTTGGCATCAGTTACGCCACTGGGCACGCAGCGCCTTGCCAGCAGTGGCGCCCATGGAGGAATGGTCGCAGGCGCACTCATACTGGCCGCGCTCGGGTGTGCGTGCGTGGCCAGGCACCCTCGCTGTTCTTAGTGAGCAACCATATTGCGGCCGGCCTTTTCTGCGATCGTACGCGCGGCAACATACCCGAAGACCAGAGCGGCCCCAATCGACGTGCCGCCGGCAGTGTAGGTGTGTCCAACAATGGATTTGGTGGTATTGCCGGCCGCATACAGACCGTCAATGACACTGCCGTCCTCGCGCGTGACCTGCGCTTGCGGATTAATCACCAGGCCGCCCGACGTTCCAATGTCACCGGGGTAGACCTGCGTGGCGTAGAACGGGCCTTTCTCCACTGTGCCGAGCGACGGGTTCGGCTCATGGTAGCGGTCACCGTAGAAACGATCGTGTTCGTTTTCGCCGCGGTGGAAATCCTCGTCGATGCCTGTGCGCGCAAAATCGTTGAACCGCTCGAGGGTGAGGCGCAGCTGCTCGACCGGCACGTCGATCTTCTGCGCCAGCTCGTCCACGCTGTCTGCCTGTACCATCGCCCCTGATTCGAAGTATTCCCTGGGCAGGGGCACGACCGGCATGTGTCCGTAGCCGAACACGTATTTCGAGCGGAACTGATGATCGAAGATCAGCCAGGCGGGAAGGTTTTCAGCGTCTCCCTCGCCCTTGCCGAAATGCCCACCATACAGGCCCTGGCCAGCGGTGCAGTATGGCAGCGCTTCGTTCATGAAGCGCTTGCCCTGGCCGTTGACAATCACGGTGTGTGGCAGGGACCGGTCCGGGACGATAAAGCGTTCCTCATCTTCAATGACGATCGGCGTCCACGCGGATGAACGCGGCAACTGGATAACAGGTGACCAGATCGCATCAGCCATATTGTCGATCGCAGCACCGTGTTGCAGGCCGACCTGAATACCGTCGCCCGTGTTCGTTTCCGCGCCGACAGTCCACGTGCCATTAATCGGGTGGCGCTGGTATTTCTGACGCATCTGCGCGTTTCGCTCGAACCCGCCGCACGCCAGGATGACGCCCTTGGCAGCGCGGATACGTGACTCCTTGCCTTCGTGCGTCACGACGATGCCGCGCACCGCGTCATCCTCCACAATGAGGTCCTTCAACGCGGTGTTCATGGCAATTTCGACACCTGCGCGCAGGCATCCTTCCATGAGGGCGCCGGTCAGTCCCATTCCCATTGTGCGCGGTGTGCGCCGGGCACAGAGATGCTTGATGTTGCGTGCAGTCAGTCGGGCCAGTCGCGCCCACGGCTTCCAGCTTGACGCAAAGAGCAGGATGTCGGCGGAGTCGAACGAATTCAGATCCAGCGGAACAGCCGGTTTGAAATAGGCCTCCATCTGGTTCTTTTTCCATTTGCCCAGTTTGTTCGAGTCGAAGGCACCGGCCTCCACGCCGCGTCCTTGCGGCTGAGCTCCCGGAGCGTCGAGCCAGTAATCGGGGTAGCCTTCCATGTTGCGCCACACCAGCCCGGGGCAGTTTGCAGTCAGGAAATCCATCGCGCGCGTACCGTTGGTCAGGAACGAATCAATCATTTCGTCACTGGTGCAGTCTCCAACCGTCGCCTTCATGTAGGTGCGACCCATTTCCATATTGTCGTTGCCGCCGACGCGTTGAAGTTGTTTGTTACCCGGCACCCACACCATGCCGGCCGACTTAGCGGTGGACCCGCCCCATTTGTCGCCTTTTTCGATCATCAGTGTGCGTAGCCCGTTTTTTGCCGCCGTCAGTGACGCGCTCAGGCCGGCTGCACCCGACCCGACGACAACGACATCGAATTCTGTTCGCTTCATTGCTGGCCTTTCATGTGTCGTTCGGACGAGGGATCACGCTTCACCATTGCCAGTGAGTGCCCACTCGTTTCACACTTACCGCTACTGTACGGCATTGAAGCGACGAACGTGCCGGATCGCACTCCCCCTCTTGTCACAAACGAAATTCACATTCATACAATCTTCTGTTCGTCCTCGTGGGTTCCACTTTCGTCGCTTTGAAGGGCTTTCTGTTTTCGCCGCTGTCCGTTTTGTCTCGTTCCTCTTTGTCATCTCACCCGTCAGCGCAGTGAGATTCGGCGGGGTTTTCTTCTCTTACACGATCTGGGGTGAGGTCGGGCAGATTCTCCCGGCCTCACCCCAGCGTTCACGTACTGCGGGCAGTTGTCTTACTGCAGGTAGTCGTTCGTCCACGCGCCATCAATGTCATCCATCGTCGCGGTGGTGAACCCGTTATCAACCATCCACTGGGTGTAGGAGCGGATGACCCCCTCGTCCATCTGCCCCCACTGTCCACTGGGCGCGTGCCACGTGGGCGCCATAAAGGCCAGGGAAGCTTTGAGGGTGTCTTCTTCGCTGGCGCACATGGTGCTGGCAATCAGCTGGATCGTCTCATCCTGATTGTCGCGCGCAAAGTCGTATCCCTTGCCGGTGGCCTGCAGGAAGCTGCGCACCGTGTCGCCATGCTCACGCAGGTAGGACTCTTCGACGCATAGGAAGTAGGCATGGTGTGGCGTGACCTCAATGTCGTCGAAGGAGATCTGAACGACCTGACCAAAGTCTTCCGACCCCTGGTAGGCTTCCCAGCCAAGCACGTTGAAGATCGCGTCATAATGACCTTTTTCGACTGCGCGGATGTCCGGCTCGAACACGCCAGGATCTTCCACGATGACCTTCGAGTAGTCTCCCCCGTCCTTTTCGACAGCTTCCTTGACCATTTCAGTCAGGCGTCCCACCGGTGGGATCGACACATGCTTGCCTTCCAGGTCACGGAAGCGGGTGATGCCCTTGGACTTCAACGTAATGACGCCGCCAAGCTGGTTCTGGTTGAATGTGGCGACCGCAACAAAGGGGTGATCAGTCTTCCGGGTTTCGAGCAGCTCGCCCAAGCGGATCGAGGCGAACTGGAATTCGCCGCGGGCGGTCAGTTCAGCGGGCGTGCCACGGTCAAAACCGTCCCAGGAGATGTCGACGTCCAGATCCTGGTCGGCATACAAGCCTTTCTTGCGTGCCACGAACAGGCCGGCGTGGTTGGGCCACGTCACGACGTATTCCAGACGAATTCTGACGAGGTTCATTGCTACCTTCTTTCTGCCCCTTGTTCGAGGGCGACTCTGATACTGGTGAGTGCGTGTAAGAACCGGGGATCTGTGCGCAGATTGGGATCGGTGCGGTTAGGCAGATCAATGGGGTAATCTGCGACAATGCGACCCGGCCGAGCGGACATGACAAGAACCCTGTCAGCAAGGGTAATGGCCTCTTCCACATCGTGCGTGACCAGCAGGATCGACAGTGCGCGCTGGCGGGCGGCGCTGACCAACCACCGTTGAATGCCGGCGCGCGTCATGGAATCAAGGGCGCCGAACGGCTCATCCAGTGCGATCAATGTGGGTTCAGCGAGCATCGTCCGCAGAAATGCCACACGCGAGCGCATTCCACCAGAGAGCTGGTCCGGATAGGCGTGTGCGAATTCGTCGAGCTCAAACTGAGCGAGAAGGTCGAGGGCGGCCTGCCGTGCCGTGGCCGGGGGTAGTTTGTGGATGAACAGCGGCAATGCGACGTTGTCAACAACAGTGCGCCACTGAAACAGACCGTCGTTTTGCGGCATCAGTGCGACGTGCGGGTTATCCACCTGCCATTCGAGCTGGCCGCTCGTGGCGTGATCCAGGCCGGACACGATACGCAGCAGCGTGGACTTGCCACATCCTGATGGCCCGACGATTGCCACAGTCTGATGTGGGTACAGAGTGGCTGAAATGCGATCGAGGGCCAGAGTGGGCGGGACCTGGAATTGTTTACTGACGTCATTGATGTGAAGCATGTGTCACCGCTTTCCAGGGAAACGCAATGCGTTCGGCCAGAGCAACAACGCCGTACAGCACCAGTGTCATCGCCGTCAACACTGCTGCGCCGACAAAGACCAGCTCGGTGCGAAACGAGGATTGCGCGGTCAGCAGGTAGATTCCCAAGCCATTGCGCGCTCCGACAAACTCAGCAGTCGCTGCCGTAGCCGGCCCGTAGGTGACGGTGATACGTAGCCCGGACATGAACACTGCGGCCGCAGCGGGCATGCGCACATGCGTGAGTATCCACCATTTCGATGCGCCCAAGGTCGTGGCCACGTCAATCTGGTCTCTGCTGGGCGATGCCAGTCCGCGCGCCAGCGGCACCACGATCGGGAAAAGCCCGAACAATCCGACCAGCAGTACTTTCGACGTGATACCGAAGCCGAACCAGATAATGAGCAGCGGCGCAATAGCGACGACCGGAATGGTCTGCGAGATGATGAGAACAGGGATGGCGACACGACCGATCGGGCGAATCGCAAAGATGATGAAAGCCAGGCTCACACCGCACACGAGTGCAAGCACCGTTCCCAGGCCAACTTCAAGGGCGGTGATCCTGGTGGCTTCCCAGACATTGGGCGCATCATCAAAGCCGGCGTGGATAATCGTCGAGGGCGCCGGCATAAGGCGTTCGTTGACGTTGAACGCGCGCACCGCCACCTCCCACGCGCACAGGAGCAACACCACAAACATCAATGCGGGCATGAAACTGCCCCGGTGGTGTTGGTCGCGCTCACGTGCAGAGACGGCGGTGCGGTACCTCGCGGGCATCTGTTACTTCACGAACTCATTGGTGACGATGTCGTCAGCTGCGATCGGTTCGGTGACCGCAGTCCCCTTCTCGTCATACACGAGGCCCTGCTCGACAATGAATGCCAGGTAGGTGTTCCAGCGATCAATGTCGGCAAAGCCCACACCACCCTTTGAATCAGGCCAATACTGTGTGGAGAGTATTTCCTGGCTGCGGGTGACCAGTTCGGGATCAAGTTTGGCCTGTGGGTTGGCATCGACCAGAATTTTCGCCGCTTCATCGGGGTTATCCTTGGCGAACTCGTAGCCCTTTTGTGCTGCCTGCACGAAGGCGCGGACAAGGTCGGGATCCGATTCGATCAAGTCGTTGCGCGTCGAAATGCCGATCATTGCCGGAGTGGTGGGAACGTCATAGTCGGCGGGCTGGAACATGTGCAGCTTGGTGCCCGACAGTTCTGCCTCAATTGCCTCCCACGTGCTGAGAACCTCAGCAAAATCCGCCTGGCCTGATTCCAGAGCCGCCATCGCCTGCGCGCCCACAATGACGCGGTCAAATTCGCCTGTTCCGCCATCGTGCTGAATCATCATCTGGGTGGAGATATGGGCCGAATCGCCCGAGTAGTCTGCAATTGTCTTGCCGTCCAGATCTTTTGGACGGGTGATCCCCGAATCTTCCAGAACTCCCACGCCATAGGAGGACTTTTGCTGAATATTCAGCACCATCGTCAGCCCGAGGTTGGCGGCGTGAGCCGATGCCAGTGCATCTGCTCCCGAGATTCCAAAATCAGCGCCCTTCGCGCTGAGGACAGCGTCAACACCTGACTTGGAGAAGCCCATGATGTCCACATTCAATCCGGCGTCCGCGAAGTAACCTTTTTCCTGGGCGACGAACAGTCCAGTGTGATTCGTGTTCGGTGTCCAGTCCAAGATGACGGACACATCACGCATCTGTCCAGAGGCCTGCGAAGCCGACTGGCCGGTGGCGTCGGCGCCTGACTGGTCAGCTGAGGACATATCCGACGATCCGCCTGATGAGCATGCGCCCAGCATGGCGACGCTGAGGAGGAGGGGCAAAAGCCTGGTTGTTTTCATGATCTCTCGATTGCTAGTTGGGTAACTATGCGGATAAATTGAGTGCCGGATTCAGTGGTGAACCACCGGTGATGAGCATCCATCCCGATCGTGTACGCCCAATCCGACGTACGCCCCGGTATCGGGGCACGCTGGTCATACTCGATAACAGCGAGTTCAAACTCGGTGTTCGACACTGCCACCATCGGCGCGAGCATGCGAGCCTCCTCGCGCATCAGTGGGTACTGACTGACATACCCGTCCAGAAGGTCGCGCACCACCTGGGGACGCCACGCATTTTCGATACCTTCAGTGATGGTCAGCCAGTCGATCGCGTGACGTTCAATGAGCTGTGCCAGATCGAACAGCGACGGGTTGGCGTATGCCAGCCCAAAATCAAAGACACTGGTGATGACGGGACCCTGCCTGGTGTCCTTCCACATCGTGTTGGACACGTGCAGGTCCCCGTGTGTCCAGTAACGAGGGCGCTCCCGCAGCGGCTCAAGGGCCCGCGCAAAAGGAGCGACAACTGCCAGGTCACCAGCCAGGTCACGGCCGGTTCTGGACACATAGTTGGCAACGATGGGGTGCGCTTCGCACCAGGCTTCAAGACGGTCAAACGGATCACCCAGCATGAGGTCCATGCGCGACTGGTAAGGGCTGGGCGGTGCGACCACTGCCGGAATCTTTTCAGAGGCGCGACGAAGCTGCCCCGCCACTCGGCCGATTTCCACGCTCTCTTCGCGTGAGTGCGGCGGCATCCAGCTGGTCGTCGCACGGTAACGGTCTTCACCCGGCGCGCATTCGCTCACTTCCCAGACCCATCCGCCCATCGTCAGACATGTTCTGCCGGTATCGAAGGTGAAGAAGCGCGGCGTCGGGAAGGCGCCTGCGGCGAGCCGGTTCACGTAGTCATGTTTGACACACAGGTCGTATTCGCTGATCAGGTGGGGCGCATAGCGTTTGATGAAGACGCGTGTTCCACATGCCAGCTGGGCGATACACGCCGAGGCCATTGGACGCGCCGAGTGAGTGAGGACCTGCGGGCGCTGGGCAGAAGCACCCGCCAGATGCGGCATATCCACCAGGCGCTCTTCCAGCGCCGCCACATCCTGATCTGAGATCAGTGGCCACACATTGTTAATGATGTCGAGTTGTTCGTCTCGATTCATTTGCGGCTCCTCGTGCTCACCAATGCGCACGACTAAACCGCGTTCCTACGCCAGCATGATCTGGTTCAGGTATAACGGTCGGAGAATTTTCCCTCTCAGCCCGCCTGTCCGGGCTCCCGTGCCCCCTCACCATACCATCAGCTGCACGTCATACGTAAAACGAGGGTGCCCCACCCTCACATAGTGGATGGGTCACCCTCGTCAATGGGACAGGAAACACAGTGCGAACTAGTCGCGAGCCTTTTCCTTCATTTCCCACGTTTCGATGATGTCGCCCTCGGCAATGTCCTTGAAGCCCAGGGTGATACCGCATTCGTAGCCTTCGCGAACCTCGGTGACATCGTCCTTTTCGCGGCGCAGCGACGCGATCTCCAAATCGGGAGCAACCACGACACCGTCGCGAACCAGGCGGGCCTTCGAGCCGCGGCGAATGATGCCGTCACGGACAATGGAGCCTGCGATGTTACCGAACTTGCCGGAGCGGAAGACCTGGCGGATCTCAGCCGTGCCCAGCGCGACCTCTTCATAAATCGGCTTGAGCATGCCCTTCAGGGCCGCTTCGATATCGTCGATGGCTGCGTAGATGACCGAGTAGTACTTGATCTCCACGCCTTCCGCGTCGGCCATTTCAGCCACGCGCTCAGCCGGACGCACGTTAAAGCCGATGATGACCGCGTTATCGACGGTGGCCAGGTTGACATCGTTTTGCGTAATGGCTCCGACGCCGCGGTGGATGATCCGCAGGGCAACTTCGTCGCCCACGTCGATACGCAGCAAGGAATCTTCCAGAGCCTCAACGGCACCGGACACGTCACCCTTGATGACAAGGTTGAGGGTGTCAACTTCACCTTCCTTGAGAACCTTATCGAAGTCTTCGAGGGTGACGCGCTTGCGACGCTTGGCCAGCAGTGCTGCGCGCTCGGCAGCTTCTCGCTTGTCAGCGATCTGGCGGGCGGTGCGGTCATCGGATGCCACAAGGAAGGAGTCGCCCGCCCGTGGAACTGATGTCAGGCCGATCACCTGCACCGGTCGTGACGGACCGGCTTCCTGCACATCCTTGCCATACTCGTCGAACATGGCGCGCACGCGTCCGGAGGCGGATCCCACAACGAGGGCGTCTCCCACGCGCAGCGTTCCACGCTGGACCAGCATGGTGGCAACCGCACCACGACCACGATCAAGGTTCGCTTCAATGGCGACGCCTCGCGCCTCGGTGTCAGGGTTTGCCTCCAGGTCAAGTGCGGCATCCGCTGTCAGGAGGACTGCTTCGAGCAAGTCACTGATGCCGGTGCGCTGCTTGGCGGACACGTCCACGAACATGACGTCGCCGCCATATTCTTCAGCCACAAGGTTGTATTCGGTGAGCTGGGAGCGGATCTTATCCGGATTGGCATCTTCCTTATCCACCTTGTTGACGGCCACAACGATCGGCACGTCCGCTGCCTGCGCATGGTTGATCGCTTCAACGGTCTGCGGCATGACGCCGTCATCGGCTGCGACCACCAGGATCGCAATGTCCGTTACCTTGGCGCCACGGGCACGCATAGCGGTGAAGGCTTCGTGACCAGGCGTGTCGATGAATGTGATGGGGCGGTCCTTGCCCTCCATATCCACCGTGACCTGGTAGGCGCCGATGTGCTGGGTGATGCCACCGTGTTCGGTGTCGACGACGTCGGTGTGCCGGATGGCGTCCAGCAGCTTCGTCTTACCGTGGTCGACGTGACCCATGACGGTGACGACCGGTGGGCGCGGCTTGAGGTGCTCTTCATCATCAAGTTCTTCGGCCTCAAGGTCGATATCGAAGGACTCAAGCAGTTCGCGATCTTCGTCTTCTGGGGAAACGACCTTAACGTTGTAGCCCAGTTCGTCGCCCAGTGTTTCAAAGGTGTCCTGATCCAGTGACTGCGTGGCCGTTGCCATTTCACCGAGGTGGAACAGAACAGTCACCAATGCTGCCGGATTGACGTCGATCTTTTCGGCAAGATCAGCCAGGGATGCGCCCTGACGGATGCGAATCTCCTGGCCATTTCCGCGAGGAATCTTCACGCCGCCGATTGTCGGTGCACTCTGCTCTTCGTATTCCTGCCGCCTTGCACGCTTGGACTTGCGTCCGCGACGCGAGCCGCTTCCACGACCGAATGCGCCCGGTGTGGAGCCGCGACCACCGCGACCGCCACGGGGACGGCCACCGCTCGGGGGCGCAAATGCACCTGCGTGTGCGCCGACTCCTGGGCTGTTGTGACGTGAATTGTTGGAACGTCCACGTCCGCCACGTGACGGGCGGTCAGGCTTGGCGAACCGTGCCTGATCGGGCATCATCATCGGGTTTGGATGGTTGCCGCCGCGTGAACGGTTCGGGCGTTCAGCGCGGTGCTCGCCACCGCCGGAGCGGTTCGTGTGCGCAGCGCCACCTTGTGTGCCGCGACCACCGGGCCTGTTGGTGCGCTGGCCACCGCGTGTTCCACCAGGTCGAGGCATACCTTGCGTGGATGCGAAGGGATTGTTGCCTGGGCGTGGCCCAGCAGGGCGCGGGCCGGGACGAGGTCCTGGGCGCGGTGCCGACTGGCGGCCATGAGCCTTGGAATCTGAAGCCGATGCTTTCTTGGCGGATTGGGGGCCGGGCTTGGGACCAGATTCTCCCGACGACACCGGTGCCGATGCGTGAGCATCGCCTGATTCCTGAGTATCGCGAGGTCCCGGTTTCGCCGCTGCAGCTGCCTTCTTGTCAGCTGCGTGCGCTACCGGTCCTGGCTTCGGTGCTCGCGTCTTGGCCGGTTTCTTTTCTGACTTTCCGGTCGGCGCATCATCACTGGCCGCACTGCTTTCTGGCTGTGCCAGGTCGGCAGGTGTGGACGCAGTGGACGACTTCCTGGTCGACTTACGAGACGCAGTAGTTGTCTTCGCAGCCGTTTTCCTTGTTTTCTTGGGTGCCTTCGCCTTCTCGGATTCTTCTGTGTCCTGAGGCGCAAGGGAGGCGTAGTGTTCACGCACGGCTCGAACCACTGGCGGTTCCAGAGCCGAGCTTGATGCCTTGACGAACTCTCCGCTATCGCGCAGGTACGCCAAGAGTTCTTTGCTGGCAATGCCGAGCTCTTTGGCGAGCTCGTGTACACGCAACTTTGCCACAATTCTCCTGTCCGGATCCGTCTCCGAACTGGAGACGGGACTTATCGTTCTTGCTGGCAGCTCATCGCTGGGTACTCATCGGGTGCCCATCAGCTTCCAACCCGCTTCCATTACTCGATGTCCAACGCACGGTGCGTTGCTGACAATGTGATCGTGTCGATCAGGTGATCCCACTGGTCCTCCCCCACGGTGTGAGGCAGGCGTAATGCATGTTCGAGGGCTCGCCGTCGGCGGGCCTTCTCCATGCATGTCGCATGTGCGTGAATCCACGCACCACGACCTGGCAGGATGCCTTTTGGATCCACCTGTGCGGATCCGTCGTGAGTCGCCACCATTCGAACCATGCTCGAGGGGGCGCCTCGCTGCCGGCAGCCAATACATGTGCGAATCGGGCCTGAATGGTCATGCGTCTCCACCGCACACATACTAGTCCAGCCCAACCAGTCTAACTGAGGTCGGCGTCCGTATTGGAATCTGTATGTGAGCGACTGGTCACGTCGTCCTCGTCCTCGTCCTCGGCAGTGATGTCGAATGCGTCGGTGCCGCTACCATCTGACACGCTGGCAGCCTCGTCACCTCCATAGGGCATGTCAGGCATCGATGAGCGTGACGCCTCCATCTTTCCGTCCGCATCCGTGTCGGAGTGAATATCAATGTGGAAACCTGTCAGGCGCGCAGCCAGTCGAGCGTTTTGTCCCTCTTTGCCGATTGCCAGTGAGAGCTGGAAGTCAGGCACAACGGCGGTGGCAGTGTGATTTTCAACCGAGTGCACGACCACTCGGCTCACGCGCGCCGGAGACAGCGCGTTGGACACGAAACGAGCAGGATCTGCCGACCAGTCAACGATGTCGATCTTTTCACCACCCAGCTCAGTCATCACCGAGCGCACACGCGACCCCATCGGCCCAATGCATGCTCCCTTGGCGTTGACACCTTCACGTGTTGCTGCAACGGCAATCTTCGTGCGGTGGCCCGCTTCGCGCGCAACGGCCTTGATCTCCACCAGACCCTGCTGGATCTCAGGAACCTCGCGTTCGAACAGGCCGAGCACCAAGCCGGGGTGGGTTCGTGACAGGACGATTCGCGCGCCACGCTCGGTGCGTTCAACCGACACGACGTAGGCGCGGATCCGCTCATTGTGGTGGTATTCCTCGCCCGGAACCTTTTCTGAATCCGGCAGCACGGCCTCGAAGTCGTCCGATAGTTTCACCAGCGTCAGGTGGCGTTCACGTGCCTGCTGGACAAGGCCGGTGACGATCTGCCCGGTCTTGGATGCGAAGTCGCCCAGAACTTTCTGATCGTCGGCGTCTCGCAGCCGCTGCATGATCACCGAGCGCGCAGTTGCCTGTGCGATGCGCCCAAAGTTGGAGGGGGTGTCATCGAATTCACCGATCGGGTTGCCGTCGTCGTCTTCCTCGGTCGCCATGACGGTGACCCGCCCTGAACGCTTGTCGATCTCAATGCGAGCTTTGCGGATAGCGCCCGGGATGTTGTGATACGCCTTGAGCAGCGCCTCTTCGATCGCGTCCACAAGAGTATTGAGATCTACACCTTTTTCCTGCTCCACCATTCGGAGCGCTGTCATGTCAATTTCCATGATCCCTCACTTGTCTGACTTACCCGTGCCAAGCTCGACGCGCGGACGCGCCTTCTTGATCGTGTCGTATTCAATGGTAACCGGCTCACCATCGACCACCAGAATGACCTGCTGATCAGCCACTTCGGACAGTCGCCCCTCAACGGTGGTCCCGTCGCGAAGCTTGACGCGGATGAGCCGTCCGATCTGTCTGCGCCAGTGCCGCGGCTGCGTGAGTTCACGCTCGGCTCCCGGTGTGGACACTTCCAGAATGTATTCACTGTCAATCGGGTCGGCCTCGTCCATCGCCAAGGAAATGGCTCGTGAGACCTGCGCGAGTGTGTCGGAGTCAACTGACTCGTAGGAGTCTGCAGACGTGTCCTCACCGTAATCCACGCTGATGCGCACAATCGGACGCGCCTGGGGGCCGACGACCTCGATCTGATCGATGATGAGTCCGCACGTGGCGACGACGGGCTCCAGTATGCGCCTGATCAGATCCTGATCTACTGGCTGAGCGGGTTGTGCCACAGTTTCTTCCTTCCGAACGACACGCCAATATTCACTAGTTTAGCCACATGCGCATGCGATGATGACACCGTGAAGTTTTCCTCCAGCCTGCACCGCCACTCGTTTTACCATTTGGCGAGGGCGGCGTGCGCAAGCGCCGCGACAGCTGCCATCGCCGTGACACTCACGGGCTGCGGGGTTCACCTGGAATCGGCGCAGGGCTCACTGCCTGAGCTGACAGCGCCCCAGCTGGTGCGCGATCGTGCTGTTCGCGCGGATTGGGCAATTGCCGCTCGCGCCAACGAGCTCGCTGATCTGGCCGGACAGTGTGAGCCGTGCCAGAAGGCGTGGCGCGATGTGGCCGACCGTGCCGAGCAGCGAGTCGAGTCACTGGGAGGCGTATGGGATCCGTGGCCTGATGGTGCCCCTGAGGGCGCTGACTTGCCCGATCCGATCGCTGAGGCTCCCGTTGCAGCGGATGCATTCGTCGCCTGGATGGCGGCCTGTGCTGTACGCGACTTGTCATCCGTCGCTGATCCTGCCCTGCTCAGTGATGCCGATGCGCGCATACTTTCCAGGGTCGCGGCGGCGCGCCTGGCGGATGCGACCACGCTCGGTGCGGTTGTGGGCGTTGATTACGGTGAGGGCGCATCAAGCGTGCTGGCACTGGCGAACCGGATTGCGGCTCGGACTTTCGGGGATTCTGCGGGCGGGTCTGCTCGTGATGGCGTGATGCGCGCGGCTCAGGGAATCTTGGATGCCCAGGAGGTTGCGCCTGTCGACACAGGCACCGTCCTCTTTGCGCACCTGGCACCCGCTGACCAGGGCATGCACAGCGATCAACGCGACTTCACTGAAGATGCTGACGTGTCCAATGCGGTGCGCGTATGGGACTGTGTCGGTCAGACTCTTCCTGCCCTCCAGGTGGAGGGCGAGGGGATCGCTGACGCATCTGCCACGGTGGATCGATTGTTGGAACGCACGCGAGTTGTCCTCAACGCTGGCGTGGACGATACGCGCGAGTTCCGGTGCCATCTGGAAGAGTCGTCACCTCAGTCACTGGATGCGTTGATGCTGGCAACGGATCTGACTCTGGTTGATTCCGCCGATGCGGATGTGCGCGCTCTGGGGGTGCGCAGCCTGGCCGCTGACATTGTGGCAGGAGCCGCATCGGGCAGTGCTGACATGTCAGACGCCCTCGATGCAGCCTTAAAGCAGTAACGTTTCTGTCCCTCACGTACTGCGGTGTGCGTGATACCTGCCCGCGCATTTTTCGCCTGTCATGCGCGGCGTCCAGTTGGGGGCCTAGTATGCGTATCCCATCACCGTCTGGGCAGGCGCTTGTCGTTGTGATTCTGCGGTGCCCCGACCGGGGCTCGAACCCGGGACAAACGGATTATGAGTTTTGTCGTGTACCCTTGACGTAAGGGCACAAATGGCGGAATATCAACGATTTACGCATTGCAGCGTGCGTGTACGTAGCGTAGGTTAGTGTCTAGTTAGTGTCTAGTTAGTGTCTAGTGAACGGTGGCTGGAAATGGCGCGCAGGGAACGCGGAACAGGCGGCTTGTCATTCGATAAACGCAATGGCGTATGGGTGGGCAGCGTGAGACTCAATTCGTACACTCCTAGCGGGCGACAGCGCGTGCGTAAAGTGTCAGCGAAAGACAAGGGGGTCGCGCGCGCTAAACTCACTGCCCTACGGCGCGAAGTGGAAGCAGCTAACGGCGATCTGCCCACAACAACACCAACTGTAGGCGAGTGGCTTGAAACGTGGCTTGAGAACTACGCGCGCACGGAAACAAAGCCGAGCACGTTCAAAGGCTACGTCGGCTCAACTGAACGATACTTGAAACCCACTCTAGGGCGCATACGGCTCGACAAGCTCAGGCCGTCGAACGTGAAAGCTATGCACCGTCGCATGATGGAGCCGGAACCGTCGGGACTAGGCTTATCCCCCACGACGGCAACACAGGCGCACGCGATATTGTCACGCGCGCTCACAGTGGCGATACGCGAAGGGCTAACCACTCACAACGCGGCGCGGGACGCGGGAAGGCCGCGCAAAAAGTGGGTTGAGCAGGACTTTCTCACGGCAGACGAAGCGCGCCACTTCCTAAAGTTTCACGCGAAGCGTCCCTACGTGGCGCGCTACGCGCTAGGGCTTATTACGGGCGCGCGGCAAGGCGAGTGCCTAGGGTTGCAGTGCGAGGATGTCACCATTCACAGAGACAACGCGGGGCGCGTCACGGGCGGCGTTGTACTGTTCGAGTGGGGCTTGCAGCGCGTCCCGTATGAACATGGGTGCCCGGCATGGGCAAAGTGCGGTAAGAAGTTTGCGAAGCAGTGCCCACAACGGCGCGTGTATATCCCGGCGGACCAAGAACATGTGCATGTGGCGGGTAACTTGTATTTACTACGTCCCAAAACAGCTATGTCATACCGTGAGGTCGCGATTCCCGCGTTGCTTGCCGAAGTGTTGAGCCGGGTCAAACTTTCACGCGATAACGGATTCATGTTTACGCGCGCAATGATCGGTCGAGAACCGGAGGACTTGCCGGTAGATTCACGCATGGACTACGGGACATGGAAACAGTGGCTCAAGGAAGCCGGGTTGCCCGATGTGCGTGTCCATTCCATGAGGCACACGACGGCAACACTGTTAGCCGGTATGACCGATGACAGTACGCGCATGAGTATTCTCGGACACACGAACGCGGCAACCACTAGGGGCTATACGCATAGGGACTTGAGTTTACAGGCGCGCGCTATGCAGCAGTTAGGGAATACGCTGGACTGGACGAGCGGGGACGCGGAATTGTAAGCCATCCACGTATGCGCGCACTAGCCACGCGGGTAAACCTAGTTCGTCAGCGATCATGGTGGTGTCGCCACCATAAATGGCCTCAAGTTGCGCGTATTCCTTATCGCTGATGAAGGACCGGGCGATTCGGTGGTCGATTGCTTGCTCAACGTGGTCTGGTTGCGCGCAATTGTCGCCACGGTAGGCGTGAGCGAGTTCGTGAGCGAGTACCGGCGCAGCGTAGGTGTCTGTGAGCGCTGAATGTATCCAGATGGTGTGCGCGTCGTGGTCGTATAGTCCGAGGTCGTTCATGTGCGCGCGTTTCACAGTGATTTTGAGTGCGGCAGCGTCCTTGAGCAGTTGATCGTAGGAAGGTCTGGTCATGTGGGCATGGTAGGTGGGGGCGTGTGCATTTGCGTCCCCCCCTACGGGTTAGAGTGCGTCGCCGGGATTGTGTTTAGCGGCCTTACGCTCTGTTTGTTCGGGGGTGTCACCGTACACCTCGAACGGGGGCCGCTCACTGCCAAAGTCTGTGAGGGGCTTGTCGTAATCACTTGTCGCGGTACCGTCTTTCAAGCGTCGCCACAGTTCGGCTATTAGTTCTTGGTCTGTAGCGTCCCGCAATGTGGCGAGACGTGGGTTCCGGCTAATGTCCCGTTCGGTGATTAGTCCCGTCGTGGCTAGGGCTTTTAGAACGTCTTTACCGTATGCCCTAGCGATAGGCACCACGAGTTCCGGTGTGAGTGATCGTTTCTCTAGTCGCCGGTAGAGACTTCCTTGAGGAACGCCGGATTTTGTGGCGACACCGTTAACAGTGTCAGTGCCGACCGTTTGTTTGTACCACTGTATTGAGTCCATGTGTCAACCATACCACAGTTCCTCATATTGAGGAATAGTTTGTGCCAAACGTGTTGACACTGTTCCTCAAGTTGTGTAAGAATGTTTATCACAACGAGAAAGGAGCTGACATGGGAGCAGTGAACACCGTTCTATCTGACGAGTTCAAACGGCGAGCAAGCCAAACAGAACTCACTGACGCGGGTATCGCCAAAGCTATCGGCGTTTCACGACAGTTCTACAGCGACATCAAACAAGGAAAGAAACAGGTCACGACACGATTCCTTATAGGGGCTATCGAAGCGGGACTAGCAGACACGGCCAACGACGTTATCTCAATCGAACGAACACCGACTGAGGACCAGGCCGCATCATGACACCATTCACCGCATACCCCTACTGGGTGGACACGAAGAAACTACAGCCCATATTCGGGCTGAGCCGTGACCGCGTGAACCAGATGATATGGCAAGGAGCGCCGATACAGCGCCGGTACATCGGCATGAAGCCGCTATACAACGTGGACAGTATCAACACTGCCCTAGCGGAGTGGCCGCACAAGTTCCAAACGGCGCAACCAGTCACCGGACGGCCACTGTGGGTTACTCAAAAGACGCTTGAGCAGTTCTTTAGCGTAAGCCGGGCAACCCTACTGAAAGCGATTGAAAACGGCGCGCCTATCGTCCAGCAGGACGCAGTAGACCTCGATACACGGACGGGACGCGCACCCACGCCGCATTACGACGCGCGCAGCATCAGCGCGTGGCTCATGCAACTACCAGACCAACCAGCTAACGCACTGTAAAAGAAAGGACACGTCATGCAACAGGCAGGACACAAAACAGTCCCCATGCGCGGCCACGCACGGGGACTAGGCGGAGATACCAGCACAAAACAAGTATTCCTCACGGGAAAGTGTACCAGTTCCCGCGTGTGGCTACGTGTAGCGGCGGTACTCCACCTCATTATCGCGCTCACCGTCCTCATGGCTCTCACGCGCATGGACAACACGCAAGTACAGGCCGCAGCGGCCTACATGTGGGCATTCCTCGCCGTCCTACTCACGGCCGGCACATTCACCAGCGACAGCGAGGCACAGTGATGGGCTACATCGAAGTCCAGACCCCACCCGGCAGGGCGCACCGCACCGCGTGGCGAGGATGCGAACAGTCATGGGAGACACCGCACGTCTCACCACCGGGCTACATGCGGATCACAAAAGCCGACCTCACCGACGGCCTCGACCACCCAGTCACCATCACAAAAACCACGCCACGCAGAAAGGACAAGAAATGATTAACCGCACGTTTGAACGCGGAAAGGCTCGTCTTTTTCCGCAATCTTCACAAGAACACTCTGAACGACAGCAGACCACCCGCGCTCGTCGTAGGCGACAGCGTGATACAGGAGAGTCCCACCCGGCGCAAGAGTGGTGCACGCATTTGTGGCTACTCCAACCCGCAAGTTCAGGCCACCAATCTTGTCAGCGTAAATCTCTTGCACGTTCACTGTTCGACGCCCTTTGTTCGACAGTACGCACATTCCTTTTTCGTGCGCGTATTGAGCGTAGTGGGATTCAAGACAGTAGGCGGGGCGGCGGTGCTGTTTCCAGTTCAGCCAGTTCCACGCCGTGTTGCCCAGTGTGCCTACTGCCGATACGGCCAGTGCCCACCACGCGGGGTCGCTTATCCAATCCACTTTTTGACAATAGCAAAGGCGCGTGAGGTGCAGTGAAGCCTGACATTTTTCTGGAAATGCTTTGCAGCGACCGTATGACGACCGTCGCGCCTGACGTGAATGGGCGCGGCCTTCAGGTCCGCTTGTATGCCGGTGACTACTCCTCCGGTGTCACCCTCTGCGTCCTGGACGTGCCGCTCGAACCCGAGCAAATGCGCATGGTGGCCGCGTGGCTCAACGTAATGGCGGAAGAACGCGAGGAGGCGGAGTAATGCAAAAAAGCTTAAGACATTCACTCTCACGATCAGCGGCAACAGTGGGACGATCACGCCGGAAGGCGGTAAGCCTATCGAGATTGATCCCGTGCAGATACAGGCGCTGACGACCACGCAGTTTCTCAGACCCCTCGGCGCTTTCGTCGCCATCCATTTTTTCGTGAACGATTTTGAGGCGCTACTCGCATCGGAAACCGAACAGCAACAAGAAAAAAAGGAGAAAGACCAATGTACCCCATCAGACCCCGAGACTTTCAGGAATTCTACAAGCAGATAGAAGACCTCGGCCCGGCCATCTCGTGCCTGCGCAAAGCCCGGAACATCAGGCCAATCAACGACACAGAAACCTACCAAGCCCTGCGCAACTTCAACATCATGTGTGAGCACGCAGACCTAATGTACGGATTCCTCATGGGTCATATCACTGGAATGGCGCTGTGCGACCTCGACCTATACACCGCCATAAACCCCGACCTGCACCCTGACATCAGTTTTCACAGCGGGGAGGCAGAAAAATGATGGAAGCAGATACCAGTCTCTCGATCAAGGGTGACGGCGTAGTTATCGCGCCAGACATTTTCAGTAACGGACTTGTCGTGTGGGCAAGCCAGAGCGCCACTCTCCCCGTGTGGGAAGTCATCGACATTCCACTCGCACCATCGCAAATGCTTGCCGTAGCCGCGTGGCTCACCGACATGGCAATGAAACAAGGACAGGAAAAGAAATGAACGACGAAAGCTTTGAAAATCTTAAACAACTGTATGCAGGTGTACACGCGGTACGCAAAGACACGATAGACAAGCTATTCGACCTCTTAGGCACTCACGTAGACAATGACGTGTTCTTGCAAAAGTCTATCGGACCCGTCGCCTTGTTTGGCGTTGGAAGCGTGGAAGGCGCGTTAGCCACAGCAGAGAACACGATTATCGGCGCAGCCGCAGACCTATGCGGTGTTACGCCTGAACAGGAAGTTGAACTACTTAGAAACACAGTCAACGACGATTGCGACAACTAACGGTAATGGATATCAGTTTCAACATCACGATCCCGGACAACTTGCTACAACGGCGGGCGATTCTCGCTGACGAGTTCGACAAGTCCCGTCCGGCAACCCGTATCCAATTCGAGCAGCTATGCGAAGCGCAAGCCGACATCAGCGACATCGTGCAGGACGCATGGCTAGACGCACTAGTAGAGGACAAACTGAAATGACACAGATCAATTGGCAGACACCCCCTCCAAGACGCAGAGGCAGAGGGCGACCTTACGCATACAAGTGGGAGCCGTTTGTTGAGGCACTGAAAGCTCACCCCGGTAAGTGGGCACTTTTCGACGAGGAAGTGAACCCAAATGCAGGTTGGCTCATACGCATGGGTAAACACACCGCGTTTCAAGGTGGAACGTTTCAAGCCGTTACGCGCAAGGGCAAGAAACAGCAACTACTGTACGTGCGCTACATGGGCGGAGACGCGGGGCAGGAACAATGATCGAGACAACGCCTGACGAGTTCCAAGAGTTCTACAGCGACATTGAAAATTGCTACGAACACTTATGTGACGTTCTCGACGACATCATATTCATGAAGCCGGTTGAGGACAGGGGTGTTCAGAACCTATACCACTCATTCGAATGGGCATGTTGGACGGCAGAGCACTTATATTCAGAACTCTCTGACCGTATGGTCACGCTGTTACTCGCTAACCCGGAACTGTTCCCCGATGAAGCGGCAGAACTGCAAACGCTTGAAGGAGAACACCAATGAGTGATTACGAGGACGTGGACATTGACCGCACGACCATCATGAGTGACACGCAATCAGTACAAATCAGTGAACCGGACATGAACGAGCTGGAATGTATCGACCTTGTACCGACCGTGGCTCAAGCAGTGAGAGCAGCAACCATCTTTGCGCGCGTCGCAGTCAAACAGGCCGGATACGAGCCAGACAAATACGCGACTATGGAAGTTATTTACGGGTACTTGCTCAGAGTGATACACGACCACCCGGAAATTGAGCAGGAACGAGAACTCGCATGACCACACAAACACACTATGCGGGCGGGATCGAGCCGGGTATTTACCCGGATATTCCCGACACTAAGTATCACGCGGCGAAAGACATTCTCTCATCGAGTGGCGCGCGCAGGCTCATCACGAGTACGCCACGCAAGTTCTATGAGGAAATGACCACAGAAAGGCCGTATAACCCGGCGTTTGAGATCGGGCACGCGGCGCACACTCTCATGCTCACCGTGGGTGACCCGTTCGAGGTTGTTGACGCTGATTCGTGGCGCACGAAAGACGCTAAGGAGGTGCGGGACGCTGCGCTACAGGCCGGTAAGACACCGCTACTCGCTAAGGAGTATGCGCAAGTGCGGGCAATGGCCGACGCGATACTAGAACACCCGGTTACGGGGGAATTGTTCACGCGCAACGACACGACCAGTGAGCAGTCCTTGTACTGGAAGGACGAGCAGACGGGCGTGGCGTGCAGGGCGCGACCAGACCTAGCAGTGAACGACTGGAGCTTGATCGTGGACTACAAGACCACGGTGAGCGCTGACCCTAGGGAGTTCGCTAAGAGTATCGCCAAGTATGGGTATCACCAGCAGCAAGCGTGGTATTGCGAAGCGGTAGAAACCTTGACCGGCATACACCCAGAGTTCGTGTTCGTGTGCCAAGAGAAAACACCCCCATACGAGGTGTCACTTATTCAACTGGACGCGGACGCGGTGCGTATTGGCGGGCGGCTGAACGAGGACGCGCGCAGTATTTACGCGGCGTGCATGGACAGTGGCGTATGGCCGTCATACCCGACCAGCGTGCAAGTAGTTGCCCTACCCGCGTGGGCACTCAGGCAAGCAGACCAAGAGACAGGAATAGAGGCACCATTCTAATGAGTGAAAGTCTAGCTATTAGAGCCGAGCAAACAGAGTTCGACGAACGGCAACGCGCAGCGCTCACAGCGCTAGGCGTTGAGAACGCAACACCAAGCGACCTAGGAGTGTTCTTTCACCAAGCGCAACGCACGGGGCTTGACCCGTTCAGCAAGCAGATTTACATGATCGCGCGACGCACGTACAAAAACGGCGAGTGGGAAACGAAGCAGACCATTCAGGTTGGTATCGACGGGCTACGCCTAGTCGCACGCAGGGCCGCTAACCGCATGGGGCAAGCACTCAGTATCGGTAGTGCAGTCTGGATGGCGGAAAACGGCCAATGGTATGAAGCATGGCCACGCAAGCTAGGGCTGCCGGTTGCCGCCAAAATACGAGTGACCGTCGGCCAAGGAGTGTTCGACGCGGTAGCCAACACCGCCGAGTACATGCCGACACGCATGGACAAGAGCAGCGGGAAGATGAAACCTACTGGGCAGTGGGGGAAAATGCCCGCACTCATGATCGCGAAATGCGCGGAAGCCCTAGCGTTACGCAAAGCGTTCCCGATGGACTTGTCCGGCTTGTACACGTTCGAGGAAATGGATCAAGCAGACGGTGATCGTGGCGCGTTTGAGCCGCAGCAGGAGCCGGTGAGCGTAACTGTCCTCACGGGGAACAGTGAACCGGCACCGCACGAAACAGGCGAGCCGAACCGTATCAGCGCTACGCAGCTAGAGGAGATTAAGTTCCTCGCAGACGAACTGGGATTCACGCCAGAGCAGGTACTTGCAGGAGCACGGAAATACGGCGGAATACCAAACGGGCAGCCCGCACCGTGGACGCTGGACACCATGCCGTCCACCGTTGCGAACACGGTGATCGAAAGGCTACGCGAAGTGCACAACAAGTACGCGGCAACAACCAACGACACGGAGGACGAGCAATGAGTGAAATTAACGGAGTACACCCCTACGCGGATAAGTTCCCCATGCTACCGCAAGCCGAACTGGAAGAACTCGCACAGTCAATTCGTGACAATGGGTTGCGTCAGCCAATCGTGGTCACGGTAGACGGTCTGATTCTGGACGGTAGGAACCGTTTCCAAGCGTGCCGCATGGCTGGTGTTGAGCCTGAAACCGTGGTGTATGAGGGCAGTGATCTCGCCGAGTACGTGTTGGACGCGAATATCACGCGCCGCAACATGAGTACCGGGCAGCGTGCTATGGCGACCGCGCTAGTGCTGGAAGCAGACGGGCGGAGAACAAACGGCAGGTGGAAACGCGGCAGCATCGATATTGGCACAAGTGCCAATATCTCCGACTGGCAGTCCCGACTTAAAGAAGCTGGGATCATTCTCGACTACTCACCTAACCTTGCTGGGCGCGTCCTCGACGGCACACTCGCTTTCAAGGCCGCGTACCTCGAAGCTGACGCGATCAAGCAGTCAGCAGAACGCGACAAGATTATGGCGCGCGAACAGGCCAAACGTAAACGCGAAGAAGAAGCCGCCGAAGCCGAACACAACGCGCGCATAGTGGCAGACCTGACGCAAGCAGGCTCCAAGTACGTCGCCCTCATTGAGGACGGCACCATGACCCCAAGGGCAGCGTGGAGCGCACACCGTGAGGACACGCGCAAACAACGCGAACACCAAGAAAAACTCGCGCGCGGCTGGCGAGACACCAATAGGCACATCACAGAAGCCGTCAACATGCTACAAGGCGGCGCTGAGCAAGCCGAAATCTTCCTCAACGACTCCTACCCGCACGAAGCCGACACAGTGCCCGAACCCTTGCGCCTGACCATCAGTAACACGCAAACAGCTATCGACTTCCTCACCTACATCAACGAAAGGCTCCCACGATGAACACTTACCTCAAAGACAGCGTTGTCAACCTATACGACAAGTACATGAACGAAGCGGGCGGCAAACTCAAATATGAGGATGTGCGAGAAAAGCTCGTCCCCGAAGTAATGGCCGTACTTGAAGAACGAGAACGCAACGTTGAAACCGAAGCGCGCACACTCATCAAGGCAACCCTTGACTCCACGCGACGCAACAGGTCAAACAATATGCGCAAGAGCCTAGAGGACATTCTCGACTACCTAGCAGACCCGGAGGAAGCAGCGCTCAGCGTGCAGCCGATCATGGAGTGCGCGTTCCCACTGGGTGACGGGCAGGACATGACACTGCGGTACTGGAAGATTGAGGACTTCTTTGATTCCCGCGTGGTGCGCTACAGGGAAGCAGCAGCAGCCACCGAAGCAGCCAAACAGTACGACGAGCAGGTGTCAGCGTTAGCACAACTCATGCGCGCGCGAGGCGCAACAACTCTCGGTGACCTCGTAGGCGGTGACAGTAATGCCAACGCCTAACAGTGCAAATGAAGAAGCGCAGCCAGTCATGAAAGCGATATGTGGTTTGCTCGAAGAGCTTGACATATCGGATGAACTCTCACGTAGTGTCCGCGCCAATATGCGCGTGAGCGCTGAGCGTTTCCACCCGAATTATTCCAGTGAGCGCGTCACGGCGAGCATGGTCGACATGGTGTACGGCTACCTTGCGGCTATGAAAGCGGAAGCCGACCCGTACGCCGACGACGAGTATGACTGGCTAGACCAAATTATCAGCGAGCAAGCAGCCGGATTGAAAGTGTCGCCCGTGTTCTGGCAGTACGTGTGCACGATTACGCGGGCTGGAGCAAAAGAGCATCACCCCGATTGGAGCGCGAAGCGGCTTGCGGGCTGTTCTATGGACATGATGTACGGCTACTTCCGGCACATGGAGGACGAGCAAGCAGCGAGGGAGCGTGAGACGAATGCCAACGCCTAGTGTTCTCCACCCGGACTACACGGCTCCCGTCCGTGCGAACGATCCTGCCACGTCACAGGCTGCGGCGGACAGCGTGAAGGTGCGCGCCTCGTGGCTGGACGTGTGGGAAGCGCTCCTGCGGCGCGGCGCGTGTATAGCGCAAGACCTCGAAATTGACTTGCAGTTTAAGCAGTCGCCTCAGCGTGTGCGCACGGCGCTCAGTGAACTCGAAACAGAAGGAGCCGTCGAGTACCACGAGGGGGACGAACGTCTTACGCGGTCAGGACGCGCGGCCCGCGTCGTTCACGTGGTGCCCGACAACAAGCGTGCCGTGGAACTCACCCGCGCAATGGAGGCGCGAAAATGGACACTGTAACCGCTACCAGCCGCGACGGTAATAAAAAGCCCACCGAATTATTCACGCGCCTTATCCGCGTAGAATTACCGGCTGTTGATAAACCGTCTTACATTCTCACGAATATCGCGGCGGGAATCATGTTTAAACGTCTTTACGGTCAGGGATTAAAGCGGCAGGAAATACTTAAAGCCGCATATTCAGGGGTATTTGGGAATGTGGTTACTTTCCGCGTGACATGCACGAGAGAGTTTGAGGGAGACGAACCGTGAGTAAATACCTCATTAGTTTCTTTGTGCCCGGCAAGCCCATCACGGAAGGCTCGACACGCTATCTAGGTGTGCGCGGCGGGAAGCCGATTATCACGCACGACAACCCGGAGTTGTCGGCGTGGCGGCAGAAGGTCGCTCAAGTGGCCGTACTGTACGCGCGGCAAGCAGGGTGGAGCCTCCCACTAGATGAACCAGTCATCGTGGGAGCCACGTTCACGCTGAAACAGCCGAAACAGCCACGGTGGAGTGAGGCGGCAACCAAACCCGACCTCGACAAGCTACAGCGGGCAATAGGCGACGCTTTGGGCGCTAAAGGCAGTGTCCTACGCGAGGACTCACGCATATGCGAATGGCAAGCCGCCAAGCAGTACGGCGACAAGCCCGGCGTACACATCACAGTCAGCCGCCACTGGCTGAAAACAAAAAATCAACTCGAAGAAGCTGAGGGGAGGAAATAGCAATGGCGACCAGAAGACCAGGACCGTTCGCCCCACTCTCGTCCTACTACTACGATGACGCGGCGATCATGGAAGCAGGGGAAGCAGCAGAACTGTTATACGTGCGCATGTTGGCCTATGCGTCACGGCAATTAGAGTTCGAGGGCTTTATTCCTAAAGCGGTGATCGAAACACGACTAGGAGTGACGCCGATCACTGTATCTGGAAACTGTGTAGATTCCAGTAGCAATTTTGTGTCTGGAACTAGTGTGCAGGATCGCATCCGGAAACTGTGCGAGGTCGGATTAGTAGACGAAGTAGAGGGCGGATACGTCATTCGTTCGTGGCTCAAGTGGAACCGGTCAGCCGCAGAAATGGGCAAAGACAAGGCGAACGACCGCAAGCGCAAAACACCACTTGACCAGCGGGTATCTGGAAAAAGTGTAAATTCCAGTAGCAAAAATGCGTCTGGAAAAAGTGGTGTTTCCAGACGGAACGACCAGACCAGACCAGACCAGACCAATAACATCATGTCCGAAGTCGCTGAAGCGACCCCGGACCCGACGCCAAAGACGGTCGAACCCGAACGCGAAGACGTCACCCGGCTATGCGAACACCTCGCTGACCGGATCGAAGCCAACGGGTCAAAACGACCCACCATCACGAAAACGTGGCGCACCGCAGCCCGCCTCATGATCGACAAGGACGGGCACACCCCTGACCAGATTCACGCCGCGATCGACTGGGCGCAGGACAACGAGTTCTGGAGGGCGAACATCCTCAGCATGCCCAAGCTCAGGGACCAGTACGACCAGCTCAGGCTCCAAGCCCAACGCCAACCATCCGGCGGGTACAGGAACCAGAACCAGATCATGAGTGACATGCGATCGGCTAGCAGCGTGCAGCAGAGCGTTGTCGGTGGAAACGCTATGCGCCTCATCGCAGGAGGCACGCAATGATCACGCCAGCCGACGCGGCAGACGCAATCAACTACCTACTCGCAGCCGACGCACTGCACGTCGTGGACAACATGCACAACGTGTGGGCCGACTACATCAACGACCCTGCGGTAGGCGTGCCGGACGTGCAGCAGGCGGAACTGTTACCAGCCGCCCGGCGTGCCGTCAGAGACAAAGCCCAAGGCGAATACTCAAAACGTGACGCGCTCGCACTGTTCGTCAAAGCTCTCAAAGCCAACCGGCGCGACAGACTGGACGCGGAACAACAAGCCCACGGCCATCTCATACCCGAGGGGCTAGGCGACAAGCCAGAACTGGAAGCCCGGTGGAAACAACACGCAATGAGGCTTGTCAGTGCCGGGACGCCAAGAGGCGAAGCAGAACGAGCAGCATACGAAGCAATCGGAATGAACGCACCGCAACCCGAACAACTCGTGAGCAACCCGGACAAGGTACGCAACCTCATCGAGACGGCTAAGCGAAACATCTCCGTTAACAGGGCTAGCGCGCCGCCTGACAGGCAAACAGGCGGCAACAGTACCCACGTAAGGGACAGGGCGTGAAACACGCTCAGAAAGGACTACAGGAAGAAATGAAAACGACCACCATCAACGGTGAGTACATCTACACCGACAGGCTTTACTGGATTGAGGGGACACGAGGTGGCTACCCAATCGCTGGGGTCCACAAACTCGAATACAACCAAACCGGCACGGCACTTAGGAACATTGCCACAGGCGTTGCCGTCTACCTCGAAATGGACGATGGCTCACAACCGTTTGTCAACACCATAGACGAAGTATTGACTCTCACGGCTATTCCTACCGCCCTCGTTGACCGCTTACTCGAAGCGGCAGAGGGAGACGATGAGGACAGTCCAGCCACTCACGGGCTATTAGGCGAACTTTCCGCGTGGGTGTCCCAATCTTACGGCAAACGTTATTAACCACTCAATCACCGGCAGTAAACCAGAACAGGAGTCAAAATGCCTACAGAGCAATCGAGAATGACCCGCGCGCTCAACCTCACGAACGCGATTATTAAGCTCCTCAAGGAAAGCGGGAACGAGCAGAAGAAAAACGCGCTAGAAACGGCACTGCAATTAAAAGTAGAACTCGCCACGATAAACAATTAAGCCCCCGCGCGATAAACACGACACGGTTGGACTTAATTACTCGACGAACGCAAAACATAAACCAGCAAACAAGGGGACAAGCAAATGAGATTTTTCTACGACACAGAGTTCCTAGAAAAGGACGGGCGCATCTTCCCGATCAGTATTGGCATAGTCTCAGACGAGCCGAACAGCATGGGTGACTTCGCCTATTACGCGGCACTTCAGGACGCGAACTGGGAAGAAATAATCAAAGACGAATGGATACGCGAAAACGTTATCCCCAACCTAGGAGAGAGCGCCACGCTCAAACCCCGGCGACAGGTCGGGGCTGAACTCATGGCTTTTGTCGCCAGCTTCGGTGGCACGAGTGAGGACAACGAACTGTGGGCCTATTACGCGGCCTACGATCACGTGGTGCTATCGCAAATCTACGGGCGGATGATCGACATTCCCGAACCCGTCCCCATGCACACGAACGACATCATGACCATAGCTAACGTGCTTGGCCTACCCGATCCGAAACTGGACACTAGCAGTCACAACGCGCTTATAGACGCTGAACAAGTGTGCGACGCATACCGAAACCTCACAGCCAAATCGCGGAAAGGGCAGGACAAATGAGTGAGCTTGTTTTCAGTGAGGAAGCGCGCGTCACGCTCCCCACGTGGAGCACTCTCAACATTCCACAAGCCCCGGACGGGAACTACTACGTGTGGGACCAGTACGGTGCGAAATACAAGGCCACCCACACGGGCGACAGCACGACATTCACAGAACTCCACGACGGGCAAGACCCGCTGGATTTCTCACTGGGGACGCTCATCGACGACGGCACCATTCTCTACACGCAGCCGCCCGCACGCAAGCCAACCCGCGTAGGCGACACGCTCAAAACCACTGAGGACTTCCAGACAGCGCCCATTGGCACAGTCATCATCAACCCCCAAGACTACGTGTGGCAGAAAGGTAGCTACGGGTGGGCCACGTGCACCCACAGGTTCGCCGGACTACACCGCGACGAGGACTTCACCGATCCCGAACAAATCGAAAAATACAAATACCCCGGCGTCCCACCGTGGACAGTCATCCACGCAGGAAAAACCGAAAGCTACGAACAGGAGAAAACCGAATGATCGGAGACAACGAGAAGAAACACTTAGATGCCAGCAGCAACTCATACAAGCATCTAGTCGAAGCGCGGAAAATACTCGCACTCAACATCCCACGCGACGACGCGGAGCTGCAAACGATATATAAGAACGCGATTGCCTACATCTGGGCAGCAGAAAACGAAACAGGAAAAATAATCAACCTCATCGGGTACCGGCAGGCAGAGGAGGCCGAAAAGTGAACTACCAGATCGACCTCGTGCTACAGAAAATGGCGACTGTCGAAGCAGCCGTCAAAAACCTACGCGAAACACTCGACGAATACGCGATCATGCCCATACCCGCCTTTGAGTGGCCGGACGATCCCACTAAGACCTACTTGGTGGAAGCCACGCAAGACGGCTACCCCGTGCGCGACATCATGCGCTGGGACGAAGAAAAAGAACGCCTATGCTCCACGATCACTACTAGAGAACTAGACCCGCACTCAGAACACGACTACCTCTACAGGTATAAGGAAGAACCAGAATGCAAAAACTAGACCCCGGCCAGTGGCCGCTAGACAACTACTACGTCTACTACGTGAAAGGCAGCAGTGACGGCTACCCGGTAGAAGGATTCGCCGTCTGTGACTGTGGCAGCACGCTCTACCTGACAGGCGGTGACATTCTGCGCCCGTACATGCATGGCGACGCACTCTACGAATGCCACCCGTGCGAAGTAATCCCAATGCCACTGTGGGAACCCGTCGAAAACCACACGTTCGACGGCATCGCCAACTCAGCCGTAGAACCCATGCACAACTACCTAAAGTGGCGCGGAGACTACCAGAACCGCATAGACAAAATCTACGGCCCAACCCTAAGAACCATCAAAACAAACACTCAAAACAAAGGAGAACAAGAATGAGTGGAGAACCCGTAATCACAATCGCAGGAAACCTCACCAAAGACCCCGAACTACGATTCACACAATCCGGCACAGCAGTCACCAACTTCGACGTGGCCGTCACACCACGCAACTACAACAAGCAAACCCAGCAGTGGGAGGACGGCGACACCACCTACTACAGGTGCAGCGTGTGGAGAGAAGCGGCAGAAAACGCGGCAGAAACACTACGCAAAGGCATGAGAGTAATCGCCCAAGGCCGCGTCTCGCTTAGAAAGTCAGAAGGCCGTGACGGTAAGACGTACACGGACCTCGAAGTGCAGGTTGACGAGGTTGGCCCCTCACTACGCTACGCGCGCGCACAAGTCACGAAAGCGCCAACAGGCAGCACACCACAACCAGCACAGCAACCGCGAGCACAAGCCACGCGCAACGCGCCAGCGGGCGGCACCAGCGGCGACCCCTGGGCGCAACAGTCACAGCCCGCGTTCCCGGACGACCCACCATTCTAAACAGCGCCACTAACACGCTGGGCGGGGGAGCAACAGCCACAAGCCAACTCCCCCGCCCCAAGTGCCGCACCAAAGAAAGCCAGTAGCAGTATGCGTATAGAAATTGGACTTACCATCAACATTGCGCGCGACAAAACGCCAGACAACAACACGGTGGAGCCGCCCACCATCATCGACGGCAACTACGCCATCACAGAACGCCAACCAAACGATAACACTCTAGGATTCCAACCCCGCGACGTAGAAGCATAACCAAACGCCAAGGACACCCCAATGAAACTGACCTACAGTCAGCGCAAAGCCCTACGCAGACTCGGCAGAGGGCAAACAATCAGCCGAACAATGATGCGGGACACGCTCATCAAACAGTGCTACACGCTGAACGCCCCCACGCCACCACCCGCAAGCGAAATGAACGTCGTTACCTACACGGACTGGGAAGCCACAGTGCAAACCGCTAAGCCGGTAATAAACGCCTACGGGCAGCAACTACTCAACCAACTCGAAAACACCAACAGCGCGGCATGAACAGCAGAGAAAAACAATACACGCTCACCGACAAAGGCGAACGCGAGGCCGAACAAGTACGCGCACAAGGATAGTGCCGCGAACCGGGCCAACCACGAAACCCAGCCCACGGCACCACCCCACCGGAAGCGTGCAACTCAGCCCCGCAAGCGGCGTAAGAAAGACGAAAGAACCGCCGCCCCCAAGAAACGCGGGACTAAGCCACACCCCCCGCTGACGCACGCGGGCGCGCGCGCCCCAGCTCATAACGCGCGCACCCGCACAAAGACTTACTCACCCTCATCGCCGTTCAGGAACTCAAGCATTTTCCGCTCGCAACCCCGAAGCGTCTGCCACACAGCGCCTTGAGTGACACCCTCACCCGCAGCAATCTCAACTTGGCTCAACCCTAACACGACATGCTTAAATAAGCGTCGTTTCTCAAGCGTGTTCAACACGTCGAACGCGCGCCGCGCGTCCACCACGCACGCCCACAAGGTTGACTGCGCGTAAGGGCTACACTCAGCGCGCGGCATGTCCCCATCAGGAGCGTGCCCATCGTTCAAACGCCACCCCCAAGCGTGCGACTCAAAAAACGACGCGCGCAACAATTCAACAAGCTCCCGCCACGAGTAACCGCTCACCAGCCCCCCAACCAGTCAACGCACACTTCCTGCTCATGGTGCTTGTAGTCCGTGAAACACTCTCCTAGCCGCCCGCGCACTCGAAGGACCACTCCCCCGGCTTGACCGTGATTCCACGCGGTAGCCACCTGCTTAGGGTGAGTGCGCGCCCATAGCCACGCGCACCCCAAGCACTCCCCTACGGGGATACGCGCCTTACCAGCGAACAGGGTGACCGCGCGCATGAACGCCGCCCACAGCTCAAACCCCACGTCACCCACAACGGCCACGTCACCACACGATTCAAGCACTCTCACGACAAAGTTTTCGTCAGCGTTCAGGACGGTTGAACTCACACTCTCATGATAACAATAATCAGTCTCAAAGTGGTGGCGCGCGTACCCCCGTCCAACACAAAAAAGCCCCCCGCCCCACACCACAAAGGGCACAGGACGGGGGAACACATTTTGAAAGGGAAATTAAGGTCATGTCATCCTTAGCTTCGCCACCAGTATACACTCACCCATCGTCAGGGTGCAAACGGTGCATACTCGATTCCAACATGCCGATCTTCGACGACAACTCATCAAAATTGCGGCGCTGCTCCTCCTTCGTATCACTCACCCGCCTATGCAGAACATTCCTCTCCTGCGTCGCTTTCTCCTCAGCCGCACTCACGTCTTTCCACAACAGGTTCAACTGGCTCGCCTGATTATTAGCCCGATCATGCTGCTCATGCCTCATCTCGTCAAGCTCATCAGACAACGCCTTCTGACTCTCACCGGCTTGAGCAAGCAACTCCATAATGACTTCAATCGACGACCGAGTTTCACCAATCGCAGACTTCAACTCGTCAATATCATCACGCAAATTCACCGAATGATTATTAGCCACCTGCTCGTGAGCGGCAGACGCACTATCCGCCGCCACACGCGCAGTATTCTCAGTAGTTTTCATAACCGCCTCAAGCGACTGAATGCGGTGCCGGATACTCTTAATACCCCACCGCGCAAGCCACACGAACAAAGCAAGCACCGTCAGAATAAGCACGCCCGCAATCTGAATAACCTCCGGCGTAGTCACCAACTCAATCACAGTATGAGGAACACCAGACTCCATACGCTAATCACCTTCAGCCTTATGCCGAGGCTCATAAGGTTCACCGCCCGGCGTAACTTTGCCAACCCAATCAATCACCCCTAACTGTTTGAGCACCGTGAACGCTGCGCTGGCCGCGCCGATCACGACACCGGCTTGCGTGCAGAACAGTCTCCACGAGGCGGGGTAAGCGCCCGCAAGCCACACGACAACGCCCAGCAGAACACCGGCTGCAAGAACAATCACCCGGCGTTTACCAGCCGTCCAGTAGGGCTTGTCGAACGCGGCCTGTACGAGAGGCCATACGAAGCCGACGAGACCGCACGTGATAAGTGGGTCAATGTTTAGTCCAAGCATTATTTCCTCCCTAGCTGCCGGTTGATAGCGTGCTGCAAGGCTCTGACGGTCGCATTGCCCATGTAGCCGTCCACGCTCACGCGGTAGTAGCGCTGCATACCGCGCACAAACTCAGGCCCGGCAATACCGTCAGCGTCCACGTGGAACGCGCGCTGCAACTTCACGATCAACTGTGAGCCTTCCGCGTTTTCACCAGTCCATTCCCAGCCGCTACCCGCTGCCGGGAAGTACTCACGGTTCGGCCTGTACTGCGAGCTAACCTGCCCGTCTTGTGGTGTGCCATTGATACGCTGCAACGCGCGCGTCGTACTCTCACCCCACCAGCCGTCAACAGCCAAAGTCCCAGCCGGGACAACCGGGCGAGACGCACCCGTGTACGGGGGCCGGATAACAGCAATCACAGTGTCAAACGAACGCACCCTGCGATACACGCCTCCACCATTCGACTGCGACCCGCGCCAACTGCCGGACGTGTTGCCCTCAATCGTCTGGAAACTCCACGCATACTTAATCTCGACAATTCCAATATGGTCAGCAACACCGTCGTCGTCCCAGTCGAAGCACACGAGGTCACCCTCGCGCGCGTCCTCACGCCTGACGAGCCACCCGCGTGCCCTGGCTGTGGCAATACGCCCCGGCACATACGCGCTATCAAAATTAGTGATACCAATTTCACGTAGGCACTTAGTTACGTACATGTCACAGTACGGGACACCGCTAGCTGCGAACGCTGCGCCGTGCCGCTCAGCGTATGCCCTGCCGAAAATCGTGCCCATCAGCGGGTCATCCCACCTGTTGTAGCCAACGTACTTGCTGGCTACACGTAGTAGGTCATTCCCCGTGGCCATACTCCACCTCCACAATCTCAGCCGTATCGTCCGGCGTGCTTGTCGCCGTGTCACCGTGACCCATTAACTTCTCGTATTCCTCATCCACAACTGCCCCTCCTTCTCCTTGCCGCCCGCACGCGGGCATAAATAAACCCGCCCACCCCACGAAACAGGGCAAGGCGGGACACACAATGCTCGGCTAGTCAGCCATACTCACCGGGAACGCGAGCACACTAAAATAGTTCAACTTAGTGTCACCGCTCAGCGTGAGAGTGCCGCCACTAGGCGAACCGCCACGCACAGCAAGAGACACGGACGGTTGTTCACCAGCACGAACAAACGTCAGCATTGTCACCGTCACACAGTCTTGCGTTCTCGGACTGAAACGGCCTAGCGACAGTTCCCCGTTTTGCCCGGTCAGCGCTAAGTCAACGCTGCCGCTATTAGCCAGCCCCCACGCCACGGCGGTAGCCATCATCATCCGGTCATACGGGCGCGCTATCAGCTTCGTGGCGCACATGCCGCTTGACGCTCCCGACTTCACGGTGCCAGTCCACCCGCCACTTTGACCGTTACCGTACCGCTGCACGTCGTACTCGACCTCGTTAGCGGGCTTCAGTACCCACGCGCCGCCCGCGCCTTTCGCTCCGTCAGCGCGATACAGGACACCGCCAACATCAAAATAGGCGGGGTTGTTTACAGTGACATTCGCCCCGTTGTCCACCGCGCGCGTCAGCGTTGAACGTGCAGACGCGATTGACTGTGCGGGAACCACTAGGCCAGCCGTGTCCGTGTAGTCGCGCCACGACGCTAACAGGTCATCTCCCGCGTCAGGCATGGCCGCGCCTTTCCAATGTTTTGTACTCATTGTTCCTCCCCACTCGCGCTAGTGTCAGCGCTTAACGGTTGACTGGTTGCGGCTTCTTCTAGGCCGTTGCACATGGCTTCGATCAGCACGTCTAACATGCCGCCCGCGCGCACGTATTGGACGGCCAGTTCAGCCGCTTGTTCTTCTGCGGTGTGCATGGTGGCGCGGCGGAGTTCTTCTTGTTCGACCTTCCTGCGTAGATCGTCAAACTCTGCTGCGCTAATCTCCACTATCTCCACACTTCCCCCTTTCGTTAGGACTCGTACACGATGTGCAGGCGGAAGCTCCACGGGTCATACTCGTTGTACGTACTGTCACCCTTTTGAATCGTGAAGTTCGCGTACCCGTAGCGCGTCATCATTTGCGCGGCTTTCGCCCCAAACACCACGCTAAACGTCCCGTAGTCGCGCATGAACACATCACGGTATTCTTCTGCCAAATTGCAGGGGAACGAATGGCCGTTGCCAGAGTCGACAAAGTCCCACGTACACCTGCCCGTCACTTTCAAGCTCGTGACGCGCTTACCTTTCACGGCTGGAGCGTTGAAACGCACCTGCGTGTAATACGAACCACTCGACGCATATTTTCCTTCGCCACGGTTGGAATCAGCCCACGCGGGTGACACCGTGATCGTGCGGCGAACAGGCTTAGGCGGTGCGGGCGGCGCAGCGTCGTTCGGCATTTTCAAATACTCAATGTTCGGCTCGACTTCAGCGTCAATACGACTGATCGTCAGCACACTTGCGCCCATCATGAACTTCGCTTTCTTGTACGAATGGAAGTTCGGCACCAGCGTCACGGGGACCGTGCCGCCCGCTTCGCTCGGGCGCACGTGGTACACCTGCGTCACCTGATGTTGCGTGTACGACTGCGTGTTAAACGTTGTCGCCCACGAATATGCCGCGCCGTCAACAGTAATACCCTCCGGGTACTTTTCCATCCCCAAAGACGTGTCTAGGCGGATACCAACAGCGTCGTTCGCCGTGAACCACGGTGCATTAGCGTCCTGGGTGGAAAACCCCGCCGACCACGACAGCAAATAATCGCCCTCGCCCAGGTTCAGTGGGATACGCGCGACCGGCACAATCTGATACCCCTGCGGGTGAATAACCTCCGGCAACGGGATAATCGCGTAAGCCCCGTGCGTACTACCAATAGGGATACCGCCAACAGTGAGCGTGTCAAATGAAGCGTCGCGCGCCGTCACCACGCCACGCCCGCCCATAGCAACGCCCGTCACCACGCTGTTATCTTGCCTAGTGGTCAACTTGATCTGGTCATCATCAGACCCCGACAAGCTGATAACCGGGTGAGTCTCACCATCTTGGTACACCTGCAACCCGTCAGCCGACAGTTCGGTGCGCGCCCCGTAAAACTCGGGCTTACTATCGGTGCCTTTACGTATCCCGCCGAATACCATCTTGCCCGCGCCGATAATGTGTACCCACGCGTTAAAGGCCGACGATTCCAACTGTGAGAACTTTAGTTTCAAGAACTCAGCGACCTTGGCCGTCAGGCTCCGGCTTGCGACAATGTTGCGTGCATGAACACTGTTAGCCGCGAGTTTGCCCGCCGTGACCGCGCCGTTCTCAATCAGAACCGTTCCCGCGTCCCCGGCCTTAGCGACCAGTACTTTACCCGCAGCCAGTTCGCCCGCGAACGCCTTATCCGTCACGAGACTTTTCATGAACGCCGTGTCGAAACTGCCCGTAGCCGCGCGCAGCTTGTCAGCCGTCAGTGACGCGACAACCTCACTGCCCACAGGGCTTTTCACCCACCGCGAGCCGTCCCACACCCACTGCCCGACAATCACTCCATCGGCAACCTGCCACCACACGTCACCAACAGCCGCACCGTCACGATCAGGAGCCTTGTCAGAATGCGAAATAGTGTTCTTACTGTCTGCCACTTTCCGCGCCGACTCAACCGCCACGCGCGCGTCCTCCGCCTTACGCTCAGCAGCACTAATACTCGCTTCGGCAGCAGTAATCTTCGCGCGCGTCTCCTCAACAGTCTCTTTCACACCATAAGCCGCTTGTTGAGCTTCCCACGCCACGCGCCCGGTCGCACCAACCGGCACCACGCTAGACCCATCAGGAACCGCGTCAGGCGCGCACACTTGAATCACGCGGCCAGACGAATCACGCAACAAGCGCACACGCGCACCAACCGCGCTAATACCACTCTCACACGGCGCAACAACACTCTCACCCTCCGGCGCACCATCAACACGCACCCGGACAAAACCGTTATCCTCAAACGAGACAACAGTGCCCCACAGCCACATGTCAGGCCGCAACGCAGTCAAATCGCCACGGCGACGCTCAGGCAAATCAAGCCACAAGCTCTTACCCGTCACCACGCCAACACCTCCACGTCAACCCTCATCGTCTTACCCGGCTCACTAATAGGCATGGAATACGCGCGCACCCTGCCCACCACCGTCTCGCCCTGCAACGTCTCAACACTCACCACGTCACCCACCTCAACACGCGGGTCGCACACAATCTCAAAACGCCGCGCACTCGCCACGCTCACACCATTACGCATATTCCGGTTAGCAGCAGCCTGCACGTCCCCGAACGTCTTAGCGTCACTCAACTCACGCCGATCAACCACCAGCCCGTAACCAGCAACGTCATACGGCGGCGCAACATCACTCGCCTCACTGACCCAACGGTGCCCGTCCTTCCCGTCCTTCTGCGACACCACAACCCAACGATTAGGGCGGCGCTCCACGCCCCGGCGCGGCGACTCCACCAACAAGTCACGCCCCGAATAGAAAGCGTCCGGGCTACCCGCCGTCCTCCTGCGCCACACATGCAAATAGCCGTCAGGACGAACCGCGTAATCAAACCCATAAGCCGCGCACAACTCACGCAAACTCGCGCTACGCGACACCCCCCATTGAGTATCCACACTCACAACAGGGTTATCCGACTCGTCCTCCAACACGCTAGGAATAAACGGGGACAACCGCTTCACCGCGTCCCACAACCGCTCCCCACGGTTAGGCGACAACGGGAACGACAACGGCGCGTCATCAAGCACCTGCAACAACCCCATGCCCGTCACGCGCACGCCCTCTTTGCGTTCCTCAAACGGGTCAGTCAACACGAACCAGCCGATCTCAGTCTCATACTCCACGCCGCCAGCGCTCACCACAGCCACAACCTGCACGCGCTGGCCGTAATTATTCAACGGCGCATAAGGACTGTCCGGCACGAACTCCAGTGGCGCAACAAACTCCACACGCTCAGGCACATCACGATCAACACTCGCTTCAACAATAAGACCCGACACTGGAACGTCAGTAGCTAACACAGTGCCGCCGCGCATACTATTCACGCGCGCAAACACGCGATCAGCGCGCGTCAACACGTACACATCAGCCCCAGTCCTCACCGCTCCACCTCCGCGACCTTACGGGCAACCAGCGCCGCACTCCACGGTTGCCAACCAGTCCCCAAACGCTCCCACTCACCCCACGTCACGCCAACCGCGCCGCGACCACCGCGCGTCACAGCCCGCACAAACCCGGACGGGTCAACCAACTGCCACGACAAGTCCACCCGCGTCTCGCCGTCAACACTCGTGCGCGTCCAGTCAGCCCGCTTCACAAACACGCAACGTGCCCCGCGCGCACCCATAGGCAAACAACCCGGAACCAGCAGCAGAACACTCTGCGCCTCAACCACCTCATGCAGCTCGCGCACGCGGTCAGGCGAAAACAACCACAACCGCGTCTTGCCCTCAATCTTCGGGTAGTCGAACCGGGCAACACGATTATTAAACAGGCTCACACTGTTCGACAGTGTTTCCTCCTCGCCCGTGTCCTCCCACAAGTCCACGGGCACAGTCCTACCAGCCGTGTCACTCACAACACCACCATGCGGCCCGGTAGGACACTCACGCGAGGCGCGCACAGTCTCACCGTTAAACGAATATGTAAGCTCCACGCCCATAGGTGCAAGCGGGTCACTACACGTCAGTGAGCCGCCCTCACACACAGCAACGACACGCTCCCCCTGCAACAACGATCCATACCCATCAAGAATGAAACGCAGCACACCATTACGGCGGTCAGACACGACACGCACACCCACAGCAAGCACCCCTCAACACTCTAAAAACACGGGAAGGGCAGCCGCCAACAGCGGCCACCCTCCCCGAATGTTTATTCACCCCACGCCGCAGCGTGAGCCAACCGCACGCGCCCCACTCACAAGCGAGACGCGGCAACAATCCGCTCGTCAGCAACCTCACCGAAATAGCCCTCAACCGTGCGACCGTCAACAATCATGTTCACACTCGCCCCACTCAACGACTTCGGATCAACACGAACCAGAACATCACCGAACACTTCATCACTCACATCGTGAGCAATACGCGCCCTGCGCTCCCCGCTCGTCAACTCGCCAACAAGCCCACTATCCAACCGCTCAGCGTCAATACTCGCCTGACGCGCAGCAGCCAAAGACGCGACCATCACCAGCCGCGCAGCAGCAACCGCACGCTCCACGCCGCTTTCAATACCAAGAGCCAAGCCCTCAGACAAGAACGCGCCAATCTCCATACCCTTACGGGACGGCGAATGAATATCACCAGCCGCGCGCGCAGCAGCAACCGCCGAATGGACCACGCTCGCAGCAGCAGCCGTCACAGCGCCACTCCCAGCACGAATACCAACAGCAATACCGTAACTAATCATCAGGCCGATACTGTACGTGCCGCCCGCCGCCGCATACGCCGCGCCCTTAGCGGCACTCACAACACCAGACATTGCCCCCGACAATGCGCTACTACCAGCCCACACGCCGTTCGCCAACTGGACAACAAACAGTCTGCCCACATTCACAAACACGTATGCCCGGGTTGTCGCACTAAACGCGGCCACAGTGATAACACCATTCAAACCAGCAACCAGCACGCCAACACTCGCAGTAACACCGTCACGCATACGGGCAACAACGTGGCGGCCAACCTCCGTGAACACGCTCGCACCATTAATCGCACCATTACGCGCAGAGTTAATAGCCTGACTTACCGTCGTGCTCACAGACCCGCTCGCGTTCGTCACGCCCGAGTTCAAATTGCGAACAATCGCCCCGCCAACAGACGTGAACCCGCTCGCCGCAGACTCGCACGCGCTACTCGCAGCAGTAATCCGCGCGCGGATACTCGTGCTAATCGGCCCGGACTCGCCAACACCGTTACCGATCTCAGTAACAATCTGACGGCCAACAGTAGTGAAACTGCGCGCCGACTGGACACCCTCAGCGACAAGCGTCTGCATAACGCCGTCCATCGTGCCCGACACGTCAAGGCTTGCTTCGCTCACACCTTGCGCGACGTAGTTCACCAGTCGCCGCCCAACCTCAGTAGCGCCCGACAAGTCTGCGCTCACCAGCGCCGTGTTCACTTGGCTCACAACATCTTGAGCCGCGCTCACCACGCTCCCGCCAGCACCGCCAGCACTCAACAGTCCGGTACTCATGCCCTGCGCCAATTCGACACCAGTGTGAACACCGTTACTGTTCGCAATGTTGCTCAAAATGAGAGACTGCCCGTTCAACAAGTCTGTGACACTGTTCGAGATGTTGGACTTTTGGTTAGCCAACTCGACGGCCATACCGTTGCCCAAGTCGAGAACAAGTTTGCCGCCCGCGTCAGTCACCATGTAGCCGTTCGCTTGCAAAGCGTCAGCGAGAGCCTTCGGCGTTTCCGCACCTAGCACGCTCATACGGTTATTCACGTCGGGAATAGCGTCAGCAATCGACTGTTTCAACCCAGTGAACCCGTTAGTGTACGCGGCAGACATGCGCGCAAACACCGACTCAGTGGACGCGCCCATACCGTTCTGCGCGTCAATAAACGACTGCGCCGCGTTAGACAACTCGTCGAACTGACGCTTACCGTCATCCGTGCCGCTACGCATAGCGTCCACAGCCATTTGCATAACGTCAGCGCCCTGCGGGAGTTGAGCCAACTGTTCAAGGAACTGCGCGGGCAAACCAGCAGCAACAAGGTCAGTCATGTTGTTACCCAGTTGCGTGAAAGCGTCCACCTGCGACTTCAGTCCTTCAGTGAACTCGCTCAACGACTGCACGGCGTTACCGTTAGCGTCAACAACCGCGTTACCCACGTTCAGAATGGACGGGGCAAGATTGTTCATAGCGTTCACCACGCTACCCGCACTGTCAGCCGTCAAACCGAACGCCGCGACCTGGCTATCCATGTAGGACGTGAGCGCGCGTTGCGTCTCACTGAACCGCGTACTCGCTTCGTTAGCCTCAGCCAACTTCGCCGTGTACAAGTCCTGACTCAACGCAGCAGAATCAGTCATGTACTTCAACAACGACTGCCGATCAGTGGCAAGACCAAGCTCAGACGCAACACCGGCAAGACCAGCTTCAAGCCCCTCAGTGCTCTGCAACTGCCGAGTGAACTGTTCACTAATCGCCGCAGAACCATTACCAGCAGCAGAAAGCCCATCAGCAATCTGTTGGAAAGCGTTAAACGCTTCCTCACCCATTGACGAGGCGTTCTCACCGATCTTCTTCATCGCGTCATTCAACGAATTAGCAGCAGCGCGCGTCTCGTCGGAATACCAAATGAACCTGCCCAAGCGCGAGGGGCCACGCGAGTTCAAATAAGACAACGCTTCTTGACCCACGTTCTTCCCACTGGCCACAAAAGGCGACTTCTCATTCAGTTTCGCAAGCTCAGCTTGAACACGCCTCACACCGTCCTTCGCGCCCGCCACCAGCGAATCCCACGCAGCGTCCATCGGCTTCTGCAACTCAGCCACAGCGCTCTCAACACTGTTCTTAGCCATGCTGAACACAGCGGTCAGACCGGCAATAATCAGGCCGATCTTCGACGCAGACTGCAACACTTTCAGCGACGCAGCAAACCCGCGCACCGCTCCCGACGCGACACTCATAGCGCCCGACAAACCAGTAATCCCAGCTTGGGCAGCAACAGCAGCGTCAACAGCAGCCGTAAGCCCCTTACCGCCACGCAGCGCAGTAATCGCAGCACCCCAAGCAGCCACGCCCTGCACAGCCGCCGTGAACGCCGCTCCAACACCACGCACCAACGCGGAAACACCAGTCAACACCTTGAACCCGGCGAACGCCACAACAACAAGCTCAACACTGCCCGGAATGCGCGTCACAACGTCCAGCAAGTTAGCCAGCACCTGCAAGAACCGCGACGCAACATTACCAAGCGTGCTGAACGTGCTCGCAAAACGCGGGCCGATACGCTCAACAATCCGGCTCAACGGGTCAACAAGACGCTCCGCCGTGCGCGCCAACGTTTCTAACACGCTCCCGACAACAGGCGAAAAACCCCTACCCAAAGCGCCCATGAACTTCAACAACGCGCCCAAACCGGCAGACACTTTAGGCCACACGCCCTGCAACTTAGCTAACCCGTCATCAAGGCCCTTGAAAAACGCATAAAACCCGTTATTCAGCTTCGACCCAGACAACGCGGTAGCAACACCACTCAACATGCGTCCCGCAGCACGCCCCATAAGCGGTCCACTACGCGCAATCATGCTCGACCACGAATTAAGCATGTCGCGTATAGACGCAGCGCTCATCGACTTAAAGTTCTCCCACGCAGCGCCCATACCGTCAAACACGCGGCTCAACCCCTGCTGGAACCCCGCACTGTGAGTAACCTCAGCCCAACGTTCCAACCCGTCAGCCAACTGCTCAAGGTGAGCGCCACCATAATTACGCGCAACCTCATACACGCCGCCCAACGTCTGGCCAAACGCCTTAGTCGCACGACCCAAATCACCCAAAGCCTTAATGCCCCGGTCAATCATCGGCTGCAAACGGCCAGTACGTTCAGCCGTGCTCAGCCACTCAGCCCACCTATCAGTCATGCGGCCAAGCCACCCCAACGCGCGCTGGAACCCTTGAGCACCATGCCTACCCAAAACGTCCACCACAGTAGCGAAAGCGTCCGTGTGCTTCGTCAACTCGTTCAAACCATCAGCCGCATACCCAAACATGCGGGACAGTGACGGGCGAACAATCGCAGCAAAACTCTCAGCCACACGCCCAAAATGCCAACCAGCAGCAGCAGACAGCTTCTCCATATTCGAGCGGAACTCAGGGTACAGTACGCCCCACGCGCGCTCAAACGGCTTCAAACCAACGCCCCAGAAAGCGTCAGCCATGCCCTTAGACAAGCCCTTAATGTCATCGTCAAACGACGCGACATGCTCCTTGATCTTCAACAACGGCACAAGGAACGACGCCACCATCATGCCGCCAGCCACAGCAAAACCGGGGCCAACCAGCCCCACCATCTGCACGATATGACCCAGACTGCCACCAACCGTGAACAAGTGCTTCACCAGTTGCGTAGCGCCCGCAGCCGCAGCAGCAAGACCCGAGGAAATAGCGCCGAACAAGGGCACAGCCTTATCCAAGTTCTTCACCATGTCCCACAGGCGCGTAGTCAAATCGCGCGCCAAACGGTAACCGGACAACGCGGCAAGCGTCTGTTGAGCAGCGAGGAACGTCTTACTATCAACAAACGGCTTCAACTTCACCCAACGGTCACGCGCAAGAAACGCCAGACGCGCACCAGCCACATACCGCGACGAATGGTCAAGGGACAGTTGGAACTCAAGCTCAGTATCGTCCCACTTGTCCTTAAACCGCTTCAGCTTACGCGCAGCCGCCCGCAGATCGTGGTCACTCATATCAGGGTGAATCTTGAAATCAGCGCCCAAATGCTCACGCATAGCGCGGCGACGCAACTCGCCTTGAATCTCACTAAACGCGCGGTCAGCGTCACCAGCGTCAAACTCCACGTTCGCGCGCATTTTCACAGAAAGATCGTTCCAATCTTTCTTACGGCGCATAAGACCCACACGCAGATCGTCGAGAATCTGGTCAGAATCATCAACCGACAAGCCCAGTTCAATCTCAGTGTTATCCCACTTAGCCTTGAACTCGCGCAAACGGCGATCAGCTTGCCGCAGCTCCCACTCACTCATGTCAGGGTGAATCGTGAAATCAGCGCCAAGCTCACTATTGAACGCACGATGACGCAGCGCGTTACGAACCTTATCTATAGCCTCGTCAACACTGCCGTCATCAATCGCGCTGTCAAGCTTGACGCGCACATTCAAGTTGTCCCACTCTTTAGCGCGCATACGCTTAGCCAACTTAGCGCGCTCACGCAAGAACGGGCGATCATCCATCTTGAGCTTAAACTCAAGATCAGTGTTGTCCCACTTCTCCTTAAACCGCTTCAACCGTTCAGCAGCAGCCGTCAGCTCCGCTTCACTCATGTCAGGACGAATCTCAAAATCAGCACCAAGCTCAACGTCCATCAAACGGTCACGCAGTTCAGCACGAATCTCATCAAACGCGCGATCAATCGACCCGTCACGCAAAGCACTATCCGAATGAACCTTCACATTCAGATCAGCCCACACGCGCTCTTGAAACATCTTCTGCATGTCTCGCCGGAACGTCTCAAGCTCACTGTTATCAAACTCCGGCTTCAAACGAATCTCATACTTCGCAGCCTTATACAGGCGCTTACGCAGCTCCGCGTTAATCGCGTCAACAGTAGCGTTCAAAGCGCCACTCGTCGCGTCACGGTCAGGCTCCACCGTGAACTTATAGTTCGAATGCTTCTGGAACTCGCGCTCCATGTCCTTGACCATGCGCGGCCAAGACCGGCTCTCCTCAAGCGAGAACTTCACCTTGCCCGTGTACTCGCGCTCAAACAGCCCATCAAACAGTGAGCGCGTCTTTTCTAAACTAGCCTCGTCAGGCTCCACCTTGAACGGGATAGCGCGACGCAGCAATTTAGACTGTTCGCGCAGTTTACGCGCAGCCGCACGCAATTCATGGTCCTTGAACTGGAACAGTTGCTTAGCAGTGAACCCGTCCTTACCGTTCAAGTTCTTAAACTCGCGCCACCACTCGTTAGCCGCCTCACGGTTACGGCGCATAGCAATGTTGCCCGCGTCCTCAAGCGACTCGCGCATAACAGCCGCTTGAGCTTTCAAATCGTCAACATCAATACCAACATGAATGTCTTTCGCCTGAGCCTGAGCAAGTCGAATCTCACGCTTCACGTCACGCGCCAACTCGTTAGCCGCCGCGCGCACACCCACATTCATCGGGCCTTGACGGGACTCAATCTCACGCATTTTCGCGCGCAACTCGCCACGAAACAAGCGCGCGTCAGGCCACACCTTAATACCAAGACGGCCAATAGTCTTACTAGCAGCAGGCACAAGAACCACACTCACTCACACAAAAGAAAAGGACGAGGACACGCCCACAACCGGGCACGCCCCCGCCCCACACGGAAACAACGCAACAACTACTGCAACTTGCTTAACAACGCATGTAAACCCCTCAAAGACCCGTCACCCTGAACCGTATCCCGCCGCTTAGGACGCGGATAAAACTCCGGCAACTGCTTCAACTCGCGCATAGTAGTCAAAATCGTGTTCTGCACAATCGCGTCATACACGTCCTCGCACACGATCACCTCACGCGACCGGCCAAACTCATCATCAGACCCCACAAGCAACGCCCGCGTCCGGCACCCCAACGGCAACGCATACACATACGCGAGCATGACACGCGGGGACGGGGACAACGTGCGGAAAAAGTCAACGAGATCAACCCCGTAATACATTCTCAAGTCCGCAACAAGACCCGCCCCCGCCTTGTCAATCAGTCTTGCGAGGGCTTGGCTTCCCCCGGCTGGGACTTATCGAAATACAGCTTCGCAATATACGTCGCTACAGACAAGTCCTCACCAATCGTCTTAATCAGCTCTTCAGCAGCCGTCTTATCGTCGGAGGCGAGACGAATCAGGTCAGACACCATCTGAATTGTCTTGCCACCATCATCAGCACCGCCCTCATCATCACTAACCTTGTCAAGCAGCTCAGAAAACTCGCTACGCTCACTATTAGACAAGCGCAGGAAGTTACGCAGAACAACATCCCCGATCTTCACTTCGGGAGCTTCAGCGTGAGCGTCACGAATCAGGTCATCAACAGAAATCTCAAATGCGTCGTCAGCCATAACGTTTCCTTCTCAAGCACGCGCGCAATCGCGCAAAGGTGAATAAACAAAACAAGCACACGAAAGGGGTACGCGCGGGACAGACAATGAAACAGCGCGCGTACCCCTTCACATGCGACCATCATTCCCCGAAAGCACCCAAGGACAATAAGGTGCTACTCGAATGATAGCAGATAACGATAACCAAAACCGTTATCGTCAGTGAGAACTCGCAGACGTCGTGCCAGCAAGTTCCTTGATCGACAAGACAGGCGTAATAGCAAACGCGCCCTTAGCCTTATCAGACTTCAGGAACGTGAACTTCAGCGGAAGTTTCGCCAGTTCCTCAGCGTTCGACGCATCCAAGTCACCATTAGCCGTAATATCGACCTTCGGGCCATGAATCACGAACAGGCCGTCACCATCAACCGCGACACCAAGAAACGCCTTCTGAACAGGCGTCGCCTTAGTCTGCTCCCACAGAAGATTAGCCTCCTTCAGCGTGTTAGCACCGAGGAACATCTTGATAGTTTCCTCATCAAACTGGACGCTATCAATCTCAAGCGACCTGATCTTGTCCGACGTGCGCGTGCGCAGCGCGTGGTTCTGAAGCGACCCGAGAGTAGTCACTTCACCACCCTCAGTAGTCAGCTTGAGCGGCGCGTCCAAAGACGTGTGCCCCAGATCCTCCCACTTCGACAGCGTGATAGCGCCGTCAGTCTGAACACCTTTCGCAATCGTCTTAAGATCAGCGTCGGATACAACCGTGTCAACCTCAGCGGTAAAAAAGTGCATACCGTCAACAACGAGGCTCTTAGAATCAATAATTGCCATTAGAAATCACCCTTCACTCTGTAATGAACTCCGATACGGCCCGTCAACAAGAAACGTTCCGTGCCTTGCGGCAAGTCTTGATACTGAACAGGGCCTACCGCGTCAGCCCAGTCAGTCTTGCGTCGCGGCCTCTCCCACGTGCGGAAACCCGTAATGTTAATCCCGTCCTCGATGACCGTCTTGCGTCTAGCAATCCGGTGCATAGCGCGGTTAACACTCATTCCGAGATAGAACGCGACACTCGAAGCGTCCAAACCGGACGCGAAACAGTGGAACTCAAGATCAATCACATCGACAGCGCCGCCGTCAGGCGACCAGCCGCCCCCCGGTGTCCTTTCCACAAGAAGCACCGTCGGGTGAATATCCTCAAGTTCTTCCTCTTGAATCCTTGTGCGCACGTCAACAGCGTCGTGCAATTCCGCGCGCAACAAGTCAGGCAGGAAATCTAGCGCACTCAAAAAAGACGCGCTCTCGCGCAATTCGTCAAGCAAACTCACACGCGATCACACCCCCTATTTGAACGCGGCGCGCAACGCGCGCACAGGACGAGTCTTGCGACCAGTAGGAACCCTGACCTTACGAACCTTCCCGTCAGCCGTTTTCAATTCCTCAGTGCGGTAAATGTTCCGCCCATACTCAATAGCCGCAGCCGCTTCAAGACCCCGCGTATCATCAAGCCACACGTAATGGTCAACCAAACCCTGCGTGTGCGTAATACGCGAGTGCCCCTGACGGCGGTGCTCCTTCAACACGCCACGCGCCACAGCAGCCCTGGACGCGGCAGCAGCACCAAGTTCAGCCTGAACAGGAGCCATGCGACCAATAATGCGGCCAAGCTCTTGAGGGCTAACAGTAAACTCGAAACCCATCTCACACCACGCTTCCAGCGCGCGACGGTGGACGCGCACGCAACTCAGCAACCCAATGACGAGTGCGCCTAGTCCCCTCACGGAACATCGGCGGAGCAGACAAGTCATACTGACGGCCCTCAAACTCCACGACGCTCCACGGCTTCAAGTCGTACTCAGGGTCAATAAGCGCGCGCACAACCTCATTAGTTAACTGCCCGGCAATCTCCGTACGGTTAGACCTCAAACCCTGCACGCTCATACGAACACGATCAGGGTTATCAAAATCAGGCGTGTGAGCCTTATTCCCGCGCGAATCAGTCACGATCTTCGGCGGGAACACCCGCCCATACTTTTCCCGATACCTGCCTACGGCCACGGTGACCACCCCAACCGCATAGGCTTACGTCCAGTAGGCAACAGCACGTAATCTGAACGCTCTAACGTGGACGAGGCATAGGGCGAATACTGGAAGCTGTCAAGCGAATAGAAGTTCCCATCACCGCCAGCAGCAGCCTTAATCGTCGCTATCTCATCATCGTCAAAGAACACGGTGCCCGTTTTCTTACGCAGATCCGTGTACTGTTCAGTTTCCTCAGCCGCGCGCGACAACAGAACCGCGTCAACCAGTTTCAAATACCGCACGCAAGCGTTACGAACCTGCGTTTTCACCACGGGCGGCACATGGTCCTTATCCCACGTGGCGCGCCCATAATGTCGGGCAAGGTTAGAAGCGTCCTCGATCACGCTTTGGGCAATGTTCTCTAAGCCCGTGCCAAGCGTCCAATCCAGTCGGGCTTGCAGCTCCTGGACGCTTATCAGCGGGCCAGTGCCCGGCTTGACGAAATCGTCTGCCATACAACCCCCCTACTCCACGCTGTTAACAACTACAAAACGCGCGCACAGCAAATGGGGACGCGCCCCGCGCAGGGACGCGCCCCCACCCCGCGAGCGCAAGCAGCGTTACGCAGCAGGAGATGCAGGAGCCTTAGCAGTTGTCGCGGCGCTACGCTTCGTCAGGCCGAGAGCCTTACCCACAGCAGCAGCGCCAGTACCAGCGTCAGCAGCAAAGTACGAGTCCTTGCCGTCCAGCTTCAGGCGCACGCCACGAACCAGATATTCGCCTTCAGACACGGCCTCACGGTCGTTCGCAGCGTCCCAATACAAGATCGGGTCGAGTACAGGTGCGAACCCGTACCACGTGTTCACAACGCTACGCTCAACCATGTACATCGGGTCGTAGTCACGAACCCAGCGCAGGGCAATACCTTCAAACGACGTGGTGCCGCCCTTAACGGAATCAGGCACGTGCGGCGCAGCGTTAAGGAACGCGAACGCGCTACCCGCAAACAGGTAAGCCTCGTCAGACGGCAGATCAAGGGAGCGGACAACGTTAGCGCCCTTCCACTTCGCAATCACAGCGTCATGCAGAGCACTATTAGCGTTAGCGTCACCCACGTTCGACGCAATGTTGAACGCCGGGTCAGTCTGCATGACAGCTTCGACCTCGCTACCCACAAGCAGCGTGCGCGACGCGGCAGGAACGCCCACAGTGTTCAGAACGCGGTTAGCTTCAACAATGTCGTTCGACAGGTTGCCAGCGGTAGCGCCAACAGTGACCGCGTACTTGCCGTCAACCATTGCTTTAACCGCGCCGTATTCAAGGCGGCGAGCGACAGCCTGACACTGCGCGGCAAGCAGCTCACTCCACGCATTGAAATCAAACTCGTACTGTTCGTCAGTCAGTTCGACAGCACTGTAAGCGTTACCACCGAACTTGACGGCAACAGTGCGGTCAGAATACTGATCGACCTGAATCGGCTGAGAACGATCATTACGCCACGCATAATCGTGCGCAGCCAGAACGCCGGGAACACGCATGTTCAGCGTGTCAGTGCGCGCACCCTTGAAATCGTCCACGCCCTTACGGGTAAACAGTTTAGGAACAACCAGTTCACGCTCAAGCAGACCCATAGCGGTCGCAACAAGCTTCTCCGGCTTCACAATCTTATGAGGCGTATAAGCCATGACAATCAAACTCCCATCACAAAACAAGACGCGCGCCCCCACTTAGAGGCGCGCGTATCCAACAATCCGGTTACTACGACAATCGAGGGACCATCTCCGCAAGTTTGCGGGGATCATCAGGCAGACCGTCACCAGCCGTGTCAGCACCGTTCACGCCGCCACCGCGACGCTCAACAGGCCGCGACTTACCGCGCTCCCCCATAACTGTCATGAGGGCTTCCGCTCGTTTACGCATATCCTCCGGCGTATCGCCCACAACGAACTCGCTCAACCCGTCAGGAACATCGAACTCGCGCATAACGTCACGGCGCGCAACCTCAAGCCGCAGCTTGTCCTGCTCCGCTTTCTCAGCCGCAATCAGCTCGTTCACCTCGTCCACGCTTTTCATGGACTCAGCACGCTTCGCAAGCTCGTCGAACGCCACGCGACGCTTCTTATTCTCATCACGCAACGAATGAATAATCTTTTGCGCCCACTCAGGCAGATCACTCACCTCGCCACGCTTCACGTCACCCTCATCACTGCCACGATCAGCCGCACCCTCACCGTCAAGGCCCTCATTTTCAGGTGCTTCATTTTCGTCAGCCACAGTCAGCCCTTCCTCGAAACTCGAAAGGCGCGCGCACCGTCAAGACGCGCAACGCCACTCATAACAAAACGCCCGCAACCCCACGCGGGGCACGGGCAAACCGGATAGTGTCTTACTTCCGGTACGTTTTCCAATAGTACGAACGCCACGCCCTCAGCTTCCCAATACCGGTTGCAGCCGACACCGTATCGCTCGCCCGATACTCGCGCTCAAACTTCCTATTCAACGCAAACACGTTCCCCGCTTTCCACGAGCGCTCATGAAACACGGGCACAGACACGCACTTGCAATTCGGGTGAAACGAGTTCCCCCTAGCAGACAGCACCGCGCTCTTACTGGACTTGTACACCATGCCGCGCGTCAACAACAACGCGCAAAACGCGCACGGCGTGCCCGTCGTTGAATACCGCGCAAACCCCAAACAATTCCCGTCAGACTCCCCTAAATGCGCCACCGTAGTACGCGCACCATCAGACGCGACCTTCTGCGCCGCCGCACCAAACGCAACCCGGTCATAATCCATAGCGCCCTTAGCGGCCACATGCTCCTGCTGCTTGTCCATCGACTGCTTCAAATACCAGAAATCACTCGACTTCCACCCGATAGACGACGACGCAACAATCCCGTACTCTTTCACGCGGCGCGACCTATCAACACCCAAGTCACCCAGCTCAACGCCCGACAGTTTCTCAAACTCGCCAATCACATCACCAGCAGTGACCATGCGCATAGGACGGCGACGCGACTCATCATGACGAACCGTGTACCCCATGTCCAACAGTTTCAACACGCGGTAAAACGCCAACCCAAGCTCATAGCCCTCACCCCACAACGGGACAAGCGTCTTAATCGACAAGTCCAACAGTTTCTCAGGGCGCGCCGTGTCCCACAATGACATACCCAGAGCGCCACTACGGTCACCAATGCGTTTCACGCCCGCACTATACGCGGCAACAATCCGCTCCAACACGTCACTGTTTAACGCCACAACACGCACCCCCCTTTTCTAGCTGGACTAGCTCAACACCGCGTCAGCGCGCGGCTCGTCAGCAAACTCGCGAGACTCACGTGGCGCGCTCGAACCAGACATAAGCCACGCCGCACTATCCGTATCCAACGTGTTAAACGGCTCCTGATCCTGCGCCAACTGCGCCCACTTATCCAACTGCGGGCCAGTCACGCCCGGAACCATCGCCCACAGCGCCTTATTAGGAACACCCAGCGTTGCCAGCTTCGTCAACGAGTCCACGCGGCTACTCATAGCCGTGTCCTCAAAGTCACGCCACACCGTCTCCCCGTGCTCCCACGAATCATCGTCCTCAGTCGCACCCGTCTCAACGACACGGCTCACGCGGAACGTGCGCGCCCACGACTGGCCCAGCAGACGCTTCAACTCGCCAATACGCCTACGGAACGACTTTTCCGCCGCGTCCAAAGCGTCAGCAGACAAGTTAGCCATCTGCCCCAACAAGAAGTTCGGCGGCACCTGAGTGATAGCACTGAAATGCTGCACATGCATCCTCGCCGCTTCAATAAACCCGCTCAAATCAGTCGGCTGCAACGCGCTAATGCGCGCCTGGGGGGACGCGGTAATCAACGGTGAGGACGGGTTAATACGAACCGGCGCTTTCCGCTCATTACCGAACTCGTCCATCACAGGGTTACCATTATTATCCTTTATGCTAGGCGTAATAATCCCCGTGCCCACAATCGTGCGGAACGCGCCCTCACTCTGCGCCGCAAGCATGTTAAACAACGTCTGGTTAAGAGAATCCTGCCACGGGATAAGCGGCTCAACAATCCCCTGAACACGACCCTCACTATCCATCTGCGAATAAAACCGCGTCACAGGGTTATGACCATTACCCCCATGCTCCACGCGCTCCACCATGCGGAACAACTCACCATCATCAAACGCGAACTCGTACCGGAAGTAACGATCCCACCCATACGCGCGCCCCAAAGACACAAGCTCCCCGCCCTCAACCACCGGGCGGCGCGTGATCGTCAACGCAAACAACGCATTATCATCACACAACACGTCCTCAAAAATCATGGCCGTATGCAACGCCGACAACACCCTGATCTGCGGGCGACCATGATAATCACGCTCAACAACCGTGAAACCCTGCCCAAACGCAATAGCCGGACGATACACAAGCGACTGCTTAGCGTCCATATCGCTACGCTTCCACGTCGCCCACTCCTCCGTATCAGTCAGCGAATCACCAGCCGCACGATCACCCACATCAGAACTCTCACCACGCCCACGACGATACCCGTCAACCGCGAGAGTCTGACACATAGCGTTCACCGGCAACGCGCACCAATTCTGCTTAGAACGCTCCATAATGTTCTTCATCTCATCACGCATACCATCAGGCGCATACGGGTCAGACTGCACGCCACGCAAATAGTTATCGCACTTCTCCAAACGCTCACCAAAATCACGCTCAGCCATGCTGAAACACTCGCGCGCCAACACCAACGCAACACGATCAACACTCACGCTTAACCACCCCACGAACCAAACACCAACGGTGACGCAGACACATCAACTTTCTGTGCCGCCTCCGTCAACTCCACTTCCATCAACGCGCCAAACGCCAACATAGCCGCCGCATACAAATCCACCTTCTTAGGCGACTCACGCGACTCCTTCTGAAACGTCACACCATACGTCGTATCCCGGCGCACAGCGTTCAACACATGCCGCCGCAACGCGCGCGACAACCCCTCAGAACCACCATGATGAACACGCTGCTCCAACACCGCGCTCATAAACTGCTCATGCAACCGCACAACCTTCTTTTGCGAACCACGCATATCAAACTCAATAGGCCCACGCTCCGACGCGCGCCCCACAAGCAAATGCCCATAATCAAGCGTCCACTCATGAATATACGACTCCCACAACGCCACATCAGCAAAAAACCCAACAACCTGATACTCACGGAAAGCCCGATGAACAGCGCTATCAACGCGCTCGCGGTTAACCTCCCAGCCCGTCGACAAGTCCTCCGGCTTCTCCTCCACAAGCAACGGCACAATCAACTGGTCACGGCACCTAATAGCAACAAGCGCCGTCGCGTCATCACTCTTACCACCATCAAAACCAAGACACACGCGGTCACCCGGCTCAAGCGTCTCACCGACACTCAACCGATCCCACTCAGCCGCCTTATACAGTGACCCCTCCGGCTGCCACACCTGATTCAAATACATGCGGCGCGACTCGCTCACAGGCCGCGTAGGGTCAAGCGTAGACAACCACGCCTTATGCCAATCACACCACACGCTATCCCCACGAATCGCGTTATACACCACGCGGAACACGCGCTCAGTCAAAGGCGTATGAGACGGTGCCTCGATACTGTCATACAACAAGCCCTGATCCAACGCGCGCCCCTCAAGAAACCCCTCATACGCCTCACGGTCACGCTGCGCCACACTATCCTCGCCCGGCTTATAAGCGTTCGTAATCGCCACATAACGCGCACCACTACCCTTAGACGCATTACCGTCAATCGTCAGCTTCAACTGGTGACCACGATTAGACGCAAGCCAGTGCTGCGTCTCATTCAACAAACTGAACGTCACGCGCCCACCCTCAGTAGACCGGAACGACGCCGTTTTCTGAACAATACGAACCGTATTCCCCAAACCGCGCACAATCTCCAACTTCACGTCCATGCCATAACGCTTACGCATACGCTCACTCACAAGAATCGGGAACATCGTAAACGTGTTCTCCGTCTGCTCCTTCGACAACGCATACAACTCAACCCACGCATTACGACACGGCACGCCAAACGGCACACCGCCCTTCAACCAGCCACCAAAACGGCACGGCCCGAACGCCTCAATCAAACAAATAACAGCAAGAAACGGGTCCTTCCCCCAACCCTTAATCCGCTGCAACACACCATGCCGATAAACAAACTCGCCACGCTCATCAACCGCATACCACCACAACAAGAACCGCAACTGCTCAAGCGTAAACTCAAACAACTCAGTATCCCCAAGCGGCTTCAACCACTCACTACACCAACGCGCAATCTGCCAACCCAACGTGCGCTCAGGCAACACCCACGCGCCCAACTCATCACGCTTCCACGTCGGCCCCAAAAACAACGGGCGATACTTCTCCAACAACTGCCCGTCAGACAACTCATCGTCAGGAACATCAGCGAAAGGAATACCCTCAACCTCACGGCCAGCAACCTCCACGCCAACAACCCCCTCTACACCGCGCGCAACGACTCAGCGTAAGACTCCATCACCTCATCAACCGGCGACTCCACGCCCTCCTGCGACACCTGCAACTCAATACGCGCGCGCCGCCTATCAGTCTCAGTCACCAACAACCGCTGCAACGCCGAATACAAAATCTCCATCTTCGCCGCACTACCAAACGACTTAATCTGCGGCGGCTTCACAATCGACTGATCCCCCAACTCGTCAGCCAACTCCTTCAACGCTTTCTTATCCATCCACCCATACTGCGCGTCCCACTCATCACGCTCAGCACGCGACCTCATCGCCGCGTCCTCCTGCTTCTGAAACCGCGACAAGTCATCACACAACATGCGCGCAAACGCCCAATCAGACTCCTGCCAAAACTCGACCTGCCCGCTAGACGCAAACGACCGCCACAACCGCTTAACCGAATCATGCCACTCTTTACGGGCCGACGGCTTCCGCACAGGACGCGCAACACCGACGCTCGCCGCACCCACACGGGACGCGCGCGCGTCGATAAGCTCATCACGACGCTTAGGAATACTCGGCACACAAACACCCCTATCAACCACACAAGCCCGGGTGTTTCTCAACCCTCACAAACTTACCGCGAGAACGCTTCACAGCCGCCCAATAGCCACGGCCACCCTCACCGCCAGTCTTGCGCCGGTGGTGCTCAGAACACAACGCCCTCAAGTTAGCAAACGAATCATCATCATTAGGAACTTCGTGATCCACGTCCGTAGCCGGTGCCCCACACACGCCGCCACCACTCAAACGCCACTGACACTTGAATCCGTCACGCTCCAACACGACACGGCGGCGCTTCTCCCAATCAGCTGGGAACCGCTTACTGCGCGGCGAACGCCCTGACCTCACCCACGGCATACCCCCACAAACCCCCATATCTACCAGAACGTACCGCACCAACAAAACAATAATAATAGGAACCACTATCAACAAACAGCATAAGGCACGAACCACACCACACAAGCCAACAAGCCACACATGCTAACACGCCCACCGCGCAAACCTTGAACTGCCACCCACAATTTTCACCAGCCCACACCCACGCGCAAAATGACACACCCACGGAAATAACACGCCACCCCCACCTATTAAACGTGACACGTGCGCTCAATGCCCATCGACCTTTGAGCTGCCACGCATAAGAACTGCTAAGACCGGGCGGTAGGGGCTTCGCTGATCCAAAAGTATGCACGCCGGGGTATATTTATGCATGGGTGGGGTTTAGATCTCACGCGCGCTTCGAGCGCGTTTGAGAATGATTGTCGTTATGTGTTGCGTGCGCGCGCGTTACCCCATTGCGTCTTGGCTATCAACACTCTAGCGCTATGTGTGACGTAGCTCCCCTCACTGCCCTGGCGCTCTCCATCTCTCTATCTCTCTGTCTCTGCGTCCGTCGTGCCGTCGTGGCTAGCGCGCCTGTATATAGCGCGCGTGTAGTGGCTAGCGCGCCTATATGTAGCGCGCGTGCCTATATATAGCGCGTGCGTATAGCGTGCGTGTCAAGCGTGATTAGTTTGTATGTTGGGTGGATTAGCCCGTGTTTTCGTCGGTATTCTGCCACTTTATCGGTGTGTGACGTAGCTCACCCTCAAATGAGTTGACTTCGGCGGCTCGGTGTGGGATTATTTTTTTGTCGCTGAAAGACAGCGACCGAGCCTAGAAAACTCGATTAAGCCGTGATGGCCCGCGTAAGTTGGTCATTTTTTATTCCCGTGAGCTTCATGCCGGGCGTCGCTGTAATACAAGACGCGTGGAGCGGAATAAGGCGGGGTGTGCTTATCACTTTTCTAGCGCCCGGCTTCACATATCTGTTAGTACGGGGAGTGTACTATGTCTACTTTTCCATCAGTCCAGGACGTCGAAGCGTGGGTTATTCCGCAGCTTGGAGATTATGCGGATGCTTTCGATATCGACGCGATTGTGAGCGATATCCGCTCTACTCTACCCGCTGGTCAGGCTCTCGATGATCTAGCGCAAGATGATCTAGTCGCGATTCTCCAAGCGCACGATGTGAGCGCGCGCGGGTAAAGACTTACCCCAGCGTGAGTGCGCTGGGGTAAGGCGCTGATAATCGTCAGCGTACATGTTCACTGTAAAGGAGATATAAAAGTGAACATTTTTACTTTCGTTGTGCTTATCGCAACTGGTTTTTCCTTGGAATGGCAAGCAGTGCTTGCGTTTCTCCAGTGGGTAAGCCGTAGGAACCGTTAAACGGTTGCTACGAGGGACGGCACTGGTCAAGTGCTGGTGTCGTCCCTACACGAGGGCACTCTATCAGGTTTCAGTGTTGAGATTCAAGGGGTTCAGTGTGTTCAGCGTTTTCGAGTTGAGAATTTTAAGGCGTTGCGAGTCTTGGAGAGATGCGAGCGCGCTTATTGGTGGTATGCGTTCATCTTCCCACGAGGGGAAGCAGGAATTTATTAAGCAGGTTTTGGGGCCGCGTGCTGTTGGTGGGTTTTTCCAGGCGACGCGCGTGAATGTTAATCGGAAGTTTGAGCGCGCTTTTAGTGAGTTCAAGAATTCAGCGGATATTGATGGGTTTGGGGTAGGAAAATGAGCGGGTTTTTAGAGACTTTGGGTAGTGCGGTTGATGAGTATAGGGCGTCTCACGCGCGTTCAGCATGGGCACGCGGGGTTGGGGAATACGTTTCAGACTTCTATGACGAACTTAAATACACGCGGGGTAATTGCGAGGTAGACGCGCTTGGTAAAAATGAGCTGGACCGGTTCATGCTTAATGGCGCGTCGGGTTGGTCTGAATATTCGTGGTCCGGTTGCAGTTTGATCTATAACTCGGATATTGCTAAGCGTTTGTGCTGTCCTAGTGAATTGAAGCGCACTGATCATGGTCGCTTGCAACCCAATTCACGTGAACACTGGCTGGATGTTCAGGCGCGCGCGCTGTTCCAGGCGTCGATTATTTTCAAGCGTCTTTACCGACAGACGCAAGACGCAATGGATTAGTGGATTAATGGCGCGTATTGCCTAGCGCGCGTCTATAAATACGCTAGGCACTTTTGAAACATTTTAAGGAGAGTTGATTATCATGTCTGAAGTCACGTTTATTGTTCCGTTTGTTGAGTTTATGCCGGCTATCGAGTGCGCTATTAAGACGGCTGACGCGTCTGGATCGTCACCGATTAAGGCTATCGAGAATGTTTATCTGACTGTGTTTCGTGATCGTGTTGTTATTATGGCAACGGATCGTTACCGCGCTATTATGTGTGCATTGCCTAGCATTGATGCTAAGGCGGTGAAGAAAGTAGAAGAAACACCACTATTGATTAACGCGGCATCGCTTACTACCGCGCTTAAGGCCGTGAAACTGAAACGGCGTGATTACGCTAAGACGCGCGTTGAAGTTTCGTACGACTTGGAGAGTGGCGACCATTTAGTTAAATTGGTGTTCCGTAGTAATAATGGCGAGCACGTGGCTACCGTGTTTGCAGACGTTCCCGACATTGCTACTAATAATAATGGCAGTCATAAAGGCGTATTCCCCACGGTTGAGAAAGTGTTAATGGCTGAAGTCGGGAGCGGTCTTGAAGCGCATGATAGCCGCTTCACGGCTACACAGATAGGCTATTTTAATGACGTTGTTCGTATTGCTGGACGCTATTCTGACACGGGGGTTAATGACTTCCCTATAACGCTGTTTGCTGGAATTAAGAAACGACCCCATTTATTCCGACTGGGGGACAATATCGCGGGCGCGTTCACGTCGGCACTAGGTAAAGATAAGAATAGTAATGTTGTGCTTGACTTGATCGGCTATAGCGATTCTGCCAAGCCGGAACCTAAACCGGAACCCAAGCCGGAACCTAAGCCAGAACCCAAGCCAGAACCCAAGCCAGAACCCAAGCCGAAGCCGGTGAGAGTTCCCACGGTTAAGGCGACCACCACGCGCGCTAATAAGAAACGTGCGAACACGATTAAGGCTAAGACGGTGAAGCCTGAAACCAAGCCGGTGAAAGTGAGTAAGCCTAAGGCCGTTGCCCCGGTTGCCGCTGATAGCGTGCCCACTAATCCACCCATGATAAATAAGACACTCTCAATGAGTGCCAAGGCACTGCGAAAGTTCCTGTATCGCACGTTTAGAGCCAAGAACATGCACGTTTATCGAGAGTTTGAGACTAACGCGGTGCGTATCGCGTGGGCTGGCGGCCCATCCCTTGATGAAGTTGCCGCCGTAGCCAAGCGTTTCACGGTTGGTCACGATGGGCACGCCATCCGGTCTTTCAAACTTGAGCGCGCCTGATCTTATCCGCGTTAGTGGTGGTTGCCCGTGTTGAGGGCATGGGCACCACCACTAGAACAGACAACACACACAAACACATTTTGAGGGGAATTAGTCATGAGTAATAGCGGGCTGATAGTTTTCGACAAACAGCGTATAGCGATTGAACTGCACTGGAATGGTGGGCGCGATTCAGTTGAAGCGTTCTTAGAGTATTGCCGATTGGCTGAGGTGCCGTGCGCGCCGTTGTATGTGGCGACTGTGATTAACAATTACATGGACAATGACGGGACAACTATTTATCTGCACGTTCTGCCCGATAATTACAGTGAGTCTGACGCGCTCAAGATTATGCGCACCGATCACGGCGTGTACTGGGTGAAAGATTACGAGATTGTGAAGCGCACGTACCCTCATGGGGTTGTTAAGGAACAGCGCTCACACGATCTTGACGAGTTCTTGCATGATATTGACTCGAAGCAGCCAGCAGAACGGCAACTTGGTGCGGTGCTTGACGCTGAAGAAGTGCCGGTGAGCGAGATCCGAGTGGGCGATTTTGTGTTCATGCCGCGCCGTTTCATGCGGAGGGAAGCGCGTAGGCCGTTTGCGGTTGTCGGTATTGCCGATGACAAGTTTGTGAACGGTAAGCGGCGCGCGCGTGCGCCTTACGTGGCGATGTTCGGGAGCAGTGGTGATTATTCCAATAACCCGAATAATTACATTCCGGGTGAGACGGTCAGGCGCGTGCGGCGCTTAGCTTGGTGACTGTTGGGCGCGTGAGGCCGCGCGCGTGTGTTAAATACGCGGCCGCATTTTGAAAGGACAATGACATGTGTGCTTATTGCGAGGTTTATGAGAGTTGGACAGGCGCGGTGCAGTGCGACGCGGCTGAAACGCTGGAACGGTACTTACTTGGCGCGGTGGATAGTGCGTTGGCGCGTGGTGGTGACGTGGCGGGCGCGCTTGAGCGCGCGTTTGATGAGTGGTGCGCGTGTGAGTGGAGGCGCGCTATTGCGACACTAGCATTGGTGCCGGTTGAGGGGAGCCGAGGCCGGTCGCTTGATGAATTATTCCATGATGTTTACGTGGCACCGCTTGACGGTGGTGACACGTGGCGCGTGGCGTGGCGTGAAACAGTGGAAGCACTGACGCGCGGCGGGGCACAATTAGTTAAGACAGTCTGACACACACAGGAACAGGAGACAAGACAATGACTAGCACGACATTTGCACAGTATCTGGCGACGGCCCTTGAGGATTGTCCGAGTGCTCAATTTATTCTTGACGATAAAGATTCTATGAGTCTGCTAGAGAGTGCGGCCTATGGCTTGGGCGGTGGTGACTATTATTCGCTGGAGCGTGACACGTTTTCCGGGTATATGGTCACGTTGACTAATGAACTGGTCGATGACCTTGCGTCCCCCGTGTCTACGTTTGACGGTATGACGTTTGACTACACGCCGTTGCGTCGCGCGTTTGATGAATATGAGTACATCGACTGGGACCGTCTGCTACCTGACGATGACAATAGTAGCGCGCCTAACTTATGCTGGAACGATTTTACGGCGGCTATCACGTGGGCTGGTATTGCGGCTGAGTTGGCTAGGCGTGTGGAGCGCGGCGAGTTGGAACCGTTCAGCGAGTGGGCAGACGAAATGTTGAAGGACGGGGAATCAATGATGCTTGATGACTGGTTACCGCAGGAGTTGTGCGAGCTTTATCGGCATGACGGCGTTGAGTGTCAGTGGTTTGACTAGCGCGTGTTAATGACGTGGTGCCCGCGTTAAGGGGCGCGGGGCGAGGCACTTAGGGTCATGTCTCGCCCGCGCGCGCGTTGAATACGCGGCTAGGATTAGTTGTAGAGGGGTGGATTAGTGTCAAATATGGGATTATCGCGTGAGGGCACCAACCCGGTGTGGCAGGCCGCGCAGTTCGCGGGCGCAGGCACGGTTGATGGTGAGTACACAGGATTGCGAGAGTGTTTTCTTGATAAGGCGCGGTTGTTCGCCTCGTTTTGTTCATTGCGTGTTGATGACGCTGTAGGCGTGGCCGGGGCGGGCGACGTGTCCGAGCGGCCTATCAGCATGGCGCTTAGTGAGTGCGAGCAGTCTGGGAGCGTCGCGGCGGCGCTGGTGGACGCTTACGGTGAGCAGTTTACGCGCCTGACGGTTGATGCGTGCGTTGCGGATTTTCGCGCGCGCGTTTTGCGCGGTGAGTTGTCTGTTGAGAGTGTTGCGTCGCTGTTTCATGTGCCCGTAAGCGCTGTGCGGCGTGAATTGCTTGGGGAATAAGGTTGAGAGTGTGACTAGGGGGGCGCGTCCCGTTGAGGGGCGTGTCCCCCCTTTTTTTTGTGCGTGCGGGGGTGCGTGTACGTGTTGTAGGTCGCTGTTGAAGGCCCACACACGTGTTTGTCTGTTCTTTTTAGATTCTAGTAACGTGTCTAGTAGCCGCTTATTCCACGGCGTAGACTTGGACTTTTCGTTGTGATTCTGCGGTGCCCCGACCGGGGCTCGAACCCGGGACAAACGGATTATGAGTCCGCTGCTCTAACCGACTGAGCTATCAGGGCAGATCTAGCCTAACCGCTTTAAGGCTTCGAATGCGAATCGCGCCTGAACGCAAATGCCAGTGGTGTGGGTCATACTGTGCACCACGATGACAGGAACGCAAAACGGACCAGTCGCTGCCTTACCCCAATCATCCAGAGGAGTCTACTCATGAACCAGTTCACTGACGTTCACGCACTAGCTGTCAAGCTCTACGATGCCCTCGGCGCGTTCCGTGAGAACGCCGACGAAGATGAGGCCACATTGTGGATGCTGTACCAAACCTTAGCCGGGTGGCTGGCGAGCATGCTGCGCCATAAGGCTGCTGACGACCAGGTCGAACAGACACTTGCAGCGATCGCGCTGCGAGACGCACTACGAGAGTTCACGTTCGCAAGCTGCCTGGCATATGGCCAACTGATGAAAGTGATCCGCGAAAGCGGTGAGGACCTGAATGATCTCGACACATCGGAGTTTACTAGTCTTCACGACATCATCGAGGAATGCCTGACCGAAAGTAAGCTGACGCTGGAAGATCGCCTCACGAACATTTAAGCAATGATTGTCCGGGGATCGTTCGGGGACGTGGCCTACGCGAGAGTAAGGCGAGGGGCCACTGTTCGGCCAATTGGAGCACGCCGATTGGCCCAAGTCAGGGCAATAAAAAGCTCCCGCGACTGGATTCGAACCAGTAACCGTCCGATTAACAGTCGGATGCTCTGCCGTTGAGCTACGCGGGATCAACGCATTGAAGTCTAGCGACTGATGACCAAAAGGGGCAACTTGAAAGAGGTGGTGTATCCCTCACTTTGTTGCACGTGCCAGTACAGCACTGCTCACGCGCCAACGGCCAGGGTGAGTGGCTCAGGCTCACATTCGCACGCTCATGTGAGGCCGCTGCTCGGTCTCGCTAGTCGAGGCCGACACCTTCGCGCACATCCCGTTCAAGCGCGTCCGCCTGATGCGCTTCCTCACCGGTTAGCGGCCCATCCGACACGAGTGTGGAGAACAACTGCCCATCAGCAGTTCGACGGATTGCAGCAGTCACTGTCGCACCCGAATCAACCGTCACCGAACGTTGAGTCACGATCGACTGCGACACAGCTTCACTCATAAGCGCCATAAAACGCTCTGGGTCCTCACTGATCGTGACGCCCGTGAACGGTTCGCGGTCGGGATCGACCCACGTGACGCTCAACGTCCGCTTCTCAGCGTTCCAGCGCGCATGCTGAACTTCGTACCACATGGCAGCGAGGTGGACACCCTCGTCACTGGCGACGAAAAATGCGTACTTGCCGGCGATGACTACTCGCCCGTCCTCGAGGCGCTCGCATGGAGCACTCGCATCATAGGCGGGCAGATGCTGCGCAACCGTGGAGGGAAGCTGGCTGTGAGAAGGTTTCGAAGGTGTCATAGCAATGAGGATATCCGCAACGGTGATCTAGTTCGCGTCCAGAAGCTGGCGCTCGTAAGGATCAACGCTCAAGCCGGCATCGATGATGGAGCGAGCCCACTCGCGAGCGCTGAACAGCGAATGATCACGGTAGTTGCCACACGACTTTTCATCCGTACCCGGCACATCGTCCCACGCGACGTCTTCGGCAATGGCGCGAAGAGAATCGGTCACTACGCGCGCAATGTCCTCCACTGCCGGTTCTCCCCACGTAATCAGATGGAACCCGGTACGGCAACCGAACGGTGAGCAGTCAATGATTCCGTCCATGCGGTCACGCAGGAGTGACGCCAAGAGGTGCTCAATCGTATGCAACCCCCCGGTGGGGATGGCGTTCGCGTTGGGCTGGACAAAACGAAGATCGAAATTCGAGATCACGTCACCGGCAGGCCCGCTCTCACGATTGATGAGCCGCACGTAAGGCGCGCGCACAGCCGTATGATCGAGCTGGAAACTTTCCACTTCCGCCATTTCTTCTCCTAATTCTGCTCAGCGAACGCTCGCCGCCGCTCTTCACATTTCATCAACTCTGTGAAGGTCTCAGCATAGCGCTCATCATCAGAGTTCATACGCTGCAGTTTCGCATGCAGCTCGGCACTTCGACGCGTCAGATCCATCCGCACCATCGCAGCAATAATGCCGCGCGAAAACGAACGCATTTGGTCGGGACGGTCCTGCGGCAAGGGTGCGACAGCCAGCTGCGTGACAACCGCATCGACAACCGGCCCGGCGCTTTCACGAATCGCTTCGGCAAATTTCTTCGTCGCAGCAGCTTCCGCCGCGTCCCCCCTGCCCATCGAGTCTTCTGCTCGGGTCAGCATGTCAGTAAAGGTCTGCAGCCCGCCGATAGCGCGCACAGCGTCGTGAACTGCCCTGTGAGCAGGCACCGTGAACGCTTCCCCGCCCAGTTCCTCAAAACCGGAATCCACCACGTCGACTGGGCGTTGAATCAACACCTCAAGGGCCTGGCGCTCCAGGTTCGCCACCGGATCGTCCATCACTGCTGCCGGCACTCGTCCAGGCACGCCCGCGCCCGCCATGTCCATTGCCGAGGGCGACGTGTAGCTGCGCGCCTGCGCATAACGACCACCCTGATTGGACGCCATCCGCGGCGCGGTGCGCACCGACTTGGCCACATCTCGCATATCCATGCCGAGCCAGCCTGCCAGTGAACGCGTGTACTCGTTACGCAACGCCCTGTCCTTGATCCCGGCCACCACGGGAGAGGCAGCGTGCAACGCGGCAACGCGACCTTCAGCAGTGTTCAAATCCTGCAGGTGCAGCAACGAGCGGATAACAAACTCAAACAGCGGTGTGCGCGAATTGACCAGATTTAATACCGCCTGATCACCGCTGCGAAGCCGCAAGTCACACGGATCCAGGCCAGATGTCTCCACGGCGACGAAAGTCTGGGCGGCAAAGTTCTGATCCTCACCAAAAGCACGAAGCGCCGCCTTGCGACCGGCCTCATCACCATCAAAAGTGAAAATGATTTCTCCACCGTGAGCACGTCCCGATGAGAGCACCACTCCGGCCGCAGGATCAGCACTGTCACCAAGCAGACGCCGCACGATCTTGACGTGCTCGGAGCCGAACGCCGTGCCGCATGTGGCCACCGCAGTGACTTCACCAGCCACATGCGCGGCCATCACATCGGTGTAGCCTTCCACAATGACGATGCGTCGACGCTTGGAAATTTCGCGCTTGGCCAGGTCAAGGCCATAAAGAACCTGTGACTTGTGGTAAATCGGTGTCTCGGGGGTATTCAGATACTTCGGAGAATTCGTGTCAGAATCGTCCAGGCGCCTCGCACCGAATCCGACGGTCGCGCCAGTAATGTCGCGGATTGGCCACATCAGGCGCCCTCGAAAACGATCGTAGATGCCGCGGTTACCCTGACTGGCAAGTCCGGCTGCCAGAATTTCCGCATCCGTGAATCCACGCGAGCGCAGCACACGTGTGAGCGAATCCCACGATTGCGGCGAATACCCGATCCCGAACTGCGCACTGTCGGACTGCGAAAAACCGCGGTTGGCCAGGAAAGTGCGGCCCGGCTTTGCCTCGTGGGACAGGAGCTGTTCGCGGTAGAAATCCTCTGCCACATTGTGGGCATCCAGGAGGCGCTGACGCTTCCCCGGTTCTTCCTCGCGTACCCGCCGGCCGCCTTCTTCATAGTGCAGCGTGATCGAGTAACGCTGGGCGAGCATCTCGACGGCTTCAACGAAGCTCATATGGTTGATCTTCTGGATGAAGCTGATGACGTCTCCGCCTTCACCACATCCGAAGCAGTGCCACAGGCCGACCACGGGGCGCACGTGGAATGACGGGGTCTTCTCGTCGTGGAAGGGGCACAGTCCTTTCAACGCACCCACGCCCGCACTCTTCAAGGTGACGTGTTCGCCTACCACCTCTTCGATCCGGCAGGCTTCACGCACCGCCGCTATGTCTTCTCGACGGATCATGCCAGCCATGGCTTCAGTGTACTGTTCCGCGCCCTCACGTCCACTGGGTCGATAGCAGTCCGCACAGGCGGGCGTGCCACTGTGAGGCTGAAATATCCGTCAATGTCGCCACCTGATCGATGACGACACGCAGCCGCTCGGCATCACCGTCGGCATGTTGCCATGCAGTCGCAAACGGCTCTTCGAGGTGCTGCCCGCGCGATTCGAGCAACGCGTCAACCAGGTCGGCAAGAATCGTGCGCTGATGCAGGTAGACCGGTTCGGTTTCTCGCGGAGACATCACGTAGTGCACAGCGATCCCCTTGAGCAGCTGAATCTCCGCCCGCACGTCCCGAGGAATCACCAGGTCCGCATGGTGCCGTCCCAGTGGGCCATCACCGGCCACTTCGCGCGTGGCCGCAACAACGCTTTGACAAAACCTGCCGATCAACTGGCTGGTCAGATTTTTCAAGGCCGCAAGGTCCGCATACGTGCCATCGAAACGGTGCAGCCACACCGGCAGCGTTAGCAGGCGCTCCATCGCCGCTTCCAGCTCATCGGCGCTCGCTCCCCCGCCGTACCACTGCAAAGTGGAGTCGATGATTCCGGCCACATGCTCGTCGTCACCCACGTGGCTGACATCCATCGCGTGCGTGGCGATCGCGTCTTCCACGTCGTGCACGCAGTATCCGATGTCATCAGACAGGTCCATGATCTGTGCTTCGAGGCAGCGCCTCCCGGCGGGCACATCGCCACGCATCCAGGTGAACACCTCAGCGTCGTCTTCATAGACGCCAAACTTCTTCATCGACTTGTCAGGGTCGGGGCCCTGGCCGCGCTTCCACGGATACTTCGCGATGGCGTCCAGCGTCGCCCTCGTCAAATTCAGTCCCGAGGGTGCCCCGTCCGGGGCGACAACTTTGGGTTCGAGGCGCACCACAATGCGCAGTGTCTGAGCGTTTCCCTCAAAGCCTCCGGCGTCTTGCGCCAGGTCGTTGAGCACGCGTTCGCCGTTGTGACCGAACGGCGGGTGGCCCAAATCGTGAGACAGGCACGCTGCCTCCACAACGTCTGGATCTGCGCCAAGTTCTTTACCAAGCTCGCGACCCACCTGTGCCACTTCCAGTGAGTGCGTCAGGCGCGTGCGCACGAAGTCATCGCTGATGGGTCCCAGCACCTGAGTCTTGGCGCCCAAGCGTCTCAGCGCTGATGAATGGACAATTCGCGCGCGGTCACGTTCGAAATCGGTGCGTTCAGGATTCTTGGGTGATTCTGCGACGAATCGTTCACGGTCACCTGCCGAGTAGACGATCCGATGGGGCACCTGGGCGTGGTTCATGCGCTGGTTCACGGCTCCAGCCTAACGCCCGTACATGCTCTTCCCTGGACAATATGTGCCTTCGGCACGCGAATGGGCCACAATAGCATTATGTCTGACACGTCGACTTTTCACGTCGCATCCGATTCAAGCGTGACTACGCGACTGGTTCACCGCGTCCAACGGGGACATTTCCCCTGGTGGAGACGCGCCGTGATCTGCGATATCGGCGGCGGTGTGACCGATGAGGATTTGGAAGTTATCGAAAAACTCTCCTTCGATTTTGCGCGCGTCGGCTTCACGGCTGTTGCCGTCCGGCCCGCACATGCCGACATCGCGGTGGATGGGTCGCGCCTGGCATCATTTATCGAGCGTGTTCACCGCACCGGCGTCAAGGTCATCGTCCGACTGTCCGGCGCGCGCGTGCCGGGCAGCAGCGAGGGAGCGTTTGTCAACTTCGAACAGGACGTGTCCTCACTGGTCGTGCGCACGAGGGCGGCTCTGAAAGCCGGTGCCGACGGGATTGACCTGGGAATCATTCGCGAGGATGACCAGTCAGGTGACGATCAGGCGCAGCGCTTCACGCAACTGATCCACATTCTGCAGGCAGAGCTGGCCGATTTTGATCGCATGCCGATTCTGGCTGCAGAAAGCTCGATTACCACCCCACATGCATTAAGCCGTCACCTCGAAGAAGACTGGTTCCACCATCTGCGTGACGACGCTTTGGTGACATGCCCGTGGGACATTAACCAGCTGCGCGCACGCATTGAGCGCACGTTGTCGAAGCGTTCGAACCTCGGACACGTTTCTGCCTGGCAGTGGTCGCATTGCCCGACCGATAACCGACCGGTGAGCCCGGTACCCGGTTCGTGGGAAGAAGGCGCCGATCAGTGGAGACGAAACGCGATGGCACTGGTGGCGCTGTCACTTCCGGGCGCGGCCTACACACCGTTCGACAGGCTGGCCGGTCGCCGCAATTTTGATGCTCACGACGGGGCTCACGTGGAGTGGGAGCCGAGTGAGGATGCGCGCCGCGAGCGCGAAATGGTCTCACGTGCCCTGAGGATCCGTGTTGAGCGCTCCATGGGGTCAGGATCCTTGGCATACGTGAACCACCTGGCCTGGGCGCATGAGGGTGTGGGTGTGCACCTGTGCGCCGGCGTCATGGTGGTGGTCAACGCTTCTGATACTCCTGTTGAGGTTCCGCCCGAACATGCGCTGCTGCTTGATTCAACGGGGCGCTCCGGTGGTGAGCCGAATCAGCCCACTGTTGTCGGCCCTGACCAGTGCGCCTGGTTTGAAGCAGCCTTGGTTCAGGCCCCTCCCGTCTCCAGCTATTCGTAAGCCACACGGGCCTGCTCAATCAGAGAACCATCAGCGCCCGGGCATTGGCAACATCGCGCCGATCTCGATCCTGGGTCGGCCTGTTCTGCGGAGCAGCCCGACCAACGCGCTAATTGCTGGTCACCGCCACAATCGGCAGGGAGGGACGATCGCCGCGATCGACGGCGAATTCGGACTGGGCGGCCAGTGAGGCCATCGCGCAACTTCCGCATGCCGGTCGGCGTGGCTCAAATCCCTTGTCTTCCTCATCCCACACAATGTCGACTGTGCCGAAATCCAGCACGCCATCCGCGCTCTCGCGCCGATGCTGTTCCATCGCCGTTGAGATCATCAGCTTGATGCGGTTGAGCTGGTTGACCTGTGAGGCACCCGGATCGTAGTCCACTGACACCACATTGGCCTGCGGGTAGCGATTGCGCAGCGCGCGGAACATTCCCTTACCAATGATGTGGTTGGGCAGGCAGCCGAAAGACTGTGCACAGATGATGTTCGGGCAGCCATGTTCAATCATGTCAACTATCCCCAGGTTGTGAGCGTTCCACGATGCTGATGCCATCGCGTTGTGGAAGAACTGCATCAGTGTGGGCAGTTCCGCCTCACACCCTTCCTCTTCAATAACGCGCACCGCGTGGTTGTTTGCCTCGGGATGGAACTTCACCAGGATTTCCCCGACCAGTCCCACCAGGGGTTTGCGCGATGTCGCGCATGGCAAGCGCGGCGACATGCGCGAAATCATCAGACGCATCGCAGAAGAAGAATTCATTGCGAATGGATACGACGGCATCACAACCCGTCATATCGCGGCTCGCGCCAACTGCGATCCGGCAATGGTGAACTATTATTTCGACTCCAAGCAGCGTTTCCGCTCCTACGTACACTCCAGCATCATCCCCGACATTACTGACTTTATTCATCAGCACGTGTGCGGAACTGACGCTCCTCCCCTGTCACCCGCCACGCGCACAGCGATTGCGCGGGAGATTGAGTGCGTCATGTCCACGCTGTACGGTGTGGCCACGATGCGCTACATTGTCCAGCTCGAACCTCTCGCATCCATGTCAGAGCAGGCACTTATCGACGAGTTCGCTCCCATCGCGCAGCGCCGCCTGGATACGGTTGTCGAACTGGTTCGCTCGCCACGGAGCCGGTAGGTCTCCTCGCGCCCACACGCTCACGCTTCCTTGGTCAGGTGAGTGATGGTGTAGGTTTCGCCAGGACGCGTATCGAATGCGAGGTGCGTGGCGTCCAGCAGCGTCGATCTCACGCACGCGCCGTCAGCGCTTGTCACGGTCGCGTTCGAGGCTCCCGACAGACGTACCACTGCGTGCCCGCCGCTTCCGGAGGTAATCGTCATCAAAGTGACGGCGCCATCGGCCCATTCATAGCCAACCGTGAAGTTGCCGCGAGCGCGCAGCCCACTGACTCGACCGTTTCTCCACACGCGCGGCAACGCGGGCGCTGGATACATATAGTTGCGGTACTCGCGTCCATCCTGACTCACCCAGGTCGAATTGGACTGCAGCAGCATTTCGCTGACACCTGCGGTGTAGCCGAAGTTCCCGTCGATCTGGAACGGCGGGTGTGTATCGAACAGGTTGGGGTAGATCCCGTTGGCAAAAAAAGACTGGATGATGCGGTGCGCACGCTCCCCATCACCGGCGCGGGCCCACGAATTCAGTCGCTGAGCAATTCCCCACCCGGTCGCGCGGTCAGATCGATCATTCATCGACACCTTTGCCGCGTCGAGGAATTCTGCATGATCAACAGTGATCAGGTCGCCAGGATAGAGGCCCAGCACATGCGACATGTGGCGGTGGTAGCACTGATAGTCCGCGATCGCGGAGCCATCCGTATGATGCCCGAGGGCGCCCTCGTCGTACCATTCCTTGATCTGGCCTGAGTCGCCAATGACGATGGGGTCGAGCAGCTGCCTGGCGCACGCCCATGAACGTGAAGCGTCCGAGGTGAACGCGCCGCCATTTTCCCAGTCCCGCTCCCAATCGTCGATGGAGCAGCTCTCATCCATCGTCAGCCGATCGGCATCCACCTGCAGCACCTCTGCCGCTTCGATGGCGTCAGTCAGCATTTGCCAGATCAGGGTCTGCTCGTACACGTTGCCGTCAGTGACCGGCCCATGTTCGGGCGAGTAGGCAGGCGATGAGACTAGGCGGCGTGTGCCCGTCGAGTCGGTGGACGGGTGCAGCAGGCGCTGCACGTACAGGTCTGCCTGTTCTTTGAGCAGCGGGTAGATGTCTTCTCGCAGGCGCTCCGTGTCCCCGGTGAACTCGTACCATTCGTAGACGTTGTGCAGCATCCACGGAACCACGGCGGGCGACCATCCCCAGAAAAAGTCACGTCCCGGAGTGGTCCAGCCAAATGGAGTGTTCTCGGTGTGAGCGCTGAAACCTGATCCTTCACTGCCATCGGTACCCAGGTAGATGCGTGCCGTGCGTCTGCCCGGTTCGACCAGAGCCTTCATGAAGCGGATCATCGGATCGGCAGTTTCGACCAGGTTCGTACTGTAGGCCGCCCAGTAGATCATCTGCATGTTGACGTTGAGGTGGTAGTCGGAGTTCCATGCATTCGGCCCAACGGTATCGTCAGACCTGTTCGCCCATACGCCCTGCAAATTGGCTGGCAGCAGTGAGTTCTCCCGCGAGGAGCTGATGCCGAGGTAGCGTCCGTACTGAAACAGCACAACTTCCAGTTCGCGTTGCTGCGCAGGCGAGGCATCTCCTGCGCGGTAGGCGTCGAGTAGCACGTCAGTCGGAACGGTCCGGGCGCACTGATCCGCTTCGCCCCCGTCACATTGGCCCGCATTTTTCGCGTCGCATTGGCCCAGGTCCAGCTCCACTCTGTCAAACAGCGCGCTGTAGTCACGCTGGTGGCGTTCACGCAGGTCATCAATGCTGCGTGCAGCAGCCTCTTCCAGCACCGCCCTGACACGTCTCGACACATCGCGCGGGCTCTCGCCAGTTCGATATGCCGGAAACGTCAGCGCATAATCAGTCGCCGCGCTCACCAGCAGCGACACGTGCGTGCACCCTGCAATACTCAAGTGGTCTCCCCCGTCGCTGACCTCGCCGTCAGTGCTGGCCACTTTAATTGCCGAGGCATAGCGCAGGCCGTTGTTATGCAGTGCACCGCTGACTTCAAGGAGGCCTCCAGCCACGTCAACGGTGGTGCGCTCAGCGTTTTTCTGACTGTCCTGCTTCGTTGGAAACGACACGGCCAGTGTCTGTGCGGTGGTGGACGTCAGATGCATGACAAGAACGTTGTCAGGGTTGGAGGCAAAGTATTCGCGGGTGATGTGTGTCCCGTCATGATCGAATGCGACGTGCGCGATCCCGGTCGACAGATTCAGGTCACGTTCATAATTCGAGTAGTGGTCATCAGCGAAACCGTAGTCGAGGTAGACGGTTCCCCACGCCTGGTAGCCTCCTTGTTCGGCGGCATTGAAGCCGCCTATGAGAGTGTTCGACGCCAGGCGCGCTGCTTCTTCGCGGCGTCCCTGTTCGAATAGGTGCTGCACCGAGCGCAGCGTCTGGCCGTTTCTGCCGTGTTCGACTGAGTTGCCGCCGTCATAGGTCGGCGTGCTTCCCGGTCCGCCCGTCCACAGGGTTTTCTCGTTGAAACCGATGCGATCGCGGCTGATCTCACCAAATATCGCGCCGCCCAGGTCACCGTTTCCGATCGGCATCACTGTTTCCTGCCAGATGCGAGAGTCAGCGTCCACGATGGAGGGCGAGCCAGCTTGCGGCCCTTTTCCACTGGACATCAGTTCGGTCAGGCTCGCCGGTTGCCTGTACCACAGGCGCAGGTCGTGGTGGTGTGACGTTGTATGCTGAGCGCTCGCCATGAGGCGCCTTCCTTCGATCGGTGCGCGGTGCGCAATGTCAGTGCGCACGGTGCGCATGTCCACGTAGTGTGTGTGCTACCTGTTGAGCCGGCAACTGGCCAGGCGCACTGGACGCGCCGACCGTTGCAAATGTGGCCGCCAGTCCAAACTCAGGCCCCGCCAGGCGTGTCGCCACACCAGCCTCGCCCATGCCGATACAGATCGTCGGCACGTCCAGGTGCGACATCGCCCACCGTCCAGCCTGCATAATCGCGTCCGCATCAGCATGTGAGTGAGCGCGATAGGCGACCTTGACGATATCTCCATCCAGTGCCGCCATCTGCTCAAGCTGGCGCGTGATCTCTTCAGGTGACGGTGTCAGCTCCCAGTTGTGTGCGGAAATAATGACGGTACTGCCATCGTTGTGAGCATCGTCCACGATCTGTGCGCTGCTCGGCCATCTGGCTTCCACGTCCACACAGGGCGCAAGCGCCGCCAGTTTCCTGACACTGTGAGCGTATGCGTTTTCATCCAGGGCGCTGCGGCCGCCCTCGTCAATGGTGCGTATGGTGGCGAGGACGGGAATGGTGCACCGTTGGACAACAGCGCTGCACACGCTGGCAAGCTCGTCGGGATCTGGCCACATATCTGCGCGCCACTCGGCAAGATCAATCGGCTCGCCATGTAGGTTGTCGATCTCGTCGACGAGGGCGTCCCATGTGCTCCCGGTCAGCGGTGCGATAATTCTGGTCGGATGCCCCGGCCCCAGGAAAACGGGGCCGATCTGGACTTCTCGTTGCATGTTCTCACCCGCCTGACGCATCATCTTCAGCCAGGTGCAGGTGCTGGCGTTCATCGTCAGTTAGTGTGCGCGAGTTGAGCCACCCATCGGGAAGATGCGGTTTCTTCTCGTGTCCTGCGCGTCCTCTGCTGCCCTGCGCTGCCGACGGGAAGGGCTGATCGAGGTCAAGATCCATCAGTCGCTCATGCAGCTCCTCCAGGGAGGAAACCAGATTGAGAGCCTGGCGAGATGGCCCGCCGATCGCGAATCCGCGCAGGTACCAGCCGATGTGAGCGCGCAGGTGACGCATCGCGCGATATTCGTCGGCCATTTCTTCGACCTGCCAGCGAGCATGCTGCTCAATGATGGGTGTGATCTGGCGGAGCGTGGGCGGTGGTGGAAGCGGATGCCCGTGCAAGGCTGCAACGAGTTCGCGGAACAGCCAGGGGCGGCCCTGCGCGCCGCGACCGATCACCACTGCATTACATCCTGTGCTGTCCATCATGGCTCGGGCATCGTCTCCGCTGAAAATGTCTCCATTGCCGAAGACGGGGATGTCCTCACGCACGACGTCGCGTAGTCGCGCAATCGCCTGCCACTGGGCGGCGCCCGAATAGTACTGGTGCTGTGTGCGTGCGTGCAGAGCAATACCGGCGACGCCTGCCTGCTGCGCAATGCGTGCGGCATCCAGGTAGGTCACGTGACCGTCATCGATGCCGATTCGCATCTTGATAGTGACGGGAATATCTCGGCCGACAGTGCGGCCGGCATCGTCAGCCGCGCGAACCACAGCACCGACCAGTGAGGCAAACAGGTCCCGCTTGTAGGGAAGCGCAGCTCCCCCACCCTTGCGCGTGACTTTCGGCACCGGGCAACCAAAATTCAGGTCCACATGATCGGCCAGATCCTGCTCGACAAGCAGTCGGGTCGCAGCCGCCATCACGTCAGGATCGACTCCATATAGCTGGATGGAGCGCACCCGTTCTTCAGGATCCACGCGCACCATATCCAACGTGCGTTGGTTGCCTTCAACCAGAGCGCGCGAGGTCACCATTTCGGTGACATACAGGCCCGCTGGCGCATCGATCCGGGGACGTGGATGTGCCTGCCCGTCAGGAGCTGGACGCAAATGCTCGGGCAGGCCTTCCTCACCGAAGCGGCGGCACAGGCGCCGAAATGGCACATTCGTGACTCCCGCCATCGGCGCCAGGATGACCGGTGACCACAATTGAATGGGGCCGACAGCTACAGGCGCGAAGGCGGGAGCACACTGAACGGGAAGTAACGTCATCGGATGGACAGGTATGCCTCAGCAGGCGCCGAGCTTATCGGCAAGCCAGGCAGGAACCTCGTCGATCGGGATGCGCACCTGCTCCATCGAGTCGCGCTCACGGATTGTCGCTGCGTGATCGTCGAGCGAGTCGAAGTCAATGGTGACGCAGTAGGGTGTGCCGATCTCATCTTGACGGCGGTAGCGCCGGCCCACCGCGCCAGCATCGTCATAGTCCACGTTCCACCGCATGCGCAGGCTCTTCGCCAGTTCGCGTGCAGGCTCCTGCAGTTCCGGCTTGCGTGACAGCGGCAAGACGGCGGCCTTGACGGGAGCCAGACGAGGATCCATATGCAGCACCGTTCGCTTGTCCGCACCACCCTTCGCGTTGGGTACTTCTTCCTCGTCGTAAGCTTCCACGAGGAATGCCATGAGAGAGCGGGTCAGACCAGCCGACGGTTCGATAACATACGGAGTCCAGCGTTCGTTCTTCTGCTGATCGAAGTAGTCCAGCTTGGCGCCGGAAGCTTCGGCATGGACCGATAGGTCGTAGTCGGTACGGTTCGCGATGCCTTCGAGCTCGCCCCACTGGGAGCCTTGGAAACCGAACGTGTATTCGATATCAACGGTGCGCTTGGAGTAGTGCGAGAGTTTCTCTTTCGGGTGTTCGTACAGGCGCAGGTGTTCGGGATCAATGCCCAGGTCGACGTACCACTGGAAACGCTGGTCGATCCACTGCTGATGCCACTGCTCATCAGTGCCCGGTTCTACGAAGAACTCAAGCTCCATCTGCTCGAATTCGCGGGTACGGAAGATGAAGTTACCTGGCGTGATTTCGTTGCGGAAGGACTTGCCGATCTGAGCGATTCCGAACGGTGGTTTCTTGCGGGAGGTCGACATAACGTTGGCGAACTGCGTGAAGATACCCTGTGCTGTTTCGGGGCGCAGGTAGTGCAGTCCGGCCTCGTCATCAACGGGACCAAGGAATGTCTTGAGCAGTCCGGAGAAAGCCTTGGGCTGTGTCCACTGACCGCGCGTCCCACAGTTCGGACACGGCACGTCTTCCATCGACACGTCGCCTTCATCTTTCGAATGCTTCTCAGCGTACTGCTCGATTAGTTCGTCCTCACGCAGACGCTTGTGGCAGGACAGGCATTCGGTCAATGGGTCAGTGAATGCTGTGACATGACCGGACACTTCCCACACGCGCTTGGGCAAAATAACGGCTGAGTCCAGTCCCACAACATCGTCACGGGAGCGCACAACAGTGTTCCACCATTGGCGCTTGATGTTTTCTTTCAGCTCCACACCCAGCGGACCGTAATCCCAGGCTGAACGGGTACCACCGTAGATTTCCCCGGAGGGAAACACGAAGCCGCGGCGCTTGGCCAGGCTGATGACCGAGTCGAGACGTGAAGGGCCTTGTGCCATGTTGGATATTCTCCTTATTTTCATCGTCGCACCTGGCTGGTGCGACGCTCACGCGCTCGAGTCTACCGGTTTTACTGCGTTACCCCTTCACTGCGCCCGCTGTCAGACCCGACACGATGTACTTTTGCAGATACTGGAACAGCACAATCACCGGAATTGCCGCGACAACGGCTCCTGCGGCGAACAGGCCCCACGGTGCCACGCGCTCATCGGCAGCCCAGTTGTACATGCCGACAGCCAGTGTGAAATTTGATTCGCTTTGCAGCACAACACGCGCAATGACGAAGTCGGAGAAACTGGCGATAAAGGACAGTAAACCGACAACAGCCAGGATCGGGATCACGAGCGGCATGATGATCGTCCAGAACGTCTGAGCGTGGCTTGCCCCGTCGATTTCGGCCGCTTCGTCAAGTTCGCGGGGAACGGTGTTAAAGAACCCGTACAGCAGGAAGGTGTTCGACCCCAATGCGCCGCCCAGATACACGCAGATCAGCGCCAGACGAGAGTCCAGTCCCAGGACCGGAAAAACGTCCTGGAGGGCGAGCAGCAGCAGGAACAGTGCCACGAATGCCAGCATCTGCGGGAACATCTGAACCAGGAGCAGGAAGGTGAGTGTGCCGCGTCGCCCTCGGAAACGAAAACGGGAAAATGCGTAAGCGGCCGCAGCGCCCATCAGCACTGTACCAATCGCGGTAATCGATGAAACGATCAGCGAGTTCTTGATCCACTGCCAGTACGTGGTTTGCCCCAGTGCTTGGAAGTTCTCCAATGAGAAGTGCTGGAATAACTTGTTGGCTCCGGTCAGCGTCGCGCCCGGCGACAGGGAAACAGACAAGACGTACAGCAGAGGAATCAGACAGTAGATGGTGACGAGGATACCGACCACATACCTCCACCCCAGCTCTCGCATCCATCGGCCAGCCGACATCGAGTGGCGTGTATTGTTCGCCTGATCGTTGTGTGCGCCGCGTGTTGTGGCAGCTTGAGACGTTGATGCAGTAGTCATCACAGTTCCTCCAATGCGCGCGTCTTCCTGAAGCCCAGCCAGGAGATCACTCCTACGACGATGAAGATGACGATCGACATGGCTGATGCCAGACCGAAGTTCTGCCCGCCCCGGTCAAATGCGATCTTGTAGACCATCGAGATCAAAATGTCAGTCTCACCCACCGGCACCGACAATCCCGGATAGGACGGGCCGCCACCTGTGAGCATGTAGATCAGTGAGAAGTTGTTGAAGTTGAAGGCAAACGATGAGATGAGCAGTGGGACCGTCGATTGCAGCACCAGTGGTAGCTTCACTGACCACACTGTGCGCAGCGCCCCTGCTCCGTCTATCTTCGCCGCCTCCATGACGTCAGAGGGCAACGATTGCAGTGCACCCAGGCAGACGAGGAACATGTATGGGAATCCGAGCCACAAGTTCACCCCCAAGATGGAGACCTTCGCCCACGTCCCATCGGTCAGCCACGGAATATTCGCTCCGGGCATCCAGCCCAGCAATGCCTCGTTGACGAAGCCGAAGCGCTCGTTGAGCATGCCGCGCCAGACCAGGGTGGCGAGGAAGCCAGGGAACGCGTAGGGCAGAATCATCAGGGACTGGAAGATCCGTCTGCCCTTGATGCGCTGATCAGCGAATGTCAATGCCAGGAAGAGGCCGAAGGCGAAGGTGGTGATCACCGATCCGAATGCAAAGACGAACGACCAGATCAGCGATTTAAAGAACGGGACGGCCAGGTCAGGGCTAACCACCATTGAGGCGTAGTTGTCGAAACCGACAAAGACGCGCCACCCGGGCGTGAGGTGCTCGCCGTCTGGTGAGGTGAAGAAACCGTCACTGTCTGCCGTGTACACCACGCCGGTTGCCGTGTTTGTCATGGTGTCGGCTTGTTCGTCGTAGTGGAATGTGGGCTGAGCCAGATAACCTTTGGAGCCGTCAGTGGTGACGTAATACCCGTCGTCAGGGTTGTCACTGACCGGTACAGTCAGGTTGACCACGTCGTTTTGTCGGGCTGCAACATCTGCAAACGCGAGGACGTCGTAGCCTTCCACCGAGGTGATACCCAGGGAGCCGACTTGTGCGTTGACCTCATGAAGCGGCACATCCTCAAAACCGACGCTCACCGCATGTGTATCGGGATCTTCGACCGCCAGCCCCAGTGTGCCGCCGTCGTCGACGACCGCCATATTGACGGTGGGCGCGCCATCCACCCTTTTCTTGTTCTCCATCATGATGGAGCTGATGGCGTCAGCTTTGGTCGAGTTATGCCCTTGCCCGTAGTTTGTGAAGGACACGTAGCCGGTATACCCCATGACGAAGACCTGGTAGATCAGGAGGAACACCAGGCCGGGGATCAGGTATTTGGCGGGCAGCATCCGCGAGGAAAAATAGATGAAATCGACGGCAACCAGCAGAAGGACCAGTAGCGCCACGATGAGCCACGACTGGACGAACGCCGCTGTGATGATGCCGTAGACGCCGAGTGCATTGACGAGCATCATCAAGATCAATTTGGCGATAAAACCGGGCCTCGTTATGTCGCGGGCATGTGAGGTGCGGTACGAGGGGGCCTGCGGTGAATCCGTTGACTGTGAGGACTGTTCTGTGTGAGAAGACGTTGCTGATGAAGGCGACGACATGGCCTACTCCTGATTGGGTGAACAGGGTGCGGGCGGCACGGTGGATGAGAAAAGAGATGCGAGGCGCCTCGTTTCTCATCCCCGTGCCACCGGTCTGTCACGCTGCAGTGAGCAGCGCGACGCGACAGACACTACTCAATAGCGCCTTGAATGTTGGAGATCATAGTGTTCCAGCCTTCTTCGGGAGCTTCCTTGCCGGAGATGATGTTTGCTTCGGTCAGACCCCAGAACTGCCACACGGCGCTCATCTCAGGAATAGACGGCATAGGCATACCGGTTTCGGCAATCTTGGAGAAAGCCTGAATGTCAGGGTCATCAATTGCGGCGGCTGTTTCTTTCAGAGCCGGTGTGCGCCCAGCCAGGTCGTACATTTTCTGCTGCGCTTCGGGGGTCTTCATAAAGTCCATGAACTTCGAGACAAGCACCTGGTTCTGACTCTTTGCAGATGCGTAGAAGACCTGGACGCCGACGAACGGCGCCGCTGTTTCACCTCCCGCTGAGGGGATGGGCAGCACAGAGATGTCCATGCCGGCATCGCGGAAAGCGTCAACGTTCCACGGACCCGTCACGGTGTATGCCGCTTTGCCGTCCAGGAAGGACTGCTTGGCGATTTCGCCGGTGATGTTGATGTCGAAGATTCCAGCGTCTGCCTGTTGCTTCAGCCATGTAGCATACGCCACCCCCTTTTCGCCACCCATCGTCAACTCTGAGGTGTAGGAGCCGTCAGCTTCCTGAGCAAAAACCGTTGCACCAAAGGAGGTCTGGAATGGGTAGTAATGGTACGGGTCTCCCTGATCTCCGGTTTGGAGGACGAACGGATACTCGGCTCCTGTCGCTTTGCCCGATTCGATCATCTCGTCGAATGTGGCAGGCTCATCCGTGGTCAGCGCGTTATTGCGCACCAGTGCCAGCGATTCGGTGGCGTAGGGTACACCGTAGGTCTGCCCGTCATAGGTCACGGCCTGCACTGCTGATTCGGTAAAGGCGTCAGCTGAATCGGCAATGTCAACCGGAGCGACGACACCATTGTTGACCAGTTCTCCCAGCCCATCGTGAGCGGTCACCATCATGTCGGGGCCTTTGCCGGTAGGTACCTGCGCGATGAAGTCTTTCGACATGGTGTCGTTGGACTTGGAGAAGATATTGACGTCAATTTGCGTTTGAGCAGTGAAATCTTTCGCGAGTTCCTTCAGCGGCCCGGTTCGGGTGTCATCTGCCCAGATAGTGAGGGATCCAACGGTTGCAGCACCGTCCGAAGCAGACTGTCCGATGGCGGACTGTTCCGCGTCAACACCGTCTGAGGACTGGCCGGACGGCGAATTTCCGCCGCACGCTGTCAGTGTGGCAACGATGGCGAGGGCACCAAGTACAGTTATGCGTCTGCGCATTCAAACTCCTATGATCGGGTGATCGTGAATCCGCACGCTCCGCTGCCGTGCGGTTGTAGCTCTTACTGTAAATAATCTCCGACAATTGTGCAAGGATTTACAGAAAAGATAGAGAACTGTTACATTCAGTACAGCGTCCACTCGGTGAGCCATGCACGGCTCACCCTCGTGATCGACTACGATCGATAAGACGTACATAACCGGGAGGGTTCAATGCCGAAGCACCGCACACGGATGACTGATATCGCTGAACACGCGCAGGTGTCAACAGCTACCGTGTCACGCGTCATTAACGGAACTGGCCCCGTGTCAGCCGAGACGCGCCACCGCGTCCTGACGGCGATTGATTCTCTGGGGTATGAACGCCCCCTTCCTGAACGCTCCTCCTCCACCCCCTGCATCGGGATCATCATCCCCGAACTGACCAATCCAATTTTCGCCGCATACGCCCACGCCATCCAGGCCGAGGTTTCGCGCACAGGTGCAATCCCATTGATCTGCAGTCAGACTCCCGGCTCCACCTCCGAGGGTGACTACGTTCAAACCCTTCTGTCCCACGGATGCTCCGGCTTGATTTTTGTGTCGGGGCGTCACGCCGATTTTCGCGGAGATATGTCCCGCTACCATCACCTGCGCGAACGACGCATCCCATTCGTCACCATCAATGGATCACGCGAGGAGATTGAAAGCGCAGATTTTTCTGCCGCCGACCAGATCGGTATCTCGATCGCCGTGCGTCACCTGCGCGAACTGGGACACACACGGATCGCTCTACTGTCCGGGCATACGCACATCGTGCCCGCCAGCAGGAAAGTCGACGCATTCAAGACAGTCATGGCTCAGGAGTTCGGAATCGACAAGCCGCGCATTGTCGAAACGTTCTACACATACGAGGCCGCCGCAGCTGCAACTCACGGTCTGCTCGATGAGGGCATGACTGCCCTCGTCACTGGATCAGATATGCAGGCACTGGGCGCAATTCGCGCGGCAAAGTCACGTGGCATGCGCGTGCCGGATGACCTGTCGGTTGTCGGGTTTGACGATTCGCAACTCATGGCTCACCTCGATCCACCCCTCACGACGATCCGCCAGCCTGTTGATGCGATTACCACGGCTGCAGTTCGCACTCTGTTCGAAGCGATCAAGAATCCTGACATGCCCGCCACGTCCGGGGCATTCCTGTACACACCGGATCTGGTTGTCCGCGGTTCGACTGGTCGCGCGCCGTCCACATCGCGATAAACTACACATCTCACACCAGGTCCACTTGACATTCATTCTCACTTACGGTGGAGTTATGGGTATGAACTTCTCGCGCCCTCTCCTCGCCCTTGCCTGTACAGCCACCGTGCTCGCCGGGTGTTCCACTCCTTCAGCACCCCAATCGATGCAGTCTGAACGGTCGGTCATCGCTGACGCAGGCCAGTCCTCCCAGTCCGACGGGTCGACGGTACTCAACGTCGCGGCATCCTTCTACCCGTTGCAATATCTGGTGGAGCAGATCGGCGGTGATCGTGTAGCTGTGTCGTCACTGACACCTCCTGGAGCCGAGCCGCACGACCTGGAGCTGTCGCCGGCCAAGGTGAACGAATTGGGGCGTTCAGACATCGTGGTCTATCTTTCTGGTTTCCAGACTGCCGTCGATGACGCTGTTGCGATCAATCCACCCGAACATGTTGTTGATGTTGCCAGTGCTGTTCAGCTCCTGTCCCCCACGCACGTAGACGAGGACGCGCAGTCGGGGCACAACGAGGCCGAGGACACTGACTCGACGGATGAGGAACACGGCGATCACGACACAGGTCACGAACATGACCACGGTGACGTGGATCCACATTTCTGGCTGGATCCCCAGCGTATGGCTCAAGCTGCCACGATGATTGGACAGGCGCTCGCAAAAGCCGACCCAACCAACGCGCAGCTGTACACCACGCAGGCGGCCCAGGTGTCTACTTCCCTCAACGAATTGTCGACGGAAATTGTCGAGGGCACACGCAAGTGCGCTCACACGACATTCATCACCTCGCACGAGGCCTTCGGTTACCTGGCCGACCGCGCCAGCGTGAACCAGGAAGGCATTGCCGGTATTGATCCGGAAACATCGCCCTCGCCAGCCAAACTGAAGGAGATCTCCGAGCTGGCCAAGAAAGAAGGCGTGACGACAATTTTCACTGAGACTCTCATTGACCCGAAGATTGCGCAGACACTGGCAGAGGACCTGGGAATTAAGACCGCAGTCCTTGATCCCCTCGAATCCCAAAACGATCCATCCAAGGACTACATGGACGTGATGAGAGACAATCTGGCTGCTCTGCGCACAGCACTGGATTGCAAGTAGCCCCCGCAATGACCTGCCCCGATGCGTCTGACATGACCACTCTTGCCGTCAGCATGCGTGACCTGCATGTCGCGTGGGATGACACCCTCATCCTGCACGGCATTAACCTGGATATACCCGCCGGACAAACGCTCGCCGTGACGGGTGCCAACGGTTCCGGCAAGTCCACGCTGGTACACGCGATCCTTGGCACCGCACCGGTGACACGCGGCAGCATGTCACTGTTCGGCATGCAGGTCAGTGCGCACGGCAAGCGACCATGGTCGCGCATCGGCTACGTCCCGCAATATTCACGCGCAGGCGGCGGCGTCGCCTCCAATGCGCGTGAAGTTGTCGCCTCAGGTTTACTGGGGCCTCGAAAATTCTGGCTGTCACGCTCCGATCGACGCAAAGCGCTCGGTGCTCTGGAACTGGTCGGGCTCGCACATCGCGCAAACGATCCGGTCTCCATCCTGTCGGGTGGGCAGCGTCAGCGCGTCAACATTGCGCGCGCCCTGGTGCGCCACCCGGATTTTCTCATCATGGATGAGCCGCTAACTGGAATCGATTCGGTTTCGCGCCAACGCCTGGCGTCGATCGTGCAGTCAGCCAAGGACGGGGGCACCACCATTGTGTTGGTCCTGCATGAGCTAGGGGAACTACGCCCCCTCCTGGATCGTCAAATCACCATTGCCGCCGGCCACATCACCTACGACGACGCCCCACAACCGGCATCGACCGAGGAGGCGAGCCATCATGGGTGAGGCACTCGCCGGCCTTTTCACATCCCCACTGATGCTCCGTTCCCTGCTGGCAGCGCTGCTGGTCGGACTGTGCGCACCCATCGTCGGCACCTATCTGGTACATCGCCGCATGGCGATGCTGGGAGACGGCATCGGGCACGTCTCGCTGACGGGTGTGGCTCTGGGCTGGATCGCCGGGACAGCTGCAAACGTGACGCCTTCTGATCAATGGGCATTGCCGGGCGCCCTTGTCGTATCAATCCTGGGCGCGGTGACGATCGAAGTCGTCAGGCTCAGTGGCCGCACCAGTGCCGACGTTGCCCTCGCCATGTTGTTCTACGGAGGCATCGCCACCGGCGTCCTGCTGATCGGTCTGGCAGGTGGAACGTCCACACAGTTGAACTCGTATCTATTCGGATCCATCTCAACAGTGCAATGGGGAGACGTCTACCTCATTGGCGCACTGTGTGCACTCATCTTGCTCATCGGCCTGGGATTGTCGCCTGCACTGTACGCAGTGACCGATGATGAGGACTTCGCGCACTCAACCGGCCTTCCGGTGGCTGCCCTGTCCATCCTCATCGCGATCCTGTCGGCGTTAACTGTCGCAGTTGCGATGCGCGTCGTGGGCTCGCTCCTGGTGTCGGCCCTGATGATCGTCCCGGTCGCAATCGCGCAACTCGTCACCCGTTCCTTCCGCTCCACAATGGCCTGCGCAATGGCTCTGGGAACCGTGCTATGTGTCGGCGGCCTTGTGGTGACCTACTTCGTGGATGTCTCCCCCGGCGCACTCATCGTGGTGGCAGCTATCGTCGTATACATCCTCGGATTCGTTATCAAGGCTGCCATTGACGGAATTCGACGAGGGCGACGCCTCCAGGTCACCGGCGGACATACACATCTGATTGCCGGTGATCCTCACGCTCATTCGGCGCATCCTGACTCCCCCGATCGGATGGGCACACCACCAGCAGATGACACACTGTAATCTCCATTTCTCGCCTCAACCCTGTATGCTTCCAAGAACGAGAAGATTTACTTCAGGGTCGGCAAGAGGGGGACATCGTGCAGCGGATGACTCGGCAACGTCAATCCGTCTTTAACGAGCTGCGTCGTGACAAGGACTTTCGTTCCGCACAGCGGATCTACGACGACCTGACAAATCAGGGGCAGCGCGTCGGCCTAGCGACGGTCTACCGCAATCTGCAGGCACTGGCTGAGATGAATGTCGTCGATGTCCTGCGCATGGACGATGGCGAATCGATGTTCCGTCTGTGCGAAGATGAAGGCCACCACCACCACCTGGTGTGCCGCAACTGCGGTCACACTGAAGAGATCGAAGTCAGCGAAGCAGAATCCTGGATTTCTCAGATCGCCTCGCAGCACGGCTTCACTGAGGTTGCCCATTCGCTCGAAGTATTCGGTCTGTGCTCTGAGTGCAGCGCTGTTGAGGATGACGAGGACTGATGCCAGTTCCCCAGTGGGCCTCAAGCGGGCTGCCTCTTTTCATCTTCCTGTTCTTTGTCGTCTTCTTGCGCGCCCAGGGCACCTATTGGCTTGGTCGAGGCGCCGCCGCGGGCGCCCTGAAAGGTGACGGACACTCCGGCCTCATCGGCGCGATCGCCCGCTGGTTTAACGGGCCTGTTCCCCGCCGCGGTGCAGAACTGCTCGAAAAATGGGGACTTTTGATCATCCCGCTGTGTTTCCTCACCGTCGGTGTTCAGACAGCGGTCAATGCCGGTGCCGGAGTTGTCCGGTTGAAGTGGCGCACCTATACCCTCGCGATGCTTCCCGGGTGCGTAGCGTGGTCGATCATGTACGGGCTGGGACTGCTGGCTGTGTGGGTCGCTGCCATCGGCGCAATCGCAGGCTCTCCGATTGCATGGATCGGGATCGCTCTGGCGGTGATTATTCTGGCCAGCTGGCTCATTTATCGTCGCTCGCACCCCAAAGCGGCACCTCAGGAAGTCCTGACGTGCGAGGAATCCCCGGTATCAGCACAGTAGGACGCTCACCGAAGCGGCGCGTGCGGTGAATTGACGGCACCACCGAAACGGCGATCACGTTTCCCGTAGGACGCCAGACATTTCCACAGTTCACTGCGGTCAAATTGCGGCCACGGCGTATCCACGAACATCATCTCCGCGTACGCCAGCTGCCAGAGCAGGTAGTTCGAAATACGTTGCTCGCCTGAGGTGCGAATCATCAGGTCGACATCTGGCACATCGGGCAGATACAAGTGGCGCGCAAACGTCCGTTCAGTCACGCCAGCCGGCTTCATCGTCCCGTCAGCAATCTCCATGGCAATCGTGCGTGCAGCGTCCACAATTTCGGCGCGCCCACCGTAGTTGACACACATAATCAGATCGAGCGTCCGGTTCGATTCGGTGGCGCGCTCAGCTTTTTCCAGGGCGTGAATAACGGACTTCCACAGTTTGGGTCGCCGTCCACTCCATCGCACGCGCACACCCCATTCATCAAGTTGGCCCGTCCTGCGCGTGAGCACATCGGGCGCGTAGTTCATGATGAAACGCACTTCAGCCGGGGAACGTTTCCAGTTTTCCGTCGAAAAGGTGTAGACGCTCAGATAGCGCACGCCCGCGTCAATGGCACCGGCGATCGTGTCCATCAGGGAGTATTCTCCGGCGTGATGCCCTGCCGTGCGATTCAATCCGCGAGCATTGGCCCATCGACCATTTCCATCCATCACGAGGGCGACGTGGCGAGGCACGCGGTCAAAAACGGGAACCGGTTGGGACCACTGACCCGGACCCAGCACAGGAGCAGTGGGATCTGATGGTGCCCGATCAACCGGAGCCTGGGCAGATGTCATGCCCGTTTCCTTTCGAAGAGCTGGAGTGCGCGCAGCTTACGTTCCAAATGCCACTGCGTATACGCCGATGTCAGGTGTGCGACGCGTTGCCGGTCATACGCTTCGGTGCGGTCAGCCTGATCCCAGTTTCCGGCCAGGAGGTGCCCCATCAGTTCCATCGTGTTCTCCGAGACGGCCACTCCCCCTTCGCTTTGGCACTCGTCGCACAGCGCGCCACCCTCGGAAATGGAGAAGGACGTGTGCGGGCCGGGCTTGCCGCAACTGGCGCATGCGAAGCACGAGGGTGCCCACCCCGCCACTGACAGGGCGCGTAGAAGATACGAATCGACGACGAGGACCGGGTCGTGACGCAGGTTGGCCAACGCGTGGAGTGCTCCGAGCAGGAGTGAGTATTGAGCGTGTGCACCGTCAGCTGAATCGGCCGTGAGGCGTTCGGCTGTTTCCACCATGACCGTTCCGGCGGCGAACAAATCGAAGTCCGAAGCCAGTTGAGTGCCGTAGGGGCGCAGCATTTCGACCTGCGTCACAATGTCGAATGTGCGGCCACGGTGCAGCTGCACGTCGATCAGTGAGAACGGTTCCAGGCGCGCACCGAATTTCGAGGTGGTGCGGCGCACTCCCTTGGCTACCGTGCGTACCTGCCCGTTTTCCTTGGTGAGCAGGCAGACGATACGGTCAGCTTCCCCCAGTTTGTGGGTGCGCAGGACGATCGCCTGGTCTCGGTAGCTTCTGATCACGCTCGCATTGTCTCACAGGCCGGTCGAGGTGCCACAGGACACGTCGACCGGCACCGTCAATGTGCTATTAGCGCAAAGCGCGGTTCATGGCGGAAATAACTGCCTTGTAGGTGGCTGTCGTGATGGACGAATCGATGCCGACGCCCCAGACGATCTGGCCGTCGACCGCTGCTTCCACATATGCGGCTGCGGTGGCGTCACGTCCCTGGCTCATGGCGTGCTCAGAGTAGTCGAGGATACGCACATCCAGGTCGAAGTCGTGCATAGCTGCGACGAAAGCGTCGATCGGGCCGGTTCCCACGGCGCTGATGGCAACGGGCTGTCCCTGGTCCAGGATCTCACCGCGCAGTTCCACTTCCTGCTCTTTGCCGCGCGTGTACAGGTGGAAGTCTCCCATTTCGAAGCGTCCCCACGGGGCCAGGCCACTTGCCCTGTCGGCGGGCAGGTATTCGTCGGTGAAGATCTTCCACAGGTTTTCGGAGTTGATCTCTCCGCCAAAAGAATCTGTGTGACGCTGAACGATGCGTGAGAATTCGATTTGCAGGCGTCGCGGCAGTTCCATGTGGTGTGCGGTCGACATGAGGTAGGCGACGCCCCCTTTGCCGGACTGGGAGTTGACGCGCACGATCGCCTCGTAGGAACGTCCCACGTCATGCGGGTCGATCGGCAGGTACGGAATGCCCCACGGCACAGCGTTTTCATCTCCGCCAGCTTCCGCAACTTTCTTCTTGCGGGCTTCGAAGCCCTTCTTGATGGCGTCCTGGTGCGATCCGGAGAAGGACGTGTAGACCAGGTCCCCCACGTAGGGCATACGCGGTGGGGTTTCCATCATGGTGCAGTGTTCCACCGTGTGCCGGATGCGATCCACGTCGGAAAAGTCAATACCCGGATCGATACCCTGGCTCATCATGTTCAGGCCGAGGTTGACCAGGTCCACGTTGCCGGTTCGTTCGCCCTGTCCAAGCAGGCATCCCTCTACGCGATCAGCGCCGGCCAGCAACGCCAGTTCCGCTGCTGCAACACCCGTTCCGCGGTCATTATGCGGGTGGACGGACAGCGCGATGTGGTCGCGCCTCGACAGGTTCGTTGACATCCATTCGATCTGGTCGGCAAACACATTAGGCGTTGCGCGCTCCACCGTTGCCGGCAGATTCAGCACAATTTCACGGTCGTCGTCAGGCTGCCAGATATCCATGACTGCTTCGCAGATTTCGGCTGCGAAGTCCAGCTCCGTGTCCACGAAGATTTCCGGTGAGTATTCGAAGCCGAAGATCGTGTCATCTGAGAGGACTATTTCTGCCCGCGCCATGATTTCCCGGGTGCCGCTTTGTGCCAGGTAAACGGTTTGTGACTTGTCCATACGGAAGACGAGCTCGCGGAACAGTGGCGAGGTTGCGTTGTACAGGTGAACCGTTGCCCGGGGAATGCCGACGAGGGCGTCGATGGTGCGCTCAATGAGTTCGGTGCGTGATTGTGTCAGCACAGACACTGTCACGTCTTCAGGGATCGCCTCATCGTCAATCAGAGAGCGAACAAAGTCGTAGTCGGTTTGCGATGCCGCTGGGAATCCAATCTCGATTTCCTTGTACCCCAGTGAGACCAGCAAATCGAACATGGCACGCTTGCGCGTGGGATCCATCGGCTCGATCAGTGCCTGGTTGCCGTCACGCAGGTCGGTGGACAGCCAGCGCGGGGCGCGTGTCATGCGCTTGGTGGGCCATGTGCGCGTGGGCAGGTCGATGGGGTTGGATTCCAGGAATGGAATGTACTTGTCAACCGGCATGGGGCTGGCTTGAGGTGTGGGAACGTTGGCTGTTGTGCGCATCTGCTTTCTTCTTTCCTGCTGGTGTCGATTCCGGTGGCGAACCGGCTTGACCGGGGTCGACAAACGCCGCGACGAGGTTCCGGCCTTTTCAGGCCTCGTCGCGGCACATAAGCAGGAGTGCGCGCTGCATCATATTCTCCACCGTAATGAGATTGGGACCACCGCGCCGCACGCGTTTCACAAAGTGGACACTACGCGCCGCTGGTCAGACGCCGGTTCCCGTGCAGTTGACGTTTGAATCGACGATGCCAAACCTGTTGATGCGCACCGCGCCTGCGTCAGTTCATGCGTCAGCCGGCGCTGTTAGAACTGTTATCAGCGCGTGCGGCCTGTGCACGCCATCTGCGAGCACATGCCTGCAGACGCAGGGTGCTGATCACTGCATATACCGAGATGGGCGACAGGACGAGCGCCGGGATATACAGAGTCAACGCTGCGGCTGTTGGTACCGCGAAGTATGCCCAAGCCATGACTGGAATAAGCAACACGAATATGACCATGATGATGAACGCACAAACCTCACGCACTCTGTTGCGTGAACGAGCAGCCAGCAGGTCGTTGCCTCCCGCATTCCATCTGTGCAGGTTCATCTTCTGACGGATGCCTGCATGATACAGCCAGGCGGCAACCGCTCCGCCCAGCAGCGTCGCGGCACAGAAGAGTGCGATGTAGGCGCCGCCGCTCAAATCAGCGGGGTGCTTGGTTACCAGCCACATCGTCAGCGGCGCAAGAAGGAATGCTCCGATCAGTCCCCCGCCCTGTGCGGCTGCTCCACGGTCATCGTTGTCTACCGTGAGATAGGCGTGATGCGTGACAGGCTCATACATCACGTAGCGACCCTCGTGCGGACCCACTGGGATCATCTGGCTCCGAGGAATGCGGCAGCTTCCCGGGCGGTTTGTGTCTTCCTTATTCACTCGAACATGATAGGTCGAGGGACGTAGTGGCGCCGGTTCTTGAGCTGTTTCATGACAAGGCAACCTGGAAGGAATGCGCAGAGGCTTCGCCGGGGCCGCCCTCGTCGAAGCGACCGGGAATTCTGGCCCCGCACGCCGGACACGTCCCGTTAGCTGTCACGTCGTAGCTGATGAGGCGGTACCAGTCGCGCACGATGAGTTCGTGCCCGCAGGAGGCGCATGTGGTGGTATCCGCTTCGATGTCGTGAACATTGCCGCAGTACACGTAATGCAGCCCTTCGTCGAGTGCAATGGAGCGGGCTCGGCGCAAAGTCTCAGGTGGAGTCGGTGCAGTGGTGCGCATTTTGTGGTCAGGATGGAATGCTGAAAAATGCACAGGCACATCAGAGCCGCACTCACGCAGGATCCACCGGCACTGACTGCGGATTTCCTCAGATGAATCGTTGTGGCCGGGAATCAGCAAGGTTGTGAGCTCCAGCCACGTGCTCCGCTGGTGGGCAACCCATGCAATCGTCTCCAGGACGTCGCGCAGGTGAGCGCCTGTCAGATGCCAGTACATGTCCTCGGTGAAGCCTTTGAGGTCAATATTTGCCGCGTCCATAGGCGCGAAGAACTCAGATCGAGCTTTCGGAGAAATGTAGCCGGCAGTCACAGCTACGGTGCGCACGCCCGCCTCGTGGCATGCCAGAGCCGTATCGATAGCATACTCGGCGTAGATCACGGGATCGTTGTACGTGAATGCGACCGCAGGAATATGATGTCTCACTGCCGCGTCTGCGACCATATGAGGCGTTGCGCGTTCGGCCAGGAGGTCCCATTGTCGAGCCGCTGAGATCTCGTGGTTCTGGCAGAACCTGCATCCCAGATTGCATCCGGCGGTACCAAATGAGAGCACAGCGGTACCAGGGTAGAAGTGCGCGAGTGGTTTCTTTTCAATGGGGTCCACGCAAAAGCCGCTGGAGCGCCCCCAGGTTGACAGCACAATGTCAGCGACGCGACGCTCCCGCACAAAGCAGTATCCACGCTGCCCATCGCGCAGTTTGCATGCACGCGGGCACAAGTCACAGCGCACTCGACCGTCATCGAGGCGTGTTTGCCAGCGTCCGGTGATCGTGTGTGCAGGTGTGGACATGGCGATGCGTGGCTTTACCGATCGGTCATGTCTGACGCACTGGCCGGCACATCACCGTCACCACCCGCGTCCTGGTCGGTGAAGGCTCGCACCGTGTAGGTTTCCACTCGGGCGTCCGGCGACCACCAGGTAGTGGGAAGGCCTGCCTTGCGTTTGAGGTGGGCGAAGAAGTCAGCTGGATCCGCAAGGTCGTCCCACACCTGTGGCAGGAACGTGGCGCGCCGAGTCGGACCGGCGATCAGGACGACCCCGTCAATTCCGGGACGCAACGATTCAAGCACCGCTTTCTCACTCAACGCCGGCAGGGCCACCGGGGCCGACAGCACCGACACCTCCACGCTGATGCTCGGATATTCAGTTGCGTCAAGGGGATCGAAACGCGGGTCGTGGAAGGCGGCTGCGAGGGCATTATGGATTACGTCGTCGTACAAAGATCCGCGCGGTGAAAGCGACCCAATGCATCCTCGCAAATGAGAGTTGATCGTCAGCGTCACAAAGCTTGCTCCTGGCTCCTGCAGCCATTCGGGCCGGTCGTGCGGTGCCGGTAGGGAGTTCATGACAATCTGGTCGGTACGTGTTCCCTGCAGCCTGAGCCGTATGGCTCCTCGCGCCAGTGGAACCAGGATGCGTCCCGCATTGTCTGGCAGTGATGTTGGCATCTGGGTCAGTCCTTTTCGTCAGTCAGTGCAAACGCTGCGTATCCGACGACACGTGCGGTGTCAGCTCCCAGGACGTCTCCGGAGTTGTGCGAGCCGAGCGTGGTGACCGTCAGGGAGTGCCTCCAGGCGTATTCGAGCAGGCCGTTCATGGGGCGGGCGCCGCAGGCCTGCTCGGGTTCAACGGGGTACTGTCCTCGTTCGATCATGTCGATGGTGCGTTGGTCGATGCGGCGCGCCTCGTCGTATGTGTGGTAGTGCGAGAGGTCTGAGCTGACTGCGATCAGCGTGGTGGGCGAGGTGAGCGCGTCGATCACGTCGGCAACTGCTGTGGGAGAGGCTTCTCCGACGTTGAGGGGCACGAGTTCGACGTCGTCTCCGAACAGTGCCGTGATGAAAGGGACCTGGACTTCCAGCGCGTGTTCATCCCGGTGGGTGTCTTCGTCGCAGTGGACAGGTTCGACGCACGTGCGCGTGGATTCGAGGATGTCACGGGTGGGGATATTGAGCATTGCAGCCGGTGTTCCGAACCGGTCCGCACCGGGCAGCGCGATTCCCCGGATGGCGACACGGTGGGTCGGGCCGAGCAGGACGATTCGTGTGGTTCGGGGGCGACTGCGCGCCGCGTACGCCCAGCCCAGCGCAGCAAGATCGCCCGAGTATCGCCAACCGGCGTGGGGCACGATGATTGCGCGTGCCGGGTGTGCCTCACTGTCTGACGGGGCGGTGTGCTGGCGGGCACGATCAATCAGCGCACTGGCAGTTGAGTCAATATCGGTTGGACTATCTGGGTAGAAGAATCCGGCGACTGCGGGGGCGCGGACGGTCAGCGAGGTATCGCGAGTGTCAGAGCCGGTCGATTCGGGCGCGGTAGACTCAGGGGCGGTGAGGTCGGGAGGTTGCGTCACACTCGTTCTCCTCTCCTGGCGTGGATGGGGCACCATCGACCCATCCACTGTATGTGATTCTAGCCTCTTGCGGGTGCCGCTTGTCACACTCCTTCCATTATGTGACAACGTTGCAGGTCACCCTCATTCCATCAGCATCAGTTAATGCACAGTCACCTGCTGTTTACCGAATAGTCATTTACTCAAAAACCGAGGCGGCCCAGCATTTTCGGATCTGACTGCCAATCTTTGGCGGTGCGCACATGCAGATCCAGGAAGACTCTGCGTCCCAGCAGCTCCTCGATTTGCTTGCGGGACTTCGTGCCGATGTCACGCAGGCGCGACCCGCCTCGTCCAATGATGATCGCCTTTTGGGAGTCACGTTCCACGTAGACATTGACGTGGATATCCAGCAGAGGTGGGCGCAAATCGCCCTGCTTGGCCGGGCGCTCGATAATTTCTTCGACCTGCACCGCCAGGGAGTGCGGCAGCTCCTCGCGAATGCCTTCAAGCGCTGCTTCGCGAATGTATTCAGCAATGAGGGTGTCGCGGGATTCATCCGTCACGTCATCTCGCGGATACAGCGGCGCGGATTCAGGGACAGTGCGCGAGAGCACGGAAATCAATTCCTCCACCTGCTCACCTGTCTGAGCGCTGACCGGGACGATCGCTTCCCACGATCCCAGCCGGTCAATCGCCAGCAGGTGTTTCATCAGACGGTCTTTCGGCACCAGATCGATTTTCGTGGCAACTGCGATGACGGGGCGGCGCACATCAACCAGTTCGCGGGCAATAAAGCGGTCCCCCGGCCCGATCTTCTGATCGGCCGGCAGGCAGAACACCACGCAGTCCACCTCAGCCAGTGCTTCTCGGACCATGTCATTGAGGCGTTTACCCAATAAGGTTCGAGGGCGATGGTATCCGGGCGTATCGACGATGACGAGCTGCGAGGTGTCCCTATGGACAATCCCGCGTATGTTATGGCGCGTCGTTTCAGGCCTACCTGACGTGATCGCCACTTTCTGGCCGACCATTGCGTTGGTCAACGTGGATTTTCCGACGTTGGGGCGCCCGACAACCGAAACGAATCCGGCACGAAAACCCTCCGGGTAGGTCAGCGACATCAGTCCGTGCGCATCGGCAGCCTGCTCGGCTTCCTGACGTGCGTCGCGAATGCTGGCGACCTCGTCACGCACCTGTTCTTCAGAGGCGTCATCCCACTCGTCAGTGGAGTCATCCCACTGGTCATCACGGTCATTCATCGGTGTCCTCGCTCTCCGGCGTGCAGCTCAGTTCAAGCAGTTGTGATTCGTCGAGGATGCGGAAACCGTCCTCGAACGTGGTCGGCAGTGGCGACAGTGCGCAGACAACGGTGCCGACCTGACGGCGTCGCCCTCGTGCCTCCTCGGCCAGCATGTAGATGCCGTCCATTTCACCGCGAGCGCCGGGCAGCGGCACACGGTCAATCGCCTTGGTCAGCAAACCGCCGACCGAGTCCACATCATCGTCCTCGAGCTCCATGCCGAAAAGCTCGCCCAGCTCGTCGATCGGGAATCGGGACGGGACTCGCCACACCCCTTCGGCGACCTCTTCCGGCTCGATTTCGCGACGGTCATGCTCATCGGTCACTTCGCCCACGACTTCCTCGATCAGGTCTTCCAGGGTGACCAGGCCAGAGATCCCACCGTACTCGTCGACGACCAGCGCCATGTGGAAGTGCTCAGCCTGCATCTGGTGCAGCAGATCGTCAGCCGGTTTGGTCTCCACAGTAAAAACTGCCTGTCGCATCATGTGGGACGCGGTCAGATCCTTACTGCCCGCATCATGCACCATGCGCGAAATAACGTCCTTGAAGTACAGGATGCCGCGCACGTCGTCGATATCCTCACCAATGACAGGCAAGCGGGAAAACCCTGATCGGATGAACAGTCGCAGTGCTTTGGAAGCTGGCAGATCCACGGTCGCGGTGATCATCTCGGTGCGCGGCACCATCACCTCGCGCACCACCGTGTGCCCCAGTTCAAACACGGATCGCAGCATCTCGCGATCTTCTTCTTCAAAGCCTTCTGTTTCACCAACCTGGTCGACCATTTCGCGCAGGTCGTCAGCCATTTCCTGCCGCGCTTCCGCATCGGTTTGGTTCGACTGAGGCAGGCGCTTGCGTACGAAACGGACAATGGGGTCGGCAATGTGAGAGATGGCAACCAGCCGCGACGCCAGAGGCGTTCCAACCAACGCCATGCGTTCAGGGTTACGCGTACCCAACGGTACCGGCAGCATCACCACGGCGAACAGTTCGATCAAACCCACCGCAGCGACTGCAATGATGCCGATGAGCCACCACCTCAGCGACGGGTGCACCAGCGCCAGGGTGATACCGACGGCGGCGATGACCTGCACAAACATGCGCACTGTGCGCAGGGTCAACGCGGTGCGCCTGCGCTGCGCAAGCAAGTCAACCAGTTGAGGAGCACGTTTGCGGCCTTCTTCGACAAGGTCTTCCGCGGCCGCCCTCGACAGTCGGGAAAACGCGGTTTCGATGGTGGCGAGGATTCCCGCCAGCAGCAGGCAGATCACCGATACGGCGATCAGCACTGCAACAGGAGCAGTATCCGACAGACCTGACGGGGATGGCTGGTGAGCGAAAGGAATCATGATCGTGTTGCCAGGAATGTCAGCAGGAGTTTGCGTTGCAGGGCAAACATTTCTTCCTTTTCCTCCTCCTCAGCATGGTCGTATCCCATCAGGTGCAGCATGCCGTGCGTCGCCAGCAGCAGCATCTCTTCAGCGGCAGAGTGCCTCGCTTCTTTGGCCTGTTTGTGCGCAACCTGCGGGCAGATACAGATATCCCCCAGTACACCCTCGGTGGGTTTGTCGTCGGTTCCCGGCCGCAGCTCATCCATCGGGAAGCTCATCACGTCAGTCGGTCCTTCCAGGCCGAGCCACTTGACGTGCAGATCTGCCATCGGTTCGGGATCGATGAACAAGATGTTAAGTTCAGCTGTCGTTGCCACATGCATCTGCATCAGAACGTAGTCTGCGAGTGCGGCGAATTCAGACTCGTCAATCTCACATTCCGTTTCGTTTATTACTTCAGTCATGATCATTCCTTCGTGACCTGCGGCCGCTGCGCGTCGCGGAGCGCGTGTCGGCCTGCCTGTGGGCGCGTTCTTCCCACCGGGAATACGCGTCGATGATCTGTCCGACCAGGGGGTGCCGGACGACGTCCGCGCTGGTCATGTAGCAAAATTCGACATTGTCGATATCTGTCAGAATATCCTGCACGACGTTCAGCCCCGATCGGGTTCCTCCGGGAAGGTCGATTTGGGACACGTCGCCCGTGACAACCATGTGCGAGTTAAAGCCCAGACGTGTCAGGAACATTTTCATTTGCGAGGGCGTCGTGTTCTGCGCCTCATCCAGGATTATGAAGGAGTCGTTCAGGGTGCGTCCGCGCATGTACGCCAGGGGCGCCACTTCGATTGTGCCGGCAGCCATCAGTTGCGGCAGTGCCTGTGGATCGATCATGTCATGCAGGGCGTCGTACAGGGGCCTGAGATACGGGTCGATCTTTTCAGTGAGAGATCCTGGCAGAAAGCCGAGGTTCTCCCCCGCTTCCACCGCGGGACGTGTCAGCACAACGCGCCGCACCTCGCCCGAGAGCAATGCGCGCACGGCCTGGGCCATTGCCAGGTATGTCTTACCGGTGCCGGCCGGGCCGATCCCGAAGACCACAACCGAGCGTTCAATGGCCTTGATGTAGCTGCTCTGCCCTGGGGATTGCGGGTGAATGGTGTGGCCGTCAGCAGTGACGATGTCATCGGAAGTGTCCTGGCCGGCGCGCGGCTGAGGAGCGGTCAGCAGCCGGATGGCGTGTTCAACGCCGGGCACATCAAGCATCGTGCCGGATGCCGTGAGGTCAACCAGTTCACTTACCAGTTGAGCGGCGACGTCAATGGTTCCTGACGAACCCGTCATCGTGATGGTGCGTCCGGCGACGAAGAAACGGACGGTTGGAAAGCCGCGTTCCAGTGCGCGCAGAATCTGATCCGATGTTCCCAGCAGCTGAATGGGTTCGACATGCGATGGGATCTCGACGCGGCGGGTTGACATCGCCAGTGTCGGGTCGTTATGCGTCGTGTTTTGCTCACTCATACGCGTGTCATGCGGTGGGCCACACATTCCTTTGCATCTGCATCCATCGTGTCTCTACTTTATCGTATGGGAGAGCCTGCAACATGGGCATCCTGCCTGTCAGTAGGCGCCTCGTGACGCCATGTCGTCAGCGCGCGTATCAGCGTGGTGGCAACGGGGCCGGCAGTTGAGGAGCGCAGGACGTTCGGCCCCAGAAGAACCGGGATGGCACCTGCCTCGGTCAGGGTCGCATATTCCTCATCATCGATGCCTCCTTCAGGCCCGACAATGATGGCAATGCTGCGCGGTGACGCACCAACCGCTTTGACAGTTCCGACCTCTCGAGGAAATGCAGACCCAGCGACCGTCAGCCCCAGTTGGCTCATAGCCTCCAGGATCGACACAGTGGCCTGTTCGTGACACATGAAGACGACATCACCATGCGAGCAGCGATCCTGAGTCCACCGGGCAAGAGCGCGCGAATCCATCGATTCCAGAACCTGCGGAATCCACGCGCGTCGTGACTGCTTAGCTGCTGCGCGCACAATGTTGATCCATTTGCTGCGTGCACGCTCTGCTTTCGACCCGGTCCACCTGACGATGGAGCGGTGCGCCTGCCAAGGGATCACGCTGTCGATACCGATCTCCGTCGACGTTTCGATGGCCTGCTCATCGCGTCCACCTTTCGCCAGGGCCTGCACGAGGATCAGGTGCGGATCAGAGGCAGGTTCACACATGACGTGCTCCACCACCAGATCCAGTTCCTGACCGTTCACGGCTCGCACGCGGCACTGTGCTCGCCACCCTTCCCCATTCACAAGATCAAACTCATCTCCAACCTGCATGCGGCGCACCGTGGCAGCATGTTTGCCTTCGGCTCCGCCCAGGTGGACGTGGTCCCCCTCGGCAATGATGGATAAGTCGGAATTGAGGTCGTCAGCGAAGAAGACTGGAGCGGTCATGGGTGCTCCTAGTTCGTGAACTTTTCGCGGATACGGTCAAAGACTGACTGATCGGCCCGTCGCGGCTCCACGCGGTCCTCTCCACGATTGGCAGCCAGTTCTTCCAGGATTTCGCGTGAGCGCTGATCCAATTTGCGTGGAATCTCCACATCAATATGGACCTGCAGGTCACCTCGGCCGGCGTCCCGGCCCGAACGCGACAAGCGCCCCACTCCCAGACCCGACAGTGTCACTGTTTCCTGCGGCTGCGTACCGGGTTTAATGGTGACTTCCTTCGCGCCATCGAGCGTGTCCAGCTCGAACACGGTGCCCAGCGCCGCCGTGGTCATCGGAATGGTGACCCACGTGTGAAGGTCATCGCCTCGGCGCGTGAAAATCGGGTGCTTCTTTTCACGCACCTCAAGGTAGAGGTCTCCTGCGGGACCACCTCCCATGCCGACATCGCCACGGCCACTCATGCGGATACGGGTTCCCGTTGTCACACCCACAGGAATATCCACCTTCATCGAGCGGCGCGTGCGCACCCTGCCGTCACCGGAACATTCCGAGCAGGGCTGGTCGATTATGGAACCGTGTCCGCCACAGTCCGGGCACGGGCTTTGCGTGCGGATGACGCCCAGCAGTGAACGCTGCATCCGGGTCACGCTGCCCGACCCGTGGCACCCTGAGCAGGCGCGCGGTTGAGTGCCCGGCTCACAGCACGAACCTTCACATCGCGCGCACAGCACATAGGTATCCACTTCGATGTTCTTGGTGACACCGAAGGTAGCTTCTTCCAGGGTAACGTCAATGGTCAACAGCTGGTCTGAGCCATGTGTGGCGCGCGAGGTCGGTCCGCCTGATGAGGCGAATCCTCCCCCGCCGAACATAGTGTCGAAGATGTCGGAGAAGTCGAATGGCATACCGCCACCGCCAAACCCGTAGCCGCCTGCTCCGCCCCCGTGCACAGCTTCAGGTCCACCGAGGTCATACATTTGGCGCTTGTCAGGGTTTGACAGTGTTTCGTAGGCAACTGAAAGTTCCTTGAAGGCTTCTTCGGAATCAGGCCCGGCGTAGTCAGGATGCAGTTGTCGAGCCTTCCTGCGATAGGCCTTCTTGATCTCTTCCGGTGAGGCATCCCTCGAGACGCCCAGGATCTCGTAGTAGTCGTTCACTCGATTCAATTCCCTCGTTGTTTCGACAAGCGTTGTTCCGACAAGCAGCTCGCGCCGGACATGTCAGTGTGGCAGATGTGTGCACTCATGACGCTAGGTATTTCGACAAGTAGGACGCAACTGCCCTGACGGTTGACATCGTGCGCCCGTAGTCCATGCGCGTCGGACCGATGACACCGAGGTGCGCGACCGCTCCGCTGGACGTCCCGTACGTTCCCGATATGACGGATGTTTCCGCGAACGCTCCGTCAGGGTTTTCCGTCCCGATCGACACATGCACGTCACCGCTGGAATGTTCCTCGTCCAATTCCGACAGCAATCGCAACAGCACCACATGTTCTTCGAGGGCGTCCAACAGCGCGCCGATATCGGTGAAATCCACATGTGAACGCGTCAGGTGGGACATCCCCGCGATGACGACGCGCGATTCAGCTGCTGTGGGATGCAGTAGTTCCGTCAGTGCACTGCACACGGCGTCGACGAAGTTCTGATGCCCGCTTGGAGCCTGATTCCTGATCTCATCAACGATGGTACGCACCTTGTCGGCAGTGTGGTTCTCGCATTCGTCGTTGAGCTTTTCGCGCAGAAATGAGATGACATGTGGGGGAACCTGCTGGGGGAATTCCAGCATGCGTTCTTCCACGCGTCCCTCGTTCGTAATGACGATCAGCAAGACTCGATGCGGTGCGAGGTCAACCAGTTCGACTCGGAGCAGTGTGGACGTGGACAGCGAAGGGTACTGGACGACCGCGACCTGCCTGGTGACTTGCGCAAGCAGTCGAACAGTCCTGTTCACGACGTCTTCGAGGTCAACGCACTGGCCGAGGAAAGTCTCAATCGCCCGCTTCTCGGGTGCGCTCATCGGTTTGATCTCAGAGAGCGTGTCGACGAAGAGGCGGTAGCCCTTTTCAGTGGGAACTCGCCCGGCAGAGGTGTGAGGCTGGTAGATCAGATCATTTTCTTCCAGCACAGCCATGTCGTTGCGAATGGTTGCCGGTGAGACGCCTAAATCCTGCGTTGCGGCGATCATTTTCGAGCCGACGGGTTCGCGGGTGTGGACGTACTGGGACACGATCGCACGCAAGACGTCGAGCCTGCGATCAGTGGCCATGTTGTGTCCTTTCCACGATCCGTTCTGTGGTGGTGCTGTGGCACGTCCATGTCTGCGACACAAACGCCACATTTGGCACTCACCCTGTCTGAGTGCCAATTCTACTCCGTTCAGGTGATTTCCTCTCACCGGCTGCGGTGGAAAATCCGCGTCTATTGCTCAGGGCGTACATGCGTTCCCACGGCGCATTGTCGGCTAGAGCGTTCCCTGCGCGGTCACAAAATCAATGAGCTCTTCAACCCTGCCAAGCAGTGCCGGCTCGAGGTCACGATAGTCGCGCACAGTGCGCAAGATTCGTCGCCACCCCTGCGCAATATCAGCCTGCGAGGCATGAGGCCAGCCCAGCGCCTGAAGGGTTCCCATTTTGATGTCAACGGATCGCGGGATCGCCGGCCACGTGTCGAGTCCAACACGCGCCGGCTTGACCGCCTGCCAGATATCAACGAACGGGTGCCCAACAATGAGGACGCTGTCCCCCCACCGCTGCTGCACGCTGTGAGCGATACGGGATTCCTTCGAACCGGACACCATGTGATCGACCAGTATTCCTGCACGTGCGTGAGGCGTGGGTGAAAACTCTTCCAGAACGGCTTCCAGGTTATCGACCCCTTCGAGCAGTTCGACCACAACCCCTACATCTGCCAGGTCATCACCCCACACGTATTGGACCAGGTCAGCATCGTGGCGCCCTTCGACCCAGATTCGTGACTGGCGAGCCACACGCGGATGCGTGCGCGCCGATTCTTCCGGGCGGACGCGTCGCGACCCAGAATTGGTCACCGCCCGCCCACTGGCGGACACCGATCCTGCGTTCTGAGGCGTCGCCTGCGCGCGAGGCAGTGGCGGCAGGGCAATAATCGGTCGGCCATCGAGCCAGAATCCACCGCCCAGGGGAAAACTGCGGCGTCTCCCTCGTCGATCTTCCAACTCGATCACGTAGATCCCTGCGGATTTTTCAGTCCGGATGACCGCGCCCACGAATCCGGTGGTGACATCTTCGAGGACCATGCCAGGCTCAACGTGGACCTCTCGCGAGCGCGGGCGATGCGCGTCGGGCCCATCGCGATGCGGGTCAAACTCGAAGATATTTGTGCCATACGGGTCATCCATCACCCGGCTATTGTACGGGCGAAAAAGATGCGCCTAGTCAGTGAGCTCGCGCGTCACGTAATCAGCCAGAAGCCTGCCACGTAGGGTCAGTGCGATGTGGCCACGCTCCAGCGCTTCTGAGTCCAGCAGGCCTTCGTCACGCAGACGGTGACAGGTTTGCGAGGCGTTCTCCCTGCCCGAGTGAGCGGCAACATCGCCTAGTGCGATGCCATCTGACGTGCGCACTCTCAACAGGACGCGCTCCAGGTAACGCGTCTGGTCATCGAGGATTTCACCGGCGGCGGCCGGTGACTGTGCGGATCGAAGGCGACCAGCCCAGGCACGCGGGTGTTTGACGTTCCACCAGCGGGCGCGCCCGATATGCGAATGGGCACCGGGGCCAAAGCCCCACCAGTTCCAGTCGCGCCAGTAGGCCAGGTTGTGACGGGACGCGTGCCGCAGTTCGGTGGCTGGAAGACCTGCTTCATCTGCTTCTTCGCGAGCAAAGTTCGAGATCTCGTACCAGCGGTATCCGGCGCTGCGTATCATCTGGTCGAGCAGTTCATACTTGTCGGCTTCGTCATCCGGATCAGGCATGGGCAGCTGCCCGTGAGCAACCTGCGCCGCCATCTTGGTGCCGTCCTCAATGACCAGTGCGTAGGCACTGATGTGGTCGGGCTGCAGGTCGCACGCTGCCTGCACTGTTGTGGCCCAGTCATCGAGTGATTCACCCGGCGTGCCGTAGATGATGTCAACGGATACGTCCAGTCCTGCTGCGCGCGCCCACTCGATCACCTGGCCGACACGTTCGGGGCGGTGCTGACGATCCAGGGTGTGCAAGATTCGCGGAACTGCGCTTTGCATACCCACCGACAGTCGTGTCACCCCGGCATCTGCAAGCCTCTTGACAGACTGCTCGTCAACGGTTTCCGGGTTTGCCTCGCAGGTAACCTCTGCACCTTGGGCAATTCCGATTCGGTCTGCGAGGTCGTGCAGCATACGCGCGTGGGCACTGGTGTCCAGCATGGTGGGCGTGCCGCCGCCGAAGAAGACGGTGCGTGCAGGTGCCTGTCCCAGCCCCGCCTCGTCCAGCACGCGTGCCGCCAAAGAGATTTCACTGCTGACACTGTCCGCGTACGTATCGCGGTCGGCCCCCGGACCGAACCCAACAGTGTAGGTGTTGAAGTCACAGTACCCGCACCTCACGCGGCAAAAAGGTACGTGGACGTAAATGCTGAGGGGTCGGTGAAGCTCGGGCTGCGCGTTTTCAGAGCTGATAGCGCCAGATTGTGGCCAGCGCATTCCGTCGGGCAGCTGCGGGCTCACTGCTGGGGGTTTTCGCTCGCGGGCTGTGTGCGAGGCAGTCGAGGCTCCCGGATCGCTTCGATGTCGTGTGCATGGCGTTCGTCGCGGATGCCGCGGGATTCGAAGTGGGTGAGCACGCGCCCTTCCCACCGCGGTGCGAATCCCCCGCGCTCCCCCTCGGGGTCATTGGGGTCCGCCCGTTCGCCTTCATACGGATTGACGAGGACGTCGCACGCCTCGACGACATCACGCATTTGCCATGCGTAATCGTCCCAATCCGTTGCCAGGCGCCACACTCCCCCGTCTTTGAGGATTCTGGCGATCTCCAGGGCGAACTGGTCGTTGACGATGCGGCGCTTGCGGTGACGCGCCTTGCGCCACGGGTCTGGGAAGAATGTCCACACCTCGTCGGCAATCGCACTGTCCAGGGTGATCGGGATCGCCTGGGCGGCGTCAGCTTCGACGACGCGAATGTTCTCAACTCCGGCGCTGACTGCTCGTGAAACAAGTTTGGCAATACCCGGTTGCCAGACTTCAAATGCCAGAAAGTTGTGGTCGGGCCAGCGATCTGCCGCCGAGACGATCTGCTCGCCGACGCCCGGTCCGATCTCGACAACCAGTGGCGCCTCGCGCCCGAACAGTTCAGTGGGCGCCAGGTGGAAGTCGGATGCGACAGTGGTGTATCCCTGTGAGCGCTTAACGGGCACAACGAAACGGTCACCATGCTTGTCCATCGTGCGCTGCAGCGATTCGGTCAGGCGACGCGAGCGACGCGTGAAGGACTTCGTGCGGGCACGGTACACACCGTTTTCCTCGTCGTGACGGTCAGATGAATCCAGCACTGACTTGCGGGTTCGATGTACACGGTTCATCGGCCGGTCACTGCTTCTTTCCTGTGGGCACATCTGACGTCAAAGCCGCAATGAATGCCTCCTGCGGCACGTCGACACGCCCGATGGACTTCATGCGCTTCTTACCGGCTTTTTGCTTCTCCAGCAGCTTGCGCTTACGGGTGATGTCACCGCCGTAGCACTTGGCCAGCATGTCCTTGCGCAGGGCTCGGATCGTTTCACGCGCGATGATGCGCGCACCGATAGCAGCCTGCACGGGGATTTCAAATTGCTGGCGTGGAATGAGTTCCTTGAGGCGCTTCGTCATCTTCAGCCCATAGGCGTAGGCCGCATCTCGGTGGACGATGGCGCTGAACGCATCGACCTTTTCACCGTTGAGTAACACATCGACTTTGACGAGGTCAGCGCTTTGCTGCCCGGCATCGTGGTAGTCCAGCGAGGCGTACCCTCGGGTGCGGGACTTGAGCTGGTCGAAGAAGTCGAACACGATTTCAGCCAGTGGAAGCTTGTAGCGAATTTCGACGCGCTCAGGCGACAGGTACTCCATCCCTTCGAGGGTTCCGCGCCGCTCCTGACACAGCTCCATGACCGCGCCGATGAAGTCTGACGGGGTGAGCACGGTGGCGTCCACGATCGGCTCACGCACTTCTGCCACTTTACCGTCCGGGAAAGTCGAGGGGTTGTCGACACGAATGCGGGTACCATCTTCTGCGACCGCTTCGTAGACCACGTTGGGTGCGGTCGCGATCAACGACAGGTCGAATTCGCGTTCGAGGCGTTCACGCACAATTTCCAGGTGCAGCAGCCCGAGGAAGCCACAGCGGAAACCGAAGCCCAGCGCCGCTGAGCTTTCCGGTTCGAATGTCAGTGCTGCATCGTTGAGCTGGAGGCGTTCGAGTGCTTCACGCAGGTTAGGAAAGTCTGTTCCGTCCACCGGGTAGATGCCGGAGAACACCATCGGACGAGGATCCTGGTAACCCGATAGCGGCTGGTCGGCTCCGCGCACCGATTCGGTTACTGTGTCGCCGACTTTAGATTGGCGCACATCCTTCACGCCTGTGATCAGGTATCCGACTTCGCCAGCTCCAATTCCGTCGGTAGGCGTGGGGTCTGGTGAGATGACACCAATTTCGAGCAGTTCGTGGGTGGAGCCTGTGGCCATCATTTTCACTTTTGTACGCGAGGACAATGAGCCATCCACGACGCGCACATACGTCACGACACCGCGGTACACGTCGTACACGGAGTCAAAAATCATGGCTCGTGTGGGAGCATCCGGGTCGCCACTTGGCGGTGCCACCAGGTTCACGATCGCGTTGAGCAGTTCTTCGACGCCTTCGCCTGTCTTGCCGGAAACGCGCAGAACTTCACTGGCGTCCACACCAATGAGCTGGGCAATTTCGTCGGCGTACTTATCGGGTTGGGCGCTGGGCAGGTCGATCTTGTTGAGTACAGGGATGATCGTCAGGTCGTTTTCCATTGCGAGGTACAGGTTCGCCAGGGTCTGCGCTTCAATGCCCTGAGCTGCGTCGACCAGCAGCACTGCGCCTTCGCAGGCAGCGAGGGATCGGGAAACCTCGTACGAAAAATCGACGTGGCCAGGGGTGTCGATCATGTTAAGCGCGTAGCCGGTGCCGTCAACAACCCACGGCATGCGCACAGCCTGAGACTTGATGGTGATGCCGCGTTCGCGTTCGATGTCCATGCGGTCCAGGTACTGGTCGCGCATATCGCGCTGCTCGACGACGCCAGTCAGTTGCAGCATCCTGTCAGCCAGGGTGGATTTGCCGTGGTCGATGTGGGCGATAATGCAGAAGTTTCGAATCCGATTCTGCGGGGTATGCGCCGGAAGAATCGACTGGCGTACTGCATCAGTCAAACTAGCAGACAAGGAACAACCTCCGAACATCACGATGTATACCCCCTATCGTCCCATTGAAGACGGGTCACGCGCCAACTGTCGCCTTGACCAGTTGCGCACATCCCGGGTCAGGGACCACCGCCGCACGTCGCGCCGCTTCCGCTCGCCTACCGTTGCCGAATGCCCTCCTGCGTGTCGACAGCTTCCTGGCAGGAGCCCTGAATGTGCATGTAGATCTGCACATCCTCTTCAGTGAATCCGGCGGGCAGGTTCTCCAGCAGTTCGGTGCACCAGTGCTGCGCGGCCGAATAATCGTCCTCATCGAGGGCGAGGGCGACCTGTAAGATCCGCTGCCGGGCTGTCATGTCAGCGCGCTCACCCAGGAACCGCCGGCAATCTTGTGCCAGGACAGACCATAATTGCCGCGCCTTTTCCACGTCTCCTGAGGCAAACAGGCATGCTGCAAGGGAATCGCGAATACTCAGCGTCAATTCACTGCCTTGCCCCCACACCGGTATCACGTCTTTCACGAGCTCTTCGTAGAGTGCAATCGCTGCATCCCACTGTTCGTCGAGGGCGAGCACTTCGGCAAGATTGTCACGAATCGTCAGGAGCATCGGGTCATCAGGATCCAATTCGGCACCCATGTCATCAGCAAGTTGTCGGTATATCAGGGCAGCTCCCGCGTAATCTCGGCGTTTTTTATACGGCATTGCGGAGTTTGTGCGCGCGGCCCATGCCAGTGAATCGGTGTGCCCCAGGGTACGGCAGATATCCTTGATGAGCGGTTCGAACTGCGGCTGTGCAGCCTCGTCGTATCCGCTCATGCACATCCAGTACAGCTCCGAGTGACGGACAAGCAGGGACAGTGGGTGGCACGCTCCCAGATCGCGGCGCGCCAGGGTGACCGCTTTGGAAGCTGATCTGCGCGCGTAATCGGCCTGTCCGAGGTGCCCATGCCAATCGACGACCTGTTTCATGATGATGACTTGCGTCGCAGTATCGACGTTATTGCACGTGATCACCTGTTTGGCGACGTGAATCGCTTCTTCAAGGTTGCCTCCGTCTGCCAGCTGCCGCATACGTTCCAAGGCGCGCCCTTCAGTGGTGATATCACCGGCGCCGCTTTTCATATTGACAGGGGCTGGCATCCCCCCGGCACTGCTTCGATGCTGCGAGCCTGTCGTAGATTGTCCCACACCATTACCTCATTTCATGTCAGTTCCTTTCGGTTCACCCATACTGACATGAGTTCATGGCACACACATGTATGGCCGAGTACATCTGTGGATAAACGAAGACTCCTTCTATCCCTGTGGATAAAAGGAGCCTTCCAGAGAAGTCCTCAAGCCTGCATCGGCACCCCGTGCCCATCATAGGCGTAAGATCCCGATCCGATGAAGTACATGATCGATTCGATAAACGCCCAGATCGCGACACCGGTGAGCGTGAAGAACCCGATGATGATGAAGCACAGCGGGAACGACACGAGCGTCACCAAGAGCTGAATAATGCCCAGCGTCGTCCTACCGGCATAGAAGTTATGGACACCGAGCGTGCCGAAGAACAAGCCCAGGATTCCTGCGACGATTCGCGACTTCGGTGCCGAATAGGTTGGATTCGCCTGATATCCGGCGGGATTCTGGTAGGCGCCCTGAGACTGGTAGCCTCCCTGGTTGCCATACCCGCCCTGGTTTGGGTACGGGGTTGCGCCGTGCGCCTCGTACACACCCTGGTTGGAATAGCCGCCATAGGACTGGCCCTGGTAAGAGGACCCATCGGGAGCGCCATTGGCAGCACCGTTGGGAGCGCCGTTGGCCGATCCATAAGGGGAACTGCCGTACGACCCGTAATATTGCGACGAGTTATATCCGGACTGTTCCAATGCGGATCCAGTTGATGCTGAGTTGCCGTAGTCCTGGCTGGAATCAGACGATGAAGGAACATCCTGTTCCGGCCACCGGCTGGCACCATACGTGTGATCGTTGTCCACTGAGAATTCCTAACGTGTCACGTACCGACCTGAAAGTATTTTCAGACACTAACAGTACTGCAGATGCCCACAATTGTGCAGGTGGTACATGAACTAGCCTCGCATTCTGTCCGTGATGCCACGCACACCGGCCACTTTTGGGTGACAATGATGACGAAGCGTACTGAAGGAAGGTTCCATGACGTCTGAAGCAACCCCACTGCCGCCGCGCACACATACACCCATCCCGGCCACCACTCAGCGGGTTTCCCGGTGGATTGCACGCGTGACAGGTTTTATCGGCCTGCTCGTTCTGATCACAGCCGCAACGACAGCAGCCATCTGCGCATTGCTCGGCATTTTCGTGGTGCGTCAGCGCGACGGTTTCGGCTCATGGCTCCCCCTGATTATCGCGGTGGTCACATTGCTTGCCACCGGTGTCTTCTGGTACGAACGACGCCTGTGGGTCAAGGCCATTCGGGAAGACTCCCGGGCACATCGCCATTCGAGTGGAGGCAACTCAATCACCGTCCACAATGCTTCCCTCTCATCGCCTCAGGAGTCGGCACTTTCTCCCTCGACAATTCTTGACCGCGAAGAAGTGCGCTGGCTCAACGCACGTAAGGAATATGACCTGCGGCGCAAGACCACTCTTCCTCGTGTCGAGGCAGCTCAACGTGCCGCAACGGAATACCTGGGCGGGGTGGAAAATGCGCCCTGGCTCGAACGCGATTTGCGCACCAGCGTGATTGCCTTCTTCGCCATGACAGCGGGTGGTGCGATCTGTGCAGTCACCTGCCTTGTTTCCATCATCGTTCTAGCTTCTCATTAGGATTTCCTCATGCCATCGTGGTCCCGACTCGCACGCAACATTGCCCGCAAAGCGCTGTTCACTGTGGTGTCTCAGATGCGCACCTCCGGCTCGCAGGCGCCCACGCAGACACGCAAATCGCAGCGCAACTCCATGCCTTCTGACGGTTCCCAGCCGCGCCCTCTCGGCGCGCATTCCATTCGCGAGGTTGACTTGTCCGAGGGTCTTGCGCATACCTCCTACGATCCTGATCCGGATGGGGATGCGGATCCGGGTGAAGTGGTGTGGACGTGGGTTCCCTATGAGGAGGATGTCTCCCGCGGAAAAGATCGCCCGGTCGTGGTCATTGGCCGCTCGACAAAGTCAGGCACCCACGGCGTGTATGTTGCGCAGCTGACCTCGAAGAACCACGATCGAGATGCCCGCTGGGAAGCCTCGCAGGGCCGTCACTGGATGGACGTCGGTACCGGCAAGTGGGATTCACGAGGGCGCCCATCCGAGGTTCGACTCGATCGGGTTTTATGGGTAGCTCATGATGACGTGCGTCGAGAAGGCGCAACACTGAAACGTCAGATCTTCGAACGCGTCATCAACGGCATGCGCACCGTCGACTCGAACAGGTAAGGACTGCCGCCAACTCCCACCGCTGAAGATTTTCGTTGAGTCGCGCGACTGCTCACTATCGTCAAGTTGCGCCTCTGAGAGGGCCACCGCCGGCTCACTTGTTCTAGAGCCGGCGCCCGAACCGGCCGAAGGTGAGCGTATTCACCCCGTTTTTTCGTTCAGCTACTGGCACGGACGCGCTTGATGCTGGTAATGTTAACGGTCGGGCTCCCGGCTTGGTCGAGCAGGGGGTCTGGTTGTTTACCGTTTGCGGGATGTCCCCTCGTCCCAGTCCCGGTAGCGACAGAACCCTCACCGACCTGGACGTTCATGAAGTAAGGAGATTTCCGGACAGTGGCGAATATTAAGTCTCAGATCAAACGCAACCGCACCAACGAGAAGCGTCGTCTGCGTAACCAGTCAGTGAAGTCTGAGCTGAAGACCTTGGTACGTAAGGCTCGCGAACTCATTGAAGAAGGCGACGAGGACGCTGCAGAAAAAGCAGTGCAGGTTGCTTCCCGCAAGCTTGACAAGGCTGCTTCCAAGGGCGTGATTCACCGTAATCAGGCCAGCCAGCGTAAGTCGAAGCTGTCGCACCGTCTGAACAAGATGACGGCTGAAAAAGCGGAGTGATTCTGCGCCCCGAGCGGGCACACACTTTCACAGGGAGCAGGCATGGCGCCTGCTCCCTCGCTTTTTGGTTCGGCCGCGCCAGTCTCCTTCGTCCGCTTCGCGCGCCATCACGCATTCGCCGGCATTTTCTGCTCGCACTGTCGCAGGTGTTCCGCGTTCGACCGTCCTCGTTCTCGTTCTGCACGCGAGTGTGGTCAATGGCACACTGGAGTCATGAGCGATATTCCTGTGATGAAACTGAATGACGGCTACGAGATCCCTCAGCTGGGCTTTGGGGTATTCCTCGTTGAAGAAGATGAGGCACAGCGGGTAGTGATGGACGCCCTCGAAACTGGCTATCGCCACATCGACACGGCGAAGATCTACGGGAACGAGGAAGGCGTCGGACGCGCGATCGCTGAATCGGGAATTGCCCGTAAAGACCTGTACATCACCACGAAGCTGTGGAACGATGACCAGCCGAAAGCACGCCAGGCACTTGAGCAGTCCCTGGAACGCCTGGGACTTGACTACGTTGACCTTTACCTCATTCACTGGCCGTGCGCCCGGCAGGATGCGTACCTCGATGCATGGCATGAGATGGAGAAGTGCCGAGAGGAAGGGCTGATTCGCTCGATCGGTGTGTGTAATTTCCTGCCGAAACACCTGGAGCGTTTGCTCGGTGAGTCCGAGACTGTTCCGGTTGTGAACCAGATTGAGTTGCATCCGACCTACCAGCAAAGCTCGGTGACGCAGTATTCACGCTCGCACGATATTGCGATTGAAGCCTGGGGACCGCTGGGACAGGGCAAGTACGACCTGTTCGGTGAGAAGCCGATCAAGGAGGCTGCTGAAGCTCATGGAAAGACTCCTGCTCAGGTGGTATTGCGGTGGCATTTGCAGATGAAGAACATCATTTTCCCGAAGTCAGTACATGTTGAGCGCATGCGCGAGAACATGGAGATCTTTGATTTCACGCTGACCAGTGACGAAATGAGCGCGATCACCGCGCTGGAGCGAGGCAACCGTGTCTCGTCTCACCCCGACGAAGTCGAAGTGGACTAGAAGCGGCTCCTAGGCTCTTAGGCGCGGGCCGACCCGCGCAGTCGACAGATCGTGAGGACACATTTTTCGACTGCGCGTTCAGGGTCACGTGACAGGCCTTTGGCCTCTTCGTCTGCGAGCGCGATGGCTTCAATGGCACCGGCCAAAGCCGTGTCAGTCCACCCTTGCACGTCCCGCCGTGCACGGTTGAACTGCCACTGATTCATCGACACAGACTGCAGAGCGCCACGCGGAGCGGTTGCGTACGCCATCGACCGAAACTTCGATGCCAGTGCGCCGACGATCATCAGCGGCGCGACACCTGTTGCCAGAGCGTGGCGTAGCAGTGTGAGCGCCTGAGCTGTCCGACCTGCGAGTGCAGCGTCAGCAACGTCAAAGCCGGACGCTTCCACTCGGCCTGAATGGTAACGGTGGACGGCTTGCGTCGTGATCGTCCCTTCGACGTCACTCATGAGTTGGGACAGTGCGCTCATCATTTCCGCCAGGTCAGATCCCAGAGCGCCGACGAGCATGTGTGCAGCTTCAGCTTCGATGCGTCGGTGCAGGCGGCGCGCCTCGGACATGACGAGGTCGATTTTTTCGTTGTCGTATTTGAGCGGATCTGCCGCGATCGTGGGCACATGTGCTTTCTTGAGCGCATCGAGCACTTTCTTGCCACGGTTACCGCCGTTGTGTCGGACAATCATCCACACGTCGTCTGCCGGGTTGTCAATGTAGGCCAGCAGATCCACCATCAGTTCGTCATTGGTGACTTCAAAATTAGGGATCACGATCAGGCGGGGTTCACCGAACAGGGACGGTGAGGTGACAACATCGAGTTGTCCAGCCGGATACGTGGCGGCCGAAATCTCCACGCGTTCAACTGAAGCGTCGCGTTCAGTGGCCTGGCGTCGAAGCTCACTGACGGCACGGTCTGCCAGGAAGGCTTCGGATCCTTTAACCAGCACAAGAGGTGCCAATTCGATCGGGTCACTTGAGCGTGACTGGGATCGACGCGCCATCTGCCATCCTCCTCCGCTTCCTCACCGTGTCGTTTTTTAGATTCAGGGTATGCCACTAGTGTGACATGCGTCGACGGCATCTGCGTACCACTGTGGACACACTCAGCATTCCGATTGCTGCGCTGGCCAGGACGATAGTTCCCTCGATCCCCTGTGGCCATGACACGTTCGCCATCGGCCATGACGACACCCATGTAGCGACCCACGCGATCCATCCCGTGAATATTTGTGCAACGTGCGCCATCAGGGTTGCTGCAGCGGGCCACCACGGCGCACACACCGCTGTCATCAGGGCGCAGACGCACGCTGGCGCGATGACAGGGCTGACCAAAACGTTCGCAATCACACCCCACACTGGTAGAAGCGGCGACATCAGTACGAGGACAGGCGCCACCAGGATTTGAGCGGCAAGTGGAACACAGCACGCCTGCAGCAGGCGTCTGATACAGCGCGCATACCAGGCATCGCTGCGCACCGCGTGCTTGACAGCTTCGTTCCACTGTTGAGCAGGGCCGACAACGCCCCACGTGGCAAGGACGGACAGCGCAAACCCCACTGCCCGGGCAGAAAACGGGTCAATCAGCAAAACCAGTACGACCACGGTGGACAGCGCTGCCTGCGCTCCCCCAGGCCGTTTGAGCAACAAGCCTGCGACTCCGACGCTCGCGGTCAACACCGCGCGTATGACCGAGGGCTGCGGTCCGACAACTGCCACAAGAAGACTCATCGCCGCAAGGGTCGCGCCAGCGCGGATCAATCCTCGCCCTGGCACTGCGCTGACGATCAGTGACAACATGATCGCGATGTGAGTTCCGGACACGGCCGTGAGATGCGTCAGCGACGACGTCTTCATTGCGTCCGAAAGCTCCTCGTTCATGGCGCGATCATCACCAATGGCGACGCCGGGAACCAGCGCCTGGCCTTGCACAGTGAGCGTCGAGCACACCTGACGCATCGATGATCTGACATGACGGACAATCGAGACCCATCCGCCCGGGCGTTCAGTCAGCTCAATGTTCTCAGCCTCCATCGCGCCCACAAACGGCGGGTCGGAGCGAAACTGCGAGTCAATACTGCCGCGCACGAGTACGCGATCATCGCGCACATACTCTCCAATCCCTGCACCCATCAACATGACATTCACGTTCGAGGGCTGCCATTGACCGTGAGACACTTCAACCTGTTCGACGCGCGCGTCTGCGTAGAAGCGTGTCCGGTTCCACCGGCTTGCCATCGCAGCTGGGTCATCGATCAGGCGCACGCGGAGCGTCACGTAGGTGCGCCCAGAGTCGATGAGGCGCACGGTCGGATCCCGCGCATGAGCATCGCAGGCACTGCCGGCAACTATCGCAGCCGCACCCGATGCGATAAGTATTGCCGCCCATCCCAACCGTAACGATCCGACAGGAGTGCGCATCCGGCGAGGGCGAGGCCTCCCTCGTTCATTGTGCCGATCACGAACCCGCCACGCGGCCAGTGTTGCTGCGAGTGCCACAAGGACACCGGTCACTACCACCGCATCCTTCAGGTGGATCGAGATGCGCAGACAGATGAGCAGGGTGATCCAGATGCTGGCGGCAACCGGCGTGACACGCATATCACGCATGCGCGGATAAATCCTCGGTGAACTCATCGGATGGCCTTCAGTGACGGTGGCGCCCCGGGAAACGGCTGACCGGCATGGCAACGGCGAGTGCGAGCCGATGATTCAATCAAGAAAAAGTGCTGCATGAGGACGAGGGTATGCATTCGTCTCACCGCCTACCACCGTGTGTCCTTCGCCTGTGGGTGAGTGCTGCACACGTGTGGTGGCTGTGGACGGCGGTGGTTTTCCACACGACAAAACCCCGGTCGGATTAAGTTGTCGTTCGATTTACAGGGGCGACGCAGCGCGCTTACAGTAGGACTCATCTAACCGCGCTCATGACAAGGACACCCGTTTGAACCCACCATACGTTGCTCCTGATGCTCACGACGCTGCGATACGGACACCTCCGGGACCATCTCCAGAACTCTTGCACCTGCGCGCATCAACGAGGATCGTCCGCGCACTGAGTGCAGCACGCTTACAGCGCGCTCACACCAAGTCCCGCGCTGATGCGCTGAGAACGCGGGTGCGATCGTGCCTGATGTTGCCACTTGTCACACTCATGGTTGCGTTTGCGCTGACGTCGTGTCATTCCTCGCAGCCGACGACGGATAATCAATTCTGGGATGGATCCTTATCCCTCGAGCAGCGCGCCACAATCGAGGATGTTCAGCGCACCATCCTGCCCGCATTCCAGGAAATCCTCGCCAACCTGTCCGCAGCTGGAGCCGGACAATTTTCAGAGCTCGAGGGCCCTTCGCTGACGGGTCGTGCGACTGATCGTAACACGGGCAAGATCTCGGCTTTTGAAGTTGCAACTGCCATTGCCGCTGGCCACGCAATTCCGCCTGAAGAGGCTCGCCGGATCACAGGCGACATTGTGACCCCGCTCGGAATGACCCAATTCAGTGACCTCACACCCGATGATGACAACACCGGCGAGGTCTCGTACAACTGGTTTGATCCGGATAACGGTGGATTCGTCGAACTGACGATTCTACCCGATGGTTCCATGACTGTTTATTACATTTCAGGCATGCGCCCGACGGATGGTTCGACAACTCAAGCCGAACAGTGGACTGATGGAGCCCAGTCCGATGCGAGTGCCCAGTAGCGGGCGTTTCTGTCGGTGGCAACGCCGCTCTTACACACACGCACCTGTCGAAATCTTCTGAAGCATTGCCGGTCCAATGCCAGAGACATCATCGAGCTGTTCGACTGAATCGAAGCGACCAACTGTCTGGCGATAGTCAATGATGCGTTGCGCAATGGCTGGTCCCACGCCGTCGAGATTTTCAAGTTCGGCAGATTCAGCGGTGTTGATGTTGATACAGGATGGTGCCGTGTTGCCTACCGGGTTGCCATCAGAGTCATTGCTTGACGGAGTGCCTGTCTGAGCACCGGGTGGAGGGCTTTCACCTGGTTTGGTCACGGCAATGTGTTCACCATCGACCAGCACGCGCGCCATGTTGAGCGATTCAAGGTCGGCATCAGCAAGTGGACCGCCCGCAGCATCGACCGCATCGATGACTCGTGAGCCGTCAGGAAGCTCCACGACTTGCGGCTGCCCGACCTGCCCTGTCACGTAGACGGTGACGCTGGCAGTGTCAGATGGGGTGAGTAGATCGCCCTCGTCAACGCCCGTAACAGCCGAGGAGGACTGGGCGGACTGAGCAGCCGGTGCTTCGTTTGGCGATGATTCGTCGAGGCTATGGGCGGTATCTGGAGCTGAACGAAAGCGCCATACTGAGATTGCGCTGACAAGGACAATGACGAGGACCAGGACAATGACTGCCGGCGCCGATGGCAGAATACGGATGCGCTGCTCGGGTGTTTCGTCGCCGCGTTCAGACGCTGCCTGGGCGTACACAGCGTGTGTCAGCTTTTTGAGACGACGGCGTTGAAGGAGGTCCATGTGGGCACTGTATGGATACTGCGGACTGTCTCGGAACAGCGGCAGTGCGAGTGTGGATAACTCCAGCGCGCAGTGCCTCATGTGGATAACTGGGCACTGTCCACATCACAAGCGATTTATTCCAACCTCTTTACTCGAGGGCATGCATCTCTTACCATGAAAACGCCCGCTGACAAGGAGACAGAGGACTACCGTGACAGATTTACATGTCGTGCCAGGAGATTTCGGCAAGCTCTCCAATTCAACTGCATCTATCGCTGACGATCTTTGCGCCGTCACAGTGGCGGACGCACTTTCAGGACTTTCATCAGCAATGCCCGGCGCATCGTCACCTTCAGCCGCGGCGGAGGCCGGCGCGAATATCGAGGAACGCTCAAAAGCTACCGCCAATTTGCTGTCTCGGTTCAGCGATGCTGCTATGAGTACTCAAAACAGCTTCAACGCCACAGAAAACAGCATTACGAACGGATTTTCAGGCAACACTGTAGAGCCGCCAGCGTACTCAGAACCTGCTAGAGCCACTGATGGCGGCACAGGTGGGGACACCGCTGTTCACACAGTGAAGTAGGAGGTCGCAATGCCCTCGTGGAGCGATATTCAATATTGGAATGACGGCCCGGTCATTGAAGCGGCGAACAACCTGACTGATTCCTACCATAAGTTCCGAGCTCAGGCGGATGAAGCAGCCGCAGCACGAAACGAGATCCAGTCTGTTGGTGAGGCCGCAGACTCAGCGCGCGATCAATTAGGCACGATCATTGAACATCTGAGCCGCGTCATTAATGACACTGCCGAGCTCATGATGGCAACGGCAGATGCTGCTGATGGCGTCAATGAAGTCATGACTCTCGTTCATGAATGCATCACTCAGGCACAGATCGATGGTGTGGCGATCCATGCAAATGGATCGGCATCTCATCCCCCGCCACCGTCCACTCTCCCCCCAGACGTTTACGCCATTGAGGCGGCGCGGAACGAAGCGGAATGTCAGGCTACGATTGCAAACATCAACCGTGCAGTTCAGCGAGCAACAGAAGTGGACAGCGAGTATGCACATCGCACTCGCGCCGTGGCAGAAGGCTCTTATCGAAATTCGGAGAGTAGCAGCTCTACGAGTCCGGGTTTATCAGATTTGCCTGACCCTGCCACCTGGTCACCAGCAGAAATCGCAACGTGGTGGAATGCTCTATCTGAAGATGAACAAGATGCCCTCATCAAAAATCATCCAGACCTCATCGGAGGGCTGGACGGCCTGCCTGGATCCGCACGCGATGAAGCCAATAAGATTAGTCTTCCTGCCATGCTCTCTGAAGCTGAGCAAGCCGAGAAGGAAGCTCGCAAGAAATACCTTGATGCTCAAGAACGCTTGGGGCCATCGGGTTTTGCATCACTCGAATATAGTGAATGGCAGCGAGCTCAAGAGAAACTGGAAGATCTTCGCGCTGTCGAGTCCACACTTAATTCCGACCCGGAATTGTCCTTACTCGTTTTAGATGATTCTGGAGAACGATTGAAAGCCGCTGTCGCTCATGGAGATATTGACAGCGCTAAGCACGTTGCGACTTTCGTTCCCGGTATGAACACTACAGTTCACGATAGTCTCGACTCGTACACGGCCAAGACAGACGTCATGCAGAGCAAGGCTTTGAAGAACAATAATGGCGATGTCGCAACTATTGCATGGCTCGGCTACGATGCTCCGGACTTGTCAGATGTTGCCTCCACATCTAAAGCACACGCAGGTGCCGACAGGCTCAATTCTTTCGTTGAAGGAATCCAGGCCTCGCGTGAGGCAGGCGAATATGGTGACCCGCATCAGACTGTTCTCGGCCATTCGTATGGCTCGACTACTTCCGGTATGGCAGTGAAGGACACGAGGACAGGGGTAGTTGACGATCTCGTGATGTTTGGCTCCCCTGGATCGGGTGTGCAGGACATCCGTGAATATAACCTGCCCGCTGATTCAGGAGGAGATCCGGGACCGCATGCGCACGTCTCGCACGCCCAATACCGAGATCGAGTGCAAGGGATAGGACCGGACTTTTCCTTCGGCAAGAACCCGAACAAGCTTGACGGCATCGAGCATCTCGCAGATTCCACTGCTAAGCCTGATACCTTCTGGGAATGGGTCGACCCGTTTTCGCAGCACAGTTCTTACTTTGAAGAAGGGTCTGCGACAATGAATGACTTCGGCCGTGTAATCGCGGGAGTGAAGTAGATGGTGTTCGCAGCACGTACAAGACTGCACGCTCCGAGCATTCCCTTTCTATCCGTACTGACAATTGCAGCGTTGACAGCAGCGTCGTGTACCACAAAGGAGCAAACAGTGACTAACGAGTTCTGGGATGGCAGCGCCCCCTTTGAGAAGCGCCAGACAATTGAAAGCGTTCAAACGGAAGTTCTCCCCGCCTTTAAGCAGCTTCTCGACGAACTCTCCGAATCCGGAGCTGGGTCTTTCTCTGAGCTCAAGGGGCCTTCTTTGGACGGACGAACGACAGAGAAAGAAACCGGAGCCATCGTTGGCTTTGAGGTCAGCACTGCAGTCCTGGCCGGCAACGCAATTCCTGCTGACAGCGCGCGTGAAATCGGCGACCGTGTCCTCCCCCCAGCAGGTCTGAGCCACTTCACCGATATCACGCCTCAAGATGCCAAATCGGACACCACATTTAACTGGCACGATGAAGAAAACGGTGGATTCGTCGAACTGACGATTCTTCCCAAAGGCGATCTGACGATCTACTACGTCTCCGGAAATCGCCCCTCTGACGGCTCAACAACACAAGCCGGACAATGGATCGACGGTGCTCAGTCAATTGCGGGCGCCAACTAACCCTGATCCTTGCGGTGAGCTTTTAGACTCGAGATATGAGTGAAAACAACGCCGACTTGGAAGCTCAACTCGCACAGGCTCGCGCTCAGGCGGCCGAAGCTGAAGCACGCGCCGCCCGAGCAGAAGCCGAGGCCGCCGCAGCCCGCCTCGCCGCACTGGAAGCGCAGGGCGGATCAGTGCAGGCGCCCGCAGACCCAGCCCAAAACCCCGCCGAGAACGCACAGGACGACAACCCGCCTTCTGACAAGCCCCACGACGTGCAACCGCACGCTGACGAATCTGAGCAGGAGCAAGAATCCGCCGACAAGGACTCAGCAGCAGACAAGGACTCAGCAGCAGACAAGGACTCAGCAGCCGACGCGCCCCAGCAGGCACCAGAAGGCACGACGGACAACGCGCCCGATAAGCCTCAAGAAGACACGACGCCTCCTGCCTCTTCACCTTTGGCTGACACTATCAGCGCCGCCTACGCATTCGCAGACACCACATCGGCTCCAACCATCACGGTCGGTACGCTGCTAGACGGCGACACTCACCTACCCCAGGCGACCGCCACAATACCGCTGTCCATCCTCAACCGTCACCTACTCGTAGCCGGCGCCACCGGCTCTGGCAAGACTCGCACCCTCCAGCTCCTGGCAGAAGGACTGTCAACAGCGGGAACCCCGGTCGCCCTCGTCGATGTCAAAGGCGATCTGACCGGCCTTGCCGAAAAGGGTACTGCCAACGACAAGCTTGCTGCGCGCACGACCGCCAACGGGCAGGACTGGCAACCGGCTTCCTTCCCCACACAGTTGCTCACACCGGCAGGCTCCAACGCCCCTGTTCCCGGCGCGATGGTGCGCACACGCGTCAGCGATTTCGGGCCGCTGCTTCTGGCCCGCGCGCTCCAGCTCAACACCACGCAGGAGCAGGCACTTCAACTGATTTTCTCGTGGGCCGACACGAACGGTCTGGAACTTGTTGACCTCGGTGACCTGCAATCAGTCATCACGTTCCTCACTTCCCCTGAAGGCAAAGAGGAGCTCAGCGGGATCGGCGGCGTGTCCAAAGCGACCGCCGGTGTCATCTTGCGCACGCTGACCGCCCTTGCTTCCCAGGGGGGTGACCAGTTCTTCGGGGAACCCGCATTCGACACGGCTGACCTGATGAAGGCCGACAGTGACGGGCGCGGGATTATCTCCCTGCTGGAAGTAGGCGACATGTCCCGCCAGCCGGCCCTGATCTCCGCGCTGATCATGTGGCTGCTCGCTGACTTGTTCTCCAGCCTCGACGAGGTCGGTGACCTGGACAAGCCACGCCTGACATTCGTCTTTGACGAAGCACACCTGCTGTTCACCGATGCGACCAAGGAGTTCGTGCGTCAGGTGGTCCACACCGTGCGCCTGATCCGTTCCAAGGGCGTCAGCATCGTCTTCGTCACCCAGTCTCCCACGGACATCCCCTCTGACGTGCTCGCACAGCTCGGTTCGCGCATCCAGCATGCGCTGCGTGCCATCACACCGGACGATCAGCGCCGCCTCAAGGATGCCGTCAAGACTTTCCCCACCACTGATCTGGACTTGGCGGAGATCCTGACCACGCTCGGCACAGGTGAAGCGGTGGTGACGGTACTCGACCCGAAAGGCCGCCCCACACCGCCCGCACCGTTCAGCATCTGGGCTCCCGCATCGGTCATGGGAGAGGCGTCCGACGCGACGATCTCTACGTTGTTGTCGGCCTCAGATCTGGTCGCCCGCTACGCCACGCCTGTTGACCCGCGCTCTGCCACCGAAGAGCTTGCTGAGCGCACCCAGAAAGCGATCGACCAGCGGGCCGCAGAAGAAAAGCAGGCCGAGCTGGAAAAGGAACAGGAGAAGGCTCGCAAGAAGGCCGAACGAGAGGCGGAAAAGGAGCGAGCCCGCTGGGAGAAGGAAGCCCAACGTGAGCAGCAACGCGCTCAGAAAGCCCGCGAGCGCCGCCAACGATCCATGGAATCGGCACTGGCCAACGTGATCAAGTCCGCCGGCACTCAGATTGGGCGCGAAATCACCCGCAGTATTTTCGGCACGCGCCGCAAGTAACGTCACGCCGGTCATGCCGCCCGCTTTGAGTCGCCCTCGTCCGCTGGCAATAATTGACGAGGGCGACGCGCGCACGCGAAGAAGGAGAAGATCATGCGTATAGGTTTCGTTGGATCAGGATCAATGGCAGGAGCAATTGCTCGCGGAGCGGCTCACAGTGAGGCCATCGACTCCTTGATGTTTTCAGATGCCGGCTCCGGCAGGGCAGCCGCACTGGCCGATGAGCTGGGCGGACAGTCTGCGACCAATGAGCGTATCGCCGCCGAATGCGACATCGTCGTCCTGGCCGTCAAACCCTACGCGATTCGTGAAGTGTGCACCGCGCTGGCTCCAACAATCGCCGAACGCGGCGGGGTATGCGTGGCGTCCCTGGCTGCCGGCACGCCGATTGATACGCTCAGTGCAGCGCTGGGTGATGTTCCGATTGTTCGCGTCATGCCGAATGTGAATGCACAGATCGGCCAGTCCATGAGTGCACTGTGTGCCAACAAGACTGCCTCGACTACCGCCGCCTCCTTCACCACAAATGGCACCTACCTTGACGCCGTTCGCGCACTGATGAACGCGGTGGGCACCACCCTCGTCATTGACGAAGACAAGTTCGCAGTATTCAGCGCACTGGCAGGATGCTCACCGGCTTGGGTGTTTCAGATCATTGAGGCGCTCGCGCGCGCCGGTGTGAAATACGGCCTGTCGAAGAGTCAGGCGACCACCATTGCAGCCCAGGCGGTTGCCGGGTCTGCCAGTTTGGTCCTTGACCGAGCCGAAGACGGCATCGTGCCTGCTCAGCTGATCGATCAGGTCTGCTCGCCCGGTGGCACCACCATTGCAGGACTGCTCGCAAGTGAAGAAGCAGGCCTGTCGAATGCACTGGTCGCCGCTGTCGATGCGGCAGTCCAGCGCGACGGTGAGTTGAGGTAGACACCACTGGATGCTGGACGTCTTTGGTGGCAAGCGCCTTAACCTCGTAGGCTAAGGGCAGAGTTATACGCGTATCGGATGGAGTCAGACTCATATGACCACACAGCAACCCCTGTCATCGCGACCGCACCTGGGTCAGGTGCCCGACAAAGTGACAGCAGATGGATTAGAGGACAAGTGGGGCGGCCGTTGGGAAGACGCCGGAACGTACTCATTTGATCGCACGGCCACGCGTGAACAGGTCTATTCGATCGACACTCCTCCGCCCACCGTTTCCGGATCCCTGCACGTGGGGCATGTCTTTTCCTACACGCACACTGACGTGGTTGCCCGCTACCAGCGCATGATGGGCAAGGAAGTGTTCTACCCAATGGGGTGGGATGACAACGGCCTGCCAACTGAACGCCGCGTTCAGAATTATTTCGGCGTGCGCGTCGACACGTCACTGCCCTACGACCCCGACTTCCAGCCCCCGCACACCGGTGGCGGAAAATCCATTAAGGCTCGCGACCAGCAGCCGATCAGTCGCCAGAACTTCGTGGAGCTGTGCGAGCGCCTGTCCATCGATGACGAGAAGCAGTTCGAAGCGCTGTGGCGTCGCCTCGGCCTGTCGGTCGACTGGAAGCAGCATTACCAAACCATCGGCGCACATGCCCGCAAGGTTGCCCAGGCAGCGTTCCTGCGTAACCTGGCGCGCGGCGAGGCCTACCAGCAGGAGGCGCCCGGCCTGTGGGACATCACGTTCCAGACTGCCGTGGCCCAGGCTGAGCTCGAATCACGCGAATACCCAGGGTTCTACCACCGCCTCGCATTCCACATCACTGACGAGGGGGTCGCACGCCAAGCCGCTGAGCAGGGTGCACCGGTTGAAAACGGTCGCGATGTCTACATTGAGACCACGCGACCCGAACTGCTGGCAGCCTGTGTTGCCCTGATCGCTCACCCTGACGATGAGCGTTTCAAGCCGTTGTTCGGCACCACGGTTACCTCGCCCGTCTTCGGTGTGGAAGTGCCTGTCCTTGCCCACCCGGAAGCGGAGATGGATAAGGGCGCGGGCATCGCGATGTGTTGTACGTTCGGTGACACCACTGACATTGACTGGTGGCGCGACCTTGATCTGCCGTTGCGAGCTATTTTGCGCAAAGATGGCCGCATCGCAACCGACGTGCCCGAATGGATCACGGATCCCGCCGGCCGCCAGGCGTATGAGGCGATGGCCGGAAAGACCACGTTCTCAGCGCGTCAGGAAGTGGTTGACCGCCTGCGTGAGTCCGGTGAAATGAGTGGTGAACCCACTGAGACGCAGCGTCAGACAAACTTCTTTGAGCGCGGCGAAAAGCCTCTGGAAATCGTCACGTCCCGCCAGTGGTACATCCGCAACGGTGGGCGCCCATGGACGCATGAATCAACGGGTAAGGACTTCAATGAGGAGCTCATTGAGCGCGGGCACGCATTGGACTTCCACCCCGAATTCATGCGGGTGCGCTATGAGAACTGGGTGGGTGGCCTCAACAATGACTGGCTCATCTCCCGTCAGCGCTTCTTCGGCGTGCCGTTCCCGCTGTGGTACAGGATCGACGAGGATGGCACAACGCTGTACGACCAGCTGATCATTCCTGATGAAGCTGACCTGCCGATCGATCCGTCCAGCGACACGCCCCACGGATACACGGAGGATCAGCGTGACCAGCCCGGTGGCTTCGCAGCCGAGCTGGACATTATGGACACGTGGGCGACCTCGTCCCTGTCCCCACAGATTGCAGCCGGCTGGCTGGAAGACGAGGACCTGTTCACCCGCGTTTACCCGATGGACCTTCGCCCGCAGGGGCAGGACATCATCCGCACGTGGCTCTTCTCCACGGTGGTGCGTGCCGCACTCGAATTTGGCGAACTGCCCTGGCAGCACACGGCTTTATCCGGCTGGATCGTCGATAAAGACCACAAGAAGATGTCGAAGTCGAAGGGCAACGTCGTCACGCCGATGGGCCTGCTCGAAAAGTACGGGTCGGATGCGGTTCGCTACTGGGCGGCTTCCGCCCGTCTGGGTGTGGACTCAGCTTTCGACGAGTCGCAGATGAAGATCGGTCGCCGCCTGGCTATCAAGGTTCTCAACGCCTCGAAATTCGCGCTGACGATGGGCGACGATTCCGGTGAGGTGGATCTTGATGCCTCGCATGTGACGCAGCCACTTGACCAGTCTGTTCTGGCACACCTGCGTTCCGTCATCGACACTGCCAGCAGCGCATTTGCAGCCTACGACCATGCGCGTGCCCTCGAGGTCACTGAATCATTCTTCTGGACGTTCTGCGATGACTACGTGGAATTGGTCAAGGAGCGTGCCTACAACCACGACGGCGCCTGGTCGGACGAGGAAGCTCAGTCGGCACGCGCGACGTTGGCCCTGGTCATCAACGCTGCTGTGCGTCTGCTCGCGCCCTTCCTGCCCTACGTCACGGAAGAGGTGTGGTCGTGGTATCAGGAAGGTTCCATTCATCGCGCGTCCTGGCCTACCCTCGATGAGCTGTCCGGCCCCGAGGGTGACCCGACTGTTCTGGATGCTGCGTCGGCAGCGCTGATCGTCATGCGCCGCGTCAAGTCGGAAGCCAAGGTTTCTCCGCGTACGCCGTTCCTGGCTGTGACGGTGCAGGCTCCTGCCGACATGATTCCTGCCCTCGAAATGGTGGAATCCGATCTGCGCTCTGCTACGAAGGTGACGGGTACGCTGACTCTTGAAGAATCCGCGTCAACACCCGACAGCGGCGATGATTCGCATGAGACCCACAGTGTCAAGGTTGCTGACGTGACCCTGGGTGAGCCTCCGGCCAAAAGAAAGAAGTAGTCATGGCGCACAGCTCCAGCGAGCCCGATTCGAATGCCGATGAACAGGTAGTCGTCGAGCCGGCAGGACAGGAGTCTCCCTCGTCAATTGGTGTGGAAGAGGCAACGTCTGCTTTCACGTCGTCTCAGCTCCGCCTGCCGTCAGGAGACTCGATTGACGCGGGCGAGAGCGAGGACGAGAGCGAACCTGTCTCAACCGATGCACTCGAGTGGCGGGCGCCTGTCCTGGTCCGGATCGACGAGCACACCACGATTCCCTACCTGCTGCAGCGCAGGGTGCAACGCTCACCGCGCAAGCCGATTATTGAGCGCAAGCTCTCGATGGGGGACACGTGGCGTCCGATGAGTGCCGCGCACTTCTACGAGGATGTGCAGCGCACATCTGCCGGCCTGATTGCAATGGGGCTCGAACTCGGTGATCGGGTCGCCGTCATGTCGCATACGCGCTACGAGTGGACGCTGTTGGATTTTGCCTGCTGGTGTGCAGGACTGGTGCCCGTTCCGATTTACGAGACGTCGTCGATCGAGCAGATCGCCTTTATCCTCAGAGACACGCAGGCGCGCGTGGCGATCACTGAGACCATCACGATGGCGGAACTGGTGCGTGCCGCGGCCAGCTCGCAATCTCAGGATGTCACCGTGCTGTCGCTGGATTCCGAGGCGATCCAAACCATCCAGGATGGTGGCGCTCAGGTTCGGCGCACAGTGCTGACTGGTCGCATGGCGCAGCTCACCACCGATTCGATTGCCACGATCGTGTACACGTCGGGCACGACGGGACGGCCCAAAGGCACGGTGCTCACGCACGGCAATTTCACTGAGCTGGCGGTGAATTCGCACCGTTGGATGCCGGAGATCGCGGCGGGTGAAGATTCACGCCTCTTATTGTTCTTGCCGTTGGCACACGTGTTTGCGCGTTTCCTGCAGGTCTTCCAGATTTCAGGTGGAGGTGTGCTGGGGCACAGCCCTGACACGAAGAACCTGCTGCCGGATCTCGCTTCGTTCAGGCCGTCCTATCTGCTGGTTGTGCCGCGAGTGCTGGAGAAGATCTATAACTCGGCGGACGCTCAGGCGGGCTCGGGCCCTCAGCGCAAAGTATTCCGTTGGGCTGCACATGTGGCGGTGGAATACTCGCGCGCGTTGGATACTCCTGAAGGTCCCTCGCGTTCGCTGCGTTCCCAGCGCATGGTGGCTGACAAGCTGGTGTATCAAAAGCTCCTGAAGCTTGTGGGCGGCAATGCCAGCTACATCGTGTCCGGCGGCGCTCCCCTGTCCACGCATCTCGCTCACTTCTATCGCGGTATCGGACTGCCTGTGTTGGAAGGCTACGGCCTGACTGAGACGGTTGGGCCGGTGTCGGTCAATACACCGCGTCTGACCAAGATTGGCACGGTCGGACCGCCGCTTCCGCCGCTGTCGATCAAGATCTCTGATCAGGGAGAAGTCCTCATCAAGGGGTGTTCGGTTTTCCAGGGCTACCACAATATGCCCGACGAGACAGCTCAGGCGTTGACTGAGGACGGTTGGTTCCGCACCGGTGATCTGGGGTCGCTGGATCGTGATGGGTATGTGCGCATCACAGGTCGAGCCAAGGAGCTGATCGTGACGGCAGGCGGCAAGAATGTTTCACCTGCCACGCTGGAAGATCCACTTCGTTCTCATCCGCTGATCAGTCAGGTTGTGGTCGTAGGTGACAAGCGTCCGTTCGTCGCTGCTCTCATCACGTTGGATGAGGAGATGTTGCCGGTGTGGTTGAAGAATCACGGCCTGCCAGCGATGTCCGTTGCTGAAGCCTCGACCAATGTGGAGGTACAGGCGTCGTTGGAGCGAGCAGTTGAACGTGCGAACGCACATGTGTCGCGTGCCGAGTCGATTCGAGCGATCCGCGTGCTGACCTCTGACTTCACGGAAGCTAACGGCATGCTGACGCCCTCGCTCAAGGTCAAGCGTGCGGTTGTGACCAAGCGCTTCGAGGCTGTCATCAACGACATCTACGGCGGACCGCTTGAAGAGGACCAGGATAAGTAGCGTTCGTGTGCTTCTTGCTCGCGCTCTCGTGCAGGGCGCGGGCAAGAAGCCAACCGTTTGCGATGTTCGCGCAGTCGCACGTCAACGGGTCAAGGTCCTAGTCAACCGGTCAAGGTCAACGCACCGCCGCGCGTCAACCCGTCAAGGTAAGAGGGCCGCTCACTTCGCACAGCCGACCGTTGAACATCGATTTTTCCGTACTATATCAACGTTCTCATATCGTGAGATGTTGAATCCTACGCCTCATACCTTGACTGGTTGACGATTCAGCCCTTCAATTACCTTGACCCGTTGATCAGCAGATCATCCCAGCCGCTTTCGGCTGCACGCAGCCGCGGAATATCACGGCCACAGCCAGATCACGATGCTCAGCCGTCCCCAATTCACGCAGCTGATGGGTGGGCCAGCCGCCCCACCACCACAGCACGCCCGATGAGGGGCCGGCCGTCTGCATCATGATCGACCGCCACGGCGCGATCGGCCAAACCGCCGCTAAATGGCTTTGAGTGAGAGGTTATCGTTCTTCTTGGCCTTCATCATCATGAACGCCAGTGCACACGCACCTACCGCGATGCCGATCAGGTCGGTGATCGGCTCAGGCGACATCATGGATAGGCCTGCGCCCAGGAACACTGCTCTCATGAGCAACGGTACCTTTTCCATAAAGAAGCCTTCGACGGCGATCGCCAGCAGGAGCACGCCTGCAACAGCCGTGGCAGTTACCTTCATACCCTCCAGCCAGTTCACGTCCTGGAGCAACAGAACCGGGTTGAACACAAAGATGAACGGAATGACGTATCCGGCCAGGGCGAGTTTCATCGACTGGAAGCCCGTGCGCATCGGGTCAGCCCCCGACAGGCCGGCAGCGGCGAAGGAGGCCAGGGCGACAGGCGGCGTGATGTTGGCGAACAAGCCGAAGTAGAACACGAACATGTGTGCAATCAGCGGAGGCACGCCCAGCTGACCAAGCGCAGGTGCAGCCATCGTTGCGGTGATGATGTAAGTCGGAATCGACGGCAGGCCCATGCCCAGAATGATCGAGGCCACCATCGTCAGCACCAGTGACAGCAAGATTGAACCTGCGCCGAATGCTACGATTGCATTCGCCAGTTTGACACCGAACCCCGTCATCGTCACAACACCGACGATGATGCCAACGGCCGCGCAGGCCACAGCCACGGAGATTGCTGTTTTGGCACCGTTTGCCAGCGCTTCGATGATGTCTTTGACAGACATGCGCGTAGCCGGGCGAAGCTCTGCGACCACTATGGTCACCAGAATCGTCAGCAGCGCAGAGAACAAGATGGTGCGTCCTGAGAAGAACAGCATGTAGATCAGGAAGAGCAGCGGGATGACCAGGTGACCGCGTTCTTTCATGACGTCTCGCACCAGAGGCAACGAGTCACGAGAAATACCCTTCAGGCCTTCCTTCGTTGCCCTCAAATGCACCTGCGCGATGATGCCCAGGTAGTACAGCAAGGCGGGGATCAACGCGGCAATCGCGATTTCACTGTATGGCATGCCCAAGGTCTCAGCCATGATGAATGCTGCAGCGCCCATAATCGGCGGCAGGATCTGGCCGCCAACAGATGACGAGGCTTCCACCGCGCCCGCAAACGTCGACTTATAGCCCACGCGTTTCATCAGCGGAATCGTGAAAGCACCGGTTGTTACCACGTTCGCCACGGCGGCACCGTTGATCGACCCAAGGAAGCCAGAGGCAATGACCGACACCTTCGCGGGGCCACCACGGGATTGACCGGCAATAGCCAGCGCGATGTCATTGAAGAACTCACCCATGCCTGACTTCTGCAGGACCGCTCCGAACAGGATGAACAGGAAGATGTAGGTGGCGGACACAGAAATTGCCGTGCCGTAGATTCCTTCGGTCGTCAAATACAGGAAGTTGAACGTGTCGGAAGGGTAATACCCGCGGTGACGGAAGATTCCGGGGAACAATCGCCCGTACAGCGCGTATATCACGAACGCGATCGCCAGCAGCGGCATGGCCCAGCCGGTGAGCCGGCGCGCCGCTTCAATGACCAAAACAACCAGAATCGTCGCAAAGACAAGGTCTGCAGTCGAGGGTTCACCGAACCGACGCACAATCCCGTCGTAGTTGGTTATCACGTAAACGGCCGTCGACAGCGCAGCCAGGGCCAGGATGATGTCATAAAACGGGACTCGCGAGCGCACGCCCTTTCGGATCGGCGGATACAGCAGGAATGTCAAGAACAAGATGACGCCGACGTGGATCGATCGGTGGATCAGCACCGGCGGCGCACCGAAGTAGGCGGTCCACATGTGATACAGGGACAGGGCGACTGCGACGGCTGTGATGAGAATGGCCATCGGTTTCCACTCGACCTGGCGAACGCGCGATTCCCGGTCAAATTCTTCAAGCACGTCTTCGGCGTGTACATCAATGTCGTGCGTGTCGACACTGACACGTTCGTCGTCACGTTTCGACCGGGTCGGGTGCGTCTGTGAGGGGTGAGCCTGTGTGGTGTGTGAGTGAGACATGGTTCTACTCCTGAATTCGTAGTCGCACGAGGGCATGATGTGGCAGATCCGTCGGGGCGATGACATGAGTTCCGACGGTGAGTGTGGTGTGAGTATCGTGGCTATGCGCCCACGTCAGCTCCGGAATCGTCCGGTTGATTCCTTCGGTGTGGATGACACCGTCTTTGACGGTGGTCACTCCTCCAGGGTCGGCCGGCACCCCCGCTCCGTATGATTTGATGTCGATGGCGTCAAGCTGCAGGTGGTCGCCGTGGACGGTGTAGTACTCGATCCACGGTTCCTTTTCGATGGAATGGATCCATTTCATCGTGATCGGTTCGTCGTCAGTGGCGGCGAATCGAAAATATTCCTGACCGGTTTCCTGGTCTTCAATGATTATCGAGGGTGCGGCATGGAGCGCGGTTGCGTACGCACCGCACATTGCACCCGTTGCGACGAGGGCGATGCCGACGACGGCTGCCACGATCCGCGGGCTCTTATTCAGACTGTGCAGTGTCTTTGGATGCATCTTTGCTCACCACCCCCTGTTCTGTGTAATAGCGCAGTGCTCCAGGGTGGATGGGGACTGCTGCGCCTTCATCGAAGCTGTCCAGCGTGATTCCCGTTGCAGCCTTGTGAGACGCGTGCAGGGTGTCGAGGTTTTCAAACAGGGCTTTCGTCATTTTGTAGACCTGTTCCTCGTCCAGGTCCGGTGAGACGAGCAGCTGGTTCATAATCGACGCGGTGAGGACGTCCTCTGCCTGTGAGTATGTTCCGCCAGGGATTGCGCTCTGGTCGAAGAAGGGATACTTCTCCTTAAGGCTGGCGAATCCTTCACCCTCGATGGGGACGATGACGACGTCTTCGGTTGTCGCAAGGTCCATGATTGAGGAGTTTGGCAGGCCGGAGGTAACGAACGCTGCGTCAGTCTGGCCGTTCTTGATCTGGTCGATGGCGCCCGAGTATGACAGGAAGTCTTCCTGGATGTCGTCATAGGTCATGCCGTATGCATCCAGAATCATCTGCGCGTTCAGTTCCACACCGGAGTTCTTGTCTCCCACGCCGACGCGTTTGCCGCGCAGGTCCTCCACCGATCGGATCCCAGTCCTGGCGGTTGTCACGATCTGGACGTAGTTGGGGTACAACGCTGTTAGTGCGGTGAGCTCACTGAGCTGGCGGCGTCCTTCGAATGGGCCGGTTCCCTCGACAGCTTGTCGTGTTGCATCGCCCATGACGAAGGCCAGTTCGGCGCGCCCTGAGGTGATGAGCGAGATGTTTTCCACGGATGCGCCCGTTGCCTGTACGGATGCGTCCGATCCTAGTTCGTTGCGGAAAATCTGAGCCATAGAGGCGCCGATCTGGTAGTACGGTCCAGACGTGCCGCCGGCGGCGATAGTGATGAATTCGACAGATCCGCGTTCGTGCGAAGGACCTGGTGCTATGCAGGCAGTCAGTACCAACGCCGCGGCGGCCATTATGGCGCCAAATCGTTTTCTCATGACGTCCCCTTTCGGGCTTGCTGATGTGTCCGATGAGGTGGCTGTGTGACGGTTGGATTCGCCTGCGCCATGCTGACATACTGGCTCGGTGAATCCTCATGTAGCCAGTTACTTCCCTGTCCTCCAGCTCACATATTTCTTTTGGACAATACCCCTGTTATTATCTTCACGTCAAGAGAAATTTTAGAATTTCATTGCCGTATCTCGAATCGCAGAATTCGAAATACACAGAAAAATGCGGCAGATATCGCTGAGGATATCTGCCGCCTTGCGCGTTTCTGGTGCCGCGGATTAGGAGATGGAGCCGCTCGCTGCTACTATCGCAACAATGATGAACCATATGATCATGAGAACAACGCCCACGATCAGTGATGCCAGGAAGCCGTTACGCGACATGCGCGAATCGTTCGGACGCTGATCCTTCCAGACCAACCACAAAACCAGGCCGACAATCGGGATGAAGAATCCCAGGACCGCCCATCCGATGCTGCCGGTGTCCACAGGATTTGGTCCCTGCTGATACTGGCTTGTCTGCTGGTACTGCCCCGGCTGGCCGTATGGCGATGGCTGTCCAGCCTGGTACTGCTGAGACTGGGATCCGTACGCATCGGAGCCGGACGAATTGTACTGATTCTCCTGCCCATAATTAGGGTTATCCTGCCCATAATTAGGGGGAGTATTGGTGTTTTGGCTCATTGCCATTGCCCTCATATCCTCGAAAGTGTATGACGTGATTACAGTTCTGACGAACTATCTCTATGATACGGTCACTGGCCCCACTTTGTGAACGATGTCATTTACGTGTTACGCCCCGTTCACTCCTCGTTTCCAAAATTGCGCTTGATGTGTTCATGATGTCGGATAACCTCGCGCACCATAAAGGCCAGGAACTTCTCCGCAAAGTCCGGATCCAGCCCGCTTTCTTCCGCCAAACGCCGCAATCGCGCCACTTGCCGCGCCTCACGCGCCCGATCTTCAGGCGGCATATCGTGCTCCGCCTTGATGAACCCTACGCGCTTCGTGCAGCGAAACCGCTCCGCCAGGATGTGGATGAGCGCAGCATCAATATTGTCGATCGTTTCGCGTGCCTGGCTGAGTTCTACAGGAATAGCGGGCTGCGTGCCGGCACTGGCGGCACTCGGGTCAGATGTTTGGTTCATATCAGCACTCCCCTCGTTGTCTTACGTGCTGCGTCGTCTTCGACGCGTGCATGTCTTCCTGCCGGGCACACCCGCTCCGGCAAACGCGGCTACGCGCTTTGAGTCTTCGCCTCACCAGGGGCATACAGTTCCGCGTCCCCCTCGCCGGTGACGACATCGCGGGTAATGACGACGGTGCCGACATCGTCGCGACTGGGTAGTTCAAACATCAGGTCGGACAGCGTCTTTTCCATAATGGTGGACAGGCCGCGCGCGCCCGTACCTCGCCTGTTGGCTTCAGAGGCGATCTCCATCAGCGCGTCCTCGGTAAATTCCAGCGTCATGTCGTCCAGCTCAAACAGGTGCTGGTACTGGGCGACGAGGCATGCCTGCGGCTCGGTGAGGACGCGAACCAGGTCCTGCTCGGTGAGCAGTTTCGTTGAGGTGAGGATCGGGAGCCTGCCGATAAATTCCGGAATCATGCCGAACTTGTGCAGATCTTCGGGCGTGACTGATTCGTAAATGTCACCCATTTCGGAAGAGGATTTCAGTGACGAGGCAAAACCTGTGGAGCGCTGTCCAAGGCGCGCCCGCACGATCTCCTCGATACCGGCAAATGCGCCGGCCGCGATGAACAGAATGCCGGATGTGTCGATTTCGAGGAACTGCTGGTGCGGATGCTTGCGACCGCCTTGAGGCGGGACGGATGCGACGGTCCCTTCAATAATCTTGAGCAGTGCCTGTTGGACGCCCTCGCCCGATACGTCTCGCGTGATCGACGCGTTTTCGCCCTTGCGGCCAATCTTGTCGATCTCGTCAATGTAGATGATGCCGCGTTCCGCCTTCTTGATGTCGCCGTCGGCTTCCTGGATAAGTTTGAGCAGGATGTTTTCAACGTCCTCGCCAACATACCCTGCCTCCGTCAGCGCAGTGGCATCCACGATCACGAACGGAACGTGCAGCATGCGGGCAAGCGATCGGGCCAGGTGGGTTTTCCCGGTTCCGGTTGGACCCAGCATGAGAATATTGGACTTGGTGCCCTGCATATCCTCATCGTTTCCGGCTTCCCTGGAGCGCACGCGCTTGTAGTGGTTGTAGACTGCTACGGATAGTGCGCGCTTGGCGCGGTCCTGACCGATGACCCACGAGTCAAGGAAGTCGAAGATTTCGCGCGGTTTGGGTAGCGGGGTCTGCGTGGGCGCGCTGTCAGTCTGCAGCTCTTCTTCGATGATTTCGTTGCACAGTTCGATGCACTCGTTGCAGATGTACACACCGGAGCCGCCGATCAGCTTGCGCACTTGTTTTTGTGTCTTGCCGCAGAACGAACACTTGAGCAGTTCTGCCCCATCCGTCAACCGTGCCATGACGCGCCTCCCATTCGATCCGCACACCTCCATGCGCGCGTTTCTAGCCTAATGGAGCCATCCGCAGTGGGCGAACCGGCGCGCGTGGGAACGCCCTCGCCAATCATGTGAGGTTTCCCGGTCGGGTGTCACATAATTGACGAGGGCGACTTGTTCACGAACAACTCGGCGCGCTGGACAAAGTGACTGGCACCACCTGCTGATACATGCGAGCAGCACCGCGCGTATCTGAGCCAGCGATACTACGCGCCGGCGATCAGTTACTGGGCTTTGCGCGGCTCGAGCACCTGGTCGATCAGACCGTACTCGCGGGCCTGCTCAGCAGTGAGGATCTTGTCGCGTTCAATGTCGCGGCGTACCTGCTCCGAACTGACGCCTGAATGCTTCGACAGGGTGTCTTCGAGCCACTTGCGCATGCGGTCAATCTCATCGGCCACGATCTCGATGTCCGAGGCCTGACCGTGCATGCCTTCCATCGCAGGCTGGTGAATCAGGATACGAGCGTTCGGCAGTGCGAGTCGGCGTTCGGGCGCGCCCGCGGCCAGCAACACGGCGGCAGCCGAGGCGGCCTGCCCCAGGCACACGGTCTGGATCTGAGGCTTGACGTACTGCATGGTGTCGTAGATGGCGGTCATCGCAGTGAACGAGCCGCCGGGGCTGTTGATGTACATCGTGATCATTGAATCGGGATCCTGAGACTCCAGCACGAGCAGCTGAGCCATCACATCGTCAGCCGACGAATCGTCAACCTGAACTCCGAGGAACACGATGCGGTCCTCGAACAGTTTGGCGTACGGATCCTGGCGCTTGTACCCGTAGGCGGTGCGCTCCTCGAAGGTGGGCAACACGTAGCGGGCCTGCGGCATCTGACGGGCCATTGCGTCAAAGTAAGGAGCAGTGCTGGACATATCAGTTCTCTCCGTTCTGCGCGTCGTTGGCACGGTGGCCGATCTCCTGCGGTGTGGAGACGATCTTGTCGGCAAATCCGTATTCGATTGCTTCCTGAGCGCTGAACCAGTGGTCGCGGTCGGAATCCGCAAGGATCTGCTCGACGGACTTACCGGTGCGCTCAGCGGTGATTTCCGCCAGTTCGCGCTTCATCTTGAGAATCAGTTCGGCGTTGATGCGAATGTCGGTGGCCGAACCACCGGCCCCGCCTGAGGGCTGGTGCATGAGGACACGCGTGTGCGGGGTGATGAAACGCTTGCCGGGTGCGCCTGCGGTGAGCAGGAACTGCCCCATGGACGCTGCAAGACCCATGGCCACGGTGACAACATCCGGCTTGACGTACTGCATGGTGTCGTAGATGGCCATGCCGCCGGTGACCGAGCCGCCGGGGCTGTTGATGTACAGGTAGATGTCGCGGTCGGGATCTTCAGCAGCCAGAAGCAGCATCTGCGCGCAGATTGCGTTCGCATTTTCGTCTTCCACTGCACTTCCCAGCCAGATAATGCGTTCCTTGAGCAGACGCTGGTAGACAGCATCTCCGAACGAGCTTTGAGGCTGCGCGCCGTCGGCGCCTCTCACGCGCTGTTCACTCACTTGACGTCCTTCCATCGGGCATTTTTCATCACTGATGTCCAACCTACCGGTTTCGCACTGTGCCGTCGGCCTGGATTGGCACTTTTCGCTGACGGCGCACGCTCATACATGTTCACCTCATGCAGGCGGGGCAGGACCGTTTTCTGGTTCCTGCCCCGCGTGTCAGTGGTGATCAGCTACGCGATCACTTCTCGTCAGCTTCTGCTGCCTCTGCGTCTTCAGTCTCGGCTGCATCGTCGGCCTCAGCTGCATCCTCAGCCGCTTCGTCTGCACCTTCAGCTGCGTCATCGCTAGCTTCTTCATCACCAAAGAACTCAGTCAGGTCGATGGCCTGGCCGTTTGTGTCCTTCACGGTGACCAGACGCAGGGCCTCGATGATGGCCTTGGTGCGGGTCAGTCGTGCAACCACGGTCTGGACTTCCTCGGGCGAAGAGATCAGCTGGTTGATGTCGATGCCGTAGGTCTGCGACATCTGCATCAGGTAGTCGATCAGTTCGCGTTGGGAAACCTGGACTTCCAGTTTCTTGGCCAGTTCGTCGGAGAGGATGTCGCGACGGAACTCGAGTTCGAGCTCTTCGCGGGCTTCCTTCTTCTTCTTGGCGGTGGGCTTGTCACCCAGCTGCTGCTTGACAGCCTCGTCGATGACGGATTCAGGCAGGAGGATTTCCACCTTGTCCAGCAGTGCATCGACCAGACGGTCGCGTGCGTCCAGCGCCTGCTGAGAACGCTTGGTCTGCTCAGCCTGCTTCTTCATGTCCTCCATGAGTTCGTCAGCAGTGTCGAATTCGGATGCCATCTGGGCGAATTCGTCATCAACCTTCGGCATTTCGCGCATCTTCACGGAGTGAACGTGCAGGACAACTTCCGCCTCTTCACCGGCATGATCTCCACCCTTGAGCTTGGACGTGAAGGTCACGTCGTCACCCGAGTGCGTGCCGCGCAGAGCCTTGTCCTGGCCATCCAGCATCGTGCCGGAACCGATTTCGTAGGAAACCTCGGACACCGAATCCACCTCTTCACCGTCGACCGTTGCAGTCAGGTCGATGGTGACGAAGTCGCCGGTCTTAGCCTGGCGCTTGACGGACTTCAGCGTGGCGAAACGTGCGCGCAGGCGGTCCAGCTCGGTCTGCACGTCTTCGTCGGTGACATCCGCCGGGTCAACCTCAACGGTCATGTCATCGGTAATTTCGGGCACTTCGAAGGCGGGAACGATGTCGACCTCGCCGGTGAAGACGAGCTTGCCGCTGATCGGGCCGCTGGTCGCCGGAATTTCGGTGACTTCGATGCTGGGTTGAGCCATGGGGCGCAGTTCGTTTTCCACGACCGCCTGCGAGTACAGGCGAGGCAAAACCTCGTTGACTGCCTGCTCGATGATGGCGGCACGACCAAATCGCTGATCGATAATGCGCGGCGGAACGTGTCCCTTACGGAAACCGGGAATATTCGCCTGCTTCGAAATTTCCTTGTATGCCTTGTCCATCTGAGGCTTGATTTCTTCATGATCGGCCTCAACGGTCAAGCGCACCTTGGTGGGCTCGAGGGTCTCAACAGTGCTCTTCACGTGTGTGCACTCCAACGTCTTGTTTCGATTTCAGCCCGTATTTCGGGCACATGACAACCCCTCGATTCTACGACAAGTCCCAGGCGTTGTCTGCAAGGGATCCGTCATATGTGGGATGAATCTACCGAATGTGCGACACGCACCACTGAACGTCCCCATCGCAACGTAATCTGCGTCACAGTAAAGGTATGGCTCCAACGACCTTAACTTTCGTGGGCGCAGCTGGAACCGTGACCGGTTCCAAGCATCTTCTAACCGTTGACTCCCCACGAGGCGAGCGACGGATTCTCATCGATTCAGGCCTGTATCAGGGCGAGAAAAAACTCCGCCGCAAGAACTGGTCTGATTTTCCAGTCCCGGCCGATTCCATTTCGGACATTCTCCTCACTCACGCACACCTGGATCACGTGGGATATTTGCCACGCCTGGTCAAGCAGGGCTTCAGCGGCACCATCTGGGCCACACCGTCCACCATCGACCTGGCACATATCGTTCTGCGAGATTCTGCCTACCTGCAGGAACGCGACGCCGAACATGCACGCACCTACGGGTACTCCAAGCACCGCCGGCCGTTACCGCTGTATACGGTCAACGACGTTGAGGACACGCTGCCACTGATGCGAGCTGTCGATTTCGACGCTGACATTGACGTGGGCGGGCAGGTCAGTGCGCACTGGACGCGCGCCGGCCACATCCTCGGCTCAGCTTCGATCCGCGTCCACACACCTGGAGGTGACGCGCTGTTTTCCGGTGACCTGGGCCGGCCCACGCACCCCGTTTTGCGCTCGCGAGAAATTCCCGAGGGTGCCCCGACGGTTCTGCTCGAATCAACATATGGAGATCGTGAACACTTTGAAGCTGATCCAGGACACGAAAAGCACGAAGTGTTCCGTGACGCCATCTGCCGAACCATCGATCGCGGCGGCTCCGTTCTGGTTCCAGCGTTCGCCGTCGACCGCACTGAAGTAGTGCTGAAAGTACTTTCCGACATGGTCGCTGCCGGCCAGATCCCCTCGGTGCCAATCTACGTGGACTCCCCCATGGCGCTGGCGTCCCTGCGCCTCTACCAGGCTGTCAGTGCGCGCGGCGAACTCAATGATGAAGTGGGAGGCCTGAAGCTGAGCAACCTGAATCTCATTGAGGTGCGAGACCAGGAACAGTCGCAAAAACTCAACGATCCTAAGGAGCCTTCCATCATTGTGTCGGCCTCCGGCATGCTCACCGGCGGCCGCGTCCTGCACCATATCGAGCACATGCTCCCCCAGGCGATTCATACCGTCGTGTTGACCGGCTATCAGGCGGTAGGCACACGTGGGCGCGCGCTCCTGGACGGCGCACGCGAACTGAAAATGCATGGCGCGTGGGTGAGCGTGCAGGCCGAGGTGATTCGCGACGAGGAGTTCTCCGTACACGCAGATTGCTCGGAGCTGGTGGACTGGGTACGCGATCTGGTGCCTCAGCCTCGTTCAGTGTGGTGCGTGCATGGCGAAGATAAGGCTGCGCAGGCGTTAGTCGATTCGCTCGATCAGGAGCTGGGTGTACGCGCCCGGGTGGCCGTCCCGGAGAAGACCATCGAGTTGAAGAAGTGACATAGCGTCCACTCCCCCTCTTCTCAGCCGGCCAGAATCGACCGGAACAGAACACGGTTATTTTCTGCTTTTGTGTCCTTTTCGTAACTTTTCTTGTCGCAATTTCCTGACACACGTCGCGGCGCGCCATACAATAATGTCTGCGACTAAAGTCCTATATGCGCCACTGTGCATACAGGTGGCGGACCGACGATGGTACGCCGCGTCGCGCATCTGTTCTGGGATTCTCCGTCGAGGGCGGCGCGTCCTCTGTGTCACGAAAGGTCACCATGAGTATTCCTACCCTTCACACATCGTCATCGCATGCAGCAGCTGATGACTACGTAGCGCCATCACGTACCGTCCACCTTGTGCGCGTGGCGGGCCTGCTGGGAGGTCCACTTCTGGCCGTACTGGTGTACTTCATCATGCCCGACAATGCTGCCGACATCGCAGCACAGGGCCTTTCTGACGACAAGCTCAGCACCATGAATCTTGACGGCCTGCCCATCGTGGCCGCGGTCGCGATCCTCATGGGCATCTGGTGGATGACCGAAGCCATCCCGCTCGCCGCCACTGCTCTGATTCCAATGGTCGTCTTCCCTGCCCTACAGGTCGATTCTTTTTCCGGAACAGCCGGACCGTACGCCTCGGACACGATCTACCTGTTCATGGGTGGATTCATCCTGGCGCTCGCCATGCAGCGCTGGAACCTGCACCGACGTATCGCGCTGACCGTGGTCAACATGGTCGGGACGAAACCTCGCCAACTGGTCGCAGGATTCATGATCGCGACTGGTTTCCTGTCAATGTGGGTGTCCAACACCGCGACCGCCGTCATGATGCTGCCCATCGGCATGTCGGTGCTGCAGCTCGTCTCCCAGCTCGAAGGTTCCCGCCAGGCAGATTCTGAGGATCTACCCGCCGACGCTGAATCAGTGTCCGGCACAGCTCGCGACGCCACAAAAGGTGGCGTCGTGGCAGCAATCGTTCAAAAAGGCAAAGATGCCTCGGAAACGATCAGTAAGCAGACGCAGCTATATCACTCGAAGTTCGCCATTTCCCTCATGCTCGGCATCGCCTATTCCGCTTCGATCGGCTCACTGGGAACCATCATCGGCACTCCGCCCAACTCGCTCCTGGTGGCATACCTGAAGGAAAACCACGATATTTCGATCGGTTTCGGACAGTGGATGCTGGTAGGTGTCCCACTGGCGGTGACGTTCCTGGCGATCGGATGGTTCCTGCTGACATATGTTCTGTTCCCACCGGAAATCTCGGAAATCCCCGGAGGTAAGAAGCTCATTCGCAGTGAACTGAAGAAGCTCGGCCCGATGGGCAGCGGCGAGTTACTCGTCGGCATCCTCTTCGTGGCCGCCGCCATCTTGTGGGTGTTCCTGCCCTTTTTCCTGAAGTTTTTCGGCATTCAGATCAAGGGGATCGACACCATTATCGGCATGGGGATCTCCTTGCTGCTCTTCATCATTCCGGCAGACCCGAAGCGAGGGGTGCGTTTGATGAACTGGGAGTCAATGAAGGACCTACCCTGGGATATCATCCTGCTGTTCGGTGGCGGTCTGGCTCTGTCTGGCCAGTTCTCTCACACGGGCCTGTCAAACTGGGTAGGCCACTCAGTTGAGCAGTTGCGCACCCTGCCCATCATCGTGATTTTGTTCGCGATCACGGCGCTCGTCCTGGCTCTGACGGAGCTCACCTCCAACACCGCAACTGCTGCCGCGTTCCTGCCGATTATCGGCGGCGTCGCCATCGGCCTTGGGTACGGCGATATGAACATCCTGCTCTTCGTGATCCCGGCTGCGTTGGCTGCCACGTGTGCGTTCATGCTCCCGGTCGCCACGCCTCCAAACGCCATCGCGTACGGGTCGGGTTACGTGCGCATCGTCGACATGATCAAGGCAGGTTTCTGGTTTAACGTCGTCGGCATCTTCCTGGTGATGGGCACCGTACTGGCTCTGGCGGTCCCGATCTTTGGTCTAGCTTTAACGCCTTCCGTGTAGCACTCCGGTCGCCCTCGGCAATCATGATGAACGAGGGCGACCGCGGCGCCGTGTCGAAACTCCAGCTTGAATCATCGGGCGGATGACCGCGCGCCACTTTAATGACGGTGTGTCATAATCATGGCATGACACCGACCTCCCTGAAAAGTGCGTCCACTGCGCCATCTCAGTCATTAACACTGGCGCACCCCTGGATCGCACTCGTTTTCCTGTCTCTGGCACTGTCACTGATCGTTATGGACGGCACCATCATCAACGTGTCTTTGCCGACAATCATGCGTGACCTCGAGCTCACATTCACGCAGGCTCAATGGCTGACAACGAGCTACGCGCTGATTTTCTCGGCGCTGCTGATCACCGTGGGACGTCTGGCCGATAACTGGGGACGACGCAACATCCTTCTGGCAGGGATCGCCATCTTTGTTCTCGCATCAATCATTGCCGGCACGGCGCGCACTTTCACTCCCCTGCTCATCGCACGTTTCCTGCAGGGCACCGGAGCGGCGGCCGTTTCTCCAACAACACTCTCAACTGTCAACGCGACGTTTACAGGCAAGAGGCGCATGATTGCGTTCGCCGTGTGGGGGTCAGTTATTTCAGGGATGGCCGCTGTTGGTCCTCTGCTGGGTGGCTGGATCACGACGAACACCACCTGGCCGTGGATTTTCCTGATCAATGTTCCGATCGGCATCATCGTTGCGCTCGGCTGCATTTTCTTCGTGCCCAACACTTATGGAGAACGCTCCGAACACGGTTTCGACGCGGGCGGGTTTATCACCTCGTCAATCGGTTTCGCCGCTCTGGTCTACGCACTGATTCAGGGGCGTGACCTGGGCTGGTGGAAGCCGATCACTGAGGACTGGGCGTCATGGCCACTCTCGCCTGTGCCGCTGGCGGCTGCTCTGGCCGCCGTCCTGCTCGGCTTTTTCATCTGGTGGGAACGGCGACAGCTGCGAGTGGACGGGCCGCACCTGCTGAATCTGAATCTTTTCAAGCTCCGAAGCTTTTCTGCAGGGAACGTGGCCGCTGCGGCAATTTCAGTGGGAGAATTCGGTCTGCTCTTCGCGTTGCCTTTGTACCTTCAGAACGTCCGCATGCTCACACCACTCCAATCAGGCGGTGTCCTGGCTGCAATGGCTGCAGGCGCCTTTATCGCAGGTGGCTCAGCATCCCCACTGGGGCGTCTCTTTTCTGCAACGTGGGTGGCGCGCGCCGGACTGGCCATAGAATCCATTGCCGTATTCAGCCTGGCGATCAGCCTGACAGCCCACACGCCCATCGCAGTTATCGTCACAGCACTGGTTGCCTACGGTTTTGGTCTGGGGTTGGCGTCAGCGCAACTCACATCCGTCATTCTGGTTGATGTGCCACCCAGCACGTCGGGGCAGGCATCCGCCACCCAGTCCACGACACGTCAGGTCGGTACAGCGTTGGGAATTGCTCTGGTTGCAACGTTCCTGGCTGCGTCGGTGAATTCACAGGTACAGGGAAGCCTCGACGATGTGCCGCTGCCCGAGCAGGCACGTCACGGCATCGAAGCGTCTGTCGCACCTTCAGCTGGCGCTTCCATTCGGGCGCTGACTGACTCGGACGGTTCAGAAGGCGTTCCAGCGGAACTGACCGATCAGGTGATCGACAAACTGTCGGAGGCTTTCAGCGTCGGAACGTCGCGCGCAATGGGAGTGGCCGGCGCAGCCCTCGGACTGGGATGTGCACTGACGTTCTTCCTGCCTGGCGCCCGCAAGCCCTCAGGCGAATAGGGCACGTGGCACGGGGGGGTTACCTCGCGTCACACGGCGGCGCTTCTGCGGATACTTGTTCGACACGCCCGCTTAAATCGCTACACTATATCAATTGCATCCCATCTGACAGCGACGATCGCTGTGGCGTAGAACAAGAAATGAACGGAGTATGTATGACCGATCCCCATTCACGGCCACAGAGCCCGATCCGTCGGATCGCACTGATTACAAACCCTGTTGCAGGTTTGGGATCGTCGATGGATGCGGCACGGCGCGCCACTGAGTTTCTGGCCAATCGCGGCATCGATGTGGTCTCCATTGCCAGCTACCTGCCACTGACGACGAGCCTGCGCACTCGCGAATTTGTCGCTGACCCAACCATTGACGCGATTGTGGTGTGCGGCGGAGACGGGCTGATCAACCTTGCATTGCAGGAGGTGGTCGGCACAGGCAAACTCTTCGGTGTCATACCGGCTGGCACCGGTAACGACCTGGCACGCGAATATTCCATTCCTTTCGATCCCAGAGCAGCCGCATCACTCATTGTGGACGGCCACCACGACAGCGTTGATGTGGGCCTCATGAGCCACGCGAACGGGGAAGAACGCTACTTCGCAACAATTATGTGCGCGGGCGTGGATTCAATGATTAACGATCGTGCCAACCAGATCAGATGGCCGAAGGGTAATTCACGCTACCTGCTGGCACTGGGCATCGAGTTCGCACGCCTACGCCCCCTGCGCACAACGATCCGCATCGACGGCAAAGGCACACATCACGTCCCGACAATTCTCAACGCCATTGCCATTACCAAGACGTATGGCGGCGGCATCATGATGTGTCCGCATGCTAACCCCCGCGACGGCCTGCTGTCGATCAGCCTGGTGGAAACGCTCAATCGCCTCGAAGCGATCAGCAAAGTTCCGAAGGTCTTCCTGCACCGCCTGGAGGAGGTACCGGAGGTCCACATGTACCGTGCCCACAGTGTTGACATCGAAGTCAGCGGCCTCGATGCATTTGCTGACGGCGAGCGTCTCATGCCCATGCCTTTGCACATCGAATGCGTGCCGCGCGCCCTCAACTTGATCATGGCGAGGTAGAGCGGCGCACGCAAGTCGCCCTCGCTCATTGTGACGAACGAGGGCGACTGTGGCAGATCAGTGAGTTTGCGTCGAATCGGTGGGGCTGGCTCACTATGCTGCTGCAGACCAACGGCCAGCCACCGAGAGGCACCCTAGCTTTCAGCCCACGGATCGACGACTATACGGATCGGGTTACCTGTCTTATTGCGCATGATGTCCAGGCCTTCTTCCAGATTCTCCAGCGAGATGATCTGAGAGACCGATTCGGACAGATCCAGTCGCCCGGCCTTGACGAGTTCAGCAAGCAGGAAGATGTCCACTACTTCGTAGCCCAGGTGTCCTATGGCCTGACGGCGCTTGACGCCAAAATCGTACAGGCTTCCGCCGTGGAATTCCTGGCGTGACAGCCCGACCAGCACGGCGCGCCCCCTGTAGTCCAGTGACTGCACTGCCTGCTCGAAGGTCACCTGAAGACCGGCAGCGTCGAACGCAACGTCAATCATGCGCCCACCCGTCGCTTTCTTGATCTTGTCCATCAGTTCGGGGTCGTCGGATCGGAACGTGAAGTCAGCGCCCAGACGTTTGGCTCGATCAAACACACCCTCGTTGATGTCGATACCAATGACAGGGTACGCACCCGCCAGCCGGGACAGCTGGACGATGTGGGTTCCGACTCCACCCAATCCCCACACGGCAACGGCGTTGCCCATCGAGACCTTGCCGGTGTGCTTGACTGCTCCGAACGGGGTTGCCACGGCATCAGCGAGGATCGCGGCCTGTTCCATCGGCACACCATCGGGCACGCGGGTGAGTCCTTCAGCGTTGGCCACTGTGTACTGCGCCCATGCACCGTCATAGTCAAATGCCATAATGCGCAGGTTTTGGCATGAGCCTCGGTTACCTCGGCGGCATTCGCGACACTTCAGGCAGGGCATACCCGACTGCGGGATGACCTTGTCGCCGATCTCCCAGCCCTGCACATTCGATCCCATCTCTGCGATGGTGCCCGAGCACTCGTGGCCCTGCGTGATTTCCGGCATTTTCATGGGAAAATCACTGTCGATCAGCGCCATATCCGAATGGCAGATTCCACAGTAGGCAACTTTGATGAGGACCTGGTTCGGACCGGGTTTGGGAATCGGAATATCCTCGATCGTTACGGTGCGATCTGAATGCAGACGCTGGGCGCGCATCGTGCCTTCCATTGCTCTCTCCTTTTTGCGCGCAGCGCCGTGCCCTCGTGCGCATAAAAAGACAGGCGTCTGTGCCTGCAGATGCGTTGACAAGGTTGTCGCCAAAGCTCACACGACGTCACGCGGACATTATGTAGGAGGATTTCTCCTATGAGCACAGACTAACCCATGACCTGCGGTTATTGGGTCTTTTGACCTATATCGCAGATGCGAGTTTCGACGAAGCGATGCGTGAGCCTGCCTCGACAATAACGAAGAAGCCTCCTGCAACCAACGCGATCGTGCCGCCTGCTGACAGGCCACACACGACCGCAAGCCCCAGTCCAACTACGGCAATAATGGTAGACGCGAGCGTGGACAGTGCGACGAAACGCGGCGTCGATGCGACGCGCCCCTTCAAGACGGTGGGTGCGGCGGCGATTAAGGAGATTGACACGACGGTGCCGACCGCCGGAATAATGACCGTCACCGTCGCGATAATCAGACCCAGGGTGATCAGGCGCATCAGGTCAGGCCGCCCTCCGCTGGCTCGGTAGTTCACCGCGTCGAAGCTGACTGCTACCAGCCGCCCGCCCATCAACGCCCACACTCCCCCAGCGACAATAAGGACGAGGGCGGCCGCGATAACGTCGATGCGCGTACATGCCAGCAGGGATCCTGTCAGGAAGCCGTCGATTCGCAGCGGCAGGGGCGCGAACCACTTATTGAGGAAGTAGCCAGAGGCAAACCCCACGGTGAGCGTGATTCCGGCGGCCGCCTGCGAGGAAATTCCTTTCAGGGCCGATACGCCATGCATCAACAGCGCGAGGACGAGTGAGGCCAGGCCAGCACCGATGAACAGTCCCAGAGACAAAGCCTCATGGCTGCTCGAGACCAGCGCCGCGCCGACCACGCCGATGACGGCGCCCGGGAACGCGGCATGGGTGATTGATTCAGTGAAGAAGATGCGCTGGCTGAGTACGGCGAGGGATCCGACCAGGCCGCACAGAGCTCCCACAACGATTACTTCAACCAGCGGCAGGGCGATGATGGTCCACATCGAGATCATGGGCGCACTCCCTGAATCGGGTGGGCGACAGGCTGCGTCACGTGCCCGGTGTCCAGTGCGCGCACGCACATGCGGTACAACGTGCGCACAGCCAGTACCAGCCCGAACATGGCACACACACTGAGCGAGACAGCAGCCTGCGGTGAGATTGGGCGCGAAACCGGCAAGTTCATAACATGCATCCCCAGGACCGCCCCGCCGACGCCGACCGCAATCCCCACGGGAATCATCCACCCGACGGTGCGGGCGACCAGTCGAGCGCTGGCCCCAGGGATCACCAGATATCCGATCACCAGCAGGACGCCGATGGCGGAAGCGGCTGATACAACAACGGCGGCGATCGCGGTGTTGAGAACAATGTCGACAAGGAGGGTGTTGACTCCCAGAACCGGAGCGGTATCGCGGTCGAAGGCGGTGATTACCTGGCCGCGCCACGTCAGGGCGACGATCACGATGGCGAGCAGGCAGAAGAGGACGGACTGCGCCAGGCGCGCATCGGTCACGTCCAGCAGTCGGCCGAACATGAGCGCTTCCAGCTGGCCGGACATGTCGCCTTTTTTCAGCGAGATCACCACGCCCAGTGCGAAGAAGGTCGTCAGAATCGTTGCGGTGGATCCCTCGGAAATGTGGCTGCGCTGCCCGGCCCACACCAGTGCTGCGATGACTGCGCATGCACATAGCGCAGCTCCGGGCACGATCATGTCGATGCCGCCATAAAGGGCACCTACTACGATGCCAGGGAAGACGCCGTGAACCAGTGATTCTGCGTTGAACTCCGCACACCGCACGTTGACCAGCACGCCGACCACTCCGCTGGCGCAGGCCAGGATAATCAGCAAGACAAATGGCCTGAACGTGTACGGAGCTGACGCAATAAATCCCCATCCAGGTAGTGGCTGCAGAAGCTGCCGTAGACCTTCAAGCCATTCAGCCCACATGCTCGGACTCCTGTGTCGCTATGTGCGCGATGCGAGCACGCCGATCAGCGCGGTGCTCCTCTTTACCTGCGCTGGTCGCTGCGAGTTCGACGGGCACCGACCCGCCGTATGCCTTCGCCACCAGCTCCGGTGTCAGTACCTGTGCGATTGGCCCGAATGCCACTTGCCTGCCTGCCAGCAGCAGTGCCCGTTCACAGGTAGCGTCAGCCAAGATGAGGTCATGCGTGGAGATCACGACGGCTACGCCCTGGTTCTTGGCGTTGGTGATGATGGAGAGCAGGGCACGGCGGTTCGGCTCATCCAACCCGTTGAACGGCTCGTCGAGCAGGATCATCGCCGGCTCAGCGACCAGGGCCCGCGCCAACAGGATGCGCTGACGCTGCCCGCCAGACAGGTCACCGAACCGGACGTCTCCACGATCACTCATCCCGACATTGGCGAGGGCGTCCTCGATGCGCTGTTTGCCGGTCGATCCGAGCCGCCCAAACAGTTTCCGCTGACCTCGGTATCCCATCGCAACTACCTGGCGAGCAGTGATGGGGAATGTGGGGTCCAGGTTGAGCTGTTGCGGGACGTATCCCACTGTTGAGCCTGGCGGCACTCGAAGGTGACCGGCGCTGACGCGGACGGATCCGATGATGCCGCGCAGCAGCGTGGTCTTTCCTGACCCGTTCGGCCCGATCAGTGCCAGCGCTTCACCTGCCTGGATGCTGCCATCCACTCCGGTGAGCACTGTCTTATTGCCGTATGCCAGTGAGCAGTTGTCGAATTCGAGTGCCGCGCCCATAGCCTTTCCTTGCTCCGTTGCCTATTTTTCTGCGAGCGTGTCAGGCAGCTGTGGTACGTTCCCGTTCCACGCCTGGACCAGCGTCGTCACGTTGTGAGTGATGGAGCCGACGTAGGTTTGTCCTGCCGACCCGTCGGGTCCGAGGGAGTCGCCGTATAGTGCGTCGTCTCCGACGATTGCTTTGACACCGGCGGCCTGAGCAACTGCCTCGATTGACTTCGAGTTGTTGGAGTTTTCTGCAAAAAGCGCGACCGCTCCTGAGTCCTTGACCTGTTGGGCGGCTTTCTTGATGTGGTCAGCGGTGGCGTCCTGTTGGCTGTTGAAATCCGACAGGGCTGCGCCGATGAACTTCACGCCGTAGTCTTTGGAGAAGTATCCGAATGCGTCGTGAGAGGTGAAGAGGACGCGGTGCTGAGGCGGAACCGAATCGATCGCTTCACGCACCCATCCGTCCAGGTCGGTCAGGGTCTGCGTGTACTGCGCAACGTGCCGGTCGAAGAGGTCCTTGTTGTCAGGCGAGGCTTTGCCGAGGATTTCACCGATATTGCGCACCTGGATGGCGGCGTTCTTCGGGCTGGTCCACACATGCGGGTCGTACTGAAACTCCGGTGTTGCGGCACCATCTTCAGGCGGGAACGGCCACTTTTGCACATCGACCTTCTGCGTGCCGCGATCAATGGTGTAGGGCAGGTCGCTTTCACGCTTGGTCACCGAGGCAGGGTCGTCGACTTCCGCTGCCGTCAGAACTCCCGATGTCACTCCCATGATCCCGTGGAAGCCAGATGCCTGGATTGCTGAGTCAAGGAAGTGTTCCAGGTCGACGCCAGAAACGAACATGATGTCGGCGTGAGCAAGGGCGTCTGCCTGTGCCGGGGTCATCTCGTGTTCATGTGCCGAGGCATTCGGGGCGAGTAGGCACGTCAGGTTAATCGTGGTGACGGCTGACTGGACTGGCGCTCCTAAGGCATGAGTGGCGCCCTGTGCGTCAGTTTTGTTGAGCGCCAGCGTCGAGTGCTCATCGGCGTTGCCGGCGATCTGCGTGACGTAATCGCACACTTGGGTGGTTGTAGCCACCACATTCACTGTGTTGGAGGAGCGTTGTGCGCCGGATTGACCATTCGCGGCGGTCGCTCCTGACATGTTCGCCTGGGTATTGCCGCAGCCTGCAAGACTAGCCGCCGCCACGGCGACCATCGCTGCTCGAAGGCACACAGTTCTTTTCTTCACTCTTTCTCCCCTTATGTGTGATGCCGCTGGTCGTATTCCCTCCCAGCCCTTAACGATAACGGCTCTCACTATATGCCCAAGTTAGGTTTTCGGTCAACCGAATAATATGTTTGGTTCAATACAATATTTGATGGGTGTGGGAGTGTCAACGTGCAGATCAGGAGGCAACACAAGAGCACGGCAGCGTGCTGGGTACAGGGGTCTCACTGCAGTGTGTACAGAGGCACAAAGTGCTGAAGTCAGAGGCCTCGCCGCGATGGATACAAGGGGGTAACCGAGGGATTCACAGGAAGAGGCAGTGGCCAGCCACCCTCGAAAATTCGAGAGGAGCGGAACGCAACGGGGACAGCTGAAGAACCCAAGAAGAACGGCACATTCGGAATGAATGACAATAAATCGAAAATGGTCGGGGTGACAGGATTTGAACCTGCGACCCTCTGCTCCCAAAGCAGATGCGCTACCAAGCTGCGCTACACCCCGGTCGGTTTTCCACCGCTTGGAAATGATAATGCATCCGCTGAACGAAAACCAATTCTCCCACTCAATCCAGTTTGTGGGATAGATCGTGGTTTTTCGATTTCACTTTTCAGCCTCGGCACGTTACGATCGATTCGTTCACGCGAGCAGTCACGCCTATCGGCGCTGACATCGCGGGCGTAGCTCAATGGTAGAGCCCCAGCCTTCCAAGCTGGTCATGCGGGTTCGATTCCCGTCGCCCGCTCCACTTAGACGTCGGATTTGATAAGTACCCCTTTGCGTTAGCGAGTATCGCTTATGGGGGTGTGAAAAATCACCTGCGTTAGCGGGTTTGGATTTTGCGTTACCTAGTATGATGTTTTCCCTGTTCGCATAGGGTTTTGGGGTTTAACTAGCTAACGGATGATAGGTGGCGTTCGCTGTAGTGCTTGTGATGGTGGTTCTACTTCTACTTTTGAATCGGATCTATTTGCGTTGCCCGTGTTTGGCTTTTAGTTAAGTTCTACTCTGTTGTATACGTAAGTGGCGGTGAAAAGTAGCGCAATGATTAGCAGTAGGCTGCTGGTGATTGGCCAGACCCAAGGTGCCTCGAGTGTGTCTTGAGCGAGCCTGTTGATTATGGGGGCGAGGCCAAGGGGAGTTTTGTTGCCCTCCTGGATAAATATCGTTGACATCGTTATTAGTAGGTAGGCTCCAAATCCGGCCGCAAGGGGCATGCCGATGCCTGGTTTAAAAGTGGCTGCGACCGTTTGTGTTGCGTGAATGAGAATGATTTGTAGCGCCCATACCAAACTAGCCAATATGATCGGGGCGGGATTAGCGCCTGGGAATAACAGTGATGTTCCTGCCCAAGCCAGGGTAGCGCTGAAGACTGCAAGGAATAGGGTAGATAGCCAGCTGCTGATAGCAAAGCTGATGAGGTAGTGAGAGCGCTGCACGCTACCAGGGAAAATAAAAGGAATGTCACCGTTGCCGGTAAGCACGCTGCAACGAAACGAGTTCATTGCAACGAGGATTACGGTGAGAATTTGGGTAAGGTTCTTTATCCATCCCGCGTAAGATTGCTGCCAGGAGGGTTCTGGTAGTGACTGTATTAGCGTGGTTACTTCTGATCCGGCCAGAAATCTGATGATTCGCGGCGTGTATTGGGTAAACAATCCTTGGGTGAGAGCAAGGATAACGAATACCCCACCTATAATCCATGTCCCATAGGAGCGTAGAAGCCAGACAGCTTGATAGCGCCAGATCAATCTGAAACTCGAGGTATTCACGATTTTTTACCGCCGTCCTTAGTTAGTTTGGTGAAAAGTTCATCTAAGCCGGTAAAGGTGGGGTGAATCTTTGCGGCAGAATCGAGGCTATAGATAGCCTTAGCCACGGCGGTGGCAACGTCTGAACGCACCGTGACATCAAGGGTAACGTGTTTAGTTTGCTGATTGACTAGCTCGCCTAACTGGCCTTGAGCGAGCAGGCTACCGCGATGCAAGATCCCCACGTGGGTAGAGACCTTTGCAACATCGGTGAGGATGTGGGAGGAAAATACTATCGTTACCTGCCCGGTTAACTCGCGTAGTAGCCCCAGGACATCTGCTCGCCCGATCGGGTCAAGAGCGCTGGTTGGTTCGTCTATCAGTAGTAGTTTCGGGGCGGTAACGAGTGCTGCGGCTATTCCCATCCGTTGCTTCATGCCTCTAGAAAAGGAGCCGATTCTTCCGGGGGCTTTGTCGAGGTTAACCAGATTGAGTAGTTCGTCGCTTCTTTCGGCTGCAAGGTCTGGGGAGATTCCACCAAGGCGGGCGAGAGTGATGAGTGCATCCTTGGCTCTAAGCCAGGGGCTAATCTGGGGGACATCAGTCAGGTAAGACACGCCAGGGATCGGTTTGACCGGAAGTTTGCCCCGGCTAACTCCCAGCACGGTGGCGCTGCCACTACTGGCTCCGGCCAGTCCTGCAAGGATCCTCATGGTGGTGGTTTTGCCAGCCCCGTTCGCTCCCACAAACCCATAACAGGAGCCGGTAGGAACTCGAAGGTTTATGTTGTTTAGTACTTGGTGCTTACCGAAGGTTTTGGACAAATCTTTAGTACAGACTGCTAAATCCATGTTCATTCCTTCGGATACAGCTTGCTTACCACTGAACTCGCATCAAGCTGGTGATGTTTGGCTGTAGCTTTCTGTTCATATTCACGCTGTACCTTAAGCTGTCTTTGTTCGTGAAAGTACATAACCAAAAAGACGATTGGCCCAATCACTTGGCCAAAGAGGATAACCAAGAGCCACACTAGGCGATTTAAGCCGGCAATGTGAGTTCGCTTATCGCGCAGCAAGCAAATCAAAGACCAGACCACCGCTATCAGTTGCACTCCTATAAGGATGCAAACTCCTATTAATGCTGGGGTCGGCAGATCCAACAGTTTATCTATAGGGTTCATTGCTTGTCTCCTGAATTATGTAGCCGGGTTTTTACCCTGGTTAACGCGGTTTTTACATAAGCGAGTTGGCAAGCGCCAGCAACGAGGGGCCATAAAGCAACAATGGGCATCACCGACCGGCGGGTCATTTTCCGCTTGTCGCCAGCCCGGCGCATTGCTGCAAGCCAGGCTATGGACATGGCTTCAACGCCCATCAGATCAGCGTGATTGGCCAAACGTACGGCATCTTCGGATTCTGGATCATCGCGCCGAAAGACCTGTGGCGCTAGTGCTGCAACAGTCGTTAAAACCACTGGAGCTAGCGCAGCCTGCTTGCCGCTAATAAATCTTTCAGACCCTCCGAGTGTTGACCGCTGGAGGAGAACCTGATCTTTGCGACTGAGCAGTACCGCCAAGAACCCAACCCCAATCCCACCGGCAATAGTGGTGAGCTTAATGCCGCGCTTTAGACGTGTGGGGACGTAGCTGGCCAAGTCCGGTAGAGAATCATCGGGTCGAATTAGCCCTAAACGCACACCAACAGCACCCAGATTAACGTCCCAACCCAGTCCGTATTTTCGAGGAATGAACAAGCGCGGATTCTCTGGTTCAAAACCATCCAGCGCAGCATCAGAGCGCCCCAACCACAGCCCGGAGACAGGTATCCCCAAAACTCGCGCCTGCCCTTCTATGTCCTTACCGAACCACTTCATCACCGTATTCCTTTCCGCGTTGTACGCTTCACAGCACAATCAAGCGCCTCCCACTCAGAGCGCATCTGCAATAAACGATTCTTCCCAGATTCTGCGAGCTTATAAATCTTCCTCGGCGGCCCTACCGGAGACTCCTCCCAAGCCGTAACTACCAACCCTGATTTACGGAGGCGTGCAAGCAGCGGATATAACGTACCCGTAGAAATCTCCAACCCCGCTTCTTCACGAAAACGCTCTACAAGCTGCCCCCCGTAAGAAGGACGAGACGAAAGTAATCCAAGGACAATCAGTTCAACAGCGCCCTTGCGTAACTGTGACTCAGACACAACCCCTCCTTGCTTAACCATGTTCCTTGTATAACATACTACTGCGTGTCTAAAAGACTAGCAACTACTTTTCGCTAGGACTTCAGGTCTGATAAGTGCTCTTTTGCGTTACCGAGTATCGTGTTTTCCCTGTTGAGCGTTATGGCGTTTGAAATGTTTCTCTGAATGTGGAGTGTTCTACCTAATTCATCCTAGTGTTCATGTACACTATAAACACTAGGAGGTGTTCGTGGATATCATCGTTAGTAATGCAAGTTCTGATCCGGTTTACGCTCAGATTAAGAATCAGCTCAAGGCGGCAATAATCAACGATCAGGTAGCGCCCGGCGACAAGCTGCCGTCGATCCGGCGTTTGGCATCACAGCTTCGCGTGTCGGTGATTACTACCAAGCGCGCCTATGACGAGCTAGAGCTAGAGGGTTTCATTGATTCCGTACAGGGGCGAGGTAGCTTTGTCGCTTCTAAAAACACTGAATTACTCAAGGAAGAGCAGCGTAAAAAAGTCGAAGACTACTTGAAATCCGCCCTCGCCTCGGCTCGGGTTGCTGGCTTGTCTGTTTCTGATCTGAAAGAGCTGATTGATTTATTAGGAGAATCCGATGAATGTGATTGAAATCAACGGACTAGTTAAAAAGTATCCGGGATTTACGCTCGGTCCGCTTAACCTTGAAGTTCCCCAGGGGGCAATTGTGGGTTTCGTGGGCGAGAACGGTGCCGGTAAATCCACAACGCTGCGTTTGATTTTAGGTCTTGCTCACCCCGATGCTGGGATAATAAACCTTTTGGGGCAGCCTGCAGGTGCAGATCACTCACAAGCGCATGAACGAGTGGGGGTAGTTTTTGACGATATTAGCCTGCCAGATAGTTTTACTGTTAAGAATGCTGGCGAGTTCGGCAAGCGCCTGTACAAGAGTTGGGATGCGCAAACATACGCTAGTTATCAGCAGCGTTTTCATCTCGCTTCGTCTAAGCGAGTTGGTGAACTCTCTAGAGGTATGCGGATGAAGCTGGGGCTAGCGATGGCACTTTCCCATGCAGCGGATTTACTGATTTTTGATGAGGCTACCAGTGGTTTGGATCCGGTGATTCGTGATGAGGTGCTTGATATTATGCTCGAATTTATCGAAGATCCGACTCACTCGATTCTGTTTTCGTCTCACATCGTTTCCGATATTGAAAAAGCCGCTGACTACGTGGCTTTCATCCGTGAGGGCAAGTTGAAGTTCATGGAACAAAAAGACGAGCTCTTAGATTCTTGGCGAATCGTAGCGTTGAGCAATGAGCAGGCAAACCAGCTAGATTCCACGCAAGTATTAGGGCGCCGCCGTCATGATTTTGGGCAAGAAGCAATCGTCCGCACCGGGGCAGTTCCTGCTGGTGTGCAAGCTGGTAGACCGACGATTGAGGACATCATGGTCTACACGATTAAAGGAGAAGATCAATGAGAGCTGCATTTTATAAAGATCTTATTGCCAATCGTACATATATAGCTGTTTTAGGTTTGGTGCTCGTTGCGATCAGCGCTGTGGGGATTTATACAAACAAGTTGATTATCTTTCCTTTTATTTTTGGCATGATTGGGATGCTTTATTTTACGGCCACCTTTGCTCGTGATGCTGAATCCAAGGTGCACCGAACGATTCTTGCCGGGCCTATCAGTAGAAACGAGCTCGTTAATTTAAATTTTCTGATTACACTCGCCCTTGGGGTAGTGGCTTTCGCGGTTACAGGTGCTCTTGCCTATTTAATGGTTGATATGCCTTGGAAAAATACTGTTTTGGTGGCAAGTTTCACCTTTGCGGTCACTCTGCTGTTGACCATTATTCAGCTACCGTTGTTTTACAAATTTGGTCCAGAAAAAGCCAAGCTTTTTCTGGTCGCGGTATTCATCGTGGTGTTCGCTGGATCATCCTTTGTTGGTTCCAACAAACAAGCAATCTTCGAATGGGTAGCAAAAGCCTTAACCCTACCTCCGCTCACAAACGCAGGAATACTACTGACCGTGACGATCGTACTTACCGCAGTATCCCTATGGATAAGTCGTAAGATCATGGCAGGTAAAGAATTCTAAGTTATTAGAGCCCGATTTTGCATCCAATGTTGACCCCCTGCGTTCTTTTCAAAACCCCACCGTGATTTCTTTCCCGGTTCTAAAGATGAACCGGATCTGGTTTGCGCCGATTGTGATGTGTCGGGACATCATTGACAGTTTGTTGGCGGTGTCCCGGTCTTTTTGTGTGTGGGTGTGTCACGTCATTGTTGACAGGTGTGACGGTGCTGGTGTGTTTTTTGGGCTGGTAGTTGTGTGTGGGGTCGATGGTGTGTTCGGCGATGATTTCTCCGGTGGTGCGGTCGATGGTGATGGTGTCGTTGCCTGC
>OIFA01000017.1_pt1 | contig 191845 bp, 163 predicted proteins | sample 1581991 | NCBI WGS metagenome assembly OIFA01 (sample SAMN07501060, study PRJEB24779) | human gut metagenome | isolation source: stool | host: human infant | place: USA: Pittsburgh, PA
CAAATGTCTTTTTGTTATAAAAAAATACTTGGTGTCTTTACTCATTTGAGAGTAACAACACCAAATATCATAGAACCGTGAAAAACAGTACTGATCATCAGTACTGTTTTTTTGTTTTGTTTAAAATTTAAGTATCGAAGTAGGTGTATTTTTTTGTGATGTGTAATTCTTATCGAAATTGCGACTAAAAATACAGGAATAAAGGACATTGAGGATATATTCGATGGCTAGTTGAGAGGAAAAAGTCGAGACTTTGAAATCTGCATGTTCAATGTTAGGAATGGGCAAAATCACTGTGGCGTATTTAGCTAATTGGCTGTTCAAGTCTGAAGTAATGGCAATAATCGGGGTGCCTCCTTCTGCAAAAATCCGTGCTTCATTAACGATTTCTGCAGTGTTACCACTGTAAGAGACGAGGATGGCTACGTCATTTTTGGTGGCATTGATGGCTAAATAAAATTGTTCAGCTTGATAAGGGATTAAATGGATAAATAGCTGAATGCGTAATAACTTTGTTTGAAAATCCGTTAAGCGAATGTAGGAGTTACTGACACCCACTGCTAAAATATTTTCAGCGGTTAAAAGTAAATCAATACTTTTATTTAACATGGCCTCGGTTAATAACTGTTGGGTGGATTGAACAGTTTCAGTCGTTAACTGCGCAATTTTCTTGGCAATTAGTAAATCAGAATCTTGCGCTAAAAAAGGCATATTCGCATCAACATTCCGGATTGCTTGGTAGTGAATTTCTAAGTCGCGGGACAAGCGGATTTTAAATTCTTTGAAACCGCTAGTTTCTGTTTTTTTACACAAACGAACAATCGTGGAAGTTGAAGAGTTGGTGGCTTCTGCTAGTTCATAAATCGACATATGCAGGACTCGTTCAGTATGAGATAAAATAAAATCAATAATTAGCCCTTCGTTATATGTATAGCGTTCTTTTTGTTCTAAACATTCGATTAGATTCAATGGGTTCACCTCTCTGTGGTACTTTGTTTCGCTTTCAGTATACCTTAAGCGTATGAATTATGAAACATAGTTACAGAATCAGTTAGTTGTATTTACATCAGAAAGCGGTTTCTTTATGATGAGGATATCACAAAGGATTAAGGAGAGAAGTGAAATGGATAAGTTAACAAACTGGGTGGAGCAAGCCGTAGTGCCTAAAGTTTCAAGGATTACAAGTTTACGTTATTTTCAAGCCTTAAGAAATGGTTTTTTTGCAATTATGCCGTTAACAATTATTGGGTCGATTTTTATGTTGATTACAGATTTTCCAGTAGCAGGGTATGGCGATTTTATGGCTGGAATTTTCGGTGCAGGTTGGGCGGATATGATTTCACCAGCTTATCGAGCAACTTTCAACATGATGGGAATTATTTTTGCCGGGACGATGTCCTATAAATTGGCGGAAAGTTACGAAATGGATCGTTTAACTTCATTAATTTTAGGAATTGTCGCTTACGTAGTCGTTTTACCGAAAACGGTGACCACTGAATCAGGCGAAGTTGTGACGAAAGTTTTATCGTTTGATTGGTTAGGAACGCAAGGGGTGATTACGGCCATTATTATGTCAATTCTTTCGGTTGAGTTGACTCGTTTCTGTATTAAGAAAAAATTAGTCATCAAAATGCCTGAAAGCGTGCCTTCTATGGTGAGCCAAGCTTTTAGTGCATTGATTCCTGGGATTTTTGTGGTAGCGGTGGCTTTATTGATTAATGGGATTGGGCTTTCGTTTGCGGATTCCTTCCCGCAATTAATTTATGCGGTGATTCAAGCGCCACTGCAAGGTTTAATCGGAACCCCTTTTGCAATTATTATTGTGGCTGGCTTAAATGGACTGTTCTGGTGGTTTGGGATTCATCCAACTGTCATCAATTCCATGCTATATCCTATTTTATATGCGAATGCAGACAAAAACCAAAGCTTAGCGGAATTAGGACAATTAACTGCTCAAAATGGCAACTTTGGCACGGTCCAAATGCTCGATCAATTTGCCACAATTGGAGGCGCTGGTTGCACGATTGGCTTGGCTATTGCAATGGCCATCGTCGGACATTCATCTAGAATGAAAGCCATGTCGAAAATTTCGTTTGTTCCAGCATTTTTCAACATTAATGAACCCTTGATTTTTGGACTCCCAGTTATTTTTAACCCATTATTATTGATTCCGATTGCGGTCGCGCCGATTGTATCGGTCTTGATTGCCTTTCTGTCAATGAAAATTGGGTTCATGCCAATGTTTACAAACATTCAAGCACCATGGGCTACCCCCTTTCTGTTTTCGGGCTTTTTAGTGGGAAAATGGCAAGGTGCAGTGACGCAAGTTTTAGCTGTTGCCGCTAGTGTCGTTATTTATTATCCATTTGTAAAAGCCTTAGATCGACAATATCAAAAAGAAGAAGCCCATGAAGTACCAGAAACATTGTAGAGAAAGAGGAGTGAAGGAAATGCATGTTGAGAATGATAAAAATATTTGCTGTGAAGTGGAAAAAGGAATGGAAAAAATGTATCATCCGATGGTGCCCGAGTTGGTTCAAACCTCTTCCTTTTATTTTCCAACTTACGAAGAATTTATGGCAGCGAGTATAGATGAAAAAAATAATTATGTTTACACACGTGGCACCAACCCCACAACAGAAATTTTAGAGAAAAAAATTGCTCGTTTGGAACGTGGAGAAAAATGTAAAGTTTTTGCCTCAGGAATGGGCGCTATTTCGGCAACGCTGTTTACGTTGCTCCAACAAGGTGATCATGTTTTAATGGTCAATACAATTTATGGAGAATCTGTTTCGTTTGTGCAATATTTAGAGAAATTTGGCGTATCCTTGACCAAAGTAGACGTTGCAGAAACAGAAGAACTTTTTCAATTTGTTCAGGAAAACACCAAAGTCATTTACTTTGAAAGTCCGTCCTCACAAAAGTTTGAACTGCTAGATTTAGAAAAAATAACTGCGTTAGCACAAAAAATTGGCGCATACACTGTCATTGATAACACGTGGGCGTCACCGTTATTTCAGCATCCTTTATGCCATAATGTGGACCTGGTGATTCATTCTTGTTCCAAATATATTGGTGGTCATTCGGATATTGTAGCAGGGGCTGTCATTGGCAAAGCAGCGCTTGTGGATCAAATTTTTGAACATGGTCATCAAGCATTAGGCGCAGTCAATAGTCCCTTCAATTCTTGGTTAGCGTTACGAGGTATTCGTACCATGCCCGTTCGGTTGGCGCATCAGTCTCAAGCCATCCAAACGGTGCTGTCGGCTTTGCAAAAGGATCCGCGAATCAGTCGATTATATCATCCTTTTGTAGGGAATCAACAACAACAAGCGTTAGCAGAAAAATATTTAACAGGTTATGGCTCATTGTTTGCGATTGATTTAAAAGATACCGATTTTGAACGTTTGAAAACATTTGTGAACGCATTGACGCTGGTCACAATTGGGGTCAGTTGGGGTGGCTTTGAAAGTTTGGCCTTGCCTGTATTTAAAGGCAATAACTTGGCGGCTCTTCAGAAAAGAGGCTTGTCACCAGCGCACATTCGCATGTACGTTGGTTTGGAAGAGCCAACATCTATTATCGAAGATATTCAGCAAGCCTTGGATCAAGCCTACGGCGAAGAAACGCTTTTGTGAGACATTAAGGCGGAGCCATTGTCTGCCTGTAATTCAATAACATATTTTCAATTTTAGGAGGGGAACTTAAGTCAGTTTGACTGAGGTTGCTCCTCCTGTTTTGCATTTTTTTATTAAAGTCAAAGCGTTCCTCTTTATTTAATAGACAAAGTTCGATATAATAATGGTCAATATTAGTCAAGAGAGAAGAAGGATGGAAGACTATGAGTAATCAAAATACGTCAGATTTAATCGAGGCTTATTTAAAAAAGATTTTAGAAGAAAGTAATAAAATTGAAATCCGTCGGGCGGAAATGGCTAATTTATTTAATTGCGTTCCTTCACAAATTAACTATGTAATTAATACACGTTTTACCATCCAACGAGGCTACGCAGTTGAAAGTAAACGTGGTGGAGGCGGCTATATTCGCATTGTCAAAGTACAAATTTCAGATAACGATCAATTACTAAAACAAATGGATCAATTGATTGGCGCAACCTTAACAGAAAAAGATGCGCTAACATTTATTCAAACATTGTATGAAGAAGAAGTGATTACGAAAAAGGAAGGCAATTTAATGCTAGCTGCTTTAAGTAAAAGCACATTGAATGGTCTGGGGAATCACGAAGATTTTCTAAGAGCTCAAATAATGCGTTCATTTTTAGAGCGCTTGAGCTATGAGGAGGAATAACTATGGATGAACTATTTACAGAAAGTGCGAAAGCCGTACTGGCGATTGCCCAAGAAGAAGCGAAGTATTTTCGTCACCAATCCGTCGGTTCTGAGCATTTATTATTAGCGCTCGTTTTAGAACCGAATGGGATTGCCGGAAAAACATTACGACAATTGAATACTGACACAGAAGACATCCGTGAAGAAATTGAGCATTTAAGTGGCTATGGCACCATGCAAAGTCCAATGGGGAATAACAACTTATACTTACCTTATTCACCAAGAGCCAAACAAATCTTTGCCTATGCTGGAGATGAAGCGAAGCGCTTAGGGGCTCAAAAGATTGGTACCGAGCATTTATTATTGGGCTTGTTAAGAGACGAAGAAATTTTAGCCTCTAGAATTTTAGTGAATTTAGGATTAAGTTTATCCAAAATGCGTCAATTATTATTGAAAAAAATGGGCGTTTCCGAACCCAATAGCGCACAACGTCGTCGGAATGGTCAAAATAAAAATGCGCCACAAGGGACGCCAACATTGGATTCTTTAGCAAGAGATTTAACCAAGTTAGCACGAGAAAAAAGCTTGGATCCAGTAGTTGGTCGCGGTACCGAAGTCCGTCGTTTGATTCAAATTTTGAGTCGCCGTACCAAAAACAATCCTGTCCTAGTCGGTGAACCAGGTGTTGGGAAAACAGCGATAGCAGAAGGCTTAGCCCAGAAAATTGTCAACCGGGAAGTCCCTGAAGATATGCAAGGCAAACGTTTAATGATGCTAGACATGGGTGCCTTGGTTGCTGGAACTAAATATCGAGGTGAGTTCGAAGATCGCTTGAAAAAAGTTGTCGATGAAATCTATCAAGATGGACAAGTCATTTTATTTATCGACGAATTGCATACCTTGATCGGTGCTGGCGGTGCAGAAGGGGCGATTGATGCTTCAAATATTTTAAAACCTGCTTTAGCACGTGGTGAGTTGCAAACAATTGGTGCGACAACTCTGGATGAGTACCAAAAATATATTGAAAAAGATGCCGCTTTGGAACGTCGTTTTGCCCGTATTCAAGTAGCAGAGCCAACGCCAGAAGAAGCAGAAGAAATTCTAAAAGGCTTGCGTTCATGCTATGAAAAACATCATGGCGTAGAAATTACAGATGAAGCTCTACATGCGGCGGTTCAATTATCGATTCGCTATTTAAATGACCGCCAATTACCAGATAAAGCAATTGATTTAATGGACGAATCTGCAGCAAAAGTTCGTTTAGATAAGGCAGATCAACCTTCAGAAATTAATGAATTGCGTACCGAAATTTCTCATTTAATTACGGAAAAAGAAGAGGCCATTCAAAACCAATCATTTGAAAGTGCCGCTCGGATTCGTCAAAAAGAAAAACAAGTGATGGAAAAACTAGAAGAATTGATTGCAGTGAAAGAAAAAAGTCTGTCTGGTTACAGTACACAAGTAACAGAAGAAGACGTGGCTGGGGTTGTTTCACAATGGACAGGCGTTCCTTTGCAGCAGCTAGAGAAGAAAGAAAGCGAACGATTGATGGAATTAGAAACCATTTTACATCAACGGGTCGTTGGCCAAAATGAAGCAGTTGAAGCTGTTTCACGCGCTATCCGTCGTGCGCGTAGTGGCTTGAAAGACCCAGCAAGACCGATTGGTTCCTTCATGTTCTTAGGACCAACAGGGGTTGGGAAAACAGAACTTGCCAAAGCCTTAGCCGAAGCGATGTTTGGCAGCGAAGAAGCTTTGATTCGCGTGGACATGTCTGAGTTTATGGAAAAATACAGTACTAGCCGTTTAATCGGTTCTCCTCCAGGTTATGTCGGCTACGAAGAAGGTGGCCAACTAACTGAAAAAATTCGTCAACGTCCTTATTCCGTTATTTTGCTAGATGAAGTAGAAAAAGCCCATCCAGATGTCTTTAATATTTTATTACAAGTCTTAGATGATGGCCATTTAACGGATGCCAAAGGACGAAAAGTCGATTTCCGTAACACGATTTTAATCATGACCTCCAACTTAGGAGCAACAGCGATTCGTGAAGAAAAACATGTCGGCTTCAATGTGAAAGACATTTCTAAAAATCATGAATTAATGCAAAAACGAATCATGGAAGAATTGAAAAAAGCCTTCCGTCCAGAATTCTTAAACCGAATTGATGAAACGGTTGTATTCCATTCCTTGAAACAAGAGGAAATTCATGAAATCGTAAAAATTATGAGTCAATCTGTCGTAAAACGGATGGCCGAACAAGAGGTTAAAGTGAAAATCACACCAGCTGCAATTGAAGTTATTGGTAAAGTCGGGTTTGATCCAGAATATGGCGCACGTCCAATTCGTCGGGCCTTGCAAAAAGAAGTGGAAGATCGTTTAAGTGAAGCCCTTCTTTCTGGTCAAATTCAGTTAGGGGATAAAGTAACTTTAGGCGCTAGCAAAGGCAAAATTACGTTAAATGTGCGGGCACCAAAAGCACCAAAAACAGAAGCGAAAGAATTACAAACTGTATAGATGAGATGCGAAGTCTGGTATAAAAACCATTTAGGGTTTTTATACCAGGCTTTTCTATTTTCCAGTGGCGATTTCTTTTTGAGAATTGCCAGATTGATTTTTCTGTGCTACGTTAATAAGGAGGGGTGATGGAATGGAACAATCTTTTTTTCGAGAATTACTACATTATCAGCGTCCAAAGGATAATCCTTTTCGACTAGTGTTTGCTGGCTTGGTTATGTTCAGCATTCTTTTTTTGGGCTATATCAATCATCAATTATTGATTTCAAGCTTTGGCTCGTTAGGTATTTTTACTTTTTTATATTATCAGCCGTTACCATTAAAACAGTTAATGACTCGTTTATCTGTGGTCGGTAGTTACCTTTTTTTAGGAAATTTGTTAGGCATGTTATCGACCCATATTGCATGGCTTATTCCCATTGTTGTTGCACTGGTCGGTTTTGGTGGCCGCTTTTTCTTTGAAGTCTACGATATTTCAAAACCAGGGGCCTTCTTTGGTGTGATGGTGACAGCGATGGGTGCCAGTACGAGCATTCCGTTAGCAAAAATTCCGTTCATGAGTGGCTGTATGTTATTAGGCATTGGCTTTTCCATTTTGTTTGCACTAGTGTTGCATTTTACAGAGAAGGAAATCAGTGCCCCGCTAGCTAAGCGATCATTACGGGAACGAATTTATCGGCATCCAGAAGCGCCATTAGATAGCATATATTATAGCTTTGTCTTATTTTTTGCTGTATATATCAGCGAAAGTTTACATTTACAGAATCCGTATTGGTTAGTCGTTTCCTGTGCATCCATTTTACAAGGAGACAATTTACGTGCGATTAAGCAGCGAAATATTCAGCGAATTTTTGGCACAACGATTGGATTGGTTATTTCCGCTTTTCTGCTTAATTTAGCTTTGACAACTTTTGAATCGATTGTCATGATTACAATCTTATTTGTGACCGTTGAGTATTTTATTCGTCGTAATTATGGATTGGCGCAATTTTTCACAACGCCTATGGCTCTGATGCTTTCATTGCTCGTTCGTCAGCAGTACGTGATAACGTTGATTCAATTCCGCTTTTTGGGGATTGTTTTAGGCAGCTTGTTAGGCTTAGCGGCAGCGTGGCTATTCACCGTTGTAGTAACGTTTTATGAACGAAAATATCACTTGAACGAGTGACCAAAGAACAGATGACCAGTAATTAAAAAAAGAGCATTTGGTAGGTAAGCGGATGGCGCTTCTCTACCAAAATTTTTTTCGGAAACATTGTGAAAAATGTACGTTTAATACAGATAGGCTCTTTTAAAGTTTGTGAACGTATGATACTATTAAACGGTCATAAAGAAGGAGGCTATATTTATGATTGAACTGATTGCAACTGCAGAATCTGTTGAGCAGGCTGTAGAATTACTCGCAACAGGTGTGGATACATTATATATTGGAGAAGAAACATTCGGGTTGCGTTTGCCCGTATCTTTTACACGAGATGAACAACGCGAGATTGTGAAACGTGCACATGAAATGGGCAAACAAGTGCTAGTTGCAGTAAATGGCATTATGCACCCTGAAAAAATGAAATTAGTCCCAGAGTATCTGACATTTTTAAAAGAAATCAACGTCGATAAAATTACTTTGGGTGATCCAGGTATTGTGTTTATTATGCAACGAGATGGATTAGAAATTCCTTACGTTTATGATGGTGAAACCTTAGTAACGAGCTCACGTCAAATCAATTTTTGGAGTAAACGAGGAGCCATCGGAGCTGTCCTAGCTCGGGAAGTACCTTTTGAAGAAATGGTCGCAATGGAAGAAAACTTAGCAGTTCCAGCTGAAATTCTTGTCTATGGGGCGACCTGTATTCATCAATCGAAACGCCCATTAATTCAAAATTACTACAATTACACAAAGAACGACAAAGGGGTTACGAAAGACGAAGGGCTGTTTATTTCTGAACCCAAAAAACCAGAAACCCACTATTCCATTTATGAAGATAGTCATGGTACGCATATTTTTGCCAATAACGATGTGAACTTGATGAATGAGTTAACAAACTTGTATGACCATCACTATCGCACATGGAAGCTCGATGGCCTTTACACACCAGGTGAAAATTTTGTCGCGATTGCTCGCTTATTTGCTGAAGCGAAAGCAGCACTTGAAGCGGGAACTTGGTCAGAAGATCAAGCAGCTCATGCAACAGCTGAAATTGAAAAATTACATCCAACAGGTCGTGGCTTAGACAATGGTTTCTTTGATTTAAGTGCCGATGCAATAAAATAAATTGATTCATTTAAGGGGAAGAAGAACATGAAAGTAATGACAGAACGAACATTGAAGCGTCCCGAGGTGTTGGCTCCAGCCGGGACGCTAGAAAAACTAAAAGTCGCAATTCGTTACGGTGCCGATGCCGTTTATATCGGAGGGAATGCCTACGGTCTGCGTAGCCGCGCAGGAAATTTCACGCCAGAAGAAATGGCGGAAGGCGTAGCCTTTGCCCGCGAACATAATGCGAAAGTTTATGTCGCTGCCAATATGGTCACTCATGAAGGAAACCAGGAAGGGGCAGGAGCGTTTTTCAGAGAATTGCGAGACATCGGAATTTCAGCTGTGATTGTTTCCGATCCAGCTTTAATCGAAATTTGTGCGACAGAAGCACCAGGTTTACCCATCCATTTATCGACACAAGCTTCAGCAACCAACTATGAAACATTAGAATTTTGGAAAAATGAAGGCTTAGAACGTGTGGTATTAGCGCGCGAAGTTTCAATGGAGGAAGTTGCAGCGATTCGTGAAAATACGGACATTGAGATTGAAGCCTTTATTCATGGAGCAATGTGTATTTCATATTCAGGACGTTGTACTTTATCCAACCATATGTCGATGCGGGATGCCAATCGTGGCGGTTGCTCACAATCTTGTCGTTGGAAATACGAGTTATTTGATATGCCTTTTGGGACAGAACGTCGGAGCAAAACCAGCGAAGGGGAAGTTGAAGAAGAGTTTTCAATGAGCGCCGTAGATATGTCTATGATTGAACATATTCCAGAATTAATTGAAAATGGTGTCGATAGTTTTAAAATTGAAGGCCGCATGAAATCCATTCACTATGTTTCGACAGTCGCTAATGTGTATAAAAAAGCCGTCGATTCTTACATGGAAGACCCTGAAAACTATGTCTGCCAACAAGAGTGGATTGATGAATTATGGAAAGTAGCACAACGTGAATTAGCAACTGGATTTTATTACAATACACCAAGTGAAAATGAACAATTATTCGGCGAACGTCGTAAAATTCCACAATATAAATTTGTTGGTGAAGTGATTGCGTACAACGAAAAGACGCAAGTCGCAACGATTCGTCAACGGAACCTTTTCAGTGTCGGCGATGAAATTGAATTTTATGGTCCCGGGTTTACCCATTTCCACCAAACCGTTAAAGAGATGTATAATGAAGACGGTGAAGCGATCGATCGGGCACCTAATCCCATGATGTTATTAACAATGGAAGTGACGCAACCTGTTGCAGTCGGCGATATGATTCGTAAGAAAAAATAAACCAGCCAAAAGGAGGAGTAATTATGAGTGTCCGCGTGAATGATTTATTAAAATTACCGTCTTTGCGAGAAGCGACGGTACTTTCTGGTAAAAACCAATTGGACACATCTGTTGCTTCTCTTTCTTTTTTAGAAGTCTCTGATATGTCTTTGTTTTCGGAAAAACTTCACAAAACAAATGAATACCATGCTGGCGAAATTTTGATTGGTTCATTTTGTGCCATTCGTCATGATGTGGTGAAGCAATGCGAAACGATTCGGCATCTCCATGAATTAGGCGAAGTAGGCCTAATCTTGTACTACGTTGGGATTATCGTACCGAAAGTTGCAGAGGAAGTGATTCAATTAGCGGATTCTTTAGGTTTCATTTTAATCCAAATGCCTAAAAATGATCCCACATTACGCTACAACGAAGTCATTTATGAAGTCATGAAATTGTTAGTCAATAAAAATAAAATGGCTTCTTTTGCAACGGACCTCTTGGAAAAAGTTTCCCTTTTGCCTGAACAAAACCGCAGTGTGGAAATGACCTTGAAAATCCTATCCGATTTTTTAAAAGTCAATATTGCGTTAACCACCTATACCAATGAAATCATCAGCACCATCAATTGGCCGCGAAGCACGAAATTACCCTTAACCAAGTTACTTTATCAATCACAAGAGAAAGTAGCGCTGGGAGAAACGACCTACTTCATTACCTCGCAAAAACTTCCTCAGAAAGATGGACAAACATTGAAGCTTTACTTCATTCGAGAAGAAGAGCAGTTAACCTCTTTTGAGATGAATCAAGCGGTGGAAGTCGTTCAGATGGCTCTGAATTTATGGGGGAAAAACTATGACGAAGTCAGTGAGTATGCCTTAGTCCAAGCAATCATTAACGATGAAAGTGATAAGATGTACCAATTAGCCAAAAAATTAATGATTGATATTTCTTCTGTCGAAACGATGTGGCTTTTGCCTATTTGGCAACAAGGACAAGAAATCCACGCTATTCAGCAAGATTTGAAAGATTTCCTACGTTACTATTACCAAACAACGATTGTCCAGCAAACAGAAAATTACCTGATTGTTCTCTTAGGTAATTATTTACACAAACAGCCTGAAGCCACGATTAGTAAAGAATACTTGCAAGCCACAGACTATCAGGACTATTTAGGTGAAATCATCCTTTGTCCGAAAGTTCGTAACACGACTGAAGTGCGTGTCAGCTACCAAACCGCTAATCAAGTCGCGCCGTTTTTAAAGCGCGTCTATCCACAAAGAAAAGTGTTATCAATCGCGGAAATTCGTACAGTTCAACAAATGATGACGTGTCTCCAAGCAGGAGAAGAAGCAATCCAACAACGCTTAGCAGTTATCCAACCTCTCTTAAAAGAATCAGAGCAGTTAATGACATTAGGGACGTTTTTACTAGATGCAAGTAGTGATTTTAAAGAATGCGGCGAACGCCTATTTGTTCATAAAAATACGGTCAAATATCGTATCAGTAAAATTAATGAAGCGCTCGGCTATGATATGACTAACGCCGCCGAAGCCTATGAAGTCTATTTGGCGATGATCTTATATCGCTTGGTCACGAATGAATGAAAAAAGCAGACAATCGGCAGTAGCCGATTTGTCTGCTTTTTTATTTTAAGCCAAAACTTCCTCGATATTTTTTTCAATTTGAAAAAGACCTATGACTGATTTTTCGTTATAATTGAAAAAATAATTAAGGAGGAATGAGAATGAAATTAAAAAACGAGCAACAACAATCGTGGCTTAGCTTAGCATTTGTTTGGGCGGGCGCAATGATTAGCGTGCCAGGATTAATTATTGGAGGAACGTTAGTTGCAGGCATGCCTTTATGGGAAGCTTTGTTAACAGGATTTATTGGTTACGGTATTATTGTTATTTTAATGATTTTACAAGGAATTCAAAGTTCCGACTTACAAGAACCTTCTGTCAAAGTCGCTTCTCAAGTGTTTGGCATTCAAGGTTCGCAAAAGATTATTTCCATTATTCTAGCGATTGCTTGCTTAGGTTGGTTTGGTTTGCAAGCCAATGTCAGCGGCGGCGCCTTCACGAACTTTTTAAAAATTTACGGCATTGATTTACCTGTGTCGCTTTCTTCCTTAATCTGGGGAATTATCATGCTTATTTCGGCTCTTTATGGCATAAAAATATTGAAAATTCTGAATTATTTTGCGGTTCCTGTGTTAGTTCTGGTTTGTCTTTATGGCTTGGTGGCTTCGTTAAGAAACAACGGTTGGGAAGCTGTTAGTCAATATACACCTCAAACAGCAGGAAGCTTTATGTCAGGTCTTTCAATGACTGTCGGTTCTTTTGCATTAGGCGCAGTAATTGCTGGAGATTACTCTCAATATGTTTCTTCTCGTAAAGATGTGGTTAAAGCGGCCACCTTAGGGATTTTACCGACAGGCTTGTTGATGATTGGCGTTGGTGCGGTCTTGACCATTGCTTCGAACACCGCAGATATCACGGAAGTTTTTATGAATCTCGGTTTTCCAGTTTTAGGAATTATTGCGCTAATTTTAGCAACTTGGACCACGAATGCCGTGAATGCTTTTTCTGGCGGACTGGCCTTGATTAATGTCTTTGATATTCCAAAAGAAAAAGAAAAAGTCGCTGTCGGTGCGGCCGGCGCCATTGGAACCTTATTAGCAGTCGTGGGGATTTTAAATTACTTTACGCCGATTATGTCTGTCCTTTCTGCGATGGTTCCACCAGTGGCTGGTGTAATGATTGCTGCCTATTGGTTGATTAACAAAGGTGATCGAACCAAATGGCAGCCAACGCCTGGCGTGAATAAATTAGGTGTTTTTTCATGGCTAATTGGTGCTGCAGTGGGGGGCATTCCGGTGATTATGAGTTTCTTTCCCAATGCCCCTCAATTGCCTAACCAACCGCTAATTGGCATTGTTTTATCGTTTGTTATTTATTATTTCGGTGCAAAACGTCAACAGACGAACACCGAATCATTAGAAATGGAATGAAGAAGAGGAGTGTCGGAGAATGCGTTATTTAGATGCAGAAGCAATTGAGAATATAGCTACAGGAGCAGCTTTTTTAGGGACAGGAGGTGGCGGTGATCCCTACATTGGTAAAATGATGGCTTTGTCCGCCATCGAAGAAAACGGACCTGTCAAACTGGTTTCTCCAGAAGAAATTGCCGCGGAGGATTTTTTCCTACCCGCCGCAATGATGGGTGCCCCATCTGTCGCAATTGAAAAATTTCCCAAAGGCGACGAATTCGTCCGTGTCTTTGAGAAGTTAGGAAAATATTTAGACCAAGAAACGATTGCGGGAACCTTTCCAATGGAAGCTGGGGGCGTCAATTCAATGATTCCAATTGTTGTTGCAGCGAAGCTAGGCATTCCCTTGGTGGATTGTGATGGTATGGGGCGGGCCTTTCCAGAATTGCCTATGGTAACGTTCCATTTGAATGGGATGTCAGCGACCCCTATGGCAATTACCGATGAAAAAGGAAATATTGGCATTATGGAAACGATTGATAATACTTGGACAGAACGTCTTGCTCGTGTTCAAACGGTTGAAATGGGCGCTAGTGCTTTAGTGAGCATTTATCCCGCGACAGGCAAACAATTACAAGACTATGGTATTCATAACATCGTGACATTATCAGAAGAAATTGGCAAAGTGATTCGAGGTACCTATGCAGATGAACAAGAAAAACGCCAAGCATTAGTAGAAGTTACGGATGGCTTTGAATTGTTCCAAGGAAAAATTCTAGATGTAGAACGAGAAGTAAAAGGTGGCTTCAATTTGGGACGTGTCAAATTGAGTGGCTTAAACAGTGACGCTGGTTCAGAAGCAGTCGTCCATTTTCAAAATGAAAATTTAATTGCCGAGAAAGATGGTCAGGTGATTGCGATGACGCCTGATTTGATTTGTATGGTAGATTTAGAAACTTTAACGCCTGTGACAACAGAAAGCTTGAAATACGGCAAACGTGTCCAAGTAATGGGCTTGAAAGCGAATGCCGCTTGGCGAACGAAAAAAGGTATCGAAACAGTGGGTCCTCGGTATTTCGGCTACGAAATGGATTATCAACCACTAGAAAACTTAGTAGCGAAGGAGGACAAATAAATGTATAAAATTGGTATCGATGTCGGTGGCACAAATACAGATGCTGTTATTTTAGATCATCAATTAAACTTGATTCATTCAGTGAAAGTTCCAACAACCGATGATATTCAAACAGGGATTGCCGGTGCCTTAAATAAAGTCTTGGCAGAATCAGCAGTGGACCCAACCAAAGTCACACATGCAATGTTGGGCACGACCCAATGTACGAATGCCATTGTTGAGCGAAAAAAATTAGCAAAAGTTGGGGTCCTTCGTTTGGGCTATCCAGCAACCGCTTCGGTCTTGCCTTACACAGCTTGGCCCAAGGATTTAGTGGCTACTCTTTCAGAAACGTATGCTTTAGCACATGGCGGCTACGAATATGATGGACAACCATTGACTGCACTGGACGAAGAAGAATTACGTGGGATTTTGGCGTCTTGGCGAGGAGAAGTAGAGGCAATCGCAGTAATTGGCGTTTTTTCTTCTTTAAAAAATGACCAAGAATTGTTTGTTCAAGCGCTTGCGAAGGAAGTGTTAGGGGCAGATGTTCCTGTATCTTGCTCCTCAATGATTGGGTCTGTCGGTTTAATTGAACGGGAAAATGCGACAATTTTGAATGCTGCGTTGCACAAAGTAATTAAAGTGACCAGCGAAGGCTTTGAACAAGCCTTAGAACAAGAAAAAATTCATCACGCCCAAGTGTACTTATGTCAAAATGATGGTACGTTAATGTCGTTAACTTATGCCAAACAGTTTCCTATTTTAACCATTGCTTGTGGACCAACCAATAGTATTCGTGGCGCTTCATACTTAGCTGGCTTGAAAGATGCGGTTGTTTTAGATGTTGGTGGCACAACGTCCGACATTGGCGTGTTAGTGGATGGCTTTCCAAGAGAATCTTCACTGGCCGTTGATGTTGGCGGGGTACGGACCAATTTTAGAATGCCAGATATCGTGTCAATTGGTGTCGGCGGCGGCAGTCTAGTGCGTGAACAACCAGATGGTTCTGTGACAGTTGGCCCCGACAGTGTCGGCTACCGTATTACACAAGAGGCCCTTGTTTTTGGCGGCACACAATTAACGACCACTGATATTGCGGTTCGCTTAGGCCATGCCCAAGTTGGTGATCCTAGCAAAGTGGCTCATTTAGACCAAGCGTTTGCGGAAAAAGTGTACCAAAAAATTGGCGAATTGGTCAGTGAAGCGATTGATCGCATGAAGACCAGTTCCGCAGACGTGACGGTCGTTTTAGTTGGTGGTGGGAGTATTATCATCCCCGAAGAATTGACAGGCGTTAAAGCGCTAATTCGCAACGAAAACGGAGCAGTGGCGAATGCCATCGGTGCCTCTATCGCTCAGATTAGCGGACAATACGAACAAATTTATGTCTATTCAAAAATCCAACGAGACGCGGCGTTGACTGATGCCCAAGAAAAAGCCGTCCAACAAGCTGAACTTGCGGGTGCAGTCCCTGGCACAATCGAGTTAGTCGAGGTGGAAGAAACACCACTCGCCTATCATCCAGAAAATGCAACCCGCTTACGAGTAAAAGTGGTTGGGAATATGTATTAAAAGAAAGGAAATCCTCTGGCATATGAGGGTTTCCTTTTTGTGCTATAGTCTCATCTTTACTTTCGAGTCAATTCAGTTTCAATGCGTTTTAAAATCCTCTTGTTCGCAATTATACCAAGTTCTTCTGTTGAGTTAAGCATATAAATCGTTGATTTCCCATTTCCTTTGTTTAACAAAGTACCTTGTTGGACTAAGCTGGTAACGGTTTTTCTAATTTTATAGTCAGAGTACCCACTATTTTTTTGAATATCTTTAATTTTTGCTTGTCCGTGATCCATCAAGTATAAAATAATTAATTGTTCAATATCAGTATAACCTTTTAGGCTATCTTTCATATTAATTTTCCAGATTTTGATAGTGGTTGCATCGAAATAGGTATCAATATCAGGTGCTTTTAAACTATTTTTAGTCGCTGCATCTATTATTCTAGGTCCTCCAGACCCTGCCTTCTCAGCAATTCCTACTCTCCTAAACAAAGTTGAAATAATCGGATTTCTAGTGACTGAATAACTTCCATGAATAAATTCTTCTTTAGACACTTTCATTTCTCCTGGATTGTAGAACTCAATATAATCATCGTAATCTGCAATCTTAATGACATGATCTGAATCATAATACGCATGCATTAAGACATTTACCAAAGCTTCTTTTAGTGATAATAATAGATCTGATTTATAGGAACCGCGAGTCATATCTTGTGATTGTCTAAAAGTATCAGGAATTGCGAGAGCGAATTTTTCAATGACAATAGTGTAAAAAGAGAAAATATTCATCTCTGGATAGTTCATATCACCTGTGGAAACTCTATCTAACCAATCGCTATCTAATGAACTTTTTTTCTTAAAATAATCCAATTGAAACTTTTTAAACCTGTCTGTAATTGAATGATATTTTCCGAAAAATAATAGTCCGCCAGTTGTTAATTTATATACATTATCGCTGTTCATTCTATCCTTTTTCAGGACACCCAAATTTATAAGTAACTCTTCATCTGAATAATCTAAGTATTTTTGCTCCTGAGTATTTTTATAAAGTAATTCTCTATATTCTTGAATTGTTTTTGTGTTTAAATCGTCCAGGGTATAATTATTTAGTAGCTCAGTATCTATATCGTTCTGAGAATCGACAATTAGGTATTTAAATTGATTATCATCTGCTTTTCGATCGCCATCATCTGTTCTTATGTAGGTATTCGTTTTATTTCCATTTAGATAAATAGGTCTTCTTTCAAATGAAGCTTTTGGGACTTTAATTTGTATAATTGATTTTCCAGCAACTTTTAATGTAATAACATCTTCATTACTCAATAAATTAGCGCTCACTTTTTTCTTGTCGTGAATAAGATTCCAAAAATCCCTAAGGATCATTTCTGGCTTATCAACGCCAACAACTCTATAGCCGTTGGGTATTTCTTCTACACCTAAAATAATTATACCACCCTTAGTATTTGCAAATGCGCTGTATGTACTCCAGATATCTTTGGAAAGAGAAGTCTGTGATTTTTTGTACTCTAATTGCCAACTTTCTTTTGGATGTGAAAAGATTTCGTCTTTTAATTCTATAAATTGATTCATACGTCCCCTCCTTAGTAATAAATTCAAAAGTAAATCAAAAGTAAAAAAACTGAGTGGTATCAAGCTTTTGAGTGATTTTTTCAAAAGAAAAAGTCATTTTTGAAAAGAAAACCAAAAGAATTGACATATAGATAAAATGTGGTATAATTTTAGTTTTCAATAATTAAATTGTATCATTAAAAAACTTTTTTTTCTAGAAGATTTTAGCAAGAAGTAGTTAAATGAACCAAGTAAATCAATCATAACTAGGAATTCCCTTCGACAATGCTACGGTTGAATTCCTTTCCCCCAGTGCTTTTACGGAACGAATCCATGAAACAGAAGCAGCAGAAAACTAAACAAAAGTAAGTAATACGACTGTCTTTTTTTGCTATTTTTTGCGATAATAAGGGAGAAAGTTCAAATTGAAAGGGAGCCAGAATAAATGAAAACCTATGATTATATTGTTATTGGTGGCGGTAGTGGCGGGATTGCTTCTGCTAACCGCGCAGGAATGCACGGAGCCAACGTCCTTTTAATTGAGGGCAACGAAATTGGTGGGACCTGTGTCAACGTTGGTTGTGTGCCTAAAAAAGTCATGTGGCAAGCCAGCAGCATGATGGAAATGATGGAAAGAGACACAGCAGGCTACGGGTTTGATGTTGAAATCAAAAATTTTAGCTTTAAACAATTAGTTGAAAATCGTGAAAAATATATCGACTTCTTACATGGTGCGTATAATCGTGGTTTAGACAGTAACAACATTGAACGTATCCATGGTTACGCTACGTTTACTGGGGAGCAAACAATTGAAGTCAATGGAACAGAATATACGGCGCCGCACATTTTAATCGCGACAGGTGGTCGTCCGAAAAAACTGGGTATTCCAGGAGAAAAATATGCCTTAGATTCAAACGGCTTCTTTGCGTTAGAAGAAATGCCAAAACGTGTGGTCTTTGTCGGTGCGGGTTACATCGCAGCCGAATTAGCAGGAACCTTACATGGCTTAGGCGCAGAAACACATTGGGCCTTCCGTCATGAACGACCATTACGAAGCTTTGATGACATGCTTTCTGAAAAAGTCGTAGAACGCTATCAAGAAATGGGCATGCAAATTCATCCGAATGCAACACCAGCTAAAATTGAAAAAACGGCGCAGAATGAGTACGTTATTACATTTGAAAATGGTGAATCAATCACGACAGATGCCGTGATTTTCGGGACAGGCCGTCAGCCGAACACGGATCAATTAGGCTTAGAAAATACGAAAGTAGCCCTTGATGAAAAAGGCTACGTCAAAGTAGATAAATTCCAAAATACCACGCAAAATGGCATCTACGCAGTCGGCGATGTCATTGGGAAAATCGACTTAACGCCAGTCGCGATTGCCGCTGGTCGGCGCCTGTCTGAACGCTTATTTAACGGACAAACCGATTTATATTTGGATTATAACTTGGTACCAACGGTGGTCTTTACCCATCCACCAGTTGCGACAATTGGCTTGACGGAAAAAGCAGCGCTTGAAGAATATGGTGAAGACCAAGTGAAAATCTATCGCTCTAGCTTTACACCAATGTATTTTGCTTTAGGAGAATACCGTCAAAAATGCGACATGAAATTAATCTGTGTCGGCAAAGAAGAAAAAATTGTCGGTTTGCATGGCATCGGCATCGGTGTTGACGAAATGCTACAAGGCTTTGCAGTCGCTATTAAAATGGGCGCGACCAAAGCAGATTTTGATAATACTGTTGCGATTCATCCAACAGGCTCAGAAGAATTTGTAACAATGCGATAAAAGGCGAATAAACCCCAAAAAAGAGCGTTGCATCAGCAACGCTCTTTTTTGAATACACGAGTTATACTATTTGATTCATAAAAAGTAATTTTTTATATCATACCAATAACCACTTTTCCATCTTTTAACTACTGACTTTTCCAAGAAATATGCTATGATTAAAAAAATCAGCAAAACAGAGGGTAGGGAGTTAGAGGATGGATAAAATTAGAATCAACAACTTGAAATTTTTCACAAAAAATGGTGTTTTGGCAGAAGAAAAACGTCTAGGACAGCAAGTAGAAATCGACCTTGAAATGCAGTTGTCGTTAGCTGAGGCAGGGCGAACAGATGATGTCACTCAAACTGTCAATTATGCCGAAGTGAATGAATTGATTGCCCAACGAGTAAACAATCACTCGTACGATTTAATCGAAGGTTTAGCGAGTGCTATTTTAGATGATATTTCCGCAGATTATCAAGAACAATTGAACAAAATTATCATTAAAATTAGAAAATATAGTGTGCCTATGCCCGGTCTTTTTGACAATATTGAAATTGAAATGGAGCGAGAAGTATAGATGATTGGCTATGTAGCATTAGGTAGTAACGTCGGCGATCCGTACGCAAATTTAGTGAAAGCCCGCAATTATTTAAACGAAGACCCTCAGATTCAGGTCGTGGCTTCTTCAAAACTTTATGAAACGGATCCTTACGGCTATACAGACCAAGATGATTTTTTGAACGCCGTATTGAAAATTGATACTAGCTATACCGCTGAAGAATTACTGGCTGTTACCCAAGGAATTGAACAAGCGATGAAACGTAAAAAATTAATTCACTGGGGTCCGCGGATTATTGATATTGATATTTTATTATTAGGGGGGCAGTCAGTCACGTTGCCCCACTTACAAGTTCCTCATCAAGAATTAACAAAACGGTCATTTGTTTTGATTCCCTTAAGTGATGTTTACGCAGAGGAACAACTATTGGGCGCGCCAATAGCTACGTGGATTCAGCGCAGTGGCAATCAAGAAGAAGTGCGAGTAAGCGAAAAGGAATGGTAGAGATGGAGCAGGAAAAACAAGCGCAAATTGAGCAGGCAGTTACCACAATCTTAGAAGCAGTGGGGGAAGATACTCAACGGGCAGGACTCATTGATACACCCAAACGCGTAGCTAAAATGTATGCAGAAGTTTTTAGTGGATTAACCGAACCTGAATTTGATGATTATAAATTATTTGATAGCTTAAACGAAGGCGAAATGGTTCTAGTAAAAGATATTGCCTTTTATTCAATGTGTGAACACCATTTATTGCCATTTTATGGAAAAGTACATGTCGCTTATCTGCCAGAAGGTGGCAAAGTATTGGGACTAAGCAAGTTACCAAGATTAGTAGAACATTGTGCCAAACGTCCCACAGTTCAAGAAGATTTAACAGTGACAATTGCCCGCAAACTCCAAGAAAATATTCCCGTCAAAGGCATTGCAGTATCCATTGAAGCGGAACATATGTGTATGACGATGCGCGGCGTGAAAACACCACAAAGTAGCACCAAAACATTTCAATTTACCGGACTATTTAAAGAACAAGAGTGGAAAAATCAATTTTTAATGGAGATACGTTAGAAAATGGAAATCATTGTTGGCACGAATAACCAAGGTAAGTTAAAAGAAATGCAATCAGGACTTAAGGACCCCGCTATTCAACTTGTCTCTTATCGAAAGTATACAACCAGTCAAGAACAACCGGCAGAAACTGGCACTACGTATGCTGAAAATGCTTATCTAAAAGCTCGCTTTTTCCAACAATTAATTGGCCGCCCAGTGTTAGGTGATGATGGCGGCTTAACGTTAACTGCTTTTCCTGATTTATTAGGTATTCATACAAGCCGCTTTTTCCATTCAGCCAATCCGGAAGAACAGAACCGCGAACTGTTGCACTTATTTGAAGGGCAACAGTCGATTCGCGAGTTAACCTTATCAGCCACGTTGGTCTATGTACTCGATGACGACAAACTGTTGCAAACGGAAGCCACTTTGACTGGTGAATTAGTTGAACCGCGCGGTACAGGCGGTTATGGTTTTGATCCGATTATTTATTTACCAGACCGAGGCAAAACCTTAGCGGAGTTGTCCACGAGTGAACGAATGAAGATAAGTCCTAGAATGCGGGCTTTACGAAAGATGATTCAGCAGATAAAGGAGCAATGTGACAATGATTGATTTAAAAAAGAATTACCAAATTATGGGGATTGTCAACACGACCCCCGACTCTTTTTCTGATGGCGGTAGCTACACAACGGTCGACGTGGCCTATCAACATGCGCTTCATTTACTAGAAGCGGGGGCCGATATTTTAGACATTGGCGGCCAATCCACACGTCCTGGCTACGAAGAAGTTTCTCCACAAGTTGAGGCAGACCGAGTATTACCGTTAATAAAAAAAATACGTGAGACTTCTCTAGCGCCGATTTCTGTGGACACCTACTATCCCGAAGTAGCGGAAGCCGCGATCCAAGCTGGCGCCACAATGATTAATGACATCAAAGGATTAGACACTCCGGGGATGGCAGAAGTCCTCGCGCAATATCCTGAAATCCAAGTTGTGATTATGCATTCTAGAAAACGCCAATCTCTTTCTTTAAAAGAAGAGTTACACCAATTTTATACAGAAAAAATTGAACAATGCCAAAAATACGGCCTTTCCTTAGAAAAAATTTGTTTCGATCCAGGGATCGGCTTTCATAAAACTGTCGCAGAAAACCTTCAACTGTTAAAAGATCCTAACGCCTTTCGCTACCAAGATTATCCGTTACTATACGGCGTTTCTCGCAAACGAACCATTGGCGCTTTAACGAACGAACCAGAACCAGCCAACCGTGATTTTGGTTCAGCCGCTGCTTCCTTGTATGCAGCACAACAAGGCGTAGAAATTTTACGTGTTCATAATGTCCAAGGCTTAAAACAAACATTTGATGTCTGGCGAGCATTGTCGGAGAAGGAGTAAAGGTAGACCAATAGACTAAACAGACCGACCATCTTTTTTGATGGTCGGTCTGTTTAGTCTATTGCTAAAATCAGTAATAAAAAATAAACCTGTCATAACTTTTACCGAAGGTTGATTATAATTAAAGATGACGTCTTAAACGTTCGCAACCTAATAAACGGCAGAAACAGAACCAACGCCTTCGGAACTAATTGGTTCTGTCCTGACCTCTTCATGTTTATCGTGTTTATTATGCTAAGTTGAAACGGGAAAGTCGATTGTTAAATAAGCTTTCGTTTTTTAGGTATTTTTAAGAAATATTTTAGAGTAGATACAGCATAGAAATTCTATTACAATTGTCTTTGGATCTTCAAATAATATCAATTGTTATTTAATATTTATTTTATTTTTTACAAGTAAAAGTAAGGAGGTTGTAATCTCAATTGAAAAAACATAACTATTTATTGATTTTATTGTGGATAGTTGGAGGGATCTTTTTAGGAGTTGAAAAAGTAGAGGCTGCTCCTAGACCATTAACAGAACTGGGCTATTTCCATTGGGCAAATCAATCGATTACACCAGCGGCAAACACATTTATTATGCATTACGGCGAAAATACATCCGTCGAACCAATTGAAGGCGAAGTGTATTCAAACTACATGGCAGTTAGTCGAACGACAAATAAAAGTAAAGCATTAGTAAAAAATGTGGGGTTCTATGAAGGAAAAGCAGTTAATTTATTAGTTACATTACAACGGAATAAAAGTAATTTGGATGGAGGATCAATTAGTTTTACTGAAAGCTATTTTTTAGGAATTACGATTAAAGGCGAAATGCTGGTTACCTATGATTTTGTTGATAATTATGGTCAGCCCTTAACGATAAAAACAGCGTTTAATTACTATGGGTTAAATTCAAACAAATATGTTGGCTATAAAAACCCTGGAACGATAATTGATGCCTTATATGCGGAAAATCCTACACATATTCTTTACGATACGTGGGATGGCGGAGACGATGATTATTGGTTATATCTAAAAAACGTTACTGCAGGGGTACCTTGGCGGGACCCTCGCCAGCGTTTTGAAATGACGACCAAAAGTATTTCTACTGTTACGTTTGTAGTCCACAACAATGACACAACGCCGTCATCCATTGTTTACTTTACGGATTTTTTGGCAAAACCAGAATTTCCACCAGCCTACGCAATGGATACTTATTTTGAAAATGCAGAGACGGCTGTTTGTTTAAATGTGCAACAGACCATTCCCAATATTGATCAGTGGACAAAACCTAGTCAAATGGTTGTAAACGTTAACCTGAACCAAGTAAATCAAACAAAGCAATATCAATTTGACAAAGTCTTAGTTACAGACTTTAAAGGAGAAGATTTAACGGATTTATTTACTAGCCAAACAGATGGTGAAAATGTCCAAATTATGACAAAAAATCTGTCAGATAGTCGTCTCTACGATACCGTATTACAATATAAAGTTTACTTGAAATGGCAAGGGACTCAAAATCCAGTCGATACGGCGCTCATTTCAAATGGAAAATTAGACTTGCCGTTTAGTGCAAGAACTCTTTTAGATGGAGAAAATTTAGAGGAAACGACTGCTACATCCAGTGTGAATTATGTGGGGAAAGCAACGACTGTGTTTTTAAATGAACAAGATAATGCTATTCATGAACCAGTCACAAAAGAAGGGATTTTAACCACGCCTTTTGACTTGTCTAATCAGTATCCCAAAATAGCTGGCTATGAACCAATTAAGACCCAACAAGATCAAGGAATGTTTCTTCCAGAGGAGCAAACAATTATTCATCGTTATCGTGAAAAGAAGTTATTACAATTCAAATTGATGGATGAAGAAAATCCGCTATTGGTCTCACGTTTTACAAATCAGCGAGAAGTTACTTTTTCATTTTCTCATGATCCATCAACCAATATAACTTTAATAGCGAAGTGTGGCACAGAAGAAAAAGAATTAAAAAAATATGTAGATGCGCCAGAATCGGTTGTTGATAAAGTTACGTATACTTTTCCTGAACATTGGTTGAATCGAGAGGTTTTCTTTTATATAAAAGATGAGAACAATCAAGAGTCAGAAAAAGACAGTCGGACTCTTCAAAAAGAAGCTGGGCCCAAGCTCATTTTACCTGATACAATCAATTTTGGTGTGAATGAAATTCCCGCAACAGAGACAATGATTTCTTCTATTACAAATAAAGAAATCCGCATTGAAGATACAAGCAAACTTGATAAAAGTCGGTGGACAATTAAAGTAAAAGAAGAACAACCGTTAAAGAACGAAAACGGTGAGTTACTCGACAAAAGAATAAGTTATGGTGAGAAGAATCAGCGTGTTCCAATTAATGCAGATAGCCAACCTATTTTGCAAGGAAGCGGCAACGCTACCGCTAATTTGACCAAACAACTTCAGTTGACGATTTTTCCTTCTGATCCAGTCGGAAGGTATAGTGGAGTATTGCGATGGTCTCTGGAAGATGCGCCAGAATAAAACCTTTGTTTAATAAGAAAAAAGTGTCCAAAGATCTATTAATAGATAATTGGACACTTTTTTCTAGATCTCTCTGGGGCTCCTACTTTTTTAAAGAGAGCGCCTTCTAACAAAGTACAAATGTGTTATACTACACAAGTAGGAAGTTTATGACGGTGGCAATTTCTCAAAAAAGGGGGACTGCCAATGTTTTTGCTTGTTTGCTCTTTCCCTAGAAAGGAATAGCAGTGACTGTCTTTGAAGCATTGATGCTTGCGATCGCTTTCGTAACGTTAATTGTTAAAATCAGTAATAAAAACGACAAAAAATAAACCCGTCATAATCTTTAGCCAGGATTAACGGGTTTATTTTCTAATTAATTCAGCTACCGTCTTAAACGGTCTACCAGAGAGCGTATGTCTAGTACGCTCTCTTCGTGTTTATTATAGCAAGTTGAAACGGAAAAGTCGAATAGTAAATAAAAAAAGTAAGCGTATTCTAGGAAGGTATAAATGTGTTATACTACACAAGTAGGAAGTTTATGACGGTGGCAATTTCTCAAAAAAGGGGGACTGCCAATGTTTTTGCTTGTTTGCTCTTTCCCTAGAAAGGAATAGCAGTGACTGTCTTTGAAGCATTGATGCTTGCGATTGCTTTCGCAACATTAATTGTCAAAATCAGTAATAAAAACGACAAAAAATAAACCCGTCATAACTTTTAGCGAAGATTGACGGGTTTATTAACCAATAAATTAAAGCTACCGTCTTAAACGGTCTACCCGAGAGTGTATGTCTAGTACGCTCTCTTCGTGTTTATTATAGCAAGTTGAAACGGAAAAGTCGAATAGTAAATAAAAAAAGAAAGCGTATTCTAGGAAGGTATAAATGTGTTATACTACACAAGTAGGAAGTTTATGACGGTGGCAATTTCTCAAAAAAGGGGGACTGCCAATGTTTTTGCTTGTTTGCTCTTTCCCTAGAAAGGAATAGCAGTGACTGTCTTTGAAGCATCGATGCTTGCGATCGCTTTCGCAACGTTAATTGTTAAAATCAGTAATAAAAACGACAAAAAATAAACCCGTCATAACCTTTAGCGAAGATTGACGGGTTTATTTCCGTATTAAAATCAAGCTACCGTCTTAAACGGTCTACCCGAGAGCGTATGTCTAGTACGCTCTCTTCGTGTTTATTATAGCAAGGTATCACCTAAAAAGCTAGCCGCTAAATCTTTCAATAGGATTAGAGCTTTTTTATTAATTTTGAGAAAATGACCAATCTCGAATTAAATTACGCCAATTGGAACGTTCATCCATAGAATATTGATCTAATTCAGAAGTGGCTTCCCGATTATAAAGCATAACTTTTCCTAGACCTGCTTTTCGATGCAGAAAGATTTCGCAGTAAAAACCTAGATATTGACCGCCATGGTAAAACCAATCTCCTAACTTCATCCAACCACAATTATATTCTTTTAAATAGAGATTGAAAACTTGATCCCAACTTTCGGGCGACAAAATTTCACCTTTGAGAACTGCTTGTAGCCATTTCGATAAGTCGTTAATAGTCGAGACCATACAGCCATCTGCAGATAGTAATTGATAAGTATTTGGAAATTCATGTAGTTCATTATCAATGTTACGATAGCTCCTTGCTATGCTATTTTGTGTGGCAAAGGAAGTTTTTACCATCGATAAAGGAGACAAGATTTTTTGTGTTACAAATTTCTCAAATGAGAGTCCAGATACTTTTTCAATAATCAAACCTAATAAATAATAATTAGTATTACTATAAGAAACTCGGGTTCCAACCTGAAAATCCATCGGTTTAGTAGCAATTATCGTTTTCAATTTATTGAAAGAAATTTGTTCTGCGGTAGCAAATTCAGCATAAAATTCCTGAAGTTTTTCGTTTAGCTCTGGTCTCTGTTCTTTAATTTTTTTCAAACTATTTAAGAATAGCTCCGTTGGATAATCAGGTAGACCACTACTCATTGTCAATAAATGTTTAACTGTGATTGCTTTTGGGATTAGCAAATCTGGAAAAAAGGCTACTACTGGCATTTCCAAGTTTAACTTACCTTGTTCATGAAGGATCATGCAGGCGGTACCAGTGAATTGCTTCGTTACAGAGCCAATACAACTTTGAGTTGCTTCTGTGAATAACTGTTTTTCCTTAAATTTTGCAAACCCATAATTTTTCTTAGCTAAAATTTTATCAGCGGTTACAAGTGCATAACTACCATTGTAATCGGTCTGTTGATAGATAGTTTCTAATCTATGGATTATTTCTTGTAAATTCATTTTTTCTCTCTTTTCGCTTTAGTCTCCAAGGCTGATATTACTTGTCTTGGGAAAAATGTTAAATTAAGCGAACATAGTTGGTACATCTTTACGCAAAAAATCACGTCCTTTCAATTATTAGTATACGCTTTCAATACATAAAAACGACAAGAAGGATTTAGAAGAAGCAAGCTTACATCAAATGTCCTCTATGAAGTGGTCAGGATAAGTATCCCAATATTTTTTATAAACACGGTCTGCATGACCATCTAAATTTAACTGGTACATTCGGAAAGTAATAAGCACATTTTTTGGTTGCCATTGTTCTTTGTATGAGTAACAGTAAGTCATCCCGATTTGTTTCATTACATTTCCACTGCGGTAATTTTCAACATCATGCGTGGCTGTAATATAGGGGATGCCCTCTTTTTTTAGTAACGAAACCAATGATTTACTGGCTTCTGTCACAATCCCTTTATGCCAAAACTCCTTTCGAAGTGCATAGCCAAAGTCGTGACTATCGTTCATTTCCGCTTTTACGTAGCCAATTGGACAATTATTTCCTTTAAGACAGATGGCAAGGTAATAAGGCTGGTGCTTAATTGTTTTTTCATAAAACGCCCACGTTTTGCTGAGTGTAGTATGAGGATACCATGGGAGAAAAGTATTAACCGACACATCATTCAAGAGTAAGTGAAGATCATTGATATCTTTTTCCGTAAAGGTTCTTAGGATAAGTCTATCCGTTTCAAGATAAGTCATAGTAGCACCTCTTTCTACTAATGAATCAAGTATATTTTTAAATTCTATCATAAAATATATGTTTGATATCACCTAAAAAGCTAGCCGCTAAATCCTCAATAGGATTCAGCGGCTTTTTTAATTTTCTCTTGTCAAAATCGTTTGTGTAATTTCATACAATTGTTCTTTCGCTTGGACCTTTGTTTCAGGAAGTTTGCTGATTTCTTTCAGCGCTTTTTCTGTGTAATGAGTGGCTAATTGTTGGGCCTTTTCTACGCCACCTAGTTCATGGACAAGACGATAAATTTCCTGTGTTTCTTCATCGGTCAAGGCTTCTTTTTTCATTAAAAGTGGCAACAAGACTTCACGATTGGCTTCAAGTGCATAAATCAAGGGCAAAGAATACACGCCTTGACGTACGTCTTCTAAGACGGGTTTGCCGATAGCATCGGCAGTTTGCGTATAGTCCAAAATATCATCAATAATTTGAAAAGCCAGTCCGATATTTTCGCCGATTTCACCACAACGTTTGGCAAAACGTTGGGAGGTGCCACTTTCATAGGCACCGACAAAACAACTTAGCGCAAACAGTTCGGCAGTTTTCCCGGAAATGTTTTTTAAATATTGGTCAATCGTTACCTCGAAATTATAGCGATTGTCCATTTGACCCAGCTCACCAGTCAGGACTTTTTCCATACTGCGCGAATTTAATTGAATGCTTTTTAATGAAGAAGAATAATCAGATAAGAGCTTGAAACAGCAAACAAAAAGATAATCGCCTGTATACACGGCTGTGCTATTGCCAAAGCGCGAACGCAATGTTGGCAAGCCACGACGCGTATCGGCTTCGTCGACAATATCGTCGTGAACTAACGTGGCGGTATGCAGTAATTCAATGGAAGCCGCTAACGCTGTCGCCTTTTTAGGGTCCCGCTGTTCACCAAAATAAGAGAACAACAGTTGGTAGGCTGGACGTAGCAATTTGCCGCCAGAATGAATCATGTCATGGACAGCAGCTTGAATTTCTTGATTATCGATTTGAACCGCTTGTTCCATCAAGCGAAGAGTAGTTGTTAATTCTTTTGATAACGTAGGATAGGTATTCCACATAGGATGTATATTCATAAGATGACTCCTTTAATTGTGGCGGACAGGTTTTCAATTAGAAAAATTGACTCCACTTATGTTTCGTTGTTTGTTCATAATTCAGTTGGAATTTTCGTAACGTCTGGACATGTTGTAGTAAATAATTAGCGGCAATCCCAATGGCAATCCCCGAAAGTAACCCAAACAGAGATAAAAATGGCAAGTACAGCATCGGCGCCCACGAATGAGCAAAGAAAGAGGTCGTTAGCAACTGACCAACGTTGTGTAAGAAACCACCAACGGCACTAATCCCAATAATGCTGACCCGTTTTGGCCCCAGCTGCTTGACAAGCAACATGCCAAAATAACTTAATAAGGCACCACTGGCACTATAGAAAAAGGTCGAAAGTGTACCGCCCAGTAATGTCGTTAAAATCAAACGTAAACAGACCAGGAAAAAACTATCACGCTTACGCATGGTGAAAATCGCAATAATGGTAATTAAATTTGCTAGACCGAGCTTTGCCCCAGGAGCAAATGCGAAAGGGTAAGGAATCATATTTTCGATTAAACCAATAATGACCCCTTGGGCAACGAGCATAGCAATATAAATATTCTTGTGTAATTTGCTCATAGTTGTCGTGCTTAATAAATTAAGCTACCGTCTTCACTCCCATCAGAAGCTTCCACGGTGATAAACAAATTGTGGGGTAGACAGGCAATCGGGGTTTCACCAGGTTTGGAAATCCAGCCTCGTCGAACATCCACTAAGTCAGCACAGTTGGCTTCCTTCACGCGGATACGATCACCATCTACTTCAATCAGGTTGTAATCACCGTCTTTTGCTTCGTATTTATATGTATAATGCGGGCCGTCCTTTTTTAAGTCAAAGACTTTGATTACTTTGTTGTCTACTTTCAAGACTGCTTGATACGTAGCCGCTTCTTGACCACGGTTTTGCATGGCAAAAACAACAAGGGGCAGAAAAGAACCAAGAACTAAAATAGCAATAATAATAACGTCCCATGTTTTCAAGCGACTTTTCTTAATGAATTCTTTGATCGTCATTTTCTTCTCTCTCCTTTGGTGTTTTTTTCTTGTCTATCATAACACAGTGAACGGAAAAGAAGTATTCTTTTCCAGTTGAGCCACCATATTATATAAAAGAAAATATGTGGGACAAAAGTCATGCTTGACTGCTGTCCCACATACTAAATCCTATGATAGTCAGCTGGAGACATGTGTCTCAGCTTTTGCTCGTAGTTGTCAATCGATTATCGATTGCTTACTTACCGCCGTATCTAGCTTTCGGGGTACCATACCACGCTTTACCAAGTTTGCGTTGAATCCATGGAATTACCCAGCGGTCTAAACCGACAGCACGGCCTGAACCGTTCATCAAAGCAAAAGCGACAAAGATAAACCAGATATTTACCCAATAGAACATGCCAGATAAACAGAAGGCAATTGTTAAACCAATTGTAGCAGCACTTGATAACCAAGTGAATAAACCAGCAATCAATGCTAAAGCAATACATACTTCAACGATTGTCATGAATTTTTGCATGAACAAAGCAACTTCTTGGTTTGGCATCATAAATTTCATTACGCTTTCGAACCATTTAGGCATGTGATCAAACACTTGCATTGGTGTTTCGCCGTAAGCGTAGCTTAAACCAAAGTGCGCTGCTTGTGTTGCCGCATCGGCACCACCGCTTGCCGCCGCATCCGCCGCACCACTTGCAGCAGTTGTTGCTGTTTCAGTTGCTTGAGAAGCACCTGTTGTTACTTGTTCTTGTAACCAAGGGAATGGGAAAACGACTTTATCTGTGAACCAAGAACCATCACCAAACCAAGTGCTTGGTTTCAAGTAATCGCCGTTGCCGACAATTTTCTTCATTGATTCGACTAACCAAACCATACCATAGAAGACACGTAGCGGAACACTCCACAAGACATTGCCGTAACGAGACGTATGTCCGCGAGCAACAGAACGATCATCTTTAATATGGAAGATTTCGTGCATAATGTATTGGAACATATAGTAACCAGAACGAATATCAAAGAAGTATTTCAAGTTAACGATATGTTTCATAATGATGGCTAAGAAACCACTCAAATGAATTTTATCGAATAAGTTGGCAACGCCCCATTTCGCGCCGATGGAAACCATGAATCCTTGGTAGTTTCCTTTAAAGGCGTGTTTTTCGCCGCCTTTAATATCTGCAACGATGTTGGCAGCCGCAGTATGACCTGTTTGTTCAGCTGCTTGAACGATTTGAGGAGTTGGTGTATTTGGTGTTTCTTCGTAATAAACCAAGTCACCAATGATATAAATGTTTTTGTCTTCGTAACCTTTTGCTTGCATGTATTCATTCGCAACTAAACGACTACCACGTGCTGCTTCTAAACCAAAGTCAGCGGCATCAGAAGTTGCTTTCACACCAGCTGTCCAGATTAACGTATGCGTTGGTACTTCAGAACCATCTTTTAATTTAATATGATCTGCTGCAACTTCAACGATTGGTGAGTTCAATAATAATTGAACATTTTTCTTTTCTAGATAACGTTCTGCTTTGGCAGCATCGTTACGAGATAACATGTTTAAGATGGTTGGCATTGCTTCAACAACCATTAATGTAATTTCGTCTGGATCAATTTTGGCATCTTTCGCTAAACGATCTTTCCAGTCGATTAATTCGCCGACCATTTCGATCCCAGTAAAACCAGAACCACAGACAACGAATGTTAACATTGCTTTGCGTACTTCAGCATCTGGTTCGATGGCTGCTTTAGCAACGGTTGCTTCAATGTGATGACGAATTTTCACTGCATCATCAAATGACCATAAGGTGAAACCATTTTCTTTCACGCCTGGTGTTCCAAAGTCGTTTGGTTCGCCACCCATACCCAGAATTAACTGGTCAAATGGATAAGAACCTGCTAAAGTTTTCACAACTTTATTTTCTTTGTCGATCCCAGTAACAGTATCTGTTACCAATTTTACGTTTTTCTTGCGTGAGAACAAACGTTGTAAGTCGTATTGAATTGCTTCTGGTTCAACACGTCCGCCTGCTACTTCATGCAATTCGGTCATCATAGTGTGGTAAGAATGGCGATCAATCAATGTGATTGTTACGTCCGTATCTTTTTTAAATTTCTTTGCTAGAAATTTAGTAGCTGAAACGCCAGCATACCCAGCACCTACAACGACAATATTTTGCTTTGTCATTGACAATCCGCTCCTTAATATTGTAAGTAGTAAAATAGTGATAATGATTAATAAGTACACAATCGACTAACATTATATAAGTATTTCACGAATTTGTCTAATATAAATTTTAATTGTCAACAAATTTACTCCAACGATGAGTTTTTGATGAAAAAAAGACCGAAATGTAAATATTTTTAGGGGATGGTCTTGACAACGTTTTTAAAACCATTATAATGTGTAATGTATCACAAACTTTTGATGTTTGTGAAAATCATGAAAGAAAAGGTGACTATCAATGAAAGTGAATAAATTTGTTAAAGGTTTTGCGGCAATTGCATTATTTAGTTTAGTATTAGCAGGCTGTGGCGCAGACAAGAAAGACAACACAACGAACTCTTCTAGCGCAGCATCTTCAGAAACGAAAAAATCAACTGAATCATCAGCACCAGCGAAAAAAGTTGCCGGTGGCGATTTAAAAGATGGTACGTATAAATTAGAAGAAAAAAATGAAAAAAATGGTTACCGTGCAGTCTTTGAAATGACTGTAAAAGACGGCAAAATCACTGAATCTAAATATGACAACATCAATGCTGACGGCAAATCTAAAACAGAAGACACTAAGTATGAAGAAAGCATGAAAGCAAAATCTGGTGTTGGACCAAAAGAATACATCAAACAATTAAACGATTCTTTTGTTAAAGCACAAAGCGCAAGCGGTGTGGAAGTAGTAACTGGTGCGACTCATTCATCTGAATCATTCCAAAACTACGCACAACAATTAATCCAAGCAGCACAAGCTGGTAACACAGACACAATCGAAATCGACAATGGGGCAACATTGAAAGATGGTACGTACTCATTGAAAGAAAAAAATGACTCAAACGGTTACCACACAACATTCTCAATGACTGTAAAAGATGGTAAAGTGACTGAATCTAACTACGATAACGTGAATGCTGACGGCAAATCTAAAAAAGATGACACTGAATACGAAAGCAAAATGAAAGACGTTGCTGGCGTTGGACCAAAAGAATATATCGAAACATTAAACAAAGAATTTGTTAAAGCAATGGGCGAAGAAGACGGCTCACCTGCAGGTGTTGAAGTAGTAACTGGTGCAACACACAGCACACATTCATTCATCAACTACGCACAACAATTAGTGAACGCTGCTGAAAAAGGCGACACAACTGAAATCGTTGTTGACAACATCGTAACAAAATAAGTAATAATAAATGAATCGTGAAGTAGTTCCTGAAATGCTTTTCAGCAAGTACTTGACACCATTGAGGGGTTGGGAAAAAGTCGGTTGGCTGACTTTCCCGCCCCTTTTTCTTCGCTAGTTCTGTCCATCATTTCACAAATTTTTTCACAGAAATTTGTGAATTTCCAAGAGAAAGACTTTTCATTTTTTCCAAAAAAGGCTACTATGCAAGAGAACTTATTTTTTAATTAAAGAAGGAAAGAAGAGGGAATCCTATGAAAAAGAAACTTCTGCTCATGGTGAGTGTTCTAGCAGTGCTGTTTGTGGCAGCTGCTTGTTCCTCAAAACCAGAAGCGAAAATTAATACAGAACCATACTCTGATCGTCAAACAATGCTTGGTACCTACGTTCAAATTCGCATCTACGATGATGGCAAAGAAGACGTCTTACCGAAAGCCTTTGCCCGTGTCAAAGAACTAGGCGATAAAATCACCGTCAACCAACCAGGTTCAGAAATTGATGAAATCAACCAAGAAGCAGGCGTAAAACCAGTCAAAGTCTCAGATGACCTGTATCCTTTGTTGAAAAAAGCCTATGAATACAGCAAAGACTCCCGCGGCGGCTTCGACATGGCAATTGGCCCAATCACTTCTATGTGGCACATTGGCTTCGATGATGCCCGCAAACCAAGCCAAGCCGAAATTGATCAAGCCTTGAAACTCGTTGATTACACGAAAGTCAAATTCAACGACAAAGAGCAAACCGTTTACCTTGAAGAAAAAGGCATGCAATTGGATTTAGGCGCAATTGCCAAAGGCTTCATCACCGACGAAGTCGTGAAAGTCCTCAAAGACAACGGCGTCACCACCGCTATCGTCGATTTAGGCGGGAATGTTTACGTCTTAGGACACAGCCCACGTGGCAAAGACATGGACTGGACAGTCGGCATTCAAGATCCGAATAAAGCCCGCAACACAGTCTTAGGTCAAGTCAAAGAAAGCAACAAAACCTTAGTCACATCAGGAATTTATGAACGCTACTTAAAAGTCGATGGTAAAACGTACCACCATCTCTTCGATCGTGAAACTGGCTATCCGTTTGATAACGACATCGCGGGTGTCACCATTATCACCGACAAATCCATCGATGGTGATGGTCTCTCAACAGCCGTCTTCTCAATGGGCGTCAAAAAAGGACTAGAATATGTCGAAAGTCTGAAAGGAACCGATGCCATTTTCGTCACAAAAGACGACAAAGTCTACATCAGCAAAGATATCGAAGGCAACTTTGAAATCGGCAAAGACTCTGGCTATACGATGGGGAATCGGGCCGATTTGAAATAAGGAGCGACTAAAAATGTCTTTAAATGTGTTTTTAAAAGTAGTGGAAATTCAGACGAAGCTTGCCAGTCTCTTTCCCTTCATTATCGGGGTCTTGTTTTCAATGACCTATTTCGGGGAAGTTCAGTGGGGCAACACGCTGGTTTTCTTCATTGGCATGGTGGTTTTTGATATGGCCACCACCGCCATTAATAATTACATGGACTTCAAAAAAGCCAAATCTGACGTCTATAAATATGAAGAAAATATTATCGGACAATCAGGCGTTTCACCACAACTGGTCCGCAACATGATTTTCGCCATGATTGCCTTCACTGCCGTTGTGGGTGCTTACTTGACGGTTCAAACCGGCTGGCTCTTCCTCGTATTAGGCGGGATTTGCTGCTTCATCGGGATTTTCTACACGTATGGACCGATTCCGTTATCCCGCATGCCCTTGGGGGAAATTTTCAGTGGTTTCACGATGGGCTTAGGCATCTTCGTCTTAACCGTTTACTTGAACGTCGTCACCAATCCGCCTTTTTACTTAACGGTCGATTTTGCTAGCGGCGCCTTTCGCTTAGACGGCAATCTCTGGGCGGTGCTTGCGATTGTCGTGGCGTCCTTGCCTTTGGTCTGTTCGATTGCTAACATCATGCTCGCCAACAATTTACGGGACTTAGACACGGATATTGAGAACCACCGTTATACATTAGTCTATTATATTGGGCGCCCAGCGGGGATTGTGCTGTTTCAAGTGTTAGCGCTAGCTGGCTATCTGGTGATTTTATTCGGCTTCATTAGTGGCATTTATCAATGGCCAGTGTTAATTACATTTGCCACTTTGCCTGTCATTTGGAAAAATATTCAAACGTTTAAACAAGAATTGCCGCAGCCGAAAAGTTTCCGTCATTCCATTAAAAACTTAATGGTTTTCAATGGCACCTATGCCTTAGGGCTATTAATTAGTGCGTTGCTTGGCTAGATTCTTAAAAAAGTAGAGAAAATACGAAAAAAATACTGTTTTTTTTCAAGCGACTTCTTCAAAAGTGTTACACAAAGCTCAAAAAGTTAGTATCAATTACTAACTTTTTGAGCTTTTCTCGTTAAATGGCTAGAAACCTTAAACTTTTGTCGGGGATTTTTGATAAAAATTGACTAAAATCGCCTTTTTTTAGTAACGATTATTAAATAACGGGCGTTGTAAACCGTAGTATAACAAGAACTTTCAAAATTTTCGCAAGAGGTGCGAAAAAAACGTCAATTCCTAAAGGGGGGTTCTTTGTTATTATAGAGGTATGAAAAAAGGTTGTTACACATTCCTTGTATAAAAGATCAACGAATACAAGTGAATCTAAAGGAGGTTTTTAAATGAAAAAAAAGCGTTATTTAATGATTGTGTGTCTACTATCTTCTCCTAGTTTTTTTATAAATGTTGAAGCGTCTGATGGTGGTTCTAGTTCGGTGGGGATTGAATTTTACCAAAATCCGAGAACACCCGCTCCTAAAGATGCCCCACCGAAAACAGATGCGCCAGCTGCTGATCCCAAGGAACCAGCTGGTCCTCCGCAAGGAGATCAACGAAGTGGTGGTTCGACACAGACCACCACAACTGGCTCGCAGCTCCCTCGTACAGGGAGCAAGAGTCAGGCAAATCTTAGCATTCTCGGCTTAGCCTTAATCGGCTTGGCGGGAATGGTACATAGAAAGAAGGGACGACATGAAGCAAACTAAGTGGCAACGATTAGCAACCATTGGCTTGTGTAGTTCTTTAGTGATTAACGCCTTTTCTGGCGTGACCGCAGTTGCGGAAACCATCACGATTGAAAGTAGTCCGACAGTAGCAAGTAGCGTAAAGGAAGAAACGACAAAAGCTAGTACAGAAACAAGTGAGGCAACGACTGAAACAAGTCGAAAAGTTATGAAAGAGCAAGAAACAGAAGAATCTGTAAAGCAAGAAGTAGTGAAGGAGAAGGAAGAACCAAAAGAGAAGGTGGAACAAGATATAGTAGCACCATCAATTAATAAAATTTCACCACGTGCGACAGTCATTTTTCCAGAATCTATCTTTCAAATTGGGTTTGTTGATGAGAAGGGTGCCTTAGTTGCTCCAGAAAATGTCTCAATTAAATACGACTATATCAATTGGGAACAAAATGTTTATTCGAATAGATTTACTAGTTCAATAATTACACCAAATGTTGAAGTACCAAACGTAAATGGTCTTAAACAAATAGTATTACCTGCTGCAAATATTGCACAGACAAACTATCCAGGACCAAACGGCGCAGGAACACAAAATGCCTATAGGGGAACAGCACCTGCTAACTTTTCTATTAGTATTCCTAAATATTATGAAAATCTTAGTCTCTACGATCAGTCGGGAAATATAAGTCCAGCCTATCCTTTACCGATTGTAAAACAACGAAATAAGTCAGGTACATTTGCTCTTGACCTTAATACAATGAAATTCTATTTGAATGTTAAAAAGAAAGACGATGGAACATATACTAATACTATTGAGAATAACTTTAAGACAACAACTCTTCGTTGGCCAATTATTATGGAAAGACGGGTAGATTCTGTTGCTATGGGTACTCACTATTCTTATTATTCAGAGGGGCCGGTATATTACCACTTAACCAATCGTAAGGTAACCGAATCCTTCAAAGACACAGCAGGCGCAACCATTCCTGCTCCAACAGGATTCACCCAAGGCAAACAGACCAGTATTACCAGCAATAACTATACCTTCAAGCAAGCTGGCACCTTGCCAGAGACTTACAAAGCAAGCAACGGCAAAACCTATAAGTTCAAAGGTTGGTACAAAGGCAAAACCAAGCCAAACACCTTGACCACCACCAAAGCACCAAGCTATGCGGTGACTTATGATGATAATGACGATTTGAATGTGGTGTATGAAGAAGTCAATTTCCCAGAAACTACATACCAATTCGGTTTTGTCAATGAAGCGGGACAGTTGGTGAATCCTGAGGATATTAATCTTACGTATGATTATAAGAGTATTGTGTTTAGAGGAACTGGTGGGGCAGACTCTACTGTATCATTTGGCACAATTGCTAATAATCAGAGTGGCGTAAAAGTTGGTAATTTACGGCAAGTGACGTTACCTGCAAAGAATATTGCTCAACCCACCGCAACAGGCTGGAATGGTGAGGCATTCGCGAATTTCTCAATTAAGCTACCTAAATACTATAAATCGTTGAATCTTTATGATAAAACTGGAAAAATTGATCCTAAGTATCCTCTACCAGTAAAGGCAACTGTTTCTTCGGCATCCAGTAATGCGGTGCAATCTGAAGCAAGTGTAATTGCTGATTTAACCTTGACACAACGAGCAGATGGGAGTTTTACACCAAGAGAAACATATTCAGTTATAGATCCTAGTGTTAGATACCCAGGTTTCTTACGTAGAGTTGTTTCTTATTCTAGTTCTGGAAGTACCACTGCCACACATCAAACAATCAGTGGACCTGTCTATTATCATTTAACCAACCGCAAAGTCACCGAATCCTTCAAAGACACAGCAGGCGCAACCATTCCTGCTCCAACAGGATTCACCCAAGGCAAGCAGACCAGTATTACCAGCAATAACTATACCTTCAAGCAAGCTGGCACCTTGCCAGAGACTTACAAAGCAAGCAACGGAAAAACCTATAAGTTCAAAGGTTGGTACAAAGGCAAAACCAAGCCAAACACCTTGACCACCACCAAAGCACCTAGTTATCCAGTGGCTTATAACGATGATGATGATTTGACAGTGGTGTATGAGGAGATTGAGTTTTTTGACTTCCCAGCGCTGACCTATCAATTCGGGTTCGTAGACGAGTCTGGCAAACGAGTAGATGCTTCAACGATTGATTTGACGTATGACAATTGGCATGGAGAACTGTTATCATCTGTCGATGGTTGGAAAACAACTAATATTGAAAAAGGGCAAGTCGCACTAACAAAAAATAATTTGAAAGAGATTGTTTATCCTAGCCATTCTTTAGAAATAATGAATGGACGAAGTTCACAATATAGTGCCGCTAACTTAACATTCAAAATACCCAAGTATTATGAAAATATAAGTGTTTATAATAAGAATGGTACCTTTGATACAGCGTATCCATTTCCGACTATAAAAGTTAATACTTCTACAACTCCGTTAAGTAACAGACCTCAATTGTTTCAATTAAAGAAAAGTAATAATCAATCTTTTATCTTTAACCAAACAACGACAGCTGCACCAGCAGACGTCCAGGTGCCTTATAATTTACGAGAAATCGTTTATGATCCTGCTGCCTCAGTTGACAAAGGATTATATCATATGTTAGATAAACCAATTTACTACTATCTAACCAACCGCAAAGTCACCGAAAACTTCGTGGACGCCAACGGCACTAAAATCACGCCGCCAACAGGATTCACGCAGGGGAACCAGATTCCCATGACGAGCAACACTTTCAAGTATACGAGCGCAAGAGCCTTACCAGCTAGTTATTCAGTAGGTGGTAAAACTTACATTTTCCAAGGCTGGTACAAAGGTAAAACGAAGCCTAATACTTTAACAACCAGCACTACGCCAACATATAATACAACCTTTGATGGCAATGATGACATGACGGCGATGTATAAGGAAGAAGTACCGAAAGCAAGTGTCGCTTTAACGCGCACTACCGCTGAAACCGTGACTAGCGGCGGTAATGTCACCTGGCGTGCCACAATTACCAATACAAGCCAAGCACCACTAACCACGGCGACCATCAAGAAATCAACCGCTTGGACAACCGGCTTAGCAGCACCAACCGCCATGATTGTCACGCCAGCTGGCGGAACCGCGAAAACAGTTCCCGTCACAGCGACTACGTGGACCAATGGTGTTAGCTTAGGGACTGACATTCCCGTAGGAAAATCTGCCACGGTTCAGTTTACCACGAAAGCAACGGGGACAGCGGGGCAAGTCTTGCGCGCTGGGATTACCACCAGTGGGAATTACAGTGGTGTCTCTGCTTCGGCCACCGTACGTGTGAAAGATAATGATCAAGCAATTGTGACACCGACGGCTGAAGGCTTCATCAGTGTTCCAACGTTCAATTTTGGTCAAGTTGGGGTAGCGGGAAGCACGCAACAGCACAGCTTGAAAAAAGCCGCTGATTACTACGGTAACGGCACACGCAATCCCTATCTGCGGATCAAGAAAACCCAACCGAATTGGAGCTTAACGGCGCAACTGTCGCAACCAAAATCAGCGACAGACAGCTTGCCAACAGCGACCCGCTTATTATTAGGGGCGGCGCCTGTTTCGAGTTTCTCAAATTACAACCAACCTACCGAGTTGAAAAATGCGGTCGGTACTACGAGTACCATTAGCTTGAATGCCAACAACACGGCCACTAGGATTATTGCCAACCAGCAATTCACTGGGAGTAATATTTATCAGTTGGACTTCACCTTCAACAATGTCAAACTTGAAGTGCCAGCCAACCAAGGGGTCAAGGGGCAACAATACCAAGCCGCAATTACGTGGAACCTAGTTACAGGTCCTTAAAATAGTTAAGTTATCATGAGGAAAGCTCAAAATGTTAGTGGTTGATACTAACATTTTGAGCTTTTTCTTATAAAAATTAAGGGGTTTGGCTGAGAATCAGAAGCAAAATGGCAGATTTTCTTGGTTTTTCGCGCATTTTTCTAGTAAAAAAGGACTCTTCTACCTTGGTATAATAGGAATCGTCGGAAAAGTCACTTAGCTGTAGCAAAATTTGAAATTTCAAGGTCACCTTTTTTTGATAGAATGGAGAAAATTAAAAGCTGTACATAAACCAATACATAAAGAAAGAGAATAGCATGAATCAAAATGGTACATAGAAAGAAGGGACGACATGAAGAGAATTAACTGGCAACGCTTAGCAACCATTGGCTTGTGTAGTTCTTTAGTGATTAACGCCTTTCCTGGCGTGACCGCAGTTGCGGAAACAGTCACGAGTGAAAGTAGTCCGACAGTAGCAAGTAGCGCAATGCAAGAAAGTACGGAAAGCAGTCAAGAAACGACTGAAACGAGTCGGGAAGAAGTAACACAGGAAACAGAGAAACAAGCAGAAATACCAGAGGTGAAAACTGAAACAACAGAATCGGTACCAGAAAATAGTAGTGAAAATGACCGACAAAAGAGCATTTCGCCACGTTGGGTGCCGAATGATCAAGTGATTTATCCGAGAATGATCTTTGGCTTTACTGATGAAACAGGAAAAGCTTTTGCTGATGAAAACTTAACGTTATCAGGGACGTATTATAAATTATCCTATCAAACGGCAACTAGTCAGTGGCGTCCAGATGCGGATAGATATCCAATTGTTTCTTCTAATGCAGGTGGTGGTCAATATCGAGTAGCTGTCAATGCAGCGGTTCCTATGCCGTATGATTTTCTCACAAATTTACCAGCAGGTTACCTTCATAATACGTATGCAATTGAACAATTAAAGATTGATAACACGTTAAAGTATGTCGACAGTATTGTTGCCCCGCCTGGTAGTATAAACAGGACCAGATACAGTGAGCAACAAACATCTGAAGCAGCTCAATTTGGTAATTATATTACAAGTAGTTTGACTCAGAGGGATAGAACATTTTCTAAAAATAGTGCAAATATCTTTTCTCTAAATTCATTAGCTTTGGCTTCATCAACGGTTGACGTATTAACGATGCTGCGCACAGGTTCTATAGAACGTGGACCAATACTATATGGCTTTGATGGCACTACCACGTACCGAGAAACACTTAATTACGTAGTCACTCGGAAACAAGTCACCGAAAAGTTCGTAGATGCTAACGGCGTAGCCATTACACCGCCAACAGGTTTTACCCAAAACAAGAAAACACCAATGACCAGCAATGCTTTCACCTTCAAACAAGCTGGCACCTTGCCAGAGACTTACAAAGCAAGCAACGGCAAAACCTACAATTTCAAAGGCTGGTACAAAGGCAAAACCAAGCCAAATACTTTGACCACCACCAAAGCGCCAAGCTATGCGGTGACCTATGATGGGAATGACGATTTGAATGTTGTGTATGAAGAAGAGACAGTCACAACGTTCTATCCATCATTAGATGTAAATTTTGTAGACGAAAAAGGGGTTGGCTTCACGCCAGCGTTAACTTTTAGCGGCAAATATCGTGTGCAAAGAACGAGTGATAGGCTTTATACAGACTTGTACGATTTAACATCCAAAAGCAAAGGTAGCGGACAATACACACTGAGTCTTAACAATGGTACGATGCCATTATCACCAGAGCTATTGCTAGTTTATGGGAATGACAAACCAATTACTGGTGCGAACAGACTTAATTTTTCTTTAGATAAACTAGCGATCAATCAACAATTAAAATATGTCAATAGTATTGAATTAGATACAGTGAAAAGTGTTATGAAAATGTATGGCTATAACTATACCAGTGATAGCGCCACAATTATAGATCCTAATCAAGTGCCAGCAGAATATAACATGAGTGCTGCAACTCTCGCCTTATTAGGCTTTGATACAGATGGAGTATATTTTTCCAAGGAAAGTAGTGGAGTATTCAATACATTGATGGGTTATGCGAGTACCGGAGGTAAGCCCCTAATTACCATGAATCTTTTTAGTGGAAATCCAGTAAATGCATCCAAATTAGTCTACACAGTCACCCGTAAACAAGTCACCGAAAACTTCGTGGACACCAACGGCACTAAAATTACGCCGCCAACAGGCTTCACGCAGGGGAACCAGATTCCCATGACGAGCAACACTTTCAAGTATACGAGCGCAAGATCCTTACCAGCTAGTTATACAACAGGTGGTAAAACTTACATTTTCCAAGGCTGGTACAAAGGCAAAAAGAAGCCTAATACTTTAACAACAAGCACTACGCCAACATATAACACTACTTTTGATGGCAATGACGATATGACGGCAGTCTACAAAGAAGCAAACATCAGCGCTAACTTAACGATGCGCGGTGCAGTCGATGTCATTGACAATGGCGCAGCCATGGAATATTGGGAAGTGCTCTTAAAAAATACTGGAGAAGCACCTTTAACTTCAGTTAAGATTAAACCAACCACTGACTGGGCGGCTGGAATTAGTACGCCCACGGAACTATTTATTTTAGGTACTGGTCAAAATACGAAAGTTCGACCAATCACGAAAGAGCAGTGGGAAGCAGGTTTTGAGATTCCTTTAGACAGTAGTCTTCCTGTGGGCGGCCAACTAACGATTAATCTCCTAGGAACAAAAGTTACTGGACAACCAAACCAAGTGCTAAAAGCCGCTGTGGAAGTCACAGGGAACTTCAACAAACTGACTGCTTCAGATACTGTCCGGATTAAAGATTTAGATCAAGAAACAAAGGAACCAACTGGGGAAGGCTTCATCAGTGTTCCAACCTTCAATTTTGGTCAAGTTGGGGTAGCGGGAAGCACGCAACAGCATGGCCTGAAAAAAGCCGCTGATTATTATGGCAACGGCACACGCAATCCCTATCTGCGGATCAAGAAAACCCAACCGAATTGGAGCCTAACAGCGCAACTGTCGCAACCGAAATCAGCGACAGACAGCTTGCCGACAACGACCCGCTTGTTGCTAGGAACGGCCGCTGCTGCCGGCTTTACCGATTACAACCAACCAACAGAAACCAAGACGCCGCTTGGCAAGACTGGCACCGTGAATTTAACCGCCGACAATACCGCAACAGCGGTGGTCGCGAACCAACAGTTCACAGGTAGTGACGTCTATCAGTTGGACTTCACGTTTGCTAACATCAAACTAGAAGTGCCCGCCAATCAAGGCATGGTTGGCCAACAATACCAAGCCGCCGTTACGTGGAATTTGGTGACTGGTCCCTAACAACCTTCGGGATTATGTGGCGGACTCCTTTTATAAATAGTAAAAATATCATGAGAAAAGCTCAAAATGTTAGTGTTTGATACTAATATTTTGAGCTTTTGTTTATAAAAATTAAGGAATTTGACTGAGAATCAGTAGCAAAATGGCAGATTCTCTTGATTCTCAAGCACTTTTTCGGTGAAAAAGTGCTCTTCTGCCTTGGTATAATAGGAATCATTGGAAAAGGCACTTAGCTGTAGCAAAATTTAAAATTTCAAGGCCGCCTTTTTTTGATAGAATAATGGAGAAAATTAAAAGGTTTACATATAACAATTAACAATAAAACCAATACATAAAAAGGAGAATAGCATGAATCAAAAATGGCAAAAGTTACTTACAACCGCCTTGTGTTGTTCCTTATTGATAAGTTCACTCAATGGCATCTCAGTACTCGCCGAAACAATGGTTGTTGAAAATGAAACAACCACTGAAACGGGCGAAACAACGGCAAGTGAGGATACCGCTACAAGCGACTCATCGTTAAACGCTAGTCAAGAAAATGAAACAGCCAACACAGTTGCGTCATCAGAACCAACCACAGAACCAGAGACATCAGAATTACCTCAAAAGATGATAGAAGAGCCGCAACTACCATCGGCAGAGGACCAGACTGAAGCAACAGCCGATACAACGACAGCGGCTGTTGAAGCGACTCAGGAGGAGCCGACAAAGCGAGAAAATCGTGCAGTTAAAACGGCTGATATTCCTGAGAAAACCTATAAAATGGCCTTTATTGATGAAAATGGGTTGTTTATTGATCCTGCTAAAGTGACGTTCACAGCCGATGTCACGAAAGTAGAAAGAAAATCAGGTACTCAGACAAAGGTGGGAACCATTACAACTAGTAATCTAGGGAATTTCAAGATGTTGACGGTGCCGAAAGTTACACTTCCTGATGATGACGCCACAGAGGACTACGGTTTTTCGGGACTAACCAATCACAAAATTACGTTGCCAGGGCAATATTCTACCCCAAAGACAACGCCTAATAATTTTTATAAAGGACCAGACACGACAACCTTTCCTTTGGCTGTTTCCCGTCAAGTAACTATAGCTACTGGCAAGGATTTTAGTACATACACAACAGGGGAACGTTTTAATATGTTTACTACGGCAACGCCTAAGCAATTTAGTTTGCGAACATATTCTTGGGTCCCTGATCCTCAAAAAGTCCAATTTTCTGCTGCTTACAGTATGGCCACGACTGCAGGTGAAAATAATTATTTAATAACCGATGATACGGTTTATTATTATGTACCCAATAGACGAGTCAGTATTTATTATAATGACATGACATCGACAGTTTTGCCAACCTATCCGACAGGCTATAACGCAGCCCTTTCGAAAACGGTGGTTGAGTCAGACAATTTTCACTATAAAGCCCCAAAAGCATTTCCAAAAACCTATTCTTCTGGGAATCGCCACTTCCAGTTTAAAGGGTGGTATAAAGGATCCGCTCGACCAGATCCTAAAGCCGTTAAGTTGGAAACCACATTGACACCAGAATTTGATGTTACTTACGATGGTAAAGACAATGTGTATGTTTTTTATGAGGAATTAGAAGAAAAGACAACGACAATCCCGGAAATCACTTATAGTTTTGGGTTTGTAGATGAAAAAGGCGCATTAATAGCGCCAGCGAATTTCGGGATGCAGACTAATTTAACATCGATCATGAACGGAATAGCGAAACAAGTAGGAACAGCAACAGGTGTTAATAGTGGGAATCTGAAAAAATTAACTATTCCTAGTCAACAATTAACCTACACGAAAACGATAAATCCTGCCTTTTATGGTAGTACTAATTTTCGCTTAACAATCCCTAAACAATACAAGCCACCAACAGTAACATCTGGGCCTCATTATACAGGCTCCAGTACGGCTTATCCTGTTGCAACAAAAAGAATGCGTTTTGTGGACAGTACGATAGCTGACATACGGGTGGAGACAGATGGCAAATATTATAGTTTATATCCTATAACGACAGCCAATCAGTATCGACTGTACTACACTTATTGGACAGAGGATACGACCAAAACGAGATTTGATTCTATTTTGACTAGTACAAATACAGAAGTAAGTGTGCCAAATTACTATACAACCGATGATACGATGTATTATTTCTTAGAAAATCGGCGCATCACTGAAAATTTTGTAGATGAGAATGGTACGAAGATTACAGCACCGACAGGATTTACCCAGGGAAAGCAAACAGTCATTGACAGCGACACCTACCATTTTAAATTGGCGCAAGAATTACCTTATAGTTACTACGCGAATGACAAAGCCTATCGTTTTAAAGGCTGGTATAAAGGGAAAACGCAACCTCAAAATTTACAAACCACACGAGTGCCGGAATATGATGCCTCCTATGATGATAATGATGATTTAACAATTATATATGAAGAAATTAAATATGGCGGCAATACCGTGCAGTTTGGGTTTGTTGGAGAAAGTGGGCAATTACTCAATCCTGCTGACTTTAAAGTCACCACAGAGGTAGTTCAGATTATCGATGGCGTTAGCACGGTTTTAGATAATATTTCGGCAACGGATCAAACAGGAAACTTAAAAGCCATGACAATTCCACAAAAACAGTACACGTTAACGAATAGCTCGAACTTTTATGGTACAAGGAACTCGTTTATTGAGATTCCTAAATACTATAAGAACCTTTCGTTTCAAAAACCTTCTGGGTATCAAGGACAAGAGTATCCATTAGCAGGACGAGTAGAAAGGACTTTTGCTGGTAATCCTTATACAGAAGGCGCAAATCCTGTATATTTCACAGTAACGAAGAGTCAGAACCAACGTTATAAACTCCGTGAAATATACTGGGATGATAATCCTGAAAACCTTTTCTCAAGTTTATATAAAACAACACTTATAAGAAATGATAATTCGTTAGCTGGCGTGGAAATGTTTCCTGAAAGCACGTTATATTACTATCTTGTTAATCGCCGTGTAACTGAAAATTTTGTGGATGCATCTGGAACGAAAATTACGCCGCCAACTGGGTTCACACAAGGGAAACAAACAATCATTGATAAGGATAATTTTACATTTACTCAGGCAGGTACGTTGCCTTTTATGTACAAAGTCAATAATCGGCCTTATGTCTTAAAAGGCTGGTATAAAGGCAAAGAAAAACCAGACAAACTAAATGAAATCACCAGAACAAATCGAAATATTAGTTATCCAGTGACTTATGATGACCAAGATGATATCACTATAGTATATGATGAATTTAAGACGGAAGACAAAACGATTAATTTTGGTTTTATCAATGAGACGGGTGACTATGTAGCACCAAGTAATTTCAATATCCGCACAGATATGTCTCAGGTAGTGGGTGGTTTACAAAGCAAGTTGCAAACTATTACCGCGTTACCAACTGGTGATTTTCTACAGTTAAAGCTTCCAGCTGTCAATATTGTGGGAAGTTTTACGTCGGATGAAGAGCTTTATGGAACACGTAATAGCATCGTGACAATTCCTAAGTATTATAAAACGCCGACTATAACCCCATCGAGTAAATATAATGGTCCGAATTATTCTGGGGTTACGGGAATAATTGCGTATCATAATACGAAAAATAGTGCAGAATTTACTGAAAATCGTTTACAAGTGACACCAATTGCGGGGTCTCAAACGGATTACCGGTTTCCTGAAGTAGGGTGGCAAGGGGAAACCACTCGAACAACCTTCTCTTCTCTTTATAAAATGGATTATAATAGTACAGTGAGCGGGGTGACTGCTCACACAGAAATATACGCAACAGGGACAGTAAATTACTATTTAGAAAATCGGCGCATCACTGAAAACTTTGTAGATGAGAATGGTACGAAGATTACAGCACCGACAGGATTTACGCAAGGAAATCAGCTGGTAATGAACAGTGAAACGTATAAATATACCGCTGCAAAAGCGTTGCCGAAAACCTACCAAGTCGGAGAAAAAACCTATGTATTCAAAGGCTGGTACAAGGGGAAAGAAACAACAACACCTTTAAAAACAACAACAACACCAAGCTTTACTCCAACATTTGATGAGAATGACGACATGACCGCTGTGTATCAAGAAGCGGTCCCTACAGCAGAATTAACGGTAAAAGGTTCCGCTGACATAGTCGAAAATGGCACGACAATGGATCACTGGGAAGTGCTGTTAAAAAATACGGGAGAAGCCCCGTTGACGACCATTAAAATCAAACCAACGGCGACATGGGCCGCTGGCATCAGCCCGCCCAATACTATTTTTGTGTTAGGTACAGGGCAGAATGCTAAGGCCTACCCAGTTACGAAAGAACAGTGGGCAGCAGGTTTTTCTCTGCCATTAAATACGCCCTTACCAGCAGGCGGACAGTTACAAATGAACTTATTAGGAACCGCCGTTACAGGAAATCCTGGTCAAGTTTTAACCGCTGAAGTTGAAGTAACGGGCAACTTTGGCAGCTTAATCGCCAAAGATACGGTCCGTATTAAAGACCTAGACCAAGAAATAACTAATCCTGACGGCGACGGCTTCATTAGTACGCCAACATTTGATTTTGGCAAATTAGCGATTTCAGGAAGTAAGCAACAATATGGTTTGAAAAAAGCCGCTGATTACTACGACAACGGCACACGCAATCCCTATTTACGCCTGAATACTAGCCAAGACAACTGGAGCTTAACGGCGCAACTGTCGCAACCAAAATCAGCGACAGACAGCCTGCCGACAACGACCCGCTTGTTGCTAGGAACGGCCGCTGCTGCCAGCTTTACCGATTACAACCAATCAACAGAAACCAAGACACCGCTTGGCAAGACTGGCACCGTGAATTTAACCGCCGACAATACCGCAACAGCGGTGGTCGCGAACCAACAGTTCACAGGTAGTGACGTCTATCAGTTGGACTTCACGTTTGCTAACATCAAACTAGAAGTGCCCGCCAATCAAGGCATGTCTGGCCAACAATACCAAGCCGCCGTCACTTGGAATTTAGTGACTGGCCCATAAAAATAAAAATGCCCGAGCCTCTTATTTTTCTAAGGCTCGGGCATTTTTATTGATGGTCTTTTGAGGGTCGTTGTGCTACAATGGTAATGAAAAGAGAGGTATGCGCCAACATATCTCTCTAGTGTAGAGCCGTTTCAGACGGTAGCGATTTTTAGTGATTTATAAAAAATAACCGTGCTCGCTAAAGTTGACGGTTATTTTTTATTGTTTTCTTTTACAGCCTCTAGGATTCCGAAGATTAACGTTGCGATAAAAGAACCGAAACTAATCATCAGAGCTAAAGCTTCTGCGATAGACAAAAGGCCTCTCCTTTCATAGATTTTAGTACTTACATTCATAAGCACCACCACCGAAAGGGAAAGTCTCTGCTCCTATGCTTCTCACTTTGTTGCGATGCTCGTTGCAAAGCGCATGTTCCTGTGCGCTTGCCGCCGCCATAACTTCTCTACACTTAGATTATACCATGTAAAACAAAAAAATAATTAGTTTCCAATATGTTTTTTTAGGTAATTGTGCTATAATAGCAATGAAAAGAGAGATATGCTGTAACATACCTCTCTGATGTAGAGCCGTTACTAACGGTGACAAAAATTAATATTTTTGAAATGACCGTCTAACTAGCCAAAGTAAGCAGCACCCCTTTCATTAAGGGGCGCTGCTTTTTAGTCGTTATTGCGATTGTTCAGTGTCTTTCGTAGAGAGGTTCATTTGTTCTTTGATGGCATTTTCGACACGTTGGCGTTCACTCTCTTCCACAAGTTGATAAGAAATACCTTCAATCCCTGTCACGCCATCGCCAGTGTAATCGTAGCCTTTTAATTGATCGGTTTCAATCGTTTTTAGTGCGGGGGTGTATTTTTTTAGCATCGCCATCATTTGGTCAAAGGATAAGTCGGTTTCGCCATGTTCGCCGATTACGTCCAGAATTTCTTGATATTTTAGCAAGCTGTTAAAAGAAAGTAGCTTGTTGGTTAATTCAATTAAAACTTCTCGTTGGCGGCGTTGACGACCATAGTCGCCTTCGGGGTCTTCGTAACGCATGCGCGCGTATTGTAAAGCTTCCCAGCCCCCTAAATGCTGTTTGCCTTTCGGATAATGAATCCCTTCAGCGTCAAAAGCAAAGGCATTGTCAACAGTGACGCCGCCCACCGCATCGCCAAGGTCCTTCATAGCATCCATATCAATTGAAAAGTAATGATTGATTGGGATGTGCAAGACATTTTCAACCGTTTTAATTTGCATATCGGCACCACCGAAAACGTGGGCCGCATTGATTTTATTGTATTCGCCATTGGTGCCAGCCATTTCCACATAGTAGTCACGCGGGATGCTGGTGATGGTAGTTTTTTGTAATTGATTATTCACTGTAACCACCATCAAGGCGTTGGAGCGGTAATCGGTTTTGCGTTTTGAGTCATTCGCAATTCCCATAATTAAGAAACTAACCGGTTCTCCTTTGGCTAAATCGGGACTCTTCGTGGAAGATTTTCTTGGTTTATACATGGTGTTCGCCGTTTTTTGCAAATTACGATACATGCTGACGCCGTAAGCCGAAACAGAAAGTGTGCCTAAAAATAAAAGAGTTAAACTGAAGACCACGAATAAACTTTTTCTTTTACGAGAATGGCGGCGCCGGCGTTGTGTCGGTACTTCTGCTTCCTCTGGTTCAGGTGCCGGCAAATAACGTTGAACAATTTGAAATGAAAAGTTGATCCAGCTATAACTTAGGAGCATCCCAGCGATGACATCACTAGGATAATGAACGCGTAAGATTAAGCGACCTAACACAATCAAAACTAAATAAGTAAGTAAGAAAATTTTGATGCCTTTGGTTTTTTCGACATGAAGATAGGCCAAAATGATCAAAATTGTACAGACCAGCGCCATTGCTAATAATGAATGTCCGCTGGGAAAGCTAGCAGAGCTCCGGTCAGCTAAAGCGCCTAGGTTTGGTCGAGCCCGACCCACCACATGTTTAAAAACGCTCCCTAAGAAGCCGACAGCTAATAGGTTACTGACAGCCCAAAAGGCTAGGATTTTTTCTTTTTTGCGTAAAAGGTATACCATCAATAATAAGAAGAATAGCAGCATTGGTCCAATTGTGGCTGTTTTTGCTAACAGATTGACCGCTGTTAAAAGTGGGGCATTTAATTGCCATTTGATGTGATAGATAGCTTCGTCCATTTGTTGAAACCAATTTGGACTAGCCGCCACTAACAAAGTGAGGAAAGTAAAACCAAGCGTTGTTAGGGCATAAAGTGGAAATTTTTTATTCGATGTTTGCATGAGAATCCCTTTCTTTTTCCCTTGAAAGAGTAGACTAAGCCAGCATCGATCGTAAATAAGCGCTTGCGACTAAACAGGACACAGCAAGCCAATCGGTTCTCATCGTCTGAGCTTTAGCACTATCCAACGTAAAGATTTCTCTTAGCTATTTTTAGAAGAGCCTTAATTCGACCATTCCTGTTTTACACATTGGTGTCTTTCGACATTTCTGCGCAATAGCCTATGTTTGGATAGGAGCCTCACCTAACAAGGTTATTTTATCTAACGCTAGAAGTATAGAATTTATGCAGCGGTTCTCACAATGAAGTTTAAGAAAATTTATTGTTTTTTAAATAAATTTAAAGGTGTGGGGAAGTGAAGAAGTTAAAAAAACAGTACTTGAGCATTCTAAAAAAAGTGTACAAGGCTGTTCTCGGTTAACCGCTATAAATAGTTGGTGTTCAATAATGATAAATTAAAAAACAAACATTTTTTATAAGAGTGCTATAAGTTTTTCTCAGTAAAAAAGGCGGACAGTTGCTATTGAATTGCTAGTTCATTTAAAATAAATATGTCGACAATAATTGTGCACAAAGTTGATGGTCGCTATCGAAAAAGTAAAAATGATGTTGTGGAGATTTTACGTTTCAGTTGATTAAGATTACATGTTTTTTGAAGGGTTTTGCTTATAAGGGAGCGATATACATGAAAAAAATGATGTTATTCATAATTGCAGTGGGCGCAACGATGATCAGTGTTTTTGCTTTAGGAGATGCACAGCAGAGTTATGCACACGGCTATGTTGATAGCCCAGTCAGTCGAGTCAAAAATGCGGAAGCAAACGGATTTGGATGGGGACCTGGTCAAGACAGCTCACAGCCAGAAATTATCACGACACCCCAAGGAATTGAAGCGCCAACTAAATTATTAGACACGGGTCAATTAAATGGAAGGTTGCCTTCAGCTGGCTTAGCAAGCTATTCCAAACTAGATGAACAAACAGCCACTCGTTGGGTAAAAAGTAATATAACAACAGGAGAGAATAATTTTAAATGGGTGATGACGGCAAAACATAAGACCAATCGTTTTAGATACTATATGACGAAACCTGGATGGAATCCTAATGCACCATTAACGATGGACGAAATGGAATTGATTGGCATAGTAGGGCAACCAATCGGTCAAGATTTACCTCCTGGTCAAGGATTTATGGTCAATGATACAGAAACACACAGAATAAAGATTCCCGCTGATAGGAAAGGATACCATGTTATTTATGCCGTTTGGGATATCAATGACACGATTAATTCATTTTATCAAGCGATAGATGTTAATGTTCAATAATCAGGTATCAAGATAATGCGGCTGAGACAAAAGTGCTTAGCGCCAAGAACCAAGTAGGTTCTGTTCATCATCGAATCGCTACGTTCTTCGTGATTCTCAACACTTGGAAGGATTAAGATACGCCGAACACTTGTGTGAGAAAGTCAATTTCGGCTTATTTCCGAAGAGGTTGCTTTTGTTCAGCTGATTATCTTCAGAAGTAGCAAGTGGGACATCAGTCAAAACGACTAATGTCCCACTTGCTTTTTTCTAAATTTCTCCACTTATCCTCGACGCCATTCACCAATCTGGTCCAAACTAATTTCCCCAGAAGACAACGTTTTGGCCGTGCCATCAGGCAACTGGACAATCAATTCTCCATTTCCATTAATGGTTGTCGCAACGCCGCGGAAGTCTTGCCCGTTTTGGGTAAAAGCGACGTCTTTGCCAATCACAAAGGAGCGTTGTCGGTATTCTTCTAAAAAGTCTTTCGTTGAACGTTCGTCTAAAATTTGATAAAAATGATTCCAAATGTTGGCGACTAATTCATTTCGCGTCGCCGTCGGTTCACCATCTGGGAAAAGAGAAGTCACTTTCTGCCGAATGTCCTCAGGAAATTCGGTTTCTGTAATTGAAAAATTAATCCCCATGCCGATGATGACATTGGAAATCTGCCCTGTTTCCACATTGCTCATGGCTTCCGACAAAATCCCGCAAACTTTTTTGCCATTTAAATAAAGGTCGTTGACCCATTTAATTTCTGTGTGAACGCCTGCCAGAGCATCCATTGCTCGAGCGACCGCTACGGCCATAATCACAGTATATTGGGCGATTTCTTCAAAATTTTGGTTCGGTTGAAGCACCATGCTCATGTAAATCCCTTTACCTGGCGTAGCGAAAAACGGCCGGCCGAACCTGCCCCGCGGCATTTCTTGCATGTCAGCAACAATCAATGTATTGTCGGGCGTCTGGTCTAAAATCGCCCGCTTAGCATCGGTCATGGTAGATTCAGATGTTTCTAGGACGGTAATTGTTAAAGGCGGCGTTTGTGGCCATAACGCCAACTGAATGCCTTCTGCAGAAAGGACATCTGATTTCTCAAGGCGATACCCCTTATTTTGCACGCTAGTAATTTGATAGCCATCTTTTTTCAATTCATTAATTGCTTTCCAAATAGCTGTGCGAGATAAGGACAGACGTTGTGCCATCTCTTCGCCCGAAAGGAATGCGGGCGTTTGTTTCATCAATAAAGTTAGGACTTGGCTTTTTGTCGACATATTTTTTCCTCCGATTCGTTATGCTTATTGTAGCGGAAAGGAAAAGGCTTGGTCAACTAGTGAAAAAATCCATCTTAGGATGGAGGAAAATGAAGCAGGCGTTTGCTATACTTGTTTTATTGAGAAGGAGTGAGGGGAATGGAAAAGCAACAATATGTTTGTGAGAAATGTGGCAACATGCACTATGTGTCGGACCAATTTCAAGCAACAGGTGGGAACTTTGCGAAAATTTTTGATGTTCAAAATAAAAAATTTATTACAATTAGCTGTACCCAATGCGGCTACACCGAACTTTACCGCAGCCAAACAAGCGGCGGCATGAATGTCCTAGACTTTTTATTAGGTGGCGGTTAGTCAAAAACGAATGCATCTTTGCATTCGTTTTTTTGTGTGAAGAGGAAGATAGGGGAAAAGGAGGTCGGGCCAGAAGCGTTTAACTCCGAGAACCAAGTAGGTACGATGATTTTATCTGTTCATGCTTCACAGTGAAACATCGCAACTCTTAGAGCTGTAGCTCTTTTGAAGGCTGTACTGTGACGAGAAGCATGTCGAGAAAACACCTTAGAAGTTGTTGAGATCGGAGCAACGCGTAGTGTTGCTTCTGTTCCCGCCGTTTATCAGTTTTTGAGCGTGGAGCAAAAATCCAAAGTGATCTTTGTCCCACACGCATTATATAGTAAACTCAGTCACATTAAGTGTGATTTAAAATTCTTTCCATCATTGCAAAGGCATAGTATAATGAAGCGAAGGGAGTGATTTCATGCTAACAACTAAATCAAGAAGACAAGGAAGCTCGGTCGTTTTAACTTTACCCACTGATAATGGTAAAAAACCAAAAGTCGACCAAGAATATATTGTGATGTATTCTGACGACGGTACAATTACATTAGTCCCTAAAATTCAGGATCCATTTAGTGAAGGTCCAGAAGGTGAGTATTATGAAAAAGATGAGTGGCATGATCTTGCACCTGAGGGGAGAGAACTTTTTTAATGAATGTTGAAAAGAAGTACATTCCCAAAAAAGGAGATATTGTATGGATTGATTTTGATCCTGCTGCAGGCAAAGAGATTCAGAAGAGACGGCCTGGTTTAGTCGTGTCAAGATATGAATTTAATCGGAAAACCATGTTTGCTGTGATTTGCCCGATTACTTCCACCATTAAAAATATTCCCACTCGATATACGTTGCCCGATGACATAGAAACCCATGGGCAAGTAGTGATCTCACAACTGAAATCTTTGGACTTCACTGAAAGAAAATTAAGTCAAATTGAGCATTTGCCATTAAAAGATATGGCGAAAATTGACCAAATAATTGAATATATTTTCTAGTTGTTGAAAAAAGGCGTAATTATTTATTACGCCTTTTTTCATTAAAACCCTTTACAAAAAAACTCCTTTTTATGAAAAAGAAAACCTTAAAGAAACCCTTGACTTTTCTAGACAAAGGTAGTAGAATCTATAGAGCAAAAACTATCTGAAAGTGACGAAGCAGGAGCGAAATATTGTCCGTTCCGGTTTTTTATAGGAAAACAAAAGTAGAAACGCCAGAAAATTTTTCGGAAGCATGTTCTATTTTTGGTTTTTTTTTGCTTAAAAACTGCAAAAAATGCTTTTTGTTACATATATTTAATATATGTAACGTAAATGTAATTTTTCGGATCGGTGTTTTGATAGACTTATAACTAGAGGGGTGAAGAGCTTGGCTGGACACGTAGTAAAATACGGAAAGCATCGCGAACGTAGAAGTTTCGCACGTATCAGTGAAGTATTGGAATTACCAAATTTAATTGAAATCCAAACAGACTCTTATCAATGGTTTTTAGATGAGGGACTTCGTGAAATGTTTGAAGACATTTTACCAATTGATGATTTCCAAGGAAACTTATCCTTAGAATTTGTTGACTATGAATTAAAAGAACCAAAGTACACAGTAGAAGAAGCCCGCGCACATGATGCCAACTATTCTGCGCCATTACATGTAACATTACGTTTAACCAACCGTGAAACAGGTGAAATTAAATCCCAAGAAGTCTTCTTCGGCGATTTCCCATTAATGACAGAAATGGGTACCTTCATCATCAACGGGGCAGAACGTGTTATCGTTTCCCAATTAGTTCGTTCTCCAGGTGTTTACTTCCATGGAAAAGTGGACAAAAACGGCAAAGAAGGTTTTGGCTCAACAGTCATTCCTAACCGTGGTGCATGGTTAGAAATGGAAACAGATGCGAAAGACATTTCTTATGTTCGGATTGACCGCACACGTAAAATTCCTTTAACTGTGTTAGTTCGTGCTTTAGGTTTCGGTTCAGATGATACCATCTTCGAAATTTTCGGCGACAGCGAAAGCTTACGCAACACAATTGAAAAAGATTTACACAAAAACGCAAGTGATTCTCGTACAGAAGAAGGCTTGAAAGACATTTATGAACGTCTTCGCCCAGGCGAACCAAAAACAGCAGATAGCTCACGTAGCTTGTTAACTGCACGTTTCTTTGATCCAAAACGTTATGATTTGGCAAACGTTGGTCGCTACAAAGTTAACAAAAAATTAGACTTAAAAACACGTCTATTAAACTTAACCTTAGCTGAAACGCTAGTTGATCCAGAAACTGGTGAAATCATTGTCGAAAAAGGCACGGTTTTAACACACCAAATCATGGAAACATTAGGCGAATACATTGACAACGGCTTAAACAGCGTAACTTACTATCCAAGTGAAGATGCGGTAGTAACTGAACCAATGACAATCCAAGTGATTCAAGTTCTTTCACCAAAAGATCCTGAACGTATCGTAAATGTGATTGGTAACGGCTATCCAGACGACAGCGTAAAAACAGTTCGTCCAGCAGATATCGTTGCTTCAATGAGCTACTTCTTCAACTTAATGGAAGATATCGGCAATGTCGATGACATCGACCACTTAGGTAATCGTCGTATCCGTTCAGTAGGCGAATTATTACAAAACCAATTCCGTATTGGTTTAGCCCGTATGGAACGTGTGGTTCGTGAAAGAATGTCTATTCAAGACACAGAAACATTGACACCACAACAATTAATCAACATCCGTCCAGTGGTAGCAAGTATCAAAGAATTCTTTGGTTCTTCACAGTTATCACAGTTCATGGACCAAACAAACCCATTAGGTGAGTTAACCCATAAACGTCGTCTATCAGCCTTAGGTCCTGGTGGTTTGACTCGTGACCGTGCCGGTTATGAAGTTCGTGACGTTCACTACTCTCACTATGGTCGTATGTGTCCAATTGAAACGCCTGAGGGACCGAATATCGGGTTGATCAATAGTTTATCTAGTTATGCGAAAGTGAATAAATTTGGTTTCATCGAAACGCCTTATCGCCGTGTTGATCGTGCGACAGGCCGTGTTACTGATCAAGTAGATTACTTAACAGCAGACATCGAAGACCATTATATCGTAGCGCAAGCGAACTCACTTTTAAATGAAGATGGCACATTTGCCAATGATGTTGTTATGGCGCGTCTACAAAGTGAAAACTTAGAAGTTGCCGTAGACAAAGTTGACTACATGGACGTTTCACCAAAACAAGTAGTCGCAGTCGCAACAGCATGTATTCCTTTCTTAGAAAACGATGACTCCAACCGTGCCTTGATGGGTGCCAACATGCAGCGTCAAGCGGTGCCGTTAATTCAACCACGCTCTCCGTGGGTAGGTACAGGTATGGAATATAAATCAGCCCATGACTCAGGTGCTGCTTTACTATGTAAACATGACGGTGTCGTAGAATTCGTCGATGCAAAAGAAATTCGCGTTCGTCGCGACAATGGCGCATTAGACAAATATATGGTTACAAAATTCCGTCGTTCTAACTCAGGAACAAGCTACAACCAACGCCCAATTGTTCACTTAGGTGAAAAAGTTGAAAAAGGCGATACTTTAGCGGATGGACCTTCTATGGAAGAAGGCGAAATGGCTTTAGGGCAAAACGTCTTAGTTGCCTTCATGACATGGGAAGGTTACAACTACGAGGATGCCATTATCATGAGCCGTCGTTTAGTTAAAGACGATGTCTACACTTCTGTGCATATTGAAGAATATGAATCAGAAGCACGTGATACAAAATTAGGACCTGAAGAAATTACCCGTGAAATTCCAAACGTTGGGGAAGACGCGTTGAAAGACTTAGACGAAATGGGGATTATCCGCATTGGTGCTGAAGTTCAAGATGGCGACTTACTAGTTGGTAAAGTCACACCTAAAGGGGTTACAGAATTATCTGCAGAAGAACGTTTATTACACGCAATCTTCGGGGAAAAAGCCCGCGAAGTTCGTGACACGTCTCTCCGTGTACCTCACGGTGGCGGCGGTATCGTTCATGATGTGAAAATCTTTACTCGTGAAGCTGGCGATGAATTATCACCAGGTGTCAACATGTTAGTTCGTGTCTATATCGTTCAAAAACGTAAAATTCACGAAGGAGATAAAATGGCAGGTCGTCACGGAAATAAAGGGGTTGTTTCCCGTATTATGCCGGAAGAAGATATGCCATTCTTACCTGACGGAACACCTGTTGATATCATGTTGAACCCATTAGGGGTACCTTCTCGTATGAATATCGGACAAGTACTTGAATTACACTTAGGTATGGCTGCTCGCCAATTAGGTATTCACGTCGCAACGCCTGTTTTCGATGGGGCAACCGATGAAGACGTTTGGGAAACTGTTCGTGAAGCTGGTATGGCTAGCGATGCTAAAACAGTTCTTTACGATGGACGTACAGGTGAACCATTTGATAACCGTATTTCCGTTGGTGTCATGTATATGATTAAATTAGCCCACATGGTTGATGACAAATTGCATGCTCGTTCAATCGGACCTTACTCTCTTGTTACGCAACAACCGTTGGGTGGTAAAGCTCAATTCGGTGGACAACGTTTCGGGGAAATGGAAGTTTGGGCACTGGAAGCTTACGGTGCTGCTTACACATTACAAGAAATCTTAACTTACAAATCTGATGACGTTGTCGGACGTGTGAAAACATACGAAGCCATCGTTAAAGGTGAACCAATTCCAAAACCAGGTGTGCCTGAATCATTCCGAGTATTAGTGAAAGAATTACAATCACTTGGTTTAGACATGCGTGTCTTGGACATTGAGGAAGCTGAGATTGAGTTACGCGATATGGACGATGACGATGATGATTTAATCACCGTTGACGCACTAACCAAATTTGCGGAACAACAATCAGCGAAACAGCTGGAAAAAGAAGCAGAATCAGTCGTGAAAGAAGAAGCGCAAGACGTTGTTCAAGAAATTGAAACAGCCGAAGACAGAGACTAATTTGTCGCTACCACTCTGATGAGTTGATTCAACTGCGACTTTGTTGCAACTGCGCAAGCCATTGCTTGTTCCAAGTGTCGTCAGACCTTCTTTCAAGTGATGCTTGCCATTTGCTAACAAGTTGCTGACTCAGCTTCTCTAAATAAGGAAATGGAGGGAATTCCTTTTGATCGATGTAAATAAATTCGAAAGTATGCAAATAGGGCTTGCTTCACCAGAAAAGATCAGAAGTTGGTCTTATGGGGAAGTTAAAAAACCCGAAACAATTAACTACCGTACATTAAAACCCGAACGTGAAGGGTTATTCTGTGAACGCATTTTTGGTCCAACCAAAGACTGGGAATGTGCTTGTGGTAAATATAAACGTATCCGTTATAAAGGTATTGTCTGTGACCGTTGTGGCGTTGAAGTCACTCGTTCAAAAGTACGTCGTGAACGTATGGGACATATTGAATTAGCCGCACCAGTTTCACATATCTGGTACTTTAAAGGAATTCCATCTCGGATGGGTCTTGTTTTAGACATGAGCCCACGTGCATTGGAAGAAGTCATTTATTTTGCTTCATACGTTGTCATCGAACCAGGTGACACAACATTAGAGAAAAAACAATTGTTAACGGAACGCGAATATCGTGAAAAACGTGAACAATATGGCCAAGCCTTCAAAGCTGCTATGGGTGCCGAAGCCGTGAAACAATTATTAGATAACGTTGATTTAGATGGCGAAGTTGCGCAATTAAAAGAAGAATTGAAAACAGCTTCTGGTCAAAAGCGGACACGTGCCATCCGTCGTTTAGACATCTTAGAAGCCTTCCGTGCTTCTGGTAACCAACCAAGCTGGATGGTAATGGATGTTATCCCAGTTATTCCACCAGATTTACGTCCGATGGTTCAATTGGAAGGTGGTCGTTTTGCAACAAGTGACTTAAACGACTTATACCGCCGTGTTATCAACCGTAACAACCGTCTAAAACGTTTATTAGACTTAAATGCGCCAAGCATCATTGTTCAAAACGAAAAACGGATGTTACAAGAAGCGGTCGATGCTTTAATCGATAATGGTCGTCGTGGCCGTCCAGTTACTGGACCAGGTAACCGTCCATTGAAATCTCTTTCTCACATGTTGAAAGGGAAACAAGGTCGTTTCCGTCAAAACTTACTAGGTAAACGTGTTGACTATTCTGGTCGTTCCGTAATCGTCGTTGGTCCGTTCTTAAAAATGTACCAATGTGGTTTACCAAAAGAAATGGCGATTGAATTATTCAAACCATTTGTAATGCGTGAATTAGTACAACGTGAAATTGCGACAAACATTAAAAATGCGAAACGTAAAATCGAACGTGGCGAAGATGAAGTTTGGGATATTTTAGAAGAAGTTATCCAAGAACACCCAGTTTTACTTAACCGGGCACCTACGTTGCATAGATTAGGGATCCAAGCTTTCGAACCTGTTCTTGTTGAAGGTCGTGCGATCCGTCTTCACCCATTAGTTTGTGAAGCCTACAATGCCGATTTCGATGGAGACCAAATGGCGGTTCACGTGCCTCTAAACGAAGAAGCACAAGCAGAAGCTCGTATGTTAATGCTTGCTGCCCAAAATATCTTGAACCCGAAAGATGGTAAACCAGTTGTTACACCATCTCAAGATATGGTCTTAGGTAACTACTACCTAACAATGGAAGAAGAAGGCCGTGAAGGGGAAGGCATGATCTTCCGCGACATGAACGAAGCTGTTTTAGCATGGCAAAATGGCTACGTGCATTTACACTCACGTATTGGGGTTCAAACAACACTTTTAGGTGACAAACCATTTACTGATTGGCAAAAAGAACGAATCTTAATCACCACAGTTGGTAAGATCATCTTTAACGAAATCATGCCTGTTGAGTTCCCTTACTTGAACGAACCAACAGACTATAACTTAACTGTTCAAACACCAGATAAATACTTCGTAGAAGCTGGTACAGACATTCCTGCACACATTAAAGAGCAAGAATTAGTTTTACCATTCAAGAAGAAAAATCTTGGAAATATCATTGCTGAAGTCTTCAAGAGATTCCACATTACGGAAACCTCTAAAATGCTTGACCGCATGAAAGACTTAGGTTACAAACACTCAACTTATGCTGGGATGACAGTAGGGATTGCCGATATCATGGTTCTTCATGAAAAACAAGCAATCATTGATGCTGCCCACAAACAAGTTGAAACAATTACTAAACAATTCCGTCGTGGTTTAATTACTGATGACGAACGTTATGAACGTGTAATCGGCGTTTGGAACGGTGCCAAAGACGAAATCCAACAAAAACTGATCGAAAGTATGGAAGCTCGTAACCCAATCTTCATGATGTCTGACTCTGGAGCCCGTGGTAACATCTCCAACTTTACACAGTTAGCTGGTATGCGTGGTTTGATGGCCGCTCCGAATGGACGAATCATGGAATTACCAATCATCTCAAACTTCCGTGAAGGACTTTCTGTCTTAGAAATGTTTATCTCAACTCACGGGGCTCGTAAAGGGATGACCGATACGGCCTTGAAGACAGCCGATTCAGGTTACTTAACACGTCGTTTAGTTGACGTTGCCCAAGACGTAATCATTCGTGAAGACGACTGTGGCACTGACCGTGGTCTTGAAATCGAAGCAATTCGTGAAGGTAACGAAATTATCGAACCATTAGACGAACGTCTATTAGGTCGTTATACACGTAAATCAGTTGTTCATCCAGAAACTGGTGCAATCATCATTGGTGCGGATCAATTAATCACTGAAGATCTTGCCAGAGAAATCGTGGACGCTGGTATTGAAAAAGTAACCATCCGTTCTGTCTTTACATGTAACACAAAACATGGTGTATGTAAGCACTGTTACGGACGTAACCTTGCAACTGGTTCTGACGTTGAAGTCGGAGAAGCAGTTGGTACAATCGCCGCTCAATCAATCGGGGAACCTGGTACACAGTTAACCATGCGTACGTTCCATACCGGTGGGGTTGCCGGTGACGATATCACTCAAGGTTTACCTCGTATCCAAGAAATCTTTGAAGCACGTAATCCGAAAGGGCAAGCGGTGATTACAGAAGTAACCGGTGAAGTTATCGATATTTCTGAAGATCCTGCCACACGTCAAAAAGAAGTAACCATCAAAGGAAAAACAGATACACGTACCTATACTGTCCCTTACACTGCACGTATGAAAGTTGCTGAAGGCGACATCATCCACCGTGGTGCACCATTGACAGAAGGTTCAATCGATCCAAAACAATTATTACAAGTTCGTGATGTTTTATCTGTTGAAAACTACCTATTACGTGAAGTACAACGTGTTTACCGTATGCAAGGGGTAGAAATCGGCGACAAACATATCGAAGTAATGGTTCGCCAAATGTTACGTAAAATCCGCGTAATGGATCCAGGTGACACTGAAATCCTTCCAGGAACATTAATGGACATCGCAGAATTTAAAGACCGTAACTACGACACATTAGTTGCTGGTGGCGTCCCTGCTACTAGTCGTCCAGTCTTACTTGGTATTACCAAAGCGTCATTGGAAACAAACAGCTTCTTATCTGCTGCATCCTTCCAAGAAACAACACGCGTGTTAACAGATGCTGCTATCCGTGGCAAAAAAGATCCATTACTTGGATTGAAAGAAAATGTTATCATTGGTAAAATCATCCCAGCTGGTACTGGTATGGCTCGTTACCGTAACATGGAACCAAAAGAAGTTGGCGTAGCTAGCGAAAACGTTTATAGTATTTCAGACATTGAAGCACAAATGGCTGCTGAAGATGCAATGAAAAACATCAATAAATAAACCCTAAAAAGCCGTAAGGAGCATGCTCCTTGCGGCTTTTTTTTATTTGCTATAAGCAACTGATTGTGGGTAAGCCCAAACTTAAAAAGGGGACAAAGGGAAGTGTCTGTTCAACTGGATACCCCAAAAATTTACAGCTGTAGCCATAGATTAGGCCATAACTACTGGCAAAAAATAGTAGCATCAGCAACTGAGGTACCTGTAAAAAACAGCCCCACAAACCCAGTAATAAAAGATCCCCTCGCCCCATGGCTTCCGGAAAATAATGTAAGACGGCTCGGAAAAAACAAAAACAAAAAAGACCAGTCAGTAAGTAAAACGAATGCTGACCCGTCACTTTCAGCAAACAAAGCACAAGAAAACTAGGATAAAGAATCTTCGGTTCAACCACTAAATACCAGTAATCAATCAAGGATAATGTGAAAGCACTCGTCAGCCACCACCAGAGAATCAAAGCATCAATCGTCAGGCCAGCTGAAAAACAGCTTGCGGTTAAGCCGCCCATGACAAGTTCTGCTAAAAGATAACTCTTAGCTACTGGCTGTTGACACTTTCGACAACGAAAGCGCTGCAGCAAAATCGAAACAACTGGAATTAATTCATAAAGTTGTAGAGGCTGGTGGCAACCTTGACAGTGGGAAGGGGGCCACCACAAAGAACGCCCTACTGGTAAGCGCTCCGCCACTAAGCATAAAAAAGAACCGAAACAGGCACCAATCAAAAAGAGACTTAAGAAAAACATAGGTTACCTCCTTAAAAATAAACTACGCTTTTTTTAAACTTTTTCGTTTGACTAGACAAATCTTTTTTTGTTAGGAATAATAAAAGAAACAAGAAATGAGGGAATCAAATGGAAAAATTAGCGATTGGTGTCGACGTTGGCACTACGCAAGCCAAAGCAGTGGCTTTTCAAGCAAATGGCACAGTCGTAGCTTCTAGCTATGTGCGTTATCCATTAATTCAAGAGACTGAAGGAATGGCGGAGCAAGACCCAGAAACGCTGTTCCAAGCTGTGGTGAACTGTATTCGAACCGTCACACAACAAGTGAAGAATCAACCAATTGGGCTCATTTCTTTTGCTTCAGCGATGCATGGCTTAATTGCCATGGATGCGCAAGGACGCCCATTGACCCAAGTGATTACTTGGGCTGACACACGAGCATCTGATTATGCGGAAGCGTTAAAAGAAACGCCAGCGGCCCAATTGTTTTATCAATTGACAGGCATGCCAGTTCATCCAATGGCGCCTTTGTACAAGATTCGCTGGCTGCAGGAAAATCAGCCAGCCGTTGCGCAGAGCGCGGCCAAGTTTATTGGGATTAAGGACTACATTTTTTACCGTTTCTTTGGCGAATACTGGACAGATTATAGTAGTGCTTCGGGGATGGGTTTATTTAATATTCACACGCGGCAATGGGAATCGTCGATTTTAGCGTATTTATCTATTGAGGAGGAACAGTTGCCAAAAGTTGCCCCGTCAACGTTCATTTTTCCAGCGTTAGCGCCTTCTTGGCAAGAGATGCTTGGTGTTGAGGAGGAAACGGTTTTAGTTCTTGGTGGCGCGGATGGTCCATTGTCTAATTTAGGTTTGGGAGCGCTAGGAATGGGTGTAGCGACTTTGACCGTTGGTACGAGCGGCGCACTTCGGTATATTGTCGAAGAACCTTTTTTGCATCCGCAAGGTGAAACGTTTTGTTTTGCTCTAGATGAACAGCACTGGGTGATTGGTGGTGCAAGTAGTAATGGTGCAGTTGCGTTAGATTGGGCGAGCCAAACGATTTTTGCAGAAGAACGTCAGCAAGCTATCCAAAACGGGACCAATCTCTATGACCCAATTATGGCCCAAATTGCAACCGTGCCAGCTGGGGCAAATGGCTTACTGTTTCATCCTTATTTGCTTGGTGAACGAGCACCGCTGTGGAATGCAGAGGCGAGCGCAAGTTTTATTGGCTTGCGCAAAAATCACCATGCTGGACATTTAGCTCGAGCGGTGGTGGAAGGCATCTGTTTCAATTTAAAAACTATTTTAGAGGATTTGAAACAACTCGGTGGACCCGTTCAGGAGATTCGGGCGACAGGCGGCTTTGCTGATTCCCCTGTGTTCCGTCAAATCATGGCTGATGTGCTGGGAGAAACGTTATCGTTCACTGATAGCACCGAAGCTTCGGCATTAGGCGCTGTTTTGCTAGGTTGGCAAGGCTTAGGGCAGTTACCAAATTTGCAAGCAGCGGCGCAACAGGTGCTGATTCATGAAACGGTCACGCCACGAGCGGATCAATTGCTAGTTTATCAAGAACTGTATCCTGTTTTTCAAGAAACTCAACAAGTTTTAGCACAAAGTTATCAAAAATTAGCAGAATTCCGCAAATAATTGATAGTAAATAGCTTTGACAAATGGCTGAGAAGTTGCTTAACTAGAAGAGAGACGAAGACTTGAGGAAATGAGGATGAGGAATGAAGAAACAGCTACTACCACTATTTCTGTTATTCATTGGGGCGTTAGCAAGCTGCAGTGCACCGTCTCGTTCCGGCGAAAAAGCAGCGCAACAGTTGGTAGATTACTTTATTTATCAAGAAAAGCCAGCGACATTCTCTCAAACTTTTCGTGAACCGAAAGTCTTAGCGGAGCATTTGCAGACGAGCCGTCAACAGTTCCAGAAGCAATTTTTCAATAGCTTAAAAGAAATGAACGCTGAAGTCACCGAGACTGAAGCCCAGAAGCTTAGCGCAGAATTACTGGCTCAAGTGAAGAAAAAAGCGTCATATCACCTAGTAGCCACGAAAGAATTGAATGGGCAAGCGACAATCACTTTTCAGATTAAGGGCTTAGATTTTGTGACGGCGATTGAAGATACAACCACTGCTCTTCTTCAGCAAACGCAACAGGCAACACAAGCGCTAGACATGCAGCACACGCTAGCCGTTTTAAAAAAAGAAATCCAACAAATCAATGTCAGTCATGAGCCAGTTGAACTGCCATTAACGGTTAAGCAAGTAGAAGGACAATGGTACTTGCCGGCAGCGGAGCAACTGAGACTGAATCAGTTTTTTTTAGCTTTCGTCACAGGAAAAGAAGATACTGACCAGTTGACAGAGGCACTCGACACGATCCTCACTCAAGCAGAACAAAAAGTCGTCGCTGCGGATGAAAAAACAGCGATTTCAGGAAATTAATTAGATTCTTGATTGTAATTATTATAATTTGATAATAATTTTAAAAAAAGAAAGGTTTTCAGTGTACTTTTTTCACAATTCATATTACACTAAGAGTGTAGAAATAATATTTAGGAGGATGACAAAGAATGAAATTTGAAAAAACAAAAGAAATTTTGAACCAACTCGTTGCAGATTTAAGCCAATTTTCCGTGGTAATTCATCAAACACATTGGTATATGCGTGGACCTGAATTTTTAACACTTCACCCACAAATGGATGAATACATGGATCAAATCAATGAGCAATTAGATGTTGTTTCAGAACGTTTAATCACATTGGACGGCTCTCCATTCTCAACATTGCGTGAATTCGCAGAAAATACAAAAATTGAAGATGAAATTGGTAACTGGGACCGCACCATTCCAGAACGTATGGAAAAATTAGTAGCAGGCTACCGTTACTTAGCAGACCTTTACGCAAAAGGAATCGAAGTTTCTGGTGAAGAAGGCGACGACTGCACACAAGACATTTTCATCGCAAACAAAACAGACATCGAAAAAAATATTTGGATGTTACAAGCCAAACTTGGCAAAGCGCCTGGTATTGACGCATAATTTAAAACAACTCCCAAAGCCGCTGACGTTGACGTTGGCGGTTTTTTTCTGTTTAAAAGGCACAAAAAAATAAGTGAAAATCTATTTTCTGAAAGCGCAGAAAAACATTGACTTTATCAGTGATTGAAGGTAAAATATTAAATGGTATTGTTTGCCCCACAATGAGCCCCGGAAACTCAAGTGTATGTCAAACATCGAAAACAAAATTGGAGGAAAGAAACGTGCGTACAACATATATGGCCAAAGCTGGCGAAGTAGAACGTAAATGGTACGTAGTAGATGCAACAGATGTTCCTTTAGGACGTCTATCAGCAGTTGTTGCTTCTGTACTACGTGGTAAAAATAAACCAACATTCACACCACATGTGGATACTGGAGATTTCGTAATCGTAATTAACGCTGATAAAGTAAAATTAACAGGTAAAAAAGCTACAGACAAAATTTACTACCGTCACTCAATGTATCCTGGAGGATTAAAATCAGTGACAGCTGGTGAATTACGCGACAAAAACTCTCGCCGTCTTATCGAAACTTCTGTAAAAGGTATGCTACCTAAAAACACTTTAGGACGTAAACAATTTACTAAATTGAACGTATACGGTGGAGCTGAGCATCCACATGCTGCACAACAACCAGAAGTATTAGATATCACGAACTTAATTTAAGGAGGGAAATTCATTGGCACAAGTACAATATAGCGGCACAGGCCGTCGTAAAAATGCAGTTGCCCGCGTACGCTTAGTACCAGGTACTGGTAAAATTACTGTAAACAAAAAAGACGTAGAAGAATATATTCCACATGCTGACTTGCGTGAAGTTATCAACCAACCATTTGGCGTAACTGAAACAAAAGGCGCTTACGATGTAATCGTAAACGTAAACGGTGGTGGCTATGCTGGACAATCAGGAGCTATCCGTCACGGAATCGCTCGTGCATTGTTACAAGTAGATCCTGACTTCCGTTCTGCTTTAAAACGCGCTGGGTTACTTACTCGTGACGCACGTATGGTTGAACGTAAAAAACCAGGTCTTAAGAAAGCCCGTAAAGCTTCACAGTTCTCAAAACGTTAATTATTTGGAATCGTTGCGAACGTGTTCGCTTACGAAAACAATCTGGGACGAAGATTTCCTTGGAAATCGAGTGCCACTCAATTATCATTTTGAAAGACACTTTCCAAATGAGGAAACTAAAATTATAAACCGTCCATTTTGGACGGTTTTTTTAAATTAAAGATAGGTGAAAATATGATAGAATCAAAAAAATACCCAATAGTTACACCAATTATGGCATGTATTTTTATAATTGTTCAACATGTATTATTTTCGGGTACAGCGATTCCACAATATGACCAAAATGGTACGCGTTTTTATCTTTATTCAGTAGCATTAGGATTAGTTGCAGTTGGTGGGAATTTATTGGCTTTATATATGGGGTACCACGGAAAAAAAGCAGTAGGAACCAAGCCGCTAGCTAAATTTGCAAATTTTTATTTATTATATGTTTTTGGAACACTCGTTTTAAATTTGTCTTTGGCTTCTTTTTCATTAAATATACGTGATTATTGGACGATACTCTTTCCGATTAGTCAAAATATTTTTCCATTTGCTGCGACTTACTTGCTTTTGTTTTTACTAAGTCCTTATTTATACGAGTATTTAGATCGATTAAAGAACGAACAAATCAAATGGACCATGTCACTACTAACATTCTTTTTAATCGCTTTACCAACTTTTTTTGGAAAAGATATTTGGGGAATGGCTAGCGGTAATAGCATTTTACTTTTAATTTATTTTTACTTAGTTGGCTACACCATTTATCGGTTTAATTTTCTTCCTCGTTATCATTTGAAATTTATTCAAGTGGCTTTTGGAATAGTAATATTAGCAAGCTTAGTCTTACTAATGACACATATCTCTCTATTTTTAAACAAAGGAACAAGTACTGCTACTCGATTCAATGTTCCTTGGTCTCTTTTTTCCGTGTACTATTCGATTTCTTTATTTATATTTTTAGAAAATGTAAATAAACGATTTTCCTTATTGCGTTTAAATTTTAATGTGTTATCTACAAGTTTATTGGTTGTACAAATCTTAGTGAACTGGCCAATTGTTACACGTCTAGTTTCTGAGAAATTTGTTCAAACGGAGGTGAAATCTGGTACTGTTTGGGCAAAACAAATTATCTATTTAACTATTGCTTATTTGATAGTAGCACTTCTTTCTAGCTGTGTTGTATTACTTTTACAAAAAATTCCGCTATATCGTAAAATTGAGCAGAATTTAAGAGTAGAAAATTTTTCACAACTAAAATTGAAATTAAGTAAGCTATGGAACTGGGTCTGCGCTTACCGCAGATTATTTTATAGTGCGCTATTTTTCTACTTATTCACGATTATGCAATTGTTATTAATTGCAGATTACGGATCGAAGGATATAGCACTTCGTTCTATTTTTACTATTTTTATCTATAGACAAGCACAAGTTTTCTTAAACGTAATCGTAATCATGGCATTCTTAATGTTAGTTATTTTATTGATTAATAGATTTTGGTATGCGTTTGCGTTTACCTTAGTGATAAATCTTGTTTTAACTATCGCGACAGTTTTGAAAATTAAATATAGACTTGAACCAATTTTACCGGCGGATTTAGCTTTTTTAAACAGTATTAGTGAAATTTTAGATATGCTAAATCCTGTCATTCTTATTATTAGCGTCATTGGTTTAGTTTTAGTAGGAATTTATTCTTGGATTCTACAAAAACGTTTGGAAAGAACCTATCATCTAAAAATAAACATAAAAAAACGAGTATTAGGAATTGTCTCAATTTTAGTGTTTTTTTCAGGGGTCTTTTTCGTTAACCATCAGAACTCGCTGCCTAATTTGGTGTTTAAGCTTTTTCGTATTGATAGTCAATTTTATAATCAAAGACGTGGGACACAGATTAATGGTCCAGTCATCCAATTTTTAAGTAATATTGATGTGAAAATTATGGAGGAACCCTCTGGATACTCACAAGAGAACATTAAAAAAATTATGGCAAAGTATGATGCAGAGGCTAAAAAAATAAATTCAGAGCGTCAGGATTGGCAAAAAGAGCAAACGGTTATTTTTACTCTTAGCGAAAGCTTCAGTGATCCGTCTCGATTGAAGGATATAACTTTGAACAATAATCCATTTCCGTTTATTACACAGTTATCTAAAGAAACAACATCGGGTTTAATGCTTTCCTCAGGTTATGGTGGAGGTACAGCAAACATGGAGTGGCAATCGTTGACAGGGATGGATTTAAGTAACTTGGGGGCTACCTTGCCTGTGCCTTACACTCAGTTAGTGAACAAGCAAAAAAAGACGCCTACTTTTTTAAATTTATTTGATGAAGCTGTGGCAATTCATCCATTTTCTGCAAATACTTATAGTCGTTTAAATGTATTTGAAAAGTTTGGATTTGATAAGTTTCATTATATTGGAAGTCCAGATGGATTGAATTATACACAAAAGATTGAAGCGAATCCGTATATTTCAGATGAAGCAGCCTATCAAGAAACAGTTGATGCGATAAATGCAACGGAAGGTAAGACTCAGTTTATCCAACTATCTACAATGCAAAATCATATGCCATATAACAATTACTACAAAGAAGACACATTTGATTTCGAGGGGGCTGGTGTCTCAGAAAGCAATAGAAATCAAATGAAGACCTATCTTCAAGGTTTAAATTATACAGATCAAGCAACGCAGAAATTTATTGAAGAAATTGATAAAATTGAAAAACCAATTACAATTGTTTGGTATGGAGATCATTTACCAGGTATCTATAAGGAACAAGATTTAGCGAAGTATCCTTTGTTGTATCGAGAAACAGATTATTTCGTATATAACAATAAATATGCACAACAACAAAGAAAACTGCCAAATTATTCATTAGTATCTCCGTATATGTTTTCTTCATTGGCGCTCGAGCAAGCTAATATTAAAGTGACACCATTTTATGCCTTGTTAACAGCAGTGACAAATAATTTACCAGCTACAACAATTGACCCTAATTCTGGTAGTCAAAACGTTCAGAATGGTAAAAAAGTATTTGCTAGTGATCAAAATAAAACGACAGAAGAAAAAGATCTTACTAAGGAGCAAAAAGAGTTGCTTCATGATTATGAATTGATTCAGTATGACCTAGTCGCAGGAAAACAATATTCAGCAGATTGGGCGGAAAAAAAAGTGAATTGATTGGCAATAAAAATGTTATATAAAGAAAGTAGGGCATAAGTCGAAACGACTTATGCCCTACTAGCTATATCTTAAAATAATTAGCTGAACAAAAGCAACTTCTTCAGAAATAAGCCGAATTCTCCAAAAAATGGTATCATTAAGTAATGAAACATAGCCATAAAAAATAACGAATATCGGAGGCAGAAAATGAGTAGTGTGGTTTGTCAAAGTTGTGGGGCGAATGCGTTTAGATGGTACGATACCGCTGATCAAGTGGTGGAATGTAAGTATTGTCATTCCAAGCAAGCTTTTATAAAAGGTATGGGCGTCGAGTCAGCCATAAAAGTTGTTGGGGGAAAAGAAGAAGCGGAGACGGATTCTGAATACCAAGAACGGATTATTCATCAATTTGGCTTGAAAGATCAAGTGATTGAAGTGAAGAATTATTCATTAATCGATATTCCGTTAACATTTATTGTTTGGTTGTATTTGGATATTTTATTAGGAGTATTGTTTATCTGTGGTGGTTTTCTTTCTAAAAACTATCGAGCTTGGTACGGCAATTTACTTCGTTGGCACTTTTATGGTTGGCGTTATACAAAGTCAGCGACTGAAAAAGAGAAGGCAAGTCAACGGATTAGAGGCAGTCTGTTGATTAAATGGCTACTTCAAGAGGACCCCGACAAAACGAAAAAATTAATAATGGTTGGCGTGTCCATCCTGTTCACTGTCCTGTTCGTTTACACTACAGGAAATGGCGCTGCCTAAACGAAATATTTATTGAAACACTTTCTATTGATAGAAAGTGTTTTAACACAAAATAAAAAAAGTGGGCCATAAGTCGAAATGACTTATGGCCCACTAGCTATATTTTAAGATAATCATCTGAACAAAAGAGACTCTCCCTATAACCCTCACCGAGAAGACAAAATTTCATAAATCACATAGAGTTCCCAGTTGGAAATTTCTATTCGATAAAACTGTTCTAGGGTGTAGAAAATGTTTTTAGCATTTTGGAAAAATGGTTTTTGGTTAATGGTTAGTTCCTCTAGGTTAGCAGGGATTTCATAGTCTTCAACGCCGAGCATGGTTCGCTCTACCATGAGCGCGTTGTGCATCATTAAGTTAAATTTCATTTTGCCGCTGAGTGTGAGGTCGAAGCGTTTTTCAATGTTTTTTGTAACGTTTTCGACTTGTTTAATAATGACGTCAGGATTTAGAAATTCTAGTTTTTCTGACAAGCCTTCTTTCGAGAAGAAGTGAACAAATTCGTTAATCATGCTATCGATGTTATTGGGATGCATCAAGTTTTGGAAAGGTTCCATCAACTGGGTTCCTGCATCTTCGTCTAACATGTCTAAGAGGTTCACGCTAGCAACATTCGTATGGTTGTCTAAGTAAGACGTCGTCAAAATGAGCGAGGTTTCTTTTAAATAATTTTCTTCGGCGTTGGCAATGTCTAACGTGTTCACCAAATCTTTGTATTTTAGGGTAATGACTTTAATATCAGTATACAGGTATTTTTGACAGATTTGTTTGATTTGCTTGGCAATATCCAGACCTGAAATACTAGAGACAATGATATTTTTTTCCACTGAAAAGCCTTCAAAGTACTGTACATCGGTTTTAAATTTTTTTTCAGCGGTTTTAGCAATACCATAGAAAAGTTGTTCGTTCATTAATTGATGACCAATTTCCAACGCATAGGCAGTGGTCAGGTTGTTGATCACCAAAAGTTCTCCAAGAATTTGCGGTTTCAAACTTTTATAAAGTTGTGTCAGGGAACCCATATCGACGAGCATAATGACGCCTTGTGATGTGTCCCGCTGAGAAAGCCACTCTTTAACTTCGGCGACGATATCTCTGACCGAAGAGGTTAAGGGCATGTTAATCGCATCGAAAATATAGGTACCACATAATTTGTTGGCAACGGCTTGAATACTTGTGGCAGTCGATTCACCATGCGCCACGAGGAGCGCTTGGTAAGGAATCGTTTCAGAAATTTCTCCGCTAAGTAATACAGATAAGAGTACCTCTGTCAAGAAACGGTATTCTTCTGGCAGCGGACTGACTAAGTTTTTCACGAGGGAAACCGTTCGCGGATAGTGTTCTTTTAACTGTGCTTGGACTGGAAGGAGCACTGTTTCGTTAAATGTTGGCGGTAAAATTTTCAGCAATTTGGCAACATCTTTCATCGGTTTTTCAGTTTGTTCAGGTTGGTTAATAATTAGTTTGTTTTTGGTTTGGACTTCCGTGACTAGGTTTTGTAAAAAATAATCATTTTCTAAGGTTATTTCATCGTCTAAACAATATTTAATGAATTGTGTCAGTTCAGTTTTTAAGTGGGCCAGTGTTTTTTCTTTTGTAAATAAGGCTTCAAATGTTGCGAAAATATCGGAAGAAAGTGTGTCTTCTTCTAACACTTCTTTGTCTAAAGGAATCGCAATCATTGGTTGAGTCGCATCGCCAATGACGACGGGTTGATTGGGCAAAGTTTTTCGTAATTGCGACGCGCAAAGGAGCTGCACTTTGTTGGATAAACTTCCCACGTTACCAGGTTCGTCATTTTCTAATAATGCCGTAAAGATTTCTTCGTCCACGTTGATGTCTTTGGTCATTCGTTTCGCTTCTCGGTGGAATAAGTTTTTTAAAATCGCAATCCGTTCTCGAATGGGGCGCTCTTTGAAGTTCGGAAGTGAGACGATTACGGAAATTCGGCGATAAAAGGTTGGTAATAAGACTTTTTTCGGGTTTTCGGTGGTCGCAAATAGTAGCCGGACCTTGGAATGCACCATTTTTCCTTCTTCACCAATAGGGCGGAAGGTCCCTGTATCCATAAACTGAAAGAGTTTTTCTTGGTTTTCGTTGGATAATCGATGTACTTCATCTAAAAAGAGTACGGAATTATTAGCTTGGGCCAAGAGTCCTTGTTTTTCTGATTCAGCCCCAGTGAATGCGCCTTTGGTATGGCCGAAGAGAATGGATGATAGCAATTCGGGATTGTTGGCATAATCGGCACAGTTAAAGGTGTAGAATTTTTCCAGGCCAATGATTTGTTCGTTTTTTAGATACTCATAAATCAGTTTTGCCAAAAAGCTTTTGCCGACGCCACTGGCTCCATGGATTAATAAAGGCATACCCAATGGGGGATACAACATAGCGGCTTTGCATTGTTCGATGGCTTTTTTGGCGCTGCCTTGGCTACCGATGTATTGTCGAAACACATCGGTCGTGGGGGTTGTTGCACGGGTTAATTGCCAATAAACGGGTTTTTTTCCCGTTTGTTGGACTTCACCTTTTTCCAATAATTTATTTAAGTATAAGCTGGTTACCGAGCGGCTTAATTGAATTTTTGTGGCAATTTCTTGTGTGCTCATCGGGGTGTTGCTGGTTTCTAAAATATCAACTAAGTGTTGGTAGGTCTCCAAGCGCATGATTCATCGTCCTTCCAAAAGAGAGGTCGGGAAAGGGGTTGCTTCTGTTCCCGCCGTTTATCAGCTTTTAAGCCTGAGATAAAAATCACTTTGGATTTTTGTCTCAGGCTCTAAGTGTTTAATAATTAAATGTTTATTGTTTCAATTTTAACAGATGCCTAGTAATCCTAGCAAGATGCCTAAGAACATGATACCAAACATCACCACGTTAACATTGACTTTTTTGCGTAATAGCCAGAAAGCAAGTAACGTCACGGCTAATGGTACGATACCGACGAATAGTTGATCCAAATAGTCTTGGATTTTAACTACGTCTTCGCTTCCTTTAACGGAAACTTCAAGAATCGTTTTGAATTTTACATTTGAAGCAGTCATACTGCCCATCATCATTAAGCCTAGCATACTTGATACTTTTGTGAGTATCTTCATTCCACCTGATTCGTACATTTTTTGGATAAAACTTTCACCGATTGAATAGCCGCTATACAACGCATAATAGTGAATCAGGAACGCAGGAACGTTGTATAAAAGTAAGAAGACAATCGCCCCTAATGGCGAACCAGTGCTGGCTAATGAAATCCCAATCCCAGCAGCAATAACACGTAAGATGCCCCAGAAGAAGGAATCACCGATGCCTGAAAGTGGCCCCATTAGTGAGGCTTTAACTGCTGTAATAGAGCTAGCATCAAAATTTTCGTCTTCACTGTTTTGTTTTTCCATCGAAGCAACGAGCCCCATAATGAAGTTATTGATATGCATGGTTGCGTTGAACCAAGTGGTGTGACGCACCAATGCCTCGGCCCGTTCTTCCTTGGTTTTATAAAAACGATTGATAACTGGGAGTAAAGTGTACATGACACCCACTGCGTGGTATTGTGTAGCTCCTGTCCGGCTAGCGTTCATCGTCCAAGAACGCCAGAAAACAGAGCGCATCATTTTTTTCTCTTCTTTAGATAAATTCTCTTTTAACTTCATGCGAAAAAGTCCTCCTCTTCGATTTCTTTCGCGCTGCCTTCAACCGCAGAAGACGCCGCAGGTTTTCTTTTTAGAATGTCGCGAAATTCTACATCCCGTTGGGCACTCACGACACAAATTACTGTCCCGATAACCGCCACCGCAACGGCTGGTAATTGTAGGTACGCGGTTAAAACAAAGCCTAAAATGTAAAAGACGGCTAATTTATTATCCCATAACAGTTTCATTAACATAGCAAACCCAACGGCAGGTAAAAGTCCGCCAGCTGCGCTTAAGCCGTTCATCAAATTTTGTGGAATACTTTCAACAAACAGATTTACTGGCCCGCTTCCTGCTAAAATTCCGATAAATGAAATCGAAGCGATGATTAAATAATAAATAATCCACGTTCCGTAATGCAGTGTCACAACCATTTTTTGGTTGCCTTCACGTGCTGCTTTGTCAAGAGAAGGAGCAAAGATATTCATAAAGACATTTTTTAAAAACATCACCACGAAAGCGGCTAACATCCCAATTGGTACGGCTAACGTCATGGCGGCTTTTTGTTCGACATTTGAAATAATTGCAAACGTTGTGGCTAAAGTAGTCGCAGTTACAGGTTCCGCTGCGATAACACCACCGATATTAACATTTCCTAAGAAAATTGCTTCCAAAGAGGCCCCCATTAAGACCCCTGTTTTCATGTCGCCCATTAAAATTCCTGTGACTAATCCAACGACTAAGGGACGTTCCATCATACTTTGACCAGTTAAATAATTCCCAGCAAAACAGATAAATACAGCTAAGGCTGCCATTGTTGCATGCATAAGCATTGTTCATTTCCTCCTTTTAATTGACGGCTTGTTTTAGACTTAATTTTGAGTTGGTTGGCAGTACTTGGTTATAGCTTTCCACGTGAGTCAAACTGGCTAATTCTTTGGCAGCTTCTAACTCTTCAGGGTTTAATTGGACACTCGGGAAAACCATTGTTTTGGTGGCTGGATCTGATTTATCAAAGCGGCCAGCGTTGGCAACATTCACACTTTCAATATCTGTCACGTTTTTCGCAATTTTAGTAGCATCCGCTACACTGTTCACAATTACAAAAATTCGTTTGTCTTTACCACGAGGATCATTGAAGACATCAATCGCATCATCAACTGAGCGAATTAATAGTTTCATGCCATTAGGGACAGCCATTTTTAACGTCATTTGCATTACTTCGTTTTTGGCTGCTTCATCATTCGCTACAACTAATAAGGGGGCATTCAATTCTTTGGTCCAAACTACGGCTACTTGGCCGTGAATTAATCTGTCGTCTACTCGTACTTGTGTAATCATTTTAATTTCCTCCTAAAAAAAGTTTTCTTCTTCATTTGATGGGTTTAATTCAACGAATTGAATTTGTGCTTCAGCAATTGCTGCTTGAATATCTTCTTTGGTTAGCTTTTCGCCTTCTTTTAAGAAAATCAGCGACAAGGCAATGGCTAAGTTGGCATTGGAAATGATAAAAACATTGTCTGGTTTTGTCGTCATGACTTCTTGAACAATTTTTTGATTGACACTACCACCATATAAATCTGTTAAAATAATAGCTTGTTCTTCTGCGCCAAGGGACTGAAGAAACGTTTGAATAATTGGCGTGTAGTCCTCAGGAGTCACATAGGCATTGATGACCGCCAGCTCTTTTCCTTTGTCTGCGAGAATATCCAAGGAACTTTGGAAGCCTTTCGCTAAGTTTCCGTGACTAGCAATTAAAAATTTTCTTTTCATTCTTTTCACCTCACTTTTATATAAAGCAAGTTCTGTGCCAAAAAAAGAGAACTCTAAATCCTTGATTTGAAAGGGTTTTGACGCTCTTGAAACTGTTTAAACAGTTTCAAGTCAAAATAAACACGTTAATCGTTGGCTAGTTTGTTGTTGAAAAATAGCTAAGCAAAACTGTGAAATTTAATCAAAATAACCCCCGTTTTTATCGAGAAGTGTTACAATAATATTCATGAATATTTATACATTAAGGAGAGTTACGAATGACTGATGCTCTTGTGATACAAGATTTACGCAAAGTGTACGCTTCAGGTGTTGAAGCGTTGCGGGGGATTGATTTAACAGTCGAAGAAGGCGATTTTTATGCTCTTTTGGGACCGAATGGCGCAGGAAAATCAACGACGATTGGGATTGTGACCTCGTTAGTTAATAAGACTTCGGGGAAAGTCAAAATTTTTGGGTATGATTTAGATACGGAGATGGTGCGGGCGAAGCAACAGATTGGGTTAGTGCCGCAGGAGTTTAACTTCAATCCGTTTGAAACGGTCCAGCAGATTGTGGTCAATCAAGCGGGCTATTATGGGGTGTCTCGTAAAGAAGCCATGAAACGGAGTGAAAAGTATTTAAAACAATCCAATTTATGGGAAAAACGGAACGAGCGGGCTCGGATGCTTTCTGGCGGAATGAAACGTCGCTTGATGATTGCTCGCGCGCTGATGCATGAGCCGAAGTTATTGATTTTAGACGAACCAACTGCAGGTGTCGATATTGAATTACGCCGTGAAATGTGGGCCTTTTTACAAGAGTTAAATGCGCAGGGAACCACGATTATTTTGACGACCCATTACTTAGAAGAAGCTGAGATGTTGTGTCGCAACATTGGGATTATTCAGTCTGGTGAATTGATTGAAAACACCAGCATGAAGCACTTGTTAGCAAAATTACAATTTGAAACGTTTATTTTTGATTTAGCACCTTATACGCAGGCGCCAGTTATTGAAGGCTATCAAAGTGTGTTTGAGGACGAGTTAACGTTAGCGGTGGAAGTGGAACGAAACCAAGGAGTCAATCACTTGTTTGAACAGCTAAGTCAACAAGGAATCAAAGTATTGTCAATGCGGAATAAGTCCAACCGTTTGGAAGAGCTCTTCTTGAAGATTACCGAGGATACGTACCAAAGGGAGGATCAACATGTTTAGTCTGTATTTTACTGCTTTAAAAAGTTTAGCTGTGAAGGAAACCAACCGTTATTTACGGATTTGGGTCCAAACACTGGTACCGCCAGTGATTACGACGTCCTTATATTTTGTGATTTTTGGGAAAATGATTGGCGGGCGAATTGGCGACATGGGCGGTTTTTCTTATATGGAATTTATCGTGCCAGGTTTAATTATGATGTCAGCCATTACAAGCTCGTACGCCAATGTTTCATCTTCCTTTTTCTCACAAAAATTCCAGAAAAATATCGAAGAAATTCTCGTGGCGCCAGTTCCAACTCATGTGATTATTTGGGGATTTGTGATTGGTGGCGTTGGTCGTAGTATTTTGGTCGGTGCGTTAGTCACCATCATTTCTCTATTTTTTGTGCCATTGCACGTTGTTTCTTGGCTGATGGTCATCATGACTTTATTGATGACAGCGATTCTCTTTTCTTTAGCTGGTTTGTTAAATGGTATTTTTGCGCAATCCTATGATGATGTATCGATTGTGCCGACCTTTGTGTTACAGCCTTTAACCTATTTGGGTGGGGTTTTCTATGCCATTTCCATGTTGCCGCCATTTTGGCAAGCTGTCTCAAAAGTTAATCCGATTGTTTACATGATTTCTGGGTTCCGCTACGGTTTCCTAGGGGTTCAAGATGTGCCAATTGGTATTTCTATGACCATTTTAATCTTATTTATTGTCGTTTTATATGGCATTTGTTGGTACCTTGTAGAAACAGGGCGTGGCTTACGTAGTTAAGCCGTAAAAAGATTAAACTGTCTGAATCACTCATTCTAGCGAGCAGATTCAGACAGTTTTCTTGTTTCTAAGTATGCCTTTTTTGATTCTTCGTGCATTTCCCTGTATAATAGCAATGTTTCGCACCAGAATATGTCGACAAGTTGTCGTTGAAAATAAAGAAAAAATCAGAAACGGAGTATATGAAGATGAGCAAGAATTTTTGGGCAACATTGCCAAAGCCCTTTTTTGTTTTAGCACCAATGGAAGATGTCACTGATGTGGTCTTTCGTCATGTCGTGAAAGAAGCTGGGGCACCAGATGTGTTTTTTACAGAGTTTACTAATTCAGATAGTTATTGTCATCCTGAAGGGAAAGACAGTGTGCGCGGGCGCCTCGTTTTTACAGAAGATGAACAGCCGATGGTGGCACATATATGGGGGGATAAACCGGAATTTTTCCGTGAAATGAGTATCGGCGTAGCGGAGATGGGCTTTCAAGGGTTAGACATAAATATGGGCTGTCCTGTGCCCAACGTGGCTGAGCGTGGAAAAGGCAGCGGGTTAATTTTGCGCCCAGAAGTCGCGGCTGAATTGATTGACGCCGCCAAAGCAGGTGGCTTACCTGTTAGTGTCAAAACACGCATTGGGTTTACTGAAATGGCGGAAATGGAGGCATGGATCACGCATTTATTAGAGCAAGACATTGCGAATCTATCCATTCATTTGCGAACACGAAAAGAGATGAGCAAAGTGGATGCTCATTGGGAGGTCATTCCGCAAATTATGGCTATTCGGGACCGTGTCGCACCGCAAACGACAATTACGATTAATGGGGATATTCCCGATCGTCAAAAGGGCCTAGAATTAGCAGAACAATATGGTGTAGATGGCATCATGATTGGCCGGGGGATTTTTAAAAATCCTTATGCCTTTGAAAAAGAACCCAAAACGCATACGCCACAAGAATTGCTGGGCTTGCTACGTTTACAATTGGATTTGCAAGACAAATATGCAGAATTGGTGCCTCGTTCCATCGTTGGGCTGCATCGCTTCTTCAAAATTTATGTCAAAGGCTTTCCAGGTGCCAGTGATTTAAGAGCACAATTAATGAATACAAAATCAACGGATGAAGTGCGCCAGTTGTTAGCGACGTTTGAAGCAGAACATGGTGTGCTTGACTAAATAAAAAAAGAGAGGAGGTAGCATTAGCTAAAATGCTACCTCCTCTCTTTTGAATGCTTAATGCGCAATCATTTCTTGGGCAATTTCTTGTTTGCTTAAGTCGTTTGGATAATACGTTGGCCAGTTGTCCATTTCATTGAACAGACTTTCTTGGCTATCGCCGCCGAAGAAGATGTGGAAATGAGCGGCTTTCGTTGGTGCAATGTTGTGGTCGCTAAATTGGACGTATTTAAACCGCCCAGCATTGGCATCGTCTGTTTCAAAAAGGAAACGGACGCCACGGTTGCCTTTTGCATAGTTTAAAATTTTATAACCGGCTGCTTTATAGGTGAATTTTTGTGGTTTGCCATTGACCAGAAATTCAATGGTGGAATCAGTGATGTTGATGTGGTCGACATCGGTTTGATAGCCGGCATCATAGTAGGTTTTGTATTCGGCTGGTGTTTTATCTTTTTTCAGTTTCGCTTTGTAATCGAAGACTTGGTCTAATGTACCATCTTTTAATAAAGGATAGACGGATTGCCAATTTCCAGCGTAATCTGCCAGTGTTCTCTCAGCCACCTCACTGTCTTTGAAATAGCCGTTAGCCACGGTTTTTTCTGTTTTTTCAGAGGTTTCTGGCTGAACCTCTTTCCCAGCTGTATCTGTTGTTTTTTTCAAAGCAGTTAAGTTTTCTTTCATTACAGAAAGATAATCTTCGCCATTGTCCATTTGTTTTTGTGTCAAACTTTCTAGCGGGTTTAGGACCTCCAATTGAACATTTGCTTCGTCAGCTAACGTTTTAGCAATTTTATCGTTGGCATTTTTTTCAAAATAAATATAGCGAATTTGATTGTCTGTGACATATTTTTTCAACTCTGCCAAACGCCCTGCAGTGGGCTCTTGTTCAGGTGTTAAACCAGCTATTGGCACTTGTTTTAAGCCGTAATCTAAGGCAAGATAACCAAATGCAGCATGTTGGGTAACAAAACTTTTTTGCTTAGCGTCTTTCAAAGCTGTTTGGAACTCTTTGTCTAAGGCTGTTAATTTTGTTAAGTATTTTTCTGCGTTTGTTTCAAATGTTTTGGCTTTTTTAGGGTAAAGTTTGACTAATTGTTCTTTGATGTTTGTAACTTCTTGGATGGCACGATGGGGCGAAACCCAAGTATGCGGATCTAATTCATGGTGGTGGCCTTCTTCGCCATGGTCGTGGTCATGGTCGTGTCCGTCTTCGTCACTGCCAGGAAGTAAGACCATGTTTTCGGTACCTTTAATGACGTTCGGGGCTCCTTTTTTCCAGCCTTTAGCAGCTTTTGGTACCCAAGATTCCATATTTTCATTGTGGTAAACGAAAACATCCGCATCATGGATGGTAGCCATATCTTTGGCGGATGGTTCATAATCGTGTGGTTCAGAACCAGCAGGGATTAACAATTTGACGTCTCCTTCATCGCCTACAATATTTTTAGTGAAATCGTACATAGGATAAAAAGTCGTGACAATGGATAGTTTTTCTTTGCCGTCAGCGGTTTTATCAGAGGTGTTTGTTTTGCCGCAAGCGCCGAAAAGGATTAGCGATAAGGCGGCTAACAGGGGAAGAGTAAATTTTTTCATAGGTGTGCTCCTTTAGTGAATTACGCAATTTTCTTTTGTTTATTGCGCTTATGTTCTTTAATGATTTTAAGTGCGCGTTTTCGTGTTTTGATGTTGGGACTTTTCAGTCGACGATAAGCGCTAGATAAGTCAGTTTTTTCCATTATATATAGGACCTCCATTTCGTAAAAAAATAATTTACGGAGTAGCTATTTTGTTGAGGGTTTGAAAGGTTTCTTGAATTTTTTTTGTCTCTAATTCTTTGCCAATCAGAACAATTGTCGTTTCTTGAGGGGGTTGATTCGTCATTTGAAAGGCCACTTGCTGGTTGACGCCTTGCATGGCAATGGCCAAGTCATGCTCCTGTAAGGCGAGAATCCCTTTGAAACGGTATAACTTTTCCTGATGTGTATACATTAACCAATCAAGCCAACGAGTGAAAAGAGGTTCGTTGAGGGCTGAGGACGCCGTTAACGTAAGGGAGTGAAAGGTATGGTGATGATGCTCGTGGGCGTGCTCATGCGGGGAATGAGTCATTTCGTGTTCTGTAAGTGTTGCCGTAAACTTATTTAATTGAAAAAAGTCACTAGCCAAAAGAGGCTCGTTGGCTTGAAAGGATAAAATATCAGCAAAAGGATTAATGGTACGAAGGGTTTCTTGGAACGTTGGTAGCTGAGTGCTGTCTGCTGGTTCCTTGACAGAAAAAAAGAAGCGATCTGCTAAGGCCAGTTGTTTGATGGCTTCGGCTTCTTGAAGCTGTTGTTGCCAATGATGCCCATCAACGACCGTTAAGAGACTGTCTATATAGAAATGATTTTTGATGTGCGGGGTCGTTAAAATTGTTTGAATGATTGGTTGCGGATCAGCAATGCCCGTTGTTTCTAAAATGACTTGGGCAATGGGTTGTTGTTCTTCTTGGTACACTTCTAAGATTGCTGATAAAGAGGCAAGAAGATCTCCTCGTAAGCTGCAACACATGCAACCATTATTTAATTGAATAATTCGTTCCGTGGTTTGTAAAAGTAATGCGTGGTCAACGCCTGTTTGACCAAATTCATTTTCAATAATAATAATTTCTTCTTTAGGAAACGGTGACTGCGCAAGCGCATGGTTAATTAAGGTTGTTTTTCCTGCGCCTAAAAAGCCAGAAACAATGGTGATTGGAATGCCCATCAAGTTTTCCTCCTGTTATTTGACTTCAGTGAAAAGTGCGCGGCGCCGTAGTTTTGGTGAATATTTTTTCAGCTGTAATTTTTCTGGTGTATTTCGTTTGTTTTTACTTGTTAAGTAAAGGCGCTCGCCAGTTTCAGCGCAAGCTAACGTAATGGTTTGGCGCATAGTGCCGTCCTCCAATTTGATTTTTTTAATTGCGTATAAAAGATAAAGGGGGCTGCGAGGTCAGCCCAAATGCGACTGTCCTCGCTAGTTGTCTTTATCGAAATAATGAGTTACCAGCTTGCTTTTTTGACGCCAGGAATCAAGCCTTGGTGAGCCAATTCACGGAAACGAATCCGAGACATGCCAAATTTACGCATGTAGCCACGTGGGCGCCCATCTGTTTGATCGCGGAGTTTTAAGCGACTTGGATGAGCATCTTTTGGCAATTTGCTAAGACCTTCATAATCGCCAGCTTCTTTTAAGGCTTGGCGAATAGGCGCATATTTTGCAATCATTGCTTGTTGTTTTTTTGCTTTAGCAATTTTTGATTTTTTAGCCATAAGGCACTTCCTTTCTTTTTGGATTTATAAAATCTAAATCGTAATGGTTACGATTTGAACGGAAGTATATTATCAGGTGTTACGTTGTTTGTCAAGTGAGAATTTTGTTTTTTTAGGACTTGCTAAGTTGAGAAGTTAGAAATGTTTGTTTTAGCGCTGTTTTGTAGTATCTTTTAAGAAAGAGTAAAAAGGAGTGAAGATGGCAATGGTAGAACGTTTGACGATTATTCGTGGTGTGGAAAAATTTGAATTACAAACGAAAACAGCGCGCTGGGTGTTAGCAAAAGAAGAGGGATATTCGCCGGTTCAAATGCTCGTTTCGGCAATTGGCGCTTGTGGGGGATACGTGTATCAATCCGTTTTGGAAAATTCGCACATTCCCTTTGAGTTTGAAAAAATAGAAGTCACGTATTCAAGAGAAGTAGAGAGACGCGCACAACCATTAAAACAGGTGACGATTCTCTTTTATGTGACTGTTCCAGAAGCCTTTCAAGAACGGGCGACACGGTGTTTGAAGCTTGTCTCCCCAAACTGTCCAGTGATTCAATCATTGGCTGAAAGAATTACTGTCGAAGAAACAGTTGTATTTAAAAAGTAAACCATTAGAGACATTATCGTTACGAGCGCTTTTCCCTTTTTGGATGCCTCGTTTCTGAGAATGTCTTTTTTTTAGAGGAGCGTAGGGAAATAGCTGTAGAAACAGGAAATTTTTAATTCATTTGTACAAAATAATACAGACAAAAAACAGATAGTGTTTTTTTCACAAATAAAAAGGTTGCTTTTTTTTCTGTTTTAGTAGATGATGTAAGTAGTTACATCTCTGATATAACGCTGTTTTTCGAAACGTGTGTTATTTTTTAATTCGTAATAGTTTTTTTAAATCGTTTCACAGAATTACTTTAATTGTTATACAGTTTTTTTGGTTGTTATAGTTTGTTTGTCGGCCTTTAGGAGGTAATCATGATTGAGTTAGTGAATGTGTCGAAAGTCTATCAAGAGACACACGCGTTAAAAAATATTCACTTTTCTGTCCAACCAGGAGAAATCGTTGGGATTGTTGGGAAAAGTGGCTCTGGCAAGTCCACGTTGTTACGTTTGTTGAATTTAATGGAACAACCGAGTGAAGGGGAGATTCGTATTGATGGCAGAAATGTTCAAACCTTCTCTAAAAAAGAAGTTCGCCAGCAGCAACAACAAATGGGGATGGTGTTTCAGCATTACAATTTGTTAGAAAATTTGAAAATTTATGATAATGTTGCGTTGCCTTTGAAACTTTTAAAAGAGAAACAGCCTGAAAAAATTGAGCGTTTATTAACGTTTGTTGATATGGCCCATAAGGCAGAAGCGTATCCTGCTCAGCTTTCTGGTGGGGAAAAACAGCGTGTCTCTATTGCTCGAGCGTTGAGCCGTAATCCAAAATGGTTATTATGTGACGAGGCAACGAGTTCATTAGATGAAGAAAATACAGAAAGTGTCGTTCGACTATTACATAAGACGCATCAGGAATTCCGACCGACTATTTTCTTTGTTAGTCACGAATTAGAAACCGTGAAGCGCTTATGTAATCGTATCTTAGTGATGGAAAAAGGTCAGTTAATTGGCGAATTTCTGAATAATCCTCAGCAATATGAGGAAGAACCGCTTTCCTATTTAGAAAAAGTGGAAAGGAGTTTGCGTCCATGACTTTTTCAGAAACCTTTGCCGAATATTGGCCATCTATGCTGATTGGTTTAAAAGAAACAGGGATTATGATGTCGATTTCGATGGCTATCTGTTTGCTTGTCGGCTTGCCTTTAGGATTAGGACTATTTTTGGCTAATCCGAAAGTCAAAGGGCATCAACCTTGGCTGTACTGGGTTTTAAATTTCATTGTAACTGTTATTCGCTCGTTTCCTTATTTATTATTTGTGATTGCGTTGATTCCAGTCACTCGTTCTGTTTTAGGAAAGGCGTTTGGCCCAATTCCTTCATCTGTGCCATTGAGTATTGTTGCGATCGCGATTTTTGCTCGCTTGGTTGAACAAGTGCTGTTGGATGTTCCAGAAGAAATTTATTTTTTAGCTAATTCGTTAGGCACCTCGAAAGTCCAATACATTTGGCACTTTTTATTGGTGGAAGCACGTAGCGGATTAGTCCTTGCTTACACAACCACGACAGTGAGTATGGTTTCATATTCCACGGTGATGGGTGTTGTTGGTGGCGGCGGGATTGGCGATTTTGCAGTTCGTGTCGGGTATCAACGGTATGAATACGGTATTATGTATGTTGCCATTGTAATTATGATTGCACTGGTCTTCATTTTACAAATGCTTGGGAACTTCATTGCCCAAAAACTAGACAAAAGAAAGTAGGAGGACAAAAGAATGAAGAAGTTTTATTTAGCAACATTCGCTGTTATTGCAACAGTTATTTTAGCTGCCTGTGGGGGAAATAAACAAGCAGACCAGAAAGAAGACAAGGAGATTACCGTTGCCGTGCAATTGGAATCTTCAAAAGATATCTTGGAGATTGCCAAGAAAGAAGCTGAGAAAAAAGGGTACAAAATTAACATTATGGAAGTGAGCGACAATGTTGCCTATAACGATGCCGTGCAACATGACGAAGCGGATGCCAATTTTGCGCAACATCAACCTTTCATGGAAATGTTTAACAAAGAGAAAAAAGCTGATTTAGTGGCTGTGCAACCGATTTATTATTTTGCTGGTGGTTTCTATTCAAAAGAATACCAAGATGCGAAAGATTTACCTGAAAATGCCAAAGTGGGGATTCCTAGCGATCCAACCAATGAAGGTCGTGCTTTAGCAATTTTAAATGCAAACGGCGTGATTAAATTAAAAGAAGGTGTCGGCTTTAACGGCACGGTGGCAGATGTCGTGGAAAATCCTAAAAACATTACTTTTGAAAGCATTGATTTACTGAATTTAGCTAAAGCCTATGATGAAAAAGACATTGCTATGGTGTTCTGCTACCCAGCCTACTTAGAACCTGCTGGTTTAACAACGAAAGATGCGATCTTGTTAGAAGATGAAGAAGCAAGTAAACATTACGCATTGCAAGTTGTGACACGCAAAGGCGAAAAAGATAGCGAAAAAATCAAGGTTTTAAAAGAAGCGATGACAACAAAAGAAGTTGCTGAATACATCAAGAAAAATTCTAAAGGTGCCAATATTCCTGCGTTTTAATGAATAGAAAAAATGAAGCTTCTTTTTTGAGAAGCTTCATTTTTTTCTTTTCCTTGATTTATAGTATAGTTAATAGGAAGGAGGTGCCGGTGTGGTCGAATTATTTATTTTAATGATGGAACGGGTGGGCTTAATTATTTTACTGGCCTTTCTTTTAGTGAATGTGCCTTATTTTAAGCGTGTTTTATTAAGTCGTGAAAAAATGTCTTCAAAAGTTCAGTTGATTTTGATTTTTGGTTTATTTGCTATTATTTCTAATTTTACAGGTATCGAAATCGCTAAGAATCAGATTGTTCCCAATAATTTACTAACCTATTTAAGCAGCAATGCTTCCATTGCGAATACGCGTACGTTAGTAATTGGCGTTTCTGGATTAGTGGGTGGTCCGATTGTCGGCAGTACGGTTGGTTTAATTGCTGGCTTTCATCGGGTTATTCAAGGCGGGGGGCATAGTTTCTTTTATGTGCCTGCTTCTTTAATTGTTGGCTTAATTGCCGGTTTTTTAGGGAGCCGCATGGCAAAGCAAACCGTTTTTCCGTCTGCCGGCTTTTCTGCCATTGTCGGAGCGTGCATGGAAATGATTCAGATGATTTTTATTTTCTTTTTTAGCGGTGATCTATCGGATGGAGCCACGTTGGTTCGTTTTATTGCGCTGCCGATGATTTTGTTAAATAGCGTAGGAACGTTCATTTTTATGTCGATTCTAACGACGACATTGAAACAAGAAGAGCAGGCCAAAGCGGTTCAGACGCACGATGTTTTGGAATTAGCAGCGGAAACACTGCCATATTTTCGAGAAGGACTCAATAAAAATTCCAGCAAAAAAGTTGCGGAGATTATTAAGCATTATACAAAAGTCAGTGCGATTAGCATGACAAACAGTCATCAAATTTTAGCTCATGTTGGCGCAGGAAGCGACCATCATATTCCAGAGCTAGAAGTCATCACGGAGCTTTCTCGGGAAGTGTTACGGACGGGCCAAATGACCATCGCGCATGCCAAAGAAGAAGTTGGTTGCTCGGACCCTAATTGTCCGTTGCAAGCGGCGATTGTGATTCCATTATTTTCCCATCAGCAAATTGTTGGCACCTTAAAAATGTACTTTACGGATCCAGCGCAATTAACGCATGTCGAGGAACAGTTAGCAGAAGGTCTTGGGACAATTTTTTCTTCACAAATTGAATTAGGTGAAGCGGAAGTACAATCAAAATTACTTAAAGAAGCTGAAATTAAATCCTTGCAAGCGCAAGTGAACCCGCATTTCTTCTTTAATGCCATCAATACTATTTCCGCATTAATGCGGAAAGACAGTGAAAAAGCGCGGAAACTATTGCTCCAATTAAGCAAATACTTTCGAGGCAACTTGCAGGGAGCCGTGCAAACTACGATCCCAGTTTCACAAGAACTAGAACAAGTAAAAGCCTATTTGTCATTAGAACAAGCACGGTTTCCGAATCGTTATCAAGTAACATTTGACGTAGAAGAAGCGGTTGCTTCAGAAAAAGTACCGCCGTATGCGATTCAGGTGTTAGTGGAAAATACCATCAAGCATGCATTTGGCAGCCGGAAGGAGAACAATCAAGTTCGGGTAGTGGTCAAAGCAAAACAACATAAATTACATGTGGATGTGTATGACAATGGGCAAGGGATTCCTGAAGAACGCCGCTTGCTATTAGGAAAGACGACAGTGACTTCGGAAAAAGGCACCGGCACGGCACTGGAAAACTTGTCCCGCAGAATGGCGAACCTTTATGGATCAGAAGGTTGTTTTTTAATTGAAAATTTAGAGACAGGCGGGAGCCATGTTCATTTAGAAATCCCGATGGAACAGGAGGAATTAGATGCACGTATTAATCGTTGATGATGAGCCCTTAGCACGAGAAGAATTGAGCTATCTTGTTTCCCAACATCCGCAAGTGACGAGCGTTGCAGAAGCGGATTCTGTGGCGGAGGCAATGGAAGAGATGATGGATCAAAAGCCAGATTTGTTATTTTTAGATATTCATTTGACCGATGAAAGCGGGTTTGATTTAGCGGAAAAATTAACCCATCTTAAAAAAGCGCCCTACTTGGTCTTTGCAACCGCCTATGATCAATATGCGTTAAAGGCCTTTCAAGTGAATGCAAAAGATTATATTTTGAAACCTTTTGAAGAAGAAAAAATAACACAAGTCATTGAAAAAGTATCGAAAGAAATGGCTCAAGCTGTCCCAGAAAACACTGCTGAAAAAGGACCGAAATCTGAAGCAATACCTATTCAAGGGGAAGACCGCATTTATCTTGTGGCGCCAGAAGATATTTACCTCGTTTCTGTCGAAGAACGGCAACTGAGCATTTTTGTGGATCAACAGGTCTACAAGATGACAGGGACCCTCAACAGTATCGAACAGAAATTACCTGCCACGCTCTTTATTAAAACGCATCGAAGTTTCATCTTGAATCGAACAAAAATTCAAGAAATTCAGCCGTGGTTTAATAACACGTTGCAAGTAATTTTAACCAACGGCTCAAAAGTACCTGTTAGCCGTTCATACGTCAAAGAATTTAAAGAAAAACTTGGCTTAAGTTAAAAAATCACCACTTGAAATGTCGAATGCATTTCAAGTGGTGATTTTTGCATTTGGTGAAGAAATTCTGGCATTTCATGAAAAAAAGCCCTTAAAAAAACGTTTTCTTTATATACTTAACCCATAGAAAACAGACAAAAGGGAGCGAAGAAGAATGGAAAAGAAAGTATATTCATTTTTACAACAAGCAGCAGTTTTTGCCATTATTATGTTAATCGCCAACGGCTTGGCGTTCATTTCCCCAATACCAATGCCTGCTTCAGTAATTGGCATGGTGTTATTGTTCATTGGTTTATGTACAAAAGTTGTTAAATTGGAGCAAGTGGAAGGGCTAGGTAATAGCTTATCAACGGTTATTACATTTTTATTTGTTCCTTCAGGGATTTCCTTAGTTAATTCTTTAGGGATTATGCAACAATTTGGCGTTCAAATTGTTTTTGTTATTTTAGTAGCGACACTAGCGTTACTAGCAACGACTGGTTGGACGGGCGCCTTTTTATTGCATATGAAAGATGCTCGAAAAGAAAAAGAACCCGCAGCAACGAAGAAAGCGAAAGGAGAGGTTCGCGCATGAATCCGTATGTTGGCATTATTATTTCATTAGCTGTATTTGGCATAGGTACTTGGTTGTTTAAAAAAAGTAAAGGTTTCTTCTTATTTACGCCATTATTTGTTGCGATGATTTTAGGCGTTGTCGTTTTAAAAGTAACAGGAATTAGTTACGAGCAATACAATGAAGGTGGCAAATATATCAGCTTCTTTCTAGAGCCTGCGACAGTAGCGTTTGCGATTCCTTTATATAAAAAGAGAGACGTGTTGAAAAAATATTGGTTAGAAATTTTAACGGCGTTAACAATTGGTTCTTTTGGTTCGCTAGTGGCTGTTTATTTTGCAGGAAAAGTGATTGGCATGGATAATCATTTAGTGGCCTCAATCTTACCACAAGCAGCTACAACAGCGATTGCCGTACCTATTTCTCAAACTGTTGGCGGCATTGCTTCCATTACGGCGTTTACTGTAATCTTCAATGGTGTACTAACCTATGCCTTGGGCCGAATTGCATTGAAATGGTTTAAAATTAACAATCCAATCGCCAAAGGTTTAGCTTTAGGTGCGGCCGGACATGCCCTAGGTGTGGCAGTTGGCATAGAAATGGGCGAAACAGAGGCTGCTATGGCTAGTATTTCTGTCGTAGTGGTTGGTGTAGTTACTGTTTTAGTAGTTCCTTTCTTTGCAACGGTCATTGGTCTATAAAAAAGTGGGCTTCCCCACTCTTTTATGAGTAGCTAATTTCTATCAGCTAGCAGTCTCTGCTTATTCTGTGAATGCTAGTTATCATTAATCCGCAGGCTCGGAGTTAAAATGAGTGTAAAAAAGCCAACCTTATCCATAGTAAGGTTGGCTTTTGCGTTGTTTACAGGATTTTTTGAATATAGATAGGGCGCATGGAAGGATTGACCAGTCTTTTTATAGAATGGTTGCTCCTAAAGTTTGTTTAAAGTGGCGTAACGCCCATTCGTGTCCTTGTTCATAAAAACTAGCAACGGCATGCTCGGGAATAATTAATTGATAGCCTAAATTATAGGCATCGACAGCCGTATGCAACACGCAAATATCTGTACAAACACCAGTTAAACAAAGCTCTGTAATTCCTCGTTCTCGTAACCGAATGTCCAAATCCGTGCCACTAAAAGCAGAATAGTGCCGTTTGTCCAGCCAATAAACGGTTGCCTCATTTTTGTGAGCTTGATAAAAATCAGCTAGCGAGCCAAACAGATTACGCCCGTCAGTTCCTAAGACATTGTGGGGTGGGAAAAGTTTATTTTCAGGATGATAGTGATCTAGGGGGTCATGCCCATCAATGGCAAAAACCACAAAATCGCCATTGTCAAAATAGTGCTTTGTTTGTTGAACAAGGGCCGTTTCAATGGCTTGCCCAGCGGCACCAGTGGTTAGTTTTCCGTCTGTGGCGACAAAATCATTCGTATAATCAATGGAAATCAGAGCTTTCATTTGGCAACCTCCTAAAGGTTAAAGTCATTTTGTTCATTTTACAGCTTTTAAGAAAGCATTTCAAATGATAAAAGTACATCAAATTCTAAAAAAGCTGTTTCAAAATAAACGCTTTGGCTAAAAAACATGCTATAATTTTGCTACAAATTAAAGCAGGTGAATAGAGTGAAAAGAAAAATCGTACGTTTTATCCTTTGGTTGTTAGGAATCATTGTGGTTATTTGCTTAGGCGTGTTTCTCGCCTTTCAATTATCCCCTAAGCCAGGCGCTTGGGTCATCAACCAGTTATTCGCAGGCGAAGTTGAAATAAAAGATTCAGCTTCCTATGATAAAGCATTACCCAATGTCCAATTTCAAGAAAATCAAACATACCCTTCTTCAAGAAAAAAGAATACCTTTGATTTGTATTATCCCCAAACGTCAAAACAAGCGGTACCAGTCGTTTTATGGGTCCATGGTGGTGGCTATGTGGGAGGAGATAAGTCTGGGATGAAAGAGTTTGCGACACGTTTAGTGGCTGATTCCTCAGTTGCCTTTATTTCAATGAATTATGAATTAGCACCAGACGCACCTTATCCAAGCCAGCTCCAGCAGGTCAATGAACTTGTTCAATTTTTATTAGAAAAGAAACAAGCATATCCCATGTTAGATTTATCTAAGCTTTTTATTGGCGGGGACAGTGCGGGTGCACAGATTGCTCTACAATATGCAACAGTTCAAACCAATGCCAACTATGCCAAAGAACTAGGGATGACTGCAGCGTTGCCGGCTAGCCATTTAAAAGGCACACTCTCGTATTGTGGTCCGGTGGATTTGAAACAAATGGCCAACCAACAAAGTGATAATCGTTTTATGAAATTTTTCGTTAAAACAGTGGCTTGGTCTTTGCTCGGCACTAAAGACTGGCAGACGAGTGCAGAACTGCAAGAAGTGAGTTTAGTGGATAAAGTCACCAAAGAATTTCCCCCGACGTATCTAACAGATGGCAATAGTTTTTCATTCCAAGAGCAAGGACTAGCCTTGGTTCAGCGGTTAAAAACTTTAAATGTTCCAGTTTCAGCTCTCTTTTTCAAAGATAAGAAAGCAACGATCACCCACGAATATCAATTCGACTATCAAACAAAAGAAGCTAAACAATGTTACCAAGAAACAGTCCAGTTTGTGAATACGTATAAATAAACAGAGGCCTTAGAAATATTTCTAAGGCCTCTGTTTATTTATTTTTGTCATTTTTTTAGCTGGGAAATATGTATAAATTAAACAAAAATGTTTATTTAATGATGTTTACATGAGAAAAAATCCGTGCTATACTACGAACTCGTTTGTTAATTTTAATGTTAAAAACAACGTTTTTGTTATTTTTGTGAACAAATTAACATTTTTATCTTACAAAAACAGCAAAAAATTCGTTTAGTTAACAAAAAGAAAATTAAAAAATAAATTTTTTTTTTGAAATTAAGAAAATATCTTTAAAAAAATCAGAAGAAAACTTCGTATACTTGAGCCATAGGTTGGTTGTGGAAAGTTTACTTCGAGGGAGGAGTGATGAAGTTAATGAAAAAGAAAATCGCTGTTTTATTGGCAACTTGTTTACTTGTACAACCATTTTTATCTGTTTCAGCGTGGGCGATTGAAGGGGAGCAACAAACGGAACGTACGCAGACACAGCCAAAAACAGCAGAAACCAGTACAAGTGAAGCAACAAAAGAAAGCAGCGCACATTCTACAGAACAGTCATCAATGACTGAATCTAGTGCTATCACAGAAAAAGTAACCACCTCTTCCACAGAAACAAAACCAAGCGAAGAGCAGAAGCAAATCACGTTGACCTTTGAAACAACGGATCAAGCTTTGTTTCAAAATGATGCCAAAAGTTATCAAGTGGTAAAAGAAAAAAATCAGCCACTTCGGACAGAAGAATTACCAAAATGGGCGAATAGTGAGGAAAATACGACTTTCGTTGGCTGGTCTTACCAAGGAAAAACATATACAAATGAAGAACTTCTTCAATTAGAGTTTTCAGAAGATACACAACTTACGGCTGTCTTTAAACAGAAACGGACACGCATGGCCAGAGCTGTTTCAGTTGATCAGTCCATTGCGGACACAATTGCCCCTGCGGATAAAACAAAAGTGATTGTTGTGCCAAGTCCAGCAGGAGATGGAGCAGCGTACAAAGAATATGCATCGACAGAGGCTGGTTTGAAAGAAGCCTTGTTTGATTTGTATCAACAGGGGAACAATGGCGATTTCACTCTTTATATAGGAAACAATATTACGACGAGTGCGGCGACCACCGCTAAAGTGATTCCTGACACCGTTACGGCAAGTAATATGACCTTTTACGCCTTGCAAGGCAAGGTCAATCATTTAGTGATTACTGGAAACAGCGCGGATCCGATTAGTATGGATCAAACGGCGCCAACGGGTTCTAAGACGTTAGGATTTAATCAAAATATCTATTTTGGCTCAAACATCACTTTGAGAAATCTAAACTATACAGGTACGAATATGTATTTAAATGGTTACAGTTTGAACTTGAATGGCGGTTCTAGTGGAAATGGTCTGACCGTATACGGTGGAACGGATACAGGAGATGTTTCAGGAAACCCAACTTTAACAGTAAATAGTACAGGTACAGGGACATGGAATTTCTATGGCGGAAACCAAAATGGTGGTAATTTAGCTGGAAATCCTACGATTGTTATTAACAATACACGGAGCGGACTAAATACATTAAGTGGGGGCGCCAATATTGGGACAGTGACTGGGAATACTTCATTGGTTGTCAATGATTCTGGTGGCAGAATTGCTTCAATTTATGGGGGCGGTTATGGGACCAACGCAACCAACACAGCGAATGTTACTGGTAACGTCTCAACAAAGGTTGCGATTACGAATGCTGCTACAGGTTTCCAATTAAGTACGTATTATGGCGGTGTTCAATACGGAAATATTGGTGGAAAAGTAACAAACGATATTTCTGGATATGGCCGTTGGTATACAGCGGGTCAACGTTTTATTGGTGGCTCTTCCCGTGGCGATATAGGAACGAATCGTACGACTGATGGAATTACTACAAATTTAAATACACAGTTGTATAGTGCGGGTCGTGCAGATTTTGAAGGAGGCAACCAATATTCTGGAACGATCATCGGAGATATTACGAATGTGGTAACAGCAGGAACGAATTCCGCTGGTGGTATTAATGATTTTAACGGCGGTGCTGGTAACAATGTTTCGAAATTTAACAAGAGTCAAATTGGGGCCTCAAATGAAGCAACGTATGATGCTTATACACCACAACAAAGAGCAGAATTAGCCAAATCAGCAGCAGCTTTTAAAGTTTTTGGAAATATTTCTTCTAAATTAGTCAGCGGTTCGTTTAATAATGGTGCAATTTACTCAACTGCAGCTGGCCGCGGCGGCTATATTGAAGGAAATACAACAATTGAAGTGGGAACAGCGAATGGTGATGGGTCCTTAGGTGGCGATGGTATGGCTTATTCAGGCGCAAAACCGACAAGCTTAGATTATTCAACGACCAATAAAAGTCGTGGTAATAATTCAGGTTGGGATATTGTTGGTGGCGGCGGCTATCCTGCTAGTAATGATACTTGGGATATCTATATAAAAGGAGATACTAAGACTGTTTTAAATAATACCATTGCTCGCTGGACATATGGTGGCTCTTTTTCAGGTGTCGTTGAAGGCAATACTTCTAACACATTGAATGGCGGGATTGCTGACACATTAGAAGGAACAGGCTATCAAGCAGCTCGAGTTTATGGAAACGGTCAAACAATCGTTAATAATGGTCAAGTCGATTGGTTTCTTTCAGGCGGTGGCTGGAATGATGCCAAAAATGTTGGGAATGTCGGTGTAACGGTTTATGAAGGAGTAATTAATGCTTCGATGGGCGCTTCTTATGGAGCAAGCGGTGGCCATACAATTACTGGTAATTCAGACAATCGCATCTACGGAGGAAATTTCTCAGGAACTCCTCGGACAGGCGCGAACGGTTTTTCAGGTGGGATTACCAATGCGGGCTCACTTCTTGGAAATGCCAAACTCTTAATTGATTTAAGAAATTACAACGGAGAGTTTAAGTTGCCTGGTAATACCTACATTACTGGTGGTCGGCCCTATGGTCAAAATACGACACTAGGAACGGATGAATCAAACACAATTACTTTAAATATTTTCACTAAAACAGGTGTGGAATCTCTAAATGGGGCCAGCATTTACGGTGATGGTGGAACCAATGCTGCGTATACCAAGAACGGCAAGATTACAATGAATATTCAAGCAGCGGGTTCTAGTATTGGAAATTTATATGCGACACAGTATTCCAATATCAGTGGCGGAAAAATCTTACGTGATGTTACCGCAAATGTTCAAGGTGCAGTTAGTATTAACGGTTTATCCGGTGGTTCATCAACAGATAATTTCACTAATGCAATTGTGAATGCTAGTTCAAATAAAGTGGCCTTTAACTTTGGGACTAACGTTGACGGCACCAATAACTATCAAACAGAACCACTGAATGCGACAGGCTTAGGCGTTGTCAACTTTACGGAATTAAATGTCACCAATGGCATTAAATTAATGGCTAATGGTGGGAACATCAAAAATGGCGTTTCTGCTACTGCCGCGAACCACAGTACGACTTACAATGAATTCGGATCAATTCATCTATCTAAAAACGCTGGAATTGGGATCACCAACACGGCCAATTTAATTTCAGCTAGCAAACTAACGGTTCAGGATCATGCAACATTAGAAACAATTCCTGGTACAGGTAAAGTAAACATTGCGGATTTTGAAGCTGTCGATCCAACAAAAGATGAACTTTTATGGATCAAACCAACGACAGATACAACTGCTTTGGTGGATAGCACAGGGACTTGGTTTGGAAATGTCAAAGCCTATCAGGTCTTGACGATTAATCCAACGGTCAATAATGCTACAAAACTTATGCCAACAACGTTTCATGGGATTGAAAAAGCGACTGGAAAAACATTTATTGGCGATAACGATGTGACCAAGGGCGCCAATGGCTATGGAATAGCAATTCCTGGCTCTATCATCGATTATGAAGTGGAAACGCCTGGAATTGTGGCAGGTGCAGGTACTATTTCTCATGATGTAAAAGAGGTCAAAGCTGGCAATGCGCCGTTAACCTTACAAGCGTGGGGCACAGAAGTAGCTGGACAAAAAGTTCAAAAAGGACGTTTGATGATTCCGACCTCAAGTGCTTTAACACCAACCCTAAGCTTCCTTCCTGACGAAGTAACAGGTTCTTGGTTGCACCAAGGAACGGTTAAGTCTAGTGAAGTTGGGAGCGCGATAGAGCAAATTCCAGAGCAAAAAGATACCACCCCGCTTTCATGGAAAGCGACGAATATGAACTACAGTTATCAGGTGAAAGTTCAATTTTCAAATAAAGTGGAACTTTCGGGGCAATCGGTGATTGTCACAGAAGATGAGGCAGCGCAACTAACGACTGTTGATAAAGTAATAGAAATGCTTGGCGCAAAAGGTCGGCCGTTTTTCAAGACCTCATTAAAAGAGACGGATTTACCACAAATTCAAGCGCCGTTAGCAGAAAAAACTGTATCGCGGACACATGATATTCAATTAGAAGCAGGGACGTCAGGAGATAATTTGCAAAACAAAACGGTTCATTTAGTTGTTGTGAAAAATGAAAGTGTCCTTGCCAAAGATCGTTCGTTTGCTTTGTATGCGACAAGTGCGCATTTGAAATTAAAAGAAGCAAATGGCTTAACGAATTCAGACGAGTTGGCACAATGGACACAAGCAACGGTGATTTTCGCAGATGGTCGGGCCAATCAAACACCAAGTCTTGATGCCGCAACCTTCCAAGCCATTCAGCAAGCGAAACCAGAAGAATTAGCCAAAACGGTGCCAGCCAATTATCAATTTACAGAAGCTGGTGAAACATTAAATAAAAAAGTCAATGTGTCTATTTCAGGCGAATTAACGTTAGAAAAAGTACCTAAAACAATTGATTTTGGCAAACAAAAAATTTCTGCCAAGCCAGAAGTTTACTGGCCAACTCTTTCAGATGATTTAGTCGTTCAAGACACACGCGGGTCAGAAAGTACGCCTTGGAAACTGAATGTTCAGGTAACTAATCCCTTAACGAACGGCACAGATCAATTGGAAGATTTGTCATTGGTTACAGACAAAGGAGAATTTTTACTCAATAAAGGAGATACGGTTGTTACAGAAAATGAAGGCTCAGGTTCAGGTAGTTATACAATTAACCAAGGTTGGGGTGCGGCAAACCAACGGGGACTTAAACTATCTGTGCCAGTCGAAAAACAAAAAGTCGGTGAATTTAAAGGGACATTGTCATGGTCATTAGTCATGGCACCATAACAAGGAGGAGAGAAGTGAGATGAAAAAATACCTTTTGCTTAGTTGTTTTTTAGGTCTTTTCAGCTTCTGTCATTCAGACACTGCGTTTGGGGAAGCAGCTTATGAAAATAGTGGTGTTGTCTCCTTTTATGGAACGTATGAATATCCCACAGAAGAGTCGACAACAGCGACTAGTAATTCTTCCACAACGACCGAACCCACCAAGCCAGCTGACGGAGGCGCTTCATCCGTCCTTTCTTCTGGCGTATATGGGTCGCGACAAGGAAGATTACCAGCGACAGGTACCACCAATCAAGCACCATTTATTTATTTGGGAATCAGCCTTATCACTATAGGCATATTATTTATTAAAAGGAGAAGAGAAGATGAAAAAAACAGTATTAGCAGTAGTAGGGATTGTAGGATTTAGCGGTGTCCTAGCGACACAACAAGCATTTGCGGAAGACATTAACGTGAACTATACAAGTAATGGCGCCATTACATTTGAACCAGATACAGATCCAACGAAGCCAGTTAACCCAACCAATCCAGATGAAAAAGTTGAACCAGAAGATCCAACTGACCCAACTGGACCAAAACCAGGGACTGCAGGCCCCTTATCAATTGACTATGCTTCAAGCTTTCAATTTGGCGCCCAAAAAATCACTTCCGATACGAAAGATTATTACGCACAAATTCAAACATTTAAAGATGGAACAACAGGTCCCAACTATGTTCAGGTAACGGATAAACGTGGGACACAAGAAGGCTGGACGTTAAGCGCTGTACAAAATGCGCAATTCAAAACAGCCCAAAATGAAGAATTAGTGGGGGCCGCTTTATCGATTGCCAATGCAGGTGTGACATCGATTGTTGATGCCGCATACGCGCCAACACCAACAGCAGCACATACCTTTGTTCCTGGAACAGAAGTAGAATTAGTCAAAGCAGAAGATGGCAAAGGAATGGGGACTTGGGTCTATCGTTTTGGGAAAGATGCGACAGAAGGTGCTACTGCCGTGAAATTAAATGTCCCAGGTAAAGCGATTAAATTAGCAAAAGAATATCGTACGACCTTAACATGGACATTGAAATCTGTACCAACGAATGTTGGAGGCTAAGTAAATGAAAAAAACAGTCGTCTACTCCTTGTTATTCGGAACAATGTTGCTTGGCGCCACTGTTCCTGCTGAAGCGGCGACGGTCGTTTTTGATAGCGAACAGTCGATTGTTTTTACCCCAAGCACAGATGGGACGGATCCAGTAAATCCAGAAAATCCCGATCCAGAAAAACCAGTTCGACCAGTCGATCCAACGAATCCTGATGGACCTAATCCAGGTACCCCTGGTCCACTTTCCATCGATTATGCCTCAAGTTTGGATTTTGGGAGTAATGAGATATCGAATAAGGATCAAACGTATTTTGCCAGAGCGCAAACCTATAGAAATCCAGATGGTTCAGCAAGTGAATTAGCAACTGCTAATTATGTACAAGTAAGTGATTTACGGGGAACCAATGCTGGCTGGGTTTTAAAAGTGAAACAAAATGGTCAATTTCGTAATGCAGAAACATTACACAAAGAATTAACAGGCGCCACCGTTGCCTTTACTGAGCCCAGTGTGCGCTCAAATGCGACGGACGTATTGCCGCCAACTGCTACCGCAAACATTCAATTAGATGCTGCGGGCGCAGAAACTGTTGTCATGCAAGCCCCAGAAAAGACCGGCGCCGGAACGTGGATCACGCTGTGGGGGCAAGCAGAAAAAGTGACCGAAAAAAATCAACAAGGACAGCAAGTAAATGCCACAATCACACGGGCAATCTCACTAACTGTTCCCGGGAAAACCCCTAAGGATGCAGTACAATATAAAACAACTTTGACTTGGCTACTTTCAGATGTACCAGTAAATAATGGAGGGAAATAAATGAAAAAGACAAAAGTAATGACATTGATGGCAACCACAACTTTAGGCGCACTGGCACTTGTACCAATGAGTGCATTAGCAGTCGACGGTGGTGAATACCAAACAAACGGAGCGATTCAATTTGCACCAAATACGAACCCAACGAATCCAGTTGATCCGACGAATCCAGATCCGGATAAACCAATTACGCCAGTTGATCCAACTGATCCGACAGGGCCTAAGCCAGGGACAGCAGGTCCGTTATCCATTGACTATGCATCTAGCTTATCTTTTGGGGAACAAACGATTACCTCAAAAAATATGACCTACTATGCAGAAACACAAAAATACAAAGATAACGCTGGTGCCGACCAAGAAGGCCCAAACTTTGTTCAAGTCTCAGATAATCGTGGGACTGAAACAGGTTGGACGTTAAAAGTAAAACAAAATGGTCAATTCAAAACTGAAGCCAACCAAGAACTAACAGCGGCCAAAGTAACTTTAAGCAACGGACGCGTGGTTTCAGCTTCACAATCTGCAAAACCAACGACAGCGCCAGCTACGATTGAATTAAACCCAACTGGGGCTGAATCAGTGGTCATGGCTGCTGGCGATAAAGAAGGTGCGGGTACGTACTTAATGAGCTGGGGCGATAGTGTAGATGCCGCTAAAACAAGTATTTCATTAGAAGTACCTGGTTCAACCACAAAATATGCGAAAAAATACACGACAACTTTTACTTGGACTTTGACAGATACACCTGCTAACACAGGAAACTAAGAACGACAGCATACACGCAAGATCGGGATATAAGTCAAAAATTTTTGGCTTATCTTTCGGTCTTTTGGTGCTTATAATACAACAAAGAATGACAGACATAGGAGAATGAATATGAACAGATGGAAAGTATATGCAACGGTAATCGCTTGTATGTTATTTGGCTGGATTGGCGTGGAGGCGCACGCTTCTGAATTTAATTTTGCGGTCACACCAACAATTCCCGAAAATCAAGTGGACAAATCAAAAACCTACTTTGACTTAAAAATGGCGCCTGGTGCCAAACAAACCGTAGAAATTCAGTTACGCAATGATACAGATGAAGACATTACCATTGAAAATACGGTGAACTCAGCGACAACAAATTTAAATGGCGTAGTAGAATATGGCCAAAACGGGATCAAACCTGACAAAACTTTACGCTTTAACTTAAAAGATTATGTGGAAACACCGAAAGAAATCATCTTGCCGAAGCATTCCCAAAAGACCTTACCTTTAACCATCACGATGCCTAAAGATTCTTTTGATGGCGTGATGGCTGGCGGCATAACACTCAAAGAGAAAAAGAAAGAAACCACGACTTCTGCGGATCAATCAAAAGGGTTAGCTATTAATAATGAATACTCCTATGTTGTGGCTATTATTCTTCAGCAAAATGAGACAAAGGTTCAACCAGATTTAAAATTACTGGGGGTTAAACCAGGCCAAGTCAACGCGCGAAACGTCATCAATGTTTCTTTACAAAACCCACAAGCGGCCTACTTAAACCAATTACATTTAATCAATACTGTTTCAAAAGGAGGCGAAACGCTTTACCAATCCGATACTGAGGATATGCAGGTGGCGCCAAACTCTAACTTTAGTTACCCAATTTCTTTAAAAGGGGAACGATTAACGCCAGGGAAATATGTCTTGAAATCAACGGCCTATGGTGTAAAAGATGAAAAGGGCACCTATCAAGTCAAAGGCGCCAATGGTGAAGAACGGTACCTGTACAAATGGGAATTTACAAAAGAATTTACTATTTCTGGGGACGTTGCTAAAGAATTAAATGAAAAAGACGTAACCATTAAAGGAACCAATTGGTGGTTGTATCTACTGATTGCATTAATCATTCTAGCGCTGCTCTTATTGATTTTCTTCTTGTATCGTAAAAAGAAAAAAGAGGAAGAACAACAATCTGAGCAATAAAAAGGGCTATCTATTGACAAAAAGGGTTTTCCTTGTAAAAGTAAAGGTACTTTTACAAGGAATTGCTTCCCATAAAGTAGAGGTAGAGAGAGTGAGAAGCCATGAGAAAAAAGTATCTTTTTTTATTTAGTTCTTTGCTAATTTTTACGGCTGTCGAAATAGAACCAATTCAAACATTGGCGACACCTATTTATAATCCCTTAGAACCAACGGAAGAAATTCAACCAAAACCAGAATCAATCACCCCTCAGGAAAAGTCAGAACCGGAACAACCTGCGCCGATCCCTCCGGAAGATCAAAAAACTACGGTTCCTTCTGAAGAAAAAAAGCCTTCACCCAAGAAAAAAGACAAACCTGTGGAGAAACCGGCAATGTCAAAAGAAAAAAAGAAACAAACAAAAGAAACAACGGCTCATCCCTTACAAGTGAATAAAGATTTTGTCTTTCCTAACGGACTTGGTGCAGGCGGCGATGAAGAATCTGAAAGCTATTTAGCAGCGGTTGGGTACTTTCTTTCAGGAAATGGATTGTATGGGAAAAAAATGGATGTGAGAGAAGTCTATGATATTGATGATGTTTTTAAATAAAGTGGATAAAAGAAAAATCGCCTTATTTCAGTTACTGGAAAATGCACCGATGTTAACAGAGTCAAAAGAAACCATAATGCAGGAGTTAGAATTATCTGAATTTATCGTGAACAAAACGGTCGCTGAATTAAATGCCGATTTTATTGAATTTGGTTTATCAGAGGATTTTCAAATTGTGAGCGATGGTATTTTCTTAACGCTTAATGAATCAGGAACGGAAACTTCCGCTACTTTGATTGATTGCTATATTAAAGAGTCGTTACGTTTTGCTATGTTTCAAGATTTCTTTTTTCAGCGTTTTGATTCTGTGAATGAGTTTGCTTTAGAACACTTTGTTAGTCACACATTGGCTTATAAGGAGTTCAAGGAATTAAAGAAAATGCTGGAAAATTATCAAATTACAATTAATAAAGAATTTCACTTGGTGGGAAATGAAACCAATTTACGCGAAGTAACAACACTGGTTTTTTTACAATTATACCAACGTGATTTTTCATTGTACGGTAAAAAAGTTTTAGAGCAGATTCGGAACTTTGAGCTATTTTTTTCTGAGAAGGTTCATCTTAATCAGCGTGCGGGCTATGCACAAGCTAAATGTTTTCATTTTTTGGCGGTTTCTTTAGTACGAACGCAGCAACAGTTTTATGTAGAGAAAAAAGTAGATTCGCAAGTGTTAAAACAATTAGCCGGTGACAATCAGCAGAATGTTTTCAATTGGTTAGAGAGTCTTCAAGTCCCAGAACCACAACGAACAAACGAAGGCAATTATTTACTCTTATTTTTAATTGCTGAAGAGTGGCTTCAAGTAGCTTCAGCAGCACTTTGCCAAAGATTTGCAGAAATTCAACAATTGAATCGTGACTTGTTAAGCTATTTAAAAATACAATTTCAGCTTTCCGAGGAAGTCCTGCAAGGTTTTGAACAAAAAGTAACAATCGTACATTTTAAATTGTTCCATTTTCCAATAGAAGCAAACTATAGTTATCGCAAAATGGATATAACCTACTTTGCAGAAACGTATACAGAGTATTTTTCTGCTAGTCGACAATTTATTCAAGAACAAAAAACGAATCCCGCTGTTTGGGATGCCAGACAGTTTTTATTTTATCGGTATCTGTTGTTAATGGTGGATGCGTTACCATTGAAAAAAGTTTTGGCTCCGATTACATTGTGTGTCGACTTTTCCTTTGGTGAAGCCTATAATCGTATGATACAAAAAAATATTGAAAAAATTACGGAATGGAATATCATTTTCAAAGCACATGTAGATGAAAGTGTACAATTAATTTTATCGGATATTCATTTTGTCGATTGGCCTGAGATTACTCAAATTATTTGGCTAGCGCCACCACGTCCTGTTGATTGGTCGCATTTTATTAAAACGCTGAGTGCACTAAGACCGCACTCGGGAGAAGAAAACAAGGTCGGGACAGCACCGCTTAGCTCCGAGAAATAAGAAGAAATTTCCGGAAATTGTTCTTTAATTTTTGGATAATTTCGGCTTATTTCCGAAGGAGCTGGTTCTGTTCCCGCCGTTTATCAGATTTTGAGCGTGGAGCAAAAATCCAAAGTGATTTTTGTACCACGCTTTTTCTTTTAGAATATAAAAATTAAAAATAATAAAAAAGTTGAAACTTTTTATGCTTGTGATTCGTCTATATAAGTGTACAGGAAAGGAGGTTCCAGAAATCGATGGTTTTCGATGGTTGGAAAAGAAAAAAACAAATTCGCGCGTTAGAAACGCTTGTGGATACCAAATATGAAAAAATGTATCGCATTGCCTTTAACTATACACATTCGAAAGAAGATGCCTTGGATGTGATTCAAGAAAGCTTTGAAAAGGCACTGAAGGCCATCCAAAAAGGACCCGATATTAAGGATTTTGAAGCGTGGTTCTTTCGAATTCTGCTTTCTGTAGCGACAGATTATTGGCGTAAAAAGAAACGAGAAGCTGTTCATATTGAAAAAGATGAACATGTGTTAGCCCTTTTAAATAATCCCCAACGCAGTTTTTTAGAAATTGAAGAAATTATTAATCAATTAGATAGTCCCAATCGTGAAATTATTCTATTAAAATTTTTTGAAGGATTTACGCTAAAAGAAATCGCCTTGATCCTGGATATTAACGAAAACACGATTAAAACGAAGATGTACCGCAGTTTGAATGAACTCCGAAGTCTATTGAATTAGTAAAAGAAAGGAAGCGAAAAAATAATGGAAGATTTTGTAAAAAGTGTTGTTAAAAACTTTTCAAAAGAATACCGCCAACAACCGTTGCCAACGGATCTACAAGCGGAAGTCAAAGCGCGTTTTCATAAAGAGAAAAAGCGGTACACCTGGCTTCGTTTTAGAAACCGCTCACTGCAAAGTAGTGTAGTGGTGGCTTGTGGCTTTGTCTTATCAGTCAATTTGTTTCCAGGTTTTAGTGAAGCAGCCCGCAACATTCCTGTGTTAGATAAAATTGTTCAATTAGTCACCATAAAAACGTTGACAGCGAAAAAACAGGAAAGTGAAGTAAACATCGATGTCCCTAAAATCCAAACATCCCAAGAATCTTCAGTAGCCGACACGCTCAACAAAAAATACTTGAAAGAAGCCCAAACAGAATTTCAACAAGTCAAAGGGCAATTGTTTGATGGTTCTCGTGTTTCAGTCACTGGAGATTATGAAAAAGTCGTGGACGACCGTCGTTTCCTAGTGGTCAAACGAACCTTCACAGAAATTAAAGGCAGCTCTGCGACGACAACGAAATATGACACCATCGACAAACGAGCCAATGTTGTCGTTTCACTCCCCTTAATTTTTAAAAATGATTTTTACATTGATGTCATTAGTAGTGAAATTAAACAACAAATAGCAGACCAAATGAAGAACGATAGCAATAAAATATACTGGTCCGAAAAAGAGGATGCCCCCAGTGATGTTCAACCCTTCAAAAAAATTAAAAAGGACCAACCTTTCTATATCAATGAAAAACACCAATTAGTGATTGTGTTTCCTCAAGGAGAAATTGCGCCTTACTATATGGGCACCCCTGAATTTGTGATCCCTAATCAAGTCATTGAGAATGAATTGGCAGCGCCTAATTATTTAAAATAAACTCAGTAAAAAACACGCGACATTTCTTAAAACTGTCGCGTGTTTTTTGCTGACCTAACCAAGTCAGTTGCGGTTTTACTGAGAGAAGCGTACACTAGAATTAAGCATAACAAGAAAGGGCGAATGGCAATGGAAAAATCAGAAAAAATTAGTATTTTACAAGATGTGGTTAAAATTAAATCTGTAAATGGAAACGAAGAAGAAGTGGCAATCTATTTACAAAATCTTTTGAAGAAATATGAGATCCCTTCTGAACTTGTTTCTTATGCACCAAATCGTAGTAGTTTGGTTGCTTATTTAGGTGAAAACCGAGAAAAAGTCTTAGGGTTTAGTGGCCACATGGACGTGGTTTCTGAAGGGGATGAAAGTCAATGGACTTTCCCACCATTTGCGGCCCATATTGAAGGAAATAAATTGTATGGCCGTGGCGCAACGGACATGAAAAGCGGCTTAGTCGCAATGGTTTTAGCAATGATTGAATTAAAAGAAAAGGAAGTTCCATTAAATGGAGCGGTTAAATTTTTAGGTACAGTTGGTGAAGAAGTCGGTGAGCTAGGTGCTGGCCAATTAACTGAAAAAGGCTATGCGGATGATTTAAGTGCCTTAGTCATTGGAGAACCAACCAATTATAACTTGATGTATGCGCACATGGGTTCAATTAACTATTCTGTTGTGTCACACGGAAAAGAAGCCCACAGTTCGATGCCGGAAGAAGGCATTAATGCAATTAATAATTTGAACGAATTTATTACAGAAGCAAACCAACAAATGGCGGAAGTCACAGCAAACTATGAAAATCCTGAATTGGGTCGAACGATTCACAATGTAACCGTCATTAAAGGTGGCACACAAGTGAACAGTATTCCAGGTCAAGCAGCCTTGCAAGGGAATATCCGTTCAATTCCAGAATTCAGCAACGACCAAGTCATTGCATTATTACAAAAAATTGTCGATGAATTGAACAAAAAAGAAAAACATCAGTTAGAATTAACGATTGATTACAATAAAATTCCTGTAAAAGCTGAGAAAGATTCTGCGTTAATTCAAGCCATTCAAGCCCAATTTGATCAACCATTACCATTAGTGACAAGCGCTGGGACCACAGACTTAGCTGAATTTACTAAATCAGACAATACATTTGATTGCGTTGTCTTTGGACCAGGTGTGGCCACTACTGCACACCAAGTCGACGAATATGTCGAAATTGATAATTATTTAGATATGATTGATAAATATCAAGCGATAGCAAAAAGTTATTTAAATTAAAAAAATGTCGCGCCTGAATCATAAAAATCAGGTGCGACATTTTTTATAAGGTTTATTCCACCACAGTCCATTCATTTAAGGTTTTGCCGTTCTCATCAACTAGCTCTAACCAGCTGTTTGTTCCAGCAAAATAGAGAAACAAGCCGACTTCATTAACGCTTTTTAAGACGATATCTTCCGTTGTGACAAAGTCTTTAAATTGGCCCTTGCGTTCATCACGAAGTTTTTCACCAAATCTAGCGGAGAAACCGACAGACCCGTCTTTATTTAAAGGGGCTTCTGGCATCATTGTCGCGCCAGCTTTAATAAGCATTTCATTGCGCTTTTGCCAAAAAACAGTTGCTTTGCTTTGTCGAGTATCAATATAAAAAGGAATTTGGCTGACTTCTTTTGTCCATTTGTGGCGTGCTTTGGCTGGTCTGGCTTTCTTCGGCGCCGGTTTTTTAAACAGAGAGTAGCCAAAACGTTCCAAGATAAAGGTGACTGTTTCTTTATAGTTAGTCACTGTCGCTACCGCACTTTTCGGAATTTTGACTGTCGCTGGGGTTGCTTCCAATGTTAAACCACTTTCTTTCGCATCATCTAGGAAAGCTTGCGCTAAATAGGCAAGTTCTGTGTCCCAAGTCGGTTTCAATAAAATCGAGTGATCAAAAGAAACTTCTTTATATGTAGCTTTTTCTTCAGCAAGTCCTAAAGCAACTAGTTGGTTATCTCTTAGCAAGAAAAGAATCGCTGCCTCTTTTTTCGGTAATTTAGTTGTTTGTTCAATGATTAAGTGGGCCTGATCGGCTAAGTCAATGAGTGTCTTTGTTTTTTTTAGATCAACGGTTAAATGTAAGTCCATGAAGTCTGCTCCTTTATCGTTAGTTTCTTCATTGTATCATGAAACAGCGTCTTCGTCTTTTAACGAGTCAGCAACCTTACAATATTGTTTGAAACAAAAAGAAGCTTTCGTGGTATACTTACTCACATACATAATTTTTAATGAGGAAAGTAGAGGAACAAGAATGAAAACACTTGGCAATATTTTATGGTTCATCTTTGGCGGCTTTTTTGGTGGCTTATCTTGGCTATTCGCAGGCGTGATTTGGTGTATTACAATTATCGGTATTCCGATTGGTTTACAATGTTTTAAATTAGCGGGGTTGAGCTTTTGGCCGTTTAAAAAGCGAGTCGTGTATAGTGATAGCGGCGTATCTTTGGTGGTAAATATTATTTGGCTGATTATCAGTGGACTACCATTAGCAATTGGGCATTGTATTAGTGGCTTGTTGCTTTGTCTGACAATCATCGGTATTCCGTTTGGGCAACAGTCCTTTAAATTGGCGAAATTAGCGTTAATGCCGTTTGGGGCCCGTGTTGTTTCAACAACTGATTTTTATTTTGAATAGTCAGAGGTTTCTCATTGACAAATAAAACGAAACAGCGTATTCTGTAAATGTAACAAATAACGTTACATTTAGTTTGGAGTGATTAGACATGGCCATGTCAACGAAATTAAGTGTTGCGATTCATATTTTAAGTTTGATTGAAACAGGTCCTCAAGAACAAGTGACTTCTGAATACATTGCTTCGAGCGTGAATACGAATCCAGTCGTTGTTCGACGACTAATGAGCCAGTTAAAAAAAGCCGGCTTGATTCATTCCATGCGTGGAGCCAATAAAAATACCTTATTAAAGAAACCAGAAGAGATCTCACTGTATGAAATTTATACAGCGGTTGAATTGGAACGAGAGATTTTCAATATTCATCAAAATCCTAATCCAAACTGTTCCGTTGGGGCAAATATCCAATCGGTACTAGAAACTGAATTTACTAAAGTGCAACAAAAAATGGAAGAAGAATTGAAAAGCATCACCTTAGCAGATGTGATTCATGAAATAGAAGTTAAGAGAGATAAGTAATCTCTCTACTTTTAAAGTATTAAATGTAACTATTTTAGTTCTATTTAAAAATGAAAGGATGATTTACATGAAAGTAGCAGTATTAGGAGCAACAGGAAAAGAAGGACAATTACTTTTAGCAGAAGCTAAACGTCGCGGGATGGACGTGACAGCCATCGTTCGTAATGCCTCAAAAATAACAGATGGCACACCGACCATTGAAAAAGATGTTTATCAATTAACAACAGAAGATATTCAAGCGTTTGATGTATTAATTAGTGCCTTAGGATTCCCTGATGTGCAAGATTTCCCCAAATCTACCCAGCATTTGATTGAGATTTTAACCAATCAAAAAACGCGCTTGTTTGTCGTTGGGGGCGCTGGAACCTTGTATGTGGACCCAGAACACACAACTCAATTAAAAGATACACCATCATTCCCAGCAGAAATTCAGCCATTAGCTTCGGCGATGGGCGAAGCTCTAAACTTATTGAAAGAAGCTCAAAACATCCACTGGACCTATATTAGTCCTGCAGCCATGTTTGATGCTGAAGGTCCTGCGACAGGCCATTATGAAGTCGCTGGCGAAGAATTAACAACCAATAGTCAAGGTGACAGCTACATTAGTTACGCAGACTACGCCGTTGCCATGTTAGATGAAGTGGAAAGTAATGCACACCCAAATCAACGAATTAGTGTGTATCAATAAAAGAAAAAAATCATAAATAAAGAAAGAAGTGAGAGATAAAATGTTTTATCTCTCGCTTCTTTCTTTATTTACACAAAAATTAATAACATTTAGAACAAGGTGTTAAGCCTCTTGCTTGGGCATCTGCCAACGTAGTTGCCGTATAGGTTCCATTTCCACATTTGCGTGCATGGTATTTACTGCCAGTTGGTGTCACAAGAACAGTTGCGCTTGTTTCTGGACCAGCATTTGCAGCAGCAGTCTCGACTTCCGCCGGCGCCTGTGCGGCTTGTTGCGCCTCTGCTTCAGCTTGCGCTTTTGCTGCCGCTTCGGCTTGTTCTTTTTGCGCTTTTTCAGCGGCTAGTTTCTGAGCTTCTGCTTCTTTTCGTTGTTTTTCTTTGTGGGCATCTAATTGAGTTTTAACAACGGCTACCCGTTTTGTTAAAGCTTGATTTGGGGAGTTTAAAGCGTCAATTTGTTTGACCGCTTCATTATAGTAAGCTTCATTGGTTGGTTCTTGTTCAGCTTTTTCAACAGCGGCAGTTGCACTGGCGACTAATTGTTCATTTTTTTCTTTTTCAGCGATAGCGGTTTGAACAGTCGTTAATCGTTGTTGAAATCCTTCTTTACCAACTGGGGCAGCAGCTACTAATTTTTCAGCTGCTTGATAATCGCTTTTACTTTTAGATTTTTCAGCAGTTGTAACTGCTTCATCAACAGGTACTGCTTCTTTGATTTTTTCAAGGCGATCATTGTATTCCTCGTATTCTTGACTTAATGAAGATACTAAGGTTGCGGCTTCATCATAGTTTTTCTGAGAAGGTTGTTTTTCAGCGTAAGCTAAGGCTTTTTCTGTTTTGGCCAATTCTTGTTCAGAATCTGTGATGCTTGCAATAAATTCTTTTGATGGTGTGACTTCGACTGATTTTTCAACTTTGGTATCTTTCTTCTCAGCCACAAAGGTGATTTTTTGCGTTTTTTCATCGGACAGTTTTACTTTGTAAGCAAACGTTTTGTCTTTTGTTTTTACTTCCTTGCCATTGGCCGTTAGTTTGCTGTTGCCGTCGTATTCGCCTTTGATGGTGGCTGAGCCATTGGCATCGGTTTCAACACTCTCTGCATCAAGTGAAAGCGTTGGGGAAGAATCTGTCGTGGCAACCCCACCAATAAATAGAGCGGCACTTGCTAATGCGGCATAGCCATATTGTTTTTTCGGTTGTTTCTTGATTAATGCTTTGATAGTCAGACCCCCGCTGACAAGTAACCCTAATAGACCCAAAAGTACTAATACTACACTCATTCATTTCTCTCCTTTCGATATAACGTTATTATACAATGTATTGTGAGAAAATGAACATTTTTTTCGTAATAATTAATAAATTTCCTGATAAAAAAATTATTTCCTGAAGCTCAAATTCTTTTGTAAAAATTTTGTTGTGCTAAAATGGAAAGTGAGTTTAACTACGTATGTTATTAGAGAAGGGGAAATCAATGAAAGCAGAAATCATTGCAGTCGGAACAGAGTTATTACTTGGACAAGTAGTGAATACCAACGCCACCTTTTTATCAGAAGAGTTAGCTGCGCTAGGCATCGATGTTTACTATCAGACCGTTGTTGGCGATAACGGCGGCCGCTTAGAAACGCTACTAACAGAAGCAGAACAAAGAAGTGATTTAATTGTCCTTTGTGGAGGGCTAGGACCTACAGAAGACGATTTAACCAAGCAAGTTGTCGCACAACATCTTCATAAATCATTAGTAGAAGATCAAGAAGGATTGAACCGCTTGCACCAGTTTTTCCAACAGTCTAAGCGGCCAATGACGGAAAATAATCTACGACAAGTGTTAGCCATTGAAGGTGGACAAGTTCTTCAAAACCCGACAGGATTAGCGGTTGGTTCTTTCGTAACAGAAGGCACAACAAGCTATTTGCTCTTACCAGGGCCGCCCAATGAATTAATTCCGATGTTTCAACAAGCGGCACGACCTTTATTGATTGATGCGTTTCCACAAGAAGAACAATTGATTTCGAGAGTCTTGCGTTTTTATGGCATTGGTGAATCACAGCTGGTGACCGAGATTCAATCGTTGATTGCGCACCAAACGAATCCAACCATTGCGCCTTATGCTAAGCCTAATGAAGTGACACTTCGTTTAACAGTTAAAACAAAAGACTTAGTAGCCGGCGAAGAATTATTAACAGCGACGGAAGAAAAGGTTTTAGCTAAAGTGGGAGACTATTTTTATGGGTATGGGGATGACAATAGTTTAGCCAAGGTAACAGTGGATTTGTTATTACAAAACGGACAAACCGTCACGGCTGCTGAGAGCCTCACCGCTGGCCTATTCCAAAGTACACTGGGGGAAATTGCGGGTGCTTCGAAGATTTTTAAGGGAGGCTTCGTGACGTATTCGCAAGAAACAAAAGAGAACTTTTTAGGAATTTCTCATGAACTTTTAGAAGAACATGGCACGGTAAGTGAAGCGTGTGCCAAAGAAATGGCAGAGAAAGCGCGTCAGTTAGCTAAATCTAACTATGGTTTATCATTTACTGGGGTCGCTGGTGACCCACTCGAAGGTCAACCGACAGGCACTGTTTGGATTGGGCTGGCGGAAGAAGGCCAACCAACCGTTGCAGAATGTTTCCATTTTAACCGTGACCGAAATTATATTAGACAGAGTGCGATTATGCGAGGGTTAGATCTTTTGCGGCGCCGAATCATTAATAAAAAATAAATATGCGAATGTTTGTTCGGTTTTTTCTTGCTTTTTTGGTACAAAAGAGATATGATAGACCTACTAACAGGAAATGAAAAATAAGTTTATATAAATTAAAGGAGGATTATCCATTGGCAGATGATCGTAAAGTGGCTTTAGATGCCGCACTGAAAAAAATTGAAAAGAACTTTGGGAAAGGTTCTATTATGAAATTAGGCGAAAAAGCTGATCAAAAAATTTCAACTATCCCTAGTGGTTCTTTAGCGTTAGATGTTGCATTGGGCGTAGGTGGGTATCCACGTGGCCGAATTATTGAAGTATATGGTCCTGAGAGTTCAGGTAAAACAACTGTTTCTTTACACGCAATTGCAGAAGTGCAACGAAATGGTGGAACAGCCGCTTTTATCGATGCTGAGCATGCATTGGATCCTCAATATGCGGAGAAACTAGGCGTTAACATTGATGAATTACTTTTATCTCAACCAGATACGGGCGAGCAAGGCTTAGAGATTGCCGATGCCTTAGTTTCAAGTGGTGCGATTGACATCGTTGTCATCGACTCGGTTGCTGCGTTAGTTCCTCGTGCAGAGATTGATGGTGAGATGGGAGCGAGCCATGTCGGCTTACAAGCTCGACTAATGTCTCAAGCACTACGTAAATTATCAGGCTCAATTAATAAGACAAAAACAATTGCTATTTTCATTAACCAAATTCGTGAAAAAGTTGGCGTGATGTTCGGAAATCCTGAAACAACTCCTGGTGGACGTGCATTGAAATTCTACGCAACGGTTCGTCTAGAAGTCCGTCGTGCAGAACAGTTAAAACAAGGAACAGACATCGTCGGTAACCGCACAAAAATTAAAGTCGTTAAAAACAAAGTGGCGCCACCATTTAAAGTGGCAGAAGTTGATATCATGTATGGCCAAGGGATTTCCCAAGAAGGCGAATTACTAGATATGGCTGTGGAAAAAGACCTTATCAGCAAAAGTGGTGCTTGGTATGGCTACAAAGAAGAACGAATTGGCCAAGGCCGTGAAAATGCCAAACAATACATGGCGGATCATCCTGAAATGATGGCAGAAGTGTCTAAATTGGTCCGTGATGCATACGGCATCGGTGACGGTTCAACCATTACAGAAGAAGCAGAAGGTCAAGAAGAATTACCCTTAGACGAATAAATAACGAGTGAATACGACTCGTTAAGAAGAAGGACAACACTTACTGAACAGGACAGGTGTTGTCTTTTTTTGTTTAGAACTAAATTGTTAAATAGACTGTTGTCCATGTCCGAGCCCATCCACATCAAGCAGCTTAGTCAAACAGCAGACTATGCGGCGTTTGTTCTAAAATTTAAACAATTCGTGACGGCGGAAACCTAAAAATGTGACGTTGTCTAATATTTGCTGCCCTTTCCAAAAGAAAGGGCTTTTTTAAGTTGACACCTTTCACGACAAACATTAGAATAAAATTGTGTGTATGCACAAATATGCAAGTAGGCATATTGATAATTGATTTTAGTTTATCAAAAAACTACAAGATATGAATTAACAAAAAGATAGTATGGAGGTGGAAATATGGTTTTAAATATTCTCCTCGCTATCGTCGGTTTGATTGTCGGTCTTGGTTTAGGATTTGTTATTGCAAAGTCACGTCATGATAAAGCAATAAATGGTGCAAAAATTTCAGCGTCGAGTATTCTAGAGAACGCTCGGAAAGAATCAGAAACACTGAAAAAAGAAGCATTGCTAGAAGCTAAGGAAGAGAACCAGAAGTATCGTTCAGAAATTGAAAGTGAGTTGAAAGAAAGCAGATTAGAACTTAAATCTCAAGAAAATCGTTTAATTCAACGGGAACAAACGTTGGATCGTAAAGATGACTCTCTTGAAAAACGTGAAGGCTCACTGGAAGAAAAAGAAGAGAAACTTGGTGCTAGACAGCAATTAATTGATGAGCGAGAAAAAGAAGTAGAAAACTTAATTAATCAGCAACATCAAGAATTAGAACGAATTGCTTCCCTTTCAAAAGAAGAAGCAAAATCGATTATTATGAAGTCAACAGAAGAAGAGTTGAATCATGAACTAACCTTGATGGTCAAGGAGTCAGAACAACGTGCCAAAGAAGAATCTGATCGCAAAGCGAAGAACTTGCTTTCCCTAGCAATTCAACGTTGCGCCGCCGATTCTGTTTCTGAAACAACTGTTTCCGTGGTCACTTTACCAAATGATGAGATGAAAGGTCGCATTATTGGTCGTGAAGGACGTAATATTCGTACATTGGAAACATTAACAGGGATTGACTTAATCATTGATGATACGCCAGAAGCGGTTGTGTTATCCGGATTTGATCCAATCAGACGAGAAATTGCTCGAATGACCTTGGAAAAATTAATCCAAGATGGTCGGATTCATCCCGCTCGTATCGAAGAAATGGTAGAAAAATCACGTAAAGAAATGGATGAACGGATTCGTGAATACGGAGAACAAGCAGCCTTTGAAGTAGGTGCTCATACGTTACATCCTGATTTAATTAAAATTTTAGGCCGTTTACGTTTCAGAACAAGTTATGGTCAAAATGTCTTGAACCACTCAATCGAAGTAGCAAAACTGGCTGGCGTTTTAGCCGCCGAATTAGGCGAAGATGTTCAATTAGCCAAACGTGCAGGTTTACTACATGATATTGGGAAAGCATTGGATCATGAAATTGAAGGTTCTCACGTTGAGATTGGCGCAGAATTAGCTGCGAAATATAAAGAAAATTCAGTAGTTATTAATGCCATTGCCTCGCATCATGGTGATGTGGAAGCAACCTCAGTTATTTCTGTTTTAGTGGCAGCCGCAGATGCGTTATCTGCAGCCCGTCCAGGTGCACGTAGTGAATCGTTAGAAAACTACATTCGCCGCTTAGAAAACTTAGAAAATATTTCTAATAGTTTTGAAGGCGTTGATTCAAGTTTTGCTGTTCAAGCAGGACGTGAAGTTCGTGTCATGGTGAAACCAGAAGAAATTTCTGATTTAGAATCTGTTCGTTTAGTTCGAGACATTCGGAAGAAAATTGAAGATGACTTGGATTATCCAGGACATATCAAAGTAACGGTTATCCGTGAAACACGTGCCGTAGACTATGCGAAATAAAATAAAAAGCGAATAAGTATCGCGTGTAGTGTCTCAACGAACAATTGCAAGGATTGTTCGTTGAGACACTTTTTTTAATCTTTTAAAACCAAAACTTTCTTTTCAAAGCGAAAACAACTATAATAAACAAGAGATGTTAAAAAGAGAAGAGGAACCTTTTTGCGTATATTATTTATAGGAGATGTTGTCGGTTCTTTAGGAAGAGAAGCCTTAGCAACGTATGTCCCTAAATTAAAGAAAAAATATCGTCCACAAGTGACCATTGCCAATGGTGAAAATGCGGCATCTGGTCGGGGAATTACTGGCAAGATTTATAAGAAATTTTTGCAAGATGGTGTCGATGTTGTTACGATGGGTAACCATACGTGGGACAACAAGGATATCTTTGAATTCATTGATGATGCGAAGAAAATGGTTCGTCCAGCGAACTTTCCAGAAGATGTGCCTGGTCAAGGAATGGTTTTTGTGAAAGTCAATCAATTGGAACTAGCGGTGATTAATTTACAGGCCCGCACATTTATGGTGCCATTGGAAGATCCTTTCAAGAAAGCCGCCGAGTTAGTAGCTATCGCTCGCAAACGGACACCGCTCATTTTTGTGGATTTTCATGGCGAAACGACGAGTGAAAAACAAGCCATGAGCTGGTTTTTAGATGGCCAAGTTTCAGCCGTTGTTGGAACACATACGCATGTTCAAACAAATGATGCTCGGATTTTACCGAAAGGGACAGCCTTCTTAAGTGATGTCGGTATGACCGGTCCTTATGATGGGATTCTAGGAATGAAGCGTGAACCGATTATTGAGAAGTTTATGACAGCATTGCCGAAGCGCTTTGAGGTAGTCGAAACAGGGCGGACAATTTTATCTGCCTGTATTTTAGAGATTGATGACCAAACGGGCCAAGCGAAGATGATTGAGCCGATTCAGATTAGTGAAGATCGCCCGTTTCAAGAATAATAGAAGAAAAGTTAATCTCGGATCATTAAGAGGTTAACTTTTTCTGCTCTTATAGAAAAAGTGCCGGTGAAAGATGAAGGTGAAAAAATGGAGCCGTTGAATTTAGATGCACAAAGTAATAAAGAATTAGAAAAATTGTTACATTTAATTGGACAAGATGAAGTCATTCAGCGCTACCAAGCGATTGAAGAAAAGGTAAAGAAAAACAAAAAGCTGACAGAATTAGTGGAAGAAATTAAAGCTGCGCAAAAAGATGCGGTTCAATTTGCTCACTATGGCAAACCAACTGCTGAAAAAGAAGCCATTCAACGAGCTGATGCGAAAACAAAAGAATTTGATGAGCACCCACTCGTTGTAGCCTACCGCGAACAACTGATCGAAGCCAATGACTTAGTCCAACATGTCACGGCGCTCATTCAATACCGCGTGAACGAAGAGCTAGAGAAGGAAGGGAATTAAATGCCACAAAAGACAAAAAATACACCCATGATGGAACAATATTTATCCATTAAGGCCCAATACAAGGATGCGTTTTTATTTTATCGCTTAGGTGATTTTTATGAATTATTTTATGAAGATGCTATCAATGCAGCGCAAATCTTAGAATTGACGTTAACCAGTCGTAACCGCAATGCGGATGATCCGATTCCTATGTGTGGCGTTCCTTATCATGCCGCGCAAGGCTACATTGATACGTTGATTGAGCAAGGCTATAAAGTAGCGATTTGTGAGCAAGTGGAAGATCCAAAGACTACCAAGGGCATGGTCAAACGAGAAGTGGTCCAGTTGGTAACGCCAGGAACGGTGATGAATAGTAAAGGCTTGGAAGCCAAAGACAATAATTACTTAACCGCTGTGCTAACAGATGGTAATCAGTTCGGTTTTGCCTATGTAGATTTGAGTACAGGCGAATTAAAAACAGCAGTCTTGGCTGATGAAGAGGGCGTTTTAAACGAAGCTTCTGCGTTGCAAACAAAAGAAATGGTCCTAGGTTCAGGGATTCCTGAATCGTTAAAAGAGAACTTAAGTTTACGTTTAAACATCATCTTTTCGACACAAGAAACGGTGGAAGAAAATGCCGAGTTTAGTTTTTTAACCAATGAACTGATTAATCCATTAGAAATTGAAATTACAGGCAAGTTATTATCTTATTTATCCGTTACCCAAAAGCGGAGCTTGTCCCATATTCAGAAAGCTGTGGAATATCAGCCAGATCATTTCTTGAAAATGGATCATTATTCTAAATTCAATTTAGAATTGAGTCAGTCGATTCGAACAGGACAGAAAAAAGGGACTCTTTTGTGGCTATTAGATGAAACGAAAACAGCTATGGGCGGCCGTTTGTTGAAACAATGGTTGGATCGTCCACTGATTCAGGAACGTCAAATTAAGACGCGTCAAGAAATGGTGCAATCCTTATTAAATTCCTATTTTGAACGCTTGGATTTGCAAGCAGCATTGACGAACGTGTATGATTTAGAGCGGTTAGCAGGACGCGTGGCATTCGGCAGTGTGAATGGGCGTGATTTAATTCAATTACGGACCTCTTTAGAACAAGTACCAACGATTCGACAGTTAATTGTCGGGATCAATCAAGGGGAATGGGATGATTTGTTAGTCGACTTAAACCCCGTTGAAGATTTAGTGGAATTGATTGCGACGGCGATTAATGAAGAAGCCCCTTTACAAATTACTGAAGGAAACGTTATTAAGGACGGCTATAACGACCAATTAGATGAATACCGTGATGCCATGCGCAATGGTAAGCAATGGTTAGCGGAGTTAGAAGCGAAAGAACGCCAAGAAACAGGGATTAAAAACTTGAAGATTGGTTACAATCGGGTCTTTGGTTATTTCATTGAAATCACTAAGTCAAATTTAGCGAATTTAGAAGAAGGAAAATACGAGCGTAAGCAAACATTAGCCAATGCGGAGCGCTTTATTACGCCAGAGCTAAAAGAATTAGAACGTTTAATCTTAGAAGCCGAAGAAAAATCAGTTGAACTAGAATATCAATTGTTCTTGGCCGTGAGAGAACAAGTGAAAACGAACATTGATCGGTTGCAAACACTGGCTAAAACCATTAGTGCGGTTGATGTTTTACAATCTTTTGCAACAATTAGTGAACGGTATCAATACGTTCGACCAACGTTAAGAAGTAACACGAAAAATTTGGCGATTGTCGAAGGACGACACCCAGTCGTGGAAAAAGTTTTAGGGCATCAAGAATACATTCCAAACAGTATCCGCATGAACCCAGAAACAGATATTCTCTTGATTACTGGACCAAACATGTCAGGGAAAAGTACCTACATGCGTCAATTGGCTTTGACGGTGGTCATGGCGCAAATTGGCTGTTTTGTACCAGCGGAAAGTGCTGAAATGCCAATTTTCGATCAAATTTTTACACGGATTGGGGCCTCTGATGATCTAATTGCAGGGCAAAGTACCTTTATGGTAGAAATGATGGAAGCCAACCAAGCACTGCGGCACGCCACACCTAACAGCCTAATTTTATTTGATGAATTAGGACGCGGCACGGCAACCTATGATGGAATGGCGCTAGCGCAAGCCATCATTGAATATATCCATCGTGAAGTACAAGCTAAAACGCTATTCTCTACACATTATCATGAACTAACTGTTCTAGATGAAACCTTAAAAGGCTTGAAGAATATTCACGTGGGCGCTGTCGAAAAAGATGGCGAAGTGGTCTTTCTTCATAAAATGATGGAAGGACCTGCTGATAAGAGCTATGGGATACATGTTGCTAAAATCGCTGGTTTACCAAGCCCGCTTTTAGAACGAGCAGCCACCATTTTATCCGCTTTAGAAGCGGAAGAAACAACGATTCCAAGTTCAGTTCATCATGAAGAAGTTTCAGAAGTCCATGAAGAAACCGAGCAACTTTCATTATTTAAAGAAGTTTCAACAGAAGAATTAAGTGTCATTGACACATTGAAGAAAATGAATCTATTAGAAATGACACCACTAGATGCGTTAAACATGCTTCATCAATTGCAAAAACGTATCTAATTAGGAACCAAACCGGTTAGGAGGTCGTGAAATGGGGAAAATTCAAGAACTATCCGAACAACTAGCCAACCAGATTGCTGCTGGTGAAGTTGTTGAACGTCCCGCTTCTGTCGTCAAAGAATTGGTGGAAAATGCACTGGATGCAGGAAGCACCCAAATTGATATTTTTATTGAAGAAGCTGGCTTGAAAACCATTCAAATTATTGATAATGGTGAAGGAATTGCCAAAGAAGATGTACTGAATGCCTTCAAACGCCATGCCACAAGCAAAATTCATACAAGAGATGATTTGTTCCGAATTCGCAGCTTGGGGTTCCGAGGCGAAGCCTTACCAAGTATTGCCTCAGTTTCTGAAATGATTGTCGAAACTGCCACAGCTGAGGAAGAAGAAGGCAGCTATGTGATTCTAAAAGGGGGCAAGGTCGAAGAAAACCGACCAGCAGCCCTCCGTAAAGGCACAAAAATGACCGTTTCTAATTTATTTTATAATACGCCTGCTCGTTTGAAATACGTCAAAACGATCCAAACGGAATTGGCCAATATCGGTGACATTGTCAATCGTCTGGCGTTAAGCCACCCTAAAGTCGCTTTTCGCTTAGTTCATGACGGCCACAAAATGATGAGTACAACAGGCAATGGTGATTTAAAACAAACGATTGCCGGGATTTATGGCATTAGTACCGCAAAGAAAATGTTGAAAATTGAAGGAAAAGACCTTGATTTTACTTTGACAGGGTATGTTTCATTGCCAGAAGTCACACGGGCCAGCCGCAACTATTTATCAACGATTATCAATGGTCGTTATATTAAAAATTTCGCGTTAAATAAAGCAATTGTAGCCGGCTATGGTTCGAAACTAATGGTGGGGCGTTTTCCAATTGCTGTGTTAGAAATTGAAATGGATCCGCTGTTAGTCGATGTCAATGTCCATCCTACTAAGCAAGAAGTTCGTTTAAGTAAAGAAAAAGATTTAATGGCATTAATTGAACAGGCGATTCAAGAAGTGTTGAGCCAAGAACAGTTGATTCCCAATGCGGCAGACAATTTGCGTTTTAAAAAGAAACTACCGCCAGAACCTAAAGCCGAACAAATGGAAATTCCTTTATCGACTGAACAACCTGCGGTAAAACAACGACCGGGCAGCTTAAGCTATAATCCCGCAACGGGTCGCTTCTATGCGGAACATGCGACAGACGAAACACCAGCCTCAAGCGCCCCTGAAGCTGTCAACCAGACAGAAAGAGCAGTGGACCCAATGGACGATCCATTTGCGCCGCCAGTGCCAGAATCAACGAGTGTAGCGGAAGAAACGTCAGCTTACGAAACCTCTTCGGCAACTGTTGATTCCGAAAATCATTGGGAAACAGCTAGTAATGAGCAACAGGTAATAGCCGAAGAAACGAAAATAACTGAAGTATCTGATTCAGAACCTTCTCTGCGTTCATCAGAGGCTGCTGACGAGGTTTTCCAAGAAGAAATGAAACTTCACCCAGAATTCGATGCCAATAGCGCTGCGAGTCAAAGAGAACTGAAACAAGCCCTGAACAAGTTGGAAGAAGAACGACCGACAGAACGTTTTCCTGAGCTAGAATACTTCGGTCAAATGCACGGAACTTATTTATTCGCACAAAGCAAAGATGGCCTGTTTATTATCGACCAACACGCTGCCCAAGAACGAATTAAATACGAGTACTTCCGTGAAAAAATTGGCGAAGTCAGTGATGATTTACAAGAACTATTGGTACCAATCGTTATTGATTATCCAAATAGCGATGCCTTGAAAATTAAAGAGCAGAAAGAAACCCTTGCGGAAGTCGGCATCCATTTGGAAGACTTTGGACAAAATAGTTTCATTGTGCGGGCGCACCCAACTTGGTATCCTGCAGGCGAAGAGGAAAGCATTGTTCGCGAGATGATTGACATGTTGCTAACAACTGGCTCGGTCAGCGTGAAAAAATTCCGTGAAGCAACTGCCATTATGATGAGCTGTAAGCGATCCATCAAAGCCAATCATTACCTCAATGAGCAACAAGCACGCGTGCTATTAAAAGATTTAGCCTTGTGCGAAAATCCGTTTAATTGTCCGCATGGACGTCCGGTGCTGATTCATTTTACGAATTCAGATATGGAACGAATGTTTAAACGCATTCAAGACCCCCATTAAAAAGAAACGAGGCGTCATCAATTTATGCAAATTATTTTAGCATCCCAATCTCCTCGCCGTCAGGAGTTATTAAAGCGTGTGGTTCCAACTTTTACGATTGCACCAGCCGACATCGATGAAACTGTTGGCAAAGACGGCTTACCAGCAGAATATGTGGCGCAAATGGCTGCCCAAAAAGCAGCGGCTATAGCAGAGCAATCCCCCGAAGCACTAGTCATTGGCTGCGATACAATTGTGGCATTGGCGGGAGAAATCCTCGGTAAACCGACTTCTCGGGAAGACGGCTATCGCATGTTGCGCCTCCTAAGTGGCAAAACACATGACGTGTATACAAGTGTGACGTTGAAACAAGGGGAAAAAGAGCGTTCCGCGACAGTTCATTCAACCGTTACGTTTTATCCACTGACAGACACGGAAATCTATGCGTACTTAGATACCGCAGAATATGCCGACAAAGCAGGCGCTTATGGTATCCAAGGACAAGGAGCATTACTAATTGAAGCAATCGCTGGCGATTATTACGCCATTATGGGTTTACCAATTGCCAAAGTAGCCCGACTACTAAAAGAATTCAACTAATAAAAGACAGTCCTTTTCATTCGTCAAAAAGAGAAAGGACTGTCTTTTACTATGCAAACTATTAGGTGCCTGTTTGGCAAACGTGGTATCATTGAACCCAATAAATTGAACAGAAGAAAAGGAGTGGACAGAATGACAAAACCAACAGAAGAAGAATTAAAACAAACCTTGACGGATCTTCAATATGCCGTCACACAAGAAAACGCAACAGAGCGCCCTTTTTCAGGAGAATATGATGACTTTTACCAAGACGGAATCTATGTAGACATTGTTAGTGGCGAACCGTTGTTTAGCTCCCTAGACAAATACGATGCTGGTTGCGGCTGGCCATCCTTTACCAAACCAATTGAAAAACGTGGCGTCAAAGAAAAAGCTGATTTTAGTCACGGCATGCACCGAGTAGAAGTTCGCAGTCAAGAAGCGGATTCACATTTAGGGCATGTTTTCACTGATGGCCCACTCCAAGAAGGCGGCTTACGTTATTGCATTAATGCGGCAGCTTTGAGATTTGTGCCAGTGGCAGATTTAGAAAAAGAAGGCTATGGCGAGTACCTTTCTTTATTCAAATAATCCTCATTTTTTAGACAAATACGATAAAATAGTTAGAAGAAAGCGACTTTTGATGAATATCTTGTATGAAATACAGAAAATCTCTTGATTTATTTGGCTAGGACTACTATTATTTTAGAAGGAAAGTATTGTTCAGTTTTAACGAATTGGCTGAAATAGAAAGTGGAGGTTCTAATGTCGAAACATTATTTTGATCCAAGATTGAAAATCTTTTCTTTGAACTCTAATCGTCCCTTAGCAGAAAAAATTGCGGATGCTGTGGGTGTGGAGCTAGGAAAGTGCTCTGTAACACAATTTAGTGATGGCGAAATTCAAGTGAATATTGAAGAAAGTATTCGTGGTGCACATGTTTACGTCATTCAATCAACAAGTAGCCCTGTTAACGATAACTTAATGGAACTATTAATCATGATTGATGCGTTAAAACGTGCGAGTGCTAAAACAATTAACGTGGTTATGCCTTATTATGGGTATGCACGTCAAGACCGTAAAGCACGTGCCCGGGAACCAATCACTGCTAAACTTGTTGCAAACATGATTGAAAAAGCTGGTGCAACAAGAATGTTGACATTGGACTTACATGCGGTCCAAATTCAAGGATTCTTTGATATTCCAGTGGATCATTTGATGGGTGCACCATTAATTGCCGATTACTTCATCGAACACGGCATTCAAGGCGATGACGTCGTTGTTGTTTCCCCTGACCATGGTGGTGTAACGCGTGCACGTAAATTGGCAGAATTCTTAAAAGCACCAATTGCGATCATTGACAAACGTCGTCCAAAAGCGAACGTAGCAGAAGTAATGAATATCATTGGTCATGTGGAAGGCAAAACATGTGTCTTAATTGATGACATGATTGACACAGCGGGGACAATTTCTCTTGCTGCAAACGCATTGAAAGAAGCCGGAGCAAAAGACGTTTACGCTTCTTGTACACATCCCGTTTTATCAGGACCAGCCTTACAACGTATTGAAGATTCAGCAATTGAACGCTTAGTTGTAACAGACTCTATTTACCTATCTGATGATCGTAAAATTGCTAAAATTGACGAAGTCAGCGTTGGTGAATTAATCGGAGATGCGATTAAACGTATCCACGAAAACAAACCAGTTAGTCCGTTATTTGAAACAAAAAATAAATAATTATAAAAACCGCCCACATCATTTTTCTGATGTGGGCGGGTTTTTTTGTGTATTATAAATTATTTAATAGCAAATGAATAGCAAGAGGATACGTGAGATTGTTATTACAGAAATAATAGGTAGAGGCTAAAACCCAGCCCATTCCACAATAAAAAAGCATGTAAATTGATGGTAATAGTCCATGGCTAAGACCAAAAAAAAGACCAGAAAAAAATATTTTACATAAGACACTTCGAGAGGTGTTTTTTATAAAAAATAAGTTCATAAAAATGCCACGAGTCAAGAGTTCTTCTATTATAGGTGAAAAGAGTCTAGTATGAAGGGCCATTAAAACAGGTGCTACATTTCGGACTTCATTAATATAATGTTGATTTTCTGGAGTAGGAATGCGTGAGAAAAGTAAATTTAGAATAATAGAAAATAAGAACATGCCAGTAGCTAGTAATAGACTTTTAAAGATAGCTTGCTTTTTTTTCTTTACTATTTTTTTATAGAAAACTGACAGCACGATAATAATAATTAAAGATAGTACACTATCAAAGATAATCAAGGCTTTTTCGTTATTTTTTATAGCTATTAAGCTCATTCCAGTTAATGCTTCTATGCTGGGTAGGGCTGTCAAAAAAGTGAACAGGAGATAAAGAAGTGTTTTTTTCTTTGTAGATAATTTTGTTTCGATACTATAACAACCTCCTTTTCTATTTTGTCAGAATGATATGTTTACAAATTGAACTACTAATCAAGGAATAAAAAGGAAATGAAAAAATGATGCTTCCTCTATTGTGAGTTTTATTATAATTAGATAAAATATAGATGTCAAAAAGATTAAAAAGGTTGGAGCTTTAAAAATATTGGAAAGGAGTATACAAATGAAAAAGATAACTGAACGACCAATTGTCAAAATCTTAATTAAGATTTTGATGTTTGCCCTATGTTTTTATGCGGGGATAAAATTCGTTGATTTCATTTTTCCGTTAGTAGGATTTAAACAATAAGCAAAAGAAATGAACGTGGAGACAAGCACAAAGGACCGTGAACTTCGTTGCTAATAGTAAAGTATTGGTCCTTGGAAACTAAAAAGCTGTTAAAAATGACAAGAAAAAATAACCGTCAACTTTGATCAAGTACGGTTATTTTTAATTAATCCAAAAGGTCACCGTCTCAAACGGCTCTACACTAGAGAGGTACGTTGACGCATCTCTCTCTTTTCATCTACATTCTAGCATAGATACAATGTAGATGAAAAGAGGTGCCTGCTGCTAAAGGTTCTTGTCCTTCTTTAGCGATTGAGCAGTGCATCAACGCTTAGTTCAGTCATTTCAGAAACTTGCATGTCGGCTCCGATTAAGGGTTGGCTGGCCGACAAGCCGACGGCATAGATGCCCGCGGCTTTCAAGCCGTCAATGCCTGATTGGGCATCTTCAAAGCCAATGGCGTTTTGCGGTAGCACGCCAATACTGTCAGCGGCGGCTAAAAAGATTTCAGGATCAGGTTTGCCTTTGCTTAACGAGTCGGGATCGACAATTGTGGCGAAGTACGCGCGCACGCCTAATTTTTCCAAAATCAGGGGCGCGTTTTTTGAAGCCGAAGCCACGGCACAGGGAATGTGACGTGCTTGGGCTTGCTGTAGCAATGGCACGACACCAGGTAAAACATCTTCTGTTGTTAAATGTTCTAATAATTGAACGTAGTGGTCATTTTTTTGCTGAGCTAAGGCTTCTTTTTCTGCTGGAGTAAACGCATTTTCACGGTGGCCATGGGCTAAAATGCGGTCCAAGGAATCCATCCGACTAATGCCTTTTAATGTTTCGTTGAAGGTTTCGTCAATGGGAATACCTAGCGAATCGGCCAACGCTTTCCAAGCTTGATAATGAAATTTGGCGGTGTCAGTAATGACACCATCCAAATCAAAAATAAATCCAATCGTCATTGTGGTTCGCTCCTTTATTGATAATGTACTTCTTTTGGTCGTTCGGCGGTTAACGGAATCAACGCGCCCTGAACCAATAATTGTGTGTCTTTATCTGCTGTAATCGTGACACTGGTTTGTGTTAATGAAAATTGATACGTCACGCCTTGATGAATAAACTGGAAGGCCAGCGCTTGCCAATGTTCAGGTAAGTTTGGACAAATTGATAACTCGTTCTGGCGCGTGTCAACGCCTGCATACGTCGCTAAAGTAACGTGGATCGTCGCAGCCATGACCCCTGTATGAATCCCTTCAGCGGTCGTGCCACCTTGAATGTCACGATAATCGGAATACAACGCTTCTTGATAAAGTTGCCAAGATAGCTCATGGAATTGCGCCATTTCTGCCAATTGGGCATGAACAATTCGTGACAAAGTCGAACCATGAGACGTCCGTTTTAGATAATATAAAAGATTTTTTTCCAAATAATCCGCAGGCAATTGATACCCTAGATCTTCTAAAATTTGATCCACCCGAGTTTTGTCTAAGTTGTAGAACAACATTAACGTGTCGGCTTGTTTCGCCACTTTGTAATCATCGGGAGATTCTCCTTCGGCTTTTAAAATTCGATCCATGCGGTAAATATTGCCGTATTTCTCTTTCATCGCTGCCCAGTCAATCTCTTTTAAGCCGAAATACCCTTCATATTGCGCAATAATGCCGTCAGAATTAACTTCAATTTCCAGTGAATTTTGAATTTGTTGCATGCGGGCTAAATCAGCCGAAGTGGTCTGAGTTTTGGCAAAAAGTTGTGCCTGTTCTTCCTCAGAGAAAAGTGCCAAAATGTTGGTTAATTCTTCGAATAGCCAAACCACCATCAAATTCGTATAGGCGTTGTTTTTCAAGCCGCTTTCCGTTTGGTCTGGATAGCCCTCGTGAAACTCATCAGGTCCCATCACTTTATCAATAAAGAACCGTCCTGTTGCATCATCTAACGTCGCAGCGCTGTTCCAAAATTGAGCGATTTCTAACAACATTTCGCCGCCATATTGTTTCATAAATTCATGATCCTGTGTACTATGCCAATACAACCAAGCATTGTAAGCAATCGCTAAGGACACATGTCGTTGCAGAATACTATGATCCTCGCCCCAATGTCCATTCAACGGATTTAAGTGAAGTTTTTGCGTGGTTTCACGCCCATCACGACCTGATTGCCACGGATACATTGCGCCACGATACTGGCTGGCCGCCGCATTTTCCTTCGCCTTCTCTAATCGGTGGTAGCGATACAGCAACAATTGTTTCGCCGTGTCAGGATAATGTTGAATATAAAAAGGTAAAATAAAAATTTCATCCCAAAAAATATGTCCACGATACGCTTCACCGTGCAAGCCTCGGGCGGTAATCGAGACGTCCAATGCTTGCGCTTGGTTACTAAAAGGCGAAGCCGAAGCCAGCAAGTGATAACTGTGAATCCGTAAAAGTTTTTGAGACATCAAATCGCCTGTCACGGTAATGTTGGCTTGTTGCCAAAGGGTTTGCCAAGCGCGGGCGCTTTCCTGAGCGGCGGCCGCAAAAGAGTCCTTCGGCGTAAACGGTACTTGCCAACTTTGTTCGGCGTGGCTGGCTTGCACAAAGACTTGTTTTTCTAGCGTATAGCGCGTTCCTTGGTGCGCCATCACGGTCACCACTTGAGCGATTTTTTCCGCTTCTTCTTGAATCATAATGGCCTCTTTTTCAAAAAAATCACCGGTTATCAAGGCCGTTTCTCGGACGCTTAAGTTGGATTGATTGGTACAAACCTCAATCACGGTTTTGTTTTCCTGCGCGCTTAATGCTGTCACCTGAAAATGTTTGGCTGTTAAGTTACGATACCGCGCCACGTTATAGTTGTAGACACTGCCATCCGTGACGGTTTTCAAAGTAATCGGGGCCGAAAAGTTTAACGGCTCAAACGTATATTGCAGATGATAGTCATTCGGCTGTGCCATATTGGCGATTTTTTTCGTCGTTAATTTAATTTGCTGATTGTCCGCATCTTTCAAAATCATTTCTGCGACAAACAATCCCGTTTTCAAGTTCAATTGACGGTGTAATTGTTGTAGCGTGTCTGGGGAAATCGTTAACCAGTCAGTGGCATCGCCAATTTTTAAAGCGATGTGTTGGTTGTCAGGAGCATTGACGAAATCTTCATTTTCCACTACTTGACCCGCAACTTCCGAAGCCGCTGTATTATAAAGCCCCGCAATGTAGGTTGCTGGATAATGATCATCAGAAATCGTCATCTCAGGTGTCGTGCCGCGCAAGCCTAAAAAGCCATTGCCGACAGTTAACAGGGACTCCACCGCATATTCATTTTTCCCAGGCACGTAGCCATAATAATCTAAATGCCAAGCCAAATACTGCCGTTTTTCTTCAAATGCTGCCAGCAGATTCGGTGCCGCCGCTTGTTCGGCTGCCGTTAAAAGTGGCGTGTTCAACTGTTCCGCGAATGCTTGAATCACCGCTTGCGGAACCAGCGCCAACGTTTCCTCTGGCGAAAAGAAATCCGCTGGAAAATCAGCCACAATCCCCCCCAGAATCGGCGTAGCCTCTGCCAAAATCAATTGGCACAGCTCAGGAACCGTTTCTTCGATAGTCAAGGCTTCAAAAGGGAACGTTTTTTGGTGAAGCGGTTCCAATTTATGGTTAAAAAAAGTCGTCGTTAGTTGGTTCGTTGCGAATGTTAATTCTAAAATGGTCATGTTTGGCGCCTCCTCGTAAACTTGTATAGACATGTTGTGTTTGACTACAGTATAGTATGAACGAATCAGAATTACAAGGATTTTCCCCAGATTCTTGGGAAAACTTTTCCAGAAGGGGGCAGCAACAGACTACGCTGGGTCCGAAAAAAAGGCGGTCAAGCAGTGGTTTGGCTGGGGGAGTTTGTGGCGTAAGCAAGGCAGAAAGTGCGAGGGATTTTTCTGACCAGCTCTAGGTTTTTCGGAGGGAATATGCTATGCTTTTAGAAAAGAAATTGTTGGTAGAGGAGGATCGGCATGAACAAGTTTCATGACATATTTTTAGAATTAGAACAACAAATTGTCCAAGGCGACTATCAGCCAGGCGATTTATTACCTAGTGAAAATCAATTAGTGGAAACCTACAATGTTTCCCGTGAAACAATTCGGAAAGCCTTGAATTTACTGATTAACGCTGGCTACATTCAGAAAAAACAAGGCAAAGGCTCGATTGTGCTCAACTTTAAAAAGTTTAATTTTCCTATTTCAGGGGTGACCAGTTACAAGGAGTTACAACAAACGCAACATATTGAAAGTCATACGCATGTGGTTTCCTTAGAAGAAATTCCTGTGGAGCGCAACTTGGCTCAGTTGACTGGCTGGACGGAAGGGGCCCCTGTGTGGCGCTTAATTCGGCAACGGGAGATTGAAGGGGAAGTCGATATTTTAGATATTGATTACTTGATTAAAGAGATTGTCCCAGAACTGCCGAAGCACCGTGCCGAAGATTCGATTTTCGATTATCTGGAAAACGACCTTGGCTTGGCGATTAGTTATGCCCAGAAAGAAATTACCGTGGAACCGCTCACAGAGATGGACAAGCAGCTGATTGGTGAAGTGGAAGGCAATCATGTCGTCGTGGTCCGTAGTATCATGAACTTGGAAGATACCCGCTGTTTTGGCTATACGGAATCTCGTCACCGCTTAAACAAATTTAAGTTTGTGGAATTCGCCCGTCGCCGTAAATTGTAAGTCTTAGTGACGAACAAATATAAAAACGGCTGTCATTAAATAAAAAATTACGGTTTTTTCGCTGCATCTGCGAATAAATGTATAAGATTTTAGAAGAAAACGTCACAAAGTTAGAGTTTGACCTCTACTTTGTGACGTTTTCTCGTTGTTTATTAAAGTATTTTCTCGGAAAAAACATTAAATAACAGCCAAAAATATCAATAAGTGTTGAAAAAAAGCCTTTAAACCAAGGGGAAACGGTGCTTTTAAAGGAAATGTTGTTTTTTTGCAAGAACTGTTCAATATTTAAAATCACAGACAAGGGGGAATCTTGTATAATAAAGCCATAGCTTCAGCAGCGCCAAAGAAACAACTAGGGCGCACTGGGAATTCAAGATGTTAAAGGAGATGTACATATGAAAAAGAAAATAATGGCAAGTTTATTGGTTGGTAGTGCCGTAGTTGGCGCAAGTTTGGCACCACTTTCAGCACAGGCGGTGACGACAGGGAATACGCCTGTGCAGGTTGAGTTTGGTGGGGGAACGTTGCCAAACCATGATAGTGATGTGATTAACGTAGACCCAGATCCAAATGCGTCTAATACGGATTTTGATTTATTGGCAATTCCGAAAAATTTAAACTTTTCTCCTGTGAAGATTGGCGAAGATTTATCTGCTATTCGGTTGCTTACTGCAGAGAATAGAAGTGTTATGGTCGGTGACTTACGAGGAACCAAAGAAGGTTGGCATGTAACAGGGGAAATATCGGGAATGACTAATGGTGCCGAGCAATTAGAGGGGACTATTAGAATAGCTCCTCGTACTGTATATGCACGATATATTATTTCTGCTGGAACAGGACTTTATATAACTGAAACTTCTCAAAATGGGATAAATATTGTTGATAATCCAGCAGCACCTGTCTCTAATGAAGTGAACTTGAAGATTGGTGGCGGGGCTTCTACGTTAATGTCAGCATCTGCTGGCAAAGGTCAAGGGACTTGGGCAGGGCGTTTGGAGGGTGAGAGGCTAAACGTCACAACCCCAATGCAACAACTTAAAAAAGGCGCCTACACAGGCAACATCACCTGGAACCTCGTCGCAGGACCATCAATCTAAATACAAGAAATAAAAGAATCAAGTACAGAACAGCAATCGTCACGATTGCTGTTCTGTACTTGATAAACGAAGTCAAAGCAAAGGAGCGTACATAGATGAAAAAGAAAATCATGGCAAGTTTATTGGTTGGTAGTGCCGTAGTAGGCGCTAGTTTGGCACCACTTTCAGCACATGCGGTGACGACAGGGAATACGCCTGTGCAGGTGGAGCTTGAGGGTGGCACGTTACTACCAGATATTGGTGGAGATCCAAATACAGTAAGGCCTGACCCAGGAGCTACGAATAGTAATTTTGATTTACTGTTTATTCCCAGAGAATTTGATTTTGGGAAATTGTCAATTTCCGATGATTTAACCCAACCAATTCCTAATAAAACCGACGCAGGCTCTAACGGACATGTAGAGGGCGTTGGTGTAGGTGATTTACGGGGAACGAAAGAGGGCTGGCATGTTACTGCTCAATCGAATGGTTTGAAGCTAGGGAGTGAAAGTCTACAAGGAAATATCACAACTAGTTCGATAGGTACGTATGCTTTAAGAATCGATGAAACTACCAATAGTTATACTTCTTCCGGTGTGGATAATTCTGCAGTTTCTGCAGTACGTCCAGATGTTGCTATCTCGCAAGGGTGGACACTTAATTTAGGTGGGGATGCAACGCTCCTTGCGAATGCCACAGCAGGAAAAGGACAAGGTATATGGAAATTTTCAATGTTCAATGCCTCTCTAACTCTCACCACCTCTGCCTATAACATCAAAGCAGGAAACTACACAGGCAACATCACCTGGAACCTCGTCGCAGGACCATCTATCTAGGACAAAACAAAAAAGTCATCCCCTCAGGATGACTTTTTGCTTATTTCTCTGTGAAGGTGCTGTCTGTTTTGACAGTTTCAGCAGGCGGTGTTTGCGCCGCTAATAAGTCGCGAATTTCTTTTAAGTAATCTTCGCTCGTTGGTACCACTTCTTCTTCTGCCGCTTCTTCTTTTTTGCCACGGTTTTTCATTTTGTTGGCCGCTTTGACAATCAAGAAGAGGACGAAGGCCGTAATTAAAAATGTAATAAGTGCACTAATCACGCTACCAATATTGAATTCAACGCCTTCGACTTTATAAACAAGGGCACCCAATGCATCGTCGGCACTCTTTTTCCCAGTCGTCAAGACAAAAATCAGACTAATTAACGGGGTAATCAAGCCTTCCACCACTTGTGTCACAATCGCTGTAAACGCACTACCAATGACAACACCAACGGCTAGGTCTAAGACACTCCCGCGCATGATAAACTCTTTAAATTCTTTAATCATTCTTTTTTCCCTCCTCACTTTAAAAACAGTATACCGAATCTTCTTGAAAATTTGAACTGAAAAACTCTTATCATTCAGAAAGCACCTGAAGCTGTGTTATAATGGAGCTATTGGAAAAAACATTAAAAAATGCTTTAGAATTTACGCGATACATATATTTCACAGCATTCTTTAGGTAAGATGAAGCAAATGAAGGAGCGATGCGGCAATGTCTGTTCAATTAGTTAAAGGCGTGAATTTACACGTCATTCCTACAGAAAAATATAAAACGGTGCGTCTTTTAGTCCGCTTTAACACACGATTAAATCATGAAACTATTACAAAAAGAACGCTGTTGTCCAGTTTGATGGAAACCAACAGCTTGAATTACCCGAATCAAGTCAAGTTAAGTGAGCGTTTGGCGGAGCTTTACGGCGCCAGCTTTGGGATTGGCGTTTCCAAAAAAGGCAATCAACATTGGTTTAATATTTCTATGAACATTGTCAATGATCATTATTTACAGGATAGTCAGGTTCTCGCCGAAGCGGTGGACTTTTTGAAGGAAATTATTTTTGCCCCCAATATTCAAGCGGGCCAATTTGAGGCGGAAACCTTCCAACGGGAAAAAGAGAACTTGAAAGCGTACTTGGAAAGTATTGTGGAGGATAAGCAAACCTATGCTTCTTTGGCGCTTCAAAGTGTCTATTTTAATCAATCGGAGGATCAAAAAATCCCTAGTTTCGGGACCGTTGCGGCGTTAGCTGAGGAAACAGCGGCGTCATTAGCAGCGTATTATCAAAAAATGCTGGCGGAAGATCAAGTGGATATTTTTGTTTTAGGCGATGTCAATGAGGCGGAGCTAGTGCCGTTATTCAAGCAATTACCGTTTACGCCTCGTGAAGAAGGCAAAGCCGCGATTTTCTACAATCAACCAATTCGCAACGTGATTGAAGAGCGGACCGAGCGTGAGGTGCTAGCCCAATCGAAATTAAACTTGGCTTACAACACGGATATTTATTATGGCGATAGCTATTATTTTGCGTTGCAAGTGTTTAATGGAATTTTTGGCGGTTTCCCGCATTCTAAATTATTTATGAATGTCCGTGAAAAAGAGCATTTAGCGTATTATGCTTCTAGTAGTATCGACACTTTCCGTGGCTTCATGACGGTTCAAACAGGAATCGATGGCAAAAATCGGAATCAGGTCTTGCGTTTGATTTCGACAGAATTGGAAAATATTCGCTTAGGTAAGATTAGCGAATTAGAAATTGAACAAACGAAAGCAATGCTAAAAAATCAGTATATCTTAGCGTTAGATAATGCAGGCGCGTGGCTGGAAAAAGAATACTTGAACCAATTAATGCCACAGACGATGCTAACGGCGGAGGAATGGATTGCGCGGATTAATGCCGTGACCATTTCAGAAATCCAAGAAGTGGCCAAACGCTTGGAACTTCAAGCGATCTTCTTTTTGGAAGGAGAAACGGAAAATGATTAAAAAAGACTATGCACAAATTAAAGAAACATTGTACACAGAAACACTGGCGAATGGTTTAAAAGTTTACCTATTGCCGAAAAATGATTTCCAAAAAACGTATGGCTTGTTTACGACCGATTATGGTTCCATCGACAATACGTTCGTGCCAATTGGTCAAGAGGAAATGATTGAAGTGCCTGACGGAATCGCCCACTTTTTAGAACATAAAATGTTTGAAAAAGAAGATGGCGATGTCTTCCAAAAATTTGGGCAACAAGGGGCTTCAGCGAATGCCTTTACCAGTTTTACGAAAACGAGTTATTTGTTTTCAACGACGGATCAAGTGACACAAAATCTAGAAACGTTGCTTGATTTTGTGCAATCGCCGTATTTCACGAAGGAAACGGTCGAAAAAGAAAAAGGCATCATCGGACAAGAAATTCAAATGTATTTAGATGATCCTAACTGGCGCTTGTTCTTTGGCATTTTAGGCAACCTTTATCCGAAACATCCATTGCATATTGATATTGCCGGCACAGTGGCAAGTATTGCGGAGATTACCGCAGAAGATTTGTATACATGCTACAATACGTTTTATCATCCAAGTAATATGACCTTATTCGTGGTAGGGAAAATGGACCCTGAAGCGTTAATGGCGTTCATTCGTGAAAACCAAGCGGCGAAAGAGTTTCCTGCCGCCCAACCTATTCGTCGGCATTTCCCTGAAGAAACAGCTGCTGACATTGTCAAAGAGAGCGCCATTGAAATGGCAGTCACACGGGCAAAAGTGCTTGTTGGCTTGAAAGGCTTAGATGAAGTGCCAACAACGGGTCGTGACTTAATGAAATATCAAGTCACCGTGAACTTGTTGTTACAATTATTGTTTGGTAATACCTCTCAAAACTATTTGGCTCTTTATGATGAAGGCTTGTTAGATGATAGTTTTAGTTATGACTTTAATTTAGATCGCAGTTTCCATTTTGCGGATATTGGCGGCGATAGTGAGCAACCAGAAGTCTTAGCAGAACGAATTGAAGCTATTTTATTATCTGCCACAACAAGTCCAGAATTAACGGAAGAAAATTTGTCCTTATTGAAGAAAAAAATGATTGGTAAATACTTCCAATCCTTAAACTCTTTAGAGTATATCGCCAACCAATTTTCACAATCATTGTTTGGGGAAACCACGCTGTTTGATAAGATTGAAGTCATTGAAAGCATTCAATTAGCCGACGTCCGCCAAGTAGCAGAGACCTTTATTCGTGAAGAAGGATTGAGCCGTTTCTACATGTATCCTAAAGGAGAAACCGAGCAATAAACCAACTGTTTAAGAAAAAGAAAAATCTTTGAAATCTTTCAATTTTGTTATCCTCAGTTGGCTTCTTTTGTGGTATTCTTAAAGGACGGGAATGTTTTCCTTGGCAATTGAAAAAGACTGATGAGACAATCGATAAATTAACAAAATAGACTGGAGAAGATGGACGAGTGGCCAGCGTAAATATTGGAGAAACACTAAAAGAAGCAAGATTGCAGAAGAACATCTCAATTGATGAACTGCAACAAATGACAAAAATTCAAAAAAGATATTTAGAAATTATTGAACAAAACGATTTTGAGTCCTTACCAGGCACCTTTTATGTGCGGGCGTTTATCCGCCAATATGCAAGTGCGGTCGGCTTAGATGGCAATCAATTGGTAGATATCTATGATGGCAAAGAACCAGCAATTGTCGAAGAACCCAAGCCAGTGTATGAAGAGCTTGAAGGATCACGTAAGCAATTGCATGACGAAGAAAAGCAATCCAGTTGGTTACTGCGGAACTTACCAGCCATTGCCTTTTCGTTAATTGGTTTAGCCATTGCGGTCGTAGTGCTGTATATTATGTGGCAAGATCAAAAAGCCGAACCGATTATTCAAACACCGGCAACTAGTGCCAGTGTGGAAAAACCCAAAGAATCAAGTCAAGCCCCAGAAAGTAGCACACAAAGTAGTACAGCGCCGTCTTCTTCAAGCGAACCAGAGAAGAAAACAGCTGTGGCTGTGGTGAGTGATGCTAACAATCAAGTGACTGCAACGGTTAAAGATGCGAATAGTCCAATCAACATTACCTTTAAAGGCACTGAAGGCTCTTGCTGGATTGGCGTGATGGTCGATGGCAACTATACGTACCAACACACCCTGCAAGCAGGAGAGACCCAAACAACAGCTTTACCTGCGAATGCCGCCAATGCGACACTGATTCTAGGCGCCTCAAATAACGTCGCCATCCAAGTCGATGGCGCCGATTTAACACTGGAAAAAACGCCAGTTTTAATTCGTAAGGATGTTACATTAGGGATTACGTATCGTTAGAAATGGTGTAAGAAGAATCTGGATAAACTGTCAAACGGCAATTATTCCAGATTCTTTTCTTTTATAATTAACAGCGAATGGTTAAAAAGACGACAATAATAATTCAAGAGAGAAGGGGTTATCAATGCTTAAAATAGTTAATAAAAAATTTAATCTTATCACCATATTTTCAATCGCTCTGTTGGTCATGGGTTTCTTGATTGTTGGCTTACAACTGTATTTCTACTTTATCTATGGTTCTAAATTTTTAGACAGTATCACATTGATTGGAATGATTAATTTAGGTTTAGGCTATTACCAGCTCTTTCTAAAAAAAGGCAAGAATATTTCTGAATAAACGGTCAAACGGCAATTATTCCAGATTCTTTTCTTTTTTTCGTGACACTGCCAGCAAGATAACGTAAAATAGAACAGGAGAAGGAAGGGGCAATTGAAGTGAATTTACCAAATAAATTAACAGTTTTAAGAATATTTATGATTCCGATTTTTATTATTATTGTGTCAGTGCCAATGGACTGGGGAACGATTAGTTTTGGCGACACAACGTTAGCCGTTACCCAATTAGTGGGCGCGATTATTTTTGCAGTTGCTAGTTTTACAGACTGGTTGGATGGCAAAATTGCCCGTGCACAAGGCTTGGTGACGAACTTCGGAAAATTTGCGGACCCATTAGCGGACAAAATGCTAGTGATGACCGCTTTTATCGTCTTAGTTGGTCAAGGCAAAGTACCTGCTTGGATTGTAGCAATTATTGTTTGTCGTGAATTGGCAGTAACTGGTTTACGGTTGTTATTAGTCGAACATGGCGAAGTAATGGCAGCAGCTTGGCCAGGAAAAGTAAAAACAGCTACCCAAATGGTTGCAATTATTTTACTATTCATTAACAACATTCCGTTTTCAGCACTCCATCTACCACTAGATCAAATCATGCTATATGCCTGCTTGATTTTCACCATTTACTCTGGTGTTGATTATTTTGCTAAGAATAAAGATGTTTTTAAAGGTTCGATGTAAAGAGAGAATCAAAACGCTTGGCTTGTGCCAAGCGTTTTTTTAGTATTTTCTTTGAACCAATTGATGGGTTGCAAAATAAAGCAGAGCGGAAAAATTTTTATTTAGCGAAATCTAAAGATAAAGAAAAAAGTAACTAGTAGCGTACAAAAAAATTTAGTTAAGAGACCTACAGAAGAGGCAATAATTTTTATGTTTTTAAAGAAGTGTTGCAATAGCTTATGCTTATGTAATAACTCTAATTATTTTTTATATAAAATTTTGTGTAACAGTACTTTTAATAGTAAAATTAACATGTAAGATAATTGTAAAAAGGAATCAAGTAAATAAATATGGTAAAGGAGAAGTTGTATTCATGGAAATGACATTTATTTATATCGATGCCCCAGATATTGATCTAAAAAATTTTAGTCTGGATGATTTTTATACAGTAACAAAGGAGCTGGATGATGATGATTCAATAACAGATATAGCTAGAGATATAGCTAAGAGGTGTACTGAACATAAAATGAGTAATTTTAAAGGAAAGATAATCAACCAATTTGTTTATCTTTCTCTTAATCCAATAAAAGGACAAAATTTTTATGATAGTATGCTTAACTATTATTTTAACGAAAAAAATGAAGTGATATTTCTTGATATTTTTGATAACGTCAAACATAATTGGAAGCTAAAAGAATTAAAGAATTTGAAGGAAAAAGGACATATAAGAAACGATATTTCTGTCGTATATATATATGTACCAAAAGGTATGGGGGCAGCGGCAGGGGCAGGTTCTTTTCTTGAAGTAATAATAAACAATCTTAGTAATATAATGTTTCAAGTTTTTTTAGCATTAGCGGTTGATTATGTAAAAGATAACTTGAAGAATTTGCAGTATAAATTAAAATATAAAGATATTCAAAAAATAGCTGAATATTGGGTAAATAAACAAGGAATACGATCTTCAAGGCAACTAAGGGAGTTTATTATAAATAAAGGGAACTGGGAACTTAACGAATTAGCAATCAATTTGAATATTTCTCAGGAGTATGCAATGATCCTTCTGGAGTCTTTAGGATATGAATTAAAGGATAATCAATTTGTACCTAGTTATTCTGAAGAAGCGATTCGAAGGAGAAAGATTTGGGAAGAAAGAGAAAAATTACAATAGTAAATTTAATACCTAGAGATTAATGAGAACGGAGCTTTGTGGAGTTGATACTGTTTAACACTCTCAAAGGCTTAAATACATTGAATAATTATACATGTCATCTATTGTTCCATAAATAGTGAACTACTGTTTATCTTAAAATTTAAGGTTATGAAAGTAGTCATGTAAGTTCTTTTTTCTAACTTATTTTTACCCACAAGATAAAAAGCGACCAAAAAATTGGTCGCTTTTTAAATACCTCCATGATAGTTCACTTGCTTCATAAAATGTAGAGTCACGGTATAAAACCAATTTGCGAGGACCGATATTACAAAAACAAGCACCATTCAGATCTTTACGACAAGTAATGCGGATCGGTCTTAGTCGTGCTAATGTTGTCGCGGATTTTTTTCAAGGAATCGGCATTTTGATCAAAATTGTGATACATCGTATTTGTATATAAAATATCCATTACCGTTAAGTAACTAATCCGTGAAGCCAAGGATTCCGCACGAAACAAGCCTTCTTCGGTGACGACAATAATTGCTTCGTCGGACAAGCCTGCCAACTCTGAACCGCTGTTACCAGTTAACGTAATCATTTTTGCGTTGGTTTTTTTAACTTGTCGTGCTAGGTTGATTGATTCTTTGGTTTTGCCTGAATGGGAAAAAATAAACACGCAATCTTCACTGGTTAATTTTGTGACAAAACTTAACTGCATGTGGTAATCAAAAATGTAGTTGCACCGATAGTTGGTCCGAATGAATTTATGGAAACTATCAAAAGCCACAATCGAGGAGCCGCCTTGCCCAAAAAAGTGAAGCGTTTTGGCAGAGTACATCAAAGCCAACACGTTATCTAACAGCTCTTTTGTTAAGAACTGTGTGGCGTTACTGAGGGAATAAATATTGGCTTGTAAGACTTTTTTAGCAATCGTAATACTATCATCATCTGGTGAAATATCATCGGCGCCATTCACGCTATTGACGTTTTGAAAAGTCGGCTGATAATTAGAATTCCTGGCGATATCAATTTTAAATTCTTGGAACCCAGAATAGCCAATCTTTTTTACAAATTGATACACGGAAGATTGGGAGACGCCAATTTCGTTGGCCAGACTTTCTAACGTCATTTGTGTCAATAATGATTCAGAATGAACAAAGTAATCGGAAATTTTCTTTTCTGTGAGGCTCAAATTCGGTTTTTTGATCCGAATCCGTTGATCCAAATAGTGGTTTTTCATTAACACGTTCCTCCAATCTTATTTTTTAAAATAGAATGAATGCCTTTTCATTGTTGGTATAGACTGATTATAGTGGAAAAAGAGGACAAATACAATTTCTCTTTTTCTCCACAAAAAAGAAATTCTTTAAAAAAAGCCAAAAAAAATAAATAATCTTTTTTCTGAAAAATGAAGGGGTCTTGAAAAGACTTCTCTCAACTAAAGAAAGTAGCCAGTAAAAAGAACGTGATACCAAGAGATTTACTTGTGTTTTTTGTATGAAAGCTCCTTAAAAATAAAAACGTTTTACCTTTTGAGTAGGCAAGATTTTTGCTAAAAAATAAAAAATATTTTTTAATTAGTGTAATCGTTTACATTATTTTTTTTATCCTTTATGATTGAAGTATCAAAAGAGGCAGGTGAAAGAAAAATGGACATTGGCTTTATTGGACTTGGGAAAATGGGTTTGAACATGGCGTTAAATGTTCACGAACAAGGCTGGCCCATTATTGGCTTTGATGTGACAAAGGAAGCAAGAGCGACTGCTAGAGAGCAGGGGCTTTCCGTTGTAGATTCGTTGCCGGAACTATTGAAAGCGCTTAACAAAAGGAAGGTGATTTTTTTAAGTACCCCCGCTGGTCAGATTACCAATCAATTAGTGGCAGAATTGGTAGAGCAATTAGCACCAGAGGATATCATTGTGGATAGTGGCAATTCAAATTTTCATGATAGTGTTGCGAATGCTCAGCTTGCTAAGGAAAAAGGAATTTATTTTATTGATTGTGGTACTTCTGGTGGCATCAAAGGAGCGCGGGAAGGAGCGTGTTTAATGGTTGGCGGTGCGCCTGAAGCTGTCAAAGTGTTAACCCCATTTTTTGAAGATTTAGCTTGTGAACAAGGGTATCTTTATGCTGGGAAATCAGGAGCTGGTCACTATTTGAAAATGGTGCATAACGGGATTGAGTACGTCATGATGCAAGCCATGGGCGAAGGATTCAATTTATTAGAAGCTGCCGAATATGATTTTGCGTTGGAGAAAGTAGCCGATGTGTGGAATCACGGCTCGATTATTGAAGCTCGCTTGATGGGCTTAGCGAAAGAGGTTTTTACGGAAAATCCTACGTTAGCCAATTTAGAAGGGAAAGTTGCAGCAAATGGCGAAGCCAAATGGATGATTGAGGAAGCATTGCGTTTGGAGATGCCCGTCCCAACTACGGCGTTGTCCTTATTTACTCGAAATGAAAGTATGCTAGCAAATCATTTTTCAAACAAAGTGGTCGCTTCTTTGCGACAAGGATTTGGCGGGCATGAAGTCGTAAAAAGTCAGTAAAGGAGTTTAGTCATGTTAAAAAAACAAAAAATTGCCATAGTGAATTCCAGTAGTTTTGGTCAAATTTTTCCTGAACACTTGACGCGCTTAGAAAAAATAGGCACCGTAAAGCATTTTACAGTCGACAGTGAAATTGGTGGCAAAGAGTTAGCGGAACGTTTACAAGGATATGCGATTATTATTGCTAGCGTGACGCCATTTTTCACGAAAGAATTTTTTGAACATAAAGATGAATTGTTGCTGATTTCTCGCCACGGCATTGGGTATAACAACATCGATTTAGACGCTGCAAAACAGCATGACACAATTGTTTCCATCATCCCAGCTTTAGTAGAACGAGATGCCGTGGCGGAAAACAATGTCACAAATTTACTAGCTGTTTTACGGCAAACCGTGGCTGCAGATGCCAGCGTTAAAGCGGATCAATGGGAAAAACGAGCGAATTTTGTCGGTCGGACGTTATTTAACAAAACTGTGGGTGTCATTGGTGTTGGGAACACAGGAAGTTGTGTCGTTGAGACGTTACGAAACGGATTTCGCTGTGACGTGTTAGCGTATGATCCCTATAAATCCGCCACTTATCTGCAAAGTTATGGAGCCAAAAAAGTAGACTTAGATACGTTGCTAGCTTCAGCAGACATCATTTGTTTATGTGCCAATTTAACTGAAGAAAGTTATCACATGATTGGCTCGGCGGAAATTGCCAAGATGAAAGACGGCGTCTATCTTTCCAATAGCGCACGAGGCGCCTTGATTGATGAAGAAGCCATGATTGCCGGTTTGCAATCGGGCAAAATTGCTGGGCTTGGGACAGATGTTTTAGAAGAGGAACCAGGTCGGAAAAATCATCCTTATCTTGCGTTTGAAAATGTAGTAATGACGCCGCACACCTCCGCTTATACCATGGAATGCCTGCAAGCGATGGGAGAAAAATGCGTGCAAGATGTGGAAGACGTGGTGCAAGGTATTTTACCTCAACGGGCAGTGCAAGAAGTCAGTCGTTACGTTAGTTAAGAAGGAGGAGGAGCATGTTAACTGATTTAAAAGTGAAAGTTGGACCGCAATTTTATCGTTACCACGAAGGCGCCTTAGCTTCGGTGCCGTCACTTTTCAAGGAATATCACGCCCAACGAATTTTGGTGGTGCATGGCACCGTATCCTTTGAAAAAGCTCAGCCATTTTTGTCCTTCTTGGCAGATTCAGAGTATCAATTCTTCTATCACACTTACACAGGAGAATGTAGTTATTTTGGCGCCGAACAAATTTCAAAGCAAATAAAGGAACACCAGATTGACTTTCTTCTGGGAGTCGGCGGCGGTAAGTTAGCCGATTTAGTGGGCTACAGCGCCCACTTAAACAATCTGAATTTTGGCTTGGTCCCCACTTTGGCTAGTAACTGTGCGCCGTGGACACCGTTAGCTGTGATGTATCAAGAAAATGGCGCGGCCGAAGGCAAAACGGAACATTTCTTTCGCCAAGCTGCGTTTTTAATCACTGATCCTAAGTTGCTTCTGGATGCGCCCCGTGATTATTTTGTCGCTGGTTTAGCTGATACGTTAGCGAAATGGTATGAATCAGAGACCATTTTACGCCAAGCCCATTTGCAAGGGGAACCCTTTTTACAATTAGCGGGAGCGACCGCCAAGCTTTCGCAAGAAGCGATTATGCGGGACTCAAAAGCAGCCTTAGCAGCGATGGATGAGGGCAAACTCACGCCTGAATTTGTCCATCTTTCAGAAATTGTTTTCGCTGTTTCTGGATTAGTCGGCGGCTTCGGCGACAAATACGCCCGCAATGCAGCAGCACACGCCATGCATGATGCTATGAGTAAATTTTTACCAAAAAGTCATGACTATTTACATGGCGAAAAAGTAGCTTACGGCATCTTCTATCAATTAGCATTGGAAAAAAGGTGGGCCATCATAGACGCATTAATCCCTTTTTATCAAGAGCTAAACTTGCCCATGTCGTTACGACAAATGGGCCTTTACCCAGAAGAAGAAGCAGTACTCGATGCAATGGTTCAATTTATTGATTCAAAAGAAAAGGTTCATTTAATTCCTATTGAGATTTCGGAAGAACGTTTACGTCAAGGGATTGAAGAGCTAGAAAAGTATATCCAAAACCAAGGATAAGAAGGAGGAACTATGGAAACGTTAAGTGTTTTACAAAGTTTGATAATGGCGCTTTGGGTGGCAGCAATTATGTCCAGATGGCTTGGAGGAGGAGCAACGTTAACGTTGCGTTTCTCGCCCTTAATGACAGGGTTAGTAGCAGGTTTAGTGATGGGCGATGTCCCGAAAGCGATGATTGTCACCGCAGCATTACAAATGATTTACATGGGTGTTTTTTCACCAGGTGGCTCTATGCCAGCAGAACCATCAATTGCGGCAGCGATTGCTGTGCCAGTTGCGTTGCTAGGGAATTTGAAGCCGGAAGCGGCTATTGCCGTAGCGGTTCCTGTCGGTCTTTTAGGAAGTTATTTATATCAATTCCGTTTCTTTATTAACACGTTTTTAGGGAAGTATACCGATCGTGCGGTGGCTGAACTAAATTCTAAAAAAATTGCCCGCTCAATTATCTGGTATCCAACGATTGCCTCATTTATTTTATTCGTTCCATTAGTCTTTTTTGCTCTTTATCTAGGGGCACCAGTCATTGCCGATATTATTAAAGCATTAGAAGGAACCGTTGTGATTCACGTGTTAGAAGTAGTCGGTGGTGGTTTAGCCGCAATTGGGATTGCGACAACGGTCTATGTCATTGGTCGAAAAGATTTCTTGGTTTTCTTTTTCCTTGCATACTTCATGAGTATCGTCTTTAAGTCATTGGAAATTACCATGGTAACGTATGCCATCTTTGGCGTAATTATTGCGTTAATTTTTGTGCAAGTCCAAAAAGGCAAACCTGTAGCAGAAAGTGCTGGTTCCGCCAGTGCCACCACTGATTTTGATGATGATGACGATTACGATGACGGGTTTTAAAAGAAAAAGGAGGAACTGAAATGACGGAAACAACAGAAAAAGTCGTGCCGAAAACAACGAATTTAGCACCAGAAGAAATTACCAATAAAGATGTTACAAAAGCCTATCTCCGTTGGCATTTTGCCAATGAAATTCCCCATTCCTTTGAACGTTACTTGGCGCCTTCGTTATTGTACGCAATGATGCCACTTTTAAAGAAATTATATAAAGACGATGAACAATTAAAAGCCGCTTATATGCGTCAACTGCTGTTTTTCAATACGCAATTAAGCTGGGGCGGCGGGGTCATTACTGGGTTGATGGCTTCCATGGAACAAGAGCGGGCCAAAGAAGAACATGAAGGCCGCGAAATCATGATGCAAGATGATTTAATGTATAACACCAAAGCTGGCTTGATGGGCGCGTTAGCGGGGATTGGTGATGCGATTGACTCAGGTACGGTTCAATATATTTTTATTGCGATTGCGGTGCCGTGGGCGCAACAAGGTAGCGCATTAGGCGCGATTTTCCCCTTTGTCGCGTTTGCCCTTTATCAAGTACTGTTAGGTGTGTTCTTTGCGAGACAATCCTTCAAAATGGGGCGGAATGCCACAGGCTTAATGCAAAGTGCTGGGATTCAAAAAGCTATTGAAATGTTATCTGTTTTAGGGTTGTTCATGATGGGGATTTTAGCTGGTAATTATGTCAAAGTTTCTTCAACTCTTCAATTTAAACTTTCTGGCCGTGAGTTTGTGGTCCAAGATATCCTTGATCAGATTGTCCCAGGACTCTTGCCGCTAGCTGTCGTAATGGGCGTGTATTGGTTCTATACGAAAAAAGGCTTGAAAGTTACGCAAGCATTATTGTGGTTAACAGGTATCCTAATTGTCTTAGCAACAGTCGGTATTTTATAAAAAGAAAAGGACGTGAATCAGATGGGCGTAGTAAATTTAGCAAGAGTAGATGAACGATTAATTCATGGACAAGTGATGGTGACCTTGTCCCAAAAAAGTGGCGTTAATTCCATTTTCGTTGTCGATGAAGTGGTGGCAAAGGATAAATTTATGCGTGATTTATACAAAAGTGCAGGCAGTCGGACAGGACAAAAAACCATTGTCATTACGCCGGAAAAAGCTAAATTTTATTGGGATGAATACCAATTCAAAGAGTACAACTGTATTTTAATCGCTAAAACCGTCTCTGTAATTTATGACTTAGTAAAACACGGAGTCCCTATGAAGGAGTTAAACATCGGCGGTATTGCACAGAAGAATCCAGAAAAAGATTTATTAGTAACCAAATCAGTTTATTTAAACAAAGAAGATGCCGAAAAATTAAAAGAACTACATGAGGTGTATGGCGTAGAAGATATTTATTTCCAAGCAACGCCTTCTGCACCAAAAACTAGTTTAAAAGAGGTTTTAGGCAAATTTAATTTATAAAAAAGGCCAGTCGCTTGAGTCATTGCATGACTGTTTGAAGTAATGACTCAAGCCACTGAATTGAAGGAGGAACTTTTATGTTAGGGATTGTGATTGCTACACACGGTGCACTAAGTGACGGTGCGAAAGACGCAGCTACCGTGATTATGGGCGCAACCGAAAATATCGAAACCGTTAATCTAAATAGTGGAGACGATGTCCAAGCACTAGGCGGACAAATTAAAACAGCGATTGAGAACGTCCAACAAGGGGATGGCGTGTTGGTCATGGTTGACTTATTAAGTGCGAGTCCTTACAATCAGGCAGTTTTGGTGATTAACGAACTCGAACCAGCTCTACAAAAGAAAATCTTTGTGGTGAGTGGTACCAACCTACCAATGGTCTTAGAAGCGATAAACCATCAATTATTGGGCACACCGATTGCTGAAGCGGCGCAAGCGATTGTTGCGCAAGGCAAAGAAAGTGTGCAAGCATGGGATATTTCTATGACTTCCTTTGAGGACGAAGAGGATGAGGACGATGATTTTTAAGAATGTAGTAAAGGGTGAAAGCAATGAAATGGGGATTTAGATGGTACGGAGCGGCAGGCGATGCCATTCCGTTAAAACATATTCGACAGATTCCAGGAATTACTGGTGTTGTCGGTACCTTGTTAAATAAACTACCAGGTGATGTTTGGACAGTAGCCGAAATTCAGGCACTTAAACAATCGGTGGAACAAGAAGGATTAGCACTTTTAGGAATTGAAAGTGTCGCTATTCATGATGCCATTAAAGCGGGGACGGATCAACGAGACCACTATATTGATAATTATCGCCAGACGTTGCGTAACTTGGGGAAATGCGGAATTTCCTTAGTGTGCTACAGTTTCAAGCCTATTTTTGGTTGGGCTAAAACGGACTTGGCGTATGAGAATGAAGATGCCAGCTTATCGTTGTTATTTGATCAAGCTGTGGTAGAGAACATGCAGCCAGAAGACATGTATCAATTGATTCACAGTCAGTCAAAAGGATTCCGGTTACCAGGTTGGGAAGAGGAGCGTTTGCAACAATTTCAAGAATTGAAAGCCATGTATGCCGGCGTAACAGAAGAAGATTTGGTCGAAAATTTGCGCTACTTTTTAGAACGTGTGATTCCTGTCTGTGAAGAAGAAAATATCAAAATGGGGATTCACCCCGATGATCCACCTTGGGAAATTTTTGGTTTGCCAAGAATCACTAAAAATTTAGCGGATTTAAAACGGATCCTTTCCTTAGTGGACTCACCAGCAAATGGGATTACATTTTGTACAGGTTCCCTCGGTGCGGACCCGACGAATGATTTGCCTACTATGATTCGTGAAATAGGTCACAGAATTAATTTTGTTCATTTCCGCAATGTGAAGTATTTAGGTGAGCATCGTTTTGAAGAAACGGCGCATCCGAGTGTCGCTGGTTCGTTAGATATGGCGGAATTAATGCAAGCACTGGTAGACGTAGGGTATGAAGGCGTTATTCGTCCTGACCATGGGCGGGCAATTTGGGATGAAAAAGCGATGCCTGGTTATGGTTTATATGATCGAGCAATGGGGTTGACCTATATTCAAGGACTGTACGAAGCAACCAAAGCCAAACAAAATAGGAAGTGACAGAATGGAAACAAAAGTTGAAAAAAATCAACTGTATCAACAATTAGCGACATGTAAACTTTTACCACTATATACTGCAACAGATTTACGCTATTTGCCACAAGTAGAATCAGTCTTAGTAGAAAACGAATTACCGTTTATTGAAGTCACTTTTCGGAGTCAGCTGGCCTTGCCTGCCATCAAACAACTTGCTGCTTCAGGGAATTTAATTGTGGGCGCAGGAACTGTTAGAACCTTGAAAGAAGCCCAAGAGGCAGTAGCGAACGGTGCACAGTTCATTGTTTCCCCAGCGATTGTTCCAGAAGTCATTGATTTTTGTCTGGCAAATGAGGTTCCTATTTTTCCAGGAACAGCTACGCCTGGGGAGATTCAGCGAGCGCTGGCGTATGGCTTACGAGTGGTTAAATTTTTCCCAGCCGATATTTACGGCGGGTTAAAAGCCATCAAAAGTTTAAGTGGCCCGTTTTATGATGTTCAATTTTTACCAACTGGTGGGATTGATGAAACAAACTTTATAGAGTATGTGGAAGCAAAAGAAGTATTAGCAGTGGGCGGCTCCTTTATTTTATCGGAAAAGATGCTTCAAGAAGATGAAGCTTCGGCACGCCAGCATGTTCAATCTTTACTCACGAAAATCAAAGAACGACAAGCAAAATAAAAAGATGAGGTCGGGACAGAAGCGTTTAACTCCGAGAAATAAGAAGGAATTTCCGAAAATTGTTCTGTAATTTTTGGAGAATTTCGGCTTATTTCCGAAGGAGTTGCTTCTGTTCCCGCCGTTTATAAGTTTTTGAGCGTGGAGCAAAAATCCAAAGTGATTTTTGTCCCACGCTCTCTTTTTTTCTATCCAAATACTACTGACATTATTTTAGTTTTCATTTTGTAAAAATAGTATAGGAGAAAAGCAATCAGTTATGTATAATTAGTGAAAGAAGGTTGCGTGAAGTAAAAATAAAAAGGAGAGCAAAGGATGTTAAAAAATGTAGAAGTGTTCTGGCAAAACTTTTTAGATAAACATGAATTAGATATGTTGATGCCCGATGTGTGGATGTTTGGTGATGGCTCTTCTGAGATGGGTAATCGTTTGGGTCAATTGGTTGTTTCTGGACGTAAGACAGCGACATGTTCTTCTTTAGATATTTATAAGATGGAAGAAGAACAACTCCCTAAAGCTGGTCAATACGACATAATTTTAGATGGTCAGTCTCAACCGCTGGCTATTATTCGAACAACCAAAGTTGAAATTATGCCCATGAACAAGGTCTCAGAATCTTTTGCACAAGCGGAAGGTGAAGGAGATTTGACGCTGGATTATTGGTATGAAGAGCATGCGCGGTTCTTTAAAGAAGAACTGGCCCCCTATCAGCTACAATTTTATCCCGACATGCTGTTAGTTTGCCAAAGTTTTGAAGTGGTGGATCTTTATACAGAAAAAGAATAGACAGAGAAGCGGTGACTGACACTATTGAAACGAGCAGTCGCCGCTTTTTTTACTGATTTTTTGAAAAAGTTGCGTATGTTTATATAGACAGGGTGATAGAAAAGAGATGTGTATTTTAAGTGTCGAGGAAAAGATGGTACAATAACCTAAGGAATACTAACAAGGAGTGAATGTTATGAAAGAAGAATTTTCATATGAAATTTTAGAAGAAGGCGCTGTGTTATCTGAGAATGCTCGTGGCTGGCGTAAAGAATTGAATTTAATTAGTTGGAATGGTCGTCCACCAAAATTTGATTTGCGTGAGTGGGCCCCTGATCACGAAAAAATGGGTAAAGGCATCACCTTAACTAACGAAGAATTTGCTGAATTAAGCAAAACAATTAAATCCATGTAAAAGGAGCACCCTGTCAATGAAAAGTATGACTGGATTTGGAAAAAAGACCATTCAAAATGAAAATTATCAATTGGATATCGAAGTCAAAAGTGTCAACCAGCGGTTTTTAGATATTCAGTTGCGTATGCCAAAGGAACTGAGTGCCTATGAACTGGTGATTCGGCAAGTAATCAAACGCACGTTAAAACGTGGACGTGTGGAAGTCTATGTAAATCTCCAAAAAATCGGCAACAATCAAAAAGAAGTACGCGTGCAGTGGGACTTAATTGATCAATTATTAACTTCGGTAGATCAACATTTAAAGGAAAACTATCCGGAAGCAACGTTTGATGCAGGGGACACGGTCAACCATTTATTAAAGCAAAATGATTTTGTCGAAATAGTGGAAGCAGAAATCGTTGATCAGACATTTGAACCATTTCTTGTTCAAGCATTTGAAGCAGCCATCGCTAGTCTTGACCAAAGCCGTGTGCAAGAAGGAACGCAAATTAAACAAGTCCTGCTTGACTATGTAGCAGTGTTGACCCAATCAATTCAAGAGCTGCAAGCGTTTGTGGGCGTTTTTGAACAAGAATACCGTCAACGTTTTGAAGCGAAATTAAACGAATGGTTAGGTAGCCAAGTGGATGAAACACGCTTATTAACAGAAATGGCCATTTTATTGGAAAAAGGCGATATTCATGAAGAATTGGATCGTTTGGATATCCATATTGATAAGTTGCATCAGTTGCTTGACGAAACAGAACCAGTGGGCCGAGAACTAGATTTCTTAATTCAAGAAATGAACCGTGAAGTCAATACGATTGGTTCGAAATCAAGTCCAATTGAAATAAAAAATAGTGTCGTTCAAATGAAAACAACCTTAGAAAAGATTCGTGAACAAATTCAAAATGTCGAATAGAGAAAATGGTTTCGTGTTTTTCCAGAAAACGCTATAATATAGAAGTAACGAATAAATGACAGAGGTGAAAGCAATGACTAAATTTTATGATGTAACCTTTCAAGAATTAAGTGGTCGTTCTGTGGTAAAAACAGAAGTCGCTTCAGACAGAGAAACATTTGACGTCTGGCAAGATGCTTGTGCAAGCTATTCTGAAACAGAATTAAATATCCAAATTAACGAAGACACGTTTGTTACTTTGAATCGTCACTTTGTTGTTCGCATTGACGTGAAAGAAGTTGACGGCCCTGTCGACAAACAAGTTCGTCGTCGCGATGAATTGATGAACGTGGTCAATACGCTTTCTAATATGGGCTTATAAAAAATACCACCAAGCATTTCACGCTTGGTGGTATTTTTTTTTAATTAGAATAAAAGAAACAAGCCAACGGCGCATAGGAAAGAAAGAACTGCGGCACTTAAAAAGATTGTCCGCATGGATGCAGTTTTACTGCTTTCTTTGCCGTGTTTTTTCTGACGTTCTAAACGTTTTTGAAGCTGACGGGTAATTACTGAGAAGATCAGCCCGAAAAGGACTAAAACACTTGTGGCAATCGATTTGGGAATAAAATGATTCGGTTCTGCAACGGTGGTATCCCCAGAATGTTCGTTTGATTCTTCCGCAGCTTCCGCTGTTGTTTGTTTTGGCTTAACTTCTTGGTAAGCCACTTTAGGCGCTTGAACAGTACTATTTAACAATGTCAAAGGCGTGTCGACTTGCACCTGCCCTGCTACTAATTTAAAAGTAGGCTGACTGCCTTTGGGAACGACACCGTATAAATCGTTAGCCAAAGTGACTTTTTTGTGATCAATGGTTTGTGGTCCTTTGTCTAAAAGTTTTTTGCGTTCGTATGTCGTATAGGCATAGTCCAGCAAAGCATTCCCAGCCACATGCCGTTCGTATTCACCATCTTGGTTTTGCCAATTACCAACGCCTAAAATGACTTCAATTAAACGGAAATCTCCTTGTTTGACAGTCGCAATATAGTTAAAGCCGCCTGTTGGACTAGAGCCTGTTTTTAAACCATCCACGCCTTGATAACCATACTTAGCGCCTGGTAAAGAATAATTGTACGCTTCAAACGTTTCCTCGTAAGGCGTGCCGACCATTGTTTTCACCACTGGTTTATTGGTGATTTCTAAAATTTCTGGATAATTTTTCAGAAAATGATAGGTTAGTGAAGCTAAATCTCTAGCTGTAGAGACGTTATCGCCATTTGGGTCAATTCCTTGCATTTGATACAGGCCGTTAAAGGCACTTGCTTGCGCCCCACTGCAGTTGTAATAGGTAGTATTTGTCATCCCTAATTCAGCCGCTTTTTGGTTCATTAAATGAACAAAGTCAGTAGGCTGGTTCCCTGAAATTAAATTTGCCAACATGAGAGTCGCCACATTAGAAGAGGGGACAGCAATCATTTTTAACAGTTCACGGACTGGATAAGCAACACCTAACGTAATTTTGTTATTACTAATGGCGTATATTTTAGAAATATCGACATCTTTTTGCGTAGCAGTCACAGTCGTATCCATTGTAAATTTTCCTTGCTCCATTGCTTCAAAGGCCAAGTACATGGTCATCACTTTGGCAATACTGGCAGGATTCCACGCTAAATCTGGTTGCTGCGACCAGAGAATTTCTCCAGAATCAGCATCAACAACGATGGCTGCTTTGGGAATGCCATCCGCTTTCAGGGTTGTCCCCATTTTTTTAGCAATTGCGGTAATATCTTCTTCTGCGTGAGTCACAGTAGGTTGGGCAAAAAAGGCCCCACAACTGACAACTAAGCCTAGCAGAAACAATGTAAATGGTTTAATTCGTGCGATGTTTCTCAGTCCTTTCTTATTCACGTTTTTTCATCCTAAAGGAGTCATCACTTCATTTTACTTAAAAAATGGCTGCCTGTATAGGAATTCTAGGTAATTTGTTTAAAAAAAGAACAAGTTATGAAAGCCAAATTAAAGAAGAAATGTTATTTTTTCAGTGAATCTCCAAGAAAGTCTTGAAAATTGCAGAAAAAAAGTGCAAAATAGAACTAATACTGTGAAATTATGTTTTGAAAGGAAGTCGTTATGTCAGAGCGCGGGTTATTAATCGTATTGTCAGGTCCTTCAGGAGTGGGGAAAGGGACTGTAAGAAAGGCTATTTTCGACAGTGAAGAAAATGATTTTCAATATTCAATCTCAATGACCACCCGGAAACAGCGAGAAGGCGAAGTGGATGGAGTAGATTACTATTTCCGTTCAAGAGAAGAATTTGAAGCGATGATTGAAGCTGGAGAAATGTTGGAATATGCGGAATATGTTGGTAACTATTATGGGACACCATTAACGTATGTTAACCAGACGCTAGATGAAGGCAAAGACGTCTTTTTAGAAATCGAAGTCCAAGGGGCTAAACAAGTCAAAGACAAAGTGCCTGATGGCGTATTTATCTTTTTGACACCCCCCGATTTAGCGGAATTAAAATCAAGAATTATTGGCCGCGGAACAGACGAAATGTCTGTGATTGAAGAACGAATGGCTGTGGCCAGAGAAGAAATCGAAATGATGGCGCTGTATGATTATGCGGTAGTGAATGATGAAGTTCCTTTAGCCGTGCAACGAATTAAAGACATTATCGCGAGTGAGCACTTCCGTGTTGACCGTGTAATTGGAAAATATATTAAAATGTTAGAGGAGATGTAGCCTTATGATGTTAAAACCGTCAATTGACTCATTGTTAAAAGAAGTCCCTTCAAAATATTCTTTGGTTATTTTAGCAAGCAAACGTGCGCATGAATTAGATGAAGGCGTTCAACCAACCGTTGAATCCTTTGATTCTGTAAAAAGTGTAGGTCGTGCGTTAGAAGAAATCGAAGCAGGAACAGTGATCAGTGATCCAAATCCTGAAGAAAAACGCGAACGTCTACGCATTGAACGTGAAGAACGCAAACGCCAACGTGAACAAGAACAAAAAGAATTAGAAAACCGTTTACGTGACGAAAAAAATTAATTGAATGATTGTCAACGAATGGAGAAAGCCGTCTGTCTATTTCAGAGGCTTTCTCTTCGTTTATTCTGAAAGGTGCCAACGAGACACACAAGACAAATCAGTCAATCTTTAGTACAATAGGCAAAGAGAATTTACATAAAAAGGAGGACGCACCATGCAAAAAGTAGCCAAAGTTATTGTGGATGTACCAACGATGCAAACCGATCAACCATTCACTTATTTAGTTCCTGAAAATTTAAATGAGCAATTGGCTGTCGGCATGCGTGTAGAAGTGCCTTTTGGTAACGGTAATCGGCATGTTCAAGGGTTTGTTCTAGCCATTGAACCAATGGCTGCAACGGTTCTTGACGAAACCAATGTTCAGTTGAAAGAACTAGTGGCGGTGTTGGATTTAAAACCTGTCTTAAATACAGAAATGTTGGCTTTAGCTGATTATATGAAGGAAAAAACGTTTGCTTTTAAAATCACTTGTTTGCAAACCATGTTGCCTAGCGTAATGCGTGCCGATTACCAAAAATATATTTATTTAACGGATGAGCTTTCTGAAGAATTACAAGATCAGTTATTTTATGGTTTAGAGGAAATTTCGTGGGACCAAGCGCAAGAACGTGGGATTTTGCCTCAACTAATGGCGTTGCGTAAACAGCAAAAAGTCGATATTCGCTACGAAGTTACGACGAGAAATAAAGTCAAAATGGTCCGCTTCATTCAAGCCGCTAAGGAATTTGAACAACTAGAGGAAATTCGTTTGGGGTTACGCAAGGGAGCTAAGAAGAAAGAGCAACTTCTTTACTATTTACAACGCTTGGGCACTGAAAAAGTCACCGCTGTGAAGGAAATGAAAGAATTAGGTTTCAGTACCGCGCTTTTAAATGAAGCGGCCAAAAACGGCTGGTTAACGTTCATTGAAAAAGAAGCGTATCGTGATCCGTTTGCTAATCAGACGTTTGAAAAAACGACTGCGTTATCTTTGAATGCAGAACAACAGGTGGCTGTGGAAACAATCTTACAATCTGTCCAAGAACAGCAAAGCCAAACCTACTTATTGGAAGGTATTACAGGAAGTGGGAAAACAGAAGTTTATCTACAGGTCATTGCAGAAGTTCTTAACCAAGGCAAAACAGCCATTATGCTTGTCCCTGAAATTTCTTTAACTCCGCAAATGGTGCAACGCTTTAAAAGTCGCTTTGGCGAACATGTTGCTGTAATGCACAGTGGCTTATCGCAAGGTGAAAAATACGATGAGTGGCGGAAGATTGAACGAGGAGAAGCGGAAGTTGTGGTTGGTGCGCGTTCTGCCATTTTTGCGCCAATCGAAAACATCGGTGTGATCATTATTGATGAAGAACACGAGGCAAGTTATAAACAAGAAGAAACCCCCCGCTACCACGCGAGAGATTTAGCGATTTGGCGTTCGGAGTACCATCATTGCCCTGTTGTTTTAGGTAGTGCCACGCCGTCCTTGGAATCACGCGCTCGCGCACAAAAAAATGTTTATCAGCGGTTACGATTAACACAGCGTGCCAATCAAGCGGCAACCTTGCCTACGATTGATGTAGTGGATATGCGGCAAGAAGTAGAAAATGGCAATGTCTCTTCTTTTTCCATGTCGTTGCAAGAAAAACTCCAAGAACGCTTAGAGAAAAACGAACAAAGTGTTCTCCTACTTAATCGCCGTGGCTATTCGTCATTTGTGATGTGTCGCGATTGTGGCTATGTGTTGCCGTGTCCGAATTGTGATATTTCCTTGACTTTGCATATGGATAGTAAAACAATGAAATGTCATTATTGTGGACATGAAGAACGGATTCCTTATCGCTGTCCTAACTGTGGCCAAGATAAAATTCGCTACTACGGAACAGGCACACAAAAAGTAGAAGAAGAATTACAAACGTTGTTACCAGACAGTCGTATTCTCCGAATGGATGTTGATACGACCCGTCGCAAAGGTGCGCATGAAAAGATTTTGCGAACATTTGGTGAAGGACAAGCGGATATTTTATTAGGCACACAAATGATTGCCAAAGGACTGGACTTTCCAAATGTGACGTTAGTCGGTGTCTTAAATGCTGATACCGCCTTGAATTTACCCGATTTTCGTTCCAGTGAACGGACCTTCCAGTTATTGACACAGGTCAGCGGTCGAGCTGGTCGCGCTGAAAAACCGGGGGAAGTCATCATTCAATCTTTTAACCCCGAGCATTATGCGATACAATTGGCAAAAGCCCAAGATTATGAAGATTTTTATACAAAAGAAATGTATATTCGTCATCGTGGGGATTATCCGCCGTACTATTTTACGGTCCAAATTACGGCTAGCCATCCTGAAGAAAATGAAGCAGCGAAACAAATGTTTCAAATCGCGAGGAAATTAAAACAAGGCTTATCGCCGCAAGCTATTTTGTTGGGACCAACGCCTAACGCAATTATGCGTGTCAATAATCGATACTTTTATCAAGTGATTATCAAGTATAAACAAGAACCAATGCTTCAACCATTATTGAAAGAAATTTTAACCGATACACAACGAGCAACGGCTCGTGGCTTAAAGCTTTCCATTGATGCAGAACCCATGAATTTTATTTAAAAAATACAGCTTTGAAAGGAGCACTTATGCGCTATCCAGTTGTGATTCACCCGAACGAACACTTAAAAATGAAGGCTCAACCTGTGACGATTATTACCGATGAAATTGTGCAGTTACTAGAGGATATGTATGAAACAATGCTGGCCCATGATGGGATTGGCTTAGCAGCCCCGCAAATTGGCAAAAATTTGCAAATGGCAGTAATTGAAATTGATGAAGAATCTGGTCGTTTTGAACTAATTAATCCAGTGATTATTGAAAAAAAGGGAACCAGTATTGATGTGGAAGGCTGTTTAAGTATTCCAGAAACATATGGAACCGTTGAACGAGCAGATGAAGTGACTGTCCGTTATTTTGACCGTGAAGGTGAAGAAATGGAAGTTACGGCTTACGGCTATTTAGCTCGAGCTTTTCAACACGAAATTGATCATTTGAACGGCGAGTTATTTATCGATAAAATGATTGAGAAAATTGCACCAGAAGATTTAGAAGCGTATATGGAGGAACATTTTGATGACTAAAATTGTATTTATGGGTACACCAGCCTTTTCTGTTCCGATTTTAGAAAGTTTAATCGAGGCAGGCTATGACGTTCAAGCGGTTGTCACGCAACCAGATCGACCAGTTGGCCGAAAAAAAGTGATTACCCCAACGCCTGTCAAAGAAGCAGCTTTAAAACATAACTTATTAGTCTTACAACCAGAGAAAATTTCAGGTTCTCCTGAAATGGAAAAAGTGATTGACTTAGCACCAGATTTAATTGTGACAGCAGCCTTTGGACAATTTTTACCAGAGAAAATTTTAAAAGCGCCCAAACTAGGTGCGATTAATGTCCATGCCTCACTTTTACCAAAATATCGTGGCGGCGCACCTGTACATTACTCGATTATTGAAGGAGAAAAAGAAACAGGCGTCACGATTATGGAAATGGTGAAAAAAATGGATGCTGGCGCGATTTTATCGCAACGTGCAATTCCGATTACGAAACAAGACGATGTAGGCACCATGTTTGAAAAATTAAGCATTCTAGGAAAAGAACTTTTATTAGAGACGTTACCTAAGCTAATTGCTGGCGAAATCACGCCTATTCCACAAGTGGAAGAAGAGGCTACTTTTTCACCAAATATTACCCGGGAACAAGAACGAATTGACTGGCAAAAAACTGCTGAGGCAATTGATAACCAAGTGCGTGGTATGCGTCCTTGGCCAACAGCGTTCACAACCTATCAAGGGACCAACTGGAAAATTTGGGCAGTGACACCACTGACTGAAACAACAACCAGCGCCCCAGGAACGATTATCCAGCGTAGTAAAAAAGTGCTATGGATTGCTTGTGGTGAAGGGACAGTCCTTCAAATTGATCGCCTGCAACCAGCAGGTAAAGGTCAATTAACGATTCAAGAATTTTTAAATGGCGTTGGTCAAAATGTCGCAGAAAAAGATAAGGTGGACTAACAAAAATGGCTGAAAAAATCCCCAAGAAATTAAAACGTTCTGTTCGATACGTTGCTTTAGAAACCATCGAACGTGTGGATAAAGGTGGGGCGTACTCCAATCTTTTACTTAATGAAATGATGACAAAATCAGAACTAAGCGAGAAAGATGGCCGCTTGTTTACAGAACTTGTCTACGGCACAATTAGTCGCAAATTATTGTTGGAATACTACTTAACACCATTTGTTAAGAAACCGCAAAAAGTCGATAATTGGGTGAAAAATTTATTGATTTTATCGTTATATCAATTACTTTATTTAGATAAAGTGCCTGATCATGCAGTCATTAATGAAGCGGTTGAAATTGGCAAACGTCGTGGCAATCCTGGGATTGGTAAATTCGTGAATGGCGTGCTGCGGGCGTTCCAACGAAATGGAGCACCTAGTTTGGCCGCAATTAGCGATCCAGTTGATCGTTTAGCAACGGAAATTAGCATGCCACGTTGGTTAACAGAAAAATTACTTGCCCAATTAGGCGAAGAAGAAACACGGCAGTTAGGTTTATCATTATTTGAAAAAAGTCATGCGAGTGGCCGAGTAAACACACGGTTTATTTCACGAGAAGAAGCGCTGGAAGAATTACAAGAAACAGGGATTGCCGCGAAGGAAAGTCAACTTTCCCCTTATGGTGTTGTCGCTGAAAAAGGCTACTTAGCTGGCAGTGAACTGTTTATTAACGGTTGTTTAACCATTCAAGATGAAAGCTCTATGCTCGTGGCTCCAGCGATGCAAATTGAACCGCATCATCGTGTCTTGGATGCTTGTGCGGCTCCTGGTGGCAAAACGACTCATATCGCAACTTTTTTAGAGGCTGAAGCAGGTGGTCGTGTGACTTCTTTAGATATTCATGCGCACAAAATTAAGCTAATTAATGAAAATGCGCAACGCCTCCATGTGGCGGATGTCGTCCAAGCAGAAAAGCTTGATGCGCGACAAGTGGCCGAAGAATTTCCCGCAGAAACCTTTGATCGGATTTTAGTTGATGCACCATGTTCAGGCTTAGGGCTAATGCGCCGTAAACCAGACATTAAATACCATAAAACGGCCAATGATTTTCAAAATTTACCTAAAATTCAGTTAGAAATCTTAGAAAGTGTTGCCCCAACACTAAAACAATGGGGTATAATGGTCTATAGCACTTGTACTATTACGCCAGAAGAAAATCAGGAAGTAGTGGCAGCCTTTTTAGCCAAACACCCTGAATTTGAAAAAATTGAAATTGTTGCAAATGAAAACGTCCAAGCAGTAGTAAAAGAGCAAGAACTGGTTCTGTATCCCCATCAATACATGACAGATGGCTTCTTTATTTGCTGTATGCGGAAAGTTAGTTCAAATGAGGTGAAATAATTTGGAAATCAACGTTCAATCAGATGTCGGTCGCAAAAGAAATACGAACCAAGATTATGCCAACGTTTTTGAGAACCAACAACACATAACCTTTGCTGTTTTAGCAGATGGCATGGGTGGTCACCAAGCAGGTGATGTCGCTAGCCAAATGGCAGTCAATAATTTAGGTGAGAGTTGGTCCAATGCGTCTGTCGACTCAGCTGAAAAATCTGCACAGTGGTTAATTCAAGCAATTCAAAAGGAAAATGAAAAAATTTATGAACGCGGACAATCGAAACCAGAGTATTTAGGAATGGGGACAACCGTGGTTGGTGCCATCCTTTTACCGGATTCATTTGTCTTAGCAAATGTGGGGGACAGTCGTGCTTATTTAGTTCGTGACCAACACATGTTACAATTAACAGAAGATCATTCTTTAGTGAATGAACTAGTAAAATCAGGGGAGATTACTCGTGAGATGGCTGCAAATCATCCACGAAAAAATGTCCTAACACGTTCTTTGGGAATGCCTGGTACTGTCGAAGTCGATGTAACCAATCATGAATGGCTGCCTAATGACTATTTACTGTTATGTTCGGACGGCTTAACCAATATGGTTTCTGAGACAAAAATTTTAGAAATTTTAGAGACGTCAGATCCCTTAGAATCCAAATTAAGCCAACTCGTTGCTCAAGCAAATGAAGCGGGTGGTTTAGATAACATTACCGTGTTAGTGATACACTTTGACGAACAGAAGGAGGAAAACCAATGATAGAAATCGGCAAGAAGCTGAATGGTCGATATCACATTATTGGCAGCATCGGAAGCGGCGGCATGGCCAACGTCTATTTAGCACACGATTTAATTTTAGACCGAGACGTTGCAGTAAAAGTCTTGCGCTTTGACTTCCAAAACGATCAAGCCGCCATCCGACGTTTTCAGCGTGAAGCACTAGCCGCAACTGAGCTGGTTCACCCGAATATCGTCAGTGTGTACGATGTAGGCGAAGAAGATGGACTACAATATTTAGTCATGGAATATGTGAAAGGAATGGACTTAAAACGTTACATCCAAACGCATTTCCCAATTCCTTATTCCACAGTTGTGGACATTACGCAACAAATTTTATCTGCTGTCGCAATGGCACATGAACATAGAATTATTCACCGGGATTTAAAACCGCAAAACATTCTGATTGACGAACACGGCACAGTCAAAATTACTGACTTTGGGATTGCGATTGCCTTGTCAGAAACGTCAATTACGCAAACGAACACAATGTTAGGTTCGGTGCATTACTTATCGCCAGAACAAGCGCGCGGAAGCATGGCGACCAACCAATCAGATATTTACGCTGTGGGAATTATTCTCTATGAAATGCTAACAGGGAATGTACCTTTTGATGGTGAATCAGCCGTAACGATTGCCTTAAAACATTTTCAAGAAGAAATTCCCTCTGTCAAAATGTTTGATCCAGGAATTCCTCAATCATTGGAAAATGTGGTTCGTCACGCAACCGCAAAAGACCCAAGCGATCGCTACAAAACAGCGAATGAGATGGCAGAAGACTTATACACGTCCTTGTCAGCCAGTCGTTTAAACGAACCTGCGTGGGAACCAACGGCTTTATTAGGAGAAACGAAAGTATTAACTCCGATTCCCGAAGACATCGCTGAACCGGAAGAGACAACGCCTGTCGAAGTTCCAGAAGATATCGCAGATGACATTTTAGCTGAACAACCACCGAAGAAAAACCGCAAAAAATTGTGGATTGGCTTAGCAATTGCGGCATTAATTGCTTTAGCAATAGGTGGCTTAGCCTTTGCAATGTCGGGTGGTAAAGACGTTGAAGTTCCTGATGTTACAAATGAAACGAAAGCGGCCGCTTCACAAGCGCTACAAAGTGCCGGGCTGAAAGTCGATAGTGAAACCAAAAAAATTCCCGATGATAAGATTGAAGAAGGCAAGGTGGTCAAAACAGACCCCGAAGCAAAATCATCTGTGAAAAAAGGCCGATCTGTTACTTTATATATCAGCTCTGGAACAGAAAAAATTGAGATGGCCGATTATACAAACGAATCGTATGAATCTGCTGTCGAAGCCTTGAAAAAACTAGGGTTTTCAGAAGACCAAATTACAACGAAAAAAGAATACAGTGATTCTGTGTCTACAGATAACATTATTAAACAAAAACCAGCTGCAGGTAAAAAAGTTGATCCGAAAAAAGACAACGTCACTTTAACGGTCAGTGAAGGACCAGAAGCGGTTACTTTGCCTAGTTACGCCGGTTATTCTTACACAAATGCAGTAAATGCACTGGCACAATTAGGTATTTCTGAATCTCAAATTACGCGTGTCGACCAAGCAAGCGATACGGTAGAACCAGGTTTAGTCATTACGCAAGACCCCGCACCAGGTGGCACCGTGACACCTAAAAATGGTCAAGTGACATTATATGTAAGTAAAGGTAGCGACAAAGTGACACTTTCTGATTATAGCGGAATTTCTTACGATAATGCGGTAAGTCGCTTAATTGCTTTAGGTATCCCAGAATCTCAAATTAAACGAGTGGACGAAGAAAGCGACAAAGTTGAAAAAGATACCGTGATTAGTCAAGAACCAGCTTCTGGTACCGCTGTTGATCCGAAAAATGACACGATTACTTTACATGTCAGCAAAGGCAGTGACTCAGTAACTGTTCCCGATATTTCAGGTTATTCGCCAAAAGCTGCAGAAGACAGCATCAATAACGCTGGCCTTAAAATCAATGAACAAGGGTTATCTGGCTCTGGCGACGGGCAAGTCGTTGAACGAACTAGCCCATCCGCTGGCAGCAAAGTCAAAAAAGGCGACTCTGTTACGGTTTATTATTCAAAAGCAAATGATTCAAAAAGCACCACTAGTGAAAGTAGTACGAGTAATTAAGACAAGAGGTTGGGACAGGAGTGTTTAGCTTCAAGAACCAAGTAGGTACTGTTTAACATCTATTTGCTTTTCAAATAGTGTTTCTCAGCAATAAGGAGAAGCTGCTCCTGTCCCGCCGTTTATCTTAAGGTTTAAGTCTAGGAAGGTAAGTCATTTCGACTTATGTCCTAGGCTCTTTTTAATTAATAGAATCGAGAGGCTCCCTTGATTTCTCTGCCACTATCCTGTATATTCGAAAGTAGTTAGGAGTGGTTTATCTGAAAGGTCAAATCAGAAAAGCGTTAAGCGGTTTTTATTATGTATACGCAGATGGAGAAACATATCAAACAAGAGCGCGAGGGAATTTTCGTAATCGAAAAATTACGCCACTCGTGGGAGATGAAGTACTTTTTGAAAGCGATAATTTAACAGATGGTTATGTGTTGGAAATTTTACCAAGACGAAATGAATTAGTGCGCCCGCCTGTTGCAAATGTGGATCTAGGTGTGGTTGTCATGAGTATGGTTTCGCCAAATTTTTCGTTTAATTTGTTGGATCGTTTCTTAGTCAGCTTAGAGTATAAGGATATAGAACCAGTTATTTATTTAACGAAAGTTGATCTATTAGATGAGCCGCAACGTCAAGAAGTCACTGAAATTAAACAGATTTATGAAGCGTTAGGTTATGCGGTGATCGCTTCGGAAGACGTAGAAGCCACCAAAGAATTAGAACGCTTTTTCCCAGAACGGTTGACTGTTTTTATGGGACAATCAGGCGCTGGAAAATCAACATTGTTGAATCAAATTTCACCAGAATTACAACTAGCAACTGCGGAAATTTCCCAATCTTTAGGACGGGGCAAACATACGACCCGTCACGTGGAATTGATTCCGTTATACGACGGTTTGGTTGCTGATACACCAGGATTTAGTGCCATCGATTTCTTGGAGATGGAAGCAGTGGAATTACCAAAGCAATTTCCTGAATTTGTTGCCGCGGCCTCTCGCTGTAAGTTTCGTGAATGTATGCACCACAAAGAACCTGGTTGTGAAGTGAAACGTCAAGTGGAAGCGGGAACCATTGCGACGAGTCGTTACGAAAATTATTTACAGTTTTTAATGGAAATCGAGAATCGACGACCTGTTTATAAGAAAAAATCATAGCAAATATAAAGGGAGCGAGCCAAATGAAACTAGCACCATCCATTTTAAGTGCCGATTTTGCCAATTTAGAAAGAGATATCCGTTTAGTAGAAGAATTAGGAGCAGATTATATTCATGTTGATGTTATGGACGGTCAATTTGTGCCCAACATTACCTTAGGACCGAATATCGTTTCAGCGATTCGTCCAGTGACAAAACTACCATTGGATGTTCATTTGATGATTGTACAACCTGAAAACTATATCAATGCCTTTGCGGAAGCCGGTGCGGATATTATTACCGTCCATCAAGAAGCAACACCCCATATTCATCGTGCCTTACAAATGATTAAAAATGCGGGTGTGAAAGCTGGCGTAACCATCAATCCTGGGACACCACTTTCGATGATTGAAAATGTATTAGACTTAGCAGACCAAGTCTTGGTAATGACTGTCAATCCAGGTTTTGGCGGACAATCATTTATTGAAAAATCACTAGAAAAAATTGCTCAATTAAAAGAATGGAAAGAAACAAAAGGATACACCTATGAAATTGAAGTCGATGGCGGGATTGTTCCTGAAACTGCCGCACGTTGTAAAGAAGCCGGTGCGGAAGTGTTTGTTGCAGGCTCCTACATTTATAATGCTGAAAATCCTCAAGAACGAATCGATGCACTGAGAGCAGTGCTAGACAAATGAGTCGTGTCTTACTGGTAGCTGGGGGCAATCCAAGTGATTGGCCAACCATTGAACCAGCTACGTATGATTATTTCGTAGGTATTGATCGCGGCTGTCTCCATTTATTAGAGGCCGATTTACCGTTACAATTAGCGGTGGGCGATTTTGATTCATTATCACGAGAAGAATACCATTTTGTCCAAGAAACTGCCGAAACACTCATCCAAGCACCTGCTGAAAAAGATGATACAGACACACAATTAGCGCTTCAAGAAGCTTTACAACGATTTCCACAAGCAGAGATGACGATTATCGGTGCGACAGGGGGCAGAATTGACCACCTGTTAGCCAATCTTTGGTTACCCTTTGAAGCACGATTTCAAGGCGTACTTCGCCAAATCCGTCTATGCGATCGTCAAAATAGCATCCAGTATTACGCCCCTGGTTCGTATATCGTACCAAAAGAGCCAGATAAAGAATATCTGGCCTACTGCTGTTTGACGCCTGTAGAAAACTTGACGCTACGACGTAGTAAATATTTATTAACCAATCAAGATGTTCCTTACCCAACATCGTATGCAAGTAATGAATTTATCGAAGAAGCCGCTGCTTTTTCCTTCGATGCAGGGATGATTGCGGTTATTCAAAGTAAAGACAAGTAAAAAGAGGTTGGACCTTCATCAATGCGATGAAGGTCCAACCTCTTTTTTTATGCAATAAAAAAAGCCGAACAACGAACGTCCAGCTTTGCTTATTTAAGTTTATTAAACACGTTCGATTTTACCAGATTTCAAAGCACGAGTTGACACCCAAACTTTTTTAGGTTTACCATCGATTAATACGCGAACTTTTTGTAAGTTAGGTTTCACAGTGCGTTTTGTTGAGTTCATCGCATGTGAACGGTTATTACCACTTGAAGTCTTACGACCAGTGAAGTAACATACTTTTGCCATTTTAAGTTTCCTCCTTTGCCTTGATCTTGGAGCGATAATATTCAGCTCATACTAACTTAATTTATCATATTAGGCACTGATTTGCAAGAAGATTTTTAGTGAGAAAATAGGAATATAAAAAATCAGTGATTTCAATTTAAAATCACTGATTTTTTATATTCCTATTTTTTCACTTTCATAGACACACTGGATAAGTACGAAGAATAAAAATATCCACTAAAAATAACTGTTGCAATGGCTAATATTGCTTTTATAGCTACAGGCTTAACGAAAATCGTCATTGCTACAAGTAGGAATAGTAAACATAGTAGTACAGTGATGTACTTCTGATTCATATAAGGAACACCTTCTTCCTTTTTATTTATACTTATGTGATAATGATTGCTATACCAACGCTAGCACCTGCTCCAGCAAGTACTCCAGCTCCCATGCACCAACCGCAATTTAGATTTTTAATTGTACATTCAGTCATTTTGATTTTCATATCGTTTCCTCCTAGTTAATTAAGTCAATGCAGCAAGACCTACACCTGCTGCAATAAGGCCTGCACCAATACCGACCCCAGTCCAAAAATCAGTGCCATGTGAATTTAATGTCTTGTGATCTACCTCTACAAATTTAATCAATTTCATTATTATCTCTCCTTTATAAAAAATATTAGTTATAGTTTTTTACTTCTTAAAATCGCCAAATTGGCAAAATGATGATTGGAGATGGGAAAAACCATTTCATGTTGGCTCACCTCCTAGTAGTCTAAATATGGGTATTTCTTTTACTGAGTTAAAAAATACAAGAATCAAAAGCGTACTAACGTTAACACCTCAATAATATTCAGGTAGTATTTTACTTTGTTACCTGTTTTTTAACTTAAAATTTCCCTATGTTAATACTACAACTGCAGCACCAATACCAATACCTACACCTACACCATGCCAAAAGCTATTGATTACCTTTTTTTCTGTTTCCTTAAACTTAATTTTATTCATACTATTATCTCCTCTTTTCCTAAATATTTTTATTGTGCACACTTAAAGTATATGAGGTGTGAAAGAATATATATTTTTTTTCTTCAACTATGTGTTCTTTAACTTATTCGTTAGAAATTGAAGTTCTTTAAACGTTTGGGCAGTCGTAAATGTTAGAAAAGACAATAGAGACCAAAACTTAAGAAGTTAAGAGAAAATGTAAACGGGGTGTATTAGGCCATTATAATTAAACTAGTTAAATATTAAATAAAAGTGGAGTGGAAGAAATGATTGGAATAACGTTAGTAGAAGAAAGCAACTATGTATTAAAAAATATTGAAGATGTAGCGCTGTCTGATATCATGAGAGAAGGTGCTTTTATAGAAGAATTGAGTACTGATACATATAATTTTGATACAAACACTTTTTTAGATTTATTGGAATACGTAGAGTTTCAAGAATATACAAACTATATTTTTGTCAATTTTTCAAAATCAAAGCGGTTGCCTAAAATTATCTCTTTTTTAAATGCATTTAGTGAGACAACGATATTTCATTCTGTGTCTATAGAAGATGGAGATTCTCTAACTAAGCAGTATATTGATAGAGATAAACTTAAGTTTTATGAAAAAAAGATAGACAGATCAGAACAAGTTTTAAAAAATGGTTTAATGGCACTTTTCACAGGTCTTTATCCAAGAATATTTAAAAAGAACATGATTAAACATCTTTATTTTGAACAATTGGAAGATGCAGAGAAGCTTCATCCTTCAGTATATCTAAATTGTGCAATTAATTATGGATTATATATCGATGAATTGGAAAAAAATTTTGATAGCAAAATTCCTGGTATTATCACGTTCAAAAATTCTTTACGAACTTTTACGAAAGATATTGAATTAGAGGTGCTTTCCGAAAAAGAGCTAGATAAATTGTTACAGAAATTTAAAGAAAATGGGACTGTATTCTGGGAAACAAGGAAGAGTGGAATTTATGATTATTCTCAAATATTATCACTCGGATTAGAACGTGGTTTATTTATCTTTTCAGATGGAGTTTATTTGGATTATCAAAGAAAAAAACAAGTATCTTCATCAATAAACTGTACATTTTCAGAAATAGAACTAGGGAAAAGTAGAATTAGTCATAAGAATAAAAAAAATGGACTTTATGAAATTTATCCATTGTTAGTAAGTATTGCTGCATCAATAAAGGATGCACATCTAACCTTTATTACACCATTTAATAAACATCAATTCGATTCTATTGATTTAGGCAATTATCCCAGTGAATGGATAGTTTTTTCTACTAGAGAGACTTATTTTGCATTACATGTACCAAGTAATCGAACATTTGAAGTTAATCAATTATTTGTAGAAATTTTTGAGGCACAAATGAAAAATTGTGTTGAATTAGCCAAAAGTAAGAATGGAGAAATCACAGATGAATTAATTAAAGAGCAGCAGGAGTTGATGTTTAGTGTATAAAGCTGAAACAGTCTTTTTTGGAACATTTAAAGAAAAACTGAGGGATGGTAAAGAAATAGATATAATAAATAATATTTATCAAGAAGTAGAATTTGCACAATACTATGAAGCAGTTGCATGTGAATCTATAAGTGGTGATATTGAATATTATCTAGATATGCTTTCTAAAAACGATCGAGTATTGGAAATTGGAACAGGAAATGGACGTGTTTTGAAGCCTTTATTGGCTCATGGAATTGATATCTACGGAATTGAGCCAGAGCAAGCGATGCTAGAATTTCTAAATGAAGAAGAAAAATCTCGTGTATATATTGGAGGGATTGAAAAACTGACTCAATTTAATCATACATCAAAGTATAGTTATATTATTATCCCTGCTACTTCTGTTTCTCTGTTTGATGAACAAATCTTTTCAAATTTTTTGTCTGAAGCAAAGAAAGTGTTAAATAGTAAAGGTAAGATTATTTTTGATTTTATTAATCCAGGGCAGATAAAAAAATTAGATGGAGTGGTTTCTATTGATAAGATTAGCGATCAATTATTTATGTCAGGAAACTTTGTCCAAGGAAAAAAGTTCATCTATAACATTTACACAAAAACAGCTAAGGGAAGTAGAAAGTTAGGTTATTCAATAAAGAATATTTACACCATTGATCAAGTAAATCATTTAGGTGAACAATTAGGCTATACGTCAAGAATCATAAAAAAACAACCTGATTATATTATGATGGAGGTGCAAAAAAATGAAATATAATTATCTAGTCCCGATGGGTGATATTACAAAAGTGAATGAACATAAAACTACTATTGTTCGAGCTGAAGAGGAGTATGTATTTGATGAAGAGCAGAAGAGATTTGTGGATTTAAGAAGTGGATTATGGAATACAAATTTAGGCTATAAAAAAGAATTGTATGAGATAATCAGGCAACGATTCACTGAACAACTATCAAAGAGCTTAACTTATCTAGATATTCATTCTTTTCATCACCCAGTTTATCAAGAATATGCTAAAAAACTTGCAACATTTGCCGATAAAGAAGGATTCTATGAACAGGTTATTTATACAAACAGTGGGTCTGAATGTACCGAGCTGGCATTAAAAATATCGCGTCAAATAAATAAAAGCAATCAAAAGATACTAGCCTTTTCTCAAGGGTATCATGGTACTTTTTGGGGAGGGATGTCAATCAGTGGGTTAGATCAAGAAGTAACAGACATTTATTCACCTAAACTGAGTAATATGGAATTTATAAAATCTCCGGAGAATGATATAGAGGAGAAGAATTTTTTTAAGCATATTGAATATCATCACCATGAATATAGTGCAATGATTATTGAACCTGTTTTGGGCTCTGCAGGTATAAAAATGCCTTCAATTCGATTCTTGAATAAATTAGGAAGTTTACTAAAAAAATACGGTATAATAGTTATTTTTGATGAAGTGGCAACTGGTTTTTATCGGACCGGAAAACCATTTTATTTTCATTATTTAGATTTTAAACCAGATATTATAAATCTCAGTAAAGGAATAAATAATGGTATGTTACCGTTTGGAGTTGTTTTGTTATCAAATGATATTGTTTGTGAATTGAAAAAAGAAAAATTAGAACATTTTTCGACGCAGAATGGTAATTTACTTGGTGTGATCAGTGCATATGAAACTTTAAATTATTATCGACAACATGAAGTAGAAATTGTGCAAAATATCCAAAATTTAAATGAACTTATTTTAACAGAGTTAAATGTATATGGTATTTCTTTTAGAGGAATAGGTTGTATGTTTGCAATACCAATAGATGACAAACAAGCACTACCTTTGATTATTCAGTCATTAAAACAGACAGGGATATTATGTTATCAATATTTTAATTCTGATGAAGACAATGGATTGACATTGATGCCATCATTTTATACAAACTATCAAAAGATGTTACAAATAATAAGGCGTATAGCTAAAGTGGTGAACGCATATGCTTGATGTACGTTATTTGAAAGTAGATCAAGTTCTTTTTGAGTATATAGAATGTGATGAAGGTGTCTATATCTATAATACAAATAATGAACGAATGGTCCAATCAACAATTGATATGATTAATTATTTAAAAGAATATAAATCGGGGGATAGTACGAATGATCCAGCAATTGACAATTTTATTTTTGGTGCAGGAAAAAGAAAGTTATTAGATATTAAGTTGAAAGGTTTTTCTATATCTAAATCATTTTTTTTAGTTTTTTTTAAATTTATGGATGCGACGATTATAACAAAGATACGTTTTGCTTTCACCCTAATAGGTGTGATTCTTTTGCCATTTTTTTTTCAAAAAGAACTTATAGTTTATTTTACTGAGATGAAGCGAGTGGACTGGAGGACACTGGTAGTTGTGTATGTTGGTCAATTGATAATCACTATGATTCATGAGCTGGGACACTATTACTATTATCAAAAATATATCAGTTCGAATCAGTTTCGCTTTGGTTTTTTGTTAAGATATTTTTTCTTATTTATGTTTTACACGAATGTGAATTTTATTGAACAACTATCAAAGAAAAAGCAATTAAAAATTATGATAGGTGGTATTCAGATTCAGATGATGATTAGTGGGATTCTTTGTTTGATAATGTTGGTTAATTCTTCACGTATATTAATACTGCTCTTTTTTTTAAATAGCTTTAATATTTTGATTAACTTACTACCTTTTATAAAAACAGATGGATATTGGATTGTTAATTTGTTGATTGATTCACAAGACTATATGAGTTCTTTTAAATCATGGATCAAAAAAGAGAAAAAAGACATTAGGCTAGTAGAAATTTTATTATCTTTAGCAAATATTGTTATTATTTTTTTTATTATCTTGATGGGAGCCATACAGCTGATACAGTTGTTCTTTTAAGAGAATACGAAGGAGAGTAAGTATGAAAAATTTATTAGTTGTGGGATCTGCTGGATATTTAGGTAGGTCTTATATAGAAAAAAATAAAGAAAAATATAATTTTTGGGGAATAGACAAAGTCAAGAATACTAGTTGTCCAGATTTTATTAAGCAAGAATTTATTGCAGATGTAACAAATTTAAACAACATTCGAAAAATAAGAAAAAAACTTGAATGCGAGAGGATAAAATTAGATAGTCTATTATTTTCAGTAGGGATTAATCCTTTTCAAAGTTTTTATAGTATTGATGAAGAAATATGGGATTACACATTTTCTGTAAATCTAAAGTCTATTGTATTCATGATTAAGGAACTGTATCCATTATTTAAAGAACAAGTAGCTATCGTTCTGATTGGTTCTCAAAATGGTGTGGTTGGGCATGAACAGAGAATAGATTACGGTCCATCTAAAGCTGCGTTGATTCAATTAGCTAAAAATTTAACTTTGGATTTTGAGAAGGATCAGGAAAAAGATATTAAAGTTAATGTTGTTTCCCCATCATATATTCTAAATCAAAGTAATAAGCAGTTATTAACAGAATCTTTTGAAGGAAAGAAATTGCTAAAAAAAATCCCACTAAAGAAATTTGTTCAACTGGAAGATGTTGTTGCAGCCATTGATTTTCTGTTATCAGAACGCAGTAAAGCAATTAGAGGTCAAAACATTATCGTGGATTATGGCTATACCATTGTTTAACAGGAAGAGGGAAAATATGAGCTTAGAAATTAAAAAGTTGAAAAAGAAAATGAATGAGCAGGAAATTATTAAAGGAATCAATTTGACTATTCCAGAAGGCGAAATTTACGGCTTCTTAGGCGCAAACGGTGCAGGTAAAACTACTATTTTCCGCCATATTTTAGGCATCTACTCTCCTGATGAAGGGGAAATAACATGGCAGGGACGTAAAGTTGATCGCTTTGATGCTAAAGAGGTCGGTTATCTTCCAGAAGAGCGTGGACTATATCCGAAAAGAACGGTGAGACAACAATTAACTTTCTTTGGGAAGCTCCGTAAAATGAAAAAGAAAGAAATTGAAAAAAGTATCCTCTTTTGGCTGGATTTTTTTAAGATACAAAAGAACGTAGATCGAAAAATTAGTGAATTGTCAAAAGGGAATCAACAAAAGATTCAATTTATTGCGTCGATCATTCATGGACCCAAGCTTGTCATTTTGGATGAACCATTCTCTGGGCTAGACCCGATTAATGCGAATCAACTAAAAGAAGCAATTCTTTTTTTGAAGGAAAATAGTGCTACGATAATTTTCAGCTCTCATCAAATGGCAAACGTAGAAGAAATCTGTGAAAACATTTGTATGATGAAAAAGGGTGAGGTTCTTTTAGAAGGAAATTTAAAAGAAATCAAAGATGAAACGGATAAAAGAAAAGTGATTGTTCAGGCTGATTTTGACAGAGAAATATTAAAACAAGATTTTGAAATAGAATCGTATAAAGAAGAAAATGATGTTATTTCTTTTTATGTAAAAGATGAATGTACTGCGAAGAAAATTCAAAAATTTATTTTTCAATCAGAAAATATTCAGCAATTCAGAATTGAGCCAATTTCGTTAAATGATATTTTTCTAGAAAGAGTGGGTGAGTAAAGTGAAAAATATAGTGACGATTGCTTTAGAAACATACAAACAAAAAGTCGTGTCAAAAGTGTTTGTTATTATACTGTTGGTTTTGATGGTAGGGACATTTTTGGGAATGAATTATGAAGGGATTCTAAAAAAAGAGGAACCAAGTAAAGAAACCATCCTTGTTGTTTCAAATAATCAAGAGACTGTTACTATGCTGAAAGAAGTTGGTAAAGGTACCAATCTGAACTTTGTTGACGGCGGTCAAAAGTTATCAGATGCTGAGAAAGAGCTGAAAGATAGAGCGAGTAAAACCATTTTGAAAATTGAAAAGAGTAGCGCTGGTCTATACGAAGGAAAAATTTATTACGAAGGAGCTCTCCAATATAATGTGTCTGAACAATTACAAAGTCTTGTAACCACTGTAAATCAATCGATTAAATTAAATCAATTAAATATTGATGCGGCGCAACAACAGTTTTTGAATGAAAGCACACGTTTATCCTTAGAATCTTTAGCTGGAAATCAAGATAATTCGGTTCAAACATTAATACTAGTTTATATTGTTGGTTTTATTCTCTACATTGCAGTTATGCTCTTTTCTACAATGGTTGCCCAAGACATTGCGGTGGAAAAGAGTTCAAGAGTTATGGAAATTTTACTCACAACAATTACACCAGTTCAGCATTTAATTGGTAAAATTGTTGGCATTGGGCTAGTTGGGGTAACGCAAGCAGCAGCAATTTTTGGGGCTGCGTATGCATCTTATGGAATTTTTGGAGATAGTACAGGAGTATTTGACTTTTTGAGTGAAGGCAAAAATAGTCAAGCAATCATCTTAGCTATCATATGTTTCGTTTTAGGTTATTTGCTATATTCTGTTACGGCTGCTATTTTAGGTTCTGTTGTTTCCTCTGTTCAGGAAGTTCAACAGTTGATGTATATTTTGATTATTCCTTTATTTATTGCGATGTTTATGGTAATGATTCTTGCAGCTGGATTAGGAAGTAACCAAGCGACTATCATTTCATCTTATATACCGTATCTATCACCGATAGTCATGTACGCACGTTATATGCTGGGGGATGCATCGTTAAATGCTTTTGCAGTAGCGATGGGAATTAATCTGGTCTTTACTATGATTTTAGCGTTTCTAGGCAAAAGTGTTTATCAAGGGGGCGTATTTATTTATAGTGGAGATAAACTTATAAATGTTTTCAAAAAAGCGTTTAAATCTGGGAAATATTATGTTAGATGAGTATAAAAAATCTTGTCGCAACTCTCATGTATAAAACATTTATTTTGATAAATAAAAAAGTAATTGAAATTGTACACTCAGTATAGCGAGTGTACAATTTTTGTTTATAGCGTAATAGTCGGGCACCGAAATCTACTTTTTCTCAGTTTCACTTATAAAGAAAGCTTGAATTGTCTTTTATTAGAGTATATACTTTTTTTATTAACTGAAATATAAGGAGGTTTTAATTTGGTGAGGTTTGTTTTTATTCTAAGTAATATCACGGCAGTGGTTCAAGTGTTCTTTAATTATCTAAAGTCAAAAGTAGTAAAGCTTAATAAAAAAATTACTTTACATAGTATTTTCGGATTGATGGTTATCGCAATTTTGAATGGCAAAATAATTTCTGCTATAGGAATGTATGGATTTGCTTGGATTTATTTGAGTATAATAATTTTAGGTTATTTTTTTATCTCTAAAAGCCTTATTAAAGTTTTAGGTATAAATTCTTATATCGTCATTATTTCAGCTATAAGTGGTCAGTTTGTATCCTTTATAAAGGAAAAAATATTTGGCACAGAACTAATTTTTTCAAGTAATTTAACTATGTTTTTACATAGTACATTTCGGCTAGCACTATCAGTAATTCTGACGATATTAATGATAAAGGGGATAAAAAAACTAGAAAAAAAGTTTTCTATTATCAATGAATGTCTTCTGCTTTTTAATTTGATAGGAATCGGCACAATGATTATCTACTATACCAGCCTGGTTTTAGGAAAATATTTGGGGAATAACAAGGAAATAATTGTAGTAAATTCAATCTTTCTCACGCTCTATTTAGTCGTTTCATTAATTTCTTTTATTGTGTATCTTAGTTCGCTCAAAAATAAATATGATATTCAACAGAAGGAAACAGAATATTTAGAAAATCAGAGATATATGGAGGCAATGGAGAAACAATTCAAGGAGATTCGGAAGTTTCGGCATGATTATAAAAATATCCTAAATTCATTAGAAGATTTTATTGTAAGTGGAGATTACGAGAGTCTTAATGACTATTATTTCAGTAAAATAAAGAAAGCATCAAAATGCATTGACCAAAATGGGTTCAAGTTAGAAGCGATTGGAAACATTCGAGTAAGAGAAGTTAAAAGTCTCCTTGTGTCTAAGTTGATTTCAACGCAAGAAAAAGGAATGGATGTACAGTTAGAAGTGACTGAACCAATTGAAGAATTAGCCATTGATTCAATTTCTTTGGTTAGAATACTAGGTATTTTTTTAGATAACTCTATAGAAGAAATCGAATTTTTAGGTGAGGGTAAGCTTGTAATCGCTGTATATAAAGATGCCTCTGCTGTACATATTATTATCCAAAATTCATGTAGGAAAAATTTACCAAAATTCCATCTACTTAAGCAACGCGGTTTTTCATTAAAGGGCACTGATAGAGGAATGGGATTGAGTAATGTTCAAGAATTGCTTCAATCCCTAAATAATGTTCAACTAGCTACCTCCATCAGTGATGGATGGTTTACTCAAAAATTGACGATTGAAAACAATAGGAGGTGCGAATAAGGTGATTTCTATTATTATTTGCGAAGATGATTGGCGACAACGACAAATGTTGGAAACCTATGTTAAAAATTACATAATGATGGAAAGTCTTGATATGGAACTGGTTTTTTCAACAGGAAATCCGTTAGAAGTACTTGAATTTGTCAAAAGTCAGTCTAGAATAATTGGGTTATATTTTCTAGATGTTGATTTACAACATGAAATGTCAGGATTAACCTTAGCAGCTAAAATCAGAGACTACGATAATTTAGGTAAAATCGTTTTTGTCACAACACATGGGGAACTGTCCTATCTGACGTTTACGTATAAAGTGGAAGCGCTGGACTATATCATTAAAGACAACAAAGAACATCTACAGCAGAAAATCTGTGAAAATATTCAATTGGCTCATGAACGTATAACTAGTGAACGTGGAGATACAAAAAAATTATTTAAATTTAAGGACGGCGATACCATTCGGTCTGTAGATATGACAACAATCATTTTTTTTGAATCTTCTTCCGTATCGCATAAAATTGTTTTACATCTTGAAAACGGAGAAATTGAATTTTATGGTTCCTTAAAGGAGATTGAAGAACAGTCTAATGACTTTTATCGTTGTCACAAATCATATTTAATCAACCGCAAGCATATAAGTAAAGTTATAAAAAGCGAACGGATTGTCGAAATGAGTAATGGAGAAAGATGTTTAGTCTCAGTGAGAGCCATGAAAAACCTCTAAAATCAGCAGACAAGATTCAATGAACCAAGTCGAATCTTGTCTTTTTCTGCATTGACAATGCACGACAAACGTTGTAAATTGTACAAATGTTGGTAATTATGAGGAAGGGTCTATAATATCTGACGAACTTCCTTTTAATTAAAGGCTGGATATGATAAAATGTTATGGAAGAAAATAGGGCGAATGTGCTCTTATAAGGAGGCTTTCATCAATGGCTGTAAAAATTCAAACACCCGCAGGTACCATTGAGATTACCAATGATGTGATCGCTACAGTAGTTGGCGGAGCTGCGACAGATATTTACGGAATTGTCGGAATGGCAAGCAAAAATCAAATTAAAGATAACTTAAACGATATTTTACGTCGTGAGAATTACTCACGTGGTGTCGTTGTTCGTCAAGAAGACAACGGAATCGCAGTGGATGTCTACACGATTGTTAGTTATGGTACAAAAATTTCTGAAGTTTCTCGTAACGTCCAAGAAAAAGTAAAATATAATCTTGAAACATTATTAGGTGTCACTGCGAATTCAGTTAACGTTTTTGTTCAAGGAGTTCGTGTATTACCGGATTAGAGGTAGTGTACTGTCAACGATGCAATTGCACAAGGAAGTCGTGTGTTGCCGTTAGCGGTAAATCTGAAGGAGGATTTTTTAGGTGAATGTAACAGAAATCAGCGCAGGTCAGTTCCAGGAAATGGTCCAGGCAGGTGCGACTCGTCTGCACACAAATGCAGAATATGTCAACTCATTAAACGTTTTCCCTGTACCCGATGGTGATACAGGAACAAATATGAACTTATCAATGACCAGTGGTGCAAAGGCTGTGGCCGATTCTCGCTCTGAAAAAGTAGGAGAATTAGCAGGTGCGTTATCCAAAGGGTTATTAATGGGTGCTCGTGGAAATTCTGGGGTTATTTTATCTCAATTATTCCGCGGCTTCTCAAAACAAATTCCTGAGGTTACAACATTAAATGCCAAAGACTTGGCCGCTGCCTTTACACATGGTGTAGAAACAGCGTATAAAGCAGTGATGAAACCCGTTGAAGGAACAATCTTAACTGTTTCTCGTGAAGCGGCGCGTTCTGGTGAACGTAAAGCGAAAGAAACAGATGACTGTATCGAAGTTATGACAGCTGTTGTAGCAGGTGCTAAACGTGCCTTAGCGAAAACACCTGATTTATTACCTGTCCTAAAAGAAGTCGGCGTTGTAGATAGTGGGGGTCAAGGACTACTATTTATCTATGAAGGATTTTTAGAAGCGCTTAGTGGTGAATTTTTACCAACTGAAACGTATGAACCAAGTCCTGCCGAAATGGACGAAATGGTTAATGCTGAACATCATCGTGGTGTTAGTGGTCACGTTGCGACAGAAGACATTAAATTTGGCTATTGTACAGAAATTATGGTTCGTATCGGCGAAGGCCCAACCGTGGACAGCGCTTTTGATTATGAAACATTCAGAAACTACTTAAATGAACTAGGCGATTCTCTATTAGTCGTTAACGATGACGAAATTATCAAAGTTCACGTACACACTGAGCATCCAGGTGAAGTGATGAACTACGGCCAAAAATTTGGTTCGTTAGTAAAAATAAAAGTAGACAATATGCGTTTACAACATGAAACGTTAGTTGAACGCGATGCTCAGCAAGAAGCGTTGACTGAAAAAGTTCGCGTACCGTTTGCTGTGATTGCTATTGCAGCCGGTGAAGGCGTTCAAGAATTATTCCGAAGTTTAGGTGCAAGCTACATTATTAGTGGTGGCCAAACAATGAACCCAAGTACGGAAGATATTTTAAAAGCAGTCAAAGAAGTGAATGCAGAGCAAGTCATTATTTTACCAAACAACAAAAACATCTTTATGGCGGCTGATCAAGCAGCAGAAGTTGCCGATGTACCAGTAGCGGTTGTTCCATCTAAAACCATTTCTCAAGGAATGACAGCAATGTTAGCTTTCAATGATCAACAATCATTAGAAGAAAACAAAGCAAGTATGACGGAAATGTTAGACAGCGTTGTGAGTGGTCAAGTAACCACAGCTGTTCGTGACACAACCATTGATGACGTTGAAATTAAAAAAGATGACTTCTTAGGAATGATTGATGGTAAAATCGTCGTTTCTGAAGCAGATCGTTTTAATGCATCATTAGACACGTTGAACCGCATGATTGATGAAGACACTGAAATCGTGACAATTATTGTCGGCGAAGATGGTTCTGTTGAAGAAGCTGAAAAGCTAATCGCTATTTTAGTTTCTGAAAACGATGAACTAGAAACAGAACTTCATGAAGGTGGACAACCTGTATATCCATACTTATTCTCAGCAGAATAGGTTTTCGTGATGAAAAAATAAAAACGAATAGGCTGGTTCATTAGTTAGGGCTAATGAACCAGCCTATTTAATGAATGATCCATTTTTTTGCGTATATTAATGAGGAGGGGATTTTATGGACATCACAGATTTAGTCAGCGTATTGCCCGGTGTTGGCCCAAAACGTGCTGAAAATTTACAAGAACTGGGGATTGCTACAATTGAAGACTTATTGACGTATTATCCCTTCCGCTACGATGATATCCAAGAAAAGGATTTAAGCGAGATTCAGGATCAGGAAAAAGTTACGCTAAAAGGGCTAGTGGTTTCGGAAGCAGTCGTTAGTCGGTACGGTTATAAGAAGAGCCGGTTAACGTTTCGAATGATGCAAGAACATGCGGTCATTAATGTTTCCTTCTTCAATCAACCTTTTTTAAAAGACAAAGTAGTTCTTTCCGAAGAAATTGCTGTTTATGGCAAATGGGATGCCAAGAGAAAATCATTAAATGGCATGAAAATCTTAGCTTCTAAAGGAGACAATGAAGATTTCGCCCCCATTTATCATGTGAATAAAAAAGTCCGCCAAAGCACGTTGGTTCAGTTAATCCGCACTGCTTTTGAAGAGTATGGTTCGCTGATTGAAGAGATTTTACCGAATGATTTATTAGAAAAGTACCGCTTGATGCCTAGAAAAGAAGCAATGTGGGCGATGCATTTTCCCAGTAATCCAGAAGAAAGCCATCAAGCTAAACGGCGAGTAGTCTTTGAAGAGTTTTTCCTTTTCCAACTTAAAATGCAAGGATTGAAGAAACAAGAAAAAGCGGAAAAAAATGGCTTAGCCATTCAATATGATGTGGATCGCTTAAAAACGTTCACCCAAGGACTGCCGTTTGAATTGACAGGCGCCCAAAAAAAAGTGACCAATGAAATTTGTCGAGACTTGCGAAGTCCGAAGCATATGCAACGATTGCTTCAAGGTGACGTGGGGAGTGGGAAAACGGTAGTGGCTGCGATTGCGCTATACGCCACCATGACCGCTGGCTTTCAAGGGGCGTTAATGGTTCCGACTGAAATTTTAGCGCAACAGCACATGGAAAGCTTACAGCAGTTGTTTGATCCATTAGAAGTGCGAACGGCCTTATTAACAGGTTCCACCAAAACGAAAGAACGTCGTCTAATCCTCGAAGAACTGGCCAATGGCGAGATTGACATTGTGGTAGGGACCCATGCTTTGATACAACAAGATGTCAGTTTCCATCAATTAGGTTTGGTAATCACCGATGAGCAACATCGTTTTGGTGTGAACCAGAGAAAAATATTAAGAGAAAAAGGCTTAAAACCAGATGTTCTATTTATGACGGCCACTCCGATTCCTCGAACGCTGGCCATTACAGCCTATGGCGAAATGGATGTATCAATCATTGATGAAATGCCAGCTGGACGGATTCCAATCGAAACACGTTGGATTCGGCCGCCGCAGTTAGATACTGTTTTAGAATGGATGGAAAAAGAGCTGGCTCGAGGACATCAAGCCTATATTATTTGTCCATTGATTGAAGAATCAGAAGCCTTAGATGTGAAAAACGCAACAGAAATTTTTGAACATATGCAAAGCTTTTATTCCCCAAGATATCAAGTGGGATTACTACATGGTAAAATGAAAAACCAAGAAAAAGATGACATTATGCAGGAGTTCAAAGACAATCAGCTGCAATTATTGGTTTCTACCACCGTTATTGAAGTTGGCGTGAATGTACCAAATGCCACGGTGATGTTAATTATGGATGCGGACCGGTTTGGGTTAGCACAGTTACATCAGTTACGGGGCCGTGTTGGGCGTGGCTCCAGTGCATCTTATTGTATTTTAGTGGCCAATCCGAAAAATGAAATGGGCGTTGAGCGTATGAAAATCATGACAGAGACCACCAATGGTTTTGTCTTGAGTGAGCGTGATTTGGAACTTCGCGGACCTGGGGAAGTGTTCGGTGCACGGCAATCAGGGGTGCCTCAATTTGCGGTAGGAGATATCGTGACGGACTTTAACATTTTAGAAGTTGCGCGCCAAGAAGCAAGTGCCCTATGGCAAGTGAAAGAGTGGTGGCAATATCCTGCTTATCAAGGCTTAGCCAATCGAGTGAAACCCCAAGATGAGGCAGCCCAATTTTTCGATTAGAAGAGGTAATTTTTGAAGCCAGAAAGTAAAAGCCAATGCGTATTTCTTTGAAAAAAATATGTTATACTTGTTAGGAAACAAAAAAGTAGGAGGGAATCACTCATGAAAATTGCTGTAGATGCAATGGGTGGAGATAACGCCCCACAAGCAATTGTTGAAGGGGTTATGCTAGCCAAACAAGACTTCCCAGACATTGAATTTCAATTATATGGAAAAGAAGCCGAAATAAAAAAATACATCACCGATGAAAAAAACATTACGATTATTCATACCGATGAAAAAATTGCTAGTGACGATGAGCCAGTTAAAGCAATCCGTCGTAAGAAAACTGCTTCCATGGTTTTAGCAGCGCAAGCAGTTAAAAATGGGGAAGCCGATGCGATTTTTTCTGCAGGCAACACCGGAGCGCTATTAGCAGCGGGGCTGTTCATTGTCGGCCGCATCAAAAATGTGGAACGTCCCGGTTTGATGTCAACTTTACCTGTCATGGGAGAACCAGACAAAGGGTTTGACATGTTAGATTTAGGAGCCAATGCAGACAATAAACCAGAACATTTGGTTCAGTATGCCGTTTTAGGTTCATTCTATGCTGAAAAAGTTCGGAACGTTCAGAATCCTCGTGTCGGTCTATTAAATAACGGGACTGAGGAAACAAAGGGCAGTGAATTAACGAAAAAAGCCTTCGAATTGTTAGCAGCAGATGAAACGATTAATTTTGTCGGAAACGTTGAAGCACGAGAATTATTAAATGGCGTAGCTGACGTGGTGGTGACAGATGGCTTCACAGGGAATGCCGTTTTAAAATCCATCGAAGGCACAGCTATGAACATGATGAGCTTGCTGAAAACAGCGATTCTTTCTGAAGGTGTCAAAGGAAAAATGGGTGCCTTATTATTAAAGAATGCGTTGCGTGGCATGAAAGACGAAATGGACTACTCAAAACATGGGGGAGCGGTTTTATTTGGCTTAAAAGCGCCAGTCATTAAAACGCATGGGGCCACGGGTCCTGATGCCGTCCGCTACACCATTCGTCAAATTCATACAATGTTAGAAACCCAAGTTGTCCCACAATTAGTGGAATATTATGAAGGCAAAGCAGAGTAATTTGCAATTGTCTTGACATCAGTTTGTTACTCAAATGAAAAAAAGATGGACAAATACCCAAATTGTGAGTACAATGTATCTTAGCGTTTTAGTAAAAGAAAGAACCTTTTTTCAAAAGCAGTGGAGGTGAATACAGTTGACTCGTGAAGAAGTACTTCAAAAAGTAGCGAAGATTATCTCAAACCACTTTGATATTGAAGCGGATCAAGTAACAGATCAATTAAACATTAAAGATGATTTGAACGCTGACTCAATTAGCGTAATGGAGTTTGTTTTAGAACTTGAAGATGAATTTGGAACAGAGATTTCAGATGAAGATGCAGAAAAAATTGAAACAGTTGGTGCCGCTGTAGATTATATTGTGAGTAATTCATAAAAAATAATAAGACAAAGTCGATTAACATTCCTGTTAATCGACTTTTTTTGCGTACATAATGGTTATTTTATTAAGCAATAAGGCTATTTTTACACATATTTTTGTAAAAAAAATCATACATGTAAAAAAATAACTGCGAAAAAAGTTATTTTATCTTGCTTTTTATGGAATAATTCTATAAAATTATGAAAAAACAATGAGCTGTAAATTAACATTGATAAAAATTAGAAAGTGCTATCATTAAATATTAGTTAATTTATATAATGTTTTTGAAAGGACGTAAGGGGTGCGTATGGATGCAAGGAAATGAACAATTACTAGAGGTTTCAGGATTAGAAACAGCATTTAGAATCAAAGATGATTATTATAATGCCGTCGATGATGTTTCATTTGAATTGAAGAAAAATGAGATTCTGGCAATCGTCGGAGAATCTGGTTGTGGAAAAAGTACCTTAGCAACAACGATTATGGGCTTACATGATCCCAATCATACCAAAATTACTGGGGAAATTTTATACAACAATTTAAACTTAACTACGTTTAATGAAACATTGTACAACAAAGTCAGAGGAAACGATATTGGGATGATTTTCCAAGATCCGTTGTCTGCACTGAATCCGCTCATGCGAATTGAAGACCAAATTAAAGAAAGTCTCACGTATCATACCAAAATGACCGCACAACAAAAACAAGCACGGGCCATTGAACTGTTAGATCAAGTGGGGATTCCCAACCCAGAGCGTGTCGGGAAACAGTATCCTCATGAATTGTCTGGCGGCATGCGCCAACGGGTGATTATTGCCATTGCAATCGCGTGTAAACCACCGATTTTAATTGCAGATGAACCCACAACGGCCTTAGACGTTACCATTCAGGCACAAATTCTCGATTTGTTAAAAGATTTACAAGAAGAAACAGGGAGCGGCATTATTTTAATTACCCATGACTTAGGTGTAGTTGCGGAAATGGCTGATCGTGTAGCGGTTATGTATGCGGGTCAGTTTGTAGAAGTAGCCACTGCTGAAGAATTGTTTAGTCATCCGAAACATCCATATACACGTTCCTTACTTCAGTCCATTCCCCAAGAGAATTCCGATGAAGAAGAACTTCATGTGATTGAAGGGATTGTTCCTTCGTTAACCAAATTACCTAGAAAAGGTTGTCGGTTTGCCCCACGAATTCCTTGGATTGATGCATCGGAACATGAAGAAAATCCAACATTACATGAAGTTGCACCGAATCATTATGTTCGTTGTACATGTTATAAACATTTTCATTTTAGAGACGGGGAAGGGGAAGCGTAATGACAGAAATTATTCAAATTAAAGATTTAAAAGTTCATTATCCAATTCGCAGCGGCTTCTTCAATCGAATCACTGATCATGTTTTGGCGGTTGATGGTGTGGATTTCATGATTGAACAAGGTAAAACATATGGGTTAGTTGGTGAGTCGGGTTCTGGAAAATCAACGACAGGAAAAGCAATTATTGGTTTAGAAAAAATTACAAATGGTGAAATTATTTATCAAGGACAAGATGTAACCAAGCCGCGAAGTCGAAAAGCGATCGGATACAACAAAGATGTCCAAATGATTTTCCAAGATTCGATGTCAAGTTTAAACCCTAAAAAACGAGTACTAGATATTATCGCCGAACCAATTCGAAATTTTGAACGGTTAAGTGACCAAGAAGAAAAGAAAAAAGTCAAAAGTTTGTTGGATATTGTGGGGATGCCAGAAGATGCGTTGTACAAATATCCTCATGAATTTTCTGGTGGACAACGCCAACGTTTAGGCGTCGCCCGAGCGGTGGCTACCAGCCCCAAATTAATTATTGCAGATGAACCTGTTTCAGCACTGGACTTATCTGTGCAAGCACAGGTATTGAATTTTATGAAAAACATTCAACAGGAATATGGGTTAAGTTACTTATTTATTTCCCATGATTTGGGCGTAGTTAAACATATGTGTGACAACATTGCCATTATGTACAAAGGCCGTTTTGTAGAAATCGGTACACGCCAAGATATTTACACTAATCCACAACACATTTATACCAAACGCTTACTTTCAGCAATTCCTAAAATTGACGTAGCGAACCGAGAAGCTCACAAAGAAGAACGAAGAAGAGTTGAGCAAGAGTATCGGGAAAATCATAAAGACTATTATGATGAAAATGGGCGGGTTTATAACTTACATGCGATTAGTCCAACCCACCAAGTAGCGTTAAAAAATGGAGGTGCTGAATAATGTGGAAAACAATTTTACGCCGTTTGTTATTGATGATTCCGCAAGTGATTATTTTAAGTGTCTTGATTTTCCTGTTGGCTAAAATGATGCCAGGTGATCCGTTTACAGGATTGATTAATCCGAACCAAGACCCGAAAGTGATTGAAGCCATGCGCGAAGCTGCCGGGTTAAATGATCCTTGGTACGAACAATATTTCCGTTGGATTGGCAATGCCTTACATGGAGATTTTGGTCATAGTTTTATCTTTAAATTACCTGTGTCCACGCTCATTGCTGGTCGGGTGGGGAATACGATTGCATTGGCCGCTGTATCAGTCATAATCACTTATTTAATCGCCATTCCTTTCGGTTTAATTGCTGGCCGTTACCAAAATTCATGGTTTGACAAAATGGTGGTTATCTATAACTTCTTCAGTTTTGCCGTGCCATTATTCATCTTTGCCTTGATTATGCTCTTTATTTTTGGGTATCGCTTAGACTGGTTCCCAACGAGTGGAACCGTGACTGTTGGTTTGGCTGAGGGAACGTGGCCGTATTATTTAGATAAACTGAAGCATTTAATTTTACCAGGGGTCACTCAAGCGTTGCTAGGGACAGCGGTCACTATTCAATATTTGCGCAGTGAAGTGATTGATGTTAAAAACATGGACTTTGTTCGTACTGCTCGTTCAAAAGGAGTGCCAACGAATAAAATTTTTAATCGACACATTTTTAGAAATGCAGCATTACCAATTGCCTCTCAATTAGGTTATGAAATTACTGCTTTGATTGCCGGATCAGTCGTTATTGAAAAGATTTTTGCTTTCCCAGGAATTGGAAAATTATTTATTGATAGTATCATTCAACGTGACTATTCCGTTATTACCGCTCTCGTGTTGATTTTGGGATTGGCAACCCTTATCGGAACCTTAATTTCTGATATTGTAATGAGTATTGTTGATCCAAGAATTCGAATTCAGTAGAAAAAACACGAAGAAAGGGTGATAAAAATGGAATTGACAGAAGAAAAAAGAGAAGAAGTCTTACAAGAAAGTATTCCACCAATGGGCTTTCGGATGATTGCGCGAGAATTCGTCAAAGAAAAAATGGCGATGTTTTCTTTAATCCTTTTGGTCATTATCTTATTAGCCGTTTTTATCGGTTCGTTAGTGTTAGACCAAAGTGCCGTTATGCATGTAAGTATTTTAGATAAGTATGCGGAACCAGGCACCGTTACAATGAATGGCACCAAGTTCATTTTAGGTGCCGATGAAGGTGGTCGTGATGTTTTAGGACAATTGATTATCGGGGCTAGGAACTCGATTTTAATCGGTTTTGCCATTACGATTATTACGTCTATTATCGGGGTCGGTTTAGGGATTATTTCCGGTTATTATGGAGGCATGATTGATAATATTTTGATGCGTATTGTGGATTTTATTATGATTTTGCCAATTATGTTAATTATTATTGTGTTCGTTTCCGTGATTCCTAAATATAGTATCTGGTCCTTTATTTGGATTATGTGTGCGTTTTATTGGGTTGGAAAAGCGCGGTTGTTCCGCAGTAAAACGTTATCTGAAGGGCGCCGAGATTACGTTAGTGCCTCTAAGACAATGGGAACAAGCGATTTTAAAATTATGTTTCGAGAAATTATGCCGAATTTAAGTTCATTAATTATTACGAACTTAACGATTAATTTCGCGGCCAATATCGGGATCGAAACAACGTTAACTTTCTTAGGCTTCGGGTTACCACAAAGTGTCCCAAGTTTAGGAACCTTAATTGGCTACGCCAGCAGTGGGGATGTATTAGTCAATAAACAATGGGTTTGGTTACCTGCATCAATTCTAATTTTAGTCTTGATGTTAAGTATAAACTATGTTGGACAAGCATTTAAGCGCTCAGCAGATGCACGACAACGATTAGGCTAATTAGCCAAAAAATGAGGGAGGAAAAGAGATGAACAAGAAACGGATTTTAGGTGCAATCACGTTAGCTTCTGTGTTAGTATTCGGGTTAGCTGCATGTGGTGGCGGCAATAAAGGCGGGGGCAATAAAGCAACGGAAACAGAAGACATTTCAAAAATGCCAATCGCTGTTAAAAATGATAAAAAAGCAATTGATGGCGGGACATTAGATGTCGCTGTAGTTATGGATACACAATTCCAAGGACTTTTCCAGCAAGAATTTTATCAAGACAACTATGATGCACAATACATGCTTCCAACAGTACAGCCATTATTTAACAATGATGCAGACTTTAAGATTGTCGATGGGGGTCCTGCGGATCTGAAATTAGATGAAGATGCCAATACAGCAACCATTAAATTACGTGACAATTTGAAATGGTCTGACGGTAAAGATGTGACGGCAGATGACGTGATTTTCTCTTATGAAGTCATTGGTCATAAAGACTATACAGGGATTCGTTATGATGATAACTTTACGAATATTGTTGGCATGGAAGACTACCATGCTGGTAAATCGCCAACCATTTCTGGCATAGAAAAAGTCAATGATAAAGAAGTTAAAATCACTTATAAAGAAGTTCACCCAGGAATGCAACAATTAGGTGGCGGTGTTTGGGGTTCAGTTTTACCAAAACATGCCTTTGAAGGAATTGCTGTTAAAGACATGGAATCCAGCGATGCAGTTCGTAAAAAACCTGTGACTATTGGACCATACTACATGAGTAATATTGTGACAGGTGAATCTGTTGAATACCTACCAAATGAGTATTACTACGGTGGCAAACCTAAATTAGATAAATTAGTGTTCAAATCTGTTCCTTCTGCGAGCATTGTAGAAGCGATGAAAGCGAAACAATACGATATTGCATTATCAATGCCAACAGATACGTATTCAACATACAAAGATACTGAAGGGTATCAAATCTTAGGACGTCCCGAACAAGCCTACACGTATATTGGCTTTAAAATGGGTACGTTTGACAAAGAAACCAATACAGTGAAATACAATCCAAAAGCTAAAATGGCAGATAAAAGCTTACGTCAAGCCATGGGCTATGCAATTGACAATGATGCAGTCGGCCAAAAATTCTACAACGGCTTACGAACAGGGGCAACAACGTTAATTCCACCAGTCTTCAAGAGCTTGCATGATAGCGAAGCGAAAGGCTATACGCTTGATTTAGACAAAGCGAAAAAATTATTAGACGATGCTGGTTATAAAGACGTAGACGGCGATGGCATTCGCGAAGACAAAGAAGGCAAACCACTAGAAATCAAGTTTGCTTCAATGTCAGGCGGCGAAACTGCACAACCACTTGCTGATTACTATGTCCAACAATGGAAAGAAATTGGCTTAAACGTAACGTATACAACAGGACGCTTAATTGATTTCCAAGCATTCTATGATAAATTGAAAAATGATGACCCAGAAGTAGATATCTATCAAGGCGCGTGGGGCACAGGTTCAGATCCTTCACCAACCGGCTTATATGGTCCAAACTCAGCCTTTAACTATACACGTTTTGAGTCAGAAGAAAATACTAAATTACTTGATGCGATTGATTCAAAAGCATCATTTGATGAAGAAAAACGTAAAAAAGCCTTCTACGATTGGCAAGAGTATGCCATTGATGAAGCGTTTGTAATCCCAACGCTTTACAGAAATGAAGTCTTGCCTGTCAACGACCGTGTAGTTGACTTTACGTGGGCAGTTGATACGAAAGATAATCCATGGGCAACGGTGGGTGTCACTGCGGAAAAACGTTAAACAACGTTCCGCTGATTTAATAGAGATAGAACGAGGTCGGGACAGAAGTGTTTAACTCCGAGAAATAAGAAGGAGTTGCTTCTGTTCCCGCCGTTTATCAGTTTTTGAGCGTGGCGCAAAAATCCAAAGTGATTTTTGTCCCACGCTCTTTCTATCTCTTACGTAAACAAACGCTTTTATCTCAGTCATAGCTCTATTTATTTATTTTTTTCTAAAAAATAATGAGAACACAGTGAATAACAGGCTTTTTCTGAATAGAACCATTTAAAAAAAGTGAAAAAAAAAGTATAATGAAACAAGGTGTAAATAAATGTAAAGGAATGTGGAGAATGGACAATCAGTTAACAACAGAGTTAAAAGAACGTTACGGCATTGTTTTCCATGATGTCAATCTATTAGAGCAAGCTTTTACTCATTCATCCTATGTGAATGAGCATCGCTATTTAAAATTATCCGATAATGAACGTCTTGAATTTTTAGGAGATGCAGTTTTAGAATTAATTGTTTCACAATATTTGTATTTAAAATTCCCAGAACTTCCAGAAGGAAAATTAACGAAGATGCGCGCAGCCATCGTTCGGGAAGATAGTTTAGCCAAATTTGCGAAAGAATGTCACTTCGACAACTACATTTTATTAGGTAAAGGAGAAGAAGCATCGGGCGGACGAACACGTGCATCATTATTATGTGACTTATTTGAAGCCTTTTTAGGTGCCCTCTACTTAGACCAAAAAGTTGGCGCAGCCAAGAAATTTATTGAAGACGTTATTTTTCCGAAAATTGATGCCGGTGCTTTTTCACATGAGATGGATCACAAAACACAATTACAAGAAGTTTTACAACGCAAAGGCGATGTTTCAATTGAATATCGCTTAATTAAAGAAGAAGGCCCTGCTCATGACCGCACCTTTTTCACTGAAGTTTACATGAATGGTGAACTCATTGGGTTAGGCCAAGGAAAATCGAAGAAGTTAGCTGAACAGGATGCCGCTGAGCGGGCACTGAAAAGTATTCCTCAGTAAGGCTGGAAGGAGCAATATTCGTGTATTTAAAACGAATTGAAATTACAGGATTTAAATCATTTGCAGATAAAACCATTATTGAATTTGAAGATGATGTGACAGCAGTGGTTGGTCCGAATGGAAGTGGGAAAAGTAATATCACGGAAGCCGTTCGCTGGGTATTAGGTGAACAATCTGCGAAAAACCTTCGCGGTGGCAAAATGAACGACATTATCTTTGCCGGTTCGGAAGGTCGTAAGCCGCTAAATATTGCGGAAGTTACCGTGACGTTAGACAACAGCGACCATTATTTAGCATTGGATTATAGTGAGATTAGTGTCACCCGTCGTTTAAAACGAACGGGCGAAAGTGACTTTTTTATTAATAAACAAGCGTGCCGTTTAAAAGACATTCAAGATTTATTTATGGATTCAGGGTTAGGCAAAGAATCTTTTTCAATTATTTCACAAGGGAAAGTTGAAGCGATTTTTAATAGTAAACCTGAAGACCGTCGTGGGATCTTTGAAGAAGCAGCGGGCGTTTTAAAATACAAACAACGAAAGAAAAAAGCTGAACAAAAGCTTTTCGAAACCGAGGACAACTTAAGCCGTGTCCAAGATATCATTTACGAGTTGGAAGACCAATTAGTTCCTCTAGCCGCCCAAGCAGATGCGGCTAAAAAGTATTTAGCTTTGAAAGAAGAACTTACCGAAATTGATGTCAATTTAACTGTGACCGAAATTCAAGAAGCAAAAGCTATTTGGGAAACGAAAACGCAAGAATTAACAGCCATTGAAGAAAAGTTAGCTGGCGCAAGTAAACAAGTCCATGACCTAGAAGGCAAATTGGTACGTTTACGAAGCAAGCGCAATCGTTTAGATGAACAAATTGAAACGGAACAACAACAATTATTACAAGTGACAGAAGCGTTGAAACAAGCAGAAGGACAAAAAAATGTTTTAATTGAACGTTCCAAACACACCTCCCAAACGGCAAGCGAATACGAAGAGACATTGGCAGAAACGGCCGAAAAAATTGTTCGTTATCGAGAAGAATTGCAGACGCTGGAAACAGCAATCGCAGAAAAAACGGCACAACGTCAGACGTTAAAAGAAGCATTGGCTTTGGCAACGAAAGATGTGGAAAAATATAGTAAGTCTTCTAAAGAATTGATGGAGGAATTGCGCAGTCAGTATGTGGAAGTCATGCAAGAACAAGCCAATACAGCCAATGACTTAAAATATTTAGAACGACAATATCAACAAGAAACAGCTAAAAATCAACAATCGCTAGCAAAACACGAAGCGCTAGAAGAACAGATGGTTGAAGCTCTTGCAATGAAAGAGACGCTAGAAAAAGAGCAAAAAGTTGCAAAACAAGGCTTACAAGAACAACTGGAAGAATACACTGCGTTGAAAGCAACGCTTGAAGCTAAGCGTGAACGATTAGCACAGCGTCAAAACGATATGTACCAAGCGATGAATCAAGTGCAACAAGCGAAGGCACGCCAAAAAAGTTTGCAAGAAATTCAAGAAAATTACGCTGGCTTCTATCAAGGCGTGAAAGCTGTATTGCGTCACAAAAACCAATTAACTGGGATTGTTGGCGCAGTGGCTGAGTTAATTGAAGTGCCTAAAGAATATACGTTGGCGATTGAAACGGCCCTAGGTGGTGCGGCGCAACATATTGTTGTGGAAAATGAGAAAGATGGTCGAGCAGGCATTACCTTCTTAAAACAACAACACAGTGGCCGGGCAACCTTTTTACCATTGACTACCATTAAGCCGCGCTCTGTATCGGCGATGGTTCAGAATCGTTTGGCTGGTGCACCGGGCTTCGTGGGGATTGCCAGTGAATTAGTTCGTTATCCAGAACAAGTACAAACCGTTATTCAAAATCTCTTAGGCGTCACGATTTTAGCGGCAGATTTAACGAGTGCCAACCAGTTAGCAAAATTAGTCAATTACCAATATCGCGTTGTCTCATTGGAAGGCGATGTGATGAATCCTGGCGGTTCGATGACTGGGGGAGCCAATAAACGTGGCAACCAAGGAAGCCTATTTTCACAAGCGCAAGAACTTCAAACAATTACTGAACAAATGACTCAATTAGAAACACAACTAAGAAGTGTAGAACAAGAAGTCCAAGCGCTCTCGCAAGAAGTGAAAACAGCCACGGAACGTGCAGAAATGTTGCGCTCTGCTGGTGAACAAAATCGCTTAAAACAACAAGAAATTGACAATAAATTAGCCAATCAAACAGAAACGATTACTCGTTTAACAAAAGAAAAACGCTTGTTTGAATATGAATCACGAGAATTACATCAATTCTTAACCGAATATCAAACGAAAAAAGCCACATTGACAGAGCAACAAGCAAACTTAACGGCAACGAAAGAACGTTTAGATGCTGAAATGAAACAAGTGGAACAAGAAGCTAGCCAAATGGAAACCTTTAAAGCCCAAGCGCAAGAACGCTTGACGACAGTTCAAGCAGAACAAGCAGTAGCGGCGGAACAATGTGCCCATTTTGCTCGTCAAAAGCAAGACAAACAAGAACAATTGGACGAATTGTTGATTCGAGAAACGGCCATCCGTCAACAGCTACAACAATTAAGTAGCCATTCTAGCGATCACCAGTTAACCGAAGAAGGCTTAGCGGCACAAGTCGCTCAATTAGCGGAGAAACAAACAGCGTTGCAAACCTCTTTACAAACGGCACGTAGTCAACGACAAGCGTTGCAAGAAGAAGTAGACGAGTTAGATACAAAATTAGCGGAAGAAAACAAACGCCAACAACAGTATTTAGCAGATAAAACACAAATTGAAGTCCTAAAAAATCGTGCAGAAATGCAATTAGATAGCTCGTTAAGTTACTTACAGGAAGAATACAGCTTAACCTTTGAAGCTGCCTATGAAGCGTATTTCCCAATCGATGATTTAGCGCAAGCGCAGCAAACAGTGAAACGCCTAAAACAAGAAATTGAGCGGTTAGGACCTGTTAACTTAAGTGCCATCGAGCAATTTGAACAAGTAGATGAGCGCCATCAATTTTTAGTCAGTCAACGAGATGATTTATTAAATGCGAAAGAACAATTATTTGAAACCATGGATGAAATGGACCAAGAAGTGAAAGAACGGTTTAAAGAAGTCTTTGAAGCAATTTGTGGCCAGTTTAAAGTGGTATTTCCTAATATGTTTGGTGGCGGACGGGCAGAACTGGTGCTAACCAATCCAGAGGATCTCTTGAATACAGGGATTGAGATTGAGGCGCAACCACCAGGGAAAAAATTACAACATTTAAGCTTGTTGTCTGGAGGCGAACGGGCATTAACGGCGATTGCATTACTCTTTTCAATTATTCGTGTTCGACCCGTTCCGTTCTGTATTTTAGATGAAGTAGAAGCAGCTTTAGATGAAGCCAACGTTGCTCGTTTTGGCCATTACTTAAGCGAATTTGAAGATGGCACACAGTTTATCGTGGTGACACATCGTAAAGGGACAATGGAAGCCGCAGATGTTTTATATGGCGTGACTATGCAAGAATCTGGGGTTTCAAAAATCGTTTCAGTTCGCTTGGAAGAGGTCAAAGAAGGTGGCGCAATTGAAAAAAGCAATTAGCCAGAAGCAAGGAGGAGCGAACGTTTGATAAAATTAGTTGCTATTGATTTAGATGGAACATTATTAAATAGCCAAAAAGAGATTTCTTTACGGAATAAACAAGCACTGATGGCTGCGAAACAAGCAGGCGTGAAAGTTGTTATCTGCACAGGTCGACCTTTGGCAGCTATTGGTCCTTACTTAGAAGAATTAGGTTTACAAGAGGAAGGCGATTATAGCATTACTTTTAACGGCGGATTGGTTCAAAAAAATGATACAGGGGCCATTATTGAGAAAACATTGATGCCCTTGGAAGCGATTCATGAGCTGTACCAATTAGCAACCACACTCAACATGCCGTTTGATGTCTTATCCGATGAGGTCGTGATGCAATTGCCTTCTGCACCTAATTATCCTTCAATTTATAGTTCTCTAAACAAATTATTAACCTTTGAGTCCTACAAATTAGAAGAGTTAACCCCGAATCGAATTTATAATAAAGTTGTTGTTGCGATTGATGAAGCGTATTTAAATGAACGCATCAAGGAAATTCCAGCCTCTTTTTATGAGCGTTTTGAAATTATTAAAACGCGAAATAACTTATTAGAATTTATGCCAAAAGGGATTACGAAAGCCTATGGTATTTCCTTGTTAGCCAAAGATTTAGGAATCCGTGCAGAAGAAATCATGACCCTAGGGGACGAAGAAAATGATTTACCGATGATTGAATACGCTGGCTTAGGTGTCGCCATGGCAAATGCGATTCCATTAGTTAAAGAAGCCGCAGATGTCGTCACAGACACGAATGACCAAGATGGCGTTGCCAAAGCGGTCGAAAAATATATTTTAACGCCGTTGGAAGGAGGCCAATAAGAATGGGATTTTTTGATAAAATTAAAAAAGCTTTTTCCGCTGAAAAAAAGGAAGAAGAAAAACAAGAGATAATTGAAAAAACAGTAGACGAAACACCTAGTGATGAATCAGCGCCTGCTGAATCAAAAGAAACCGCAGCAGAAGAGGCGCAAACAACGCCAGAAACGACAGCGGAAGAAGTCACAGAAACAGCCGATTTAACAGATAACGCTGAAATGGAAAAATTAGCTGGCGTAGAAGAAGCATTAGAAGAAGAGCCAGAAGAAATCCTGACAGAGGAAACACAAGAAGTTGTTGTGGAAGCGCCTGAGGAAGAAAGTAGTGTCGTAACTCCGTTGGCAGAACCAACAGACACGCAGGTTTCAGAAGAAATTGAAGAGTCAAAAGAAGAGCAGGTCCAAGAAAAATATGAAAAAGGCTTGGAAAAAACGCGTAAAACATTTGGTCAACGGTTGAACGAATTGTTTGCTAATTTCCGGAGCGTTGATGAAGATTTCTTTGAAGAATTAGAAGAAACGTTAATTGGTGCAGACGTAGGCTTTGATACATCTTTAAAAATTACAGAAGCCTTGCGACAAGAAGTGAAACTGCGAAACGTGAAAAAACCAGCTCAAGTTCAAAATACCATCATTGAAAAAATGGTTGATTTGTATGAAGAAGCAGGAATTAATGAAAATAATGCGATTAACTTACAGCCAAATGGCTTAACCGTGATTTTATTTGTCGGTGTTAATGGAGTTGGTAAAACAACCAGCATTGGTAAATTAGCCCATCAATACAAGTTGGAAGGAAAGAAAGTTTTAATGGCCGCTGCCGATACGTTCCGAGCGGGCGCCATCGATCAATTAGTTGTTTGGGGCGAACGGGCTGGCGTTGAAGTTGTACGTGGGAATGCTGGCGGCGACCCAGCAGCGGTCGTTTTCGATGCAGTGGAACGTGCCAAAGCAGAGCAGGCCGATGTTTTGCTAGTGGATACAGCAGGTCGGTTACAAAATAAAGTCAACTTAATGAAGGAATTAGAAAAAATCAAACGAGTCATCCAACGAGAAATTCCAGATGCGCCTCACGAAGTTCTCTTAGTCGTGGACGCAACTACTGGGCAAAATGCGATGACACAAGCCAAACAGTTCAAAGAAACAACCGATGTCACTGGCTTAGTTTTAACCAAACTAGACGGAACAGCCAAAGGTGGTATTGTCATTGCTATTCGGAATGAATTACACTTGCCAGTGAAATTAGTTGGTCTAGGTGAAGGCATTAACGATTTAGAACCATTTAATGCCAACGATTTCGCAATGGGCTTATTTAAAGGCTTATTAAAAGATGTTTAGTTGTAGAAAATAACAGGTTTGGGAAGAACGTGGGACAGGAGCCTGGGACAAAAATCACTTTGGATTTTTGTCCCAGGCTCAAAACCTGATAAACGGCGGGAACAGAACCAACACTACGCGTTGCTCCGATCTCAACAACTTCTAAGAGCTAAAGCTCTAAGA